>Ga0074198_1000009_pt1 | contig 683695 bp, 810 predicted proteins | sample EPASupsiteSAE323_FD_64527 | JGI IMG/M metagenome (GOLD analysis project Ga0074198, IMG submission 64527) | Bioremediated contaminated groundwater from EPA Superfund site, New Mexico - Sample SAE3-23 | ecosystem: Environmental > Aquatic > Deep subsurface > Groundwater > Contaminated ... | reverse complement strand
TCAGTATATGAAGTTAAAACTAATGCCCCGTTAGAGTATAAGTTTCCTGTAATATTTGCGGTACCATTAACATTTAACTTTCCGCCTGTTGGCGTTGTTGTTCCAATACCTACATTACCAGAAGCATCTGTGTAAGTATCAATTATAGGAGTTACAATACTTGTGATTGTAGCTTCACTTGTAGTATTAGCAATTGTCCAACCACTTCCCCAACCACTTGCGGGACTATATCCTAAAATAACATCAGTAACAAAAATTTGGGGGTAGCTCCAAGAGGTAGATACTGTTCCTAAAAGAATTACTGTTTTATTAACACTATTATCATAACCCAATCTAACTGAATTAAAAGGAGCTCTTCCTCTTATTTCTGCTTTATAGTTAATCCAACTTACTCCAGTATAATCATATCCACTAACAATAACTTCCCATGCCCCCATATTACTAGCATATTGATAACCAGATATCTTAACAGTCATCATATCATCACTCCAATTTCTTGGAAGAGTTATTTTCATAGTTCCTAAAACAGTTCCTACAGTTGTTCCATAATAAGCAACATCTTGATAATGTTTAATACCAGAATCTCCTGTTAAAATAGATCCACTACTAACTTGAAGTCTTGTTTCTGGGCTTGCAGTTCCAATGCCAATTCTATTTGAACTTGAATCAATAAATAAACTATTTGTATCAAATGTGTAATTTCCTGTTGCAGTATCCCCTGAGTTTAATAAATAAATATCTGCAATCTCAGTTGTGTCTAATGATGAAGTTTGAGCTATATCTCCTTCTAAGATTGTGCCATCAATTATTTGTGTTGTGTTGATTGAATTAAGAAGTATATCTGTATTTGTTACTGCTCCTGTAGCTATATCGCCTGTTAATATTGTTGAATCAATAATTTGTGTAGTATTGATTACATTTGCCGCAACATCGGTATTTGTTACTCCCCCTATTGCAATGTGGGTTGTATTTATTGCACTTGGAATAATGTGTGTTGCATTAACTGAACCAGGAGCAATTACTCTTGCATTTATTGAATTAGCTGCAAAATAAGTATTATTTAATGAGTTAGCTGCTAAACTTCCGAATGTAAATAATCCAGTAATATTTCCGGTACCAACAACATTCAATGTATTTTGTGGAGTTACTGTTCCTATCCCAATTCTATTTGAACTTGAATCAATAAATAAACTATTTGTATCAAAAGTAACGTTGCCTGCAAAATTAGAATTTCCTGAAGCTGAAGTAATTCCTCCATTTGTCCAAATACCCCCAGCAAAACCTATAGCTGTTCCAACAGCACCAGCATTAACAAATTCAACTTGATGTCCTAAACCCGTCCTACAAGCAGCATTGTTTGTATGACAATAAGCCATCCCATAAAGACCACCAAAATTATAACCTGATGCATTATTTGTATAAGCAGCACCCATAGACCAAATTTGATCGGTCTTTGTAGAATCATAAGTACCAACAACTCCTTTATTTCTAGCAGTAGAAACAAAATTTGAATTTGAGGTTATATCCCCAGTCATGGTTCCTCCAGCAAGTGGGAGAAACTTCGTATCAACATAATTATCCATAGAGGTATTTGCTGCGTTAATTGCTGTTTGCCAATTAGAAATATATCCAGTTGCATTCCAATTCTTGATGTAACCTGTAGCATTCCAATCTTTGATTAAGCCAGATGAATTATAATTTGTATCATTTGAAGCGTAAGTTTTTGTTATTAGATAATCTGAATAGTTAGCTGTCCATTTAGGATCTGCTTCTGTAAATGAAGTTAAGACTAATTCTCCGTTAGAGTATAAATTTCCAGTAATATTTGCGGTGCCTACGACATTTAATGTATTTTGAGGAGAGGTTGTGTTAATACCTACATTTCCTGACTCCCCGATAAATAATTTAGAATTAGCAGTATATTGAGAAAAAGTAGTATTACGTCCTATACTAATTCCTCCACCAGCATACGGAACTCCAATAAACCAATCTTGGTCATCTGCAGCAGTGATTTTAATTCCTGCAGATCTATAATCGGTATTACGATTTAATTCTATATAAGAAATAGGCTCTCCTTGTCCCGAACTATTTCCATAAATTTTTAGATAACCTGTTGACTCTGTAGAGGGGGTTCCAATATAAACACTACCTGTAAAGTTTCCGATACCAACAACATTTAATGTATTTTGTGGTGTTGTTGTTCCAATTCCAATATTATTTATACTTGAATCAATAAATAATGTATTTGTATCAACAGTTAAATTATTTTGGAATAAAAAGTTTCCAGCTGCAAATGTTCCTGCAGTAATATTAGCTGCATTATGTAAATGTAAATTAGCAACAACATCTCTCGCATTAACATAGCTAGTCATTGTAGTATTTGCTGCGTTGATTGCTACTTGCCAATTAGAGATATATCCTGTTGAGTTCCAGTTTTTAATGTAGCTACTTGGATCCCAGTTTTTTATGTATCCAGTTGAATTCCAGTTTGCAATATAACCCGTAGCATTCCAGTTTTTAATGTAACCTGTAGCATTCCAATCTTTAATTAATCCAGATGAATTATAATTTGTATCATTACTTGCGTAAGTTTTTGTTATTAAATAATCAGAATAATTAGCTGTCCATTTAGGATCTGCTTCTGTAAATGAAGTTAAAAATGCACTTGAATTATATCCATCTATTGTATCTGCATCTAATCCACTTCCATATCCATCATTGCCGGCATGCCAGACAGTATTTCCACTAATTTTCATTCCAGCAGCAGCTCCTCCTGTCGAAGAAATTGCTAATTGATTAGGATTACAAACGTGGATTAAAGAATTTGCATAAGCGCCAGTAGAAGCAGGAGCAAATGTAACTGCTTCGCCATTATAGGTGATAATTCTAGTATCCAAATTTACAGGATTTACAGAGTTAGTCATTGCTTGTATGTAGAAATCTTCGTTAGTATCACTTGTTATATTAAGCGTTACTATAGTATAATCTCCTGCTTCAGAACGAACCAAAATATCTTGAGAATGTTGAACTAAAATATCTGCGGCAATATTTACAACAACGCTTCCAGTGGTGCCGCTCATTGAAAGATGAATTGCTGAAGCGAGGCCATCCCCATTAATATATGCAACATTTGTCCATCCGGCATTGCTCACTGCATTGATAGTTGCAGCATATTCTTTAGTAAAATTAATTGCCTGGTAAGTATCTAATGTATCTGCATCTAATCCACCACCAGTTCCTTCAGCAGTAAAAGTTAAACCATGAACATCAGATGTTGCGGTAGAATGGGAATAATAAGTATTATTTGTTGTATTTAACCACAAAGCATTATTTGTTGAATAGTTTGAGTTAAATGAAGCTTGAGTGAATAAAGTTCCATTAACTGCATTTGCCCAAGTAATCTTTGGAGCCACTACTGCATTAACATAATTAGTCATTGTAGTATTGGCAGAGTTAATTGCTACTTGCCAATTGGAGATATATCCTGTTGAGTTCCAATTTTTAATGTAGCTACTTGGATCCCAATTCTTTATATAACCAGTTGAATTCCAGTTTGCAATATATCCAGTTGCATTCCAATTCTTTATGTATCCTGTGGCATTCCAATCAATAATATCTAAACTTGCATTCCAATCTTTAATTAAGCCAGATGAATTATAATTTGTATCGTTCATCGCATAAGTTCTAATTGTTAAATAATCTGAATAATTAGCTGTCCATTTAGGATCTGCTTCTGTAAAACTAGAAATATAACCAGAAGGATTACTTGCCAAATAATAAGAAGTATTAGTCATATTCCTATAAGCAGCATCGTTATTAGTATAATTTGTATTAAATGAAGCTTGAGTGAATAAAGTTCCATTAACTGCATTTGTCCAAGTAATCTTTGGAGCGACTATTGCATCAGCATAATTTTTCATTGTAGTATTTGCTGCATTAATTGCTACTTGCCAATTTGAAATATATCCTGTTGAGTTCCAATTCTTGATGTAACTGCTCGGATCCCAGTTCTTTATATAACCTGTAGCGTTCCAATCAATAATATCTAAACTTGCATTCCAATCTTTGATTAATCCAGATGAATTATAGTTAGTATCATTACTTGCGTAAGTTTTTGTTATTAAATAATCAGAATAATTAGCTGTCCATTTAGGATCAGTTTCAGTATATGAAGTTAAAACTAATGCCCCGTTAGAGTATAAGTTTCCTGTAATATTTGCGGTACCATTAACATTTAACTTTCCGCCTGTTGGCGTTGTTGTTCCAATACCTACATTACCAGAAATTGAAAAAGAAGAGACATCTAAATCTTGTCTATTATAATTAGTAAAATCAACAATTGAATTGTTAATCTCCGAATTTAAAGCAGTACCGCTAGTAACATTATAATAGTTTACTATGATTAATGCATCATCACTTGTAGATTTATGATAGCCTTCAAAACTACATCCTCTTGCTAGAAAAGAAGCTTGATAGGGAACTTCTAAAGCAAGATATCTAACTCCATTATAAGAAAGATTTCTTAATCTCCATTTTTCATCGGTGCCAGAAGTAGAACTTAAAATAGAACCAGAAGTTTGAGCATAACCTGAACCTGTGTTAATTTGAACACTGTCTTTTCTTCCTCCTTCAAATGCTGCCCCCCTAGAACAAAAAACAGTCCCAATAGCATAATTATCATTTATAAGGGTACCATTATAAATTTCGTGTAAAAGAATTACAGACCTAACATAATCTATATTTTGATTACCAATATACTTTAATTTATATTCTCCAAATGTATCTTGAATATGTAATCTTCCATTTGGACTTGCAGTTCCAATTCCAACTCTATTTGTACTTGAATCAATAAACAAAGTATTTGTATCAAAAGTATAATTTCCTGTTGCAGTATCTCCAGTATTAAATAAATACCTTGCATCAAAGCTGGTATTAACATTTACACTTAAATCAGCAGGAAGAATTGTTCCATCTATTATCTGTGTTGTGTTAATTGAATTAAGAAGTATATCTGTATTTGTTACTGCTCCTGTAGCTATATCGCCTGTTAATATTGTTGAATCAATAATTTGTGTAGTATTGATTACATTTGCTGCAACATCTGTATTTGTTACTGCTCCTGTTGCAATGTGCGTTGTATTAATTGCACTCGGTATAATATGTGTTGCATTAACTGAACCAGGAGCAATGACTCTTGCATTTATTGAATTAGCTGCAAAATAAGTATTATTTAATGAATTGGCTGCTAAACTTCCAAAGGTAAATAATCCAGTTATGTTTCCAGTACCAACAACATTTAATGTATTTTGCGGAGTTATTGTTCCTATACCAACTCTATTTGTACTTGAATCCACAAATAAACTATTTGTATCAACACTTAAATTTAGTCCAGATGCAAGTGTAGCAACAGAAGTTCCTAAAGTCAATTTAGTTACTCCTGCTCTTTGTAATAATAAATCAGCATCATAAGAACTAAAAATATCGTCAACAGAATAAACCGGTTTATTAAAAATAAAATTAGATCTATCTGTATATATATGGGCCCAGCCAGTATTCAGGGGAGTTAATGTAATATATCCATTAGCATTAGACAATTTTAAGCCTGTTCCTGTGCTATCAAAAGTAATGCTTTGTGTAGCAAGAGTTTCATCATTAATATACAAATAACCAGTAATATTCCCATTTCCAATTATATCTAACTTTTGTGTTGGGCTTGCTGTTCCAATCCCTACATTTCCAGTATTAGCATTAACAAACAAATCACTTGTTCCAACACTAAAATTATAATTTCCCAAAACAACGTTTTGATTGCTTCCTATATAGGGAACATAATCTCCAAGAGAAACATTTACCAATCCCAAGCTTGCATTTAAATTTGTTAAACAAATTCCGCTTGTTGTGCATAAATCAGTTGAAGCATTAACAAATCCCCCAGATAAAATATCATTTGAAACATTAACAGTATGATTATTAAAATTCCACATCTTTTCTGCAGAAATAAAATTAACAGTTCCAACTAAAAAAATAAATATTAGAAAAGTAATTAAATATTTTTTATTCATTTTCACCCCAATTTATTTTTTACTTACAGGTTACAAAGTAAGTAAAAAGTTTTCTCCCTCTTTATTTAATTGTAATTTCTCCTCGTTTTTTGACATTTTTATTAAGTTTTTTTCCTTTTTAATTCTAGCGCTGATTTACTTACACTAAAAAATGATAACTTGATTTTTACCATACATTTACATCTCCATTAGTTAATGTAGTAATATTAGAATTTCCAATAATCATTGATCCGGTAATGTTTGCACTTCCAACAACATTCAATGTTTGAGTGGGATTTATAGTCCCTATTCCGACATTACCTGTATGTTGTATAAACATTCTATTTGTTGCATTTGTTGCAAATCCAATTCCATAATTAGAAACAGTTTGTCCTGTTTGCTCATTAATTATTAATCCCCTTGTTCCACCAATACCCTCTCCTGCTCCTGTTTGAGTTATTGAAGAAGAATAGTAAGGCCATCCTGTTCCATAATATAAAGAAATGCTTCTGGTATTATCTGGGCCAGTTAAAATTAAATCATTTGCTCCTTTAATTGTACCATTTACATCTAGTTTATAACTTGGACTTGTTGTACCTATTCCAACATTTCCTGAATTATCAATTTTTAGTCTATCTGTACTTGCTGTTTTGATAATAACCCCATTAGTAGAGGTTGAAGGATAAATTCCATTTAAACCATCATTTCCAACAAAACCATAAGTCCCATCAACAAAAAAGTTACCCCCATTAGAATATATATTTCCACTAACTTGTAATTTTTGAACTGGACTTGCAGTTCCAATTCCAACTCTATTTGTACTTGAATCAATAAATAAAGTATTTGTATCAAATGTGTAATTTCCAGTTGCAGTATCTCCAGTATTAAATAAATAAATATCTGCAATTTCAGTATTATCTAATGAAGATGTTTGAGCTATATCTCCTTCTAAGATTGTGCCATCAATTATTTGTGTTGTGTTGATTGAATTAAGAAGTATATCTGTATTTGTTACTGCTCCTGTAGCTATATCTCCTGTTAAAATAGTCGAATCTAATATATGCGTTGTATTAATTGCACTTGGAATAATGTGTGTTGCATTAACTGAACCAGGAGCAATTACTCTTGCATTTATTGAATTAGCTGCAAAGTAAGTGTTATTTAATGAGCTAGCGGGTAAACTACCAAATCTTAATAGTCCAGTAATGTTTGCATCACCAACGACATTTAATTTTCCGCCTGTTGGTGTTGGTGTTCCAATTCCTACATTTCCAGATGTATCAATAGTTAGATACTTAGATGAAGCTGCCATTATATCTTCATTTGCAGAACTACTTCTATACCCAATATAAAACTTATTAGAGTCTGAAATCGCTTGAGACATAATAGACCAACTTTTATTACCTGTTGAAAGAATTACTCCAGATCCCATTGATCCATCGTCAAGAGAAGATATTTGCAATCTACTTTCTCCAGATTCTATTTTTTCAACAGCATAAGTATCATTAAAAGAACCTGTAGCAGAAGCAGAATAAACATGAAGCTTGGTTAAAGGACTTGCCGTTCCTATTCCTACATTTCCTGAGTCATCAATCTTTGCTTTAAATGAGCCATCTACATAAAAATTTAAACTTGAACCTGCAATTTCGTTACTCTCATCAGCAGAAAATCTTAATGAACCTGCACTACTATCTGCATCAATTAAACTATCTGCGCCTGTTGTTGTGTCAGTTAAATGAATAATTGGAGAAGTTCCGTTAAGATGCAATAAATGAGAAGGGGCTGTTGTTCCTATTCCTACATTTCCTGTATTGGTTATTGTCAATGGAGATGAACCGAATGTACCATCGCCAGCACCATAATTTATTCTAAAAATACCATTATCATTAATCATTTGATAATCTCCATAACTTGCACCAGTTCTTATTAAATTTATAAATGCTTTATTTGAAAAAGAGGAATCTTCTATTATTAATCCACTTGTTCCATTAATATGTAAATTACTTCCGGGGCTTGCGGTCCCAATACCAACTCTATTTGTACTTGAATCCACAAATAAAGTATTTGTATCTACAGTTAAATTATTTTGAAATACAAAGTTTCCAGCTCCGAATGTTCCTGCAGTAATATTAGCTGCATTATGTAAATGTAAATTAGCAACAACATCTCTTGCATTAACATAATTAGTCATTGAATTATTTACTGTTGTATTAGCATAGTAAGCAGCACTTACATTTGCTGCGTTAATTGCTGTTTGCCAATTAGAAATATATCCAGTTGCATTCCAGTTTTTAATGTAGCCGGTAGCATTCCAATCTTTGATTAAGCCAGATGCATTGTAATTTGTATCATTCATTGCATAAGTTCTAATTGTTAAATAATCAGAATAGTTTGAAGTCCATCTTGAATCATTAAGAGCATAAGCTTTTGTAGTTAAATAATCAGAATAGTTAGCTGACCAATTTCCAATTCCAATATCATTTGTAAAATTAGAAAGAGAATTATATCTTGTGTCTAAAACATTAAATCCTTGTTGTGTAATTGTTCCGCCAACATAAGCGTTTCTAGATAAATACAAATCTCTCCATCTCAATGTTGAATTACCTAAATCAAAAGTATCATCAAATCCAGTAGCAGGAAGCAAAGAGCCATTTATTCTCAAAGTACTAACTTCAAGTCCAGTAATATTATAGAAATAAGCTGCAGTAGCATAAACATTTCCATCGATAATGCTAACTCCTCCATCTGTCCAACCTCCATTGAATTCGGTTTTATTTAAATAAGAAGTTCCAGTAACATTCATAGTTCCAACGACGTTTAATGTATTCTGAGGACTTGTTGTATTAATACCAACGTTACCTGAAGTAGTAGCTAAAGTTACATTTCCTGCAACTTGTAACATAGAAATTGGATTAGCAATTCCAATACCGACGTTACCACTTCCAGTAATTAAAGCATAATTCGTTGCTGCTCCAGAAGCAGTAAAATAACCACCAACATTTGTCCCGGTTGCTCTAGAACCTCCTGAAAGACCATAAAGACCATAATTAATTCCGGTGCCAGAAGTAGCATAGCCATATCCTTTTATTGCAATTCCACCATCCCCATTATAACCATAAGCAGTAATTCCCGAACTTCCCGCTATTCCAGGATCACTCCTTACATCCATTTTCATCCCTACTTGCGGACTTGTTGTTCCTACTCCCAAATTATTTCCGCTAGAATTAATAAATAAAGTTCCAGCATCAAAGTTGTAATCCCCGCTTGCAGTATCTCCAGAATTTAGCAAATATCTTGCATCAAAACTTGTATTAACATTTGCGCTTAAATCAGCAGGAAGAATTGTTCCATCTATTATTTGTGTTGTGTTAATTGAATTAAGAAGTATATCAGTATTTGTTATTGCTCCTGTTGCAATATCTCCTGTTAATATTGTTGAGTCTAAAATATGAGTAGTATTAATTGCATTTGGAATAATGTGTGTTGCATTAACTGAGCCAGGAGCAATTACTCTTGCATTTATTGAATTAGCTGCAAAGTAAGTATTATTTAATGAGTTGGCTGCTAAGCTTCCGAAGGTTAATAACCCCGTAATATTTGCAGCACCAACAACATTTAGTTTTCCACCTGTTGGAGTTGTCGTTCCTATTCCTACATTTCCATTATTACCTTGAACATATAAAGCATTTCTACCAATATTTGTAACAGCACTTGAACTTGCGGGATATTGAATATACATTATAGCACTTGAACCAGTTGAATTATAAAAGTCAAATTGATTATTTGAACCTGCAAGAAGATATCCGCTAGCTGTTCCTGAACCAGCATAAATTTTATTGGTTCCATATAAACTAGTCCCAGTAGCACTTGTGGTTAAAACATTTGTTCCAGTAGTATTTGCTATATTAAATGTACCATTAACATAAAGAGTTGTTGTTGGAGAAGTTGTTCCTATTCCTACATTTCCAGAGTTTATCCAACTATTTCCAGTTCCCCCAATTTGTGCTTGTTGTAGTGTTGAAGAACCATTGTATACTCTTAATCCCCCTGTTCCAGCATCATAGTTTACATATGTTGCCCCAGTTCCTTTTCCATTTAAAATAAGATTATCATTAGCTGAAGCAGAGCCGACTGAAACTCTACCACTTGCGGCATTTAATATTAAATAAGTTGAAGAAGTATTCCCCACGTAAGCAAAACTACTAACTCTCAAAGTTCCATTAATATCTAGATTATAATTTGGATTTGTTGTTCCAATTCCTACATTTCCAGTTGAAGTAATTCTCATTCTTTCTGTTGCCCCAGTACCATTATTCGTATAAAAAGATAGGGGAATATTTGCAGTATCTGAAGATAAAAAAGTAGAACCAGACCAAGAACCAAATCGCCCATAATAACCAGAGGTACTACTAACTCTGATATCACTACCATTAACATCCAATTTATATCCAGGGCTTGTTGTTCCTATTCCAACATTTCCTCCATCAGGATTAATTGCAATGTTTTTATATGCAACACCAGAATCAATAGCCTGAATTTTAGCATAATCAGAAGTTTGAAAATATCCTAAAGTTAATTTCTTCCCTGTAGAAGATGAAGAAGTATTTCCAATAGCCAACCCATTACTATCGCCAACATTAGCAGTTTCAATACTTAATTTATAAGCTGGGCTTGTTGTTCCTATTCCTACATTACCACTGCCTAAAATTGTCATTGCTGTTCCTAAAGTTCCAGCGTTCATCGTATCAAATGTAAATTTAGTTGAATTAACTGCCCCATCTAATACTGTAGAAATAGTTGACCTTGCCACACTAGTTGCACCACCATTCATTCCATAAAAATTAACTTGCCCCAAGGTTTCACCAATTGCTGAAGCTGTTCCAACAGTTCCTAGTTGAATCTGACCATTAAACCCCGCATTAGGTGTCCTTATATCTAAAATTCTATTATTTGCATTAACTCCAATAACATTTGGACTTGTTGTTCCTATTCCCACATTTCCTAAAATGTAAGTTAAACCTGTTTCATCTACAGAAAATAAATCAACCCCATTTGTCATACTTTCTTTTTGTATTTTAAAAACAGAATTAGCATCATTAGAATTTGAATCTAATGTATTTGTAATTCCATTAAAACTATTAATTCTTAAACTATCCGAAGCTGTTCCACTTTCACTTTTAGTTTCAATACCATGAGAAGAAGAATTATCATAAGTTCCTGCACTCCAATCAAAAGAAATACCTCCCACAGAATGAATTGCGCCAGTATCTCCTCTAGTAAAATCAATGTCTCCCCCATTCAAAGTTAATGCTTCGGTAGGAGTGCTTGTTCCAATTCCTATTCTATTATTTGAAGAATCTACAAACAAAGTATTTGCATCGACGCTAAAATTAATTGCACCAGCATTAAAATTAGAAGTAAAATTATTTGTTCCATCTCTTTTAATATAACTATTATTCCCAATTGAGCCAAATGTAGAATTTAGATAAGTCTCATTAAAATCCAATTGAGAACCATTAAAGGATAAATAATTCCTAGATGATGAACCAACTATCCAATTAAATAAACCTCTAAACCAATTGTCAGAAGAAATATTTCCAGAAACATCCCAATTTCCATTATTATCAATAGAACTAACATTTGTTCCAGTACTTGCATTTCTCCAAATTTGTAAAACCCCTTGAGAGTTTGCTGCAGAAGCAAATCCAATTAAGAAAAACAAAATTGTAAAACTGATTAATAATTTATTTTTCATTTTTATCCACTAATTACCAAAGCACCTCCTTCTGTAAACATTTGAACATTTGTATCGCTCACATTAATTCCACCTACGACGTTTAAAGTGTGAGTTGGGCTTGTTGTATTAATACCTACATTTCCAGTTAAAAAATTACCTTGTATTAATGGGACAGAATTTACATTTGCTTGTTTAACAATAAATTGATTTGAATCTACGTTGTTTAAACCAGCTTGATAACCTAAAGCTACAACATCACTACCAGAATTATTATATGCCGCAGCATAACCCAATGAAATAACTCTATTTCCTGTGTTGTTATAACCTGCTGAATGCCCTATAGCTGTTTGGTGACTTCCTAAATTTTGGAGTCCCGCATAGTAACCAAAAGAAGTCTGATAATTTCCGGTATTAAATTTTCCTGCTTGATAACCTATTGCAGTTTGGTCAGTACCATTATTATTATATCCTGCTTGATAACCAAAAGCTGATTGAGAATTTCCAGAAGTATTATAACCAGCGGCATAGCCTACTGCTGTTTGTGAACTTCCTGTATTCTTATTACCCGCATTTCCCCCAACAACAGTTTGGGCTGTTCCAAGATTATCTTCTCCTGCTTGATAACCTATTGCAGTTTGATAACTCGCAGAATTGTTATACCCTGCATAATAACCTAAAGCAGATTGAAATGTTCCCTTATTAATATATCCTGAAGCATAACCTACTACTGTTTGTCTTTGAGAGGAAGTATTACCCGCATTTTGTCCGATTTGTACATTAGTATAAAATGTATCTGTCCCATTTGCTAATCTAAATGCTTGAGAACCACCATAATATAATGCATAACCATCTGCAATATTAATATTTCCAGATACAGATAATTTCTGCCCTGGATTTGTTGTTCCTATTCCTACATTATTACTAGAAGAATTAACAAACAAGGTATTTGTATCTACAATTAAATCCCCGGTTATAGAAGCATTACCTGAAACTGTTAATTTAGCTCCTGGAGAAGTTGTACCTATTCCCACATTACCTGTACTGGTAAATATAACTCTTGGACTATTTTGAGCAGAATAAAAAGTCAAATCTCCTAATGAAGTTGTGGGATTGTTACTCCAATAAAAATCAACATTATCCGGAGTTAAAGATGTTCCTGTTGTCTCTTTCTTTATCATTAGTTGCCTCGCAGAATTTATTTCTTCTCCTAATGAAAAGTTTGCTGTAGAACCATTTCCCCAAACGTGAAGATTAGCATCAGGACTACTTATACCTATTCCTACATTTCCTGAAGAATCAATTCTAACTTTTTCTGAACCATCAATAAAAAAATTAATTACAGAATTTGCAAGAACATTATTAACATCAGAGTAAAAAGCCAAATTACCTACCGCGCCATTTGCAGAAATTTGTGAAACTGCTCCAGTATCTGCATCAGTAAGACTTATTGCTGGCACTGAACTATTTAGATGTAATAAAGTTGTTGGATTTGTTGTACCAATACCAACTTCTCCTGTTGAACCCTGAATAAAGAAATTTTCTCTTGTAGCAGAATCATTAGAACTAGTAATCAAAAAGTTCCCATAATCATTACCATCATAACTGTTTACAATCATTGTTCCAATTGTGGAAGTATAATTATTGAAAATAGAACTTACCCCCCCACCAGAACTAGTTTGAAAAAATCTACCTGCAGTTGTAATATTTTTTAATCCCAAATCAACATTTGAAATTGCACCAGTATAAGGAATATAATTATTATAAAGGGTAGAATTAATCGAAGAGTTTAATGAGGTAAGTTGAGATAAAGCAACAGCATCTTGTGCACTTGTTCCGTTTGCTAAATTTGTTATTTTTCCAGAATCCATATGTAATGTTTCATTAATTATTGCATCCCCATTAATATGTAATGTTGCTGCAGGACTTGTTGTTCCTATTCCTACATTTCCTCCATTAGGATTTAATAATAAATTATAATTTAAAGATAAGTTATCTGCTCTTGTAGATTGTAACCAAGCTCCGTCAGTTAATGAACCAGTTCCAATATCTAAAACTTGATTTGTTGTAACTGAACTTGATATTCTTATACCCCCGTTAGTTTGGGTTGTTCCAGATATTGCAGGTAATCCTATATTTGCTTTATTAATAGTTAAAAGAACGCTTGGGCTTGTTGTTCCTATTCCTACATCTCCATCTTCTTCTATTACTACTTTTCTTGTTCCAGTTGAATTTTCAAAAGAGATTCCTGCTGTACTTATTGCTCTTAATGTTGTTCCAGTTGAACCTGCGTATAATGCTGTCTTTGGACTTCCAGTAGAATTATCTATTTGAATTCCGTATGAGTAATCAATTCCTAAATAACCAGTTCCTATTGTTAATTTATTATCTGGAGTTGTTGTGCCAACTCCTAAACTACCACTATTGAAATAAGAATTACCTTGAGAAGCTAAAAAAACTCCGGTTGTTCCTGTTGAATTATATAAATAAGCATTACCATTTCCTGCTGAATTTCTGTAAAATCCAGCTATTACATTATTTGTATCTGGATTAGTAACTGAAACTCCCCAAGTACTATTTGTAGCTGGTTCGGCATTTATTGTACCATTAACTTCTAATTTATTTCCGGGGCTTGTTGTTCCTATTCCAACATTACCAGTACTCTTAATTGTAAACATGGGTTGTGAATCAACATCTATGTAGTTAGATATACCAAAATTTTCCGCACCACTTATGCCTGCATACCATCCAGTTTGATTATCTGTATTTGAAAATTGTATAACTCCGGCTCCATTATCTGACTCATTTAATCTTAATAAAACTGCATCGGTTCCATCTATTTGTAGTTTACTTGTTGGATAAATTGTTCCAATACCCACATCTCCTGAATTAATATATGAATCCCCATAAGAACGAAGTAAGGTATTTGATGAACCTGTTGAATTAAGTAATTGTAAAAATCCTCCCCCTTGTGAAGATATTCCCAATTCAGCATCAGAACTTCCACTTGTATTTGTAATTCTAATTCTTTGATGAGTTCCAGATAAATCTAAAATGTAAGTAGGATTTACCGTACCAATGCCTACATTACCTGTTAAAGTATCTACAATTAAATTGTTGTTTATTGAAAATTTTGTATCAGAAGTCATACCTAAAAAAGATTGCCTTCCAGTACGATTATAAAAATTAATGTAATTATTCCCATTATCATATTGTTTTAAGGTTATTGTGGCATCAGTTGTTGAGTTAATCTCTAAAGGAGAACCTGTTGTTCCAGATATTCCTATTCCAACTCTATTTACGTTAATTAATTGTTGAGCATTTAGATTAACATTTCCAGTAGCACCAGTATAAGGAACATAATCTACTAGTGAATTATTTACATTTCCCAAACTTGCGTTCAAGTTAGTTAAGCAAATTCCACTGGTTGTACATAAATCCGTTGAAGAATTTATGAATCCCCCAGCAAATAAATGATTAAGAACAGTTACATTTCCATTCGCTCCAAAAATAGTCATCAAATCTGTTCCTGTTGAATTTTGGAATTGGTAATTTGCTGCAGAAACAAAGCTTAAAGTTCCTACTAAAAGAATCGCTTCAAATATTAAAATTAAATTTTTGTTTATCATATTCTAAATATCATATTTCCAGTAACATCTGTGAAAACTGTAGCACTTCCAACAGTCAAATTCTGAGTTACATTTGCATTTCCAGCAACATTTAATTTTCCTTGAGGATTAGTAGTTCCAACTCCAACATTTCCTGCAGCATTTTGATACAATCCTTGAGTTCCTGTTGTATTAACTACAGAGAAAGTTCCATTTACATTAAGCGTTGTAGAAGGACTATCAGTTCCAATACCAACTCTCCCTGCCCCATTTAAAGTCATAACAGTAGTTTGGCTTGTAGTTGTAACGCCGTTATGTAAGTTAAAACTAATAGAGTTATTTACTGGGGCCCCAGAATAAGAAGTGTTTATTGAATGGTATCTTATTCCTTGGTCATCAGAACGTCCTAATCTTAATACCTCATTAACTGTCTCATAACCCCCATTCATAATCCCAACTGTTCCACCCATAACTGTCATTTTTAAACTTGGATTTGTTGTTCCTATTCCCACATTACCTGTGGAAGTTATTCTCATTGTTTCACTATTTCCATTTGCTCTAAAAGAAATATTTCCAGGCGCTTGAACATATAAATTTGCGTCGCCACCACCAGCTATTCCTTGAAATCCCGCATCTGTTTTATTGCTGTTTAAAGTTAAAATATTGTAAGTGGGGTAAGTTGGATTTTGTGCAAAGATTAAATTTCCATTTGCACTAGTATTAATCTCTAACTTTCCAGTTGGATTTGTTGTTCCTATTCCCACATTTCCAGTATTAGCATTTACAAACAAATCACTAGTATCAACACTAAAATTGTAAGCACCTAAAGCAACGTTCTTATTACTTCCAGTATAAGGAACATAAGTAGTGCTTGTATTTGTATAATTAGGATAGTTAGCAATTACCCAATTAGCTTGAGTGTTGTTAAGAGCATTAACATAATTAGTCATTGAATTATTTACTGTTGTATTAGCATAGTAAGCAGCACTTACATTTGCTGCGTTAATTGCTGTTTGCCAATTAGAAATATATCCAGTTGCATTCCAATTCTTGATGTAACCTGTAGCATTCCAATCTTTGATTAAGCCAGATGCATTGTAATTTGTATCATTCATTGCATAAGTTCTAATTGTTAAATAATCAGAATAATTAGCAGTAAAACTTCTATATATTGGATCATTAGTTGTGTAGTTATTATTGAAAGCAACTTGTGTAAGATAAGTCCCATTTGTAGCATATTGAGTTCCAATATGATAAGTATTATTTGTGGTATTAGACCATGAAGCGTTGTATAAACTGTAGTTAGCAGACCATAATGAATCATTAAGAGCATAAGCTTTTGTGGTTAAATAATCAGAATAATTAGCTGACCAATTTCCAACATTATCATTTATCCAACTTGTATTCCAAGATCTAATTATTGAGGAATTATCAATTGTAGAAAGATTAGCATAATTATTTGTGACCCAATTAAGCATTGAAGTATTTGCTGCAGAGATGTTTGCGGTTACATCTGATTTGTTATAATAATTAGCAATTACCCAGTTAGCTTGAGTATTATTAAGGGTGTTAACATAATTAGTCATAGAAGTATTGATAACATTAGCTTGAGTCGTGTTATAGAAATTATTATTTAGATAATTAGCCATACTTGTATTCGCGCTTGTGATATTAGCTGTAACGTCTGTTTTATTGTAATAACTTGGTTTATCTTGAGTCCAATTTCCAATACCAAGATTATTTGTGAAATTAGATAAAGAGTTATACCTAGAATCTAAAACAGAATAACCTTGTTGTGAAATTGTTCCGTCAATATCCGCATTTCCTCCAAGATATAAATTTCTCCACCTTAAACTTGTGTTTCCTAAGTCAAATTGATTATCAAATCCTGTTGCGGGAACTAATGAACCATTAATGTTTAATGATGAAACATTTACTCCAGTAATGTTATAGAAGTAAGCAGATTGTGCATAAACGCTTCCATTGATTAAACTTACTCCACCATTTGTCCAACCACCATTAAAGTCAGCATTTCCAGTTATATTTGCATCACCAACAACAGTAAGTTTTTGTGTAGGGGTTGACGTTCCTATTCCTAAACTTCCTGTTGTTGATAGATTATAATTTCCTAGATTAACATTTCCAGTAGCACCAGTATAAGGAACATAATTTTCAAGAGAAGAATTTAATGCCAAGTTAGTATCAATAAAAGATTTATTATAATAATTAGCAATTACCCAATTAGCTTGAGTGTTGTTAAGAGCATTAACATAATTAGTCATTGAATTATTTACTGTTGTATTAGCATAGTAAGCAGCACTTACATTTGCTGCGTTAATTGCTGTTTGCCAATTAGAAATATATCCAGTTGCATTCCAATTCTTGATGTAACCTGTAGCATTCCAATCTTTGATTAAGCCAGATGCATTGTAATTTGTATCATTCATTGCATAAGTTCTAATTGTTAAATAATCAGAATAATTAGCAGTAAAACTTCTATATATTGGATCATTAGTTGTGTAGTTATTATTGAAAGCGAATTGAGTTAAGAAAGTTCCATTTGTAGCATATTGAGTTCCAATATGATATGTGTTATTTGTTGTATTAGACCAGGAAGCGTTATTATTATTAATTGTAGTATTTGCCCAATTTATTGCAGGAGTTGTTTGATTGTAAGCCCAAGTATTGTAAGTATTATTTGTTGTATTTCTGTAAGCAGCATCATTAGTTGTGTAGTTTGTATCATATTCAGCTTGAGTAAATAAAGTTCCATTCATTACCTGAGTCCAATTTAGTTTTGTTAAATAATCAGAATAGTTTGAAGTCCATCTTGAATCATTAAGAGCATAAGCTTTTGTAGTTAAATAATCAGAATAATTAGCTGACCAATTTCCAACATTATTTGTAATCCAACTTGTATTCCAAGATCTAATTATTGAGGAATTATCAATTGTAGAAAGATTAGCATAATTATTTGTAATCCAATTAACCATTGAAGTATTGGCTGCAGAGATGTTTGCAGTTACATCTGATTTATTATAATAATTAATTTTGTCTAATGACCAATTTCCAATTCCAAGATTGTTATTAAGTTGGCTTAAATTTTGCAAGCTTGTAGAATTATAGTAACCTAAATTGTTTGTCAATTGAGAAACATTCTGAAGAGTAGTTAAGTTGTAATATCCCAAGTTGTTAGATAATTGTGAAACATTTTGTAAACTAGTTTGATTATAATAACCGGCAGTATTTGTCAATTGGGAGTTATTTGCTAGACTTGTTGAATTATAAAAGTTATAAGGATTTGTGTTTAGGTAGTAGTTAGCTAAGGAATCATTTAGAGCATAATCTGTAATGTTAAAGTTAGTCTGGTTGTAATAATTAAATCCTAAGATTCTATTTATTGCAGGAGTTGTTTGATTGTAATTCCATTGTATATTTGAGTATAAAGTATCAGCATAAGTCTTATTAAAAGTAGCAAATGTAGAATTCCAATAAGCATTATTGTTTGTCAATTGAGAAACATTCTGTAAAGAAGTTTGATTATAATAATTATAAGGATTATTAATTCCATAGAAATTGCTAGTTACCCAATTAGCTTGGGTTGTGTTAAGAGTATTAACATAATTAGTCATACTTGTGTTAATAGCATTAGCTTGAGTAGTATTATAGAAATTATTATTTAGATAATTAGTCATACTTGTATTCGCGCTTGTGATATTAGCTGTAACGTCTGTTTTATTGTAATAACTTGGTTTATCTTGAGTCCAGTTTCCAACATTATTTGTAATCCAACCTGTATTCCAAGTTCTTATTATTGAAGCATTGTCAATTGTAGTCGCATTTAGATAATTTAATGGATTACTTGCTAAATAATAAGAAGTATTAGTCATATTTCTATAAGCAGCATCATTAGTGGTGTAGTTTGTATCATATTCAGCTTGAGTAAATAAAGTCCCATTCATTACTTGAGTCCAATTTAGTTTTGTTAAATAATCAGAATAGTTTGATGAAAAGCTCCTGTAGATTGGATCATTAGTTGTATAATTATTATTGAATGCTAATTGTGTAAGATAAGTTCCATTTGTAGCATATTGAGTTCCAATATGATAAGTATTATTTGTAGTATTAGACCATGAAGCGTTGTATAAACTGTAATTAGCAGACCATAATGAATCATTAAGAGCATAAGCTTTTGTAGTTAAATAATCAGAATAATTAGCTGACCAATTTCCAACATTATCATTTATCCAACTTGTATTCCAAGTTCTTATTATTGAAGCATTATCTATTTGAGTTGCATTTATGTAGTTTAGGGGATTAGAAATATCATAATATAAGCTATCTGCGTAAGTTTTGTTAAACAAAGCAAAAGTTGAATTCCAATAAGCATTATTGTTATTTAGTTGAGAAACATTCTGTAAAGAAGTATTATTATAATAAAAGTATGGATTTGAACTAAGATAATAGTCATTTATATCAAAATCAGTTAAGTTATAATAATCAAATCTTAAGATAGTGTCTATTGCAGGGGTTGTTTGATTATACATCCACTCAGAAATATTAGTGTTTCCATTAATGAAGATAGTATCTGAAAAATTACCTATCCCCCTTACATCTAAAGCTTGTGTAGGATTTGTAGTGCCTATACCAATCCTACCGGTAGTGGTTATGTTTCCGCTTCCGTTAATATTTCCGGAAAAGTCAATAGACTGCACAAAAAGAGAGGTTATTCTATTTGCTAAACTTCCTAATCTGGAAAAGAAACCAGTACCTGTGGTGGTGATATTGTAATCACTCATATTCAAATTAACATCAATTTCTAATCCACTAAGAGTTGTATTTTTTGAAGTAAATGAATAAGGATTTCTTGCAATTTTTGAAGCATTAATCAAAGTCCCATTTCTATAATAACAAAGCCAATATTGTTCTGAATAATTTAATCCAGTATTTTCAAGATAATAAGAAATAATTCCCCTAGAATCAGTATTTAATCTTGTAGAATTAGAATAAACAATATTATCACAAGTGATAGTAGTTGAGATATTAAATATAAAATCAAATGTTCCAGTAACAATTCCACCAGTAGCATTTATTGTTTGAATATTTAAGTGTAAACTATCTTGAATTTCTTCAGAAACAGCAAAATTTATTACAAAAATTGTTAATAGAATTACTACAATTAACATCAACCCCTTTTCCATTCCAAGATTAGCATTTTTATATTTATAAACCTTATCCGGACGTAGAGTAAACAAGTTTACCTACTTAAGAAATATCGTCGGAGATTTTAGCAAAATGAAAGTAAAAAAGTTTTCAAAAAAGATAGTAATAAATTTGAATAAAAAAGTTAAAAAATTAGGCAAAAGGCTAACTAAAAATTAATAAAAATTTTCAAAAAAATAAAAAATTGATTAAACCTATAAAATTTGATTAAATAACCGAAAATAGAACAATTTATAATTCCTTTTTCTATTAAAATAATGAATGAGCCTGTAGCTCAGCCTGGTCAGAGCACTGCTCTTATAAGAATGCAGTTCGTTAGGGCTGTATAAAACTTAGGTTACTAAGAAAGGCAGGGGTCCACGGTTCAAATCCGTGCAGGCTCATTTTATTTAAATTCAGAGTAAATATTTTTATTCCTTCTTAATTTTTCTATTGCTTTTTTTTGAATCTGCCTTATTCTTTCTCTTGTAAGTTCTAATTCTTTTCCTGTTTCTTCTAAAGTATATACTTTGCTTCCATTAAGTCCATATCTCATTTCAAGAACTAAAGCTTCTCTTTCGGAAAGGGTTTCCTTCATATTTTTAATAAATTGTGCGGAATTAATTTTTTCAACAATTTGCTCTTCATGAGAAGAACTTTTATCTAGGTATATTTCTTGAAGTTCAGTTGGATGTTCATTATCAATTTTTCTATCTAAAGAACAAATTTTATTGGAAAACGTTAAAATCCCTTCCAAAGTATCTTTTCTAATGCCGAATTTTTGGGCAATTTCTCTTAAATCAATAGATTTTGTTTTGGAATTTTTCTTTAAAGAATCAATTATCTGGGGATAGATCAAATTAGCCCATCCCGGGATAGAAACTAAAGGAGAGTCTATCATGGATTTAAAAATAGATTGTTTTATCCACCAAGCAGCATATGTAGAAAAACGCGTTTTATGGTTTTCATAATCATACTTACTTACTGCTTTTATTAAGCCAATATTCCCCTCTTGAATAAGATCCATAAAAGTTAAATCGGTTCTATTTACATAAGGTTTAGCAATAGAAACAACTAACCTAAGATTCCTTTCAATAAGTTTTGTTCTTGCCTTTTCTTTTTCTTCATTAGGCCCAGTTAAAATCTGTTTAGATAATTCTTGTTCCTCTTCTTTTGTTAAAAGGGGTAATTTTCTAATTTTGGCAAAGTATTCTTCAATTCCTTCATATTTTAGGAAATTACTATAGTTTTTCATTTTAATTGGATAATAAAGAACTGTAGAGCCTTTTTAAAAGGGTTACTAACTAATCAATTGCAAAAAAATAGGGGGTCATGGGAAGAACCTGTTAAAAATAGATAATTTGAGAGGTAATCAGTTATGTTTAAAAACTAAATTTTCTCAGATTATCTATAAGCCCCGTTAGTCTAGAGGCCAAGGATTCAGCCCTTTCAAGGCTGAGACCCGAGTTCGAATCTCGGACGGGGCATAGAACAAAGTTATTTCTTAAATTTCATTCTGAACATAAAAAGAAAGATTTATAAATTAAGTAAGATATATCTTACTATGATACAAATTGATATAACTAAAATAAGTTCAAAGGGACAAATGGTAATCCCAATAAGTATGCGTGAAGAATTTAAAGAGGGAGATACTATCCTTATCATCAAAGATGAAAACACACTTTTGTTAAAAAAAGCAAATGGATTAGACGAAAAATTTAGAGAAGATTTAGAATTTGCAAAAAGAACAGAAGAAGCTTATAAAAGGCATGAAAAAGGAGACGTGAAAAATATGTCTTCTGATAATTTCCTTAAAGAACTTGAAAAATGGTAAATATACTATTTGATGAACATTTTCAAAGAACGATTTCTAAAATTAAAGATCAAGAAATTCAAAAGAGTATAAAACTTAAAATAAAAAAGATAATTGAAAATCTAGAAATAGGAAAACCAATGCGAAATGTAAGAAAAGGAACAAGGGAAGTATATTCTGGATCTTTTAGACTTTCATATGCTTATTACAAAGAAAAAGACACAATAGAATTTTTAGATTTTTATCACAAGGATGAACAATAGTCAAAAAGAAAAAAAATTAGACAAGTTAGAATTTATAAACTTTAAATTAATTTAATAAATGTATGGATAAAGAGGAAAAGAATCTGAATCAATTTCCAACTATTTTGAGATATCTCTTAGGTATATTTTTATTTTTCTCTCCTTTCATAATCTGCTTTGTAAGAAAATTAGATGTTATGCTTGTGTTCTTGGGCTTGTTAACTCCCCCATTAACTTTTATGTTTTTACCCCCATTAGCAACAGGAGTTTACTTCATTGTTTCAAAGAAATGGCATTGGAGAGGAGATATATTTCTTATTCTTATTTCTATCATTGCAGAAATTTTCATTGCTCTATCCTCTTTTAATAATGGATAATTTTGTTTAAAATTATTTTATTTTACCAGTTCAAAAAAGTTACTTTAGCTCTATCCATCTTCTTGTAAAATGTATATTCTGGAATTTTTTCATGAGAAAATAAAATAATTTTCCCTAATCCTTCCCATAAAAAGAACCAGCCAGCAGGATGTGAAATATTAATGAGAACTTTCAAAAACATAGAATTTGGATTTTCAACAAAAACTGCAGTTAAAACAATTATAATCGAGCCTACAACAAACCAAGAGGCACCATTCATTTTAATTCTATTAATTTCCTTTCTTTTTTCAGTAAAATGTTTATTAAAATGTTCTTTTAGCCTTTCTTTAATTTTTGTTTCTTCAACAACATTTCTTTTAGATTTTGGAAGGAATAGTTTTATTTCATCTACTTTCTTTTTTTCAATAGATGCTTTTTTACATTCAGATAAAAAATCTCCAGAAAGAGCTTTATGAGAATAGGGTCGAGGATCTAAACTAGAAAACATGTCATCATAAGAACCGATTCTTAAAGGAATTTCTGACTGTGAATTAGAATTATCTCTTCCACCTTCTTTTTTCATGATATAAAATATATTTTTTAATTTATAAGATTATCGTATTTAGTTAAAAAATTTGGTCATATAGCTGTCTTTCAAATTATATCCTAATTTAGAATAATAAGGCCTAACTCCCACACCAGAAATAATTGAAAGTTCTTTAATTCCTTCTTGTTTACAAATTTTTTCTGCTTCAAGAATCATCTTTTTTCCTAATCCTTGATGTTGAGCAACACTAGCATAAGCTTTTTCATGAAGTTTTAAAGACTGTCCATAAACATGCACTTCTCTAACTAATGCTTTTTTATCAACAATCCTTAATCTTAAAAGCCCAAAAAGAAAATCTTCTTTATTTACAAATTCAATAAAATATTCTTTTCCTTCCGAAGCAGAATATTTAGTAATTTTTAGTTTTAAGTCTAAATTTAATTCCTTTTGTTGATTAAATCCAACTTCTCTAAATCTTATCTCTTTAATTTTATTATTCTCTTTCCTAAGTTTTTCTTCTACATCTTTTCTCAAATCTATTTTAGTTGTTCCAGATACAATATATTCTGGAGGTATTTCCCTCATAATTCTCATAATTCTGCAATATCGAGGAACAATTTTTAACATTTTTATTAATAAAGCTTCGATTTGTTCTTTTGTATAAGAAATATATTTCCCTTGCCAATATTCTTTTTCCAAACCAGAATTTTTAACAACTTGACATGGATAAATTTTTAGTTGATCTGGTTTAAAATTTTTATCAGAAAATATTTTCTTAAACATTTGTAAATCTTTTGCTGGATTACTTCCAGGCAAACCAGGCATTAAATGATAACCTATCTTAAATCCTGCATTCTTCAATTCTTTAGTTGCTTGAATAACCGCCTCAACAGTATGTCCCCTATTCACTCTTTTGTAAATTTTGTCATCTATAGCCTGAACTCCCAATTCAATTCTTGTAACTCCAAATTCCCTCATTCTTTTAATAAATGGAATACACACATCTGGTCTGGTTTCAAGACAAAGTGCAACACACCTATGTTTTGATTTTTCATTTAATTTTTGTGCTTCTAAAAGAGTTTTAGCTTTTTTATTATTCAATCCATTATAACAGTCTAAAATAAATTGATATTGAAATTTTTTAGGATATTGTAAAAATGTTCCACCCATAACAATTAGTTCTATTTTTTCAGTAGGATGATGCATTGCTTCAAATGCTTTAATTCTTGCCTTTACTTGTTTATGCCCGCTGTAATCCACTTGTAATGCTCTCATAACGACAGGGCTTTTGGGAGTATAACTTTGGGTAACATTAAAAGAGGGGCAGTATAAACAAGCACCATGTTTACAAGGTCGAGGTGGAAGCATAACTGCTACAGGGGTTATGCCTGAAATCGTTTTTGTCGGTTTTCTTACTTCATCTTTATTCGGTTTTAACATGATATTCTAAGAAAAAGGCCACTTTTAAAATTATATAATCTTGTTTTATTCCTGGTTTAAACTAAACTGAGATATATCTCTTGTATTGTAAAAATACTTATAAAACAAGGGGCCATTTTATCTCTATGGGGATGAAAATAGGTATAATTGGTGGCAGTGGATTAGAGAACCCAAATCTTCTTGAAAACTATAAAGAATTAGATGTAGATACCCCTTTTGGAAAACCTTCTTCTAAACTAATTACTGGAAAAATTGGAAGTGTGGATGTTGTAATAATTTCTCGTCATGGATTAAAACATGAAATCCCACCAACACAAGTTAATAACAGAGCAAATATTTTTGCATTAAAATATGAAGGATGTAAATATATAATCGCAACAACAGCTGTTGGTTCATTAAGAGAAGAAATCAAAAGAGGAGATTTTGTAATTTTAGATGATTTTATTGACTTTACTTCCCATAGACAAACAACTTTTTTTGAGAAGTTTGAATTCGGGCCAATACATACACCAATGGTAAATCCTTTCTCAGAATTATTAAGAAAAAAGTTAATTGAAGCATGTGAAGAATTTAAGTTTTCTCATCATAAAAAAAGTACAGTTGTAACAATAGAAGGACCGAGATATTCAACAAGGGCAGAAAGTAAAATGTTCAGGCAAATTGGTGCAGATGTGATTAATATGTCCACTGCTCCAGAAGCAATTTTAGCAAACGAGGCAGAAGTTCCATATGCTGCAATAGCAATGTCTACTGATTATGATTGCTGGAAACAAGATGAAGAACCAGTAACTGCAGATATGGTAGTACAAGTAATGAAAGATAATGTAAAAAGAGTAGAACAAGTTTTATTAAAAGTTATAGAATCATTTTCAAGAGAACAAGAAATAGCTAAACTAAAGGAAAAAATAAGAACAATACCTAATTTCCCAACCCAAGGGATAATGTTTAGGGATATTACCACTTTATTAAAGGACAGAGAAAGTTTGAGAAAATTAGTGAATATAATTTATGAAAAATATAGGGATACTCCAATCGATTTAATTGCAGCAGTTGAATCAAGAGGATTTACTATTGCAGGGATATTAGCGGAAAAATTGAATACTGGTTTAGTTTTGATAAGAAAACCAGGCAAACTTCCAGCAGAAACACTTTCTGAAACTTATAATTTAGAGTATGGAACAGATAGCGTAGAAATTCACAAAGATGCTATCTCTGTAGGCCAAAGGGTTTTAATTATCGACGATTTAATTGCTACAGGGGGAACAGCACTTGCAGCATGCCAATTAATTAATAGATTAGGTGGACAAGTAGAAGGATGTGCTACTGTAATAGAATTAGAAGAGCTTAATGGAAGACAAAAGCTCGCAGAAAAAGGATACAAATTATTTAGTGTAATGAAATTCAAAGAAAGCGAACAGTAAGATGATTCAGATAGTTCTTCCAAAAACTTATACTCCCCAGATTAAGGCTTATCCAATAATTTATCTAGCTGGCCCAATAAGAGGGGCTCCTTCTTGGCACGATGAAGCAATAACCTTTTTTCTAAACCAAAGTAAAGATATGACAATTGTTTCTCCAAATAGAGAGTTAAGAGGAGACTTAAAAAAATATTTAGTAAAGGGTGAAGAAAAATATTTCCCCAGACAAAGAGTTTGGGAAAATTATTGCATGGATATAATTTCTAAAAAGGGGTGTGTAATGTTTTGGCTTCCAGGAGAACAAAATCATAACTGTAACAAACCATATGCATCTATGACTCGAAAAGAATTAGGGGACATAACTAAAGCATATAAATACTCTGGAAAGAAAATTCACTTTTGTATGGGAAGCGATGGAAAATTTTTTGAATTAGATACCTTAATGGTAGATTTTGCAAGAGATTGTCCAAATAAAAAAATATTTGATTCTTTAGAAAAAACATGTACAGAAGCGTTACAAATAGCAACAGGTAAAAAATCACTTCTAACAACATTTATTAATTATTTTTCATGAGTATATTAATGAAAGAACTTCTTAATAAAAAACTGTTAATTGGGGTAACAGCAAAAAATGGAAAGGGTTGGAAAAGAAAATTAAAGGAAATAAAAAAGCATAATATCCAAGAATTTGCCCTCTTTATTGAAGAAATTCCCTTAAAAAAAAGGCAAAAACTTTACAAAACTCTTTCTAAACTGAAAATAAAAGAGATTCCATTAGTCCATATAAAAGATGATACAACAAAAGAAGAACTAAAATTTTTTAAAGAAAAATTTAACACAAAATACTTTACAATACATGAAGATCATTTTAAGGTATTAACTTCTTGGGAAGGTTTTACAAAAGATTTGTACTTAGAATTTGATGCAGATAATAAAATCGCCTCAAATGTACTTGTTAAAAAAATAGGGGGATTTTGTGTAGATTTATCCCACTTCAAAAAAGCAGAGGAAAGATGGGCTAAAGAGTTTGAATATATACTTAAAAAAAGAGGTATAAAACATTATTTTGGATGTAATCATTTAAATGGCTATTCTTACAAAAAAAATTCAGATGTTCATAGAGTTAGAGATGTAAGCCAATTTGCATATTTGTTTACTCTTCCAAATTTTGTATTCGGAAAAATAATAGCATTGGAAATGTATAATTCAATAAAACAACAATTGAAGTATAAAGAATATCTAATCCCTTTATTAAATAAAAAATTTAAAGAATAAACACTAATGAAAACAACAAATTCAATTTCTCAGCAACAAGTATGGGATAACATTGCACCAGAATGGGATGAATTCAAAAAACTTCCAGCAGAAAGTACGATTGAATTTTTAAAAAAACAAAAAGGAAAGATATTAGATTTTGGAAGTGGCTCAGGAAGACATTTAATTGAAATAAAAAATGGAACAATGTATTTCTTAGATTTCTCTGAAAAAATGATTGAACTTGCAGAAAAAAAAGCAGAAAAAGAAAAAATAAAGGCAGAGTTTATAGTCTCTAGTATGACAAAAACACCCTGCTCAGATAACTTCTTCGATTCTGCAATTTGTATTTCTGCATTACATTGTTTAAACAAAGCTGAACAAAAAAAAGCAGTGAAAGAATTACACAGAATATTAAAAAATAAAGCACAAGCATTTATTGGAGTTTGGAATAAAGATTCAAAACGTCTTAAAAGACATAAGGGAAAAGAAACATCAATAAAATGGAATGACAAAGGAGCAAGGTATTATTATTTATTTAATGAAGAAGAAGTTCATGATTTATTCAAAAAAAATGGATTTAAGATAATTGGTACAAATAATTCCGAGATGATGATTAGATTTGTTGCTGAGAAGGAAAAGTAGTAATGCTAAATAAGCTTTAAAAAAGAAAAAGAAGATTTAATCTTATTAGGGTGCTCGTTGTTGATTAATTCTTAATTAAAATTATGTTGTCTTCTAAATTAGTTTAAACTTTCTTAAGGGAAAATGTGTAAGAGAAAACTGTAGGTGGTGTTAAATCAGTTTAAACTTTCTTAGGGGAAAATGACTGTAAAGAAACCGTAGGTGTCGTTCATTTCTTAACTATTTTCATCATGTCAAAGAAAGATTTCTTTTCAAAATCCCTAATAGTTTTTTCAGGGAGAGAGATAGTCAATCTTAATAAACTAAGCCCAGATAAAAATATAGTCCCATATAATACCTCTTTTTTATCTTTTGTTTGCAAAGAAAAAATCATTTTTTGTATTTTGTTACTTATTTTTTGCTTCTCCATTTCTTGAAGAATTAATTCTTGAAGTTCGTCAAAATCAAATGCAACATCCATAGGAACCTCTTGTAAGAATCTTTCATCATTCCTTTCTAACTCTATAAGCTTAATTCCATCTTCTAATTCAAAACTAAATGTTTTCTTTAAAGAAGGAACATAAAAATCAAAATGATATCTATTCTCTAAAGCTTTTTCTTCTAAACTTACTTCAAAAAATCCAGAACAAAAAAATGAATCGGGATGTTCTTTTTTAAAATTGATAAATTCTTGAGAATCCTCTAATTTCTCGAATAAAAATTGGGAGTTCATATTCTTTCCTGAAGTTCTTTCTTAATTTTCTCTACAAATTCTTGCATTCCCATAGTTTCAATCTTGTTACTTCCCTTTACTCTAATCGCAAGTTTATTTTCTTTTTCTTCTTTATCTCCAATGACTATTATATAAGGAACTCTCATTATTTCAGCATCTTTAACTTTTGCTGGAACAGTTGTTTGTTTAAAATCACATTCAATTCTTAAATTAGGAATTTCTTTTTTAATTTCTTCAAATATCTTCTTAGCATAATCTGTATTTCTCTCAGTAAAATTTAATATCCTAACTTGCTCAGGAGCAAGCCATAATGGAAATCTTCCGTTAAAATGTTCAATTAAAATACCAACAAATCTTTCTAAACTTCCATAAATAGTTCTATGCAACATAATTGGTCTTTTTTTAGAATTGTCATTATCAACATATTCTAATTCAAATCTTTCAGGCATTGAAAAGTCTAATTGAATTGTTGCACATTGCCATTCTCTTCCAAGAGAATCTTTTAAGTGGAAATCAATTTTAGGACCATAAAAAGCCCCATCTCCAGGATTAACTTTGTAAGGCATTTTTCTTTTTATTAACACATTTTCTAAAATCTTTTCTGCTTTATCCCAAATTTTATCATCGCCAATTCTTTTTTCAGGACGAGTAGAAAGTTCAACCCTATATTTAAATCCAAATTTAGAATAAACTAAATCATCTAATTCTATTATTTTTTCTATTTCTTGTTCAACTTGTTGTTCTGTACAAAATATATGGGCATCATCTTGTGTGAATTGAATAACCCTAAATAATCCTCCTAAAACCCCTGAAAGTTCTTGTCTATGAACAATACCTAATTCAGCTACTTTTAATGGAAAATCTTTATAACTTTTTGGACGAGATTTGTACACAAGCATTCCTCCAGGGCAATTCATTGGTTTTACTGCAAAACTTCTGTTTTCATATTCAGATAAAAATATATTTTCTTTATATTTTTCCCAATGACCTGAAATTTGCCATAATCTTTTATCTAAAATTTGTGGGGTCATAATCTCTTCATAACCTGCTTTTTTATGTAATTCTCTCCAAAAATTAATCAATTCGTTTCTTAAAATTAAGCCATTATTATGCCAGAATACCATTCCAGGGGCAACTTCTGAAAAAGAAAACAAATTCATTTGTTGTCCTATAATTCTATGATCATTTTCTTTAAGTTTAGAACTATCTAATTTAGACTTAGAAACCTCATTCAATAATTTTTTAACATCATATTTTTCCTCTATTTTAACTTCAGAGGATTTACTTTCAGAATTTCCTTCTTCAACAACAAGTTCTCTACTTAATTCAGATAAAGGATGTCCTTTAACTTTAAATTCAAATTCTTTATAATACCCAAAAGGAGCTCGAACAACTTCAAATTCTTTGGCAAGTTCTTTTTCTGCTTCTTTTAAAATCTCAATCGCTTTATCCGGAGAAGCCAAATCACTTGAAAGATGGGCATAAGGATAAAGAACAATTCTTTCAGCTTTAACCTGTTTCATAACATCTTGCACACTTCCTGTTAGTTTTTGTACTATCTTTTTTGTATCTGAATCTCTTTTTTCAACAGCAGTAAGCACTACAAGTGCTTCTTTTACAAAATGTTCTTCTTTTTCCTTCTCAGAAAGTTCATCTACAGATTTTAATGCCTTTTTCAAAGCCTTGAATTTAATGTAATCTGTGTGAAGTAATAATATTTTCATAAAAAAAGGAGAGAGCCAAAGTTTATAAAATTAACAGAAACATAAAAATTAGCAAAAAGATGGACGTGAAGACCATAAGCTTTAAAAATGCTTATTTCTCTCGAGATTTATGGTAAAAAAAGGAGGATTATTAGCAATTTTAGCATTAACTGTCCTAATTGCAAATCCAATTAAAAGTTATGCTAATTTAAAAAAAGAGAGTTATCTAAATAAAAATCTTCCTATCTCTAAAAAATTTGATTTGGGATTATATGAAAAAGATGGGCAATATTATTCAAATCTTTCTCCCGCAAAAAAAGCTCATTCTTTTAGAGACGTTTTTAAAACAGATGACTTTTCTAAAGATTTTGATGAAGTCTTATTTGCAAGAATGTTATTAGGCGAGGGGGAAGGAATGTCTGAATTAGGAAAGATTGAAAATGGCTATGTCGCGTTAAATAGATTATTTGATATTAAAAAAAGATGGGGAAAAACTATAAAAGAAGTTCTTTTACAACCCAATCAGTTTAGTTCATTTGAAGAAAGAAAAAAGAGATTAGAAGATCCATTGAAATATAATCCCAAAGAATTTTTAGAATGCTTAACTCTTTCAAGAGATTTGCTAAAGGGGAAATATAAAGACCCAACAGAAGGAGCAACCCACTTTTTTAATCCCTATCTTATAAAAACACCTTATTGGGCAAATCATATGGATGAAATAAAAAAGATTAACACAGGCCCCCATAGATACTATAAAGAGAGATAATCCTTGGCGTTTTTATCGATAAAAGAGGAAATATTTAACAATTTGAACAAATATTTATAAAGAATAATTTATTTTCATTCTCAGAGAGGAAAATATGAAAAGTCTAACAAAAAACTTAGTTATTTTATTCGCATTATTATGCATATTTTCTCAATTTGCTTCTGCAGAGATAATTTTTACTCAAGCAACAAAACCCGTATATAATATAGGAGATGATGTGTTAATTCCTGTAACAATAAAAAGTATTGGAGAAACTTCTGGAATCGTTGAAATGTATCTTTTATGTGATGCTGTTACCATTAACTTCTATAGAAATGGAATTCAATTAAATGCGGGTCAAGAAAAAAGCCTAGATTCTTCATTAGTATTAATAAAAGAAATAATTGGTAGCACTCTTGGAACTTGTAAAATAAAAGTAGTATTAAATGAGGATTATGCTCTTACAAACGAGTTTAAAATTTCAAGTTCAATTAATATTGCTACAGATATTTCTTCAAAAGAAGTTGATGTTGGACAAAATGTTATAATAAAAGCCAAAGCAACAAAAGAAAGTTTAGAAGACTTAGAGGGGTTTGTTGAAGTTTATTTATTAGATAGTAATGGAAAAACAAAATTTAGTCAAACAGGAACAGTTAATGCCGGAAATATTAATCTTAATTTAACTATCCCCAGTGATTTGCCTTCTGGAACTTATATTCTAAGCTTATCTGTCTATGAGAAAGATTCAAAAGATGTAATCATTAATAAGGGCTCATCAAAAGATGAAATATTTATTAAACAAAAACCAACAAGCATAAATTTAATTTTTAATAAAGAAATATTACCTGAAGAAAATTTACAAATAGAATCAATCTTACTTGACCAGTCAGGAAAAACAATCAACTCAAGTGCTATTATTACGCTTACTAACTCAAATGGAGAAATTGTTGATCAGAAAGAAATTTTATTTGGAGAAAATTTAAGTTATTTAATACCTTCTCAAGAACTTCCTGCTGATTGGAAAATATCTTCAGTTTCAGAAGGAGTTTCTATAGAAGACACTGTAAAAATTAAAGAATTAGAAAAAATAGATGTGCAAATTGTAAACAAGACAATCATTATATCTAATAAAGGAAATGTACTTTATAATAAAACTTTGTTAGTTAGAATTCAAGAAGAACCCTTGAATATACAAGTTTCTTTAAAGGTTGGAGAAAGCAAAAAATATTACTTAAGTGCGCCTACAGGAGATTATGATATAAAGTTAGTAACAGGAGAAGGAGAAGAAATAAGTGAAACAATGAGTCTTACTGGAAGAGCAATTGGAATAAAAGAATCTTCAAATACTTCTCTTAAGTTATTTGGATGGATATTTTTAATCTTATTACTTTTAATTGTGACAATAATTCTTTTTAAAAAATTACATAAAAAGGCTTTTTCTTTGAAAAGAAGAAACAAACATAATAATTCAATGAGTAAAAATAATAACAAAGATATTTCATTTAAACAGATACAATCACAAAAAAGAGAAAAAGAAACACATATAATGATGACAGCAGGAACACTTTCTCTCCCAGTAAATCAAGCAGAACTTTCTCTTTCAATTAAAGGAGCACAGCAAGATGTAAGTGTTGTTTGTTTAAAAATAAAAAACCTCAAACAGAATGAATCAGGAAGTCCTGCAGAAACAATAAACAAAATAAGGGATTATGCCGCAGAGGGAAAAGCAGCAACTTATGAAAATCAGGACTATTTAATGTTTATATTTGCCCCAACAAAAACAAGAACATTAAGAAATGAAATGTCTGCATTAAATCTTGCAAATAAAATACAAGACTTATTAGTAGAACACAATAGAAAATTCAACCAAAGATTAGATTTCGGAATTTCTCTAAATAATGGTTCAATTGTTGCTAAAATAGAAAATGGAGTTTTCAAGTTTATGGCTATGGGTTTACTAATGACTACACTTAAAAGAATAGCTTCTCTTTCAAATCAAGAAATATTATTAAGCCAAGAGATGAATGATTTACTTGCATTAAAGGTTAAATCAACTAAAGAAATGAGAGATGGTGTAGCAGTTTATTTATTGAATAGTGTAAAAACAGAAAATGAAGAGACAACAAAATTTATTAACAAATTCTTGAATAGACAAAAAGAATATTAAATTTTATAAATTTTTAATAAACTATTTATTACCGCTCTTTTAACTTCTGGATGGGGCTTTTCAAACTCATCAATAAACTGAGAAATTCTATCTTTCTTAAATTTTGGTTTATTAAATTTCAGTCTCTTTAATTCAGCAAATAATGTTATTTCTTGTTGAAGAAATAAATAAAGGGGTTTAATGATTTTTTTCTCTTTTATATATGGGAGATTATCTTTTAGTTTAGATATATCAGAATTGATTAGTTTATCTAAAATTTTATTGGATTCAGAATCAATACACTCAGAAATAGCGAGCTTATCTATATTTTTTTTAGGCATCTCTAAAAGGATAAAATTAGATTTTTTAGACAAGAAAATTAGCATTTCTTTAAGGACAACATCATTTACATTAAGTCCTTTTTTATAGCCAATTTTTTCTCCTTGTTTAATAAGGTTAAACTTTCTTATAGTATAAAGAAATTTCTTTTGGAAATATTCTATAAAACAATTTTTACAAAGTTTTCTTTGATTAGTAAATTCATACACTGGTTTTTCTTGACATAACTTACACATGTTAAATAGAAGTCAACTTACTTTTTATTTAAATCTTGCTTTTTGTCAGGTTTAGAAACAGCAACTTTTTCTGATTTAGGAGAAACTTGTTCAGTTAGATTTTCTTTGTTAAAAATCTTTGAAATTAGGAAACCAAAATTAAATATCTTAAATATAATTCCAAGAGCAATTAAAAATACGCTTAAAACAATTAGTTTAATGGATAAGATACGTGAAGAAGCAAAGAATATGTCTACTGCTTGGGATATTATTTCCTCAGAAAAAAGAGAAGATAAAGAAGATAATTGTAAAGATAATAAAGAAAGAACCAATAGTAAAACCCCAGTTAAAATAAATAGATTTGATTTTTTATTGAATAGGAAAAACAAAATTACAACGAGACAAGCAGAAAAAATTAAAGAAAGATAAAGGTAATTAGTTAATTTTTTGTACATCATTTGAGAAATTAAAAAAATAGGCGTTTCATTTTCACTAAAACATTCTATGAGATTACAAGAATATTCTTTAAAGTAAACTTGAGAAAACATATCTTTTATAGCTTCTTCAAGGATATAGTCTTCGGTAATGTTAGAATTACATGGAATATCTAAAGAATAATTTTCAAATTGTATGTGATAATCTGAATTGTTTGCGCAATATAACTTGATAAAATCTAAATTTTGAGAAACAGTACTTCCTATTTCTGTTTTATTTTTTAGTGTATCCTTTAATATAGGTAGAGCATTTGACTGTAAAGAATTAAATTCAATTGCTTCAGAGAGATTAAGAAATAAAATAGTAGAAAATAGGGATAAGAATAGAATAACTGATAAAACAACAACTGAAATCCCTTTTATTACACCCATCTAATAACTAAGAAATAAGCGTTTATAAAATTTACATTTTTTTCAAAGCTTCAATTCTTTTGATAACGCTTGGATGTGTGCTCCCAATATCTTTAAATGGATTTGCAAAAAATAGTGGAGCTATTGCTTTGTTAACTTTCTTTTCTTTAAAGTCTTCTTGAGAGATTTTATTTAGAGCACCGATAAGTCCAGCAGGATATCTAGTAAACTTTACTGCAGAAGCATCTGCTGAAAATTCTCTTTTTCTAGAAATAGCCATTTGGACAAAGAATACAAAAATTGGAGCAAGTATAGCAAGTGCAATTCCTATTAGAATTAAAATTCCCCCATCCTTTCTATCGTCTCTATTTCCTCTAAACCATAAACTTCTTAAAAATATTTCAGATAATAATGAAATCATTCCAACAAGCACAGCAACAAGAGTCATATATCTTATATCATAACTTTCAACATGTCCCAATTCATGAGCTAACACTCCTTCAAGTTCCTTTTTCTCTAATTTTTCTAATGCACCAACAGTAACACAAATGATAGAATGAGCAGGGTCTCTTCCAGAAGCAAAAGCATTTATTTGATTAGATTCCATGATATAAAGTTTAGGCATAGGCAATCCACTTGCAAGAGTTAATCCTTCAATAAGATCATAATATTGTTTATAATTTTCTCTTCTTGCTTGTTTTGCACCAACACTTAAAATTGCTATTTTATCAGAATTATAATAGCTAATAAGTAAATAAGTTATTGAAAAAACAATTGAAATTGAAAAAACAAAAAAAACATCCAAGTATAAAAGTTTGGCTAATACGTAACCTAAAACACAAAATACAACAAAAACGATAAACATTAGAAAAAAAGACTTGCGTTTATTTCTTGAAATTTGGTCTCTAAAATCGATTCTATTAATTTGGGTCATATTATTCTAGAAATTAAAATGCTACTTTAACATTCTTTTTTTCAGACTCTGCTATTTGTAAATAATCTCTTGGTTTTTTTCCAAACATTCCGGCAAAGAAAGTTCCAGGGAAAGTTTTACACAAGTCGTTATAAGACAAGATACTATCATTGTAAAATTGTCTGGAATAAGCAATTTTATCTTCTGTTGAGGCTAATTCTCTTTGAAGTTCTGAAAAGTTTTCATTTGCCTTTAGATTAGGATAATTTTCAGCAAGAGCAAAAATTGTTTTTAATGCAGATTGTAATTTGTCATTAGCTTTAACTTTTCCTTCAAGATTACCTGCTCCAACTAAAGCTTTTCTTGCATCTGTAACAGCTTTAATTGCTGCATTTTCATGTTTAGTATAACCTTTTACTGTTTCAATCAAATTTGGAATAAGATCTGCTCTTCTTTTTAATTGAACATCAATTTGACTTAAAGAATTGTTTATTCTATTTCCTAAAATTGCAAATCTATTGAAATATCCAATGAGAATTACAACTACTAATGCAAGTAATCCTAAAATTGCAAGCACAATAAATGAAATAACCATAATGTAATTACATAAATTAGATTTATAAACTTTATTAAATAACAAGAAATATGGTAAAAATAGACAAAGAAAAATGCATTGGATGTGGATTATGCACTTCTATTTGTGAGCAAGTGTTTGAGATGGGAAAAGATGGAAAAGCACAAGTTAAAGCACAAAAAAAGCTCCCTTGTGTAGATCAAGCAATTGAATCTTGTCCAGTTAATGCAATTTCTAAATAAAGATAAATAAAAATTAGTAAATAAAAATCCTTGAGCATAATATTTATTAACTATATTCTATATTCTCTAATATGAGTGAAGAAAGAGGTGAAAAGATAGAATTTGTAAAATGGTTTTCTGAATTGAATAAAAATTCAGGGGATATTGCAGGAGGAAAAGGTTCTAACTTAGCAGAAATTTTTAATCTAAAGATAAATGTTCCTCCTGGATTTGTTGTAACTGCCCAAGCTTATGATTACTTTATTGAAAAAGCAGGAATAAAAAATGAAATAGAACGATTGTTAAAAGAATTTAATAGAGAAGACACTAAAGAGTTGAATAAAGTTACAGAAAAAATTAGAGCATTAATTGTCAACGGAGAAATGCCAAAAGATATGAAAGAAGATATTTTAGAGGCGTATTCAAATTTAGATACAACAAACTTAAAAAATGTCAAAGGAACAATTTTAGAAATTTTAGGAACATCAGAGCCAGTATTTGTTGCTGTAAGAAGTTCTGCAACAACAGAAGATTTGGCAGGAGCAAGTTTTGCTGGCCAACAAGAAAGTTTCCTTAATGTAAAAGGGAATACAGAATTATTATCTCATATAAAAAGATGCTTTGCTTCTCTGTTCACTTCAAGAGCAACTTATTATAGAAGTAAAAAAGGATTTGAAAAGACAAAGGCAAGTTTAGCTGTTGTTGTACAAAGAATGATTGATTCTGAAAAGTCAGGAGTAATCTTTTCTAAAGACCCAACAAACAGGTCAGAAAATATAATTATGGAAGCTGTTTTTGGTTTAGGGGAAGGAATTGTTTCAGGAAGAATAACTCCTGATAATTATGTTATTTCAAAGGAATTAGATATCTTAGAAAAAACAATTGAAGATAAAAAAATTGCAATTACAAGAAATTCCACAGGAACAAATGAAATAGTAAAATTAAGTAATGATAGGTCAAATTATCAAGTATTAAAAGAATATGAAATAAAAAAATTATCTGAAATTGCATTAAAATTAGAAGAGCACTACAAAAAACCACAAGATATTGAATTTGCAATAGAAGGAGATGAGATTTTTATTGTACAAACTCGTCCAATTACTACTCTTGAAAAAAAATTAGAAATAAGTAAAGAGGTAACAGGGGAAGTAATTTTAACAGGATTAGGTGCTTCTCCAGGAATAGCTTCTGGTAAAGTGAAAGTAGTACATGAAATGTCTGATTTAGAAAAAGTAGAAGAAGGAGATATTTTAGTTACAAAAATGACTAATCCGGATATGGTAGTGAGTATGCAAAAATCAGCAGCAATAGTAACAGATGAAGGGGGATTAACTGCTCATGCTTCTATAGTTTCAAGAGAAATGGGAATTCCGGCAATTGTTGGAACAAGAAAAGCAACAACTCAATTTAAAGATGGAGATTTAATTACAGTAGACGGAAATACAGGAAATATTTATGCTGGAAAAATAGCAGAAAATCAGAAAAAAGAAGTTCTTGCTGTAAATGCTAATACAAGGACAAAAATAAAAGTTATGGTAGATATGCCAAGTTTTGCAGAAAGGGCATCTCAAACAGGGATTAAACAAGTTGGTTTAACAAGAATTGAAGGAATTATTGCAGAGTCAGGAAAACATCCAAATTATTTTGTAACAAAAGGAAAAATAGAAGATTATGAAGAAGTTGTCTTTAAAGGATTAAGTGGAATTGGGGAATATTTCGATGAAATGTGGATAAGAACTTCAGATATTAGATCAGATGAATATCAAAATTTAGAAGGAGCAATAGAAAAAGTAGAAGTAAATCCAATGTTAGGTATGCACGGAATAAGATATGGATTAAAACATCCAGAAATATTAAAAGCAGAACTTTTAGCAATGAAAAGAATTTCAGAAACAGGGAAAAAAATAGGCATTCTTCTTCCTCAAATAATCTCAGTAGAAGAAGTTGTTGCAGTAAAAAAAATGTTAAATGAAATTAACTTCACAACAGCTAAACTTGGGGTTATGGTTGAAACTCCTGCTGCAGTTCAACTAATTAAAGAATTATGTGAAGAGGGAATAGCATTCATTTCTTTTGGGACAAACGACTTGACCCAATACATTCTTGCAATAGATAGGGGCAATGAACAACTACAGGGGTTATATAATGAAATGCATCAAGCAGTCTTGTATCAATTAGAGTTTGTAATTAGAGTTTGTAAAAGAAGCGGGGTTGAAACAAGTATATGCGGACAAGCAGGAAGCAAAAAGGAAATGGTAAAGTTTTTAGTTGAAAAGGGGATTGATAGTATAAGCGTTAATGCAGATATGGCAAAAGAAATATCTGATTATGTAATGGAAATTGAAAAAGAGATGGGAGTAGGAGAAAGACAATATCAACCAAAAAACGAGGAGATACCAGAAAAAAAAGAAAATAATAAGATAAAGACAGAAGAAATTCCAAAAATTCATGGTATAGAAATCCCCGCGGAAAAAGAAGAAGAGCAAGAACAATCTTATACAGAAACATTAAAACCATATAACCCTGATGAAGATTCAAATGATGAAGAATTATTAGACATATTCTGAAAAGGACAAAATTTTATAAACGAAAAAAACCTATATATCTTATGCCAAAAGAGAGTGCAAAAATAAAGAAAGTTTCAAATGGTTCTCAAGAAGAATTTCAAAAAAAAGTTGAAATGAATGAAATTTTAATAGAAAATTTTATTTCCCTACAAAAAGTTATGACTAATTTTGCAGTTAAATTTGAAGGATTATCTACACAAATTTCAAAATTATTAGAATTATTTGAAATTTCTGCAAAAGCATTAGCAGAAAAAGATTATTCTTTGGGGGAAAATAAAGAAGATAAAAAAGTAGTAGAAAAATTAGATTCTTTATTACAACAAAATAAGATTATTGCAAAAGGAATAGCATTGCTTCATGAATCAAATTATTCTCAACCAGAGCAAGTAAAACAAGAATACTTTTCTCCTCAACAAAATGAAGTAAGACCCTTACAACAATCTACACAACAAAATTATTCTAAACCTTTAACAAAACCATTTTCTCAGGCAGGAAATATTTCTAATTCAAAGGTAAGGCCATTAGATTTGTAGAATGGCAGAAAAATCTCTTAATGAAATAAATAAGTATTTTTTATTAGCATTTACTAAAGAATTAATTATTAATTCTACAAAAGAAGAAATATTTACTCTTAATAGAATAATAGAAAAAAAACAAGAACAAAAACTCTCTCAAATAAAAGATATAAAAAAAAATACATCTGAGGAAAAAATTTCTCAAGAACAAGAGTTAACACAAATTGGAGGATTAAAAAAGGTAAGTATAACACTAAAAGAAGATGCTTCAAATCCCGTGAGGACAGTGCCAACATCTATATCTCTTAGAAAGAAAATAACTCCAATGACAAGACCATTAATGAACACATTAATTATCCCAGAACCAAAGCTTCCACCACATTTAGAATATTTAAAACCCCTTCCAACAAAAAATTCAGATTTAGATTTAATGAAAATAAATCCTTTTATTAAAGACCCATCAGTAAGGGTGATAATTGGTAATTCTGACGAAAAATTAGTTGTTAGTGGAGCAATGGGAACAAGACCAACTGACTTATTTTTAAATAAAGAAGATGTAAATAAAATTATTAATCAGTTTTCAAAAGCATCGAAAATCCCCGCAAGAGATGGAATTTATCGTGTAGTTGTAGGAAATTTAAATTTTTCAGCAATAATCTCGTCTGTTATTGGTTCTAAATTTGTAATTAAAAAAATGAGTTTACAACAAACTCCTCCCACTTACAAACAAATTTAAAATTAAATTAAAAAACTAGAATTAAAAGTTACTTCTTTAGAAGCTTGTTCTTCTTCAATTAAACTATTATAAATATCCTTAAGCCATTTTACTCTATCTTTTTCTATTTGAGAATCAAGTAAATTTTCATCAAGAGAAGCATCATAAGAATATTCAATTGTATAATCTCCAAAAACATAACCTATTACATATCTTCCATTAGATAGTTCTGATTTTGTAGTTTGGATAGCAATATCTCCCAATGTTGTTTTTAAAAATTCTTTTTCTTGGGGGGTAAGTGCTTCGGTATTAACTAAATCTATCTCTAAGGTTAAGTTTGAAGTATTTTGTTCTTCAAAACTTTCATTTAAAGATTCTTGATTAGAAATAATGATTTCATTATTTTCTTGTGTTTGTATCTCTAAATTTTGCTCGGCAGAGTAAACTAATTTAACATTATATCCTTGAGAAAGATTTATTTCTGAGGGGATAGCTAAAGATAAAACTTTTTCTTTATCCCCCAAATAATTTTCTCCAAAACCTTCAGAAACTTTTACATATTCTACTTCCACAACCACTTTTCCTTCTTCAAATTTAAGAATTATAGTCTTATCAGGTAATTTATTTGAATCTGTTTTAACACTTCCAGATAAAAGTTCAACATTTTCTCCTTCTTCTAAATTATAAGAAAAAGGATTATTCAGAGAAGCTTCTCCTGAAATTTCTGTTTCTTGAATTGAATTTGTATTTGAATTGATTGTATTCCCAGTTAATCCCAAACCTAAAAAGAAATTTCCAACAACTTCTAATACTTGAGAAACAATTCCCTCATCAGTCTGAGTAGGTTCTTCAGAAGGTTGAGTATTTTCTGTAACATCAGTTGTTTGTTCTGTTATAGTTTCCGAGATAGTATCTGCTGTTTCGGGAATTGACTCAGTTGGATTTTCTACAGTTTGTTCTGTTGTAATTTCTATTGTAGAATTTCTATTTTCTGTTGTTTCAGAAGTTAACTCATTTTCTTGAACAACCTCTGCACTTGTTTGTTCTGTACCCTCAATAGCAGAGTTTTGTTTTCTTGAAACTAAAGTAAAATATACTTTCTGAGCATTTTTATTTTCTCCTGCTAATCCATATCCTTCCCCTTCACCAGAAAGACTTTCTCCTTCGATATAATATTCTCCAGAAATAGGTTTTTCTGAAACAAGCTCACTTAAAATATATTCATAATTATTAATAGGTGTTTCAAAAATAACCAAAGAAGAAGCAGGAATAAATTCTCCTTGTTTTAAATTTAAAGTAATTGGTTCTAAAGCCTTCTCTGAAACTTTTTCTGCATTCTTATTAACATCATTCACTATTACATTCCCGGTAAAATTCCCTTTAAAATTAAAAAATAAGATAATTAACGCTACAAAAATAAAAAGGCCTAAAATAGGAAGTACAAATTTTTTATAATCTTTTTTTCCTGGTCCGCAATATTCAGAAACTACTTTACCATCAACACGTTTACTTTGATAAATATAAGGCCCATATAATTTTCCATCTCTTTTTATGTATTTTTTGTATGCCATCTCTTTTAAATTTCTAAAACCCAAAATAAACTAATCAAACAATTGTAGAGTAACTAGATAAATAACAGAATATATTTAAAGCTTTCTCAAGGATAAAAAGCTTATCAACTGATTGTATAAAAGAAAATTAAATTAAACAGAAATTGTTGCCATACATTCAATATAAGAATCATAGATGTAATAAGGATCATTAACAGTGATATTAGTTACCATATTAAATCCAATATGAGCATAAGGAAAATCCGTTAAATTAAGCCTATATAATAAAATAGGTATACATCTCACTTCGCTAGGATTGCCAGTAACTTTAACATATTTACCTGGATAAGTGGTAGGTAAATCCTGAGGCTCTAAAGGAAGGTCTTCACTTGCAAAGTATAAACCAGAATCAGCCGGCCAAACTTGATCTACTGTCCCATTATTAATTGCAATGACTTCTACACAAGTTCCAGTAGAGTTACATAAATTTCCAACATCACAAGTTCCATTTTCTCCAGTACAAATTCCTTCGCAACCATTGCTTGCTCCACATATAGCGTTAGTACAATCAGGAGTACAAGATTCTACTTCAGAACAAATGCCATCGAGACCACAGAAAAGACCTTCTGGACATGTTCCAAGTATTCCAACACAAGTTCCGTCACATCCATCGCTTTCTCCACAAACTACGCTATCACAATCAGGAGTACATTCTTCTTCTCCCCCTTCTTCTCCAGGAAGAGTTCCACCAGTGCCTGTAAAATTATGATTAACTATATATTCGGCTAATATTCCCCCATCTTTTGTTTTTCCATTTCCAGCATCGTAAAGAGGTATAATTTCTACAAGACGAGTATTTGTAGAATTAAGTATTATAGGCGTAAGTACAAATGTTTTATGTTCGTATTTATTAAATCCATTAACCACAGGAAGGATTATACTTTCAGTTGCTCCAGTATTGTTAGAGAGTATAAAAGTCATTTTAGAAATATTAGCATCCCCGGTTTTCCTTTGTACAATAACAGTTATATTTGTTCCAGATTCATAAGCATTTGAAATTTGCATCGTTGTAGAGAGTGTGCTTAGTTCAATAGAAGCATCGTTAGAATTATTTCTTAATAATGAACTTACAACAACCCAGATAATTCCTATTGCTAATAAAGAAATTAAAATTAAAACAAGTGTAGTAACAACTCCAGACATTCCTCTCTTTTTCATAGTACGATATATTAAGATAGAATATTAGATTTAAAAAACTAACTAAATTAAAAAAATTAAAAATTAAAAAATTATTAACCTAATTTTATTGTGCAGCTTGTTGTTGTAAACATTCTACTGCAATTAAGTTAATTGTTTGATTTCCAACAGTTAAAGGAACTTGTTGACAAGTAGCTACTTGTTGGGCAATTGTTAAAATTGCTTCTTGGGCTCCTTGATTATATCCTCTTGTGATCAATCCATTAAGTGCTGGAGTAACCAAAAAAAGGTATGCAAGAAATCCTAACAAGAGAACAATAACAATTACTAAACTTAACAATAGAACGTCTCTCTTTTCTTTTACCATCAATTAAATAACGTAAATCAGTTTAAAAATATTTCTGTAATAATCTTCAAAGATAGATTATTTTAATTTATGCAGCAGTGTAAGGAACTAAAATCAAAAGCTGGTTATCTCCTAAAGGAAGTCTAACTGCTCCTGTTTGCTGTATTTGCGAAAGCATATTATTAACAAAATCAATTTGGCCTTGATTATAACTTGCTGTTGCTTTTGCAGTTATGGCAGGAGAAATAAGAAATACATATCCTAAAACTATAAAAAGCACGAGGATAAGAATAACTAATCCTAAAATAATTGCATCCCTCTTGTCTTTTATCATGTTCTAACTAATTATATATTGTTTAAAAGTATTTCTATGTATTTGTAGTTATTTCAATTAAAGTGACTACATTCTCTAGCTCAATTTCAGAATTTGATAAAACATAAGCAGAGATTACATCTCCGGGTTTAAATGCAACTGTACCTTTAGATTGAGTATCATAATCCTTCTTTGATCCAGATGAATCAACAATAAAGCTGTTTCCAAATTCTACTTGTTCACCATTTTTATAGATAACTAATTCAACTTCTCCTTTTCCATTTAATGCTTCCAAGTTAGTTGAAATCCCAGTAATACTTCCTTCTCTCATCATTACATATCCATTATCAGTTCCGCTTTGAACTCCTGTTGCACTATTCAAAAATCCAGAAGTCATCTTTCCGTTAAATCCAAAGTTAAGCAATTCTCTCTTATCTTGGGCAATAATTAAATCTCCTTGTGCTTGAAGTTGTTCAACAGAATATGCAATCATAAATATTTTGTCTTGAGCGCCAGAAGGTTTAGTATAATTTATCTGATAAATTGCAAGATTAGCGTCATTAATATTTTCTATATTTACCTCTTTAGGAAGAGAATTAAAATCAACCTGAGTAACAGAGTCTATATCTTCAGAAGGAATCCCATTATTAGAAGCAAAGTCTTTAACATAGTTATATGCAGATTCTGGAACAGAACTTGAAAGAGTTGAATCTGGCTTTTTATCTTCTTTATTTCCTGTTATTTCTAAATTGTTTGAGGCAGTCATTAAGACACTAGTAACTAACAAAGCAATTAAGAAAATTCCTCCAATTACAAATATTTTTTTACTTCCCCTTTTCTGACTTTTCACAATTAAACAATACAAAGATTATATTTAAACATTACGAATTCAGATTAAAATGCACATTTAATCCCTTGAAACTTTTATAAATAACTTTCCCCGATATAATTTATGGTAGATAGCATAATCAAAGATAAAATAACAAAAGAAAAGATTGAAAAATATTATAATTTGACTTTTGAAGCATTAAAACAGGTAAAAGTTCATATAATTCCTGGAAAAGAAGTATATGCAAAAGAGATAATTGGTATGGTAGAAAATTATGTATCTGATTCAAAACATTTTGAAAAGCAAGGAGATTTTGTAAATGCATTTGCTGCTTTAAATTACGCGCATGGTTGGCTCGACTCAGGAGTAAGATTAGATATATTTGACGTGAAGGATGATAAACTGTTTACAATAAAATAATCTATTAAAAAGTTATAAAAACTCACTTAAACTAGTCAAATAAAGAGGAGAAATGAAGAAAAAAATAATTGTTTTAAGTCTTGGAGGAAGTTTAATTATTCCAGATGAGATAGGCACTACTTATTTAAAACAATTTAAAAAAGTAATTTTAAAAAATACAAAAAATTATAAATTTATAATTGTATGTGGTGGGGGAAGCATTGCAAGAAAATATATCTCTTCATTAAGAGAAGAAGGAATTAATGAAACATTACAAAGCTTCGCAGGAATATCCACAACAAGAATGAATGCTCGATTTATGAGCTATTTCTTTAATTTAAATCAAAAGAGAGGAATTCCCCACACAACAAAAGCAGTAAAGAAATATATTAGACAAGAAGACATTGTTTTTTGTGGAGCTTTAGAATATAAACCAAATCAAACTTCTGATTCAACTTCTGCACAAATTGCAAAAAAATTCAAAACAATATTTATCAATTTAACAAATATTGCTGGCCTTTATGATAAAAACCCCTTGGCAAATAAGGATGCTAAATTTATTCCTGAAATTTCGTGGCAAGGATTTGATAATATAGTGGGCAAGATAAAATTCAAACCAGGCCAACATTTTGTATTAGATCAAAATGCATCTAAAATAATAAAGGAAAATAAAATAAAAACCTATATTTTAGGACAAGATATTAATCAGTTAGATAATGTCCTCAACAACAAAAAGTTTAAAGGTACCTTTATTGGTAGTATCTAATTAACAAATGGAACAAATAATTCTAAAAGAAAATAATTTTGACAAAGCAAGAAAACTAATAAAAGAAAATTTTGGAAAAAGGATTATTTTTTGTGGAGAAGATGAAACAAATAGGAAAATTTTAGAGAAAGAAAAAATAGACATTCTTTTGTTAAATGAATCAAATAGGCAAGATTTTCAAAAACAAAGGAATTCTGGATTTAATCATGTATTAGCTAAACTTGCAAAAAAGAAAGGGATCAAGATAGGAATTAATTTAGATGAAATAATAGAATCTGATAAAAAAAATAAAGCGATAATTTTAGGAAGAGTAAAACAAAATATAGAAATATGTAATAAAAACAAAATAAATATGGAATTTGTCTCTTTAAAAAATAAAAAAGATAAAATTGATTTAAAATCTTTAGGACTTTCTTTAGGGATGCCAACTTGGATGATTTTAGAAAACTAAAGAAACTCTTATAAAAACATTTTTTAATGCGATTTAACTTGATAAAATATGAACACAGAAAAGATAATTGAATCATTAAGCCCAAATGAGAGAAAAATTCTTCCCTATCTTAAAGAAAAAGATTTAGATGAGATAGTTAAGAAATCGAATTTGGATAAAACTTCTATTCTAAGAGCTTTAGAATATTTAAGCAATAAAAAAATAGTAATTCTTTCACATGTTAAAAAGAAAGTTGTAGAAATTGGAGTAAATGGTGCATTATACAAAAAGAAAGGACTTCCTGAAAGAAGATTGCTTAGTTTAATCAATGAAAAAAGAATTATCAGTTTAGAAGAAGCACAAAAACAAAGTGCGCTTTCTGATGATGAATTTAAAGCATCTATTGGCGCAGTTAAGAAAAAAGCATTAATTGATATAAAAAACGGAAAGGTTTTATTTACAGGAACTAATGATGAAATTTCAAGAAGAAGTTTAGAAGAAGTTTTTATTGACCTTCTTCCTATAGATTATTCTACTTTAAGCCAAGAACAAATGTACGCCTTAAAATCCTTAGAAAGAAGAAAAGAAATTATTGAAATTAAAGATGTAGAAAAAATAGGAATTTCAATTACTAAGCTAGGAGAAGAAATAATGAAACTTGGAGAGAAAATTGGAGAGTTGATTGAAAATATTACTCCAGCATTACTTGAAAAAGAATCTCTATGGAAAGGAAAAAAATTTAGAAGATATGATGTTACTTCCCCTCTTCCCCAAATAACAGGAGGAAAAAGGCATTTTGTAAATCAAGCAACAGATTATGCTAGAAAAATATGGACTGATATGGGATTTAAAGAAATGGAAGGAAATATGTTACAAAGCTCATTTTGGGTATTTGATGCTTTATTCACTGCTCAAGATCATCCTGTAAGAGAGATGCAAGATACATTCTTTGTCAACAAAAAAGAAGAACTTCCAGATAAAAAATTAGTAAAAGCAGTAAAAGACAGTCATGAAAAGGGAATAGATGGAAGTAAAGGTTGGAGATATGAATGGAATGAAGAAGAAGCAAAAAAATGTGTTTTACGTACTCATACCACTGTTTTATCTTCTCACACTTTGGCTAATTTGAAAAAAGAAGACATACCTGCAAAATTCTTCGCAATAGGAAAATGTTTTAGAAATGAAACAGTAGACTGGTGTCACGGTTTTGAATTTAATCAGTCAGAAGGAATTGTTGTTGCACCAAATTTAAATTTTAGAGACTTACTTGGATATTTAACTGAGTTTTATAAAAAAATGGGATTTGACAAACTTAGATTTCGTCCATCTTATTTTCCTTATACAGAACCAAGTGTAGAGATAGATGCTTGGCATCCAGAAAAAAAGATTTGGTTAGAAATTGGTGGAGCAGGAATGTTTAGGCCAGAAGTTGTTATTCCTTTGCTTGGAGAAAATTTAACAGTATTAGCTTGGGGTCCTGGTTTTGATAGGATGTTAATGGATTACTATCAAATTAAAGATCTCAGAGATTTATATAAAAATGATTTAACTCAATTAAGAAAAATGAGAGCATGGATGAAATAACATGGAAATAAAAGAAGCACAAAAGATAGTAGATGAATCAATAAAGCAATATGGAGGATATTGGGAGCCATTATCTATGTTAGCAAGAGCTACTGAAGAAGTTGGAGAATTAGCAAGAGCAATGAATCAGAAATTTGGAGGAAAAAAGAAAAAGTTTGAAGGAGATGGAAAGGAAATTGAAGACGAAATAGCAGATGTGTTATACACGATTATGGCATTAGCAAATAGTTTAAACATAGATTTAGATGAAGAATTGAACAGAAAAATTAAAAAAAGTCACGAAAAATCAAAAGAGGTTTATTCAAAATAAAATGGAAATAAAAAAGAAAACTTGGCCAGATTTGTTTCAAAAAATATTGGAAGGAAAAAAAACAGCGGATGTGAGGCTAGCAGATTTTGATATCAATGAAGGAGATACATTGATCTTAGAAGAATATGATCCAATAACAAAGCAATATACTGGAAGAAAAATAGAAAAGAAAGTTAAGAACTTAAACAAAATAAAAGTTACAGATTATCATAACATAGAAGAGATAAATAAATATGGGCATTGGATAATTGAATTAGAATAAAATGGCAAATGTAAGTATAAATAAAAAAAGATTTGAAAAAGACATAGGAAAATTAGATGAAAAGATGCAAGAAAGAATTGCAATGTTTGGAACACCTATAGATAAAATTCATGAAATAGAATTTGAAATAGAAGTTGGTCCAAATAGACCAGATATGTTATCTTATCAGGGATTTAAAAGATCCTTTTTAGCTTTCATTGGCAAAGAGACAGGATTAAAGGAATACAAGTTAAATAAACCAGAAAAAGACTATAAGGTTATTATTGACAATTCTGTAAAAGATATTCGTCCATATACTGCTTGTGCAATTGTTAAAGGAATAAAATTTGATGATGAAAGAATAAAAGAAATGATTGACATGCAAGAAAAACTACATTTTACAATTGGAAGAAAAAGGAAAAAGATGGCAATTGGAATTTATCCTCTTGAACAAATAAAACTCCCAATTACATTCAAAGCTCTTGAACCAGATAAAATTAAATTTATCCCATTAGAATCAGATAAAGAAATGTCTGGCTTGCAGATTTTACAAAAACACCCAAAAGGAAAAGAATATGCACATTTACTTTCAGGAAAACAAAAGTTTCCAATATTTATTGATTCAAATAATAATATTCTTAGTATGCCTCCAATTATTAATTCTCAATCAACAGGAAAAGTAACAAAAGAAACAACAGACATATTTGTTGAATGTTCAGGATTTGATTTTGAAAATTTATCTAAATGTTTGAATATTGTTGTAGCAAGTTTTGCTGACATGGGAGGAAAAATATACGAAATGGAATTAGAATACAAAGAAAAAAGAGTAACTCCTAATTTTTCAATAGAAAAAATGAAATTAAACCTAAAAAATGCAAATAGCTTGTTAGGATTAGAGTTGAATGAAAAAGAAGAAAAAAATCTTATAGAAAAAATGGGTTATAACTTTAACAAAGGAATTGTTGAAATTCCAAGTTGGAGAGTTGATATCCTCCACGAAGTAGATTTAATTGAAGATATAGCAATAGCATATGGCTATGAAAATTTCATTCCAAAAATACCAGAAGTTTCTACAGTTGGTGGCGAAAGCAGAAAAGAATCAATAAAAAGAAAAATTGCTGAGGCGCTTGTAGGAATGAATATGTTAGAAGTATCGAACTACCACTTAACAAATAAGCAAGATCAATTCAAGAATATGCTTATGCCAGAAGAAGATGTCTTAAAAGTAGAAGAGTCAAAAACAGAGTATACTATACTTAGAAAAAATTTATCCCATTATCTTTTAAAAAATTTATCTGAAAATGTAGATGCTGAATATCCTCAAAGAATTTTCGAAATTGGAAGAATTTTCAATAAAGAAGAAACAGATAGTTTAGCAATAGCATTAACTCCCTCTAACTTTACAGAATTAAGGCAAGTTTTAGAATATTTATTTAGAATGCTTAATCTTCCTCTAATATTTAATGAACCAGAAAAATGTCAGAATCATTTTATTGATGGCAGAACAATAAGTATAAACTTTAATGATAAAGAAATAGGAACATTAGGAGAGATACATCCTAAAATTTTAAGAAACTGGAAAATTAAAATGCCTGTTGCATTATTAGAAATAAACCTTAAAGAAATATTTGATTATTTAAAATAACTATCCAAAATAACCTTTCGAGTCTTCCTTAACTTTTGAATCCCAATTCTTTTTTATTGTTTCAACAATTTGTACTAATTCTTTTTTAACATCTTTCCAAAGAAGATTGTACTCTTTAATTGCGTCAGCTTCTTTTTGTTCAGAATAATCTAAATTCAGAGCAATAATATCTATGTCTAACTTTGCAATAGTCTTATACAATTCCATTAATTTTTCTTTTTCTTTAATCCCAATTGTTTTTATTATAGCAAAAACAAACATGGGAGCATCTGTAGGGGTAAGTATAGATTCTATAAATCTTAAATATCCAAAAAATTTCTCAGATATACAAGCCCTAATTTCTCTTAGTAAGAAATCTGTTTCGGAATCAGCAACTTTCTCTATTTGAAATTCTTCGTTTAATAAGTCAAATTCTGGAAGACTATATTTTTTAGCTAAAACAGCATAGTTTATTTTAAGGGTAGCTAAATCTGATTCTTTTTCCATATCTTTTTTTCTTGTTTAAACTTTATAAATATGCCCCAAAGGAAAGATTATTGGGAAGATATTGCACTCCAAGATAAACTTACACCCCTGCCTTTTTAATAGTCATAACAACTACAACAGCATGAGCGAGTAATAGATCTACTTCTTTATCAGAATAATTAAGATTTTTAGGCGAAACTAATTCATTTTTGACTTCATAAAAATCATGCCATTCAATATCAAAACCAATTTCCCAAAAGAATCTGTTAACTTCCTCCTTATTTTTAAATCTCCAATTAGCATTGTTTCTATCGGTCACTGCTGAAAGTCTTTTGTTATAATCTTTAATATTTTTTTCTTGGTTAATAATAAAATCCATAGGAGTTACATCACAAGTAATCCAAACCCCACCATTCTTTTTTAATAATGAATAAATGTTAACTGCAAGCTGTCTTTTTTCTTTAAAATCTAAATACCTCATTAATCCTTGATTGATAACTGCAATTGGTTTTGAGTTATTAAAATATTTTTCACATTGAAAAAAATCTTTATTTTTAAGTACATTCCCGCTAAGAAGATGTAAATTATCTGGCAGTTTAGTTGATTTACTCAAAAGTTTTTCTTTCTTGTCTATAACTTGTGGTAAATCTAATTCAAGATAAATAAGATTTTTATCTGATTTACATCGATTAAGTCCACGAGCAGTAAAACCCGCTGCTAATTCATAAATTGAAGATATTTTTGTTCTGTCTAATAATTTGTCAATTAGTTTGTACCTTGCTTCTAATTCCACTGCAAGCTTACTATTTAACAAATTATTAGGAATACCAATACAATCTAACTCTTCAAAGATTTCTTTTGCATAAGGAATATCAGTAAAAATTAGGGGGTAAGCGGTATATAATGCCGTAGGAACTACACTTTCAAAGGAATTTATGTTCATTTTATTTCTAAATTTATTTTTATTTCTCGGACTTTATAATTAGTTAAGATTTTATTAAGTCGAGTTTAGTTATCTAAAAATATATTCCTTATTTTAAAAAATTAAGCCTCAGCTGAGATTTGAACTCAGGACCCCCACATTTTTGGTATACAACTCTTACTCTTTTAAGGAAAAGTTTGTGAAAACACTTAGGTTATCTCCATTACCAATGTGGTACTCTTACCAACTGAGCTACTGAGGCAGATATACTAATAAGGAAAGAATTCATTTAAAAAAATTCCGATTTACTTTTTGAATTTATTAAGAAGAAGCATTACAACAAAAACAATCAAAAAGGCTATACTAATTCCCGCAAAAGAAATGTATAATACTCCGAATAAGCCTACAAAAGTAGAAGCTGAAGAAACTTTATAACCAAGATAAGAAAAAACAGTTAGCAATACGAATAGCAAGAAATTTTTAAAAACAATTTGAATCTTTCCTTTAGGTTTAAAGAAATTAAAATCTTTTAAAATATTTTTATTCAAATTAGATTTTTTTTCTACCTTTTTTTTAGCTCTTTTTTTAACTACCATCTTGATAATATATATTACAAACTATACTTTATAAAGATTATGAGAAATTTGTACTGTTCCCACTCCAATCCATTTTTATAGCTTGAGTAGTTATTGCTTTAACATTAGTAAATGCGCTAGAAAGCCAAGAAAAATAAACTTTTCCAATTCTTGCTAAGTCAGACAAACTATTTAATGAGACATCTTTTCCCTTAAAAACTGCATTAAAACTAAAGAATCCAAAAAGGACTAATGCAATCAAGAATAAAGCAAAAAGTTTGTGTTTCATGTGTTTTAATTCAAAAAGCATCCATATAGCAATAACTAATCCTACAACAATAAAAATTATCATCCCCCATGCCATGTTAAATAAAATTAAGTGGAATATAAAAAGATTTCTAAAATTACATTTGCCACTTTAAAAAATAAATAGCCCCACCAGGATTCGAACCTGGGTCGCAGCCTCCAGAGGGCCGCATACTTGACCGCTGTACTATGGGGCTATATTAGTAAAAGAGACTTCTTGTCCTATTAAAAGTTTACTAGTCCATAAAAATTTAAAGATAAATTCTTATTAGTTTATATAATTAAAAAACTTGATAAAAAGATGTTTCACGAATCACACAAACAAATTCATGCTGAGATTAAAGAGCACAGTCCAAAAACAATTTTAAAAGTAAAAAAATTAGTTTCATTCAAATATCCAAAAACCCTTCTATTAATTGTTCTTTCTCTACTTGCATATTATCTTTTTTCTTCTCCCCTTTTTTCTAATTTTGCAAATTCGTTAAATAATTTAGGATATTTTGCTGTATTCTTTTCTGGAATTTTAACATCTATTGGTTTCACAGCTCCTTTCGGAATAGGAATTCTTGCAAATATACATGTTTCCAATTTATTTTTATCAGTGATCTTAGGAAGTTTAGGTGCTTCAATTGCAGATTTACTTATTTTTAAGACAGTAAAATTTTCATTTATGGATGAATTTCATAATTTAGAAAAAACAAAAGTAATGAAAGAGATTGAAAAGATAGTAAAGAAAAATAAACATGTAATAATAGTTCATTATGCGTTATATTTATTTGCAGGTATTCTTTTTACATTACCTATCCCAGATGAAATCGCTGTTTCTCTTATTGCAGGAACAACAACAATTAAACCATTTGCGTTAGTACTAGTCAGTTTTTTCTTTCATACAATAAGTATATTTTTAATGATGAGTCTGCTATAAAAACATTAGATATACACAAGTCTTTTAAATTAAAATACGTTCTAAAAACCATGCCCTGTTAGTCTAGAGGCCAAGGATTCCACCCTCTCAAAATAATCCAAATATAATATATTTGGTCTAATAAAAGGCAGACTTCACTCGATGAGAGATTAAAGTCTATGCATCTCTATGCAACCTTTTGTTGGAGTACGGTGGCGACCCGAGTTCAAATCTCGGACAGGGCATAAAAATTAATATTTCTTAAAGATTACTAAGCTAAAATTAAATGATTATATCTTAAGTCAACAAAGCAGAAAAAAGAAAAACAAATAGAATCCCAATCATCATACCTATTATTGTAGAATGATGGTGACCATTATCTCTTGAAAGAGGAATTAATTCATCGAAGGTTATAAAAATCATTACTCCTGCAGCAAAAGCTAAAGAGATTGGGATTAAATTTTTGAATGGCGTAAGGAAAAAGACTGCAATTAATGCTCCAATTGGTTCTACAAGACCGCTAAATAATGTTATTAAAAATATTTTAGCTTTACATAATTCACTTTTACATAAAGGAAGAGCAGTAGCAATACCTTCAGGAATATTATGTAAAGCTATTGCAATTGCAATAAATATTCCAAATTCAGGTAAATGCATATAACCTGCACCAACAGAAATACCTTCAGGAATATTATGAATTGTTATCCCCAAAGCAATTAACATCCCTGATTTTAAAAATTTGCTTTTAGAGATATTTTCTTTTTCTCCAAAATGGATATGGGGAGAGAAACTATCTACTAATGCCATAAATAAGGCTCCCACTGCGAATCCAATTGCAGTAAATAAATATCCTGAAGATTCTATAGCTTCTTTAAGTAAGTCTAAAAAAGAAACAGCAATCATCACCCCTGTTGCAAATCCCATCAAAAAGCCAAATAATCTCTTACCGGGTTTTTTAATTAAAACAATTAATCCCCCTAATCCTGTAGCAAGACCTGCAAGAAGACTAATAATAAAGATGTTTAAAACTTGATTCATAACTATAAAAAACAAAATCTTATTTTAAACTTATCTACTACGTTTAATTATAAATAAAAAAAAGGTCAAATATTTTTCAAACAGCACAAAGATTATCTACTTTTTCTTCATTTTCATAAGGTGTAAGGGGTCTTATTTTTTCTGCGGTATAAGGATTATTCTGATTTATTGGAATTTGCCATAAGGGAATTGTCCAGTCTGGATTTTTCATAAATTGGTCTAAACTTACCCATTGGACTTCAGAATCATCCCAAAAATTAAGCCACATATCATTCCATTGCTTTATGTATCCTCCAATATAAGTATGAGAAGTAGGAGTTATTCTGGAATACTTCCCAAACCTAGTTTTTTCTTTTTCGGTTAAGGGTTCTAATGCCCTATTTAATTCCCCAATCATATCTTCTGGAGTACCTGCCCTCTCATAAAAAGAATAGTCACATAAACTACCATATTCAAAAGGTACTAATTCAATAAGTGAAACAGATAATATTTTTACATTATAATTTTCAGGTTGATAAACTGTTGCTTTTGTTCCTGTTGTCCCTCTTGCAGTTACATAAGGTATCCCTAATTCTTCAGCAACCTTAATTGTATTGATATCAGAAGCCATATAACGTGATGAAATTATTCTAGGTCTAACACCGGTGCAATTTTCAATTCCATCAAGCATTTGAATAATTCTTGTTTTTTGTTCATTATAAGACATACCCCAAAAAGGAACTCCAACATTAGATGCTACAATCTCAATATTTCCATAACCTAAAGCTTTTTTTATATCTTCACAATTAGCATTTACAAACTCTGGTGTGACCATTAAAAGCCCAGAAATATTCCTCTCTTTCATTTGGCTAACCATTTCAAACAACCCCGTTGTTGTATTTGTTGATTCAATAAGAATCATTAATCCTTGAGGTTTATTTTTATGTAGATTAGATATAAACAAAAACGTAAAAAAGAGAATTACTAATAATCCAAATATAAATGTCACAATAACCCTTTTTTTTATTAAGTTATTTTCAAATTTCATAGTATTACAATGGGTGAAACAACCTATATATGTTTGTTTCAAATTGTGAAATATCTTAGTCTATTAAAACTTTCTTTAATTCCTGCTCTAACTCTATACTATTCGTCATCCCATAAGGCCTTTTGACTATAACATTTTTTTCTTCAAGCTTTTTTAATCCCCTAAATACCCTTACTCTAGACATACCTGTCTCTTTGAAAATTTCTGATTGAGTTATTTTCCCACCATTATTAAGAATAACACTAACAATCGCTTTTTCTTCTTTTTCTAAAAACCTTAAAGTAAGATTAACTTCTTTTTGCATTTTTATTATCTTTTTTTCATATTTTTCAGAAATAAAATAGTAAGTAAAACTTCCCACAAACATACCAAATAAAGATATTAATATTAAAGCAATTGAAACTTGATTTTGTATTTTACAGTCTATATTACACAAAATCTTTTGATTAAGGTAATTTATTAGAAAGAATAAGATTGCCCCAAAACCAGCAATTATTCCTATAATTAACCATAGTTGAGCAAATTTGTTTTTCTTTATAAAAGGTTTTTCTTTGTCCATTTCAGTGCAGTTTATCAAGTCTATTTTTTAAAGTAAAATCCATAAATTTATTAATCGCATCTTTAACATTTTTTTCTTCAGTTACAATTGCAGATATCTTATTCTTTATTAAATCTTGATAAATTTTTTGCCCCATTCCATAACTTATTACAACTTGACAATCTTTAATATTATTAATCATTGTTGCATGGTCACAAGATCCACATTCACCTTTACTTTTTCCTAGATTATTTCGATATTCTTGATTTATTATTCTTTTTTCATCTAGGTTAAATATTACAAAACCTAATGCTCTGCCAAAATGAGAAGATATCATTTTTCCATCATCACTTGCTATTGCAACTTTCATTTTTTCTCCGAGATTTAAGTATTAAAAATATTAATAGTGTTATAAAGAATAAAGCAGTTATAATATATTTTAAAAAATTATCTTCTGGACTTGGAAAAAAGAATAGAACTAGAACACCAACAAAGATTACAAGAGGGATTAAATAACTAATTTTCATTTCAAAATTTTTAAACAATTTAATACAAGTCCGTTTTATAAATAATTTTTGCTCATTAGTAGGTTTTGTTACTTTCTTTTTCATATTTTATAGTTCCCCCTTCAATTTTTATAGCTTTACCATTAACAATTGCATCGGCTATTTTTTTTCTTGCAGATAAGATTAATCTATGAAAAGTTGGTTGCGAAATATTCATTTTTATAGCACATTCTCCTTGTTCTAAACCTTCTAAATCCTTCAATCGTACTGCTTCAAATTCATCCACGCGTAAGATTACTTCTTGTAATTCTACTAAAGGAATACCTCTTGGTTTAAAATAAGTAAAATTTGGTTCTAAATTCACTCTTCTACATCTATGTGGTCTTACCATATTTGTTTATTTCCCTTGATTTTTTATGAATATACTTTTAGTTATACTAACTATCCAATCCCAATGCAAAACAAAATGTAAAATTACTAAAGCGATAAATACAATTCCATTCCAATCATGGATAAAAGACCAAGTTCCTTTAATAATCCCTAAAAAAGTTTGCGTGCTTCCTTGTCTAATCCCCGAAGGTAGGAAAAAGAAGGTAATTAATCCAGTTACAGAGGTAATTATAAATGAGATTACCATTAAAAAGTCTACAGCATAATTTGTTTTAGGATTTATCATCTTACTTATGAATAAATATTCATATTTCTATTTAAAGATTTCTAAAAAAATAAAAAAATTTAACTACGCTCTTGATCAGGATTATTTTATTTCTTTTATCCTTTTCTGAATAGCTTCTTTTTCAGATTCTATATCTTGTAGATCTGCTTCAAGGATTTTCTTTTCTTCTTCCTTTGTAAAGCCAACTGCAAATCTTGCTGGGCATCTTGCTCTTCCGAAGCCCCTACCCAAGCCTCTTCGCATTCCGCCTCCACAAAGTCCTAATCCTCTACCTGTTAAAGCACCCATTCCTTGGGGCCCTGTTCCGTTTTCTCCTGGCATTTTATTTTTTCCTCCAATTGTGTTTATTTAATTATGAATATATATTCATAATACTATTTAAATGTTTTGTATAAGATTATTTTTTATCTTAGTTAAAAGGGAATAATTACAAAGCTGTCACAAACTAAGGGTCAACTATAACTTTTATCGATGGAGAAGTTTTATAAATAAACTACATCTATGTGTTTCAGTCATAGTTTCAAAAGAAACTAAGTTCCCTAGAAAATGCATTAATGTATCGGGCCCGGACAGGGCATATTCTAAAGCAATTAAAAAGATTAATAGACGTGGAATCCATAAAGCTTATATATTTTAATATATACGTTACAGTATCGGTTGTCCTGAAAAGGATGTTACCACATAAGCCTCTGATTGGTACTCAGCTATTAATGAGGAGAAGGGACTATATCTCTCCTTACGAAACCTGTGCCCATTAAGCTTTGCTTTGTGGAACGAAGGAGATAACCTTTAAAGCACGTTGATAGGTTAAGATTGATTTCAATGAGTGTTTATGGCACTCCTTCACCGGGTCCCAATCATAAAAAAGATGGCAGTAAAAAAAGTCAAAAAAGTTGTGAAAAAGCAAGCAAAGAAAAAGGTTTACCTTGGAAGAAAACCAAGTAAGAAAGATAAAACTTCCAAAGTAAAAAAACTTGTCAAACTTTCTAAATCAAAGAAGAAGAGATAGTATTAATAAAAATAATAGACTCTCTCACAAAATAGTAGTTCTCTTGTCCACCCCATTTCGATAATATTTAAAAGCTTATTAAGGTAATGATAAATAAAGCAAGTTAGAATAAACAAAATATCACTCTAAAATAAGAAATTCCAGTCGGTGCGGACAGGGCATAAAAATTAAGATCAAATAAATGATTACGAAAAAATGGAAATAGTTGCGGTACATAATAGTTCATTTCATGCAGATGATGTTTTTTCAGTAGCAATTCTAAGATTAATTTATCCAGATTTAAAAATTATAAGAACAAGAGATGAAAAAGTTTTAAGCCAAGTTGATGCAAGAATTGATGTTGGGGGCAAATATAATGCAAAAACAAATGACTTTGATCATCATCAACCACAAGGTGCAGGAAAAAGAAAAAATGGTATTCCATATGCTTCTGCTGGACTAATCTGGAAACATTTTGGGACAAAGTTAACAAGTCAAAAAAAAGTATGGGAAGATATTGATGAAAGAATAATTCAATATATTGATGCCGATGACATGGGTGTTGATACATATCTCCCCAAGATAATTACACCATACACAATTCCTGATTTTATACACGGATTAAATCCTCATTGGCCACAAAAATCAGAAGTATTATCTAATAAAAATTTTGAACAAGCTGTTTCGATTATTTCTTTATCCTTAAAAAAAGAGATTGAATTTGCAGAAGGAAAAGTTAAAGCAGAGGCCATATTAAGAAAAGAGATTAAAAAATCCAAAGAAGAATACATCCTTCTTGAAGAAGACATCCCTTGGAAAAAAGTAGTTATAGCAAAATCAAAATTAAAATATATTATAATTCCGGGCGATTCAAAACATTATTGGTGTGTTTATGCTGTTCCTACTTCAGAAAATACTTTTGAAAATAGAAAAGACTTTCCAAAAGCATGGGCAGGATTAACAGAAAAGAAATTACAAGAAACTACAGGAGTGGAAGATGCTGTCTTTTGTCATAATAAGTTGTTTATTGTTGTATCAAAATCAAAAGAAGGGGCAATTAAGTTAGCAGAATTAGCAATTAAAGAGAAATAGAAAACTATCTTTCTATCATAATTCTTATAAAGCAATGAACGTCTAAAGGGGCATGTCAAAAGTCAATTTTAGAGATAGCGTATTATGCGCAACAAGAGGCATATTTAGAACAATTTCAAGCGAAAGAAACATCAAAATTCAAATTTTACTTGAATCATTAATGGTTTTTTTAGCAATTTTATTAAATGTTTCAAAAACGTATCTTATTACAATTATTGTGGTATGTTTTTTAGTAATTATCTTAGAATTATTTAATCGGGGATTTGAAAAATTAATTGATTTGGTTTCTCCAGAGTATAACAAAGAGTTCGGTAAAGTAAAAGACATAATGGCAGGAGTTGTTCTATTAACATTTACTATGTCTGCAGTGGTAAGTGTTTTAATCTTATACTCTCCTTTAATGAATCTACTTTTAGAAGTTTCAAAATCATTTCTAAATGTATTTCTATTAACAGGAACAATTCTAACAATAATTATGTTTTTTATAGTAAGTTACATTAAAAAAAGATTTATTAAAGCTTAAAAAGAATATTAAATTAAAGAAATCATGAAAGAGGCAAAAAAGATTTTAGTTTTTAATGTAGGGAGTTCTAGTTTAAAGTACAGTTTATTTGAAGATGCAAATTTGTTAAAATCAGGAAATTATGAAAGATTGAAGACTAAAGAAGACTACAAAGACTCTGTAAAAAAAATATTTGAAGAAATAAGAGAGATAGATATAATAGTTCATAGAGTTGTTCATGGAGGAGATTTAAAAAAACCTTCAAAAATAAATCAAGAAGTAAAAGATAAAATAAAAGAGTTCTCCGAATTTGCTCCACTTCATAATCCAAAGCAATTAATGGTTATTGAAATATGTGAAGAATACAAAAAAACACAATATGCTGTTTTTGATACGATGTTCTTTTCTGAACTTCCAGATTTTGCAGAAAATTATGCTTTACCAAAAGAAGTTGTTGAAAAATATGAAATAAAAAGATACGGATTTCACGGTTTATCTCACGCGTATGTTTCAAAAAACTTAAAGGGAAAAACAGTTACTTGTCATTTAGGTTCTGGTTCAAGTATCGCAGCAATTGTAAATGGAAAACCCGTAGATGTAAGCATGGGTTTAACCCCCTTAGAAGGAATTATTATGGGAACAAGGTCAGGCACAATTGATCCTGGAATAATATTTTTCTTACAAAAAAAAGGATTTAATGTTGAAGAGATGCTTACAGAAAATTCTGGTTTAAAGGGAATATGTGGTTATAATGATTTTAGAGATATTTTAGCAAATATGGATAAAAATAAAGATTGTAAGTTAGCATATGAAATGTTTATTTATGCCATAATAAAAACAGTTGGGGCATATATTGCAGCAATGAATGGAATAGACAATTTAGTATTTACCGCAGCAATAGGAGAAAATGTGGCAAAGTTAAGGCAGGATATTTGTGATCATTTTGAATATTTAGGAATAAGTCTAGATAAAGAGAAAAACAAAGAAAACTCTGAGATTATTTCAACAACAAATTCGAAAGTAAAAGTTTTTGTCAAAAAAACTAATGAAGAGCTGACAGCAGTGCAAGAAGTTTTAAAGATAATATAAAATGAGAAGAAGAGCAATAAAAATTCCAGTAGAAGTTTCAGCAAGACATTTGCATATTTCTAAACAAGATTTTGAAAAGTTATTTGGAAAAAATGAAACATTAAACCCAACTAAGAATTTATCTCAGCCAGGAGAATTTGCTTCCGATAAATTTGTGAATATAATTAACAAAAACAAAAAGATAGAAACTGTAAGGATTTTAGGACCATTTAGAGGACATTCACAAGTTGAAATTTCAATAACAGATGCTTATACTTTAGGATTAAATCCTCTGCCAAAAATAAGAATCTCTGGAGATTTGGGAAATACAACAAAAGTATTAGTAGAAGGAAAAAATTCTAAGATTAATCTTCCTTGCATTATTGCTAAAAGACATTTGCATTTGTCAGAAAAAGAGGCAGAGAAAATGAAATTGAAGAATAATCAAAAAATCTCAATTAAAGTAAGAGGAATTAGAGAATTAATTTTTAATGAAGTTGTTGTAAGAGCTTCAGATAAATCTAAGCTTGCTTTTCATATTGATACTGACGAAGCAAATGCAGCAGGAATCTTTAAAAAAACATTTGGAGAAATAATAAGATGATGGAAACAGAAAAATTAACAAAAGAAGAAATCAAGGAAAAGGAAAAAGAGAGGAAAATAAAAATAAAAGAGAAAGCTAAAGCTGCTACAGAAAAATTTCAAAGAGAATTTAGAAAATCAGTAACAGAATCAATAATCGCAGCTTTTGGTTTATTAATTGCTTTAACATGGAAGGATGTTATTTCTGCATGGGTAAATAAGCTCTCTGAAGCAAGTCCAATTAAAGGGAGTTTGATTAGTGCAATAATTGTAACAGCAATTTGTGTATTTGGGATATTAATTATCTCTAAATGGGGAAAAGAAAAAGATAAAAAAGAAGCAGAGAAATAAATGGAGACAAATAATTCTAAGCATGTTGAAGAAATAATGTCTCTGCTAAAAAAAGCTTATCCTTCTCATACAAAAACTACATTAAACAGAATGCGAGACAATCCTGAAGCATTTAAAATCCTCATTTCATGTTTACTCTCATTAAGAACTCAAGATAAAAATACAGAAATAGCTTCTAATAGATTATTTGCTGTAGCAGACACTCCTGAAAAAATATTAAAATTGTCAGATAAAAAATTACAAGAATTAATTTTTTCTTCTGGCCATTATAAGAAGAAAGCACAAGTTTTAAAGCATGTTTCAAAAATTATCCTTAAGGAATATAATGGAAAAGTTCCAGATACACGAGAAGAATTAATGAGTATTAAAGGTATAGGCCCAAAGACTTCAAATATTGTTTTAGCTTTTGCATTCGGCAAAAATGTTCTTCCTATTGACACTCATTGTCACAGAATTCCAAATAGAATCGGGTGGGTAGAAACAAAAACACCTGAAAAAACAGAAGAAGCACTTTCAAGACTCCTTCCTAAAAAGCATTGGCAAGACTTTAATGCAATATTTGTACAGTTTGGAAAAACAATTTGTGTTCCTATTTCTCCAAAATGTTCTGAATGTCCAATTGAAAAGTATTGCAAGAAAGTAAATGTTATAAAATATAGATAAAAAACAGTATAATTTTACCAATTTTTTATAAACAAAATCTTTAAAAACGAAGTTTTATATTCCTTTTATATGAAAAGATCAAGCCGTAGATGGAAAAAGAAAAACCAGATGAGATGGAAATGGCAAAGAAAGAGACTTAGAAAAGAAAAGCATAAGAGAAAGATTAGAAAAGAAAAGTCTAGATAGTTGAGCTGAGATAATTCTAATTAATTTACTAATTATAGAAAAATATACTTATTATTAAATAAATCCTTATAAACGAGAAGTAAATAAATTTAAGATGAATAAAACAGAAAGAGAAGCATATCTTGAAGCAGAATGGGTTGCTAATGTTGGAAAAGAAGCTTTAGAATGTAGGTTAAATTATGGAGAAACAATGGACATTTGCGCAAGAAAAGCCTATGAATTGATAAAAGAGTGGGCAAAAGCAATAAAGGCCCAGTCTAAAAGTCCAGAAGTAAAAAAGAAAATTTTACAGAATTCATTTAATAGAATTTATTTAGAGATGTATTCGGAATATTGCAAAGAAAAGAATGAAGAAAGCAAACAAACTTATAAACAGGAAAGAATAAAGGGAATTGTTACAACAAGGAAAGTATTGGAAAAAATGATTAGGGAAGAACAAAACATAACTCCTGCTCAATTAAAAACAGGAATTTCAGTATTAGATGAGTTTAAAAGATACAATGGAGAAAAAGTATCGGAATTGGATGTTAAAGAATCAATTAGAGATGGAACTTACTAGCAAATTTGTCCATAAATTTTTTAAGTTCAAAATAGCATACAAATCTTTATAAGTTAAAAGAGGAATATTCTATTATGACCAGCAGTATTTGGACAGAAAAATACAGGCCAACCACTTTTCCGGAGTTAGTGGGACAAGATAATTCTGTAAAAAGGGTGGAAGCATTGACAAACTCAATGAATATTCCTCATATGCTCTTTGCAGGCCCAGCAGGAACAGGAAAATCAACATTAGCATTAATTGTAGTAAAAGAACTTTACAAAGAAAATTGGAAGGAAAACTATTTAGAATTAAACGCTTCTGATGAAAGAGGAATTAATGTTGTAAGAGAAAAAGTCAAAAACTTCGCAAGAACTAAGTCTATAGGAAATATTCCTTTCAAAATAATCTTTTTAGATGAAGCAGATGCTTTAACTCCTGAAGCCCAACAAGCATTAAGAAGAACAATGGAAAATTATTCTACTACTTGTAGATTCTTATTATCTTGCAACTATTCAAGTAAAATTATTGATCCAATACAATCAAGATGTGCAATTTTTAAATTCAAACTTTTAGAGAAAAAAGATGTTGAGAAAGTTATTATTAAAATTGCAGAAAAAGAAGGACTAACAGTAAAGCCAGATGCTTTAGAAATACTTTACGAAGGATGTGAAGGAGATTGCAGAAGATGTATTAATATTCTTCAATCAACAGCTTCAATTTCTCCAGTAATCAGTGCAGAATTAGTAGCAACAATTATTTCTAATACAAAGCCAAGAGACATTAAGGTAGTTTTAGATTATGCTCTTTCAGGTGACTTTCAAAATGCAAAAGAAAAGTTATTAGACATTATGTTAAAAGAAAGTATTTCAGGTCAAGATGTTATTAAAGCAATTCAAAAAGAAATATGGAATCTGCCAGTAGAGCCAACAATTAAGGTTAAATTAACAGAAAAAACAGGTGAAATTGAATTTAGAATTGTTGAAGGAAGCGATCCATTTATACAATTGCAGTCCTTACTAGCGAGTTTTGTTCTTGCTGGTTTAGGAAAGGAGTAAGGGGGTGCTAAAAATTTTATAATTCCTAAAGAGGAAAATTTAGATTAGTTATATTAAAATGACTTGGACAGAAAAATACAGACCAACTAGTTTTACAGAAATTAAGGGGCAAGATGAAGCTATTGCAAAAATAAAAGAATTTATTAAGAATTTTGGAAAAAAGAAAAAGGCATTAATATTACATGGTCCACCAGGAATAGGAAAAACAACTCTTGCTTATGCAACAGCAAAAGATAATAATTGTGAACTATTTGAATTAAACGCTTCTGACCTAAGAAATAAAGATAAATTAGATCAAGTTCTAAAGCCAGCAATACAGCAAAGATCATTACAAAAAGAAAACAAAATTATTCTTATTGATGAAGTAGATGGAATTTCTGAAGTAGATAGAGGGGGATTAACTGAACTTATTAGATTGATAGATGAGACAACTTACCCCATGATTATTACTACAAATGATATATGGGATAGAAAATTTAATGCATTAAGAAAGAAATGTGAGTTGTTACAATTAAAAGAAATAAACTATAATACAATTAAAGAAGTAGCAATAGATATTGTAAAAAAAGAAGGACTTTCAATAGATGATGATTTCATTAAAGAGTTAGCAATAAAGTCAAAAGGAGATATGAGATCTGCAATTAATGATTTACAGTCTCTTTCTAAACTAAAAGACTATTTTTCTATAATACTTGATGAAAGAAATAAAGAAACAGATATCTTTAATTCAATGAGAAGAGTTTTCAAAGAAAAAGCAAGTAATGAGTTATTAGGAGTTTTTGATTCTGTTAACATGTCCATAGATGATGTAATCCTCTGGATAGAAGAGAATATTCCAACAGAATATCAAGGAGAAGAGCTTGCAAGAGCATATGAACTTTTAAGCAAAACAGATATTTTCAAGGGAAGAATTTATAAGCAACAATATTGGAGATTTATGGTTTATGAAAATATATTTTTAAGTTATGGGATAGCTTCTTGTAAAAAAGTAGCAAAAGCAGGATTTACAAGTTACAAAAAACCAAGTAGAATTTTAGAAATCTGGTTGAATAATCAAAAAACAGTTTATAAAAAATCAATATGTATAAAATATTCCCAATTAGTACATGTTAGTCAAAGAAGAGCAATGGCAGAATTTCCAGTAATAAAACAAATAGTAAAAAATAGTTTACAGATTCAAAAAGAATTGAAGTTAGATGAAGAAGAAATAGAATATCTTAAATTATAATTTTTCTTACTTTCCAAATTTGTTCATATCTGGTAATAAACTATCATTTATTTTTCCTGAAAAAGGAACTTGTATAACAGGAATCTCATTTAAATTAGAGGGAAAAGACTGTATTGTATGCTCTTCTTTTATAAAATTAAAAAGGTGATTAAGTAGCCAGTCATCATCAATCACATTAGTATGATTTAAACTTCTTCCCTTGTAGATTATAGCCCCACCAAAATTTGCCCCATTATACTTAGTAATATCTGTTAATTGGGAGGTTAATTTAACAACTTTATCGTCTTTATCTAAAATAAATGGGCTACCATTGACAAAAGGATTTCCAGAATCATGTTCTATCCCAACAAGATAACAAGTAATATCTTTTTTTGGAAGAATTATTTTAGATGTTTTATAAAATTCATTTCCTTTAAGGAGTTGGGTAAAACTCGGATCAGATATTGCTTTATCCACCCCAAATATAAATGCATAATTTTCTTTTACATACCAAGTTGGAAATATAAATTCTACACCATTTAGAGGAGAGGCAATGAAAAATGCTTTTTTCAAGTTAGGAACATAATCCTGTCTAATCATTTCATTTAGAATATTTCCCGCATGACTAAAACCAAGAATATTCCATTGAATTGTACCTTCCGGAAATTGATTTGAAATATTATTTAATCCTTCAGATATTTCTTTTGCAGAAACTTCCAATGAACTTTGAGGATTATAATCTACTACTGCGGCAAGTCCATCAAATGCCTTATTCATCTTTCCTAAAAAAGTATTTGGCTTATCAAAATCCCCATATCTTTCAATAGGACATCCCCATCCAGGATTTGCAGCAATTATTTCTACTCTTTCTCCAGAAGCTATATGTTTAGAAACATTTTCATAAAAATCGTAAGGAAGTTTAACTGTTGTCTCTTTTACTAAAGAAGGATCGTAAGTTTTTGCAACAAAACTAGTGAAAGCTCTTCCTCCTTCTGTACTAGAAAGTGTATTTTTGATAATTGTAGAACAACTACTAACATTTAATGCTAAAGAGGCAGTTAATAATAATACTAATCCTTTATCTGTAATTATACGATTCCCTGTCATTTTAAATCACATAAAAACAGCTATTTAAATTAGATTATAAATGAATTTAATAAAAAATTATTTATTATTTATTTAATTTTTTTATTTAATCCTTTTTGAAAAGCCTCTTGCGTTTTAACTTGAAGGTCTAAAGCTAACCTATTCGCGTCTTCTTTAAACTTCTTCCTATTTTCTCTCATTTGAGTTCCAAACTTAGCAATAATAGTTATAACCACTGCAACTATAATAAAAAATCCAATAATCACAATTAGTTCTGTTACTAAAGTTTGTCCCCCCGTAAAAAGACTATAACACCATAAGAATAATGAAGAAGTTTTTGTAGATAACCATTTAATAGTTCCCATTTGTGCATTAATTATTCCTAAGCAGAGAGAAACCAAAAAACTGACCAATGGAGAAAAAGTACTATATCCATTAATTACAGAATAAAAAGATAACACAAAAAAAATCCAGATAGCAAGAGCAACTAAGAAAAATAAAGAAAAAGAATAGTCTACCCCGAATAAGATTAGTGAAACAAAATTTCCTTTTTGTAAAAAGGCATCTGCTTTAATTACAAAAGGATTAGCCAATAATTCTGCCTTGATATCTTTAGTTGAACTAATTGAAACAATACGACTATCAAAATTAATATTTTCTACTGAAGTAACAAGTTCATTATCTTGTGAGGCAGTAAATAAAGTTGGTTCTTCTGCACTTACAAAGATAGGAAATAATAAAAACAAAATAAGAAAAAATGATAATTTATTCATACTATTAAAATATGAATATGAGTTTAAAAATTTAATTAGTAAAAACAAGTTTAGTTAAATGCTAAAGTTTTAAGTAAATCTGCTTTGTCTGTTTTTTCCCAAGTAAATTCAGGCAAGTTTCTTCCAAAATGACCATATGCAGCTGTTTTTTTGTAGATTGGTTTTCTTAAATCTAAACTTTTTATTATATCTGCTGGTTTAAGGGGAAAATTATTTTTTATTAGTTCTTCAATTTTTTCTTCTGGTATTTTATTTGTATTAAAACAATCAACATTAATTCCTACAGGTTGTGCAACACCAATAGCATACCCTAATTGAACTTCACATCTATCAGCAAGTCCTGCAGCAACAATATTTTTAGCTATATACCTTGCAGCATAAGCAGCACTCCTATCAACTTTGCTTGGGTCTTTTCCAGAAAATGCTCCTCCACCGTGTCTTCCAACCCCCCCATAAGTATCAACAATTATTTTTCTTCCTGTAACTCCTGTATCTCCTTCTGGTCCACCAACAATAAATTGACCTGTAGCATTTATATGTATTTTAGTATTTTCATCCATTAAACTTCCACATATAGGAAGAATAACTTTTTGTAAGATAGAATCTTTTAATTCTTGTTCTGAAATATTCTTTGTATGCTGTTGTGCAATAACAACTGCTTCTATTCTTTTTGGAATATTTCCTTCATACTCTACACTAACCTGACTTTTTCCATCAGGACCTAAACAAAGTATTTCGTTAGATTTTCTCGCTTGAGCAAGCCTCTGTGTAAGTTTATGTGCAAGGATAATTGGTAAAGGCATTAATTCAGGAGTTTCATTACATGCAAAACCATACATCATCCCTTGATCTCCTGCTCCTTGTTCATGTGCTTGATCATCAACTCCCTGAGAAATATCTGGACTTTGCTCATGAATAGAAACCCAAACACCTGCATCACCAGAATCCATACCGAATTCAGGATTTGTATAACCGATATCTTTTAATGTTTGTCTTACAATTTTTTGGACATCACAATATCCGTTTGTAGTAACTTCTCCAGCAACATGTACGCTTCCTGTTGTTACCAAGGTTTCTACAGCAACTCTTGAATAAGGGTCTTGAGAAATTAAATCATCTAATATTGCATCAGAAATTTGATCACAAATCTTATCAGGATGTCCTTCTGTAACTGACTCAGATGTAATTATTCTCTTTTTCATAGTTTATTAAAAATAAATTGGTTTATAAGTATTATTAAAGAAAAATAGTGGATTATAAAACAATAAAGTCCACCCTTAATCTTACTTTATAAGGGGCAATATCTCCTGCATGTTTTGTTTTTAAAATTTTTATTTTTATTTTAAAATCTTCAGCTTGTTTCTTAACTTTTTCAATAATATCATCAATTTCATCTATTTTACAAAAATCATAATAATATACTCTTGTTCCTTTTTTACTTAATTTAAAAGCTTGTTCTAAAAAACTATCTTTTAATTGTGGGCGAGGCATAACAATAACATCAAATTTCTTAGGAATTATATTTCCTTCAAACTTTTCCCCTTTAATTATTTTATCTGTAACTTTCTTTATATCTCCAGAAACAAGTTCTATTTTATCTTTTAATTTATTTAATCTTATATTTAATTCAGCATACTTATTAGCTTCCCTATTAAGTTCATTTGAATAAACTTTTTTTGCTTTAGAATTTTTAGCAATAACAATTGAGAAAGGAGCAACACCTGCAAACATTACTAACACCACTTCATTTTTTTTAATTAAAGAAACAATTTCTTTTCTTTCATTGCTTAAGCGAGGAGAAAAATAAGTTTTATCAATATTAAATCTAAAAACACAGTTATTTTCTCTATACAAAACTTCTTTTGTATCTTCTCCTGCTAAAAAAGTAGTAGATAATTTCCTTAATCTTCCCTTAATGTCTCCACTTTTTTCTAAAACAGTTTTAATTCCTTTTTGTTCTTTCAGCAAATTTTCAGCAAATTTTTTCTTATTACTTCGTTTAAATTTTTCAGGAAATCTAACTAAAGCAGTTGTACCAAATAAGTCATAAGAATGAATATTAAAATTTTGTAATTCTCCCATATGTTTAATAGAATAAAAAAAGATTATTAAATGTTATTGAATTTTATGCGTAACTACCATCTGCTTGTCTCTTTTTACCTTTGTTCCATCCTCCACGAAACCAGTTTTTATAAGGCTTATTCGCTGCTGCAGCAACTGCTTGTTGACTACTTTTACTATCTGTTAAAGCTTTCTCTCCAACCTGTTTCATAACATCCATACCAGCAGCATAAATATTTCCTTGGTTTTTTATTATACCGGCAGCCATCATGGACTTTCTATTCATTGCCCATTGATTAAATTTTGAAAGACCGGCATTAGTAGCAAAGAAAGCAAAAAATGCTGCGCCTAATCCTATAAAAACCAAAAGACTTCCTGTAATATTAAGAACTTTTGAAAGCCAGATAATTAAACTTACTTGCCAGTTAAACTGAGCTAAGATTGTTGCAAGAATAAACCCGATTCCCAAAGAGATTCCCGGAGTAAATGAGCTAAAAGTTCTAATTACATCTGAAAATGTAAGAAAAACTAAAAGCCAAGCACAAAGAGTTAAAACAATTGCACTAATATGAGAAGATGTTGAGCCAGGTAAAATAACAGGATCACCAAATAAACCTTGAAGAACATTTGGGATAAATGGATTAATCCCTTTATCTCTGTTTAAATTAAACCAAGTTATTTGAGTTAAAACATCGTCCCAGTTTCCTTCTTCAGGAGTTAATGTTTTAACTTCAGCAGCAGGCATTCCAGTAATTACATTTCCATTAATATTAGAAAAGATGTTAAATAAAACAGCAAGAGATAAAAAAACAATAATCCCAATTAGTATCCAAACTCTTGAATCAATTTGTTTTTTATTTTTTTGTTTAGGGATCTTAGAAGAATTAACTTTTTTAACAACTCTTTTTTTATTAGCCTTTGGCTTTTTCATAGAGAAAATACGAGAATATTATTTATAAATTTATAGTTAAATAAAAAAAGTTTAGTTTAAAAAAATAAAAACAAATTATTTTTATGGTGCTTTGTGATCTTTTACCATTTCAGCTCCAATTGTATCAAGGGCAGCAATTGTTCCCGCAATATTCTTTCCCTTAGCAAGCTCTTTATGTGCAGTCATTGTTGCTCTTCTCATTAATAAAAGACCACTCAATTGAGGAATCCCCAAATTAACCAAAAAGAAAGCAACAAATGAAACAAATAATGCAGCAAAGACTAAAATGCTCCCAGTGATATTAAGAAATTTAGAAAGCCAAACAATTAATCCCATTTGCCAATTAAATTGAGCGAGGATAGTTGATAATGCAAAACCAATTCCCCATGCAATAGGTTTAGAGAATGTACTGAAAGAAGAAATTACATCTGAAAAAGTTAAGAAGACTATAAGCCAACCACAAAGAGTTAAAGTTATAGCACTAAATGCAGCTGTATTTAATGATTGAGAAACATTTTTAACTTGAATAGGAGAACCGAATATAATTTGAAAGAGAGTTACAAAAACAGGATTAGTGTTTCCTGCTGCCCCCTCTTTTTTTAACCAACTAATCTGTCTAAAAATTGTATCCCAATCAGTTACTTCAACAGAATTATCTCCAGATTTAACTTCGGAGGGAATAGGAGTTGATGTTGTTACAGGATCAGGAGTGGGAGCATAAGTCGGAGCTTCAGAACTTCTAAGTGTTCCATCATCAGTTCTAGGATCCATTTGAGTCATACCAGTAATAACTTTTCCGTTAATATTAATTAAAAGATTGATTAGAACTGCAAAAATTAACAAAACAACAACACCAAGAATTACCCAAATTCTCCAATCAACTATTTGTGTTTTATCTTTTTTCTTAGATATTTTAGAAGTCTTAGAAACTTTTACTGAATGAGCAATCTTCTTTTTACTTGCCTTCGGCTTTTTCATCCCTACAAAATGAATTTATTATTTATAAACCTTTTTATAAATCGAGGGAATAAACAAAAATTTATAAAAACAATTCTTCTTTACAGGTTATGAAAAAGAGTAAGATAACAATTCTATCTTTGTTATTGTTAATTACAACAATTAGTTTTGCTTCTGCAGAAATAGAGTTAAGTGAATTATTAGCACAATTTGACCAAGATGTTGTTTTATTAGTTATAATCTTTTTAATTTCCTTTGCATTCTTATTCTTTGCATTAAAAAAAACAATATTTCAGTCTGATCCGGGAACAGCAGGAGTAATTTCTGCTATGCTTTCTTTTTTAATAATGTACGGAGTAAATAAGTCTGGTATTGATATGTTAAATGTAGAAGGAATGTTAGGAGATGTAGGAATATCTTCAGGTGCTTTTGCTTTAATGTGGTTTATTTTAGTTATAGCGGGAATAGTATTTTTACTGATTAAATTTGCAAAAAATTCTTTTATTATAATAGGGGGATTGTTAATCCTATTAGGATTGTTTGCTTATGAAAAAGCATTATTAATTACATTAGGTGCAATTTTAATAGCAGTAAGAATTTTTATCAAGAAAGGCGTTTGGGAGCCCCCACAACATAAACCTAAGTACCAAGTAAATTTTAAATAATTCTTTTATTGTAAGATTTAAAAATAGTAGTACCTAAACTATTAAATGGCTTTTATTGTTAAGAAAAAAATCAACGATAACGAGTATTATTATCTCAATGAAAACAAAAGAGTTGATGGAAAAGTAAAAACTAAAACTCTTGCTTATTTAGGCAAAAATGAAAAACAAGCTGAAAAAAAAGCAAAGGAAATAATAGAGAAAATGGAAAAAGAAAATATTGAACAACCAAAACAGGAAAAAAATATAGAAAAGTCAGAAAAAGAAAAACCCCAAATAATTATTACTAAAGAAAAATTTCAAGAAGGTGTTGTTGAAGAGAAACAACAAATAACAATAGAAGAATTAGCTAATTTTTGTAAAGCAAAAGGATTTGTATTTAGAAGTTCAGATATCTACGGAGGAATAACTGGTTTTTGGGATTTAGGTCCATTAGGAGTTGAATTATTTAATAATATCAAGAAAGAATGGTGGAATTTCTTTGTGAGAGAAAAAGAAAATATGGTTGGATTAGATGCAAGTATTATTTCTCACCCAAAAACATGGAAAGCATCTGGACATATTGCAAATTTTAGTGATGTTGCAGTAACTTGTAAGAAATGTAAAAAGTCAGTTAAGATAGACAAATCAGAAGTTGGAAAAGTTAAGTGTGAATGTGGTGGAGAATTTGAGGTGCTTGGAGAGTTTAATTTAATGTTTAAAACCAAAGTAGGAGCAGTAAATGCTGAAGAAGCTTATCTAAGAGGAGAAACAGCTCAAGGAATGTTTTTAGATTTTAAATTGATTCAGCAAACATCTAGAATGCAGTTGCCATTTGGTATTGCTCAAATTGGTACTTGTTTTAGGAATGAAATTGCCCCAAGAGACTTTTTATTTAGAAGTAGAGAATTCCATATTGGTGAATTTGAATTTTTTATAAATCCAGAAGAAAAAACTTGTAACTTGCTTGATTCTACACATTTAGAAATAGAATTTAATTTTTTAGATGAAGAAACTCAAAAACAAGGAAAAACTGATTTAAAGAAAGTTAAAATGAAAGAGTTAATTGCAAGAAAAAAATTAGAGGAATGGCACGCATATTGGTTAGCTGAACAAATTTTGTGGCTTAAAAAAATGAACCTTACTGAAATCAAGATAAGAGAACACACTAAAGAAGAATTAAGTCATTATAGTTCTGCTACATTCGATTTAGATTACGAGTATCCTTTTGGTTCAAAAGAATTAGGAGGAAATGCGAATAGGGGGCAATATGATTTAACTCAACATCAAAATGAAAGTAAACAAAGCATGGAAATATTTGACGAGAAGTATAAAAATAAAGTAATTCCAAAAGTAATAGAACCAACATTAGGTATAGAAAGGATTTTTTTAGCTATTTTAACAAAAGCGTATAATTATAATAAAGAAAGAGACAATGTCATTCTAAAAATTCCTAGATTCCTTTCTCCAATTAAAGCGGCAATTTTTCCAATTGTTAAAAAAGACGAATTTGAGAAGATGAGTTTAGATATTTACAATGATTTGAAAAAAGAATGGTTTGTGAGCTATGATAAGTCAGGAAGTATAGGAAGAAGATATGCAAGAAATGATGAAATAGGAACTCCTTTTTGTATTACTATTGATGAAGATTCATTAAAAAATAAAGATGTAACAATAAGAGATAGAGACACCACAAGCCAAATAAGAGTTAAAATTTCTGAGTTAAAAGAAACAGTAAGAAAATTGATTAATGAAGAAATTAGTTTTGAAAAAGCAGGTAAGTTAGTTAAATAGTTTTCTTTGATTTTACAAATTATTTCTTTTTGCTTTTACGTACTTTTTTAAGAAAATTGTAAACTATAATTAAAAGAATAGATAAAATTATTACTATCAATTCAGTTATCTCTCCGCCAAGATAATCTGGAATAAACATAAAACCTATTGCCATTAATTCTTAAGGGAAGATTTCTTTAATAAATTATTCTTAACAATTAAACCAATTAACATTGAGCTACTTGCTCCAGAAAAATCAATTAATACATCAAACAAGCCAGAACTTCTAAAAGGAATAAAAGATTGATAGAATTCATCTAAGCATGCAAGAACTAAACAAATTGCAAGAGAAAAAATAACCAAATTAACATTAATTTTTTTCTGATTTAAAAAAGAATACAAAAAGAAACAAAACACTAAGAAAATTAGGAAATGATAAATGATAGAAGGCCATACTGAACCAAAGTTAATTTTATTTCCAGGAATACTTGAAAAATAGATCATTGTCCCCCAAGTCAATAAGAGAAGAAAGAAAGAAGTTTTCTTATGTATCTCAAACCAAGTAATCATTTTATTTAACATAATATGGCTCTGGGGAGAATTTAACTCCCGACCTCCGCCTTTCTCAATCAAAATGTTCATGACTCAGAATTTTTAACAAATTTTGGTCAATGAACTCCATGTAATAATTCATGAGAGCAGCGCTCTGACACTGAGCTACAGAGCCAAAAATAAAAGAAAAAGGTAATTTAAAAGTCTTTAGAATAGGTTAAAATAAGAAATAAGAACTATCTGTTTTTCTTTGCTTGTTCCATCTCTTGTTTTTTTGTTCTTGTAAAAAGTCCAGCCATCTGGTTTCTAAGCTTTTTACTTAATGTTAATCCTGTAAGTATTTTTTTGTTTTTTTCAAAGCTTTCATTAAACTTAACACCCTCTACATTTAGAGTTTTTGCAGCTTTTCTTATTGATTTTGATTTTGTCTTTCCCATATTATTTTGCTGTATTTTAGTTATTTAAAGGTTTCTTTTTGAAGTTTACTCTATTCTTGAGAGAATTGTATTAATCTTCAGATTTGAGCTTTTCTTTGTTAAAAGGGAATAATCGCTAGCAATTATCTCTTTCCTCTTTTCAAAAGTATTAGTTAATTCTATTTTTTCTTTTGTCTCAGCTATAACTAAAATTAATAAAAAAGTGTTAACAATTTGTTTATTCTTTATTAAGTGCTCAATAGAAAGAGAATCAATTCTTTTTAGCTTTGCATTTAAGTTATACTTTTCTTTCATTATTCTTGTTACTGCTTTAGAAATATCTTCTCCAAGAATCATTCTTCCACCAGGAAGTGAGAGTTTTCCTTGATAAGGTCTTTTTTCTCTTTTATACAAAAAAGTTTGTTTGTTATTTCCTATTTTAATTAATATAACAGGAAGAACGGCATTTTTCTCGGAAAGATAAGGGATTAGAGATTCTGAAGATTCACTTAAGTGATAATCTTTATTTTCTTTTATGATTACTCCTTTTTTAACTAACTTTTTTAGATGATAATCAATTTTGTTTGACCGAATCTTAACTAATTTTTCTATTTCATTAAATTTTAATTTTTTATGAAATAAGAATAACTTTACTATCTGTTCTTGAAAGTCCATTAGTCAACTTTTTTGAGGAATTATTTAAATATTTATATCCTTAAATTTTTCCATGTATGAAAGGAATTTAGCACATTATGTTGTTGTTACAGGCATTTTAGTTCAAAATGAAAAATTCCTAATTGTAAAAAGAAGCAACAAAGAAAAAGCTTTTCCAGGAAGATGGTCTGTTCCTGGAGGAAAATTAGAAGTATTAGATTATTGTTTAAAAAATAAAGACACAGCTTCTCATTGGTACAACACTTTTGAAGATGTGCTAAAAAGAGAAGTAAAAGAAGAGGTTGGGATAAACATAAAAAATATTGGTTATGTAACTAGTATGGTTTACATTAGATCAGATAATATTCCTTGTGTAATTGTTAGCATGTTTGCAGAACCCCAAGAAAATGAACAAATTAAACTTGATTCTTGTCTTACAGAATTTGTATGGGTCAATTTAGAAGAAGCAAAAGAATATGATTTAATTGAAGGAATTTATGAAGAACTAACTTTATTGGATTCAAAGTCAGAAAAAAAAGTTTTAGAACAATGGAAAAAGCAGGAATAATCTTTTATCTATTCTATCTTATCTATCTTTGAAAGATTCCTAACTGCAGAGATTAAATCATCTAATTTCTTAGAAGGCTCTCCAAAGAAAAAAATACTGTGTTTTAGGTTTTCATTTGCTACTTTCTTAAAAGAAGACAAAATCTCTTTGTCAGTTATTTTCTTTTTATTATAGAAAAATATAATTTCTTCTTGTCCTTTATTATTAACTTTTAATATCGCCTCATCATTCTTAAAGTCTTTAATATCTATTATTTCAATTCCTTTTTTTGCTAAAACTTCTTTTATTTTATTAAAAAAGTTTTCATTTTTCTTATCATTCTTAGCTGGTTTTTTGTTCTTTGTTGATTTTTTAACATTTGTAGATTTTTCTTTTTTTGGAGTTTTTACTTTAATTTCTTCCCTTGGCTCTTCTTTAATTTCTGTCTTAATTTCTTCTTTTTCTTCCATCAAATTGGTTTCTTCAATTTTTTCTTTTTCTTCAACATGTTTAATGTTCTCAGCAGGAACATCTGAAAAGTAATTGCCAACTTCTTGTTCTGTGACTAAAAAATATCTCCAGAATAAGTCTTCATCGTTATGGAAAGGAATTGCATAATCTTTTATCTCTCTTAGAGCAACACGTATAGCTGGTTGTTGTTCAGTATCCTTTAGAATTTTATTTTCTTTTAGCAAAGCATAAGCTTCTTTACTCTTGCTTTTTAAAAACTGAGAAAATCTTTCCAATTGATCTTCATGTTCAGGCATGAAATATAACGGTGAACTTCCCACCCTAAGAAAGCTCATCTTAATTTTTTTATCTCCATATAACTCTGAAAGAAAAGCAGAAGCAAATAATATGCTTAATCCAGATTGCTTAGCTATTTGAACAGGTAAGCTAGGACCATTTGATTGTATAAAAGAAATAATACGCTCTTTTATTTGTGCAGCATCTTGAGGCATAATAAAAAACTAACTTCTTCATTAATAAAATTTGTTATATTCAATTAAGGTTTAACCCAGCTAACTTCATAATAAGTAACATCTCCTTCTTCATCTACAATTCCCAAAAGAAGCTTCTTTTTTGTAGAATGAGCTATTCTATTTTTAGCAGAAAAATCCTGCCAAGTAAGTATCTTAGATTCATGATCAGCAAAAACAATCCATTTTGCGTGTTTTTCTCCTGGTTTGCTTCCCTTATTATATACTCTAAAGTCTGCTCCAAATTTTAAAGCGCTTTTCACAACATATCCCTTGTCCCTTAAATCTTTGAAAATAGGATATTTAATCTGGATCTTCTTGTCAATCTTTCTGCATTTTTCTAAAAATTCATTAATAGAAAGTTTAACTTTTCCAAAGAATATTTCAATTTTTCCATTTTGCTGTAAAAAGATAGCTTCTGTTAAGGAGTATTGAATTTTTCCTTCAATAGGTTCTCCAAAACTGCTTTTTTGATAAAGAGAATAAGCTTCTGAGTCTGGACTAAATACAATTTCTCCTTGCAAATAAGACTTGATTTTTTCCATGATTTAAACAAGCAAAATTCATATTTAAAAATATGCTTCTTAGTAAAAAACAAACAAGAGCAGATAGTTAGATTTTTATAATAATTTCATTTGTTTTAAAGATGGATAAAAAAAGAGGGCAATTAATCTTACAAATATTTTTGCTTGTGTGTTTGGTTGGCATAGGAATTTATTTTTTACTTTTTAACAAAAAAGAAGTTATTGCTTGTAGCGATTCAACTGAAATAAATAGTTGCTCTATAGTCAAACCTTATTTTTGTGAACAGGAAAAATTAATTGAAAAGGCTTCAACTTGTGGTTGCCCATTGAATTCTACTGTTTCAGGAGAAAGTTGCATTTCTAATTACCAAACTAATGCAACAGAAATTTCTTTAGACTATATTTTAAGGGGTAAAAAAGGTACAATAAACTACACAGTATATCAAGGAGTTTATGATTATTTTTCAAAGTTATCTTCCCTTATTAACTTAAATGATAATCCTTCCTTACAAGACTTCAGATTAAAAAGATTAAATCAAGAAGTTCAATTAGAATTTCTGTATCCTTTAATTTTAAAAATCGAAAATATAACTTTAGTAAAACAAGATCAATTAAGAATTGCAACAAGTTTAGTTCAAAACATTCCTTTTGGTAATTCTCAAAGAGCGATTCAAATAGGAAAAGAAAAAATGAATTATCAACGTTATGCATATGAAGTGCTATATGAAAAAGAAGGAGTTTGTAGCGAAAAGTCAGAATTACTTGTTTTTTTATTAAGGGGATTAGGATATGACACTTCATTTATTTATTATCCTTTAGAAAATCATGAAGTAGTTGGAGTTAAATGTCCAGAAAAAAATGCTATAAAAAATACATCTTATTGTTTTATTGAAACAACAGGCCCTTCCATAATAACAGATGACAAGACAGAATATGTTGGAAATGAAAAGTTGAATTCAATACCGGGAGTAATAGAAATTTCTCAAGGTCTTTCTTTAGATAAATACTCTTACGAATTTAGAGATGCAAAAGTTTTAATCTCAATAAGAGAAACAATGAAAAAGTTGGGCAAAATTAATTTTATACAGCATATTCAATTCAAAAGAATAAAGAAAGAGTATGGCTTGCCAGAATTTACTAATTATCAATTTTAATTTTCTATTATTGCTTTTATCCTTCTAATTCCTGCTGAAGAAGATTCTTCTTTAACAATCTTGAATTTCCCAATTTCACATAAATTTTTTACATGCGGACCAGCACAAATTTCTTTAGAAAAATTTCCAATAGTATAAACTGATACTCTCTCTCCGTATTTATCTTCAAAAACACCAATTGCTCCTTCTTCTTTAGCCTTCTTCAAAGACATTTCTTCTCTTACCACCTCACAAGAAGAGTTAATTTGCTTGTTAACTAAATTTTCTGCTTTAGAAAGCTCTTCGGGAGTTAGTTTTCTATCAAAGTTAAAATCCAACCTTAATCTTTCAGAAGTGATATTACTTCCTTTCTGCATTATACTTGAATCATTTAAAACAATCCTTAATGCAGCCAATAAAAGATGTGCACAAGTATGAAGTTTAGTTGTTTGTTCTGAATAATCAGCTAATCCAGATTTAAACTTTCCTTGAGTTGCTGTTCTAGAAAGCTCTTGATGTACCTTACATTCTATCTCAAATTCTTCTTTAGAAAATTTTATTTTTCTTTTTTTACATTCTTCCTCAATTAATTCAACAGGAAAACCATAACTTTGATATAACAAAAAAGCATCTTTACATTCAATTTCCTTTTTCATTTCAGTCAATTTGTTAAATAAAGTCATTCCTTTTTCTAAGGTTTCTAAAAATTTTATCTCTTCTTTTTTTATTTCTTGAATAATTTTTTCTTTATTTTTTGTAAGTATTTCATATTCTGGATAAATTTCAAAAACAGCAGGCACAATGTCGCTTAAAGAAAATTCTTTTCCAATTTCTTTAGAATATTTTACTGCTCTTCTAATTAGTCTTCTAAGAATATATCCTTGTTCTTTATTGCTCGGAACAACACCATCTCCAATTATAAAAGCGGCTGCTTTTATATGATCAGCAACAATCCTCATTGCTATCATATCTTTTTCATTTTTTCCATAGAGCTTTCCAGATTTATTTTCTATAAGAGAAATCATCGGTTTAAAACACCCTGTTAGATAATCATCTTCTAAATTATTAGCTACAGCGAGATTTCTTTCAACTCCCCCTCCAAAGTCAATATTCTTTTGAGATGCAACATTAAAATTTCCATTAGTATCTTGAACATATTGCATAATTACATCATTTCCAATTTCTACCCAATTTTTATCTTTTGAATTAAATTTTTTAGGGGCTTTTTCTTTTCCAATCCAAACAAACATTTCAGTATCAGGACCACATGGCCCAGTGTTTCCTGCAGGCCCCCACCAATTATCTTTTTTAGGTAAAAATGCAATTCTTTCTTTTAGAATTCCCAAAGAAAGCCAAGTTTTTTCAGATTCACTGTCTTTTTCTGCATCTTTATCCCCAGTAAAAACGCTTACAGCATATTTTTCTAAAGGGATTTTCAATATTTTAGTATGAAATTCAAAAGTAAAATTTATTGCCTCTTTTTTAAAATAATCTCCTAAACTCCAATTTCCCAACATTTCAAAAAAAGTATGATGACAAGTATCTCCAACCTCTTCTATATCTCCTGTTCTAATACACCTTTGCACATTACACAATCTTTTTCCTAAAGCATGTGGTTGACCCAATAAATATGGAACCAATGGATGCATACCTGCTGTTGTAAACAGGACAGTTGGGTCATTTTCTGGAATTAAAGAGGAATTAGCAATCTGTTTATGTTTATTTAATTTGAAAAATTCAATGTATTTATCAATTAATTCTCTTCGAGTTATCATTAAAACAAAAAGACTATATCTTTTAAAAATTATTCGAAAACAAGATAAAGGAGTTAATTTTCTAAATCTTTCAATTTCCTTCTAATTTCTTCTAGCTGAAATTCTAAATTATCGTCAATTTTTTCTATTGCTTGCACTTTTTCTATTTTTTGTAAGTTTTGTCTTTTAACTTTTTTAGGGAGTTTAATAAATGGAAAAAGAGAACGAGTCTTATTGAGTAAGGTTTCTGTTTCTTTTAGACTTTTATAAATTTGAGATTTTATTCGAAACTCTTCATTTCTGAGAAAATAATATCTTTTAGCAGTTTTAAGAAGATTCAATAAAGAAACCTGTGCAGACAGCAAATTTTTTTTAGAGGAAATCGATTCAGAATATTCAAATTTACAATAAACAGAATTATCTTGTGTCATTTATCCTAATTTAGAAAAAATGTTTTTATCTATATTATCTATTTTTCCCTTGATGTCTTTAATTTCATCTTCAAAAAATTTCATTTCTTTTTCTTCATCGTCTTTAACTTTCTTTAAATCCCCAAATAATTTTTCAATAGATACAACTTGTTTTTTGACTTCATCAAAAGTTTGAGAACCTTCTTCAAATTTATCTATTCTAATAAAAAGCGGCTCTATTTCTTTAATTTTAGTTTCGCTAAATGAATTAGAAGAATAAGGCCTTATTTCTTCTCTAACTGTTTTTTCTGTTAGAGGCCTCTGCATCATCTGTACATCATCTTGTTCAGAATCATCTGCTTCATCGTCCTCATCCTCTTTTTCCCCAGTCACAGCTTCTTTAATACTATATTGTGAAAATTTATTTCCAAAAGAATTACTTGGGAATCCTGGAAGTGGAGAAAGTTTACCTTGTGAAGTTTCTTCACTTAAACTAAATGCTGGAAGTTCAGGAAGTTTAGGAAGTTCTGGTAGAGAAGGAATTGATTCTTTAACTTCTCCTTTCTTTTCCTCTTTTTTTTCAGATTTTTTAAAAAGTCCCATCTTTTTTGCTACTCTAACTTACAAATATATAGGGTATGTTGGTTTAAAAACCTTTATTTTAAATTCAAAACCGAAAGGTATTTATTTAACTTTTTTTTAGTAATCTTATGCTCGACAAATTTTTAAAAGAGATTGTAGGATTAATCGCCGGAAAACAAGCAGAAGACATTGTAGATTTACTTGACGGAAAGAAATATGTAAATGAATTTATTATTGCTAAAAAATTAAACCTTACAATAAATCAAACAAGAAATATCCTTTACAAAATTTCTGATCAGGGATTAGTTTCATTCATAAGAAAAAAAGACAAAAGAAAAGGATGGTATACTTATTTTTGGAAGATTGAAATAATAAAATGTTTAGAATTTTTAGAAAGTAATTTATTAAAAAAAATTGACCAAGTAAACCATCAGATAAAGAGCAGAGAAACAAAAGAATTTTATGTTTGCGAAACATGTAACATAGAATTTACTGAAGAAAACGCATTATTAAAAAATTTCACTTGTAATGAATGTGGAAATATTGTTTCAAGAAAAGATAATCAGCCAACTATAAAATTGTACAATAAAGACTTAGAAAAACTTAACAGAGAATTAACATTAGTAAGCGATGAATTAAAGTTAGAAAGGGAAAAATTAGAAAAAGTTAAAGTTAAAGAAGCTAAAAAAGAAGAAGCACTAAAAAAGAAAGCAATAAAACCAAAAGCTCCTTCCAAAGTAAAGGTAAAATCTTCTAAGGAAAAAACAGCGCACCCTAAAAAAGAAGTAAAGACTGTAAAAAGTACAAAGAAACCAATCAAAAAAGAAAAAAAGAAAAAATAATGAATAATTTTTATTCCTCTAAACAAAAAAGAATTTTTAATTTTAATATAACCTTTTTCTTAATTGTAATTAACTTAGCAATTTTTCTTTTATTCTCATTGGCTAAATATTTTTTTCCTGATTTATTAAAATACTTGGGTTTAATGCCCTCCTTATTTCTTCAAGGCGTATATCCTTGGACGCTATTAACAAGTATGTTCATGCATGGTTCATTTATGCATTTATTTTTTAATATGCTTTCCTTATTCTATGTTGGAAATTTAGTTGAAAAAATTGTTGGCAAAAAAAGATATTTAGGAATTTATATAATTTCTGGATTGCTTGCAAATATATTCTTCGTTTTATGCGCTGGTTTTTTGAGTGTTGGAATATTTAGAAATATTTTTGGCAGCGCAGACATAATAGGAGTTGGAGCAAGCGGAGCAATCTTTGGTTTAATTGGTGTTTTAGCTGTTTTAATACCCAAAAAGAAAATTTATTTAATTATAGGCCCCCTACTTGCAATTGTTGTACAATCAATAATTGACTCCCTCTTAATTAATTCATTCCTTTCAATGATATTTGGATTTTTAATTAATTTGTATTTCTTTATTTGCATATTTGCTATGTTTTCTTTTAATACAAAAATAAGAAGAATAGTAATCCCTTTAGAATTGCAATTTTGGTTTGTTCCTTTAGTCGCAATTATTCCATTAGTTCTTATTGGAATCTTTGTTGAATTACCCATAGGAAATTCCGCGCATTTTGGTGGACTTTTAATTGGAATTATTTATGGATTGTATCTAAAAAGAAAATATAAAAACAAAACTAAAAATTTGGTGAGATATGTATAAAATGAAAAAAACAAGAATAAAGAAGAAAAGTAAAAAAGAGCAAAGAGCAAAGAGCAAAAAATTTAGTTTAAAAGAAGAATACAAATCTTGTTTTAATTATCTCTCTGAATCAAAGAGATTTATTCAACTAACAATTGTGATTTTTTTTATATTTGCTCTAATGGGATTTTTTATTCCAACCCCAGAATCAATTTATAATCAAATTATTGAGTTTATTAAAGAAATTTTAAAACAAACAGAAGGATTATCTCAAATAGAACTTATACAATTTATTTTATTTAACAATCTTCAAAGTACCTTTCTTTTGATGTTATGTGGGATAATATTTGGCATATTTCCAATGATTGGGATTGTAGTTAATGGATATATTTTAGGATTTGTTTCATCAGTAAGTGTTAATTCGGAAGGAATATTTAGTTTATGGAAATTACTCCCCCATGGCATATTTGAATTTCCTGCTATCTTTATCTCTACAGGATTGGGAATAAAATTAGGAACAACCTTTTGGAAAAAGAATTCTTCAGAAAAATTAAAAGAATATTTATTAAATTCACTAAAAGTTTTCTTACTTATTGTTCTACCTCTTTTAATTATAGCTGGAATTATTGAAGGCAGCTTAATGTATTTAGTAGGTTAGTTATTTTTATTCTTTAAGTTCGCTTATTCCTAGGAAAATTAAAACAAGCGCCATAAAAAAGGCAACCCAAACTACTCCACCTTTAAATAAAGTTAAAGCAGCACTTCTAAATCCCATAAAATTCCTTAAACAAACCAAGACTGTTCCATTTAAAACAAGCAGTCCTGATAAAATTTTAATCCATTTATTCATTAAATCTTCAAAGTTTTTTTATTTAAAAAGATTTTTGTGATTCACTTTTTTGAAAGATAAGATTTAAAAATGAGTTTCTTCAATTAAATTCGTGAGAAGCGATTATACAAGTTTGACTTTGGCAATACCAATCAAATAATTATAGTTGTAACCTTAGTTCTTATTTTATACAATGAAGAAAGTTAAAGATTTTTTTTGGCATGAAAATATGGCTGTTGAAGAGCTCGTTGATAGTTTTGACTCTTTGGGTTTTCAAGCAATTGAACTTTCTGAAGCAGCAAAAGTCATACTTAAAATGAAAAAAGCAAATGCTAAAATTTTCTTAACCTTTACATCTAATATGGTAACTTCTGGATTAAGGGGATTTTTTGCACAGCTTTGTAAACTAAAAATACCAAATATCTTAGTAACAACTTCTGGAGCTATTGAAGAAGATATTATTAAATCACTTGGGGGAAACTTCGAGGTTTCAAATTTTAATGCTGATGATAATGCTTTACATGAAAGAGGGGAAAATAGAGTAGGAAATTTAATAATTCATACCTCAGAATATATGAAATTTGAAGATAGTATGGCTCAATTTTTAAATAAGATTTATGAAAAGAAAAAAAGAATTTCTTCTTCAGAGTTAATCTCTGAGTTAGGGTTAATGTTAAAAGATGAAAATTCCATCTTATATCAAGCAGCAAAAAACAACATTCCTATTTATTGTCCAGGAATAGCTGATTCTTCACTTGGATTTCAATTATACATGTTTCAACAAAAACATCAAGATTTTATTGTGGATACAATAAAAGATATGGAAAGAATTACAGTGGATTTAAGTTTTGATGAGAAGAAAGGATTAATCTCTTTAGGAGGAAGTACCTCTAAGCATTATGCTGTTTTTGCCGCATTACTCTCAGGGGGATTTGATTATGCAGTTTATATGACAACTTCCCATGCTTCTTCTGGATCTATGTCTGGAGCAACAACTCAAGAAGCAAAATCTTGGGGAAAAATAAAGGATGATGGACAAGCAGCAACAGTAATTGGAGATGTTTCTATTAATTTTCCGCTAGTCATGTGCAGCGTTTTAGACAAAATGAAAAAACAGGGAATGTTAAAAGAGTAAAATGGAACAAGCTAAATTTGTTTTATCAAAAAAAATTCTTAAAGAGCAAGTAACTCAACTTGAAAAATTGAATTTAAAAATTTCTTATTCTTATAAAACAAATAGAATTGTTGGTCAAGTTTTACAAAACCTACAAGAATCAAAAAATGTCGAATATTCAATTCATGCATTAGAAGAAATTGAAGAAATAAAAGAAAAAAGTAAAATCTGGTTTTTCCTTCAAGCAGAACAAGAAGAAATTGTTATAAATTTATTAGGGCAAGGCATAGATAAGTTTGTGGTGGACAATGAGATAGATCTTGAAACACTATTAAACTCAATTAAAAAAACTAAAACAAGCATTTCTCTTGGATTAAGAATGAAATTTCAAGAACATCGTATAGGAACAGGAAAATATTTTGTTTATGGAATGAATTCAAGTAAAGTCAATGAATTAATAGGTAATTTATACAAAAACAAATACTTAAAAGAAATAGGGGTTCATTTACATAGAAAATCTCAAAATCTATCTGAGTGGGAATTATTAGAAGAGATTAAAGATTCCTTAACACAAGATACTCTTAAAAAAATTAAGTTTATCAATTTAGGAGGGGGTTTGCCTGCTAAGTATGTTAGTATGAATAAAGAAGTATTTGGTTATATTTTTTTGAAAATAAAGGAAACACAAATCTGGCTTGAAAAACAAGGAATAAGGACAATAATAGAGCCAGGAAGATTTATCGCTGCCCCCTGTATTAGTTTGATTGTTAGCATAATTCAAAAACAAGAAAATAATTTAATTGTGAATACCACAATTTATAATTGTGCTTTAGACACTGTTTTAACAGGCACTAAAATGTTAGTTAAAGAAGAAATTACAGAAAATGAAAAGGGAAATTTTTTCTTAATAAAAGGAAATTCTCCCACAAGAGATGATATTTTTAGGTATAAGATTAAATTAAAAGATAATATTAAAATTGGAGATAAATTAACTTTTCTTAATGCTGGAGCATATAATTATACTACTGACTTTTTTGGTTATAAAAAACTAGATACCGAGATAAAAGAGGATTTTTAAATAAACTCCTCTTTTTTAGGATATGTTAACAAAACAGCAAGTTGAAGAAGTAAGAGACCATTTAGAAAAGGCCCAAAATCCTGTTTTCTTTTTTGACAATGACCCCGATGGATTATGTTCTTTTTTGCTTCTTCAAAGATATATACAAAGGGGAAAAGGAATTGCAATAAGGTCTTTTCCCGAAATGAAAGAAGAGTATTTTAAAAAAGTTGAGGAGTTAAATGCAGATTACATATTTATTTTAGATAAGCCAATTGTATCAAAAGAATTTTTTGATGAAGCAAAAAAATTCAATTTGCCTATTGTTTGGATAGACCATCATAAGATAAAAGATTTGTATGTTCCAGAATTTGTAAATTATTATAATCCTGTAATGAACAAAACAAAAGAAAGCGAACCAGTAACTTATTTATGTCAGAAAATTGCAAATAGAAAAGATGATTTGTGGATCGCAGTTATAGGATGTATCTCTGACAGATATATTCCTGATTTTTATGAAGAGTTTGAAGAAAGGTATCCTGATTTAGCAATTAAATCTAAAGAAGCATTTGAATTATTTTACAAATCTCAAATAGGAAGAATTGCAAGAATGTTCTGTTTTGCATTAAAAGACAAAACAAGCAATGTAACAAAAATGCTCAAGTTTCTTTCACTTGTTAAAAATCCATATGAAGTCTTAGAAGAAAATAGTAAAAATAAGGAAATGCATATTAGATTTAAACAAATTTCAAAGAAGTCTGAAAAGTTTATTGAAAAAGCTAAAAATTTGAATACTGCTGAAAAAATACTTTTCTTTCAATATGCAGGAGAATTAAGTATAAGCGCAGATTTAGCAAATGAACTTTCATATCTTTTTCCCGATAAGATAATTGTAGTGATATACACAACAGGGATTAAAGCAAATATTTCTATTAGGGGAGAAAAGATAAAAAATATTGCGTTAAAAACAATACAAGGAATTGAAGGAGCAACAGGCGGTGGACATGAAAATGCTGTGGGGGCACAAGTAAGAATCAATGAATTAGAGAAATTCAAAAAAATGTTTAAAGAATTAGTTTCTACAAATGAAGCATAGAAAAATATAAAAACAGGAATTTGCTCTTTCTTTTATGAATGAAGTATTAAAGAATGTATATGGTAAGTGTATGTACGTATTAGTTAATACTTCAATTAAATTCATTTAATTTAATTCAGAGATTTTTAACCTGGATTGAATTAAGTTTTTCTGATTAATTAATTCGGGATTAAATATTTCTGGTTTAAAACTAAAAAAGATGAACCAACAAAAAAATAACATGGAAAGAGAAAACTTAGAAAGAGAACTAAGCCATTTGATGGAAGTAACTCTTCAATTAGAAGACGAATTGAACGCAATAGAACCATAAAATTGCTTAATTCTTGAAAAAACTAGCTTTAGCTAGCGTATTGTAAATTATGAATTTTTTAAACAATTAAGTTGCACAAATAACATATAAAAAGAATACAAACCCCTTTATTTCGGGCCTGTGGTGTAACGGATAGCACAATCGGCTTCGGAATGGAAACCTCCAGCGGGTTTTTCACAATTCCAGCAACCAAGATTAGCAAAATCTTAACTGGAAACCTATGATAAGTTTTCATAATGAAAGCAACCCAAATCAGAATGATTTGAAGAAACCGGTTAATCGGGGTTCAACTCCTCGCAGGCTCATTTATTTGATAAGATAATTTTATTAATTAAAAAAAGAGATTTAATCTATGAATTTATTACAGATTATAATTTCAAGTTTATATGCCACAACAGGTGTAATTGGCATAATTGGTTATATCCCCACATTAAAAGAAGTAATCATTAAACATAAACCAATTAATATCCCTTCTTATTTAATATGGAGTTTTTGCAATATTATTGGATTGCTTTATGCTATATTTGTTATTTCAAACTTCTTACTCGGCATAGTTATGGGTTCAAATCTTTTTTTCTGTTCATTAATTTTAATTTTATCTATCTCGATAAGAAAAAAGAATAATTAAAACTATTTTAAAAATCTTTCAAGAACTTCTCTTGTTGTTTTAAAGTCAGCCCTCTTATTTGTTTTCTGCATGACTTTTCCAATTAGAAAATTAAGTGCTTCTTGTTTTCCGCTTTGATAATCTTTAACAGGCACAGGATTTTCTTTAATGATTTCTTTACATGCAACAGTTAATTCATCTTCAGAAGAAATTTTTGAATTTAATTCAGCTTCTTTAGCAGGAGAAAAAGATTTGGGGATAAACTTATTCAAAATTTCTTTTGCCTTTAATTCAGTAATTTTTTTAGTTTCAATTAATTTAATCAATTCAATAAAATGTTCCGGGTTAATGTCTACTTCATCAATTTCTTTTTTATTATAGTTTAAAATTCTTTGAAGTTCAACAACTGTCCAAGAGCAAGCAAGTTTAGTATCGACTTTTCCCAAAATCTTTTCAAAAAATTCAGCAATATCTATTTTTTTAATTAAAACTTCAGCGTATTTTTTCTCGATATTATACTGTTTAATTAATTTGCTTAATTTTTCTTGAGGGGTTTCTGGAAGTTGTTTTTTTATCTTTTCAATTTTTAATTTTGAAATATTTAATACAGGTAAATCTGGTTCAGAAATAAATCTATAATCTTGGGCATGTTCTTTACTTCTCATTTTTATTGTAATTCCTTTTGCCTCATCAAACATTCTTGTTTCTTGGAATTTTGGAACATCTGCTTTTTGTCTAATAATTTCAGTTTCAATTACAGTTTTTATATTCTTCAAAGAGTTAACATTTTTAACTTCAACCCTTTCTCCTTTAAACTCTGGAAGAGAGATATTTACATCTGCTTTTATTCCTGCATTTTTATCCAAAGCTTTAATATAACTCAAGGTAAGAACTAATTGTTTAAGCCAATCAACTACTTGTTCTGAAGAAGAGAAATCAGGATCAGTTACAATTTCAATTAGTGGAAGTCCTGAACGATTATAATCAATTTCTCCTGTTTTAGGATTCCATGCAGCAGGATCTTCTTCAAGGTGTGCTTCGGTAATATTAATCCCTAAAAATTCTCCTTTAACCCCAACAGGTATTGCGTGACTTCCTGAAATTGTGCTTTGATATCCTTTTGGATTATCTGGCCAATCATAATGTTTTCTTTGCCAAGTAAGTTTTTCATTGACTTTGCAATTTAATATTAATGCAATTTGAATTGCTTTATCTAATGCAACTTCATTAGGCAATAATGGCTTACTTCCTGGCTGGGAAGTGCATACAGGACAGATATTAGTATTTGGCTTTGAAAATTTTAATCCGTGAATTGTTTTACATCTACAAAAAAGTTTTTCGTTAGTATTAATATAACCATGAATTTCTAATCCTATTTTAACCATAAAAAGCATAAGAAGGATAGTTTTTTATAGATTTCCTATTTGTTCTTAATATGGAAAAGACAATTGCTAAGGTAGGAGATTATGTTGAGATTCATTTAACAAAGATAATATATGAAGGAATTTTATTACAATCTCCAGAAACAGAAAAAGGAGTTGTTTTATTGAAGCTTGATTCTGGATATAATATTGGATTTAACAAGAAAGATATTTTGAAAATTGAAGTTTTAAAAAAAGCAAAAGTAACAAAAGAAGAATTTGAGTACAAAAAAGACCCCTCAAAGCCAAACATCGCTTTAATTGTAACAGGGGGAACAATTGCTTCAAGATTAGATTCAAAAACAGGAGCAGTTAATCCATTACAAAACCCAGAAGATTTAATTAAATTTTATCCTGCTTCATTTGAAAAAGTAAATATTGCTAAATTAGAAGTCCCATTTATGAAAGCTTCTGAAGAAATGGATTACAAAGATTGGCAAAAAATTGCTAAAGTTGCAGTTGATTTACTAAATGATCCAAATATACAAGGAATTGTAATAACTCACGGAACAGATACATTACATTATACCTCTTCTGCATTAAGTTTCTTTATTCAAAACTTAAACAAGCCAGTTGTTTTAACTTATTCCCAAAGGAGTAGCGATAGAGCAAGCAGTGATGCTAATTTAAATTTACAATGCGCAAGTGAAGTTGCTATTTCAGATATTGCAGAAGTTTCTCTTGTAGGTCATGCTTCCTCAAATGATGATTATTGCTATGCATTAAAAGGAACTAAAGTGAGAAAATTACATTCTTCTAGGAGAGATGCATTTAAGCCAATTAATTCAAAACCTCTTGCAAGAATATTTTCTGACCATATTGAAAGAATGAGTGAATATAATCAAAGAAACAAAAGTAAAACAAAAGTTAAGTTAGATAGTTCATTTGAAGAAAAAGTTGCTTTACTAACACTTTATCCAGGACAAAATCCAGACATCTTAGATTATTATGTTAAAAAAGGATACAAGGGGATTGTTTTAGAACTTTCAGGTTTAGGAAATGCTCCTACAAAAAATTCAAGAAACTCGTGGATATTAAAATTAAAAGAAGTTCAGAAAAAAGGACTTATTGTTTGCGCAGTAACTCAATGTATCTATGGGAAAGCAGATCCCTTGGTGTATTCAAGCGGAAGAGAAACACTTGAAACAGGTGTTATTTTCTTAGAGGACATGCTTGCTGAAACAGCTTTTGTTAAATTGGGCTGGGTTTTAGGACATAAAGAATGGGCAAAAAACAAAAAGATAATCAAAGAAAAAATGCTCACTAATTTTGCAGGTGAATTTAATAAAAAATTAGAAGAATAAGTTAAAGTGTTGTAACTTAGAAGGGAGGACAAAAGGAAAGATTTTTAAAGGATTTAGGAGTTTATAATTTATGAAAGGAATAGAAGCAATGGAATGGAATGTCCTTGGAAAAGGATTTTATGAACCTTATAGTACATTAAGAAGCGATTGTAGAAATGATTCTGTGAGATATGCTATGGCAATTGCCAACTGTGCAAAAGAAAATGAAGGGCAAAAAATGATTGCGTTCCTTGGAGGAATTGGTGTTTTAGGAAATTTAGTTAATCATCTAGGGGAAGAAGTTATTCCAAAATGGAGAGGAACTCATGATGTAGATATGTTGCTTAAGGATAGAAGGTATGAAGGGTGTATAGCAACTATCTTTGATAGTGTAGACACTCATGGCCCATCATTGTCTATTCCAAATAAAATGACAATTAGAGGAAGCTGTTATGATTTAGATGATGCTTCTCTTACCCCAATGACTGTCGATGTATATCATCCAAAAGGACACCCAAAAAAAGGAATTTATTTAAGTGGACAACTAATTGATGAAAAAGCATGGGACAGAACAATAGATGTTGGTTTTTTTGGAATTCCTATGAAAATTTTAAATCCATTGGATTTGCTTAATTTAAAACTTAAAATAATTTGTGCTTCAAGCAGTGTACCCAGAGAAAAAGATATTGAAGACATTTATCATCTTTATGCTTCTGCTGAAAAATTAGGTTATTCTCCAGAGACGGTTTTAAGTGGATTAGATAAAAAATCATTAGAAACTTTAACTAGAATTACCCCCACACTAAAGGAACATAAACCTTCTGCTAGATTATTACAGGTTAATCCTAGTTATTTGGAGGCAGTAAAATGAAAATTCTTGTTTTAACAGATATTCATGAGGATTATGATGCAGCAGTTAATGCCTGGAACTTACAAAAACCAGATTTAGTTTTAGATTGTGGAGACCATAAAAAGATGAAAAATTTATTTGAATTAACCCCCCATTATTATATTAAAGGTAATCATGAACCAAATACAGTTCAAATAAGAGCTAATGATTTTCCAATCCCTAATGAAATTTCTTCTGGAACAGTTTATACTTTTGAAGATGAACTTAATTCTTTAACTTTCTCAGGAGTTGGGGGAAATTATACTAATACTCCTAAAGGAGAGAATGTTAATGAAGAAGATTTAGAAAATTTACAAAAAATAGGTAGAGGAAGTTTAGATGTACTTCTTTTACATGAATCTCCTTTTAATGTACTTCCGAATAAAGGGGGATATGAATTAACAAAACATATTATTCACGAAATTAAACGTATACAACCAAGATTTGTATTTTCAGGACACACCAATATTTACAAAGAAAATTTGCTTGACGGAATAAATAGCCCTACAAAAGTAATAAATTTATCCGATGTTGCACATGGTTACGGAATTTTAGAAAAAGAAGAAGATTCTCTTTCTTTTCAAAGAGTTATATTTAGATATCGTTAAGATTATAAAATTTAATAAACTCCTTTTTCTTTAACCTTTTATGAACGAAATAGATGAAACAAAAGAAAAATTAGACTATGAATCTCTGGGATTTAAGTCGGGACTTGAAATTCATCAGCAGTTAGATACTAAGAAATTATTCTGTAATTGTCCTTCTGTGTTAAGACAAGACAAACCTAATTTTTCAATAACAAGAAAATTACATGCTGTAGCAGGAGAAGCAGGAGAAATAGATGCTGCTGCAAAACATGAATCCCAAAAAGAAAAGTCATTTAATTATGAGGGGTATGATACAACTTGTTTAGTCGAGTTAGATGAAGTTCCCCCTTATGAAATAAACAAAGAAGCTTTAGAGATAGCACTTCAAATTTCTATAATGTTAAATGCACGTATTCTTCCAATTACACAAATAATGAGAAAAACAGTAATTGATGGAAGTAATACTTCTGGATTTCAGAGAACAGTATTAATTGCACATGATGGTTGGATTGTAACAAAAACAGGAAGAGTTGGAATTCAAAGTATTTGTTTAGAAGAAGATGCGGCAAGAATAGTAGAAAAAAATGAAAGTCAAACTACATTCAGATTAGACAGATTAGGAATTCCTTTAATTGAAATTGCTACTTCACCTGATATGAAAGATGCTGAACAAGTAAAAGAAGTTGCATTATATTTAGGAAAATTATTAAGAAGTTGCAAAATAAAAAGAGGTTTAGGTACAATAAGGCAGGATGTTAATGTTTCAATTAGATATGGAAATAGAACAGAAATTAAAGGCTTTCAAGATCCAGCAATGATGGTTGAAACAGTAAATCAAGAAATCGTAAGACAAATAAAGTTAATTGAAACTAAACAAGTAGTAAAAAGCGAAGTAAGAAATGCTCTTCCAAATGGAAGCACAGAATTTCTAAGACCAATTTCAGGTTCAGCGAGAATGTATCCTGAAACAGACCTTCCTTTATTAAAAATTTCTCATGATTTAATTAATGAAGTAAAAAAGAATTTACCAGAATTAAGAGAGGATATTGAAAAAGAATTAGAAAGAAAAGGACTTAGTCAAGAAATGATTAAACTTTTATTTAAACAAGAAAAGATAGAAGATTTCAAAGAATTATTAAATATTTTAGATGAACCCCAGTTAATTGCTAAAATAATTTTAATGCTTCCAAAAGAAATTGCTAGTCATGAGAAAAAATCAGTTGAAGAAGTTGAAAAAATATTAAATAAAGAAGTGATTGAGTTTGTAGTAGACTCTTTAAGAGATAAAAAAATAACAAAAGACCAAGTTAAATTAGTGCTTGAGAAAATTGTAAAAGGAGAGGAAGTAAAGAAATCAATTGAATTCGATAAGCAAGATAGTTCTTCCCTTGAAGAACAAATAATAACTCTTATAAAAGATAAGCCTGGCTTAAGTGAAAATGCTTATATGGGCTTAATTATGAAAGAAAGTAAAGGGAAAGTCAATGCACAAGATGTAATGCAGAGTATAAGAAAATTTTTAAATAAGTAAAAACAACAAAATCCATGGTAATACAATCATTTGAGAAAAGAATTCTAATTTCTGAAGCTTTTAACAGTAAAGACAAGGAAGTTGAATTAGCTGGATGGGCTAAAAATGTAAGAGCATTAGGAAAAATCAAATTTATTGTGTTAAAAGATATGTCTGGAGAAATACAGATTACTGCAGTAGATGAAGAAGTAGAAAAAAAGATTTTTGAACAAATGGATAAAGTTACAAAAGAATCTGTTATTTATGTTAAAGGAATTGTTAAAGATTCAAAACAAGCGCCTGGAGGAAAAGAGGTGGTTCCAAAAGAGCTTGTTGTTATAAATAAAGCAGAAGAACTTCTTCCAATAGATATTTCTGAATTTTCAAAAACAGAACTTCCAAAAAGATTAGACTTTAGATTTTTAGATTTGCATAGAAAAAGAATACAAGCTATTTTCAAAATACAAAATGTTATTTCAAATTCTTTTAGAGAACACTTTTACAAAAAAGGATTTTTAGAAATTCAACCGCCATGTATCATCGGAGCAGCATCAGAAGGCGGAACAGAATTATTTGCAGTACAATATTTTGAGAAAAAAGCATATCTTGCTCAGTCTCCACAACTTTACAAACAAATGGTAGCTTGTTCCATGGAAAAAGTTTTCACAATAACTCCTGTTTGGAGAGCTGAAAAACACAACACAACTCGTCATATTAATGAAATAAGACAAATGGATATTGAAATGGCATTTTGCAATCAAATGCAAGTTATGAAAGAAGAGGAAGAAGCTGTTGTACATATGGTAAAAAGCGTGCTAGAAAAATGTAAAGCAGAATTAGAAATTTTAGGTGTAAAAGATTTGAAAGTTCCAAAAGGAATTTATTTAGATTATGAAACAGCAATAAAACAAGCAGGCGGAAAAGTAGGGGAAGACTTTACACCAGAACAAGAAATAAAACTTTGTGCCTTGTACCCAGGAGACCTTGTTTTTACACATTCATGGCCAGCTTCAATAAAACCTTTCTATATAATGCCTAAAGATGAGAAAGCAGATGCAAAGTATAGCGAAGGATTTGATGCTCTTTATATGGGTGTAGAAATTTCATCAGGTGGACAAAGAATTCATCTTCCAGAATTGCTAACAGAAAAAATAAAGGCTAAAGGCCTAAATCCAAAAAACTTCAAAGATTATATTGATTCATTTAGATATGGAGCTCCACCTCATGCTGGTTGGAGTATTGGTTTAGAAAGAATAACACAAAAGATTTGTGGTTTAGACAACGTTAAAGAAGCAACAATGTTTCCAAGAGATAGAGATAGACTTACTCCATAATTCTACCATATGAAACCTACCTTTGATTATGGAAATTCCATAGAGATAGACTTACTCCGTAAAATCAAAACTTCTTTAAACCTAATTTTATTAAGAATAATTAAGAGAGATGATTCCGTTTTTAGATTTAATATTATTTTTACTTTTCTTAGCCATAGCAATAAAAGGAGCAGATTATTCAATAAAACATTCTACAAAAATTGCACGAGTTTTAAAATTTCCTGAATTTATTGTTAGTTTTTTTATTATAGCTATAATTTCAGTTTTACCTGAAGCAATTATTTCAATAATTTCTGCATTTGAAGGTGTGCCTGAATTAGGATTAGGCACTCTTTTGGGTTCAAATGTAGCAGATTTAACACTTGTTTTCGGCATAGTTGCTCTTTTTTCTAAAACAGGTATACAAGTTAAAAGTAAAATACTTCAAAATAATATGTTTTACCTTATTCTTTTATTGTTTCCTTTAATTTTGGGATTAGATGGAAAATTTTCAAGAATAGATGGAGCAGTATTGGTTTTACTAGGTCTAATCTTTTTTGCAAGAATTTATCATCAAAGCCATAAGTTTAGTAAAAAGTTGTACAAAGAGAAAAGAAGTAATATCTTAAAAGAAATTATTTTCTTAATATTAAGTTTAAATTTATTATTAATTGGAGCGTATTTTACTGTAGAGTATGCCACTTCATTTGCTGAGAAAACAAATCTTCCACAAGTGATAATAGGCATAACAATAATTGCTTTTGGCACTTGTCTTCCAGAACTTATTTTTTCTATAAAAGCTGTAAAAAAGAATCATGATGAACTTGCATTAGGAGATGTTTTGGGCACAGTCATTACAGACGCAACAATAATTTTAGGTTTAGTTGCTTTAATTTCTCCATTTAGTTATGCTGTTCATAATATCTACACCCTAGGGGGAGCAATGTTTATTTCAGGATTATTTGTAGTAATTTTTATGAGATCAGATAAAACAATAAAAAAAGGGGAAGGGGTTATTCTCATTTTAGCTTATATTTTATTTGTAATATTACAATTTTTTATAAGTAAAATTTACCATTAATTAAAAAATAACAAGATAACTAATTTTTTATACCCTTTATTCTTATGTTTCTTATGGACTTTTTATATCATCAACTATCAGAAAAAGATAAAGAAGACATCAAAAAGCAAGTAGATGGAATCTTAGTTTCCTTCTCTAAAAAATTAAATGAATTAGATGAAGGGATTAAAGAACAAGACATAGAAAGAGAAGAATGTACAAGAAAAGAACAAACAAGTGAAAAAGAACAAGAAAACGCAAAAGAAAAGGTCAAATTCTCAAGAAAAAAGATGTTTGAAAATGCACCTGAAAAAAATGAAGATTTTATAATCGCGGAGAAAAAAAAATGGTAGATGAAATAATTGTTTCTGGCCCAGTTATCCTCAAAAGAGGAAAATTATTAGTAATAAAAGATAATAAAGATGATTTTTACAAACTTCCAGGAGGAAGAGTAGAAGAAGATGAGACTTTAGAAGAAGCATGCTCAAGAAAAATAAAAGAGGAAATTGACGGAGAAATAACTTTGATTAAACAATTATCTCCTCTTATTTTAAGTGAGGATCCAACAACACATAAAAAAATGAGAATTGAATTACATAGTTTTTTAGCAGAATTAAAAAATCCTCTTACAATAAATCCTATAGATCCAATTAAAGAGATTAAATGGTTAAGTTTAGAGCAAATAAAAAGAAAAAAATATGTTGTTTCTCCTAATATAAGATATCTTTTAGAACAAGGAGATCTGATATGACAAGTGTGATTATTGTAAATGAACAAGAGTTAGAAGGAAAAAAAGCCAAAATACATTCAGATGGAGATAAAAATTTACATATTCTTTCTGACTTTGATAGAACAGTTACTTATGGATTAAATAAAGAGGGAAAAAGGACTAATACAGTTATCTCTCAATTAAGAAGTGATCCAAAATATCTTGGAGAAGAATATCAAAAAAAAGCTGAAGAATTATTTGCAATTTATCATCCTATAGAGATTGATACTACAATTCCTTTATTAGAAAAGAAGGCAAAAATGCAAGAATGGTGGGAAAAACATTTTGAACTTATTGCTAAAGTAGGTTTGACAAAAGGATTAATAAAAAAAGTTGTCGAGGAAAAACCTCTAATCTTTAGAAACGGAACATTAGACTTTTTAGACTATTTAAATGAAAAGAATATCCCTTTAGTTTTCTTATCGGCTGCGCCGGGAGATATGTTAATAAAATACTTACTTAAAGAAAATATGTTATTCAAGAATATTCAAGTTATTTCCAATTTATATGAGTGGGATAAAGAAGGCAGAGCAATCAAGATTAAAGAACCGATAATCACTTCAGTAAACAAAGACGAGCTATCTATAATAAATTCTTCAATTTATCAAAAAATAAAAGATAGAAAAAATATAATTCTTTTAGGAGATGAGCTAGAAGATTCCTTTATGGCAAAAGGAATAGATTATAAGACAATAATAAAAATTGGTTTTCTAAATGAAAAAGTAGAAGAAAATTTACAAAAATTTAAAGAAAATTATGATATAATTTTAACAGGAGACCAAGATTTTAATTATGTAAATAAATTAATAAGAGAATTAACAATATGACAACATTAGAAAAAGTAAAAAAATATTTAGCGGAAATTGAAAAGAACGACCAAAAAGGGAATAAGATAAATGCATTTATTCAATTAAACCCCAATATTTTAGAAGAAGCAAAGGCAGTTGATGAAAAAATTGCAAAAGGAAAAGCAGGAAAGCTTGCTGGCCAAATCATTTCTATAAAGTCTATCATCAATTGTGTTGGGATGAATGCAAGTTGTGGAAGCAAAGTTTTAGAAGACTATCAATGCACATATGATGCTACAGTAATTGAAAAAATAAAACAAGAAGATGGTTTAATTATTGGGATGGCAAACTGTGATGAATTTGCTTGTGGTTGGAGTGGAGAAACAAGTGCATTTGGGGCAACAAGTAATCCTAAAGCATTAGGTTATGTTTCTGGTGGAAGTTCAAGTGGAAGTTGTGCAAGTGTAGCCGCTAACTTTTGTGATATGTCTTTAGGAAGCGATACAGGAGGAAGTATAAGGGTCCCCGCAAGTCATTGCGGTGTTGTTGGATTAAAGCCAAGTTATGCTTGCGTAAGCAGATATGGATTAATTGATATGTCAATGTCATTAGATCAAATAGGTCCAGTAACAAAAAATGTAAGCGATGCTGCTTTGTTATTTAATATAATTCAAGGTAAAGATGAAAGAGATGCAATAAGTGTTGGTTGCAAATTTAATATAAAAGAAATTGAAAAAGTTCCTAAAGAGATTAAGATAGGGATTTTAGATTTTAAAATTCAAGATGAAAGAATACAAAAATTATTTGATGAAAGACTAAAAGAAATATCTAAACAATATAATTGGAAACTAGAAAAAATAAAATTAAAATATATTGATTTTGCTATTGCAACCTATTTCCCGATAGTTTATGTTGAATTCTTTTCAGCAACAAGAAAATTAGATGGAAGAAGATTCGGAAAAAGAGTAGAAGAAGCATGTGGAAGCGAAGTATTAAGAAGAATAATCGGTGGAAGCGAGATAAGTAAAGCAGAACATGAAGGAAGATATTATCATCAAGCATTAAAAGCAAGAAAATTAATTCAAAAAGAATTTGAAGATTGTTTCAAAAAGTTTGATTGCTTAGTTTGTCCAATGGTTCCCCGTCTCCCACATAAAATAGGTGAAAAAATTTCTATTGAGGAAATGTTTCAATATGATGCTCTTGCTTCTCCAGTAAATTTATCAGGAGATTGTGCATTAAGTCTTCCCATAGGAGAAATAAAAGAAAACAAGAATAATTTTCCTGCTGGAATGCAAATTATTTGTAGCAAATTCGAAGAACAAAAATTATTTCAGATAGCAAGAAGCATTGAAAAATTGGAGAAAAAGTAGAATGGAAATTTTAAGTGGAAAAAAAGAAGATTTCTTTAGATTTTTAGCAAGATTAAATAAAAAAGAAAAAATTGCAATAATTACCCACATAGATTTAGATGGGATTGCTTCTGCAATTTTAATTAATGAAATTTTAAAACAGTGTAAAAGGAGAGTAAATTCCTTTATTTTTACTAATTATAATGTGGGAATGTTTAAAGAAGCTGAAAAAAAATTTAAAAAAGGAACTAAGAAAGTTTTTATTTTAGATATAAATGCAAGTTCAGATTATGAGGGATTTGAAAGATTAAAGAAAAAATATGATGTCTTTGTTATAGACCATCATCCTTCTGAATTAAAAAACGAGAATATGATAAAAACCAATTCAAATGATTGCACAACTTTTGCTATTTTTGAAATAGCAAAAGAGAAATTTGACTTAAAAAAATGGGAAGGACTTATATGTGCAACAATGGTTGCGGAATTTTCTTATGAAAATAAATTCAATTTTGAATTTATAAAAAACCATTATCCGGAATTTTCTTTGAAAGATGTTTATGCTTCAAGACCAGGAGAAATTTCTAATAAATTTTATTCTACAATAATTTACTTCAAAGGAAAGGAAAAAAAAGTGTTTGATATGATTGTTAAGGATAAAATAAAAAAAATAGACAAATACCATATAATAATTGAAAAGGAAATTAAAAAAGGAATTGAAAAATTCAAAAAAGAAGCAGAATTTTATAAAAGAAAAAATTTGTATTTTTATTATGATAATCCAAAATTTAGCACCAATTCATGTATAGCTACTATTCTTTCAATTAAAGAGCCAGAAAAAAGTTTTATTTTTGCTCATGATACCCAAGATAAATTGGGTTTTGTTAGTGTTAGTTCAAGAAATCAAAGTGGAAAAAGAGATATGAATCTATTAATGCATAAAGCAGTTGAAGGTTTAGAAAATGCTTCTGGTGGGGGGCATTTAAAAGCATCTGGAGCAAAATTTATGAAAAAAGATCTTCAAAAGTTTAAAGAAAATTTATTAAGTTAGACGATTACACTCTCATTTTTACAGATAAATATTTAAAGATATTTTTTCTTTTTATAACTAAGGGAGTATGGAAAAGGGGAAATTAGTTTATAGGTTTGTATTAGTATTTTTACTTGTAGTCACTTCTACTATAATAATCTCACAATCAAATTTAAAATTTACTGGGTTTGTAGTTGATGGAGAAAACGAGACAGTAAATGAAACAGCTGTCAATGAAACAATAAACGAAACAACAGAAACTATTGTTAACGAAACTGTAACAAATGAAACAGTTATTAATGAAACTACAACAAGTGATTCTCTTATTAACGAAACTGTAACAAATGAAACTAGCACTAATTCAACGATCAGTAATGAAACTTTAGAATTATTATCTACAAATTCACAGGAAACTGTTTCTTGCGAAGAAGATTGGAATTGCACTATATGGAGTGAATGTGATGAAGGAAATAAAACAAGAACATGTGAAGACTTGAATTCCTGCCATACTTCATTAGACAAACCAGATGAGATAAAAACCTGCACAGTTGTAATACAAGAAACAACAGAAGAAGTTATAACCGAAACAGTTGAAGAAACAACACAAGAAACTCAACCAGAGGTAACAACTCCAACATGTACTCCTCAATGGAAATGTGGAGATTGGCAAGAGTGTAAGAATAATAGCCAAGCAAGAATATGTATTGATTTAAATTCATGTAATATTCAAGATTCAAATTATCCAACTTCTCAAGTTTGCGTTTCAATCCTTGAAGAAACTTGTTTTGATAAAATAAAGAACCAACAAGAAATTGGGGTTGACTGCGGAGGACAATGTAAGAAATGTGGATTTTTTACTATGATGGGAAATGTGATTAGCGGTCAAGATGCGGGAGAAGGTTCTTTACTTAAATCTTTATTTGGCACAACAGGAAGCACAGTAACAACATTCGCAGTAATAATTGCTGTAATTGTAGCAGCTTCATTTATAACTTCTTTTTTAAAGATGAAGAAGCCAGCAAAAATAAGTCAAAAAAAGTAAATCTTTAAAAGCCTTTTTTTATTATTCTTTAGATGGATATAGGGGAAGTTCAGATTAATTGGCTCGGACATTCTGGGTTTTTAATAAAGAATCATAAAGTAATCTATATAGATCCTTATAATATTCAAGAAAATCAAGCAAAAGCAGATTTTATTCTTATTACGCACAGTCATTATGACCATTGCAGTATAGCAGATATAAAAAAGATACTTAAGCCAGGAACAAAAGTCCTTCTAACAGTTGATTCTCAGAGTAAAATGACCAGATTCGACCTTCCATTAGATATTCAGATTGTACATCCAAATCAAGAATTAATTTTTGGAGAGATTAGAATTTCGACTGTTCCTGCTTATAATTTAGACAATCCAGCTCATCCCAAAGAAGAAGATTGGGTAGGTTATGTGATTAGAATTAATGATACATTCATTTATCATGCAGGAGATACTGATTTAATTCCAGAAATGCAAAAATTAACAGGATATAATCAACCAGGAAAAAAATTTATTGCTCTTCTACCTATAGGGGGAAGATTTACAATGAATGCGGAAGAAGCAGCCGAAGCAGCAAAGTTAATCAAACCTTTCTTAGCAATTCCAATGCATTATGGAAGCGTTATCGGAGAGAATAAAGATGCTCAGGAATTTGTAAAATTATGTCAAGAGTTAGGAGTTAATTCTAAAATCCTGGAGAAAGAATAAAGTGGATAATTTTCAACAAAGAAAAACAGATGTTCTTTTAAAAATAGATAAATCTTCTATTGGAAAATGGGATAAAAAAATTGTAAAGCTATGTAATAAAATAAATAAATTAGAAAATTATTATTCAACTTCTTCGTGTTCAGGAAGAGCATTGTTGATGATTGACCAAGATAAAAAAGGAGAAAATTTATTTTGTTTTATCAGTCACGATAAAATATCATTTAACCAGTTGAAAGATGAATTAAATAAATTGTTAAAAAATAAAAAAACAAATCAAAGAATTAAATTTAAACTCGAGCCATGTATATTGCATGTTGCTTGTAAAAATTTAGAAGATACAAAATTATTTTATGACAAAGGAAAAGAAGCAGGTTTTAAGAGATTAGCAATAATTGGAACAAGTCATGGTTTTACATTTGAACTAAATAGCACAGAAAAATTAGAATTTCCAATAATAGAAAAAAATAAGCTTCTTGTCGACGATAATTTCTTAAAGTTAATTGTTAAAGATTCTAATAAAAAGCTAGAAAAGAGTTGGGAAAAGTTAGATAAGTTAGAAAAGTTAATTTAATCTTTAGGTTTATTATCAATTGATCTAAATTTTAAATCGCTTATTAATAATGCAATTAATCCCCTATCAATTTTTTCCCTATCTGGTTGAAGAAACATCTCTTCACTATTATTCAAATAATTTTCTATTGGATTAAATGTCTCTGCATTAATTTTCTTAATTTCGCCTTGAATATACTGATTAAGAGTATTTATCGAATTAACAATTTCAGAAGGTCTGTATTTACGATTCATAAAATTTATTATCAAACCTTAATTTATAAAAATATATCTCTTCAAAAATACACTTTTTTCTTCAAAATAACTATGCTCTAATGAACAAGAATATTTAAAAATAAAAAATGCCTCATTTCTTTAATATTAATTCAAACGTCAAATAGATTAAATTAATGTTAGTTCGTGAGGCATCTTCTTTTTTATATAATTAAATGGAAATGTAGAAAATATATAAGCTTTTCTATAGAAAAGTGCTACATTTCTGAAAAGCCTTGTTTAACTTGGCTGAAATCATTGAAAGGAGGATAAAAAAAGATGGTATTAGATTTTGCAAAAGAAGCGATTGAGAACGCAGGAACTCATAGTATTAACTTCGATGAACTTAAAGCTGGAAAAGCTAACATTAAGGTAGTTGGAGTTGGTGGAATGGGATGTAATGCAATCACATGGCTTTTTAACAAAGGTATTAACGGCGCTACAGTTTACGCAACAAATACAGATGCTCTTCACTTAAGTGTATCAAAATCTGATGAAAAGATCCTTATTGGTAAAGAATTAACAAGAGGACTTGGATGCGGAGGTATGCCTCAAAGAGGAAGAGAAGCTGCTAAAGAAGCTCTAGCTGAATTGAAAAAAGCAGTTGGAGGAGCAGATATGGTATTCATTGTTGCTGGAATGGGTGGCGGAACAGGTACAGGTGCTGCACCAGTAATAGCTCAAATTGCTAAAGAATCAGGAGCAGTTGTAATAGGGGTTGTCACAATGCCTTTCGAATCAGAAAGAGCAAGAATTGACAAAGCTGAATTCGGATTACAGGAATTAAGAGACGTTACAGACACAACAATTGTACTAGATAATAACAGATTAGTTGACATTGCAGGGCAATTGCCAATTGAACAGGCTTTCGCTGTTGCTAACGAACTAATTAGTACTATGGTTAAAGGTATTGTAGAAACAATTACACTTCCTAGTTTGATCAATCTAGACTATGCAGATGTTTCAGCTATCATGAAAGATGGCGGAGTAGCAGTTATTGGTATTGGTGAAGCAGATACACAAGATAAAGTTAGAGAAGCAGTCCAACAAGCTCTTACACATCCTCTACTTGACGTGGATTATAAAGGAGCTACAGGTGCTTTGATACACGTAACTTGTGGTCCAGATTTAAAGTTAGAAGAATTTGACTTAATCGGAAGAGCTGTTTCAGAAAACCTTAACCCTGAAGCAAACGTTATTATTGGGGCTAGAATTAGCAAAGAATTCACTGGAAAAGTTAGAGTGATTACAATAATGACAGGAGTTAAATCTCCTTATGTTTTAGGAAAAGACTTTGAAGAGAAATCTTCTTCAAAACCTGCTTCAAGAGAAATGTCTGACTTGGGTATTGAGGTCTGGAGATAATTCAACAGATTAAAAAGGACTTTTTATTTTTTATTTTCCTTTTTTATTTTTTATAAGAATGAAGAATTCCCTTCTTCTCGAGAAGCATAAGACTTACTTGCCAATTTTAAAAAAGAAGAAGGCCTAACAATTATTTTTCTTTCTGCTAAATTAGTAGTTGTATAATCTATTTCTTCAGTAGGAGAAATCATATGACGTATTGCGGAATGATACAATCCATCTTCTTTTGCCCTTTGCTCTTCAAATAATTTGTAAAAACTTCTTAAAAATTCCTGTTTATAAGGATTAATATTATCAAATGCTTCTAAAGGTTTTCCACGAAAATTCCTTTCAGGAGAATCCCAAAGAGTAAGAGCAAAATATATATCTCTAAAGGGATTTTTACCCTCTTCATCAAGAATAAAAGGATTTTTATTAGACGCTTGTTGCTCAGAGGTGAGGTAATTAAAAGATTCTTGATTTGGAAATTGGCTAAGAACTGCGACTAAACCTTCTTTAATTTTTTGATAAAAGGAATATTGTTCATTAATTTTATCCAACCTAAACTGTACACCTTCAATTAGAGATCTTTCTAATTTTCTTACTGCAAACATAAATTGTTTTTCTTGTTTATCCATAAAAATTCTGGATTTTTAAGGTATATAAGGATTTGCTTTTATTCACTACTTAAAAAGAACTATTAATGGGCTTGCCTTAAGGTTTTCATCTGTTTATTCCCATAAGTATCAAAATATAACACTCTATCTAATTCTATTCTTTGTGTTTTGTTTTTAGATTTCTCAAAACTATAGCCTATTGGAAAAAGAGCTTCAACTTCAATATCCTCTGGAATTCTCAAGGTTTTTTTAACTTGATCTTTAACAAAATATCCAATCCAACAAGTAGAAAGGCCTTTATCAAGCAAACTTAAAAGAAAAGTTTCTATTGCTGCACCAACTTGTTGTTTATTCCATATCTTTCCATCTTCCCCAAATTCATTAATTGCTCTTGAAGGGTTTGAACAAACAACTAAAATATATTTAGCTTGAGAAACAAATGCTTGTTGAGTTGCAAGAGTAATTTTTTTTATCTTTTCTGGATCAGTAACAAGAATAAATTTTAATGCAAAATTATTACCTGCCATTGGGGCATATCTCATTAAATCAATACATTCAATAATTCTTCTCCAGTTAGGAGCTTTATCTTTAAATTTCCTCACACTTCTTCTTTCTTGAATTGCTTTGATTAAATCCATAGACTATTCAGATAAAAGAATTATAAAAAGGTTTTGTTCTCTAAAGTTTCTCGCAAAGAATTGCTTCTTTCTTATCCTCATTAACAAAAAGATTAATTTCTCTTTTGCCTGTTAATTTTGATTCATAAAATTTTCTTACTTTCCAATATTCTGTTGGTTCTAGGTTATATCTTAAAATTACTTTTCCTATTCCCATTCCATCCATTAAAGTTAAAATTTTATTCTGACTAAACTCACATACTTTTTTAATAAAATAAGCAGTCAATAAGTTAGAATGAATTCTTTCGTTAGACAATAAAACAGGTTTATTTAATTCTAAAATAGCACAATCTAATTTGTTTCCAACTTCATCGATTAAATCAGCAACAATTACTGTGGGATCAATCCAGTAAAGGAATTTATATCCTCTTGTTGAATCAACTTTTTTCACTTCTATCTTCTTTTCAGATTTTGTTAAAAGCTCTTTAGAAGGAAGAGAAATAACACATTTGTCATATTTTTTAAGTTCATTAAAATAAAGAGTCAATCTATTCAATTGATTGTTTAATGAAATAAATTCTTGTTCAAAGTCAACTTTATTTTTTAAAGAATCTAAATCTTGTGTAAAAGGGGGAATTTCTATTGCGATTTTTTTTGTTAAGGGGGAATAACTTTCAATAATTTTTTCTACAGAAGGCTTTATCTCTTTTAATGTTCTTTCTGATTGTTCTGGTCTTTCTGTATCAACAAAAACGATATCTATATTTTCTTTTGCAATTTTTTGTATAACGCTTTTGTTTAAAGCATCTCCATTAATAACTTCCACATTATTGATTCTTAATTTTTTTAAATTATCTAAAAGAATTTTTGCTCTTGTTTTATCTAATTCAATTGCAATAACTTTTTTACATTGTTTTGAAAAAGGAATTGTTTGTCCGCCTATTCCTGCCCCAATTTCAACAAGCACATTGCATTTTAATCTCTCTGCCCTGTAAAGAGAAACATCTCTGGGAGTTGCAAACCTAAGAAACTCTTTAGGTATAGTTAACTTCTCTTGATATGCAATATCTTGTTTTGGTGCTCTTGACATAATGAATTAAGGAAATGCTTGTTTAAAAAACTCTTTGATTTAGTTAGATTTATAAATTAAACTTCTTTTTTTTAGTTATGGCATCATATCCACCTGGAGCACAGAAGATGAAACTTGACTATACTGTCGATAGAAAGATATACGACGATTTTATCAAGATGTGTAGTAGAAAAGGTTTTGCTCCGCAAGTAATTGTAGAAAAAATGATGGCTAAGTTTACACAAACAGGCCAAATTTAATTGAATTAAAAAGAGTTCTTATTTAATTTAAAAAACATATTTGTAAGTTTATTCTAAGAAGAAAAAAACTAAAAAAAGAAAAAAATAATAAAGAAATTTTATTTCTTTTTACACTTTCCGAAAAAGTGTTTTATGGGCCTTATTGCAAATAAGATCATTGCTGCTAAATACCAACCCCAACTAACACTTAAAGCTAAGTTACGCAATGCTGGCCAAATAGTAAGCAAGAACAAGACAGCAGCAGTTACAGAAAATTTGGTAAGTCCAATGTCGTGAAAATCTAAATTTTTAGTACATGGATCAAATTTCTTATGAACTTTAGCATGCAATTCTTTCAAAGTATTCTTTGTCATATCAACCTCCTTTCAACTAACAAGAAACATAATGAGTTAGAGTTTAAAAGAGTAATTATTTTTCATCATCATCAAAATATTCATAATAAGACAAAACCCCGAAAGCCATAAGAATAAACCAAAAGAGAACTTCTTCAATAGGAAAACCAACTCCGAAAAGAGAAACCCATCCTAAATATTGTGTTCCTTGAAATATCCACCAGCCTAATTTTAGACCAGCAACTTCATATAAAAAATTTAAATAGAAAAAATAAGCAGCTGCAATAAAAAATTTAGAAGTAGTTTTGCTATATTTTAATATTTGAATTAAAAAAGGTATAGCCAAAAGAAGAATTCCCCAAAATAAATAAAAGTAGGGTATGTTCATTAAAAATTTTAATTTAAAAAAGGAGACTAAAAAAGTGGAAAATCCTATAAGAAGGATAAGAATTAAATATTTCATCTTAGGTTTCCATAATTTATGAGTAACATGTTTGTCTAAGAAGTATTCATAAAAAATAACAATAAAATAACAAGTGAAAAAAGCCCATAATATCACTTCAAACGTAACTAACTCAAAAAATTTAAATGGAAGAATAGAAACGGTATTCACCAGCCAAGTATCAGTAACTTGAGCCATATAGTCAATTGCAATAATTGTGGGGATACTTAAAATTGCAGAGAAAATTGCGGCTTTTTTTACATATCCTTTACCTTGAATTGATAAATATAAAGAAGGGATAATTAAGAAAGTAATTATAGAACCAAAAGCGTTTAACTTAAATAAAAATGAAAAAATTGTAGCAATTATTGGCCAGATTAAAATCAAAGCTAAATCCAATGATTCTCTTTTTTTCATATAAATATTACAAAAAGATGATATAAAAATTTATCTTTAATCTAAACGTTCCCAGCAGGACTCGAACCTACGACCCCTTGATTAACAGTCAAGTGCTCTACCAACTGAGCTATGGGAACATAGCTCAAGAAAATTTTTCGATTATTTAAATTTATTCTTTAACTTTTTTTATTGTTTTTTTCTTTCTAAGACTATTCTTTCCAGTCTTTGTTGAAGTTTTTTTCTTTTTAACTGGCTTAGTCTTTTCTCTTTTTTTAGGTGTTTCTTTCTTTTGTTCTTTTAGTCCTAAATCAAGTATTGGCTCGACTTGATGTTTTTCTAAGAAATTATACACATTTGCTTGTTTACTTCCCTGAATTATTGCTATAGCTGCTTCTTGACTATTTTTAATATAATCTGCTGCTCCGATTATCCCCAAATTATTTCCTTTTAATTCAAAATGACAATCAGTTAATTGGGCTAAAGTTCTTAATGTTCTCCCTTCTTTCCCAATTATTCTTGCTCTTATTGTTTCCAAGTCTTTTCTGTGAGTATATTCTTTTATGTTTAAAATTTGAAATAAGAAATCTTCATTTTTAATTAGTAAAGCAACTTCTAAAGGAAATCCAAAAAGCAAAGCTTCAACAACTTTCTCAGCAATGAACTCATCTTCTGCATTTCCAACTACAAATATCTCTTTTTCTTTAGCAAAAACTTTTACATTAAGCTGGGCTTCTAGCTTTTTCTTGTATTTACTAATCTTTTTATTATCTTCAGAAATTATTATTCTCATTTTTTATTAAATTGCCTCTTTATTTTAATACTTTCTAAAATTCAGATTTGTCTGATTCTAGATATCCTTTTCTTTTTAACCATTCTACTTGGTTAGGTTTGTATTTGAGTATTACATCTCCCTTATCTTTGTCTAATTCCCACAATTCAATTATCACAACATCTTTAGGTCTTAGCCATAATTTTCTTTTTAATCTTCCAGGAACTCTGCAATTTCTTGTTTTGCCATCTAAACAGTTTACCATCATTTTATTTCCTCCAAATCTTTGTTCAATAACTCCTAAAACTTCTCCTGCCCTTGGTAAAGGTGCACGAGAAACAACTTGAGTTTCACTATTCTCATCTCCGTTATTCTCTTCAAATTCTTCTTCAGAGTCTCCTTGTTTAAATTCTTCTGGCATAAATAATGAGAGAAACAAGTCTTTATAAAAATATTGAAATGAAAAAATTAGACAATTAAAAGATTTATAACAACACTAAAGAGAAAGGAATCCCTTCTACTGTTTTAATTCCATCTTCTTGAACAACACCTGCTTCTAAAGAAAGTTCAACTGCTTTTTTACCAACAATACAAAATGTTGCATCTTCTTGCAACATCTTATTTAATAAAATTAAAGCAGAGGCATCATCAAACTCATCTCCTCTGAAAAAACTTTCTTTTACATCTAATTGTAATTTTCCTTCTTCAAACTTTTTTCCAATTAGTTCAGAATCACAGATAGCCACAACATCTCTTTGAGAGCGAACTACCTTAATTGAAACCATATAAACAAAAAATAAAATTTAACTTCCTTATTTCTTACCCATCATTCTACAAACAGTTGTTCCACACTTAGGACACTTTCCTTTCATCATATTTGTTCCTTTAGCAGTCTTGCTTTCTTTTCCGTCCTTCATTTCAACACTTTGTTTGCATTTAACACAATACGCAGTTACCATTTTTCCTCCTTATTGATTTAGATACTTCTTCAAGGAAATTTTCTTTTATAAAGATTTAGTTTTGATTTTATTTAATATTAAGAAAGAATATAAAACACAAAAGGTAAGTTTATTTATGAAATATTACAATAAAAAAAAGAAAAAGCAAGAAGGATGGTATGTAAAAAATATTCGTCCAGAAGATATTCTTGAACACCCTTCAGAATATTATACTCTTGAAGAAATAGAAAATTATTCCCACTCTGGTGGAATGAGAAGAGCACAAGAATTAATTGCATTTCGAGTTATAGAACTATTAGAATTAAGAAAAAGAAAAAAGATATTAGATGTAGGATGTGGAGTAGGATATACTATGAATGTTTTTCTTTCAGAAGGATATAATGTTAATGGAGTAGACTTAATGCAAGGAATGGTTGATAAGGCAACAAAAAATGGATTTAAAGTTAAACAGGGGGATATGAGAGAATTGAATAAAATAGTAAAAAAAGAAAGTTATGATGCTCTTGTTTCTATCTCTGCACTTCAATGGATAAAGACGCAAGAAGATTTAAAGAAAGTTGCAAAAAGTTTTTATTTTTGTTTAAAAAAAGGGGGAAAATTAATAATTCAATATTATCCAAAAAATAAACAAGAATTATTAGACACATTAAAAGTATTTCAAAATAACAAATTTTCTGGAAGAGAATTAATTGAAAATGAAGATGACCCTAGAAGAAGATTAGTTTTTTTAGTTTTAGAAAAAAATAATTAAAAATATTTATTTGTAAGTTACAGGATGTTTAGCCCCACATGCTAAGCATTTTACAAAAGATAATCTATCTTCTTTTAATAATTCTGTATCTGGCTTTCCACATTCTTTACAAATAACAAATTCTTTAACATATTGTTCTACTTTTTGATTAATTTTCAAACTGGGAACATTCATGTTTAAAATAACCCTGTCTCCTTCTCTTTGACCAGAAACAGCTAATTCCTTTATCATAAATTTTTGAAAATGTTCTGGGTTTCTTCTAATATGGGAACATATTTGAAAAAGATTAGTAATAATTGTTTTCTTTCCTTCAAAGTGTCCTTCTACTTTTGGGATTTCAAATCTTTCTCCATTTCCTTGTGGAGCTTTCACTTGGTCATATGCTTTGTTTAATAATTCTTCATAACTTGCCATGAATCATAGAAAATATCTCGCTTTATAAGGATTTTGAAAAAGGATAAATTATAAAAATAAAATTCTCTTAAAATAATCATGACTTTCAATTATCATAAACAAGAAACAAATTACACTTGTGGTTCAGCTGCAATGAGAATGGTTCTAGAATATTTTGGAATTAAAAAAAGTGAAAAGCAAGTTGTAAAGCTGCTTGAAACAAATAAAGTTAGAGGAACATGGATTAAAAATTTTCCTGCTTTAGCTGAAAGATTAAGATTAAATTATGTTATAAAAAGAAATTCAAAAATAGGAGATTTAAAAGAATATCAAAGAAAAGGTTATCAAATAATTATTTGTTATTTAATTCTAAAAGAAAAAGTAGACCATTATTCTGTTTTAAAAAAAATAGATTCAAAAAATATATATTTCTTCGACCCTTGGTATGGTGCAGAACATAAACTCCCCCTAAATTATTTCAAAAAGATTTGGTATTCGGATAAAAAGTATGAAAAAGAAAAAGCATGGTTTATTGCGATAAAAAAATAATTATTTTTATTAGGTTTTCTACCATATTAAATTTTTTTCTAGAATAGTTTTCTTTGCTATGTTAGAAGTTCCCTTAGGTTTTCTACCATGTTAGGTTCTTTTTTCAAAAGAACCCACTAACCCAGCCATCTAATCTTTCCAGGTCGAGGTTCAAATATAATTCCCTCTTCAAGTAACTTCTTAATTTCTTGATTAATTGTATCAGAAGGAACTTCTCTTAAATCCATAATTATTTTATCCATTTCAATTCCGCCATCTTTTTCAGCTTCTTTAATCAAACCCAAAATCTTATCTTTGACCGCAGTAATTTGTTCTTTTGCTAGAGGTTTAATATTAGCATTTTTTTCTTTTTCAAGTTCTAATTTTCTTATTAATAAATATCTTGAATCTTGCTCTTTCATTATCTCTGGAGAAATGTAAGTTTCATTATTGAAATTTCTTAATACTCCCACGACTAAAACAGTTTGGCCTTGAGTAACATTTGCAAATCTCGCAACTTCATCACCAAAACATTTTATTTTAATTTGTCCGCTTCCATCATCTAAAGTAAAAAAATAATATTTTCTATCTCCTTCACTCTCATATCTATCAGTTATATTCCCAATAATATTAACTCTTATTATTTTCTTATCTCCCAATTCTAAATAAGCAAATCTTTCACCATCCATCATAGGTTTTCCAAGTATTAAATCTCCAATTCTATATTTGAATGCTACATTTCTGTGAAATTGTTCTGCCATGTTTTAAAAAGTTAAAGAGTATTTTTAAAGATTTAGAAAGTACATTTTAAAACTAAAATCAATATAAACGAAGAGTTTCGGGTAATCCTTCAAATGCTCTATCTTCTAAAGTAATCCCCCTTAGTTCATCATCTATTCTTTGTTTTATCTGTTCTTTTCTTTTTTTGCTTATTTTTTTATGTGAAATATAACGATCAATTCCATAATGTACTTTACATCCATAACAAACTTCATTAGAAAAAGAATGGACTTGTGCAAAACCATTTCCCCCAATTGAAATACATTTATTTATCTCTTTTATCATCTTTTTTACATTAGGTTGTGTAAGATTTAATTCTTCAACAAGTACCGAGAAAATATGCCCAAAGGGAGTCATTAACAGCCCTTCTCCATATCTTTTAGAAGCAATTTCTTTCGCAGAATATAACGGAACTCCCTTATCAGTATATTGCTTTATCATTTTATCAAAACAGAATGTGCCATTTTTAAATTTTTATATTTAATTTGTTCTACTAATATATCCTTTTCTTGGACTAAAGATATCTCCTGATCTACTGAGTTTATTCATCGCTTCTTCAATTTCCTCTTTGCTCATTTTTCCTTCTAATTCCTTTTCAATTTCTTCCAAAGGAATCATCTTTCCAAGTTTATTTTCTAAATCAATTATTACATCTCTCACATTGATAATCTTCCCCCTTTGAGAAGCTGAAAACTTTCCTGAAATTCTATCAATATCAAAAGTCTTAGTTTCATAATCAAATCCTACTTGCATTAAATAATATTTCATAAGTTCTATTGAATGTTTTGCATCATCTTTTGTTACTATTTTACTCAATCTAACTTTTGCAGAGGCTTCTGACATTCTAATTAAAGCTTGTAATTGTCTCGCTGAAATAGGAATAGGACGCAATCCTCCTTCAACAGCAACAGGCCTATTTCTAAGTTCAATATAGAATTTTTTAATTTCTTCCATCGCATCATCAGATAATTCGGGACGTATTCTCTGTTTAGCATATGCTACGTATTTTCTAAATAATTCTCTTGGAATTAGCATTCCCTCTCCTTCTTGTCTATGTTCATGTAAAACGTGGTCTGCAATCATTTCATCTTTTTGCCTGTCAGGAATATCTCTTAATGTAAAAATAATATCAAATCTGTTAATTAAAGTTGGAGGTAAATCAATTTGTTGAGCAATTGGCTGAGAAGGATCAAATCTACCGAACTTAGGGTTTGCTGCGGCTAATACGCTTGTCTCAGCACGTAAAGTAGCTTGTACATTAGCTTTACTAATTGTAATTGTTTGCTGTTCCATCGCTTCATGCATCGCACTTCTATCATTTGGATCCATCTTTTCTAATTCGTCAATACAAACTAATCCTTTGTTAGAAAGAACCATTGCTCCCGCTTCTAAACTCCACCCCCTAAGATATTCATCTCTTACAACAGTTGCTGTTAATCCTGCTCCTGAAGCGGATTTTCCCACTACATATCTTCCTTTAGGAGAAATATTAGCCATAAAAGTTAAAGTAACTGATTTAGCAACTCCCGGATCACCAATTAAAAGAATATGTAAATCTCCTCTGCTTTTTTGTCCATCTTTATGTACTTTCTGTACTCCGCTAAATAATTGTAAAACTAAAGATTTCTTAATTTCTTCATAACCCCAAATACTAGGAGTAATGCTTCTTGCTAGTTTTTCAAAAACTAATGGATCTTCTGATAACTCCAAGATTTGTCTTTCATCTTCATCTGAAATGTCTAACTCTTCAAATGTTTCTTCTAATGGAATAATATTATTTGCTTCAATAGCAAGTTCAAATCTTGTAGATAATCCTCCTGTTTGTAATGGAATAGGAACTTCTTTCAGTACCCCAATAATCTTAATTCTACTTCCAGGAGTTGTTTTCTCTTCCATTTTTGGCTCTACTAAATCTTCTTTAACAAAAATATTCATTCTCTTTGGTTGTTCTCCTCCTGAAAGAGATTCTGGAGCTTCTTCAACAACAAGTCTTTGGGTATCAACCATCTCTTTACTAAGAAGTTTAAATCCCCCTCTTCTACCGCAAGAACATCTTGGAGGCTCACGAAACTTCTTTTCAATTTGTAAAACAGACATTATTGTTCCACAACTAGGACATTCAAACTTAGCATTTACAACCTGCGGCCTAACATCAGAAGCTTGTCTTATAATTCCTTCAATTACAATCATTTCATTTAAGTTTTTAGAACGTATATTTCTAACCTTCATTTCTTGACTTTTTGGAACATTAACTAATCTAACTCTTACATTTTTTACTAAACCGGTTTCTTCAATTGCAAGTTCAACTAAACCGAGAGTTTCTTCAGGATTAGCAAGAATTTCATCACAAAGCTTATTTGAAAATTCAGTTAATTTCAAAAAATCCAAATAAATTACACTTGACCCTTTTTTTATAGATTTTCCTAAATCTTTTTTATAAAAATCAAAGAATTTCTTTGCCTCAATAATCAAATCTTCTGTTTTTGACTTATCGTTTTCAGCCATCTTTTAGAAATGAATTTTTTCTTTATATGGATTTCGATGTTAAAAAAAGGAGAATAAAAGTATACCAATATATAAGGAATTCAAATAAGAAAGAATAAAATTAATTGCTTTAACAAATAAGTTCGGTAATGCGTTGTTTACATGTTACGGTTTGCGCATTATTTCTACATTGAATATCCCGTTTATAACAATTATATCCCGTATACCCACTAGTTGAATAATAATCAATACATTGTTTCACTGTTCCAAGAGGACAAGAATAAGGAGTAAATCCAAAGTCACCATCACAAGTATCAATGTCTGAAGAAGTACAGGCATCATAATGAACTCTTAAAACATTTGTTGCTCCATCATCAGTTGAAACAGCATAAATATCATTACAAGTTTTCTTATCGCTTATTGCACAATAAGTAGCGGCATCAGTAACTCCTGTTGTTGTTGGTGTACCACAAGTATCATCAGTTAGTTCTTGAGAAGTAAACCCGCTCATTGTATCTTCACCATTGTTTGTATAAACATAATCTGAGGGTGTTGAACCATCTGGACAAGAACCACCTGTTCCACCAACAACTGCACTAGGCCAAGAGGTTTTACAATCTACCCCAATACACAAAGTATCAGTAACTATTTTTAAAGGATTTATTTCTATTCCAGTAAAGTTAATTTTATCTGCAGAATGATACGCGTCTGTAACAGGATTTATAGTAGCATAAACTCCACTAATAATTAATAATAACAAGCCAAGAGAAATTAAACTATATAATAAACGATTATTAACTTTCTTTACCTTTTTCATTTTAAAATTAAGGAGATATACTTTTTAAATATTTTCAAAAAATATAACAACAAAAAAGAACTTTAAATACATCGAATAGTAGCTCTTCTTCTACAAACTTGGGTAGAAGTTACTTTTTGATAATAATTTGAAGTTCCAGGTTCATCCCCTTCAACAGGATCGAACAAAATAGTTCCATCATCCCCAACAGAAATCTCATCTTGATTATAAGAATTACCTGTATTAACTCCTGCTAGAACTGTCGGAGTATCAAAATATGCTTGTGAAGCTGCTTCAGAAATTAATTCTGTAGCGGCAGTTTCTAAATCTGCTGGAGATGCATCTGGAAATTCTGCCCTTAATTTATCAATTACTAAGGTTCTTAAATCTGAATCACTAGTACATTCATCATCAAATGCATTTAGTCCAGTATAGTCTCCACCATAATAAGTTTTCCCATTATAATTATAAATTGCATTAGGGATACCATTATCCACAAAAAAGTCAGTCGCAGCAAGATAATCTTCAGGAGTTGCAAAAGTACCTATTTCATCAGATGTCATAGTATGATCTGCTACCCACTCAAAAACATAAGTAGGATCATTTGGATCAATAGAAATAGCTACAGCATCTTCATATACTTTGGCTTTAATGACATTAGCAACAGAATTAAATATGCCTTTATAAGTTTCAGTATCTGTCGATGTTGCTTCTTCATTAGTAGGAAGAGGAACATAGTATAAATCAAAATATTCTTCAGTTGTTAAAGAATAATCATAAGATGCGGGAGTTGAAGTAGCATCTGTTGCGCTTACAGCATTATCAGTTGCAGTTTGTTGACTAGTCAAAGAAGCAATTAAATCTGGATCACCTTCTGCAGCTTCTCTTCTTGCTTCATAAGAAGCAGCTGCTTGAGCTGCTACTTGTTGTCTAATATGGGTTTTATAAAGATTTAAAGCATCTCGATTATCTGTTCCAAATTCAAATAAATCTGCTGCGCTTACAACAACATCTTCGGGAGCTTCCTGCTCTCCAGGCTCCAAAACATCATTATCGCTAACAACATCAGGTTCATAAGTTATTTCTCCTTCAGAATCTCCTTCTTCCCATTCGTAAGCAGTTTCTCCCCCTTCATTTGCTTCAAATAATGCCCTACCAGTAACACCTAAAGGAAATGTTGCAAAACCGCTTATAACACTGCCAGTAAGAACATTTCCGTCAACAATGTGTTGAACATCATAACAAGAGTTAGTAGTACTTTGTTCAGGAGTACAATCATTAGGATAATAATATTTATTTTCTACATCTCCATCACAAGTGTCTTCAACTGAAGTAGGATTTTGAAGATTTTCATTTATTATAATATTTAAAAAAGCATCCTCATGATCATAATATTGTGAAGTTACAGGATATTCAGCAGAGAATCCATTAGGAACATCTACTCCATTAAAATAAATGTAAGTCGGAGTTTTACCTACAGGACAAATTTGTAATGCTTCTGTAGAAGTTTTTACTGTTGAAAAATTTCTGCATATAGTATTCATACAAATTTCATTAGCGAATAATCTTCCTAAAACTCGCATATTTGAAGAAATACCCCCACTAAAATCAATCTCACTTGCGAGATGATAAGCCTTGTTTGTATCTACGGCATATAATGTAGCAGAAAGAAAAACACACAAGCATATAAAAATTACAAATAAATTTTTTTTGTTATTTATTCTACACATTTTATTAAATCTCCATTTACATTAAAATAGGCACTCATGCCATCAGGGCATATGTTAGTTAAGATTGTAGTCTCTGGTAAATCCGTTTTACAGTCTCCTGAAAAGCAAATTCTTTCAGCGAAAAGAGTTCCATTAATTTTCATATCTCCAGAAATATTAAAATAATTATCTCCTTCATTGTTATCAACTATAAACTTACTTGCATTTTCATGAGCTTGAGTAGGAAGATAATCTGGTTTTTTAATATGGTCTTGCCACCAAGGAAGATACTCTGCACTTACAATTATTACACCAGTTAGAATAGTCCCAATTATAAACACACCCAAAAGTATATTTGCAAAAAATTCTCTTTTATTTTTTCTATTTTTTTTATCCATCATAAACTATATTTGTTGGAAATTCTCCATTTATTTTTTCTATACATTCTATTTTAGCTCTTCTTTTACAGGAAATAGTATATGAAGCATAATTTCTCCACAATACCCAATAAAGACTTCCTCTAATAACATCTTCACAAACTCTAGTATCTGCATGATTTAAACAAAATGAAACACCAGTACTAGAAGCAAGATAAGGATGTTTAGTATCTCCATTACATGTATCTGTTCTTCCAGCACCAAAAATCCATGGTTGAAATCTCCTCCAAGAATCATAAAAAACTTTAGTATCTTCTCCTTCTGCAAAATAAGATACTGCTAATGACATTCCATCTGGGCAAGCACCAGTTTCAGATAATCCACTCCATGATTGTTTACAAGAAGAAATGTCTGATCCGTAGAGGCAAAGATTTGCTGTACTTAAATTACCATTAATAACAAGACTATCTTGAATAGGATCAGAAAAATCAATCTGGTCAAAAGTATGATAAGCTTCTTCATAAGCAAAAATTCCATCAGAAAAAATAATTAGTATAAATACAATTAAAATGCTTAATAAAAAATAATTATTACTTCTTTTTTTAACCTCTCTCATTGTTAATAAGAAGAGAAGAAACCTTTTAAATATTTCCTTGAAATAAAAAGATTATTCTGTATATTTATTATGAACTAAATACTTATTAGCAAAATAATTTTTTGGACTATTTTTATCTAATTCAAGATTGTATACAGTAATTGGTTTAGGCAAAATGATTCTTTCTTTAGATAAGATCTTTTCTGGAATAATATAATTATCCTTATTAATATAAATAATATCTCCAAGCTTAAGATTTTCTGCTAATTCATATTTTCCACTTCCAATATAAAAAGGATGTATAGAAGTAACTTCAACTTGTGAATTTTTTGTTTTTATTAGATAATATTCGCTAGTATTTTTTTCATGAATAAAAACTTTTTCAATCTTACTCTCAACAAACTGATTTTTATTTAAGTTATAACTAATTACATAATCTCCGATATTTAATGAAGCAATATTTCTGATTCCTTTAGGAGTATTAATTAAAGTATTTGCAGTAAAACAACCAATTTCAACACAACCATGACTAGCACAATAACTTTCATGTTCATCAAGATAAATCTCATTGTCTGAAGTATCAGCGGTAACAACAATATAATCTGAATAGGCATCATCAAGATTTACTTCAGCAGCAGTTTGTTGTATATCAAGAGAATCCAAATTTGTATCTGCCTCCTTCATCACATCAGCAGAAAGGATTAAATCTTTTTCCCACTTTTGAAGACCACCCCATTCTTCGGCAGTATATGAGTCTTTAGAGGGATAATCTGAAGGATCACAGCTACCTCCAGATTCGCAAGACCAAAAAAATATCTCTGTACTATAACTCAAACGACTATTTTCAAAGCCTATTTCATTATTAGTATCTGCTAATGTAATTAATGAATTTTTTAATGCTAATTGTTCAGGAGTTAAAGTTGGGGCTGCTCCAGAAACAGCATCCGCTATAAGGGCATCAATTACTACCTGAGGAGCTTGAATTTCTTCAGCACGATCTATAGCTTCATTGTAAAGTAGAATTCTACATAGGTCTATAGTAATTCCTAATCTTACCCTAGCATCATAAAAAAATAACCATTCTAATGCAGTTCTTGTGGGAATAAAATAAGATTTTGTTGTTTTAACATCATAACAACTATTATTATAAGTATACACTGAAGCTGTAACTCCCGGAGTTGGATGGTATCCTTCATCTGTAGAACCAGAATGATTAGTTGTTGAAATATCTGCTGTGGGTGGGGCGGGATCTTTAGATCCTCCTGCGCAAATTAAAGGCAAGTATAACAATGGAAGTAAAAATAAAAAAGATAAAAATAAAGATAAAGATTTCTTCATTTTATTCAGCTAATTGAGATTTTAATTCTTCAATTTCTCTTTGTAAACTTTCAATTTCTGCTTGTTGTTCTTTCATTCCTTCAATTAATAATGCAACAATATTTCCATATTCAACGCTCTTCAAACCTTCATTATTTGTTTGCACAATTTGGGGTAAGACTTTTTCAACATCTTGAGCAATTAAACCAATGCTTTCTCTTCCATCTTTTTTCCAATTAAAAGAAATTCCTTTTAATTGTTGAAGTTTATATAAAGAATCTTCCAAAGGAAGGATATTTTCTTTTAAAGAAATATCCGAATCATATAAAAATTCGTCTGCATTAATACTCCCTTCTACTTGAAGTTTATAAGCAGGAGACTCTGTTCCTATTCCTACATTTCCTGCACCATCAATAACTCCAAGATAAGCTCCAGTAGACCAGCTATTTGTAGTATGTGCAAAGTAAGTTTTATCATTTAATCCATGGAATCCAATCATAAACCCCTTATTAGATGTAGGATCATTATAAACTATTGCGGCGTGATTTGCTTCTTCTAACCATAAAGGATTATTCCAACTACCCCATATAGCTTGATAGTTACCTGTTAGTTTAATAGAAGAAGCGCTAAATCCTTGAGTAAAATTTATTTTATCAATGTTATGATATGCATCTGTTGCAGGATTAATTGTTGCATAAATTCCCCCAGAGATTAAGATAAGCAAAAAAACAGAGATTAGACTGTATAATAAACGATTATTAATTTTCCTCCCTTCTTTTTTCATAAGAGGTATTAACTTTCTTAATTTATAAATATTATGACTTAACTCCAAGAATTTTTGAATTTTTTAAAAAATATTTTATTATGCAAAATGCGCTAAAAATAAAAATAGATTCTAAAATTAACCAAAACAAAGGATAAGGAACTAAAAAAGATGGATCTGAAAACATACAACTTGTATAGGTGGGAAGACAGTTAATTTCTTCTTTAAAAGGAAATAAAAGACTAATTAAAAGAACTAAGAATATTTCAAAAAAACTTATAATCAACGCTTTACGAAACTTTTTTGGTTTTAATAATAACAAAGCACTTAAACTTAAAACTGGAGTTAAAAGATGTTGCAAAGAAAGAATTTTTCTAGATAAATAATTAGTAGTAAAGAAAAAATTATCAATCCCCAAAAGAGTTGTACCTGTAATAAGTCTATAAATAAAATCAATACTCCAAAGCAAATCAGGAATTAGAAGAAGAAATGCTTGGCTCAAAACCAAATTTGAATTTTTTAAAAAAATACCCATTGAAATTAAAGGGATTCCCAAGTAACAAATCCATAATAGTCCAACATAATAAGAAGTAGATAAAAATAAAATTAGAATATAGATATATATTCCAGCAAAAACAAATCCAATTAATTCAAGGATATTTTCTCTTGTTTTTTCTTCCATCTAAAATTAAATAAGACACAATATAAAAAGTTTAGTAAAAAAGATAAAAGTTAGAACTTATTGTTTATAATTCTTCAAAGCTTCTTTAACATTCTTTAACAACTGTTCCATGCTTTCTTCAAGCTGTTGTTTGTTCTTTGTTCCTGTGCAAACAAGTTTTCCATTACTAAATAATAAGAATGTAGCATTAGGTTCAATTAATTTGTAAACTAAACCGGGAAATTGTTCTGGTTCATATTCCGTATTCTGCATTTCTAAAGCTAAAAAGTTCAAATTAAGTTTCAAGTTTATTGTTCCAGAAGCAACAATATTTTGAACAGTTATCTTAGGTTTTGTTGTAATATTAACACTTATTTTTTTAAGTTGTTTTATAACAGCATCAATTACTTGTCTTACTTGCAATACTGATTTTGTTCCAGTACAAACTAAATTTCCAGAAGAGAAAACAAGTACCGCTGATTTAGGTTCTTTAACTCTGAGAACAAGGCCCGGGAAAGTTTCAGGATTATATTCTGTATTCGGTTGTGTTCTTGCTAATTTTGTTAAAGGAACAGGTTTCCCAAGAGAAGCAGTAGCTACAATATTTTGGATTTTATAATTACTTCCTAAAGCCATACTGATTATTAGAAAATTTCCTTTATAAAGCTTTATAAATGAATTTTAAGCGTTCAGAAGAGGATTAGATTCTTTTTTGCTTTTCAAACTCGCTTTTTATTTCCTCTAAAGAAGTTATCTCGGAAAGAGGTTTGTCAACCCTTAATGCCGTAAATCTTGGAAATCTTAATGCAAAACCAGAAGAATATGTGGGAGATTGCTGAATTTCTTGATAAGTTATTGCAATTACAATTTCGGGTTTTATTTTAACTTCTTTCCCATTCTCAGAAATTATTAGAGGTTTAATTTTTTCAGTAAGCTCTTCAAAAGAAACACCTTCTTCTTTCTTTTCTTTAAATCCTGTTCCCACTTTTCCAACTTCTAAAAATTCTTCCCCATTACTACAAGAAAGAATAAAACTTGATATCCAACCACTTCTTTTTCCTGTCCCAAATTCTCCACCAGTAATAACTAGATCAAAATCTTTTTCATTAGGTTTGACTTTTAACATATGCCCAACCCTACTTCCAGGATTGTATACTGCATCAAGATTTTTCATCATAACTCCTTCTTGGTTATTTTTTAAAGCTTCTTCATAAAATTCTTGTGCTTTTTCTTCGTCAGAAGTAATTATTTGTTTGGAGTAAATAATTTTAAAAGGATGATTAGAAATAATTTTTTTAATAAATTCTGTTCTTTTACTAAATGGTTCTTCTAACATAGATTTTCCTTCATAGAATAGTACATCAAAAACATTAACTTCAACAGGAAGTTCATTTCTAACTTTTTCAATATCATATTTTCTTTTTATTCTTTGACTAATTTCTTGAAAGGGTTTGTATTCATGAGTCTTCTTGTCAAATCCAACAGCTTCAGAATCTAAAATAAAATTGTCTCCTTTAACATATTCTTTAATATATTCAACAACTTCTGGAAATTGTTTAGTTACATTTTCAAGACTTCTTGTAAAAAGAGTGATTATATCTTTTTGTTTGTGAATCATTAATCTAAATCCATCGTATTTGTATTCAAGTGCACAAGGCTTCCCTACTGCAGCAAATCCTTCACTAACATTCTTTGCTTTTTGTGCAAGCATAGCCCTCACGGGTTTGCCTGCTTCAAGTTTAATTTTTTTAAATGCTTCAATTTTTTTAGTCTTAGAAATATTAAACACAACACAAACATCGTTAGATTTATTTAAAGCATCTTGAATAATTTCTGAAGATTCCTTATCTCCATTAAAAAATGCACTTGCCATTGCATCTCTTATTGTGCTTTCTTGTATTCCAACCCTTAAATCATTCATTAAAGTTCTTACAATATACAAAGCTTCCAATGAAGAAGCAGAAGTTAATAATTCCGTAATAAGCCCCATTTTTTTATCCACTGTTCCATCTCCTTCAAGTTCAGGAAGCTTTCTCAAATTTTGCAAAACTTTTTCCGTTGTTAAAACATAACTTTGAAGAGTAGATTGGCTCTTTTTCTTAATAAGTTTTTCAGCAACTTTTCCTAAATCTCCTACTTCTTTCCATTCTTTTACCACTCTTTCTTTGTCTACTCCAACCGCTTTTGAAATTGCTTTAATAACAAGTTGGCTACTTATCCCTATTTTCTCAGCACGATAAGTAGGATAAATTTCTCCCATTAAAAGAAATAATATTTCACTTTCAGAATCATCCATCTCTTGGAAAAAATTAGATAATATTTGGGTTTTTTCTAATCTTTTTGTAGTTTTAGATAAAGAATCGTAAAGCTCTGCAATTTTTTGATATCTCATAAAATAATCAATAATTTAAACTTTTTAAGGTTTTGATAAGAAATAATTTATATTTTTAGTTCTTCCATAAACCATGTAGATTACAAAAAATCCTAACTTTCACAACTTCACTTTTTACGGGAAAAAAAGCTTTTGGTTCTTGTCCAGGAAGTAATTCTTTTCTTGAGCATCCTTTTTCTGTCTGAATTTCAATCCATTGTATGTAATGTTCTTCAGTCATTGGATGAACAATACTTCCAACATTAACTTCTACGCCTTGTTCATTTTTTATCAGAATAGGAACATGTTTCTCTTTTGAAGCATCAACAGAATTTTCCTCTTGTAAAACCATTGGCTTTCCGCAACACACTAAAGTTCCTCCTGCTTCTTCTAAAACTTCCACAATATTTCCACAAATTTCACATTTATAGATTTCTAATTTCTTTGTCATGCTTTATTAAATATTTTGAGATATTTAAATATTAATACCGAAAAAAGTTTTAACTAAAAATCCAATTCCAAAGGTAATGATTGTTACAACAAGACAAATAGAAATCATTTCTATAAACTGTTTCTTAAATTGAACTTCATTAATTACAGAAAAATAAAGATTATACAAACTAACAGCAAATAATACAAAAACAATTGTTGAAAGCAATGCAATATATACATTCTGAAAAATAAAAAATGGAAGAACTAAGAAAATAACAGCAGTTATGTAAGTTACTCCAGTGTAAATTGAAGCTTTCAAAGGATTTTTATTATTTTCGGCTTTAACAGATAAATAACCAGAAGCAGCCATAGAAAGTGAAGCAGCAACCCCCGTAATCAAGCCAGACAAACCAACAAGAGAAGCTTTAGGAAGTGCTAAAGACAAACCAGCTAATGTTCCTGTTATTTCAACAAGAGCATCATTCAATCCTAAAATAACAGCGCTAATATATTTTACTCTTTCTTCATTAAGAAGAGAAATGAGTTGTTTTTCATGTTTTGCTTCATCTTTAATTAAAGATTTTATTGCAGGAATTTTAGTATAAAATTTTTTGTTCCTTTCTTCTATTTGCTTTTCCTTTTTTTCCATAAATTTCACCGCAAAAGTAAGTCCAAGCAGCCTAAAAGCAAGAGAATAAAAAGATACTAATAAAAAACTAGGCTTAATTTCCTTTTTTGTAAATTTTTTCCAAAATTCATAATGTTTCTTTTCAGCTAAAGCAATTTCGTTAAATACTTTTGAATTTTTGCCTTTAAATTTTTTTGAAAGATAAGAATAAATTTTATAGTTATTAATTTCATTTCTCTGTTCTTCAATAAAATTAATTTCTACCATTTCTAATAATTCTCTTCTAAAACTTCATAATAAGATTGAGGATGTTTACAAGCAGGACAGGTATCTGGAGCTTCTTTTCCCTCATGAACATAACCGCAATTTCTACATTTCCATTTTACAACTTTATCTTTTTTGAAAACCGTATTTTCTAAAATATTTTTTAATAATTTTCTATACCTTTTCTCGTGTTTTTCTTCAACTTCACCAATTTCTTTAAATGCTTCAGCAATTTCTTTAAATCCTTCTTTTCTTGCAATTTTTTCAAAATTAAGATATAACTCTGACCATTCTTCTTTTTCTCCATTTGCTGCAGCTAAAAGATTATCTTTAGTTTTTCCAATTTTTCCAGCAGGATACTTTGCAGTTATTTCTAATGCTTCTCCTTCCAACTCGTTTAGGAATTGAAAGAATATTTTTGCATGTTCTTTCTCATTTTCAGCTGTTTCTAAAAATATTGCAGAGATTTGTTCAAATCCTTCTTTCTTAGCAGCACTTGCAAAATAAGTATATCTATTTCTTGCTTGACTCTCACCAGCAAAAGCTTTTAATAAGCTTTTAGCTGTCTCACTCTCTCTTAATTTCATAATCAATTAAAGCGTATTTGATTTATAAAATTTTAGTTTGATTAATTTAATGGATAACCTTAAAAACAAAAATTTATATGAAGTTTTATGAAATCACTAGTAATAAATTCCGGGTCTAGTTCAATAAAGTTTCAAGTATTTGAAGAAGAGATGTCTGTAATTTCTGGAATTTGTGAAGAAATAGGAAATAATAATTCTAAAATAAAAATAAAGATAAAAGAAGAAAAAGAAGAAAAAAATCTCCCTTTATCTGATCATAAAAGAGCACTTGAAGAGATAATACAAATCTTGAAATCAAGAAATTTATTTGAAAACTTTTCTTGCGTAATTCACCGAACAGTCCATGGTGGAGAAAAATTTAAACAAACTACAATAGTAGATGAAGGAGTATTATTAGAATTAAAAAGACTAATCCCTCTTGCTCCCTTACATAATCCAGCAAATATCCAAGGGATAGAAATAATGAAAGAGTTAATGCCAAGCATACCACAAATTGCAGTTTTTGATACTTCTTTCCATTCAACAATTCCCGAAGAAGCTTATATTTATGGAGTACCTTATGAATGGTATAGCAAATATCAAGTAAGAAGATATGGATTTCATGGAACTAGTCATGAATATGTGATTAATGAAACAAAAAAATTGTTAAATAAAGAAAATGCAAAAATTATATGCTGTCATTTAGGCAACGGAGCAAGCATATGTGCTTCAATAGACGGAAAATCTATAGATACTTCAATGGGCATGACTCCATTAGAAGGAAATATTATGGGTACAAGGTCTGGAACAATTGATCCTGGAATAATTGAGTACATGGAAAATATTGCTCATCTTTCTTGTAAAGAAATAACTAAAATATTAAATAAAGAATCAGGAATAAAGGGAATAAGTGGAATAACAAGTGATATGAGAATTTTAGAAGAAAATATGAATATTAATCCAAATGCTAAAAGAGCGATGAATATTTATTTACAAAGATTAACCCAACTAATTGGATCTTCAATTGCAGTTCTTGGGGGGGTTGATGCAATAGTTTTTACAGGAGGGGTTGGAGAGCATAGTCCAATTGTGAGAAAACATATTGCAGAAAAATTGGAATTTTTAGGTGTTGAAATAAATAAAGATAGTAATGAAAAAAACTTAACAGAAATAACAAGCCCAGATTCAAAAGTCAAATTTTATGTAATCCCCACAAACGAAGAATTACAGATGGTAAGAAATGCAAAAAAAATTTTAAATTAAAAATATTTTAAATTTTACGTGATATCTTTAAAATAGCTTTCAATTTTGTTGGGTGTAAAATGTGATATTTACCCATAAAACCAGGTATTTCTGCTTGTCCATCTTTGTTATCTCCAATTGCAAGAATTCTTTGATAAGGCACTTCTGAGAGATAACCAGAATAAGCAAAAGGAACTTGAACTTTTACAACGCTTTTTTTCAGTTCAATTATACTACTTACTTCTATCATATCAATTATGCCCGGGCTATGATAAGCAAAACCATAAACAATGCAAGACCCTATTTTTAAATTATTTAAAAGTTCTTTGTTTTTTAACCAAGTTTCTAATGTCATTTAAAAAAATATTTTTATACAAATAATTATTTAGATCTAAGTCCTCTTGACTTATGACTTGCAGAAGTCAATCCTCTTAAAGCTCTGTTCTTACTCTTTCTAGTACAAACCCAGTTTAAGTTTTTATCTGTTTGAATTTCTCTTCTTTCAGGATCAACTAAAATTACTTCATAGAAATAATTCATTCCATCTTTTCCAACTTGATAAGAGTTTAAAACTTCCATATTAATGTATTTTCTTGCTACTCTTTGTTCAGCAATTCCTTGATAATTCATTCTTAAATTTTTGTTAGTATGCATTCTTGCACTTCTTCTTCCTTTGTTAGGTCTTGGTCTTTTATGACCTCCTCTTCTAACTCTTACTCTAACGACAATTATTCCTTGCTTGTCTTTATACCCTAAAGCTCTTGCTCTGTCTAATCTTAAAGGCTTTTCAACTTTAGTAAAAACAGGACTAGCTCTCCATTCAATCATTCTTTTTCTTAACAGAGCTACATCTGGTTTTTTCCATGCTTGTTGAATATAGTGATAAAATCCATTTACCATAAAATCTCTAATAAAAGTTGGTTTTTAAAACTTATCTAAGCAAAAAAATACACCTAAAATACTCAAGAACATAACTTTTAAATAACGTCTATTCTAAGAAAATGTAACATGAGCCTGTAGCTCAGCCTGGTTTTAGAGCACTACTCTGATACGGTAGGGGTCCACGGTTCAAATCCGTGCAGGCTCATTGTTTTTTTAAAAATTAATGTGCAATTTAAAAGGAGATTTATCTAAAAATAAACCAATCTATTTTTATTAAGAAAAATTAATGTTTCAATCCCAATTCTAAAACAAGTTTTCCTTTAGCAAATTCGAAATTTTTTATTGGAAGACTTATCGGAATTATTTTTGTATACCCCACATCTTTACCAATTGCTTTAATTTCTATGCTATCTTCTAATTTTACAATAGAAACATCTTCAATAGAATGAACTTTTGGCATTTCCAATTCATAAATCACTCTATTAGAAAGCCTTCTTAAATCTGTTTTTGGTTCTTCTTTTTTTAAAGAAGAAAATTTTTTTATTTTGTCTAAACTAAAAACATTCTTTTGTAATTTTTCTTTCATTTTTTCTCTCTCAATTTTTTCTTGATTATTTTCTAGGTTTTTTATTGTTGGCTTTCCAATAGGTACACTAGAAATGCTGATACTTATTCCTCTTTTTTTTGGAGCAGAAGAATCTTCTCTTTCAAATTTATCTGAAGCCTCGTGTACATTAACTTCCAGATTATTCATAATAGAATTAATTAACGGCCCTATACCAAATGGTAGTTTAACTTCATTTTCAATTTCTTTAAGGTCATTTTTTCCTAATAAACCATAATCCGCTTCATTTTCAAGGTTTACTCTATCTCCACATGAAGGGCAAAAACTGTATTTTGACTTTAATTTTTCACCACATCTTTTACATTTATTCTTTTTAAACATAAAAAATCATAGTCCACACGATTTAAATAAGTTTAGGACTACAAATCAAATATAAAATAAGAGTTAGTTTAGATATTTAATTCCTAAAACTGTTTTATCTTTAAAGATTCCATTTTTTCCATTACAGAAGATATCTGAATTATTATTTAACCCCCTAAACCAAATAGGTTTAGCAATTCCTTTTTTTCCAAACGGAATTTGACTTTCGTCAAAAAGAAAGTTAATATCTTCAATACCCTTACTGTGTAATAGATAACCATATTCCTCTGCTACTGAACCAAATAAAAAAGTAGACGCTCTACAGTCTCCAAGTCTAATTGTGGGAATTTTAGAGTCTTTTATTTCTACAGCGGCCAAAAGATAAGAATTAAGTTGTTCAGATAATAAAGAATAATCTCTATTTTCTTTATATGCACGAGTAATTGGTTTCTCCATTGTGGCCCAAAGAGGAAATTTTGTAATGTAAAACTTTTTTTTGTGGGAAGAATATACATAAAAAGCAGTATTATTTACCCAATGACCAATATTCAAGAAATCAAAATTATCCGCATTAGCTATCCTTAATCTCGCTCCATCTTCCAAAGAAGCCCCAACAAATCCATCTTTTGCTAAAGAAAGAGAAGTAGGATAAAAAGGCCCAACAACAGATTTAGCAATAATATTTTTTCCCCGATGAGATAAATTAAATTCCATAAAAAAGTAATTTATTGGGAATTTATAAATATGATTATTGTATTAATTAAAAAGAGGTTACAAAAATGCGCAGTCCGGGAATTGAACCCGGCTCTAAACCTTTTTCCTTTTTCTCTTTTCAAAGTAAAGGCTCTAAGAGAGATCTTAATCATTTTCCTTTAAAGTAGAGACTGTGGAGGAGGACCTGGGTCCTTCTTATTGGGAAGGTTTCATTCTGCCGATTAACTAACCGCGCATGAAATAAACTATATTTTGGGGTTAATAAATTTTTAAGAACTAAAAAAGAGTAGATTTTATATGTCAAATGATTTTTTTTCACAAAAAGATGCAAGACAGATAATTGAACAATGTGGAATTCAACCACCAGCAAGAGTTACAAAAAAGTATCTTAGAGAATTAGCACAAGAAGGAAAAATATCATATTTTTATGGGGGTTATGATGAGTTAGTTAAAAGTATAGAAGCTCTCCCCTTATCCGGCCAGATTATACTCTTAAATGAAAAGTTTGTATTCGGGGGGAAAGAAGCTTCAAGAAGACTTAAGTCTTTAGACGATCTAGTTAAAATCGATTCACGACAAGTATTAAAATCTCTTGCAGAACCTAAAGAAGCTCCTGAAAGATTAACAAAAGAATTCTTAGAAACTTTCCAAATCTTGCCACAATATTTAGCGGAAGAAGCATTTGACCTTAAAAGAGACCATACGCAGCCAAGAGGAATTTATTGGATCGATTTGAACAATACTGCAAATGTTATAACCTGGCTAAATGCAGTAGAAGGATTACATATGAAATTGCTACATGATAAAGGGGGATTTGATTTAAGAGTTGTAGATACAAAACCCTATGGCAGTAATATAAGAGTATCGGTTAGTTCAAGGCAAGAAGAAAATATCGAATATCAATTTTTATTGAATAGACTCCCATTACATTATCAAGACGATATCTCCCGATTTTCAAGTTGGATATCAATACAACATACTTCAAATGATTTAGATGCCACATATATTGGGGGAGAACATGACAAAAGAAAGAACCCGATAAATTATTGGTCTGCAACCGCAATTGCGGGATTTTATGAAGCAATTTCTTTTATAAATCAAGAAGGATCAAAAAAGAGAATAAAAATTAATCCTTTCCCTATTCCAAAAGATAGAAAGATGATAGAATATATAGAAAAATCTAAAACAAGTATTTTAATTGCTGCCCCTAACAAAGAAGGAGAAGTAGAAGTTAGAGGGCCAAACAAAGGAGAAGTAGAAAAATTAATTGGCGCAAGAGTAGAAAGAATGGGTTATAGTCCTTGTTGGAAATATGGAGGGGAGACAAACCAAAAATAATTATTTGATTAATTTTCTATCTCTAAAAATATAAAAACTTGTTTCTTCTTTAATTTTTATGACTAAAAAATTTTATGTAACGACCCCAATTTATTATCCTAATGATATTCCACATGTAGGACATGCATATACTACAATAGTTGCAGATACATTAGCAAGATTTCATAAATTGTTAGGAGAAGATGTATTCTTTTTAACAGGAACAGATGAACATGGTAAAAAAATAGAAGAATGTGCTCAAAAAGTAGGAAAAACTCCAAAAGAATTTGTAGATGATTTAATTCCAAAATTTAAAGATGCTTGGAATAAATTAAACATAGAATATAATAGATTTATTAGAACAACAGACAAAGACCATGAAAAAAATGTCCAGGATATTTTACAAAAAGTATACAACAAAGGAGATATTTATTTAGGAAATTATGAGGGGTGGTATTGTACTGGTTGTGAAAGATATTTTACTGAAAAAGAATTAGAAAATGGGGATTGTCCGATACATAAAAAACCTGCTGTTTTACTAAAAGAAGAAAGCTATTTTTTTAAATTATCAAAATATCAAGATAAACTTTTAAAATTGTATAAAGAACATCCTGAATTTATTCAACCAAAATCAAGGAGAAATGAAATAATCACAAGAGTAAAGGAAGGTTTGAAAGATTTTAGCGTTTCTAGAACAAGTTTCGATTGGGGAATAAAACTTCCATTTGATAAAAAACATATTTGCTATGTGTGGTTTGATGCTCTTTTGAATTACCATACCGCAGTAAAAGAAAAAAAGTATTGGCCAGCTGATTTACATATAATGGCTAAAGATATTATCTGGTTTCATTCAGTTTACTGGCCAGCAATACTATTATCTGCAGGATTAAAACTTCCAAAAACTAATTTTGCGCATGGATATTGGACATTTAATAAAGAAAAGATATCAAAATCTCGAGGAAAAATAATTAATGTTGATGAACTAATTGCTTTAACAGGAAATCCAGATTCTGCAAGATATTTTTTATTAAGAGAAACTGCTTTTGGAGAAGATGGGGATTTTTCAGAAAAAGCATTAATAGATAGACATAACGGGGAATTAGTAAACAAGTTAGGAAATTTAGTTTCAAGAGTTTCTAGTTTAATTGAAAAAGGGGATTTAGAGGTTTGTAAAAATTCCCTTGCTTCTAAATTTAATTTCAAAAAAATACAAAAATTAATGGAAAATTATGAGTTTGACAAAGCATTAAATGAAATTTTTGCTTTTGTAGATATTTGCAATGAATATACACAACATAAAAAGCCTTGGGAAACAAAAAATAAAAAAGTGTTGTATGAATTAGCTGATTCAATAAAGATAATTGCAATAGTGTTATCTCCTTTTATTCCAGGAACTTGTGAAAAAATAGCAAACCAATTTAATTTTAAAATAACTCTTGAAAATTTAAATAAACCATTAAAAGTTACAAAAATAAAAAAAGGAGCACATTTATTCTCTCCAGTAGAGTATAAAACAGATGAAGCAACAAAAGAAAATAAACCACAAGAAAAAATTAATAAACAACCAATAATAAAAGAAATAATGGAAGGAGTTGGAACAGCTGAATTTTCTGATTGGGAAAAAATAGATTTAAGAGTTGCTCAAATAGAACAAGTAGAAGAAATCCCCGGAGCAGATAAATTATGGAAATTAAATTTAGAAGTTGGAGAATTAGGAAAAAGAACAATATGTGCGGGAATTAAACAATTCTATAAAAAAGAAGAACTAAAAGGAAAAAAAATAATTTATTTTTCTAATTTAAAAGCAAGAATGTTAAAAGGAATTGAATCACAAGGCATGTTATTAGCAGCATCAAATGCAGACCATAGTAAAGTAGTTTTAATTTCTCCCTTAAGTGAAATTGTCAATGGTGCAAGAATAGGTTAATCTTTTCTAATTTTTATCCTTTGTAAAATTCTTCTAAATAACTTTTCTTTATCTTTATCAGAATCATATTCTATATCGAGTAGCTTAGCTGCAATTTCTTTGTAAGCTCTGGAAGCATTACATTTTGGGTGAGTGTGCACAACAGCATCTCTCAAATTTAGTGATCTTTGAATATGAATATCTTCTGGAATCATTCCAAGAATAGGAACTTCAAGCAAAGCTCTAACTGTTTCAGATTGCATTTCACTATCATTTCTTCTTACTCTCGTAACAATTACTCCCATTACAACTTTTTTCATTTGTTCTGCAATTTTGATTGTTTTAAGAGCATCAGTAATGGCAGGCATTTCCGGATTTGTAACGATAATTAATTCGTCAGCTAAATTAATAAGAGAAAGAGCTTCGTTTCCTAATCCAGCAGAACTGTCTACAATAATGTAATCTGAAATTTTTTTGAAATCTTCTTTAAAATCTTTTATTTTTTCTGGTCTTAGCCTATGTAATTCTTTAACCGATAAAGAAGAGGGCATAATTTTAATTCCGGATTCATGAATATAAACCGCCTCAAATGCATCAGCTTTTCCAAGCAAAACATGATTTAAATTAACAGGAACTTCTGGAGAATTCAAATGAATTCCAACATTGGGGGTTGTGAGATTGCCATCGATGATTAATACATCTTTGCCGAAATAGTTCATTGCAGCACCGAGATTAACAGTAGTTGTTGTTTTTCCAACTCCCCCTTTTCCTGAAGTTATAACGATTATTTTTTTCATTTTAAAGCGTAGAACCAACTCTACGACAAGAGAAATTGCTTCACTTTACTTATAAATTTTTCCATCAAATCAGCATATTCTTTTAACTTTTCTAGATTAACATCAATCTCTTTTCCTTGGTAAAAAATCTTTAAAGCCACATTTTTTCTAAATTCTCCTATTCTTTCTGTTCTTAATTCTTTTAATTTTCTAAACATTTCATAAAGTTCAATTACTTGTAAAAATTCTTTATCATTCTTAAATAAGTTTTTTATTTCTTTTATTGTTGCTACAGGATTTGTAGGAATAGCAGAAATTTTTTTCTTCTTTTTAGCGTGTTCAAGTATCTTGTCTAAACTTGTTTCAATCATCTTTCTCCATCTTAAAAGGAGATTCATAATTACATCACATGTCTTTGTATACTTTAAACTGACATAGAGTAGATGATCTGCACTGATTTTTTCTTGAATTATTTCTTCCATTTGTTTAAAAACCTTTTTTAGAAGTATAATTTACTAACCTAAAGTAGTATATATATTTTTCTTAATTTTTAACTAAAATCTATGAAAGAAGATTAATTTTATATTGTAAACTTCCCATCTTGGTAAATTAACATACTTTCTCCATTTTCTAAAATAGCAGTTACTTCTCTGTTTAATGTAGAGATAATATCTGTATGAATTGCGGATTTATTATACCCCATTTCTTTCCATTGTTCTCTTTTTATAATAGAACTATCTCCTGGATAAGAATCTTTGTAAGAATTTCCTAAAGCTACATGAAAATTCCCATATTTTCCCCCAAAATTCTCATCAAATAGTGTTTCTGCCATAAATCTGCTTATTTTTGAAAAAGAAATATCAGTTAAAGAAAATTCTCCTATTTGTTCTGCCCCTTCAACTTTAATCATTTCTTTTAATATCTCTTCTCCTTTTTCTGCTGTGGCTTTTGTTATTTTTCCTTCTTTAAATTCTAAATATATTCCCTTAACTAAACTCCCATCTCTGTATAATGGTTGGTCAAATTTTGCATGTCCTTCTGTAATTCTATAATCCGGAGAAATAAAAATTTCAAAACTTGGTATGTTTCTGCCTGTTGCCCCAACCCATTGTCTGTTTTTTCCAATACCTACTGTTAAATCTGTTCCTTCAGACTTAATTTTCAATTTATTAATAGACAATTTGTTAAGCTTTTCTTTTAACGTATTTAATTTAATATGCGCTTCCTTCCATTTTTCAACAGGATTTTCTTCAAGAAGATAACATGCTTGAAATATTTGATTCCAACATTCTTCTAAAGTTAATCCTGCTTCTTTTGCCATTTCTTCTGTAGCATACATTCCTAAAGTCCAGGTTAATTTTCCTTTTACTTCTTTTTCTTCTCTCCATTCATAATATGGATTAAAACTTTTAGCATTGGTCATTATTTTTTTCGGATCTATGCCTTCTAATTCATGTTTATTAGTTTCTGCAATAATCATTACAAAATGGTCTACTTGTTCTACTCTTCCCTTAAGATATTTATCTGGAAAAAACTCTAATTGGTCTGGAGTAGCTAATTCAAAAAATTCTCTTTGCATTTCATTAGGAAGATAATGTATAATGGGGTAAGCTCCTGCTTTGAGAACTTCTCTCCTTAGATGTATTAACATCGGTTTTGCACATTCTGGAACTTGCAATATTACAACTTCTTTTGGCTTTACTCCCTCTCCATTATTAAGTGCAAAATTAATTAATACTTTTGCATATTTTTCTAAAATTTCTTCAGAAGGGATATAACTTTCTTTCTCCATTTTAACTTAAATTAAGAATTGCTTCTGCTAAATCTCCTGTTTCTTCCAATTCTTTCAAAGCTTGTTCTTTTGTACAACCTGTTTTTTCAATAACAACTTGAACATCTTCTTCAGAAAAGCCAGTGCTTTCTTCTTCACTTATTTCTCCGGCAATTTGAAAAGATTCTTGACCCTGCATCTTTATTTTTGTAACAGAAGGTTCGTTAATTATAATTTTACTTCCATCTTCTTTTTCAATTATTACTTTCTTAGCATCAATTTCTTGTTGATTGATTCCCATCTGTTTCATAACAGCTTGCATTTTTTTAGGATCAAGTCCTGGAATCATTTTATTTTAGAAAAATCTGTAACGCAACTCTAAAGACTACAATTAGCACAACAAAAGCAACAACATGAGCTGGTTTCAAATCAAATTTACTTCTATATTCTTCTTTATACCTAACAATACCTCCAAAACCAGAAGGTACATTTACTCCACCATTTGCCATTATTTAGATAGAGGGATAAGGTATTTAAAAGTTTCTTGATATACTTTGTAATGGTAGAAGATTTACAAGAGATTAAGAGAATTGAAGAAAAATGTAAAACCTTATGGGAAAAAGAAGGAATATACAAATTTAATATAAAGAGTAAAAAAAAGATTTACGCTGTAGATACTCCTCCTCCAACTGTTTCTGGAGCTATGCATATAGGGCATGCTTGTTCTTACAGTCAACAAGATTTTATTATACGTTTTATGAGAATGAAAGGATTTGAAATTTTTTATCCTTTTGGAACAGATGATAATGGTTTGCCTACTGAAAGACTTGTAGAAAAAAGCAAAGGAATAAAGTCAAAAGATTTCCAAAGAAGTGAATTCATAAAGATATGTATGGATTTTCTTAAGGAAGAATTGCCCAAATTTATACAAGATTGGAAAAATATTGGAATAAGTTGTGATTGGAATATGACCTACTCTACAATTGATGACAATTCAAGAAGGATTTCTCAATGGTCTTTCTTAGATTTATACAAAAAAGGAAGAATTTACAGAAAAGATGCACCTGCAATGTGGTGCCCAGAATGTAGAACAGGTGTTGCTCAAGTAGAAGTACAAGACAAAGAAATTGATTCCTATTTTAATGATATTTTATTTGAATGTGAAAAAGAAAAAATAAAAATTGCAACAACTCGTCCAGAATTATTGCCTGCTTGCGTAGCTGTTTTTTACCATCCCGAAGATGAAAGATATCAAAAGTATAAAGGAAAAAAAGCAAAAGTTCCATTATTTAATTTTGAAGTTCCTATTCTAGAAGACAAAAGAGTAGATAGAAAAAAAGGTACAGGAATTGTAATGTGCTGTACATTTGGAGATCAAACAGATATGGAATGGCAGAAAGCATATAATCTTCAAATAAAAACTGCTATAACTGTTGAAGGAAAAATGACTGAACTTGCAGGAAAATATAATGGATTAAGTTTAAAAGATGCAAGAAAAGAAATAATCCAAGACATGAAAAATCAAGGCTTGCTAACAAATCAAATTCCAATAAAACATTTTGTAAATGTACATGAAAGATGTGGAACACCAATTGAATTTGTAAAAAGTGAGCAATGGTTTGTAAAATATTTAGATTTAAAAGAAGATTTACTAAAATGGGGAAAAGAATTAACTTGGCATCCTGATTTTATGAGACATAGATATGAAAATTGGGTAAATGGGTTGCAATGGGATTGGCTTATTTCTAATCAAAGATATTTTGGAGTTCCATTTCCCGTATGGTATTGTAAAAACTGTAGAGAACCTATTTTTGCAGAAGAAAAACAACTTCCAGTAGACCCATTAAAAGACAGCCCCAAGATTAAAGTCTGCACAAAATGCAATTGTAAAGAATTTGTTCCTGAAACAGATGTTCTCAACACATGGTTTACTTCTTCAATGTCTCCATTATTAGCAACAGCATCAATTAAAGACGAAGTAACAAGAAAAAAATTGTTTCCAATGGCTCTTCGTCCCCAAGCTCATGAAATTATTTCTTTTTGGTTATTTAACACCCTATTAAAATCAAGACTTCACTTTAAAAAAAATCCTTGGAAAGATGCAGCAATTTCAGGATTTGTAACACTCAAAGGAGAAAAAATGTCAAAAAGTAAAGGCAATACAGTTGCTCCTCAAGAAGTTATTGCAAAATATGGGGCAGATGCAGTTAGGTACTGGGCAGCTTCTTCTAAATTAGGAGAAGACTTTGATTATCAAGAAAAAGATATTATTACAGGGAAAAAGTTAGTAAATAAGATGATGAATGCAACAAAATTTGTGTTTATGAACTTGCAAGATTATGATTATAAAAAACCAAAAACAATTGAAAGAGTAGATGAATTATTTTTGGAAAGATTAAATATAGTCGTGAAGAATGCAACAGAATATTTTGAAAATTATGAATATTCAAGAGCAAAGAATGAAATAGAAAGTTTCTTTTGGAGTGATTTATGTGATAATTATTTAGAAATTGTTAAAAAAAGAGTTTATCAAGGAACAGGAGAGAGAAAAGCCTCTGCACAATACACATTATATACTGCACTTTTAATTTTAATAAAAATGTTTGCTCCTTTTGTACCTTTTGTTACAGAAGAGATTTATCAAGAATATTTTAAGAAAAAAGAAAAAAGTATACACATCACTGAATGGCCAAAATTTAATAAAATTGGGGATAAAAAGGAGAAAGAAACTTGGGATGACTTATTAAAAACAATAAAAGATATACGTCAAGAAAAATCAAATTCTAAAAAACCAATGAATTCTGAAATTGTTTTAACTTTAAGCAAACAACAAATTAAAGAATTAAAAGAAGTTCTGGAAGATTTGAAAAGTGTAGCAAATGCTGTTGAAGTAAAAGAAGGCGAGTTTAAAGTAGACTTTATATAGCAAAAAATAAGGTTTATATTATAACTAAAAATATTATAAAACACAATGGCAATAATAACAAAAGATGAATTAGCCGAAAAATTGATTGAATTAGAAAGTCATAAGGGCAGACACACTGAACTTATCTCAGTATATGTTCCTGCAGATTATGACGCAAATGCTGCACAAAGACAATTAGAAGCAGAAAAATCTACTGCAAAAAATATAAAGTCAACAACAACAAGAAACAATGTTAATGATGCACTTGATAAGATTATTAGGCATCTAAAAACATTAAGAAAAACACCTGAAAATGGATTAGCGTTATTTGCAGGTAATATCTCAAAAGTTGAAGGCCAAGTAGATTTACAATTATGGGTAATTGAACCTCTTCTTCCACTAAAAATTAGAATGTATCGTTGTGATAAAGATTTTGTATTAGATCCATTACAAGCAATGTTAGAAGTATCAGAAGTATTTGGGTTATTAGTTATGGATAGAAAAGAAGCGACAATTGGAATGCTGGAGGGCAAGAGAATTGAAGTTCTTCAAAAAATGACATCAGGTATTCCAAGTAAGATTAGAGCAGGAGGGCAGTCAAGCCAAAGATTTCATAGAATCACAGAAGGATTAACAAGAGATTTTTATAAAAGAATTGCAGAAGATATGAAAAAAATATTTTTTGAAATGCCAAAATTAAAAGGAATTATAATTGGCGGGCCAATTCCTACAAAAGATGAATTTATTGACGGAGAATATTTAGTAACAAAATTAAGAGAAAAAGTTATTGGAAGAATGGATATTGGGGCAAGTGATGAATCTGGCTTAAGAGATTTAGTAGAAAAAGCTCAAGAATTATTAGCAGGCCAAGAAATTATCCATGAAAAAAAGATATTAGAAAAGTTCTTTGAAACACTTGGAGAAAAACCAGACTTAGCAGGTTATAAAGTCCCAGACATAAGAAAGGCACTTCAATATGGGGCAGTAGAAATGTTAATTATTTCTAAAGATTTTGATAGGGATATTGTAAGAGAATTTATGGATTTAGCAAAGACTATCGATTCAAAGGTAGAAATAGTCTCTACGGAAACAACAGAAGGAGAGCAATTTGCTAACCTTTCTGGAGTAGGTGCTATCCTTAGATTTAAAGTTCATTGATTAATAATGCTTTTAAATTGAATTTTACTCCTGTTATTATGACTTCAAGCAAAACAATTGGTGAAATTGATGAGGCAAGAGAAAAAGAGGACATTAAAAAATTAGAGGCAGTTTTTTTTGTAAGCGCAAGATTTCTTAATATGCAAGAATTAATTTCTTTAACAGACTTAAATCCCATTATTATAGAAGAACTTATTGAGAAATTGCAAGATAAATATGACCAACAAGAATCCTCTATAGAAATAATTGAAAAGAATAAGATGTGGAAAATGGATGTACGTCCACAATACTATAATATAATAAACAAATTAGCAGGTGGAAAATCTGAATTTACCAAAGCAGAACAAGAAACATTAGGAATTATCGCATATAAACAACCAATAAAGCAGTCGGTTATAATTAAGATAAGAGGAAACAAAGCTTATGACCACATTAAGAAATTTTTAGATGTTGGATTAGTTAAAGAAAAAAAATCAGGTCATACTCAAGAATTATTTTTATCTGAAGACTTTTATGATTATTTCACATTTCAGGGAGAAAATGTAGCAACAAACGAGCTACTAAAAAATGATGGAATTCATTAAATTTATTGTATACTTTTCTATTTATCTTGGATTAGTTAGTACTACCTTTTTTATCTTAAGTTTTTTTGCAAATAAAAAAAAGCAAGAAGTAAAACCTCTACCAGAATCAAAACTTCCACAGATTTCAATTCTTATTCCAGCCTATAATGAAGAAAAAGGAATTGTAAAAACAATACAATCTGCCTTAGGAGTAATATACCCCAAAGATAAAATGGAAATAATTGTTATTGATGACGGAAGCAAGGATAAGACATTAGAATTAGCAAAATCAATAAAAAGTGATATTGTCCAGATTTTATATAAACCAAATGGAGGAAAAGCTTCTGCTTTGAATTTAGGAATCTCAAAGGCAAAAGGAGAAATAATCTTCACAATGGATGCAGACACCACCATTAGTAAAGATAGTGTAATTCGTATGGTTCAATTATTTCAAGAAGAAGGAGTTGCTGCAGTAAATCCCACAATGATTACTACAAAGCCAGAAACAATATTACAAAGAGTACAATATACGGAGTATTTAATGGGTTTATTTTTAAGGAAAGTTTTCTCAGGATTAGATTCAATTTATGTTTCTCCAGGAGCATTTTCCGCTTATAGAAAGTCTTTCTTTGAAAAATATGGAGGATATAAAGTAGGAGATATTACAGAAGATTTAGAAATGTCCTTAAGAATTCAATCTAATCATTTTAAGATAAGAAATTGTCCTGAAGCATTAGCTTACACTACTCCGCCAAGAAAATTTAAAGAATTAATGATACAGAGAAGAAGATGGTATGTTGGTTTGATAAAAAATACTATTGTATACAAGCACATGTTTTCAAAAGAATATGGTGATTTAGGATTAGTTATATTTCCTTTAAACTGGATAACTAATATACTTTCTATAATTGTAACAGTTTCAATGGTTGTAAAAACTGCATTACAGGTGAATAAAGAAATATTATTTTTGAAGATGATAGAATTCAAAATGTTTGATAGTTTTAATATGAATTGGTTTATTATTGAAAGATTTTTTTATCTACTTTTCTCTGATCCAACTTTTTGGTTTGTGCTTATTTTCATAGTACTCTATGCAGTTTACATTAGATATGCTGCAAAAAAGATGGGAGAAGTTAGTGGATTATTCTGGAATATTCCCGCATTCTTTTTATTCTTCTCTGTACTTTATGGATTCTGGTGGATAGTCTCTATATTCTACTCTATTTTTTCTAAGGAGATTAAGTGGAGATAGCAAACTATATAAAATTTAAAACTTTTTCAAAAAGATGGAACATGTAAAAATGCAAAGCAAGAAAAGATATCTTCTTTCTTTTATAATTGGCACATTGGTGTTTTGTTTAGTTTTTATTTTAACTAATTTTTTAGGAAGAACAGAATTAAACAGAATGAATTCAATCAATGGAGAGATGGCACAAGATATATTTAAGGATAAATTAGCCTATTCTTTTTTTGATGAAAGAACTTGTTCTGAAGAATATTTTGGGAAGATTTCAAGAGACTTAGGATACTCTGGAAGCATAATCAATAATATAGAAAAGAAATTCGGAAAAGAAGACCAAGGAGTTTTAGAACAAAAAAAATTTTACACTTTAGTTTTGCTTGAACATTTAGAATTTTTAAAAGATTATAACAAAAACTGCAATTCTTCATTTCAATATATCCTATTTTTTTATTCAAATCAAAAAGAGATATATCCTCAAAGTGAAGAAGTGGGAAGGATGCTAGACTCTTTAGGTAAAGACTATCCAAATGTTTCAGTTTATTCTTTTGATATAAATCTAAACAGTGATTTAATAAAAAAATTAATAAATAAGTATAATGTTACTGAAGTTCCTTTAGTAATAATTGATGAAAAGTTTGTATTAGAAGGTATAAAAAGTATACAAGAAGTAGAAAAATACCTTAATTAGTTAGCATATTTTACCATAGAAATATTAAAAAAGAGAAGTTCTATCCTTTGTTTATGAGTGAATGTTTTAGATGTGGAATTTCAAGCGAAAAGGCTAAGTTATATGATGTTCTTTCAAATAGGGGAGTAGTAAAATTATGTGATAACTGCAACCATATTGAAAAATTACCTGTAATAAGAAGACCTTCTGAAGAAGAGATTTTAGATTCAAAAAACCCAAGATCAAAATCAGTTAGAGACAGATTAGAAAGTATGAATAAAATAAAAGTCCCCCATAAAGAAGTTACATTAAGAACCTTAATAGATAAGGACTACAATTCAAAAAGAGTACAACCACCATCTGATTTGATTTCTAATTTTAATTGGGCTATTCAAAGAATGAGAAGACATAGAAGAATAACAAGACAAGAGTTTGCTAAAGGAATAGGGGAGTCGGAAGCAACAGTTAGGATGATTGAACAAGGATATTTACCTGATTCTAGTTATAAAATAATAAACAAAATAGAAGGCTATTTTGGAGTTAGTTTGAGAAAAACAGATAGTTCTGGATTTAGTAGTGTTGGAAAACCAAAAGAATTTGTTTTTGATGAATCCTTAAGTGAAAGAGAGAAAGAACAACCTGGGAAAAAGCTGAATTTTGAAAAAGAAGAAGTAAAAAAACTAACAATAAGAGATTTATTGGGCATAAAAAAGAAAAAAGAAGATAAAGAAAAAAATCCCCAAGAAGAGAATGATTATCCACAAGATGACGAACAATTCTTAGATGAGCAAGAAGAGTTTAATGAAGAAGACATTTAAAAAGTTAATAAAAATTACTCTATTTATTTTAGTAAAAAATGACAAACAATTGTAATCTCTGTAATGAAGCTTCTAATTTTCATTATGGTCTTAAAGGAACAAATGCAGAGAATACTAAATTATTATTTGTTCTTCACAAGCCAGATAGTAGGATAATAGAAAATTGTCTTAGTTTTACAGATCCATATTTTATTGCCTTAGCAGAATCAGCAACAGGAAAAAATCTAAGTAGGCTTCTTTCACAATGCGAATTAAATTTAGATGATATTTTTTTAACAAATTTATTCAAATGTACCCTCCCAGAAGATAGAAATCCTAAAAAAACAGAATATCAAAATTGTTTAAAGATACTTAACAATCAAATTCTTGAATTTAGCCCAAAAAAGATAGTGGTTTGTGGGAGAAAGGCTTATGAAATATTATTCCCCAAAGATTATAACAAAGTGCATGATGATTCTTCTTTAGCGACAATCCATTCGTACAGCGAAATTCCTTCTTTTATTTTACCTCACCCAAGTAGTATGCAAATAGAAAAAATAGGCAAGCAAAAATATAATTCAATATTAAAAGAATTACAAGGTTTTTTAAGATAAATTGAAGAAATAATTAAAACACAACTTTTATAAATATAGTTTAAGATTTTCTTTTATGGAAATGCAAATAATTAAGAATGAAAAGGAAGAACTTGAGTTTGAGCTTGATAGTCTTACTCTTGTAGAAATTCTAAGGGTTTATTTAAATAGGGATGAAGAAGTAACCTTCGCTGCATGGAAGAGAGAACATCCTACAAAAAAGCCAATATTCTTAGTAAAAACAAAGGGAAAATCTGCTAAAAAAGCAGTAGATGAAGCAATTTCTTCAATTACAAAAGACTTAGACAAACTTGAAGCAGATTTCAAAAAGTTAAAATTTTAAGATTTTTATATAAAAATGACAAAAAAGAGTGAAAGAAAAGAAGCTTGGTTTAGAATTATAGTAGCAATAGTCTCAGGACTTATTATAGAAATGTGGGGCTATTTAACAGGCATACTCATGTTAATACACTGGATAATTGTTGTATTTTCTGGAAAGAGAAATAAAGAAATTGCTTTGTTCTGTGAATATTGGAATACTGAAACTTACAGACTTATGAAGTATATGACTTTTGTTACAAATGAACGTCCTTTCCCTTTTACAAATATGCAAAGAATTGGAAAGTTTCAATAAAGAAATTAATTCTTAAAAGTAATTATAATTTATTAGCTTAGAAATTAAAAATATTTTACTCGTTCTTCAAAATACATTTATCTAAATCTTCTTGCTTAATTTGTTTCAACTTCTTTTGAAAGTTACTTGTAAATTCAACAAGTTTATCTGAAAGCATTTTTTTTAATTCACCACTAAGTATTTTTCCTTTTCTATAATCTTCTGAAATTTGTTTTGCTTCTTTTTCTGTCAAAAAGAAATTATTCAAATATTGGAATGCAATATCTACATCAGGATTTCCACCAAGTTTTCTGTGTTCTTCTATTGTTTTTTGTCCCCCACTGAATGCTCCCCCAATTTTTTTAACAATAGTTTTTGCATCTTCTTTTAAAAATATTGCATTATTCTTTGATTTAGACATTTTTTGTCCATCTACTCCAGGCATGAATGCTAAGTGAAGTATTGCTGGTTTGTTATACCCAAAAAGAGGAGAAATATCTCTACAAATTCTTAAGTGTGCATCTTCATCTGGTCCAATAGGAACAAGTACATGTTTTATGTTAAGTTTTTCTTGAGGGAATGAAACATGAGCAGATTGTATAGACGGATAAAAGTGCAAACCAATATTCTCTTCATTCTTATATCCATAAGTTGCTTTTACTTCAGAAATATTTATTTTCTTAGAAAGTTTTATTGCTAAATTGTAAATGTTAGTGTAAATTTGATCAATGATGAAATAAGTTTTCTTGGGATCATATCCATAAGCAAGTAATTCTTTTGCAAGTTCTAACGCATTTTTCAAAGCATCTTTTTGATTGTCTATTTTTCCTGCAACATAACTTTCATCATCAGATATAGGAATAAAGACAGGAATTCCAAATTCTTTTTGAAAATATAAGATTGTATCAAAGACAGGCTTGTGTCCCAAGTGTATTGTTCCAGAAGCATTAAATCCAGAAACAATTGCACATTTTTCTCCTTTTTTTAATGCAGAATAAAATTTGTCAAAATCTCTATGAGAATAAATAAGCCCTTTTTTAAAAGTGTAACAATCTGGCATGTCTTTTAGAGTTGACACTCTTTGTGCTCCAAATTCTTTTACTAGTTTCTCATTGTCTTGCAATAATTCCTTGTTCATGATTAATTAATAGAATTAAAGTTTATAAGTTTTAATTTTAAAGAAAAAACAGATTAAAGAAGAATAAATTATTTTGCTTCTAAAAGAGCTCTTTGAAAAAGTGCTAAATCAGAAACTGATTCAATTGGAAGATTAAATCCTCCAAAATATTTTTTTAGAATTCCGGGAGTTTCTTTTTCAGCCAAACCTAAATAAGACAAATCGCCTTCTAATTTTTGTATTAAAGTTTCTCTTTCTTCAGAAGACAAGTAATTTGCAAGTTCAGAATATTCTCTATTTTTTTGTTCTTCATTAAGACAACCATTAACTTCTAATATTCCTTCTTTGCTAATTGTTAAAGATTTTATTGCATCACTATATTTTTTAGCTTTAGATAAAAAAAGTTTTTGTTCTAAACCAGAAATTTTTGTTAATTCATTTTCTTCTGTAGCTGCTGAATAAATTTTAAATGGAAATTTACAATATTTTCCCTTCCCATCATAGTCCAATTCAGAAGCAATAATAATTTCAACTTCTTTTTTAAAAAATTCTTCATAAAGTTGGGCGTATTTTATTGCTCTATCTTTAAAAAAAGGAAAGACTGCTATAATCGAACCGTCTCCCAAACCCTCGCCGTCTCCTAATTGCCCTGAAAAATTAAAGCTGGGTACCTCCTTAGATCTATCGTGATTGAACATGTAAGCAGAAGGATCTATTCTATTCCCAAAAATAAAAAGAAATGGGCTTTTAAGGGGCTCATTAAATCTGTCTTCTGAGGAAACAGGAGAATAATTTACTTCAAAACTTTCTGCAAAAGATTTTTTAATTAAAGGGGTAATTAAATTAATTGGATTTGCTATTTTATCCGTAACTTTCATAAAGCAGGTATAAATTAAATCTTTTTAAGGATTATCGCGTAAGAAAATATACAATAATCCTTATTAATGAATAGCATATCACTTTATTTATGACAAACACGCGAGTTGAGAGAGTTTCTTCTGGGAGTTATGATTTAAACACTTGGCTTTATGGGGGTTATGAAAAGGGGATTATTACAATGATTGCAGGTCCTCCTGGAAGCGGAAAAACAAATATGGCTATTTTAGTTACGTGTAGCCAAGCAAAAAAAGGCAATAAAGTTTTGTTTATTGATACAGAAGGAGGATTTTCTCCAGATAGAGTAAAACAGATTATTGGAGAAGGATATGAAAAAGCATTAGAAAATATTATCTTAGTTGAGCCAAGAAATTTTGATGAACAAAACAAGTTTTTTCTAAATCTAAATACTAAGTTAAAAAAAGAAGAGTTTAGTTTAATTGTAGTTGATGGAGTTGCAATGCTTTACAGACTAGAAATGGGAGATGCAAGAGAAGAAGGAGATGACAATATAAAAAAAATAAATAAAGAAGTAGTTCATCAAATGAAAATATTCGCAGAAATTTCTAAACTACAAAATATTCCTATTATCATTACAAATCAGGTATATCAGGGATTTTTATCAGAAGAAGATTGGAAAAAAGGAGTTGAAAGAGAAATGAATATAGTTGGAGGAGATTTATTTCAATATTGGAGTAAATGCATTATTGAATTAAAGAATGAAAGAGGAAAAAGAAAAGCAATTTTACTAAAACATAGAAGTTTGCCTCAAAAAGAAATGAGTTTTGATATAAGAAATGAAGGAATTTTTAAAAAAGGTTGGAGATAAAGCAATATTCAGGGAGAATAGTTAAAATGGATGATATCAAATTTGAAAAAGTAAAAAAAATAAGTGAATTAGGATTTAAATATAATCAGTTTAGAAATGTTTCAAAATTAGATAGCAACTCTCCACCAAGTGTTTTTATTGGAAGTAAGCTAAAATATCCTTTAGTTAATGTTGGTATCATTAGCCCCCTTCAAAGAGAAGACAATGCTTGGATTTATGATGATGCTAAATATTGGGCAAATAACAATTTTCAGATAAATGATGTACTAAATTTAAGAAATAGTCTTCTAAATTCTAGATTTCAATCAAATGTTTCCGACTCAAGAACAAATAACAAATTTGTTGAAATAGCAAAAGAAATAGCAATTTCTTCTCAGCCAGTTGATCTTGAAATAGAATTAAAGAGTAAGTTAAATTTGAATAGAGAAAAAGATAAGGTTCTTGCTCCCCACGGCATGAAAGCAGGATTAAAACAAGCAAAAATTATTGGAAATGTAAAAGTTCATCAAAAAGTAGACAAAGTAATGAATGATGAAATAAAATCTGGAGAAGGAATAAGCATTTTGTATAAAAATGGATTTGACGAATACACTTTAAGTAAGATTCTTAGTGTTGGTGTATTGGGATTAAAGAAAAATAAAAGATTAGTTCCAACAAGATGGAGCATTACTGCGACAGATGATACAATTTGTAAACAATTGTTAAAAAAAGTAAGAGATTATCCAATTATAGAAAATTACGAATTATTTTTTGGAGAATTTTTAGGAAATTGTTATCTGATTATGCTTTTTCCTTATGTTTTTAGTTATGAACTCTTTGAATTATATTCTCCGGGAAGTTCTTGGAATCCGGGAAAGGAGATTAAAGCATCAACAGACTATGAAGATTATCATGGAAGAAAAGAATATGCATATAATACTGTTGGAGGATATTATGCTTCTAGACTCCCAATAGTAGAATATCTTAATTCTATAAAAAAACAAGCAAGTGTTTTAGTTATGCGTTTAGAAACTCCAAGTTATTGGGCAGCACTAGGAGTGTGGGTAGTAAGAGAAAGTGTAAGAAAGGCATTAGCAAATAAAATGAGTTTTACCGACGAGAAAGAACTTATTGAAAGTGCAAAGAAAGTTGGAAAGATAAAATATAACTTTGATTTTTCTTTTCTTTTCAAAAAAAGCAAATTGTTGTTAGAGAAAAGAGAGCAAAAATCGTTAAAAGAGTTCTTTTAGTGCAAAAGATTGATAAAAAGTGAGATAAAGATAGAAAAAGAAAAAAGTTGGGAAGTTTTTCATTCCCTTTTTTTAAAAAAATAAAAATAAAAAGTTAGAAATTTTTAATTATAAAAATCCCTTATTACTTTTTTTTCTTTTTTACTGCCTTCTTTTTAGCTGCCATAATAAACACACCTCCTTAATAATAAAGTATATAGTTAGATTAAGTATTTAAATTTATTCTTTAATATTAAATTTTTTCAAAATTTAATATTTTTTAAGCATATTTTACCGTCGAGAAATTATTTTTTAATAATTTATTAAAAAATTAATTATTTTCTGCATTAAATTCATTATTTTCTTGTAATTTTTTTGCACGATATTCTTCTAATCTTTGTTTATTAGATTCGCAATCAGAATTAAAACAAAATATCCAAGGTTTTTTTCCTTTTCTAAGACTCATAAGCATAGGAAATCCACAACTTTCACACACTTTGTCTGTTTTTTTGATTAATCCATTCGGTGGAAGAGAATAAGTTCTCTTACAATTAGGATATGCATTACAGGCAATAAAGTATCTTCTAGTCTTTCTAGAATAAGTTATTGCTAAGTTTCCCTTACCACAAACAGGACAAATGTTCAATTTATTCTGCTCTTTTTCAACTTCCCATGATGCAGCTTCAGCAGTTATTAGTTCATTTCCTATTTCCTTTTTATTTTTTTCAAAATCTTTAGAAATTTTTATGATTGTTTCTTTAGCTTCATCGACTACTTTCTTCTCTTTTTCTTCAAATCCTGTTTTTGAATCAATGATTGCATCAACTTCTTTCTCAAAATTCCTTGTTAATTCTTCATCAATTATTACAGGGGAGTATTTTTCTAAAGTATTTATTAAAGAAATACCTAAAGAAGTTGCTTCAATGCTTTTTTCTTTAATATAACCTCTATCGTAAAGAGTTTCTACTATTGCTGCTCTTGTTGCTTTAGTTCCCAAGTTTCTTTTTTCTAATTCTGCAACTATTGAAGCAGGAGAATATCTTTTTGGAGGTTGAGTTTCTTTTTCTTCTTCTCTTAAGTCAGTTATAGTGACTTCTCCATTCATGTCTGGAAGTTCAATTTCTTTAATTTTATAAGGATAAATCTCTAACCAAGCTTTTTTCTTTACTTCTGCCCCTTTAGTAGAAAAAACAAGCGTTTCATACTTGGCAGTTATAGTTTTGTTATCAATAATCGCATCTTCGCAGAATAAACATAAAAATCTTTTAACAATAAGACTGTATATTTTTTCTTCATCTTCATTCATAGAAGAAAGTTCTCCTGTTGGATAAATAGATGGGTGAGCAGGATCTTCCATTTTCCCTTCTATTGGTTTAGATTTAACAATTAATTTCTCAACATGATACTGTTTTTTCAATTTATCTAAAATTTCTAAATAGTTTAAAGAATCTGGGAGTTTTTGACTTGAAGTTCTTGGATAAGAAATAGTTCCTGCTAAATACAATGATTGAGCTATTTGTAAAGTTCTTGCAGGGGTCATACTATGTAAACGATAAGCTTCCATTTGTAAATTTGTTAAATTGAAAGGAGTATTTGGTGGAAGTATCTCTTGTTTCTTAGAAGTATTTGCTATTGCCTTTTTTCCAATTAAGTCTTTGAATTGAAGTAATTCTTTTTTGTCAAATATATCTTTATTGTATTTTAATTCAACTTCATGTGAATTTTTAACTTTAATGAAAATTTGCCAATAAGTTTGAGGTACAAATTCTTGTATTTTTCTTTCTCTTTCAACAACTAAGTTTAATGCTGGTCCTTGTACTCTTCCAATAGACATTATTTTGAATCTTCCTGTCTCTTTTATTGCATTCATTAATGCTCTTGACAAATTTATACCATAAAACCAATCTAAGTAGTGTCTTGATTCTCCGGCAATTGCTTGCCCCCAATTGATATTGGGAGTTTTATTATCATACGCAACATTTAATTCTGTTTTTGTTAAAGTAGAGAATTTCATTCTATTCGCATCTTTTTGACCACAAATAAACCTAACAACATTATATCCAATTACCTCTCCTTCAATATCATAATCTGTTGCTACTGTAACAATTCCTGCTTCTTTTGCTAAACTCAGTATAGTATCATAATATTTTTTTGTAAAGTCATTTTTCTTTACAAGATAATTTGGCACCCAGGAGATATTAAAAACAGGAACAGTTGTTCCCTTCTCTATTTGAGTAAGAGTAAACAAATGGCCAACAGCACAAGCAACAATAATTCTTTTTCCTTGCCTATTTACATCATAATAAGCAATTCCATGAAGCATTTCTTTTTTAGCACTTCCTAAAGACTCTGCAATTTTTGCTGCTGCTTGGGGTTTTTCTGTAATTATTAATTCATATCCTCCTTTTTTCAAAGAAATTTTAGGAATAACATAATTTTCTATCTTAGCTGATTTAACAAAAGAAGATTTTCTTACATAAGATTTTTTTCCTGTGCCTTTTTTGTAAGCTGTTTTTTTATAGCTTGTTTTTGTTGCACGAGGTTTTCTCTTAGCTTTAGAAATTTGAGTGACTTCTATTTTCTTTTCTTTGTAAGGTTTTTCAATTGCAAACTTCACATTATCTTGGTCCATTGGAAAATAATTCTCTGCTAATTTCTCTTCTTTTGATTTTGTTGCTTTTTTCTTCATGATTAAACTTACTCCTTGTGTTGTTTATAAGGTTTATTCTCTAAAAAAACCTTGTTTAATTCTTTCATCCTTAATGTAACATCGGTACCTGTGTTGAACATCTTATAAAAAATCTTAGTAAGCCATTCACTCCATTCTTTATCTTTAATTGTGTAAAAAATAAAAAACCCTTTATTAAGTTCTTCTATTTTTCCTGTTGCTTCAGCCACTTCATTTATTCTAAATTGACCATTATCTGAAATCATTCCTCTAAGTGGCTGTTTTCTGTGCTTTATTTCAATTAATTCACAGTTATGTTTAAAATTAAGAGATATTAATTTTTCAATATTTTTTATTCCAGAAAGATTAACATCGCAGATAACTTTAATTTTTACTCCTTTTTTTACTAATTCGTCTATAAAAGAAAATGAGTTTGTTTTTTTGTTTTTAAGATTTATCCAAGAGAGATTACCTGAAAATACAATTAATTGTTTTTTAACAGATTTAATTAAAGATTGCATATCATTTAAATTATCATTTCCAGTTTCAAAGCTTTTTTCAATGACCAAAGATTTGTGTTTCTCTTCAACATACTGAAAAATATCAAAAGCAGAGAAATCTTCTTTTTTCCTTGAATTCAAAATTTGTTGTTCTAATTCTTGTTGAAAAACATTTTTGCTTATCTTTTCATTCAGATTCCAATAAACTATTTTTAATGCGCCCCTAGTTCCTCCTCTGAAAGTTTTTGTCTTTAAGGTTCCAAATTGAGTTTCTATTTCCTCTACATAACGGGCAGTTGTTCTCCAATTCTTTTTAAGATGTTCAGAAATTTCTAATACAGACCTTGGTTGAATACAAACAAACTCTTCTATTTTGTGAACTATCTCTTGGTTAAGCATAATAAACTAAACAATTTAAACTATTTAAATATATACAACTAGTAGGACATAATTTGTACAGAAAATGTCATAAATAATACAACTCCTACAAAGATTATGAATAAAGATTACTCAAAAATAAAGACTTATGAAATAATTGAAAGAGCAAGGGAGGAAAAAGGAATAGATTTTCTGGGAGGAATTGCATCAGGATATGTAAGTCAAATTAAAGAAACATATTTACATCCCTCCTTGAAAAAACCACAAGTTAAATCTTCTTCCTTATTAATACGTAGAGTAACAGAAACTACTAATTTTGGACCATACGGAAGTTCGTCGGATATATTCGTACAAGATAATGATGTTATTCCTATATTAGTAAACGGAAATATAAAAAAAGCAGTTCTTTCAAAAATTGAAAAAGAAGTTGTCAACATAAGAAAAGTTGGTTTTGGAGAATTTGAAATTCACGCAGATATCTGGGAGGAAGAAGTCTATGAATAAAGATAAAAAAGGAGAAGAAATAGAACAAAAGTGGATTTTACAAGACAAAACTTGCGAGGCATTAATTCTTCAGTTTCAAGAACCATACAAATATGATTTAACAGTTCCAACATTTGATAAAATATGTAGATTGGTGGTAGTTGCTGGAAAAATATTGAATGAAGAAGCAGTAAACTTAGAGGAAATTGCTCGGCAAAGAGTTTATTTTGATCTAATAAGCCCTTCTTTTGGAAAGATATATTTTTCCAGTTTATCAAAAAGAGTACATAATGGTCTTGCAGGCATTTTAACAAGAAAAGATTGGGATATTGATGTCCCATTATTAACCTATCTTTATAGACATGAAGAGAAAATAGCAAAAGAAAATGTATTTTGCGAATATGATTATTGTTATAGAATTAGAGACAGAGAAAAAATGCTAAATGAATTACAGAAATATTTTACAAAAAAGGAATTAGATGATTTTGAAAAAATAGGGGGTTTGTTTAAACCATTTATAAAAAAGGTTTAAAATTTAATCTACTCAAAATGGAAACAAATCAATTACCAAGACAAATAACTTCTAAAGCAGAATATTATTCCCTTTATGAGCAAGGATATTTTGGGAATATGCCCTTAGTATGGAATTCCTTAGAAGAATGTGTAGACAGTGGATGGAAAGGAGGAATTTGTATTAGAGTTAAAACAGGAGTAATCAGAAATAGAACAAAATTTGATTTAAATTTAGAAGAGGCACAAAACTATATCAAACAATTAAAAGACGAGGGAATTTCAGAAAAAAATTTGAGTTTTAATCAATCTATGCCCAATGAAGAATTATTAATTCAAGGAGAAATTCAAAGAAGCGTAGATAATTATTGGTTAACATATACTTTAAAAAAACAGCCAATGAATAAAGCATTTGCTGAACAAACATTACATGAAAAAGGGATAAGAGCAGAATTATTAGTTAAAGAACATCTATTTCCATCAAGTTATGAAGATTTACAAACATTATTTGATATTTTTCCAGATTCTACAATAGAGTTTAGTGCTTATAATATTCAAGTTGGTAATATTCCAAATAGAAATACAATATTTTGGGAGGTTAGAAATTATTAAATGGGAGAGATAAAAATAAGTTTAACAAGAGCAACATGTGAGTCTCTTCTTCTGCAGTTTAAAGAACCACTAATTCCAAGAGGTTTTAATATTCCTGATGCTTATCATATTTACAGTTTAGTTGTAATAGCTGGAAAAACTCTTCAGGGTCAAATAATAGATCCAATTAAAGTAAATGGGATTAACACTGCTCATCATTATAATGGAAATAGATTAAACAAAGAATATTTTTCTATGTTGTCTCCAAGAGTTTACACAGGTATACAAAGCTCTCTTAAAGAAGCAGGAGATTATTATTCTGGGCTGGAAAATTATCTAATTTGGAATCAAGAAACAATTGCCTATCCAGAAGGAGTTTTAACTTGGGGATTTAAATATGGAGAAGGTGTTTTTTTTTAAATTAAAAGATGGCCAAAAAGAAAAGTTAGAAGAAAGAACAAAGAGTTATTTTAATTCTCAAGAATTAAGTGATTTTGATAAAATTGGACAAATAATTCAGCCATACATTAAAAGGATAAATAAGGGGATAGGTGAATAAAAATTAATAAACTTCTGCCCATTAGATAATAGATGGGAAATAAAGAAACAAAATTAACTCATAAATTTTATAGTCAAGATGTATCACGAGAATGGGAAAGATTAGTAAAAGATCCTTATCATAGGTTAGAATTTGATACAACATTAAGATTTTTAGAAAAATATCTTCCAAAAAGAGGGTTAATTCTAGATGCTGGTGGAGGACCAGGAAGATATTCAATTGAATTAGCAAAAAGAGGATATGATGTTGTATTGTTAGATTTAGTGCCAGAACATTTGGAGTTTGCTAAATATAAAATAAAAGAAGCAAAAGTTCAAAGTAAAATAAAAGAGATAGTGGCTGGAACAGTTACTGACTTATCAACTTATAAAAATAATTCATTTGATGCAGTTATTTGTTTGGGGGGAGTTGTGTCTCATGTAAATCCAGAAAAAGAAAGAAAAAAAGCAATTTCTGAATTAGTAAGAGTAGCTAAGAAAAATGCTCCAATTTTTGTATCTGTAATGGGAAAATTAGGAACAATTACTCAATTTAAAAAATGGATTAATGAAATAGAAGACACTAGTCATTTCAAACAATTTTATTTAGAAGGAGATGATTATCAATGGAATAAGGGAAAAGCTTATGCTCATTTTTTTGAATTAAAAGAATTTAATAATTTATTTGGAAATAAAGTAAATATTATAGCTAATGTTGGATTAGAAGGATTAGCAACACCAGATGCAGAAAATTTTAATGAAATGGCAGAAAATAATAAAAAGGCTTTCAAAAACTGGATAGAAATGCACTATGCGCTTTGCACAAATCCAAATGTAGTCGAAGTAAGTGCACATTTTATGACAATAGTAAAAAAGAAATAAAAATTAATTCAATTTTAAAGAAGGAAACACAAAGCCCATTTCTTCTAAAGGAAGACGAACAGTTAAGCGTAGATTTCTCATTTTATAATTATGCCATTCTATGCCTTTGTCTAAATTTGGAAATTCACAATTTTCATAATTTCCATTTTTATAATTATCATTACTTCCTTGTTGGCTAATCCCCCAAATGTTCTCTAATCTTACTCCACGAGTAGTTAACGCAATCATTGCTACTTCAATTGTTTCTCCAGAAGAAATATAATCATCACAAATAAGATACTTCCCAAAAGAATCAATAAAAGGAATTATTTCTTCTCTTGTTTTCCAAGTTTTTACTGGATAATTATACTCTGCAAAAAAGTTATTGAGATGCTCTACCCCTGTCCAAGGGGGAGGAGTATACTTAACTCTCTCTTGAGGAAGAAGCAGTCCATTTTTTATGAAAAATTCATCTGAAAAAGGCCTAAACTCCCTTTGAATAATTAAAGCAATATAATTTTGCATAACAGAATTAAATTCCTGTCTTGATTCAGCTATTGTTTTCATAAAATCCGATATTTTAACACTTAAAAAACCTTTTCTTTAGAATAAACTTAAAACTAAAAGAAATAATGAAAAAGTTATATCTCAAAGATTTTTTCTTTTCTTGAAACATTAATTACCTTAGTTTCTCCCATGTATTCTTCAATACCAGCAGCTTCATGAATATGCGCAGAAATTAAGAAATTAGGTTTAAACTCTTTTACTGCTTTCCTTACTGCCTTGCTTCCTTCAAATCCAGAAAATTCAGCCTTGCTTCCTTTAGCATGCATATGTGTAACCATAATTGTTTTAGTAGAATCTTTCACAGTATCATGCCCTTTCTTTAAAACATCAAAAATTTCAGAATCTTTAATTTGATTTATTCCAACATCTGCTGCACCTGCCCCAAATATTCCTAATCCTCCTTTTTTAAAAGAATAACCATGAATATTTTGTGTGTGTGGATACATTTCAGCTAAAAAATCAACTGTTGCAAATGATTCATGATTTCCAGGAATAAGTAAAACTTGTTTATTTGCTTTAACAAATGGTCCAATAAGATTTTTTGTAGATTGTTCTGCAAAAGTTATATCTCCTGCAAGAATTACAAGATCAACATTCTCTTTTACTGCTTTTTCAGCAAGTCTTTTTACTAATCCTGTGTCTCCATGTATGTCTCCAATAGCTAATATTTTGGTTTTCTTTTCCATATTCTTTAAAATTTTTAGAACTTAATAAAGATTATTAAAAAACAAATAATAATCCCGAAAATTAAAGAGGATATTGGATATAGGTATGTTCCAAAAGATTTAAAAGGACACTACTATCTGAATATATACGTTCGAATACATAAAATGAAAGACAATTTTGATATCTTTTTCAGAAGAAAGCCAGCTTTAATGTTGGTCTCTTTAAAAAAGAACACAAGAATAAGGTATGGTAGTGTTTTGGCTAAAGAAGTAGATTGTACTTATAGCCATGCAGTAAAGATTTTACAAACCTTAGAAGATCTTAAGTTAGTTTCGTTTGAAAAAAAGGGGCGAATAAAGGTGATACAACTAACTAAGAAAGGAAAAGAAGTTGCTGATGCGATTGAGAACATCCAACATTTGGTTAATTAATTTTTAAGCTATCTTGCCCCGAATCGATAATTTTTTCTAATTGAAAATCGATTTCCTCTATTTTTTCTTTTTTCTTTTTATTTTCATTATTCAGAAGTTTTTTAAACAGGACTTCGTATAAATTTACAATGGCTTTGAAGCTCTATGAGATTTCCAAATTCAAAGGAGATTCTCATTCAACTTAGTTGACAGGAGCAAGAAGACAGATAATTTCGCAATGGCTTCGTAGCTCAGCCTGGTTAGAGCACCAGACTCTTAATCTGGGTGTCGGGGGTTCAAATCCCCTCGAGGCCATTCATATTCCTTAAATAAACTTAGACATAGACTATGACCTTAAAATTTTGCGAAAGATGCAATTCCCTTATGGGATTTAGGCAAGAAGATGGTATGATTATCTTTGAGTGTGCTAATTGTGGCTTTGTTGATACTGCTCCAGACGATTCTTCATTAAATTCCTCAGAAAAAATGATTCCTTCACAAAAAAGAGGAGAAGGAGCAGGAGAAGATAAGAATGATTTTGCAGATTATCCAAATGTGTGTAAAAAATGTGGCTATGAATTTGCTCAAGTTTTAGATTTGGGAATTTTTATCTCAGATGAAGATAACCTTATTTTATTAAAATGTGGTAAATGTGGCTATTCTGAAAGAATTGGTAGAAAAACAAGCTAGTTTTTCTTTTTTTTATTCGGTTTTAATAAAGCAAGAATACTAGAAATATAAACTGCAAGAAAGAAGAGGCAGGTAAAGTTTACTACTAAGCTTAAGAAGAAGCTAAGAAGATTATCTACCGGATCAAATTTTATATTAAAAATTTTTAAAATATCAAGGAGAAAAGGATAGGGCCCTGAAAAATAATAAGGTTTTGTGTTAACAAAGCAAGCATTTATAGTAGATTCGCAACCATATCGATAACAATCAAATTTACAATAATCATAATTAAAAAATAAATTAATCAATCCGTTAGCTAAAATTAAAATGAAAAAAATAGCTACAACAATTATTCCTGTTTTTACGGGTTTTGATATGTTTTTCCACCCCATATTAATTAAAAGAATTTGCTATATTTAAATTTAACAAAAAACTATCTGTACTCTCGCCAAGTAAATTCACACTTAGAACATTTGAAGAATTTTGTTTCAGCTTCATCACCTGCTCTTGTTTGAGTTGTCCAAAAGTAAGCTTTATCATTTCCACATTTCTTACATTTCTCTATAACAATTGGAAAAGTTTCCATGTCTTTTCTTACAACTTCTATAGCTTCCTTTTTATCTTCAATTTTTTCACAAGAAGTTAATTTAACTTTTCCTTTAGAAGTATAACTACATCTCGGACATCCATCATTCTTCTTCTTTTGAACAAGAACTGCACCGCATTTAGGACAGAATTCCATTATATTTTTTACCTCTATTAATCATTTACTTTGATTTGTTTTCTTTAAAAATCTTTCTTAACTCAACTAGTTCTCTTTACAGAATCCTCTTTCTGATTCTGCCCTAAATCCTTCAAAGAATATCAGTTTTCCCCAACCTAACCAAGGAACTAAACGAATTACAGCTTTTCCGACTAATTGTTTTTCAGTAATTTCTCTTTCATCGATATTTCCTAAATTATTTGAGGGGGTAAGAATTTGGGCATTATTATCTCCCATTGTTGTAAATATTTTTTCTCCATTAACTTCCTTTATTTTTATTATTCTGTGAATTACAGGTGTTTCTCTTGTTCCTGCAGAGAATGCAATTATATCTCCAACTTTTAATTTATCTGGATTTGCCCTTATAATAAAAACAATATCTCCTTTGCTAAATCCTCTTTTCAAAATAAATGAATTAAATTCTTCTTGAGAGATATCAAAATTAGAATATTTATTCTCATGTCTTTCAAACCAAGTGTTAAAATTAGAAAAAACATTATCTTGATGATACATGCTACAAGATTCTACAATAGCTAATGGCAAAGCACTTCCCGTGACTAGATTAAGGAAAGGAAAGAAAATTAATTTGATAAATACAAAAAGAAATATCATAGAGAAAAGCCAACCTTTGAAACTATTGTCTTGCCATAACAAAAACCAGAATTTTTTAAATCCCTTTCTAATCTTTTCACCTACCTCTTTATTCTTCATTAAGATACTTAGCAAAAAGTATTTTTAAATGTATTATCCTCGTGGATAAAACAAAAATAATAAAATAATATATATTAAAAATTACCAAAATGTTTAAATAGTGTATATATGTCATGTATACAAGATGTGTATACACACATCAACCTCTTTTCCCCAGCCGCATCTTAATGATGCGGCACATACTCAACAAGAACAGAGAAGAAATAATAAAAAATAAAACAAAATGACAAACGATATATTTGACAACACAATTTTATGCAAAAAATGCAATATTAAGATGCAAAAAGCGAAGTTATTGAAAAACAATTTCTTATTTAGAGCATTAGTTTGTCCGAAATGTGGAGAAAAAATAATACATCCATCTGACGAACAAGAATACAATAAATTTGTTGATTTAAAGAATAAAGAATTTCAAGTGAAGATGAGACTTGTAGGGAATAGCTACACTGTTTCAATTCCAAAAGAAATCGTTTGTTTTATGAGAGAACAAGAAAAAATGATGGATGATATGGTAAAGTTATGTTTTCAAGATAAAGGAAGATTAAGTTTAGACTTTGGAAAAATGAAACAAGAAAATCCAAACACTCGTGTAATAAAAAGCAGAGAATATACTGTAATAAAAGATAACAAGCCAGCATTACACATAAAAGAATTTTCAGATTCAGCAAATCCAAAAAACAATAGAACACAAATAATTAAAAATAGGTTAGAAGAAAAAGAAGAATAAATGATAGACAAAAAAGACAAACCAATTCAATTGAAAGTAGTAGAAGCAATGCAAGATGATGCATATAAAGGAATTGCTAGAATTGATTCTGAAGTTATGAGACAATTAGACATTAAGAGAGGAGATGTTATTGTAATAAAAGGAAATAGAGAAACAGTTGCTATTGTTGACAGAGCTTACCCTGCAGATGTTGGAGAAGGAATAATTAGAATTGATGGTATATTAAGAAAAAATGCAAAAAGCGGAATAGGAGATGTTGTAACTATTTCAAAAGCAGAAGTTAAAGAAGCTAAAAAAATAATGATTGCTCCTGCTCAAAAAGGTATGATGGTTCAAGCAGATTCTGATAGTTTAAGGAGAGGACTTTTAGGCAGGTGTGTGTTAAAAGGAGATATTGTAGTATTGGGCGGAGTGCAAAGAAGAAAAGATGTTATGTCTGAAGAATTTGGAGACATGAATGATATTTTTGGAAATTTAGGAGACATACTTGGAGGAATGGGCTTTGGAGGATTAGGTGCGGGAGGAGTTACTCAAATTAAATTTGTTATTGTATCAACAAATCCTTCTCAATCAGTAATAATTACAGAAAATACAGAAGTTACTCTAAGTTCTAAAGCAGTTGAGGTAAGTGATGAAAAAATACCTGAAATTAATTATGAAGATATTGGAGGATTAAATGAAGAGATAAAAAAGATTAGAGAATTAGTTGAAATTCCTATGAAGCATCCAGAAATTTTTGAAAGACTTGGTATTGAACCTCCTAAGGGAATTCTATTACATGGTCCTCCTGGAACAGGTAAAACATTATTAGCTAAAGCAGTAGCAAATGAATCTGAATCTAATTTCATATTGTTAAATGGGCCAGAAATAATGTCAAAGTTTTATGGAGAAAGTGAAAAGAAAATAAGAGATATATTTGAAGAAGCTGAAAAAACAGCACCAACAATTATTTTCATTGATGAAATTGATGCAATAGCTCCAAAAAGATCAGAAGTACAAGGTGAAGTTGAAAGAAGAGTTGTTTCGCAATTATTAACTATGATGGATGGTTTGCAGTCAAGAGGAAAAGTAGTTGTTATTGGAGCAACAAACAGACCAGATGCTATTGATGAAGCATTAAGAAGACCAGGAAGATTTGACAGGGAAATTGAAATTTCTGTTCCAGGTAAAGAAGGAAGATTACAGGTTTTAAAAATCCACACAAGAAATATGCCTTTAGATAAAAGTGTTAAGTTAGATGAACTTTCTTCTGTAACGCATGGTTTTGTTGGAGCAGATTTAGAAGCACTAACAAAAGAAGCAGCAATGTGTGTGCTAAGAAGATTACTTCCTCAAATGAGATTAGATGCAGAAGAAAAAATTCCCCAAGATATTTTAGAAAAATTAATTGTACAACATGATGATTTCACAGATGCATTAAAGGTTGTTCGTCCTTCTGCTATGAGAGAAGTTTTAGTTGAAACACCAAATGTTGGTTGGGAATCTATTGGTGGATTAGATAGTACAAAAAGAGAATTACAAGAAGCAGTTGAATGGCCTGTAAAATATAGTGAAAGTTTTACTAGAATGGGAATTAAACCCTCTAAAGGAGTTTTGTTATATGGGCCTCCAGGAACAGGTAAAACATTACTAGCTAAAGCTGTTGCACATGAAGCAGAAGCAAATTTCATTCAGGTTAAAGGTCCTTCTTTGTTAAGTATGTGGGTGGGAAAATCAGAAGAAGGGATGAGAAAAATCTTTGAAAGAGCAAGACAAGTTGCTCCATGTATTATTTTCTTTGATGAGATAGATGCTCTTGCAGGCAGGAGAGGAATGGAACAAGGAACAAAAGTTACAGAAAGGGTGCTCAATCAAATGCTTGCAGAGATGGATGGACTTGAAGACTTAAATGATGTTTTAGTAATAGGTGCTACAAACAGACCAGACATGTTAGATACTGCTTTACTCAGACCAGGCAGATTTGATAAAATATTATTAATCAATGCTCCAGAAGAAGAAGGAAGAATACAAGTTTTGAAAATTCATACAAAGAAAATGCCAATAGGAGAAGCAGATGAAATATTTGATGAAAAACAAAAAGAAGACTTTTTGAAATTCTTAGCAAAAGAAACAGAAGGATACACAGGGGCAGATATTGAAAGCTTGTGTAGAGAAGCAGCATATTTTGCACTAAGAAAAGATATGAATTCAAAATGGATAATAAAAAAAGATTTTGAAGAAGCTTTGAAAAAAGTTAAACCAAGTGTAACAAAATCTACAATAGAATTATACAAGAAGATGGAAGCAGAATATCTTAAGTCAGCTAAAGCGGCACTTCCTCAAGAAGGAAGTTATCTTGGATAACTAATTGTTAAATAAGATTAATATAAATTTAGTAAATGAAATACAATGGGAAAAGATTATTACAAAATATTAGATGTTCCAAAAACAGCATCAAGTGAAGAAATCAAAAAAGCATTTAGAACACTTGCAAGAAAATATCATCCTGATGTTAATCAAGGAAAAAAAGAATCTGAAGATAAATTTAAAGAAATAAATGAAGCATTTCAAGTTATAGGAAATCCTGAAAAAAGAAAACAGTATGATGCTGGTGGAATGGATTTTAACAATGGAAGTGGGTTCTCAAGTCAAGGCAGACAATATACTTCTTCTGATTTTGGAGATATGTTTGGAGGAAGCGGATTTGAAGATATTTTTAATATGTTTTCAGGAGGAGGCAGAAGAAGTAGAGAAGACTATGAAGAAGATGGTGAAGATGTTAGGTATAATTTAGATATTACACTTGAAGAAGCTTTTTCTGGAATAAGCAAAACAATTGATATTTCTTTATATGAAACTTGTGAAAAATGTAATGGTGTTGGTGCAGAAGAAAAAGATTTGAAAGAATGTCCAACATGTAAAGGAAGTGGACAAGTAAGAAGAAATGTTAAAACACCTTTTGGTTCTTTTGTTAGTGCAGGTACATGTAATGAATGTGGGGGAATTGGAAAAGTAGCAAGTAAGCAATGTTCTAAATGTAATGGACATGGAAGAATAAAGAAAAATAAAAAAATAGATGTAAAGATTCCTGCTGGAATTGATGACGGACAATACTTAAGACTTGCAGAAAAAGGAGAAGCAGGAAGAAATGGCGGAAGCAATGGAGATTTGTATGTTGTTGTTAGAATTAAAAAACATTCCACATTCAAAAGAAAAGCAAGTGATTTGTTCATTGAAAAAAAAATAAATCTTTCAACAGCAATTCTTGGAGGAAAAGTCGATATTGAAACATTAAGTAAAAAAATAAAATTAAAAATTCCTGCTGGCACTCAAAGTAATTCTGAATTAAGAGTTAAAGGGCACGGCATGCCAATCCTAAACACAAGTAAAGCAGGTGATTTGTACGTTAATGTTATTGTTGAAATCCCTAAAGATAAAGATATTGGAAAGATGGTTGAGAAAGCAGGGAAATAAGAATTATCTATTAACACATTTATATTCTTTTATTAAATAACCTTCTTCATTCTTATCTGAAGGGTCTACAATCAAGTAAATTAATAAGTCAATTGGTTTTTGAACTATTCCTTCTGAAGAAATTGAAGTTTTCTGATAGATTATTGGATTACAATAGAAGTAATTTATATTTTGACCTTCAGAATTACCTGCACTACATCTGGGTTCATTCATTGTGGTGTTATCTTTCCATTTACTTAACGAAATCCCACATTCTCCAATAAGCGTTTTTGTACAGATTCCATTTAAAGAATAATTATTTACATGACTTTCAAAAGAGTTGTCTTGAACAATAGGGTGCTCTAATAAAATTCTTTCTGGGATTAGATTTTCAGGACAATTGACAGACATTTTAGAGATTAATGGTTTAAAAAACAAAACATAAGTTAGAGGTAAAACAATTATTAAAAAAAGCGTTAATTTAATGATAAATTCAAAATTAAATTTATGTCTTTTAATCATAAACAGATTAAGTCTCTAAGCTTTAAAAGAGTTTAGGAGCCTTAAAGCGGATAATCAGACAAAAAATAAGTTATAATAATCCTTTTTTGAGTAATATTTGTTTTATTTCTTCCGAAGTTAAATAAGAATCTTTATTTTTTTTATAATTTGTGTCCGGTTTATTTTCTCTTGTTATTCTTGCTGACAATAATTCTTTTCCGTATTTTTTTTCAACAATAGCGCGTATATCTGTTGCCTTTTCATAGTCTTGATTATAATTTTTATCTTTTAAACATAATTTTCTGTTTTTTATTCTCCATTTTCTTCCTTTAATTTCCCAATCCTCTATATGGCACAATTCGTGAGCTAAAATTCCTTTAACTTCAAATTCAGAATAAATTTCATATAAGGGATTGATATAAACTATGTACCCAAAAAATTCCTTAGCAGCCATAGCACTAAATGGAATAAGAATACATCTTAATAAATGAATTTTCTTATCTTTTAACATAGGAAAAGAGGTATTAATAATTTCTTTTAAAAGTTCTTCATATTTTGATTTTTTCATTTAATCTTGTTAACTTTCATTTATTAGCATTTAATAAAATGATTCCCACAACAGATAAAACTGTAAGTATCATAGTAACAATAGCAGTTATTATTTCTTCGATATTTTGTATACTTTTCAAAAATAACAAAAAACAGAAAAAGGCAATTATTCCTAAAAAGATATTTATAAAAATTTTCCAATTCATCTTTTTTATAAGAAAGGGTGGTTTAAATATTGTAAGGCCATCTTAATAAAAAAAATTCTTTCCTAAACCTTAATCTTTATTCCTTCTCTTCAAACTCAGCATCTACTGCTTTGTCTTTCTTTTCGTCTTCAGTGCTGCTACTTTTGCTGTTGTCTTCTTGGCCTTGCTGGCCTTCCTGTTGCCCTTCTTGAGAATTTGAATTTTCATTTGAATTAGCATTAGCTTGTTGATAAACTGCACTTCCAACTTCACCCAAAACTTTTTCTAAGTTTTCTAATGCTGATTTCATCTTTGTTGCATCCTCACTTGTTTGTGCTTCTTTTGCAGATTTTATTACTTCATCCATTTTTGTTTTATTTTCAGCAGATACTTTCTCCCCTAAATCCTTAATTGTTTTTTCTGAAGTATAAATCATCGAATCTAAATTATTCTTTAATTCAATTACTTCTTTTTGTTTTTTATCAGCTTCTTCATTTTCTTTTGCTTTTTTTATCATGTCTTTAACTTGTTCATCTGATAATTTTGTTGAAGCAGTAATTGTCATCTTTTGTTCTTTACCTGTTCCTAAATCTTTAGCAGATACATTAATTATTCCTGAAGCATCAATATCAAAAGAAACTTCAATTTGTGGAACACCTCTTGGTGCAGGTGGAATTCCTGTTAAGTTGAAATTCCCTAAACTAATATTATCTTTCGCTAATGGTCTTTCTCCTTGTAAAGCATGTATTGTTACTGCATTTTGGAAATCAGCAGCCGTTGAGAATACTTGACTTTTCTTTGTTGGAATAGTTGTATTCTTTTCAATTAATGGAGTCATAACACTTCCAAGAGTTTCAATTCCTAAAGTTAATGGGGTTACATCTAATAGTACAATGTCTTTAATATCTCCAGCAAGTATAGCTCCTTGAATTGCAGCACCCATTGCAACGCATTCCATTGGGTCAACTGATCTTTCTGCTTTCTTTCCTAATTTTTCTTCTAAGAATTTTTGTACAACAGGCATTCTTGTTGGACCACCAACTAAAATTATTTTTCCGATATCTTCTTTTTTCAGATTAGCATCTTTCAAAGCTTGTTCTACAGGATGAATACATCTCTTAATAAGAGGTTCAATAAGTTGTTCTAATCTTGTTCTTGTTAATTTTAAGGTTAAATGTTTAGGTCCTGTTCCTGTAGCAGTAATATAGGGGATATTAATTTCACTTTCCATTACAGTAGATAATTCTATTTTAGCTTTCTCAGCTGCTTCTCTTACTCTTTGCATAGCTGTAGCATCGTCATTCAAATCCATGCCTTCTTGTTTTTTGAATTCTTCAACAATCCATTTGATTATTTCTAAATCCATATCTGTTCCACCAAGTTGCGTATCTCCAGATGTTGATAAAACTGAAAAAGTTCCGTCTCCAAATTCCATAATTGTTACATCTAATGTTCCACCACCCAAGTCAAAAACTAATATTTTATGTTCTCCTTCTTTGTCAATACCATAAGCCATCGAAGCTGCTGTTGGTTCATTAACAAGTCTAACTACATCAAGTCCTGCAATTTTACCTGCATCTTTTGTAGCGGTTCTTTGATTATCATTAAAGTAAGCGGGAACAGTAATAACTACTTTAGAAATTGGCTCTCCTAAAAATGCTTCTGCATCTCTTTTAATTTTTTGTAATATAAATCCAGAAATTTGTTGGGGGGTATAAGTTTTTCCGTAAATTTCATATTTGAAATCACTTCCCATTTTTCTTTTTGCTGCAGCAACTGTTCCAGCAGGATTTGATACAGCTTGTCTTCTTGCAGGTTCACCAATTAATAATTGTCCGTCTTTAGCAAATGCTACAACAGATGGAAACATTTTTCCCGCTACTGTTGCTCCTTCTGCAGATGGAATTACTGTGGGTTTCCCCCCAATAACTACTGCTGCTTGTGAGTTAGATGTTCCTAAATCAATTCCTATTATTTTTTCTTTTGACATTTTATTGTTTTTCTTGTGTGTTTATTTTGTTGCACTTAGCAACTTTAACTTTTGTAGGCCTAATGACCTTTGAATATAATGTGTATCCTTTTTGTATTTCTTCTGTGATTGTATCTTCTTCCTCATCACTTGGTTCTTTATACAAAACTTCGTGAAAGTTCGGATCAAACAACTTTCCTATTGCTTGTATTTCCTTAAGTTCATGTTTTTCGAGTATCTTCAAAAACTTCTTTTGAAGCATTTCAACTCCTTCCTTCACTTTCTCATCTTTTATCTGTTTCAATGAACTTTCAAAGTCATCTAATATGACCATCAGTTCTTTGATGAGGTTTTCGTTTGCAAGTTTGATTATTTGTTCTTTTTCCTTTTCGAATCTTTTAACATAATTTTCGAAATCTGCTTGCATATACCTTAAAGCACATAATCGTTCTTCTGCTAATTGTTGTGCTTCTTCTAATCTTAACTTGTACTCCCGAATTTCTTCATTAGTACTTTTGTTTTCTGTTAAACTTTCTTTTTCCTTCTCTGCTTTGTTTAACATGTTTAAGGTTAAACTTTACAGTATAAATATGTTTTTTCCTTTTATCTAATAAAAAGGATACTATATGTAAAGATATTACATATTTTAGTTGCTTTTAGTAACTTTTATAAACTATTGTCCTTTATTTTTTATAGGTAGAAAGCATGAATCAAACAAAATTAGACAAACTAACATATAGAGAAAAGCAAGTATTAACTGAGCTTATAAAAAACTGTAAGATTTCCGACCAAGAAATTGCAAGAAAATTAAAGACTTCAAGACCAACAATTGTAAAAATAAGAAAAAGGCTTGAAGACAAAGGATTTCTAAAAGGATATACCCCAATAGTTGATTTTAAAAAATTAGGCTTAACAATTCATACTGTTATTTTATATAGATGGAGAGATTATTCCAAAACAAAAGAATTAGAACATGTAATTGATTTCATAAAATCTCAACCAGAAGTATTGCTATTTGTTAAGGGGGAAGGATTAGGAAGTAAAACAGATTTGATTATTTGCCTACATAAAGATTTGATTGAATATGAAACTTTTATTAGAAGATTAAAATATGAATGGAAAGACAGCGTAGAAGGTGTTGAAGTTTTCTTATCAAGTGTTGATGGAATGTTCAAGAATTATGATCTCTCTTCTGTTGCTCTAAATGCATTGCAAGAAAAAGTAATTCACACAAAATAATTTATTCTGTTGTAACAATTAAATCTTTAGGATTTTTATCATCGAAAAGGATTGTATTTTCTGTCTGGCTAACTTTACTATGTGAAGCTTCAATTAATTGAGGATACTGATGCAAATTTCCATTAGCTTCTAATTGTCTTAAAGAAAGTAGAGCTCTTGTTCCAAGTTTTTTAACAACCCACCTTGCACAAAAAGGAAGAGTTTGATATTCTTCAATTAAATAATTTAAAACTCCTCTTGCATCATTGCTCCTTATGTTTTTTTCATCTTGAATAATATAAATTCCAGAAGCTCCCCCCTCGTAAATTTTCCCATTTCCTTTTGTTGCAAAAGGCTCAATAGCATATAAACCAGAATTTAATGTATCTTTTTTTGAATTTGCAATATTTAGAATACTTATTCCTGCATGTAATTGATACTCTTCCATTTGGTGGCCCGTTAGATTTATTATTGGAGAACAATTATTTTTTTCAATTGCATCTTGCACAGCTTTTCCTAATTCGCCTAAACTTTTGTTTTCTCTTGCACTTTGAATTGCAGCTTTCAATCCTTCTTCACTAGCTTTTATCAATTCTTGATTTTCTTTTGAATTTTCTAAATCAACTGAAAAAGCAGAATCAGCGATAAATCCTTTAATCTGTACTCCAATGTCTATTTTCAATAAACCATGTGCTTTTGTTTCATCATTATAAGAAGGAGTGTAGTGCGCAGCAATATCATCAATAGAAAGATTTGTAGGAAATGCAACTTTTCCACCAAGTTCAATTATTTTGTCTTCTATTTTTTCTGCTAATTCTAAAAGCAACATGTCTTTCTTTACTATTTTTTTAGCATACTCTTTAACTTGTGCTTCAATTTTTCCTGCTTGAATAATATATTCTTTTTGTTTTGGTGTCATTTTAATTTTAATAGTAAAAGTTAGTTTTAAGTGTTTGGTTATGTTCAAGATAGTTTAAATGTAATTATAAAATGATAACATTAATAAGATTTATAATCTCTTATCTTCTAAATAGATTTTATGGATGTCGAAACAATCGCTTTAGATGAAGGCAGTACACATTGTTTTGTTAAACAAGAAGGGAATAAACTTTTATTTGTCAAAGAATTTTTTCCTTTGGGTTACAAAGTTGGAAAAAAAACATTTAGAATACTTCAAGCAGTAGATAACCGTATTCTTAAACAAATTAATCCTTTTTATCACCATCGTATATTTCCTAAAACAAATTTAGCGTATTTAGATAAAGAAATTAAGACTTGGCAACTTTGGAAAGAACAAGGAATACAAACATTAGAACTAGAAAGAATAGAAAAGTGGATTATCTTCTGGGAATATTTAAAATCCCAATCTCTTAACCAAGCATTAAATCAAAAAGATTCTCCACAACTTTTCGATCAGTTTATAGAAGTTTATGACTCAATTAGATCACTTGCAAAAAGAAAGCAAGAAACTAACTATTTACATTCAGACCCGCATCTTAAGAATTTCCTAGTGAGCGAAAACGATTATATTATCCCAATAGATTCAGGGTGTTTAATTAATAAAAAACTCTCTTTTCCAGAAATCGATTTTAGATTGATGAACCAAACTTTGTGTTCGATTCTTCTTCTTCAAACTTCTAATGAAGCCAAGACAGGATATATCAAACAATTCAAGTCAATGTTATCTCCAGAAGAAATTGAAAAATTTATAACATTTAATCCAAATATGGGCTCTAGCGGTAAAATTTATCTTAAATTAAGAGAAGAAGTAGCTTACAAAGTTAAGGGAAGAGATAAAAAAGATGTCCTTCAACCAGTTAATCATATTGAAAAGTTATATAATCAATATGTTAAAAAAATATTTGCGGAATAAAAAAATAATTATTCTTCTACACTTTCTTCTTGCTCTTTAATTAATTCCCCTATTGGAGTTTCTTTAAACTTAAGTCTTCTAGGTTTAGGAACAAAATTTGTAATTCTTCCTTCAGATGCTTTTCCTGTTCCTAAAAAGTCATTCTTGAATTTCATAATTGTAAATCCTCTATCTTTAGTTTGTGTAGGAATTTCTTGACCCAACATCCACTGTTCTGCTTGTTTTTCATCCATCTCAAAAACATTCTTTGTTGCCTGTTTTCCTATAAGCTGACTTCCTTCAATACTTAATCTTATTCCATCTGGCTGTTCTTTAGCAATGTATAATCCAACCCCCTCTACTCTTGCTAACTCATCAATCATGATTATTTCTTTTTGAGTTGCTTCTCCAGAAAAAAGCACAATTCTTTCTTTTCCAAACTTAGCTAATTGACCTTCTATTTCTGTTATTCCAAATTGTTCATTCAGCTGTTTAATCAGCTTTTCTTTTTCATAGTTATTTAAGAAATTTATTGGTACCATTTTGTTTTCTCCTTTAATACTGTAAATTTAATAACAACTATTTTTGTATTATCATTAATTCTAACACCATAATAATTTTCTAAGTGTTTATACATTTCTTCTCGTGAAGGATATTTTTCGGGGTGTTCAAAATCTTCTCTTTTCAAACTTCCAATATCAGTATGACTTACTCTGTTTACCACTGCTTTGGCAAATTCAAATTGCAAACTATCTCTTAAAGAAAGTTTATCTCCAACTCTTATTCCATTATTATTTCCTGTTTGATTTGTTGAAACAGATTCATCGATTGTCCAAGTTGTATTTTTCTCACCTTTAAGAATTAAGTTTGGTGATTCTCCTGAAAAAGTTATATTTCTAATTAGTTCTTCTGGTTCTTTATTATTTTTTTTGAATAAGTTTGTCATTTTCCTTTCCTCAATTTAGCTAAGAAAAATCCTTCTGTATTTGCCACTTGGGGATAAACTCTATGCGCTAATTTAACTTGATCATTGTATGTTTTATCTTGCCATTTTGTAATCCCGGGCTGAGTCTTTAATGGAAGTTCTATTTTTACTAATTTAACATTAAAGTTTTTCAAAGCAAAGTCTAAAATTTCTTCGTCTTCTTCAGGAGCATGCGTGCAAGTTGAGTAGATTAATTCTCCATTAGGTTTCAATACTTCAATAGCAGAAGCAATTAATGATTTTTGTAATTTAGAAAGATTTTCTATTGTATGAATATTCCACATTTCCAATGTTCTTGGTGTGCTTCTAATTGTTCCTTCTCCAGAGCAAGGAGCATCTAAAAGTATTTTATCAAAAAGAATATCATTTTCCTTAAATCTTCTACAAAAAGCAATTCCATCTCTTCTTGTCATAACAGTATTTGTAACTCCACATCTTTCAATATTTGCTGCAAGAATTTTTATTCTTCCAAATTTAACTTCATTAGCAATTAGCAAACCTTTATTTTTCATTTGAGCAGCAATTTGTGTAGTCTTGCTTCCAGGAGATGCACATAAATCTAAAACTTTATCTGTTTGTTCTGGCTTCAATGCTAAAGGTGGAAGCATGCTTGCAATTTCTTGTATGTAATAATATCCAAGTATATGTTCAATAGCTCTTCCTAATTCTCCAGGCATCAATTCATTTTCAACAACCATAATTTCAGGATACTCCTTAAATGGAATTTGCATTTTCCATCCTTTGTCTTCAAGTCTTTTTTTCAATTCTTTTGCACTTATTTTCAAAGTATTACATCTAATTGACCTTACAGGCATAACTTTCAATATTTCCATATAAGAATCAAATTCTTTTCCAAGCAAAGCTTTCATTCTTTCTAAAAACAAAGGTTTTGGTTCATAATTCTGTTTTGACATATAATTGTGATAAAAAGTACATTTAATTATATTTTGTAATCAAAATTCCCCTAAAGTCATCTGTTTTTTTCCTTCTAAAAGTTCAGTTGTGTTAACATTAAACACTTGAAATATATTTTCAACAGCAGGAAGAATTTGATTTTTCAAATAATACTCAATATTATATTCTCCTTGTTCATCAATCAATTTGACCTTGTCTCTTACTAATTTTTTCTTATCAGGAGTTTCAGCAATATAATATTCAATTGAACTTCCAGGATCCATAGGAACCTGACGTTCGAGCATTTTTTGAGCAGCAACAACATGAGGAGTAAGAGACTTATACTCACTTATTGGTTTTTTTAGTTGTGTTCGAACACTCATCATTTTTACATCAAATTTTCTTGCTTTTACTTTTTTTACTACTTCTTTTATAAGCTCAACAGCTCTTTTTTCATTTCCATCTTCTAATACCATTTTCAAAATATTATTCTGTGTTTCCCTAGCCAGTTTACACCAATCTCTTCTAACTGTTTCAAAACCTCTTATCTTCATTTTTCCTTTATCATCAATTAAAGCATATTTTTTCTTCGCCCCAAATTCTCCTGTTCTTTTAGTAACCCAGATTCCTCTTTTGTAAAAATCTTCTAAATCAATTTCCATAATTCCCGGCAATTCAGAATTTAGTTTTTTAAGAAATTGTTTTGCTTGTTCTTGAGTTTTTTTATTAAGCAAAAAAGCAATTGAATCAGTATCACTATACAAAGTCTTATATCCTTCTTGGTCAATTTTTGAAATTATATTTTTTATGTGATCTCTACTCAAAGAAGTTGTAGCAGCAGAAGCTTCTGCGCAATGGTATCTTGCTCCAAAAAATCCCTGATAACCATAAGAAGCATTTGCTAAGAGCTTGAAAGCATTACTTCTTGCTTTTTTTATTATATCAAATTTCTCAGCTAATTCTTTTTTGTATTGTTTTCTTTTTTCAATAATTTCTTTTAACATTTGAGGAAAAAATCCAAGTTCTTTAGAAAAATAAACTTTCTTTCCATTAATATCAACCTCTAGACAATTCTTTTCTTTTTTCTCTAAGATAGTTGACTTTGAAAGGTTATATGTAACAATAATACTTGGCCAATAACTTGTGAAATCAAATATTGCTAAATTTTCGTAAATCCCGGGAGAGGGTTGTAATACAAACGCTCCTTCATACCTTTCTCTGTTTTTTCTTTCTGCAATTTCATCGTAAGTGGGATGTTTCTCTGGAATCTCGTCAAATCTTTTTAAATTGTGCACAATATAATCTTCCACATTAGCAGACATACCATTTCTTGAAACATTGAAAATAGGTTCTTGCATAGTTTTAGTAAATTCTAATAAATCTGGCCAAAATTTATTGAATAAATTATAAGTCAAAATAGAATCTTGCAAGTTATATTCAAAATATTTTTCCCATTCATCTTCTTTTATTTTTGAAGAATGTTTAAACTCAAATTTCTTTTTTGCATCTCCTAAAAATTCTCCTGCAACTTCATTTAAAGACATTGTTTCTGATTGCATATACTGAGAATAAGCTGTTTGAATAAATCTTAACAAGTCAATATGTACAATTCCATCAACTTTGCTAGTAGTCATTATTCCCCTAGAAAACTTTGGTTGACTTCCATCTAATCCTAAACTTAATTTAACTCTATTTTTATCTGCTCTTGCTTTTAGGTATGGGAGATCAAAGTTATCTGAAAAATAACCAGTTAAAAAATCAGGAGCTTGTTCTTTTACAATCTCAACAAATCTTTCCAATAAAGAAGCTTCATCTTTAACATATTCAACAAAAGGAAAATTAGCTGATTTTTTCCAAGTTATAACTTTTTGAAAATTTTCTCCAACAAGAGAAATCATTAATATTTCTCCTTCCCCTATTTGAAGTGAATCTGTTTCAATATCAAAGGCAATCACTCTTGGAGTAAATTCTGTTTTTTCTATTTTCTTTTTAGAGTTTAATTTTATACACGAATCAGTTTCAATACTGCTATCAATTCCGCCAAACTCAAAACTATTATTTAACAAGTCTCCTTCTATTTCATACCAATTCAAAGGAGTAAAATCTTTTTCTATAATATAATGAGTTACAAATCCTAAATCATATCCTCTTCTTTTTTCTATTTCTGGCTCTCCAAGTTGTTCTGCAATATCATGCAAATCTTTGTAGTTTGTCCCAAAAATCTTTAATGCTTTTACTTCTTTTCCCAAAAATCTTTTATTACAAACTTCAACCTTTTCAACACAGCTTTTTCTTCCTTTAAGGTCTAATTTAATTTTAAGTATCTTTTCTTGAAGCTTATGAATTTGCTTTTCACTAGTCTTCTCTTTTAAAACAGCCCAGAAATAAACAGGACATGAATCAATTACGCATGCTCTTTTTCCTGTTTTGTCTCTCCCAATTATTTTGGCATAATTTCTTCCTTCAAAATCAAAATAATCAAAGTCTAAAGGAATAAATTCTGTTTTCATGTTATAAAAAAGGGCTTTTGTTATTTAAAGTTTGGGAAGTAAAAAAAATAGATTAAACTATTAGATAAATTTAGTAATGATTACTTTTTCTTTTCTAACTTGTTTAATCTCGTTTTTATCTCTGAGATTGCTTCATTTTCATCAAGAGTAAAAATCCTCTCTAGAAGTCTAAGCCCTAAGAAAGTTAAGACAAAAGTAAATATAAATCCCCCAATACTCAATCGTTTAATCTGAGAAAAGTCTAAATCAAAGAAAATTCCATGAATAATTAAAGCAATTGAAGCAGCTAAAGAGAACATTAAAGTTCCAATCAATTCTTTTTTTAGTTTTTTAGCCATTCTTTAAAAAACGTATTTATCCTTAAATATCTTTTTATAGTGTTCTTTTTTATTTGGTTTATGAAAGAGAAATTTAATAAGAATAGGGAAAATTTATCTGAATTAAGTATAAGATTATGTGAAAATTTACCTTTTAACTTTACGCTGTATGAAAAAGATGGCAATTGTAAAAAACCAAGTGAATATTGTGAATACTGCAAAAGAAGTGGAGATGTTTATTTTTGCCATAAAAAGACCTACATCCTGATTACTAACTTAATGTTACTATAGGATTATAATTATGAGCCAAAGAGTAAATGATAAAATTTAAATACTACTTAATAGTAACAATATTATGACAAAAGATGGTTTAGAAGGAGAATTTAGAAGAGAAAATATCCTTTCGGAAAGAGCAGTTTTCAAAGAGTATATGGCTTATGTAAATGGAGAATTACCTGATGAGTTAGGAACAAGAGGAAAGAGAATAATAGATCAAGCAGATACTATCTCAAAAAATTTAGGATATTCAGATATAAGCAAATGGCTCGATTCTTTTAAAAAAAGTAATGCAAATATTATTCCAATCGAAAGAATAGTACAAATAGAAAAAGATTACCGAAAAATCTCTAGACTAGGGAAAAGTCTAAGAGAAATTAATCAGGCAGTTTCGATAATTGAAGAACATGGAGATATTTATGGCGTAAGTAATGATGGATCTCTTTTTCTTAAAAGTTATGAAAAAAAGAAAGAGGCTATTTCTAATATGAAAAAATATTGTAGAACAGTTTTATATTTAAAAAATCAACCCACAATTAAAGTTAGATAAAAAATCTTAATTCAATAACTATTTATATTTCTTCTACGTAAACTTTTTAGAGCAATAAATAAACTATTATTTAACAATGGGACTAAACATAAGAGAAATTATTCCAAGAAAAGAAATTGAAATATCGGACTTAAAAGGAAAAACAGTTTGTGTTGATGCCTTCAATACATTATACCAATTTCTTTCGAGTATAAGACAAGTAGATGGAACACCTTTAATGGATAAGCAACAAAGAATTACAAGCCATTTATCTGGAATCTTTTATAGAAATTTAACTCTTCTTGAACAAGGAATGAAATTAGTTTATGTTTTTGATGGCATTCCTCCTGAACAAAAAGCAAGAACATTAAAAAAAAGACAGGGGAATAGAGAATTTGCAGCAGAAAATTACGAGACAGCAAAATCTCAAGAAAATTTAACTGAAATGAAAAGGTATAGTAGTCAATTAGTAAGAATAAATGATGAGATTATTGCGGAAAGTAAAGAGTTATTAATTGCTATGGGAATCGCTGTTGTTCAAGCACCAAGTGAAGGAGAAGCACAAGCAGCACATTTAAATCAAACAAGAGAAGAAATTTATGCAAGTGCAAGTCAAGATTATGATAGCTTACTTTTTGGAGCACCCAAGTTAGTTAGAAATTTAACTTTAGCGAGAAAAAGAAAAACAATAAGTGGGTGGATGGAAGTAAAACCAGAAATAATAGAATTAGATAAAGTATTAAATTACTTAGAGATAAATTTAGATCAATTAATCTGCTTAGGGATTTTAGTTGGTACAGATTATAATCCTAAAGGAATTCCTGGAATAGGTCAAAAGAAAGCATTACAAATTGTAAAAAGATACAAACAGCCAATACTAATTTTTGATAGTATTAAAGAACAAATAATGACCCTCCCAGAAGAAGACAGATTTGAATGGAGAGAAATATTTGAATTATTCCACAAACCAAATGTTTCAAATTCTTTATTTAATTTTGAGAAAGTTAATGAAAAGAAAATAAGAGAAATTCTTGTTGAAAGACATGACTTCTCAGATGAAAGAGTTCAAAAACAACTTGAAAGATTAAGAGAACTTACAGAAAAGAACAAACAAAAGAATCTTGAAAGATGGTTCTAAGTGTGAATTGATTAAGTATTTATATTTTAGTCAAATATTGCGTTATATTCTGCTTGTGAAATAAAATTATTTTCAAAAAGTAAATCTATTTTTTGTTTATACAAGGGGTTATAATTTGCTTGCCCCTCTAACAATCCTTCGTCTTTAAAAAAATCGGGGTCGCTAGTAATTTTTCCAACATAAGTTGCAATGTCCTCATCTTTATTATAAGCACCATAAGGTCTAACAAATCCTTCTTTAGGACCATTTGTTCCGTCTTTCCATACAAAATTTCCTTTATCTTTTAAAATTAAAGGATCTAAAAGTTCCATTTTACTTTTTCCGCCAATAAGGCCTGTCCAACGAACATCAAATTCATTATTTTCTTCAATTACCCTATTAGTCCAAATATCAAAATAAGAATTTTTATCATCTAAAGCATGTGCAAATTCATGTTTTACTGTGCTAAAAACTAGGGGTTCAAAAGGATTAAGCGGTTGATAAGGAAGATAAATTTCATTTTGATTATAGATATAACTCTTTCCTTCGGCAACCTTGTAAAGGTGCCAATATTGGCCATTATTGTCATAACGCGCTTGGTAAACTTCTTCTGGAAGTAAATATATCTTTTGTACAGAAGTTCTTGTTTCGGGATTAAGTGTAGAATAAATATCTATTAATTCTCTTAAAATAATTGCATTTTCAAAAGTTCTTGTTTCACCTTGCGAATTCGTAATTTCTAATTTTATCCCGCTTAGCCTTTCGAAATCTTTCTCAGTAGGATAATTATATCTTAATTCTGTTGAAGCCTTTACAGGATAAATAGATTCAGCATAATAACGTAAGCTCGCGGAATCTTCTTTATTTAAACCGTTTAAAGAATAATCATATCCCTTAAATAAAACATTATCTAAAACATTACCTACTTGCTGTTTATTTGAAGTTAAAGAAAATCCATTAAAATTAGTAAATAAAATTTTTTGAGATTTAAGGACGTCATTATCTGTGATCGCTAATTCAATAGGGGAGGTATAAGAAGAAAGTAGATTATCTTCTTTTAGAAAGGTTTTTCCTTGATAATTCTTAAGGGTCATGCTATCATCCTCCAAATTTACATTTCCTTGTAATTCTACAAAAGGAATTTTATTCTGAGAATCTCTGTTCGTTATTATTAAAGAAGAAGCCATATCTCCTAAAAGATAATTATTAAAATGAATTTGAAAATTATCCATATTCTCTATTTTAACATAAGGATTTGTTGTTCCAAAATCCAAATTAAAATTTGTTCCTTGCGCTTTCAGATTTTTATTGCCTAAAAAAATTGCGTTTGCATATTCTTCCGGAAAATTTTCTTTATTAGAAACAAGAAGTTGAGTTATTGAAGAAGTTAAAATTTCTATTCCTCTTGTTTGTGCTGTAGTATCTTCTAAAAGAAGTATTCCATCTTGAACAATTTTTATCCCCCCAGTTATTATTTTAATGTTATTAATTTCAAAATTAGAACCGAGAATAGTTTCTCCTTCAACGGAAAAAGAACATGTTTCTAAACACTTCAGATTAGCAAATTGATCTTCTCCGGGCAGTTTTATCTTTGCCTCAGAAGAAGTCCCGGATAATTCAAACTTTCCATTAGCATAAACTACTCTTGTATCTGCAGGAACATCTAAAGAAGCTTCTCCAAAATTTAAAATTCCCGCTTGTGCTGTTGTTAAATCTGCAGCGATTATACTCCCTCCTGCATCTGTTGATAAGAAAGAATAAGTTTCTGGAGAAGAAGGATAAACATTTCCATAACTCGCTTCTCCAATATTAATTGAAGGATTTCCTTGCAAAAAGAAGTAAGTTACTTGTCCTCCTTCAACAACCATACTAACTCCTTCCCCCTCATAAGGGACATCCTCTCCTGGTTGGGTTTCAATAATCGGAGAAGTAGTTTCTACAGGAAGTATTCCAACATCTGATTGAGCTAAAGGAAGGATTAGGCTAAATAAAAATAAAAACAAGATAAACAAAATTTGTTTTCTCATTTTGTTGCAAAGCTCCAAGAATAAGGCTCTTTATTTAAGTAAATCTCTTTATCTGTAATTGTAAATAAAGTACTATTTCCATAAGGTAACATATCAATATAAATTTTCTTTTCAGAACTTAAATCATATAAACAGGTTAAACAAAATTCAGGATAATAAGTAACTACATTCTGTACACTAGCGTTAAGTTTAGAGTAAAATAAATTAAAATCAAAAGGAATTTCAACTCTAAAATCATTTAGAGAATAAGAATTGTTATTTATTCTTAGAGAGATAGCATAATTTGCTCTTATAACGACATTTTCTTCAATAAAAGAAACATTCACATCTTGTATCTCGTGAGTAATTGTAATATTTGACTTATTGTAAGTATAATTTTTGAAGTTTTTTATACAAAATGGAAGTTCTTCTTGAATAAATCCAGCTAAATGATTTCCAATTAATTCTTTTGAGGGCATTAAGTTAGTTCCATTATCTACATAATAAGGAATTCTTCCATCAATAGAAGGAGTGTCATCCATAAGAATAAAGTACCCCCCTTGTTTTCCAATCTCTCCTAAACCAACTTTTCCAACTTCTTTAAAACACTCTTGAACTAAATCATAAACCGGTTGTGTAGAGGCGGGAGCATCTGATTTTAAGGTTAAATTTTTTCCACTGAAGGCAATTAAAACTCCAACACTAGCAACAATTATTACTCCAATAATAATAAAAATTGTAACTTGCCCTCTTTTCTCAATCATAAATTAACAAAGGGAAAAGTTATTTTTATAGTTTATTACGATGGAAAAGCGGAGGGCCGAGGTTTTTAATTTGACAAATTCAATTAAAGATTAAACTGAAAGCGGAGGGTGGGAGTCGAACCCACACAAATTCGCTCTGCAGGCGAACGCAGTGCCGTTGTGCCACCTCCGCATAAAAACCATAAAATTGAGTTGTATATAAAATTATTGTTAATCTAATTACAAGTATAATCTGATTTAAAAGAAAGTCCCTCTGCCTGTTTTAACACCCCTTTTCTATTTTCAGGTATTTTTTCTTCATTTGCTTTTTTTAGATATTTCAAAACTCTTCTTTTTTTAATAAGCAATGGCACCTTACTATTAATGCAAGGCCCCCCAATACACCCCCCTTTGCAAAAAGTAACATCTAAAAATCTTATTTTTTTGTTTGGTTTGTTTAAAAATTTTATAACTTTATTCATTCCATCTATTTCTAAAGTTTCGTTAGCATGCAAAATATTCCTTATTTTCAATGTTTTAGATAATCCTCCAGAAAGAGGATAAATCTTAGTATAATCATTGTAAAATTTATCAAAAAGAAGACTTTCATTTAACATATTTTTTTTAATTTTTAGAAATTTATCCAGTTCTTGTTTTAATCCTTTGTAGTCAATTACAAAATCCACTAACTTTGATTTTTCTGCTTCTATTTTCTTAAAATTACAAGGAGAAATAAATACAATTTTATGTTTAGGATAAATTTCCTTACAAATTTTAGCAGTAGCAATCATTGGACTATCTACTTGTAATAGATTATTTTTATATTTAGGAAAAGTATTTTTTATTGTTTCGACAACCCCTGGACACACACTTGAGATAAATAACTGATTAGAATTTTTTATTTGTTTATAATATTCTTTATTTACTAATTTTGCTCCAAAAGTTAGTTCGACAACTTTATCAAATCCTAATTTTCTTAGTTGAGAGATAATTAAGGGATATGAAAAATCAACAACAAAACTAGGAGAGACAAGTGCAACATATTTTCCTTTAAGAGGGAATTTCAATTTTCTATTTTCTTTCATCATCTCTTTTTACAAACAAGCGCCCCGGACAGGATTTGAACCTGCGACCCCTAGCTTAGAAGGCTAGTGCTCTATCCAGGCTGAGCTACCGAGGCTTTTTAGTGTATATCAAAAACAAGATAAAATTCTATTTAAAATCTTTCTATTTTACTTATTTTTACTTAATTTCTATTTTATCAAAATCTTTTGCAAGAATACTCTCTTTGAAAATCTTTTTAGCAGACTTTAAAATGACATCTAAATCTTTACTATATCTTTGACTTATATGTACAAGAACAAGTTTTTTGCAGTTTGCTTTCTTTGCAATCTCCGCAGTCTTATCTACACTTAAATGATGATATTCTGCTGCTTTTTCTTTGAAATCTTCACCAAAAGTAGACTCACAAATAAGCAAATCCGAATTTTTAACAAACGGAATTATCTCTTTATTAAAAGAAGTGTCTAATATAAAAGATATTTTTTTTCCGGGTTCTTTAAAGGTAAAGTTTTTAGCAAGGTATTTTTTTCCTTCAAAAGTTATGTCTTTCCCTTCTTGGAATTTTTGTAATATTGGGCCTTTCAATTTTGTTTTAGAAAGTTTATTTTTGTCAATTCTAATTTTTTCTTTTTGTATAAATGTATATGCATTACAAGGAATTCCGTGAGTCATGTTTTGAGCAGTAATAAAAAAATCTTCTGTTTCTAAAAATTTTCCACTAACTTCTTCTACTTCTACACCACATTCTCCTTGGAAAATGAAAGTTTTAAGAAGAGTTTTCATAAATTCTTTTGTTCCTTTTGGCCCATAAATAAATAATTTTTTATTATACCCGCTAAAACTTAAAGTTTGTAATATTCCAGGAAGCCCTAGAACATGATCTCCATGCCAATGCGTGATAAGAATACGAGTGATCTTGCAAGGATTAAGATGAGCTTTCCTAAATTGCCTCTGAGTTCCTTCCCCACAATCAATTAAAATATTTTCATTTTGTGTTTCTAATAATATAGAAGTATGATTCCTTTCCAAACTAGGGATTGCGTCACTAGTTCCAAGAAAAGTTATATTTAACATGCTTAAAAAAGCAAAAAAACATTTATATAACTTGTCAATTCTCAACCAAAACTAAATGTTGAAGTTCATTAAATTAAAGAAATTATTTCTTTAAAGCAGTTGATGCTGGAGAGATACAAATAATTGTGTCGCCTCTCAAAAAAGTAAGTCCTAAATTTCTTTTAACTTCACCGTTTTGCATTTCCTTTATATTATCCAATACCAAATTGATATGGATATCAAAGGCTAGTAAGGTTCCTACAAATTGCTTATCTCCTTTTAAATAAACTAAAACTTCTTTACCCTTCGACATATTCAATAAATCTAGGGGTCTTTCAATTCCGCTTGCCATAAGGTAATTGATTAAAATTGATTTATAAAAGTTTCGCAAAAAATTTTGTTATGTTGGAATATATTACTTTTTTATACAAACAGAAAGATATTTAAACAAAAAATCAAAAACCTTAATATGGATCGAGGAAAAAAAGTATCTGGCGGGAAATATATTGCTAGACGTAAAAAGAAACTAAGAGAATCTCTTGGACAAAGGAGAGTTGTAAAGTTAGGCGAAGACAAAAGAAGACAAAAGAAAGTAGCTGGTGGAATTAGAAAAGTTTTCATGCTTGGAGCTAAATTTGTTAATGTTCAAGACAAAGGAAAAAGCAAAAAATTACAAATAAAAAATGTAGTAGAAACACCATCAAATAGATTCTTAGCAAGACAAAATATAATTACAAAAGGTACAATTCTTTTAACAGATTCTGGCAAAGTGAAAGTAACAAACAGACCAACACAAACAGGAATTATCAACGGTGTTCTTGTACCTGAAACAAAATAAAGTTTTTTAATTAAGTATCTTATTTACTATTATAAAGTTACACCTGATAGAAAAGTTTAAATATCTTAATTTATATGATTTTTAATGATAGATTACTCTCCAAAGATTTTGCATATAGGATTTAGTAACCCTAGAGAAGAGAAAGCTAGTCTTAATGAAAATTGTTTAATTTATCGCCCTAAGGATGTATATGCTAAGATAAATCTAATTTCTGAAAGGATTTATGAAGATTTTTTCAGAGAGGGGAATAAAACTACAATCTTACCACTAAGAACCGAAAAAGGCCCAGGTGAATTAGTAAGAATGTTAGAAGGAGATTTTGGAGTAAGATGTTTTACAATAATTGGGGGAATTATTGCTCCTTTTAGAGCTACTTCGGAACAGATGTTCAGAATAATGCAAGATTTAGAAGAAAATCCTCAAAAATATTTCTCTTCTACTGAAAAATAAAGTTTTTTTAAAGAAAATTTTTACTTCTATAACATAACACTAAAAACCAAAAGGTTTATAAAAGAAAAAGATTTATAAACCTTACGGGAAATACCCTTCTAATATACGATGAATTTTGTAAAACGTTGCCCTGAGTGTAATAGCATAAACTTAACTTATGATTCTCATTTAGGAGAAATAATCTGTAACGATTGTGGTTTAGTTATTGAAGATAAAATGACTGACAACGGTGCAGACATGCAAGGTAAATTCGATAAAGACGAGAAAAAGGGCAGAGGTGGAGCTCCAATAAGCATGCAAAAGTTTGATAAAGGCTTAACAACTAATGTTGGAGAGATTTCTGATATTTACAAATTAGAACCAGGACAAACAAGAAAATTCTTAAGATTAAAAAAATGGCAAGAGAGAGTTTCAACTTCTATTGAAAGAAATTTAAGATTAGCAATGGCAGAGCTTAGGGTAATTGCTTCTTACCTTAACCTTCCTAACGTTGTTAGAGATGAAGCCTCAAGAATATACAACTTTGTTCTTCAAAGAGGTATGGTAAGAGGAAGAAGTATGGAATCAGTTATTGCTGCTTGTTTATACGCTGCTTGTAGAAGTTATAATATTCCTAGAACATTAGATGAAATGGCTACAGCTTCAGATGTAGAAAGAAAAGAAATAGGAAGAACTTACAGATTTATTATAAGAAAATTACAAATTAAGGTTAAACAAAGTTCTCCAAAAGATTATATTTCAAGATTTTCTTCAGTATTGAAACTTTCTCCAAAAACACAGAACGATGCTCTAAATGTATTAAAAAATGCAGAGAAAATAGAACTTACATCTGGAAGAGGTCCAGCAGGAATTGCTGCTGCTGCTTTGTATGTTGCTGCATTAATGAATGATGAGAAAAAAACTCAGAGAGAAGTCGCAGATATTGCGGGAATAACAGAAGTAACAATAAGAAACAGATACAAAGAACTAATAGAAAAACTAAAGTTAGAAGATAAAATAAAAGAAAAAGAACCGTCCCAAAAAATCCAATCAAAAGATTAAACAAAATTAACTTTCTACTTTTTTAATCAATTCAATATATTTTTAAGCCCTTAATTATATTTATAATAAGTCAAGCGGGATTGCCAGAGTGGTCAAATGGGGCAGCCTTAGGAGCTGTCGGCTTAGTGCCTACAAAGGTTCGAATCCTTTATCCCGCATGAAGACAACCTACGGTTTTCTCTCACACATTTTCCCTAAAAGAAATTGAAAGAAAATCACCTGCGGGTTTTTCACAATTCATGCAACAAATAAGAATAAGAAATGATACAAAATTTCCTGTTTTGCTTTATCGTACATTTATCTATTCATTCTAGAATTACAGACTGCATCTTCTTTACATTTTGCACTTAAAATATTAGATAAATCACTAATTTTGGCATTACTTTTATCTACAATAGATTTACATTGTTCTTCTACTATAATTTTATCAAAAACAAGTTCCTTAAAAAAAGATTGAAATTGTTTACTTTCTTCACTTGTTCCCCTATAAAGAAGGTCTAAATTTAGTGTAATAATCTCATTATATGCTGAGCTGATTGTCCAAGGTACATGAGTATCCAAATAACCCCTGGCAGTCTCAAGAGATAATGCATCCATGTCCTTAACATATCTATAAACTGCATGAATGTATTTTTCATCTCCAAAAGAGTTATAAGAAATACTATTTGCTAAGGGGATAGAATCCAATTTCAATTTGGATGAATCGACATTAGAATAAAAATATACTTTACTATTTTCCACTTTATCCACTATCCCTAATTCATTTTCTAATGCACAATGTTGAGCAATAAATATTAAATCTCCTTTTTGAACCATTTGTTTGTCTATTTTATAAAAATTAGAGCTACTTTGTATAAACCCAATTGTTTGAGAAGTGCCCCATCTGTTGCTAATTCCTGTCATTCCACTTAAAGAAAGAATATTTGGAATAGAATCAATCAAACCGACTCTGCCTTCTGCAAGATTTAATAATTTTTCTACTGTTCCTTCTTCTTTTAAATTTTGTGTTGAAGGAATAAGTTGTTTATTCTCTTTACAAGACTGAATAGCATTGCAATTGTTGCCTATTAAATTTTTTACATATTCAATATTTTCATTTTGATTAATTGGATGCCAGAATATATTCTCACATTCTTGGGAAGTTATAGTATTACTCATTACAATACGTTTTATAAGAGAATAAGCAGGAATTTGTAAAGTATCCTTGAAAATAGATCCTCTTTTTTTAGACTCTTCAGGGTAAGCATTAAAAATGTTATCAATCTGTGTAGAAGCTTCTGACAAAGTTATTGGTTTTTGTGGGTTGTTTGAAGAAAAAAGACTCCCCGAAAGAGTGTACACCTTATACAGATATTCTTCCTTCGCATTTTTGCCCATAAAAGTCGGTAATACTTTTTGATTATGTTCTATTTTTTCGGTTTTAGAATCGCGATAAGAAACAATTATTTGTTTAGAATTTTCAAATGCATTAGCAACATCATCGCTTCCAGAAGTAATAATCGCAGTTTTAGAAATTCCTTGGTTACATCCTTGTCTTATTAAAGCAATATCTCCTATTCCTGCTTTAGAAGGATCTATTTCAGTATAGCTACTCTTCCAAGCAGAATTTAAAGAAATATCTAAAATAGTACGTTCAAAAAGAGGAGTAATTAAGGATATAATCTCTCTAACTGTTTTTGGTCTAGCCAAAGCAGGATCCAAAGCAGAACATTGATCTTTGGAGATTAAATCATCTATAACCAATTTACTTATTGCTTTAGTCAAATATTTATTTGCTTTTACCTCGGATAAAATTGCATCTCCATTAAGAATTTCTATTGTATCTAACCAACGAGAATCAGAAGTTATACTTCCAGCATACAAAAGTTCATTCATGTCAGTTATTACTCTATCAAAAGTGTATTTAGTATAAGAATTACTTGAAGAAGCCAAATCTCCAATATACCTATATGCTCCATGAACATAAAAATCTTTTATAGAACTAAAACTAAAGGATTCAGTCTTGGTAGAATAAACCGTTTCCTTACCCCATCCTTGTGGGAAAGTATATTCAAAGCTAACTTGCTCTCCATTAGTGTTACTTATAAATTTTTTAAATATACCAAATCTATAATTTGAATCACATCCTTTTCCAATTGCAATTAAATCTCCTTCTTGCATATCTAGAGGATCAATTCTTTGATAATTTTTGTTGTTTGAAAGAGCTTCTAAAAAGTGAGCTGTTCCTTCAGTAAAATCATCATCTTCAAAACCTTTAATTCCAGAGGATTGTAGTAGTTCTTTAACACTCGGTGTTTCAGTAGATAATTGTGCGTTTGGAATTTGTGTAGAAGTTAAATCAACATCCCCATTAATAGAATGAAGATTGGTAATTAAATTATTTGTAGTTGAACTTTCTGTAGTTGTTGTTTTCCAATTTGCTCCAACATCAGATGTTCCAGTACCCAAATTAGTAATTGGTTTTCCCACAGCCGGTGCTTCTTTCTGTCCAGCAGGAGAAGAAAGTGCATCTGATTTACCGTCGCTTGTTGGTTCGAATATTGCATAAACAGGATAAGTATCGTCTGAAATATCTAATTCAAAGTACCTATACTTTTTATCCATTTGATAAAATTGAACTCCCCATGCATCAGGAGAACCTAATTTAATATATTCTTTTGTAGTGGAATTGATTAATTTGGTATTATCATTCCAATCAAATAGTTTAGCTCTATAGATGCCGTTGGTTTCGTTTTTATTTATCCATTCAACAAAAATAACACTATGAGAATATTCTGGTTGGTCAACAATATAAAGCCAATCTCCTGGTTGGATTTTTTCTAATTTATTTTTTTCATCCAAATCAGCAAAGCTATTTGAAGGAGAAGCAAAAATAATAGTGGTTGTTCCAGGAATTTTATCTTCACCTATTGTTACAATTGCATTTTTATTTTTTGTTTCTAAAGTATTAACAGTATATTTTTTTCCAGATTTATCTGAATAAACTAAAACGGGTATTGCGCCATTAGGAAATTCATATGTCTCTTCTTCAGCTTTTCCTTTTGATTTTTTATAAACATACATTATTGAATCCCAGCAACTAGCAGTTGAAGGAAGAATTCCAATTAAACCATATTCTTTATTAATCGAGCGAATTCTATTGGCAGAAGTTCCGTCTAATTCAATCATGGCCTCTAACACTGCTTGTCTTATCGGACTTAAAGTAGAAGCAATTTCTTCAGTTCCTGTTGTTGGAACAATAGTTGGTGAAATGGTTTGCGTTATTTTATTTAATAAATCAGATAATAATTGCTTATAAGCATCTCCTTTCAAAAGCAAAAGTTTAGCAAGATATTTTGTTTGCGCTACCTTGTCTTTTAATTCATCAATAAGAGCAATTCTAGTAAGCGAATCATTTTCTGCTTCTATCTTTTTTATTTCCTCTATAATTTGTGCTTCTTTCAAAACCCCACTATTTTCTAATGCTTCTAAATCACTTTCAGAGATACTGTCTAATGCATCATCCACAAGAGTTGTACTTTCAATTGAATCCTTAACACTATCTGTATTAATCCAACACCGCATATTTATATTTCCGCAATAACCTACATCTTTCCATATTGCCTTTTCAGTGTTAGAATAATAATCTGTTTTTTGTGCAGGGTTTTCAGATGCACAAATCCTTATTATTCCGCTTTCATAATCATTAGAACATTGAGCACTAGTAGTAATATCTGTTTTCTCTGCCTGACTTTTAACATATAAATCACTAATTAAATCTGCGCTGAATGCGGTTGATACTTCTTTAAATCCACATTCTTCTGCACCATTAATACTTATACATAACTGTTTATATCCTGAAGTCCCAACTAAATCTTTAGAAGTTGAAATTGAATCTCCTTTTTCAAGAGAACCAGTAGCAACAAGCAAATCTGAAACAGAATTTTGATAACTATTTACACTTTCTTCATTTTCTCTTAAATAAATATTATAATATGCCATTGTATCTTCTCCAGCATAAATATGATAGAATATTTTATAATGTGAAACAGGAGGAACTTCTGAATCTGATAAAGAAGATTCTTCAAACCATCCGCTAAATTGGGATGGAGAATCAGATTTGACTAAAGAACTTAAGAAATCGGCACTTGAGGGAAGCACACTTGAAATGAATGTACTACAAACTCCTGCTTTAATATAATCTGTTGATCTTGAAATAAAGGCTTGCTTAGAATTTATTGCATAATTATTTATAAAATAATCTCCTGCGCTCTTTGCCGCAGAAAGTGCAATTACTCCGGTAGAATATTCTCCTCCGCCTTTTCCAGAATTTCCAGTAAGAAAATTAATGACTGTTGGAAGGATTATATTCTTTCCAAATTTAGCAACTTGTTCCCATAAAACATTACATAAATAAACACTATATAATTCATGACAAACCCCGATATTTTCTCCTGTGTCTAAACTAGTTTGGAAACAATCACTTACATCCCCTAATACTGAAACTAAATTGTCTAATCCAGCTTTAACTCCTTCAAGACATATTGGAACAGCAACATCACCCCCAAATCCCACAAAATTAGGTAAACATAAAGTCAATCCACCCAATACTCCTTCTTGTTTAACATCTTTAGATTTATACCCCAACAAATTACATCTACTTGAAGGACAGATAACTGGGTCACAAAAATTGAATAAAAGAGTACATTCTTCAGCAGACATAAAATCATGACAGTCTATATTAAAACTATTAGTAACAGATTCTCCAACATTAATTTTTTGCCCATTTACTGTTACCACTCCTGTTCTTTTAGTTGGAGCAATATCATTTGCTTCTTTAACTGCTTTTTGAGCTTTAAGGATTTGAACCTTAGCTTGTTCAGTAGTTAAGATTGGAAAAATATAAGGTTGAGAAGATTTAAGATTTATCAGTTCACATAAATCGGCATCAGAGATGTCAAATTCTTCAAACCCATTACTCCCAACATTACAAAGATAAAAACTTTGTAAATTCCCAGAGTTATCATAAGAAGCAATTTCTCCATTTAATAGGTTAGACTGGGGCATTGCAGCATACCAACCCTCTGTAATATCGCTCGGCACAATTGCAGCAAGTCCTTCATAAGGAGCATTAGTAAACCAAGTAACAGTAGGATTCGAATATTTATTCTTTAATAATTCTGGAGTGTATCTTACTATACTTAATCCAAGTGGATTATGCTTTTCTGAATTTGCAATTTTTAGTGTATAAGTTGTAAGAGCAGGGTCTAAAAGGTAAGTTTGAATTATTTTAAGATTAGTTAGTGTATCTCCTAAGTCTAATAAGTAATATGCTTTTGAGTTTAAATCATAAATTGGATAAACAAAATTATCCCCAACAGGATAGTTATTTGAATAAAGATTATGTGCTTCACTAAATTTAATGACTTTCGAAATTCTAAGTCTTTTATTACTTGGTTTTGAAAAGTCTTTAGCAATTCCTTCTTGAAATCCTGTTGATTCAAATAAGTCATCTAATTTCCCTTTTGTTTCGTAATTAGAATTTATTTCAGAAACTATTTGTGTAAGTCCCGAGGTTGTTGTTTTTTTTGTATCAACACTTGCATCATCAGTAGTTAAAACTCTAATATAAAAGTCAATGTTCTTTAATTGCTCGAGAGTGAATCTTTTAGCAACCCAATTTTCATAAGAGTAAAAACTTGCGCCTTGCGAATTCAATCCAATCTCTTTTGCTTGCTCTGAGGTAAGTTTTTCAATTTGTGCTTGAACTTCAGGACAATATTTTTGCATAAATTCTTCTAAGCTAAACTCGCTATTTTCAGTAGTAGTTGTTTTTTGTGATGTTGAAGAAACAATAGATGCTTTTTGTAACTCAAGTATTTTGTTATTTGAATCTGTTTTAGAATCACTTATCTTTTTAACTTCTGCTTCAATTGTTTTTGAATTTTCTAACAAACAATCATCAATAGAGGTAAATTCTCCAGGATTATCTTTAACCAAATTAGTACACTTATCAAACCACCCGCCAACTTCACCAGCCCCCCTCATTACTAATTGTCTAGCAGTATTGGAAACTCCCCCTGTAGCTAACTTAGAAATTGTCAATCCAGCAATTGTTGCACCACATGCAACTCTATCTACAGCTATTACTTTTTCTAACCCGCTAGAAATATCTACAAAAGTTTTCTTTAAATTATTTAAACTCTTTATAGTTGCATTTATTTGATCAGGAGCAAGAGAAAAAAGAGGCTTTTCTATTCCAATCTCAAAACTTAAGTTAGATTTAGTTCCATAACTACTTGAATCAGAAATTAATGAAATTTTTGCTGATTTCTTAAATGAAATACTTGAAAGGAAAAAAGAATAACCTGTATTTTGTGAATTTACAAGTATGCTCTTTTTGAATACCTTTGCATTATTACTCCCTAAAGTTAAATCTTTATTCAAATTTGTTTGGGTAGCAGCATTATGAAATGTAATTACAATTGTTGCTTCAGGATTATCTTTATCTTCATCATTAAGATCAGTTAGTTTAACTATTCCTGCCCCATTATTAAAAGAGACTTCTTTGTTTTTGTAAAGAGTAAGGGTGCTATGAATATTGGTGCTTGTGTCAGTTATAGTAAACTCAGCAGAATAATCTTCTTTAGTTGGTTCATAAATATTTGAAAGAGATATTTCTCTAATTTTTCCGTTAATAGTAACATATTTATTATTAATATCTTGATTAGTTATTTCTTCATATGAACACTTGTCTGAAGTAAGTTCTGGATAATCTGTTGCAAATTCATTACACAAATCTGAAAGAGATTTATGTTGTTTAGCAAGATAAGCCATAGAGATTGCATTCTCTAATGCTTTTTTCCCATAAGTTGTTTCTTCATATTTTTCAGAAACATATTTTGTTGATAGTTCATAATAATTTTCTTTAGCACTATCATAATACTTTTTCTCTTGTTCATCTAATAAGTCATCTGTGAAAGATTCAACAGATTCTTTTATAATAAAAATATTCCTTCCAAAAATCACTGAAGATGTTTTTTCATCTTGTGCTTTTCCTTCAGTATATACTACCTCAAAATGTTTTCCTGCCCAAAGAGCATTCCACTTTTCAGATAATTTTAATCCAAAATTTTTAGTCAAAGTTTCAAATGAAAGAGTAATAAGAGGCTTATCTGCTTGAAAAGAAACTTTAGCTAAAGAGGCTAATTCAGCAAGTTCATCATCTGCTAAAGTTAAAGAAGAGGTAGTCTCTTTATTCTTGGGTTTAGAAGCAAGTAATGCAACAGGAAATCCTTTATAATTATCTGAATAAACAAAATAAACTGAAGAAAGACCATTTTCTGAGTCGTAAAGCCAATCACCAACTTTAGCTAATTTCTGTTCTGATTGAGTATTTCCGCTATCGGTGGCTATATTAAAAATTATTCCAGGATTAATTGAAAGTTCAAAATTACTTGTCTCAGTATCTTCAGTACATTTAATCTTAACTCTTTTATTTATTCCATTATTACTAATTTTTAATATTTGACATTTATTATCTAAAAATTTTGCTCCTTCTTCAACTTCTAAAAATTCTGAATTAACCTGAAGTTTTACCCTTGTATTTTGTGCGTTTAAACTTTCTACTTTTAATTTTAAATTTTCTCCGCATTGACTCCCTGCTAAAGAAATTGAATTAGAAGTTTCTCCTGCTTTCAAACTAACAGAAGAGACTTTTTTGTCTCCAGAATAAACTTCAATATCTGCTTTATCTTTTGTAATTTCCGTAACTTTTAAATATCCTCTTTTTCCCCAAAAGCTAAAATTCTGTTTTTGTCTTTCCCATTCATCTTCTTCTAGTTTAGACATATAAAAAATAGATTTTCCAACACCAAATAAACTATCAGAATTATACTTAATCTGCACAGTTAAATTTCCAGCAACAGATTCTGGCATCGTTGAAAGGTTAGGTTGCTGTTTTAACATAACTTTCATGCTACCAACATCACTGAATATTGAAGAGGTTAAGTCAATTGCAGTATTTGCTGGAATAAAAGATATACTTGAAACATTTCCAGGAACAGAGCCAACAAGAGTTATACTTTCTATAGATTCAATTTTAATTAAAGGATTTACTTTAATCGCTTGTAATTTGCAATAAGCAGGATAATCTTGATCTAATAATAAATCAGAAGTAGCCGGTTTACATCCAAAAGGGGCAACTTGAATTACTATATCTTGTCCTTGTTCACAAGAAGGTTTTCCTGAACTTGCTGTTTGTGAATTACCATTAAATGAAAATCCCGAACTCGCAGTAGCAGCGAATATATTATTTAAAAAAAGGAGCGTTATAAAAAGACTAAAAAGAGCGATAAAAAATTTATTTTTTTTATTCATCCTAAACTAACCTCCACTTGTTCTTGTTCTACAAGGAAATAATTTTTTTGAAGATCTTCCATACTCTTTGGAAGAACAAGTTCATTCATTTTAATTATTATTGAATTTGAGTTCTTAAGTTCATATTCACTTACAATCAACTGTGCTTTTCCTCCCCCGATAAGCACATTAGAAATAACCTGGGCAGGAATAGTTACATCTTTACATGTTTTGTCTTTAAATCCAAATACTCCACCAATTCCTGTACTTAATGTTTCACTACATTCTTCTGTGACAGTTTCCTGAAGTTTAATTGAAGAGTTTTTGTATACATAAACCGAGACATTATAATCTCCTTCGCTAAGATTAATAATTTTTTGAGAGGGATAAGAAATTGTTTGAATATTATTTTTAGAAGCAAAAGAGATTAAGGCAAGATCCGCGCTATTTTGATTTCCTAACAAGGTTTGAAGATTTAATGAGTATAATTTATTTAACATCACACTAACACTACTTTCTTTATTTGTTGAAATAATTTGATTTAATTCTGCATAACCTAGAGCCCGAATAGTTAATATTCCATTAATACACTGGGGGAATTCAGATTCAAGTTTTCCTAATAATGTTTCTCCAATATAACATTCTTCATTTATACAAGAATAAGAAATAGAAGCATCAACTGGTTGAGAATCTTGATTATAAGTTTGAATATTTGTTAAAGTATTCTTATTGGGGCAAATTTCAGCAATTTTATCCATTGGTGTTGCATTCAAAGCAATTCTTGGCCTATTTCCTTCAAGCACTACAGCAACAGGAAATTGGAAAGTCTCTTCTCCATCGATAATTTGAATAAGCACAGGATATTTTAAGCTATATACAAAATGATAAGGAACATAACAAAAACCAATTATTCCCAATCCCTGTTGATTCCCTACGGGAGAAGCAATAAGCGTATTTCCTTCAGAGGGTAATACTTCTATAGCACTTGGCCAATCTTCAAAATTAAAAAATTTAACTTCTTGTTCAACAGGAGAGTCAATAAAAAAATATTTTTGATTTTTTGTTGTTGGTTTTGCTGTTCTTAGAGCAAGAGTGTTCAATTCAATTGCTTTTTTTAAATCATTATACACATCATACACATCCCAGGTTTTAGGACTACAACTAATTTCGACTCCATCAACAGGAGCATATAGACGCAAAATATCCACAGCATAATTTTCTAAGAATAACTCCTTTTGTTCTTTTTCATAAATCTTTTTTGCAGAAGCGTAAAGTGTACCAAGTTTAGATTCAACTTCTACTCTGTGACTCAAAACAGAATAACTATCTGTTTCTTTAGATACATAAAGTTTCATTTCAACATTTGCTACTACTTTATTGTCTTCTATCTTTATACTTGCTTTTGGCTTTTCTTTTGTAATTTCAAAACCTTCATCATAATAACTATCAAAATTGCATTCATCTATTTTTGATTCTAAAAAGCTCCCTAAATCTTTTTCCATATTTTCTAAAGAGGGGATCTGCTCTTTCTGTAGATTATTTCCAGAAATATAATACCAGTAAGGAACAGAACTACCAAAAAAGTTTAGCTGAGAAGAAAAAGGACTATATGTTGATCCCAACTCTAATTCTGGAAGTTCAATGTATCCTGCTTGTGATTCTAAAAAGTTTATTCCTATTTTAGTTTTATCTTGTAAACAAGATAAAAAATCAGAATAGATTGGTTGAATATTTGATGGAATTTTTTGTACAATTAGTTTATTTCTAAGAATAAAAAAACCGGAAACTCCGGCGACAATTAATATTGCAAGAATTATAAAAATTGTAACTTGTCCCCTTTTTTTTAGCATGGGAAAATAATGAGAATTATATATATAAACCTTATGAGAAATTATCTATATAATTAAATATTCTCTCTATTAATCCCAACAATTAACAAGCCTAAACAAAATTTTTAAAGTAATTTAGAATTGTTATTTCAAGGCCCTGTAAGCTAATGGCAGACTATGTCCTTGACGTGGACAAGACCCAAGTCCGATTCTTGGCAGGGCCATAAAAAAGTTTTAACAAAATCTTTCGAACGAAAGATTATCCTTAATGGATGAGATTTACAAATAAAGTAGTATTAATAACAGGTTCAAATAGGGGGATTGGAAAAGCTACTGCTTTATTGTTTGCAAAAGAAGGAGCAAAAGTTATTATTGATTATTTAATTGAAGAAGCAGAAGCTAATGAGGTAGTCAAAGAAATTTCTAAAGGGGGTAGTGAGGCTATTGCTATACCGTGCGATGTTTCTAAAGAGGAAGAAGTCCAAGAAATGGTTTCTAAGGGAATTAAAAAATTCGGAAAGATTGATATTTTAGTAAATAATGCTGGAATAGTATTTGATATCCCTCTTCTTGAAAAAACCGTAGCTCAATGGAACAGAACATTGAATGTAAATTTAATTGGGGGATTTTTATGCTCAAAATATATAATTCCTTATTTTAAAAAACAAAAATCAGGGATTATTATCAACGTTGCATCGACAAATGGAATTAACACTTTAAGTCCAGGATCAGCGGACTATGATGCATCAAAATCTGGAGTCATAAGCCTTACTAAAAATCTTTCTCTTGAATTAGCCCCAAACATTAGAGTAAATTGTGTTGCTCCAGGATGGGTTGATACACAAATGAATAAAGGTTTACCCAAAGAATATATTAAAAAAGAAATAGGAAATATTTCAATTGGCAGGTTTGCAAAACCCGAAGAAATTGGAAAAGCGATACTATTTTTGGCTTCAGATGATGCAAGTTATATTACTGGAACTACCTTAATAGTCGATGGTGGAATGAACAGATAACTGATTATAATAAACCAAAATTTATAAATCTGGGATATTTCTAAATAATATGCAAAGAGGGAATAATAAAAAATTTTGTCCAAGATGTGGGATGCAGAATAATTTGCAAGATGCTTATTGTATCAGATGTGGATTTGCATTCAAGACAAGGGCACGAAAGTCAAAATTAAATCCCATAATTATGCTGATTATCTTATTAATTATAGGGTGGGTTTTCTATAGAACTTTTACAAAACAAGACTTAATACCAACAGAATTATTAAACTTAACAAAGAATTTAAGTCTTCCAAAGATAAAGTAAGTTTCAGGTATAATGGAAAAAACAAATAAAAAGAAGAAAAAATTTTCTAAAAATATTATTATAGGGATAGTTTTAATTTTTATCTCAACAAATAAAATGTTTAATTATATGAAATTTTCAATTCCTACAGGAGTATTTGGATTAATTTTAATTTTAACTGGATTGTTGATGCTTATTCCAATAATTTTTCCAAATTTATTTAAAAAATTCAAAAAAGATGAAGAAGAGCAAGATAAACCAAAACCAAAAGTATATTTTTATTCAAAGCCAAAACTTGTAACTGACGAAAAAGAAATAGAAGAATTAACTAAAAAAAACAAGAAAGAAAAAATAAATTAACAAAATGCAAGCACAACAAAATAAAGAAAAAATAAATTCTGAAGAAGAGAGTTTAGAAAAAGAAGAAATAGCGAAGATTGTAAAAGAAAAGAAAAAACCAATTAATTTTAATGAAATATTTTTAGCTCTTTGCACAATTGCATTAGGAATAGCACATTTTCTTGCATTAAAAACGACCTTATTTGAAGGGTATATTATGGATATGGGAGAGATAGATTTAGAAGTAATAAATTGGGGCGTGTTTAATTTAACATTAATGACTAGAGATTTAGTTTTAATTGGAGGAACATTCCTTCTTGGTTTATTATTTTTATTTATTTTACCCAAAAAGCCACAAGAAAAAGAAGAAATACAAATCTATATAGAATCGGATAAGGATGAAGAAGATAGTAAAAATGCTGAAAAAGAGTAAAAAAAGTAGATAAATCTTAATTTAGAGTAGCAAGCTAAACTTTAAAAACTCATTTTTTCTTTTGAAGATATGAAAATACCTAAAACTACAAAGAGATTTTGTCCCTATTGTAAACAGAAAACAGAACAAAAGATAAAGATAGTGGGTACAGGTGGTAAAAGAGGAACATTAACTAGAGGTAGTATTAATAGAGCTAAATTAAGAGGATTAGGTAGAGGAATAGGAAATAAAGGGAAATGGGGTTCAAAACCAGCAGTATCAAAATTCAAAAGAAAGACTAAAACTAATAAAAAAACTAATTTTATGTATACATGTTCAGTATGCGGAAAATCTAAATACCAGAAAAAAGGTCATAGAACTAGTAAGGTAGTACAAGAATAAAATGGCACAAGAAAAAAGAAAAAAGAAATTTTTTGACGTTGAACTTCCATTAGTAGGGAAGCAGACTCAAATGCAAGCTTATGAATTATCAGAATTATCCAATAGATTTATCAAATACGATTTAACAAGATTCCTTAGAGGAAAAAGTATGATGCTTACTCTGAAAGTTAAAGTTGGGGATAATAAAGCAACAACAACTGCAAAAGAGATTGTTTTAATGCCATATTTTGTAAGAAGAATGGTAAGAAAAGGAACAAATTATGTTGAAGATTCATTCTCAGCAGAATGTAAAGATGCAGAATTAAGAATAAAGCCTTTATTAGTAACAAGAAGAAAAGTATCAAGAGCAGTAAGAAGTGAATTAAGAAAACAGGCTAAAGAAGAATTAACTAATTATGTTAAAACAAAAAACTCAGAAGATTTATTTGATGAGATAATAAAAAATCAAATTCAAAAACCTTTAAGTATGAAATTAAAGAAAATCTATCCTCTTGCTCTTTGTGAAATAAGAGTTCTTGAGTCAAAAGAAAAGAAATCAACGAAATAAGTTTAAAAGAAAGAATAAGAAATCTTTTAAACCCATTTTTCTCCTACATATTATACAATGCCTGTATAGCTCAGTTGGTAGAGCACCAGTCCTGTAAACTGGGGGTCGGGAGTTCAAATCTCTCTACAGGCTTTTGCATAACAAAAGAAAGCTAACCGAATTTATTCGGGTTTACAGGCTTTGAGTTTAAAAAAAAACAATGAAAGAATATAACAAAAAGACATATCTTATTTTAAAGATAATGTTAATCATTTCTGGTTTAGTTATATTAATCCACAATTTATTCCCATTTAAGTTTGAATATATTTCTGCAATATTGGTTGGGATAATATTTGCTCTTGCTTTAGCAATTCATTTAAAAACTAAAAAGAAAAATCACAAGAGAAAGATTGTTAAAAATTAAAAAATGTTAGTTTATACATTTAGAACAAATCCTTTTCGAAAGAAACTCAAAGAATATTTTCCGGATTTGTTCATTTTTGGAAGTTTAAAAAAAGATATTCAATCTTTTTCTGTTAAAATTATTAAAGAAAAACCCAAATATGTTCTAGGAATTGCAAATGAAGATTCCTCTCGTTTTGAAACAATAGCAGTTAATCAGTTCAATAAAGAAAAAAAGATAGACCGAAAGGGGGATAATTTTTTTGAATTACATACTGATAAAAAAATGCCTTTTTTATTATCTAAAACCCCCACTTATACTTTTTGTAATTGGACTATATACAAATTAACACAATTAATACAAGAAAATAAACTAGATACCAGATTAATGTTCGCTCATTTAAAACAAGAAGATTTACCCAAGTTAGTAAGATTTACAGATCAGTTAGAGAAAGAAAATTAATCTCCGCCCGCTAAATCTGCTTTATTCCCTTCAATTAATATTTTAGAAATTTCTTTTGGAAGATTTGCTATTTGTCCTTTATCATATGGTCCCATTTTTTCCCCATTCATTCCAACAAACTCTTCAACAAAATCTTTGAAAACAATCAACTCATTTTTTTGTTCTGCCTCTGCACCATTTAGCATTTCATTTAATGATTTCTCAGAAACATCAATAGATTTCATCATCTCCTCAAACAAAGCCCTTTCAAAAGAAAGCATATTCTCAAAATCCTGTTTAGAAATTCCAGTTTCAGAAGCAACAAGTACAAGAGTAAGAATTTTCTTTTTTCTTCTTAAAATAAGTTCTTTGAAAAGGGTAATTGCATTTTCCAATTGTTTCTTATTTTTGATTACAACATCTGAAAAAACATCATTCTCCTTAGAAGAGCTTTCTCTTTTTTCTTGTAAATAAGCAGCAACATCATTTACAAAATTCTTTGGCAATTGCTGTAACTGGTCAGAATATCTTTCCTTTTTGGAAGCTTCATAAATATCATTATACGTAATCATTTTAATTAAATTCTCCTTGGTTGCAGGAATTGTGAAAAACCTGCTGGTGGTTTTCAGTGATCATAAAAAAGCCACGCTAATTCAATTTTTAATGATTGCTATACAGAATTGACTATCTTAAAAATCCAACTTTCCCAAGAAGTTCTTTCCCCATTATTCTTCCCAAAGTTCCTTTTCTTGCTTCATTTTCAGTAAATTTTTTCTCTTTGGGGATTGAATCATTGTAAAAAAGCACAGGAACAGGATCAGCCGAATGAGCTTTATTTTTACAAGGAGTAGAATGATCTGCAGTTATAACTACTTTTATTTTATTTGGAGGAGCAAACTTTCTTAAAAAGTTAAAAAGAGTTTTATCTACATATTCTAACATTTTTACTTTATCTAATGGCCTATTATCATGGCCAGGAATATCTGTTTCTTTAATATGGATATAAACATAATCTGCCCTTCTTCTATTTCTTTTCAATACTCCGATAGAAAAATTACAGGCTTTTTCTAATCCTTCATAAAAATTTTCATAAACATCAATTCTTCTTAAAGGAGGATAATGGAAAGGATAAGTTTTCATACCACAAACTTTTGAAAATCCTATTTCTAAAGGCATATAAGAAGCAGATGCCCAATTTTTGTAAATCTTCAATTTTGGAACCTCTATTCCTGCTCCCCTAACAAGAAGAAAATTTGCTGGCAGCAAACCTTTTCTCTTTCTTTCTGCATTAATAGGATGTTTTTCCAAAACATAATATGCTTTTTCTAAAAATTCATTAAGAATATTTGCAGAATATTGAGAATTATCTTCTTCATCTAAAGGTTTACATAAAGAAATTTTGTCTAAAAAAACAGTCTTCCCCTGAGAATAAACACTCGTATCATTTTCCGAAATATTATCAGAAAATCCTCCCTTAAATACAACTGTTCCTCTGTGCTGAAGTGTTGCTTTAAATGTAAATGGACAAGGTAATTTTATTTTGTTTAAAGCTTTTGCAAGAATTTCTGCTTCTGGTGTTGTCAATGTTCTCCCTGCTCTTCTATCGACAATAACTCCAGACTCATAGGATTCGATTGTTGCGAAATTTACTCTTAAAGCTAGATCTCCCCTTGTCAATTTTATGTCAGTTCCTCTTGCTTCTAATTGTCCTCTTGAACTAGAGATAAGTTCATTTCCAAAAATAGAAACAATAGACTCATCTGATTCTGGAATAAAGCCAGGCCTTACAGGATACATATACCCCATTTCTCCTCTTGAAGCAAGAAAATTAGCATTGGGCATATTTGCAACTTCTAAAGGAGTTTTATTTCCCAACTGTTCATTAGGCAAATCAGCCATTCCATCAATAATCACCAACACACCCTTCATATTACATAAAAGTGATTAATCTTTATATAAATTTAGTTGCCTAGAAAATCATATAAATTGAAGATAATTTAATGAATAATCATGTTTGGAAAATTAAAAGAAAAATTAGCAGAATGGACTAAAAATCTTAGTAAGAATAGCAAAGATGCTGAAGAAATAGAAAAACCAGCTAAAAAGACAGCCAAAGAAAAGAAGAAGCAAGACAAGATAACAAGACAAGAAAACAACAAGGAAAAAAAAGAACAAGAAAAAGAAAGTAGAAAAGGCAAGAAAAAAACTAAAGAAATAATTCAAGAAGAAAAAATAAAAGAGATGATAGAAGAGTTTAATCCAAGCCTCGATAAGCAATTAAGAGGAGAGACTATCAAAGAGGGGTTAGATAATTTAACGACAGAAGAAACTAAATCTGAAAAAAAAGGATTTTTTGAAAAATTAGGGATTAAAGCAGGTAAAGTTAATATTTCTGAAAAAGATTTTGAAATATACTCTGAAGAACTTGAAATGATGCTTTTAGAAAATAATGTTGCATTAGAAGTTGCAGAAAAAATAGTAAAAGAATTAAAAAATGAAATAGTTGGCAAAGATTTTCTTAAAAAAGAAATTGAATTTCAGATAAAAACAACTTTGGGGGATATAATAAGAAAAATACTTGTTTCTCCTCCTGATTTAATTCAAGAGATAAAAGAAAAAAATCTCAATAATGTAAAAATCCCTTATGTTATTCTTTTTTGTGGAATAAACGGAAGTGGAAAAACAACTACTATTGCAAAGATAGCAGAACACTTGAAAAGCAAAAAAATATCTTGTGTAATTGCTGCAGGAGATACATTCAGAGCAGCATCTATAGAACAAATAGAGCAACACGGAGAAAAATTAGGAATAAAAGTTATAAGTCACGAATATGGGGCAGACCCAGCAAGTGTTGGATTTGATGCAGTAAAATATGCTGAAAAAAATAATATTGATTGCGTTTTAATTGACACTGCTGGAAGAATGCACACTCAAAAAAATCTTTTAAGAGAGATGGAAAAAATAGTAAAAGTTTGCAAACCAGATAAAAAAATATTTGTTGGAGAAAGCATAACAGGAAATGATTCTGTAGAACAAGTAAGAAGTTTTGATGAAGCAATAGGAATAAATGGTTTAGTTTTAACAAAAGCAGATATTGATGAAAAAGGCGGCACAGCTTTATCACTTGGTTATGTAACTAAAAAACCAATTTTCTATTTAGGAACAGGTCAAGAATACAACAAGATAGAACCATTTGATAAAGAAAAGTTTATTGAAAAGTTAGGATTATAAAATGAAAAAAGGAAATAAGATAGAAAGCAATAGACCATATTTAGAAATAAAAAAAGAATTAGAAAATATCGCTGCTGAACTAAAAATTACACCAGGTTCATTATATCAAGCAGAAGTTTATGACTCTTCTTCTTTAAGAGAAGAAGGAGAAGAGGGAATTAAAAAAACACTTAGTAGGGCTATTCTTTTAGATGGGATTAAAGACGCTGTAAAAAGATATGGGGTTGATGAGAAAGCAGTAAATCTAAAAGATTTACAATTAAAATATCACATTGATTTAGATAAGAAAGGAGCGTATAAAAAAGCAATAAAGGAATTAACTTGGGAAAAACGTTATGCTGAAAAAATGGGGAAAAAAGAAAGAAAGTATGTGTTAAAAGGGATAGAAGGTAATGCTGGATTAATTAGACAATTTGCTAAGCTTGCTCAAACAGTAAATAAAGGTACATGGGCTGGTTGGGAAAATTTTGTAGGTTCTTTTCTCTTATTTTTTAGCGGGATTTTTTTATTGTCCTCAAACATCACAGGGAATACAATTGGAAACTTAACAAAACAAAGTTTAAACATTTTAGGAACAAGTTTAATTATAAGTTCATTTATTGTTATTTTCTTGTTTTCAAAGAAAAAAATCTTAAAGAAACATTTAAATCAATAATTCTTTAATTCAAGTTATGAATGCAATATTATTAATTATTCTTGGGGGAATTGTGATAACGGGCGGAGACATACTCCTTAAACAATGGGCAATGAGTTCAAAATCATTATTTCTTTTATCTGGTTTATTTATCTCTCTAATCGGATTGTTATTTTTGGCTTTTGGATTTAAATCTAAAGGATTAGCCGTTGCAAATATTGTTTTTGTTGCTGCAAACATAATTACTTTGCTACTTATACAAATTTTTTATTTCAAAGAGAAATTAGGTTTACCCCAATTTACAGGGATAATCCTTGCAATTATTGGAATATGTTTAATTGAATTTAAGTTTTGATTGTAAATTCCCAACTTTTAAATATATTAATATAATTCCTTGTTTATGGCTTTTACAATAACCTACGAAGATAAAAAAACAAAAGCAAGAATTGGAAAATTAAAAACAAAAAGTGGAACAGCTGAAACTCCTTTCTTTATGCCTGTTGCTACAAGAGGAGCAACAAAAGGGATTACCAGTGAAGAGTTAAAGGCTATGAAAGTACAAACAGTAATTTCAAACGCATTAATCTTGTATTTGGGGCAAGGCTCAGAAATAGTAAAAAAAGCAGGAGGAATAAGAAAGTTCATGGGTTGGAAAGGATTAAATTTCACCGATTGTGGGGGTTTCCAAATGTATTCTAAAAGCATTTACATAAATTCCACAGAAAAAGGTGTTCAGTTTAGAAATCCTATAAATGGAGAAAAACTTTTTATAACTCCAGAAAAGGATATGGAAATTCAGTTAGATATTAACAGTGATGTAGCAATGTGTTTAGATTCAATGCCAATGTATGAACATTCAAAAAAAGATATTGAAGAAGCAGGTAAAAAAACAACTTCTTGGGCAAAAAGATGTAAGTTACATCATGACAAGTTACAAGAAAAAATTCCCAAATCTAAAAGACAAATGCTTTTCGGTATAATTCAAGGAGGAATTTTTGAAGATTTAAGAGAAAAAGAAACAAGAGAACTAATGAAATTAGATTTTGATGGCTATTCGATTGGAGGCTTTGGATTAGGAGAAACAATAGATGAAGAATTCAAAGCAGTAGAAGTTGTAAAGAAAATTCTTCCAAAAGAAAAACCAATTTACTTAATGGGAATAGGTACTCCTTTAGAGATTCTTAAAGGAATAAGTTTGGGTATAGATGTTTTTGATTCAAGAATGCCAACACAAAGTGCAAGAAGAGGAACATTATTTACTTCTCAAGGAAAGATAAAAATACTTAATGAAAAATATAAATTTGATTACACAAGTTTAGATAAAAAATGTGATTGCTTTGTTTGTAAAAATTATACAAAAGCCTATTTAAGATATCAGTTAAAATATGAAGAGCCAATAGGACAAAGACTTGCAATGTATCATAATATCTATTTTTTAACAAAATTAATTGAAAGAGCAAAACAAGAAATTAAAAGGGGAAAATTTAAAGAATTTTTTGAAAAGTTTGAAACAGATTACAAAAATTAATCTACCCTAAATTTATTATTTAAAAGTTCACAATTATCACAGTAAGTTACTGCACAAACTGCTAAAGGATAATTTCCTTCCTTTTTGGTATTTTTTTCTAAGTTTAATTCTATAAATTTATACGAGTTTGAAGCAATATTTCCTATTCTTTTACTTATATTAGAAACGGAGATATTTGACACCTCGTATCCATCTTCATCCCCAACAGTAAGATTACAAGAAACTTCAACATTTTTTGCTTCGACTTCTCCAAAATTAAAAACATCTAAATATAAAATGTATTCGCTAGAATCATACATATTTTCTCCCCAACTATTTAACCACCCAAAAACTAAAGCTTTTTCTTCGGGCGCAGGACATTCTCTTATAAAAGAAGAACAGCTCTCCTCATTTATTTTAGGAATAGAAGATTTTTGGATAAAGTATAAACCTGCGAAGGATATCATTGCAATCAAAAGAATGATTGAAATAAGTTGATAAGTATTATTTTGTTTCAATGTAAATAAAATAAGAAATGAAAGTTTAAAAGATTTTCTTTTTTGATCAAAAGATAGCATACCCAAAATTTAATAACTAATAAAATACTTCTAAAAACATGCTTGAAAAACTCGGAGATGCAATTAAAAGAGCAACAGATAAGATAGCAAATGCTCTGTTTTTAGATAAAGATGCTTTAGATAGAATAGTAAGAGAATTACAAAGAGCACTAATTGAAGCAGATGTCAGTATTTCTCTTGTTAAAGAATTAAGTGATAAAATAAAGAAAGAAGGTCTTGATGAAAGAATTAAAGGAATTGAGAAAAAAGAACACTTAATCAAACTTTTACATGATGAGCTATTAGCAATTCTTGGAGAATATAAACAACTAAAATTAGAACCAAGTAAAAATATAATTCTTCTTTTAGGATTATACGGAAGCGGAAAAACAACAACAATTGCAAAACTAGGAAATTATTATGCTAAAAGAGGATATAGAGTTGCTCTTGTTGGCTTAGATGTTCATCGTCCTGCAGCTTCAGAACAATTACAACAATTAGCAGATAAGAATAAATTAACTTGCTTTGTTGATGCAAGTGAAAAAAATCCAATAAAGATTTTAAAGAAATATGAAAAACAATTGAAAGATTATAGTTTAATATTAATAGATACAGCAGGAAGACACACTTTAGATGAAGAGTTAATTAAAGAAATAAAATTAATTACAAAAGAAGCAAAACCAACACAGTCTATTTTAATAATTCCAGCAGATATTGGTCAAGCAGCAAAAACTCAAGCTAAACAATTTAAAGATGCAGTAAATATTTCAGGAGTTATAATTACAAGGATGGATTCTACAGCAAAAGCAGGGGGGGCATTAACTGCTTGTGCAGAAACAAAAGCACCTGTTTATTTTATTACAAATGGAGAGAAAATAAATGATATTGAAGAGTTTAATCCAAATTCATTTTTATCCAGATTACTTGGAATGGGAGATTTACAAACGCTTATAGAAAAGATAAAATCAGTTTCAGATGAAAAAAGTCAAAAGAAAATTGAAAAAAATTTAGAAGAGGGAAAATTAAGATTAGAAGATGTAATTGAACAAGTTAAATCAATGAGTTCTTTAGGGGGATTAGATAAAATAAAATCAATGATTCCTGGTTTAGCAGGAGCAACAGCCAAAATACCAGAAGGCATGTTAGAAAGTCAAGAGGCAAAAGTAGCAAAATGGGAACATATATTGCATTCAATGACAAATGAAGAAAAAGAAAATCCTGAATTGTTAGAAAAACAAACTTCAAGAATGTCAAGAATAGCAAAAGGAGCAGGAGTTAATACCAGTGATGTGCGTTCTTTATTAAAACAGTATAAAATGCTTAATGAAATGCTGAAGTCAGGAGTTGGAAATGGAGATATGTCTCAGGGAATGAGCCAAAAACAAATGATGAAATTTGCAAAGAAGTTCGGAAAAAAGATGAGATTCTAAATAACAATAATTCTTTTAAAGAAATATTTATTTAAAACAAAGATGTCTACTGAAACAACTCGGGCAGTATTTTACTCTGGAATATTTTTTTTAATTGGATTACTTACTCAAATAATAGCAGTAATTATGACAGATAAAAGAAACCATAAGAGAAAACTAGATGAATTAAAAATAGAACATAAATATAAAGTAAAATATCTGCAAAAAGAATTAATTTTTAGTAAAAAAATAGAGTTATATGAGGGACTCTCTTCAAAGATGAATCAGGATATTCAGTTCTATTGGAACATTTTGGATGATATAAAAAAAGGAAAAAGGGTTAATCATTGGAAACAGGAAAAAAAGACGATTAATCTTTATCTAGAGACCAGTGATTTAATAGAAAAAGGAGAACCTTATTTAAATTCTTACAAATTAAATAAAAATTGGGTAGAATTTACTGACTTAGAAGAAAAGATAGATAAATCTCTTTACAAAGGAGAGGATTTAAAAAAATTAGAAAAATTATGGGAAAGGTTATTTAACAAAAAAGAGGATATTATCTTACAATTAAAAAAAGATTTAGAACTAGTTAAATAAGTTATTATCTTTCAACCAAATTAAGGTCATATACCATTTAATAAAGAAATAATTTAAATTCTCAAAATCTATTTAATTGGATGGTCATAACTAAAAAAAAAATTATTGCTCAAGGAGCAGAAGCAAAAATAATTCAAAAAAAAGATTTTGTTATTAAAGATAGAATAAAAAAAAGTTATAGAATCAAGGAAATAGACGAAAAGATAAGAAAGCAAAGAACAAAATCAGAAACAAAACTTCTTGACAAAGCTTCACAAATAATTAATTCTCCAAAGCCGATATTTATAGAAAATTTATATCAAATAAAAATGCCTTTGATAAAAGGGAAGAAATTAAGTGATTATTTAGATAAATTTTCTTTATCAAAACAAAAACAAATCTGTATAACTATGGGTAAAGAATTAGCCAAACTTCACAGCGTAGATATTGTGCATGGAGACCTAACAACAAGTAATATGATATTTAACGAAAAAGAAAACAAAGTTTATTTTATTGATTTTGGATTAGGTTATTTTAGCGATAGAATAGAGGACAAAGCAGTTGATTTGCACTTATTGAATCATGCTTTAAGCACAAAACATTTCAAGAATGCAAGTATATTATTTGAAAATGTAATTTTCGGGTATCAAGATTATAAAAAATCAAAAGAAGTTCTAATAAGACTAAAGGAAGTTGAAAACAGAGGAAGATACAAACATTAAGTAAAAATTATTTTTCTGTTTTCAAAAATGTTTATATATTAAACACTCAATATGTAATTATGTTGGCAGGATATATTTGTGAAACAAAGTTATTTAGGAAAATAGAGGAAGGAGAAATAAAAGAATCTTTAAAGAAAAAACAAGCAATAGTTTGGTCACAGATTGAAATTGCTTCTACAGAAAATATTTCTTTATTACGAGATGTTTTCAAGATACACCCAACAACAATAGAAGATGTTTTCTCTGAACAAACTCCAATAAAATATGAAGAATTTGAAGATTACAAAGTAGTTATATTTAAAGGCATACAAGACATAAAAGGAAATTCTGTTGAAACATATAATATCTGTTTTTTAGTTGGGGAAAATTTTATTGTTACAGTATGCCCAAATAAAGAAGGAACAATAAAAGATTTATTAAGAAATGAAAAGAAAATTGAAAATCTTTTAAGAAAAGGAAAAAATTATCTTATGCATCACATTTTAGATAAAGAAGTAGATAAATATCTAAAATTAAAATCAGAACAAAGTGAAGAGTTAAAACAAGTAGAAAAAGAGTTCATGACGGTTCAGTCAAAAGAAGTTCTAACTAAAATGTATTCCCAAGAATTAGATTTTTTAGAATTAAGACATTTATGTGAATCAATAACTGACTTATGTTCAAATCTAATGAAACATTCTGAAAATAAAGAAGATAATAGCTTGATCCCCTATTTCAAAGATATTTATGACCACGCATTAAAAACAACAGATGGTTACGAAAGTATGTTAAAAAGAATGGATGGTATGGAAGAACTTTACGCAACAATCACAACAATGAAAACAAATGAAGTTATGCGTTCTTTAACAATAATCACTGCTATTATGATGCCATTAACAGTTATCACGGGATTTTACGGAATGAATGTTCATCTTCCTTTTCAAGAAAGTCCTTTAGCTTCAAGTGCTATTCTTGGAGGAATGTTTGCATTAGTTGTTTTAATGATAATTATCTCTAAAAGAGCTGGTTGGATTTCTAAGAAAAATAAAGAATAATTCTGATAAAAATACCAAAAGAGAATCATGAAAAACCCACATCCTAAAGGGAAAATGTGTGAGAGAAAACCGCGAGGTTGTCTTCATAGCCCTACCAGGATTCGAACCTGGGTCACAGCCTCCAAAGGGCTATATACTTGACCGCTGTACTATAGGGCTCTAACATTTAAAATCGGGGTTTATTTATAAGGGTTTTGGGCTATTCTTTTTATTATAGTAAGATTTAAAAGAGTAAATTGCGGTTTACTAACATGGAAGAAAAACAAGAAAAGAAGCAAGAAGAAGTAGCAGAAGAAAAAACTACAAAAGTTAAGAAAAAGACTCTTGCAGAATTTGAAAAGAGAATTATTGAGTTAGCAGACCAAGGTTATACTGCTGAAAAGATTGGAGAAATAACAAGAAAAGAAGGAATGCACTCAAAAGATTATGGAAAAAAGATTTCTCAAATTTTAGGAACAAAATATTCAAATCCAGATGCTAAAAATCTACAACAAAAGTTGGAAAAATTAGAAAAACATGTTACAAAGAATAAAAGCGATAAAAGAGCAAAAAGAGACAAAGAAAAAATCTCGGCAAAACTAAGAAGGCTTAAGAAATACTTGACAAAAAGAGCCAAATAATTTTTATTAAAGAGGTAAGGATAGTGAAATCTAGTAATCTTGAATCAGAAATAGAACTAATTGCGAATAAATTTATAGAAAAAACTCTGAACGAGGATATCTTAGTTATAAGTCATTTTGACACAGATGGAATCACTTCTGCAACAATACTAATTCAAACATTAAAAAAATTAGACAAAAGATTTTCTGTTAAGATTGTTAAAAGACTTGAAACAGAAACAATTTCAACTCTTCCAAAGGATAAAGTAGTAATCTTTTTAGATCTTGCATCAAGCAATTTAAATGAAATTGCATTGGCTGGATTTAAAGATGCATTCATAATTGATCATCATGAAATAATACAAGAAGTTCCTGAACAAATAAATATAATTAATCCACATCTTCATGAAGTCAAAGAAGAAATAAGTGGGGCAGGTTTAGTTTATTTATTCTGCAAATGTTTAAGTGAAGATACTAAAGATTTTGCAAAATTAGCAATTCTTGGAATGATTGGAGACTCAATGGATAAAAGTATAGATAAATTAAATCATTCAATTATCACAGATGGAGATGTAAAAAAAAGAAGAGGTCTGTTAATCTACCCCTCAACACGTCCATTAAACCGAGCATTAGAATATTGTTCTGACCCATATATTCCAGGAATAACAGGAGATACAAAAGGAGTTATTGAAATGTTAAGAGAAGTTGGATTAAATCCAATAGGTGGAAAATACAAAAGCCTTATTGAACTAGATGATAATGAAATGTCAAAACTAGTAACTTCTATTGTTTTGAAAAATCCAAGAGTAAGAAACAAAGAAATTATTGGGGATATATATTTAATCAAATTCTTTAACAAACTTGAAGATGCAAGAGAATTAAGTGCAATGATAAATGCTTGTTCAAGACTAGGAGAAAGTGAAACTGCAATTCAATTTTGTATGGAATCTCAAAAAGCAAAAAAAAGAGCAGAACTCATACACGCAAAATATAAACAGTTTATAATCTCTGGTTTGAAATCGGCAACAGAAGCAGAGAGATTAGAAGGAAATGGATTTGTGATAATCAATGCTAAAGAGAAAATATTGGATACCATGACAGGCACAATAGCAGGAATTTTATCAAATTCTTCATTATATGAAGAAGGAACAATAATTACCACAATGGCTTATTATGAGGACAAGATAAAAGTTTCTTCAAGAGGAGTAGGAAGATGTAGCAGAAATATAAGAGAAGTGTTAAATGCAGTTGTTGTACAAGTTGGCGGAGAAGTCGGGGGGCATGAAGCAGCAGCAGGTTGCATGATAAAACAAGAAAAAGAAAGAGAATTTATGGATTTCTTAAAAAAGAGTTTAGAAATTGAAATGGTAAAGGTTTAAAAAATACAAATTTATTCTTGGAATATGTTACAAATAGAGAAAATTGCATTATTTGATATGGATGGAACTTTATGTGATTATGATGCTGGTCTTTTTGATGATCTGGAAAAATTAAGAGCACCTCAAGAACTAATTTTCCACCCACCAATAAAAGATTCTTTTCCAGAATATATTAAAGCAAGAGCAGAATTAATAAAAAGTTCTGAAAAATGGTGGGCAAATCTTCCAAAGTTTCAGTTAGGATTTGATGTATTAAAAATAGCAAAAGAATTAGGATATCGCGAAATGATTTTAACTCAAGGCCCAAAAAGAAATCCTGCTGCATGGTCAGGTAAAAAAAGTTGGATTGATAAAAATTTAGGGCAAGACATAGATATTACCATGACAAGAGATAAGGGATTAGTTTATGGAAAAGTTTTAGTCGATGATTTTCCAGGATATATTAAAAGATGGCTTCAATGGAGACCAAGAGGATTAGTTATAATGCCAGCAAGTAGGGAAAATTATTCTTTTACTAACCCGCAAGTTATAAGATATGATGGGAACAATAAAACAGAAGTCAAAAAAGCAATGGAAAAATTGATATTAAATAATTCTAATCATAACCTTTAAAATACCGCTTTATCTCAATATTTCATGGCTTTAGAAGTAGGAGATTTAGTTTTATGTACTGTAGATAGAATAGTTGGTACAGAAGTATTTGTTAAGATAGACAATTATGGAGAAGGTGGAATAGTAATGAGTGAAGTTGCTCCAGGAAGAATAAGAAATCTAAGAGAATATATAGTTCCAAAAAAAAGAATTGTTTGCAAAGTTCTAAGAATTTCAAGCAGCGGAAATATTGACTTATCTTTAAGAAGAGTTACTATGAAAGAAAGAAAAGAAGTCATAGAAAAAGACAAGCAAGAAAAAAGTTATACTAACATATTAAAAGGGATTTTAGGAAAAGATTCAGAAAAACAAATAGAAGAAATAGCAAAAACAGAAGACCTTTATCATTTATTAGAAGAAGCAAAAACAAATCCAGAAAAATTAGAAAAATTAATTGGAAAAGATAATTCTAAAAAAGTAGTTGAAATTCTAAATACTCAAAAAAAGAAAAAAGTAACAATAAAGAAAGAAATACATTTAACAACAATTAAGCCAGATGGAATTTTATTAATAAAAAAAATACTTCAAGAATTTCAAGGAGTTACTGTAAAATATATTTCTGCTGGAAGATATTCATTAGAAGTAGAAACAGCAGATATCAAGCTTTCAGATAAAAAGTTAAAAGAAATGATTGACTTAGCAGAAAAGTCAGCAAAAAAAGCAGGGATAGAATTTTCAGTTAAATAATTCCATTATGTATAATTTAACACAATTAATCTTTTAAACAAAAACACTTACTTAATCTATGGTAACGGATTCAGCAGTATATCAAAGAATGTTTATTTCAAGAGCTGAAAAAGAAGATGTTTCTCCTCACGGCAGTTCTATACAAGAAATTTTCCAAAGAAGAAACAAACGGGATGAAAAAATAAGAAGTGAAATGATATCTAAATTTGGATTTGAATATGTCAATTCTGGAAGTCAATTATCACAAAAAAGATTAAGAGGATATGATGGGAAATTTTTATATACTTTTGAGATAATCACAGAAGGAATAGACAATAGTGAAGAAAAAAGGGAGCGAGCTCAAAGATACGTTACTAAGGTTTATATTAAAAAAGCAGGAGCAAAAGAGAGGTTAACTGAACCTTGTGATTTAGAAATAGCATTATTAGAAGAAAAATTTACTAAAATTAAATAAGAGTAACTTGTTTTTCTCCAATTACTGCTTTCCCATATTCTCCATCATAACCCGGATTAACATGAATTTTCCCTTGTCTGTTTCTTAAGATTAATTCAACAAGTTTTTCTTTAACGCCTTTTCCAAGAAGTTCTTCTTTTGAAACATTAAATAAAATATTTAACTCTGTACCAAATTGTTCTATTAACAAATTGTAAGTTGCCCAAACACCTTTGCTTTCCATTGCACTTCCAGATTCCAAAGAGAGCATTTCGTGGAGAGGAAGTACTTTGTAAAAAGGTTTTCCAAAATCAGGTTTAAAATTAAGAGGAAAATTAGAAAGTTGTTCAACCCTATTTTCAACACCAATAGTAATTTGTTTTTTACAAACAGGGCAAATTCCATTAATTTTCTTGCTTTCTTCAGCAGAACAAGAAAAACTACATAGTCTATGTCCATCCCAGTGATATTTTCCATAAGCGGGATCAGTTTCAATTGTTCCAATAAAAGAATGTTCTCTTATCTGTTCTATTAATTCTGAAAAAGAATTTAATTTTTTAAAAATAGTTGCTTCTCTTCCAAGTCTGAAAGGCCAGAAACTGTGCGCATCTGAAAAACTAACAATAGATTTATTTTCTAATTCTTTTATTCTCCAGTTCATTTCAGGATCAGAACTCATTCCTGTTTCAATTGCATGAATATTTTCAAACTCTTTTCCAAATGCTTCTTTTAACGAATCAAATCCGCTTTCACTTCCAAAAATACCAAACCAAGGAGTCCATATATGAGCAGGAATTATTTCAATTTGATTTGAAATTTCTCTTAAATCTTTAACAAATTGCTCACAACTTAATTTGAATATTGGCCTCCCATCATAATCCCTTCTTCCTTTTGTATCTAAATAAGAATTTATTTTTTCTGCAATGTCTAAATTAGGGACAAGCAAAACAAGATGTATTCTTCTCCCTCTACCCTGCGTGTACATTAAACATATTTCTCCTGTAATAACAAAAGGAAAGTCTCCAAAATAATAAAGCCCATTTTTTTCTACAAGTTTTTCTTTGATTTCTTTAATCCATATTGGATGTGTAAAATCTCCTGTACCGATTAAATTAAGTCCTTTGATTTTTGCCCATTTAACGAGATTCTCAAAACTTAGATTTGTACTACAAGCCCTAGAATATTTTGAATGGATATGTAAATCCGCAATAGTTATTTCATTAAAATTTAGAAGTTCTCCCATATAAAACAATAATAAAAGAGATTAATAAATATTTAGAAGGTAAACTAATTTCTCAAAACCTTTTTAAGAAAGATACACGTTTTTAACAGATGCATTTAGATGAAGCAAGGTTAATAAAAATTGTAAAACCTTATCTTAAACAGTGTAGACCAGGAGATTGGCGTCATGCGTTAAGGGTAGTTGGCTGGGTCAAAAAATTAGGGAAGAATAGAAAAGACATAGAACTACTAATTGTTGCGGCGTATATTCATGATATCGGCTGGACTGATGTAATGCCAAAAAAGATTATTAATTTTGAAGAGATGTTAAAATTTGAGGATGAAGCAAATAAAAATACCCCCTTATTTGCTAAAAAAGTTCTGAAAGAATATGAATTGCCTGATAAAAAAATAAAAGAAATAATTCGTTTAATTAAGGCGACGGACAAACATAAATCAAAAGAAAAAGATGAAGCAATTATTGTAGACGCAGATAATCTAAGCAAACTTTGTTTAAGTCATCTAAAAGAAAAATATAAACCAGAAAGCTATGAAAAACTGGTAAAGAGCTGGGATAGAGAATTACCAAAAATTATAAAAACAAAAATAGGGAAGAAAAAATATAAATCTTTACTAATCTCCCTAAAAAAAACATTAAACTTAACAAAAAGATAGTTCTTCAAAATATTTTTAAACCCTGTTTTAAATTAAGATATATGGAAGAAAGAACACTTGTACTAATTAAGCCAGATGGATTATACAAAAGTCTTACTGGAAATATATTAACAACATTCTCAGAAGCTAGATTAAAAATTGTAGCGGCAAAAGTAGTAAAAGTTAGTAGAGACTTAGCAGAAAAGCATTATGGAAATTTAAAATCAGAATTAATTGCTAAATTTGGAGAAGAAAAAGGAAAGAAAGTTTACGAAAGCACAATGGATTACATTCAGGGAAAATTCCACACAGATAGAGTCCTTGCTCTTGTATACAAAGGAGAAGATGCAATAAAAAAGATAAGAGCTTTAGCAGGAGCAACTAATCCTGAAAAAGCAGAACCCCACACAATTAGAGGAAAATATGGAAGAATACATTCTGAAACAAATGTTTTTGAAACAGCTGTTCATTGTTCTGATACTCCTGAAAATGCAAAAAGAGAAATTGAATTGTGGTTTATGCCAGAAGAAGTAGTTGAATAAATTTATTTTTTTCTAGCAATTTTTTCTAACATTTTTTCTTTATTATTAATATAAACTTGACATCTGTTATAATCTAAAGCATCACATTCTGCAGCAGTTAATTTGCACATGTAAAAATTAGCATTATCTAAAACAACGCGGGGTAGTAAATAACCCGGAATAGGAGTATAACCAATTATTCTATGTGGACCAACATTCAGAATATTGGGGCAACGCTTGTCCATTCTACAGTTTACTCTTCGTCAATAATCCCTTTTTCAGATACAAAGAATATTGTTTCGTTATCTGGAAGATCAGGACTATCAATTAATTTAGCAACTCTTGAATCCTTTTTACCTCTTCTCAAATAAATTCTATAAGTAGAAGCATGTCCAACAATATTTCCACCTATTGCAACAGTTGGATCTCCAAACATTTGAGCAGGATTAGACATAACTTGATTTGTTACATAAACAGCAAGATTAGCTTGTTCTGCTAATTTCATTAAATTGTGTAAATATTTATTCAATTTCTGTTGTCTATCTGCTAATTGTCCTCTTCCTGCAAATTCTGCTCTAAAATGGGCAGTTAAAGAATCAATAATAACTAACTTTATTGGCTCGCCATTTTTAATCATTTCAGAAATCTTTTCTAAAAGCAATATTTGATGGTCTGAATTAAATGCTCTTGCAACAAAAATATTTTTTAATACTTTATCTGGGTCAGCTCCTTTAGCTTCTGCAATTTGTTTTATTCTTGCTGGCCTGAATGTTCCTTCTGTGTCAATAAATACACATTTTCCATTTGCTCCGCCTTGTTCTATGGGTAATTGAACATTAACAGCTAACATTGAACCCAACTGAGTTTTTCCACTACCAAAAGCCCCGAATGCTTCTGTAATAGCTCTGCTTTGTACCCCTCTTCCCCCAAGAAGATCATTGAATCCTTTACTTCCTGTTGTAATATAAGAAATATTAGCTCTTCTTTCAGCAAACTCAACTCCACTCATGAAACCCAAGTCAAGCATTTTTCTTGCAGCTTGTATTGCTTTCCTTGCAACACCTGGCCCAACACCAGCAACATCAGCTAATTCAGCTGGCCCCATTACAGCTAAAGACATTAAATCATAAATTCCAGCAGCTTCAAGTTTAGCAGAAACAGCAGGCCCTATTCCAGGAAGATCTGTTAACTGAGGTTCTTTTCCACTTTTAGGATCATAAGAACTTACCTTAGAATCATCAAAATCATCATCATCTTCATCTACAACTTTTTTTACTGCCATTAACTCTCAAAAATATCTCGCTTTATAAATATTATTCGCCTGTTAAATATACCTTAAAAGACACTAAACAGCTTATAAACTAAGAGAAAAAAGACTAAAGCCAAACAAGAAAAGAAAATTATTGTTTCAAAAACTCCTCCTGTTTTTATTTTTCCTTTCATTTTTATTTGAAATGGATAAAAAATTCTAACTCCCCGTAAGGTTAATCCATCTAAAAATAAATGTAAAAGATATCCAAATGCAAAAGCAAGAGTTAATTCTTTAAAAAATATAAAAAAAGGGATGCATAAAACAAATAAAAAGATTAAACTGTGAAAAATTCCCCTGTGCTTTGAAAAAAAGTTTAATGGTCTAAATATTTTAATTTTACCAATAGAAGAATTCCTTGAATCTATATCTGGAAGAGTAGTTGCAATTAAAGAAACTACTAAAAAGATAGTGGGGTTTGAAATATAAGAAGAAAGAAACAGCACTAAAAGCAAATCAACAAGTAAGTGTGTTCTTATTAACATAAAAGAAAGAATTCTAATTTATTTATAAATTATTTTTAATTTTCCAACTCTTTAAGCAATTGATCAAGATCAACTTCTTCAGCTTTTTCTATAACAAATTCAGGAGTATTGAACAGTTTATTATTCCTAACTGTTCCTTGAAAGAACATTTCTTTTCCTAAAATTGCTTCTTTTTGTCTTATCATCTCTTCAACATCTTCAAATTCAGTTAAACCAATACTTGCTAAGTTATCTTGAAATGATACGCTCTTTATTGTTTCTGTTCCGTCATCAATAACAACATTAAGTAAAGCTCTTTTTTCTGCTGAAATTTTTCCATGTTCAGCACACATAAATCCCCCATCTTCTTGTACTGCTTTCTTTCCACAATTAGGGCACACATAAAAGAATCTTGGGTCAAAAGATTGTACAATAAATGCACGTATTCTTGCAGAATCGGAAGGCTTTAATTCTGAAATTTTTTTCTCTCTAAATGTTTTTCCAGTTTTTATTTCTCCAATAGCTTGTTTACTTAATTTAATCTCAGAAAAACTTCCTAAGTGCAATTCATTATCTCTCATACTTGCATTAATTATGTCAACTACGTCTCCTTCATTAATCTCTTTTTTTTCAAACAAAGCAATAGCATTAGTATCCCACAACACAACTTTAATATTGGAAGTTTCATCTGCAATAAATAAATTCATCACCTTCCCCGGATCTCCTGATTTTGTTTTAAATGATCTAGCTGGAAAAGTATTAACAATCTTTCCCACAACATTTGCTTTTCTCATCCCAGGAAGAAGCTCTTCAATTTTTAGTTTTTCATTATCAAAGCTTATACCTAGCTCAGCAGCAACAACTTGTGCTGCTCCTTCTTTACTGATTAATCCAGACAATTTAGCTCTTTTAGCTTCAATCTTTCTTTCTATTTCAGAAGTAGGAAGATTAGCAATCTTAGAAATTTTTTCTATAATTCTTATGTAATTATCATCGCTCATGTTTCAAAAAACAAACAAAGGTTTTTAAGTATTTTTATAAAGCATTGTAAAACAGAAACCTTATAAATCTACTATCTTACGATAATCTATGGGAATTGCAGCAGTAAAAATCAAGATATTACCTACTTCTCCAGAGGTCGATTTAGAAAAGTTAAAAGAAGAAATGAAGAAAAGTGTAGAGGGAATGGGTGGAAAAAACTGTAATTTTGAAGAAGAACCTATTGCATTTGGATTAAAAGCTTTAATTGCGTTCTTTGCTTGGCCTGAGGAGTTAGAATTAGAAGGTTTAGAAGAAGCAATACAAAAAAATGAAGAAGTTAGTTCTATGCAGGTTATTGATATGAGAAGAGCATTTGGATGAGCCTCAACAAATATCCGATATCTAAATACCACAATAATCTTTATAAATAAAATTTATTAAAAGAAACTATGTCTGAAAATTTAGAAAGCAAATCATTAGCTCAAAAAGAAATATTTCTAAAAGAAATTGGAAGAATATTGCAAGAAACAACACAAAATGCTGGAATAGTTAAACATTTAACTTTACACACTGAATTTAGTTTGAAATTGAATCCTGTAGAAGCATATGAGTTTATCTATAGAGTAGAACAAGGAGTAAAAGTAAAAATATCTGATGAAGTTGCTGGAACATTAACCAATACTGAAAAGTACTATAACTATTTAAAGAATAATTATCCTACTGAACTACAAGGATTTATTGATTCTAAATCTCATTAGGTTAAATATAAAAATAACTTTAGATTTTTCTAGATATGTTATCAGAAGAACAAGCAAAAGACATTAAACAAAAGCTTTTGAGCCATATAGAAACTAATTTTCCGGCAGAGCAAATAGTAACAGCTAAACAGCAAGTTGAAGAAATGAGTTTAGAACAATTGGAAGCTTTTTTAGAAAAAAACAATATAATGAAAGAAGGAACAGAAAATGATTGCGTATTCTGTTCAATTGTTCAAGATCAGATAAAGTCTTGTAAGATAGGAGAAAATAACAATGCAGTTGCAATTCTTGAAATTAATCCTATCTCTAAAGGCCATACAATTATTTTAGCAAAAACCCACACAGCAGAAGACCAAAAAGAAGTTGAAAAACTGGGTGAAAAAATTTCAGGGTTATTAAAAGCAAAATTAAAAGCAAAAGAAGTAAAATTTTCTCAATCAAGAACATTCGGACATCAAAGTTTAAGTTTACTTCCTGTTTACAACAATGAAGACTTTAATTCTGTTAAAAAGCAAACAACATTAGAAGAATTAGAAAAAGTAAAACAAGAATTAGCAAAGTCGGAAATAAAAGAAGAAGCAAAACCTAAAGAAAAAAAGAGTAGAATTAGAAAGATAAAAGAAAAATTATGGCTACCAAAAAGAATTCCATAAATTTATATTAAATATTTTTGTAACAATAAATCCAATAAATCCAATTAAAAAGGCAGGCGAGAAAGGAATTCCTTGCCTTATCTTAACCTTCTTACCTTGCCTTATCAATTTATCAATCTCTTTTTTTGATAAACCATCCCAATTTTTTTTAAGAGTTTGATTTTTAATTTTTATATTTTCATAAAGCCAGTCCCCTTCTCTTAATTTTGAAGGAAGAAGTTCTAATACCATACAAGTTTCATCTATTGAAACAGAAAAAAGGAATAAGAAAAAAGAAAACAGCATAAGCAATCCAACTACAAAAAATAAGAATTCGATAAAAGAAAGTGCAATGAAAAAGAAAGCAAATCCAAGAACTAAAAAGAAAAACTTCTTATTTCTCTTGAATTGAAATAAAAATTCTTTCTTGAAATCTTTAAAATTCTTAATGCAAAGAATAACACTCGTGAAAAGAACATAAATTGCCCCTAGAACTAAAAAGATTACTATAAAACTGAGAAAATTTTTAAGATTTTCAACAATCCCTATTGAAAGGGGGAGCACTGCTCCAAGAGAAATCATTAACTTTGCGTCTCCTCCCGCAAATATCTTTCCATAATAAAATAAATTCCCAATTAGAAAAAATAGTCCCAATCCAAGAAGTCCTTCATAGAAAAATAAGAATGAATCATTGTTAATAGAAGAGTAAAAAAATCTAAAACCCATTGCAAAAATTGCTAAAGAAAAATTTAACCAATTAGCAATTTCTCTTGTTTTAATATCCTGAACAATTGCAAATATAATCCAGGCTAAAGCCAACCCCCATAAAAAAATCACCTCATACATAAGATAAAAAATAGTTTATAATTAATAAAGGTTATCTACCATAAGGGAAAATCAAGCGAAGAAAACCGTAGGTTGTCTAGCAATTTATAAAACTATTTTAAGAAAGTCAATAAGAGAACCAATAAAAAAAAGCAATCATTAAATCTTACTTAATTTGTATTTTTGTGGATCTTAAACTTCCCCCATGATTATAAGGATGTTTCTTTTTCTCTTTTCTTTTATCCTTTCCTTTATTTCTTCTTTGTGAACATGCATATTCATCTGACATAGTAAAAGAAATAAGAATTAGTTTAAAAAATTTGTCTTAATTAAATTAATTATATAAAAGATTAACAAAAGTTCCGTCTGCTTTCAAGCAAGGCTGGTTATTATTAATTGTATAACATTTGTTTAAGACTGCATTTACGTAATTATCTGTGGCTTGTGTACATTTTCCTTCTGTCCTATCTTGATCACTATAAGTATACCACCCATTATATCCTCTTAAAGCAGCATACCACCCCTTGTAAGTTTCTTTAGTAAAACAACCATCATATTCTTTTCCGTCTTTTAAAGTTCCAAATTGAGAGTATTTATTTCTTAGCATTGTTGTAGCAATTCTTATGTTTATGTCCGAGTGTTTTAATAAATAGGCTTTACAACTCTCAATGCTTTGTGTGCTTAAATCATTAATCATAGTTTGATATTCTATACAAGGGATAATTTTTTTGCCATCTCTTTCTCCCACAAACACTTGCATTAATCCTGTAGATCCCCCGTCAGATCCCTCCAGCCGAGTACAATCACTTGATTCGTGAGCCATTACTGCGAATAATAAAGCAGGATCTATTTTAATTGAAGCTTCTTTAGTTCCATCAGTTGTTGACGCATACTGATTTATGAACTTAGAATATTCTTTACATTTCTCAGGAATTACAAGTTCTGTAGAAACAGGATTTACAACTTCGGGTTTTCCGGGCTCAGCAGGATTTTCTGTAAATTCCCCAGTTTCTTCTCCACAGTTAATTTTATCACAATATTCAATACCATATTCTGGTTTTTCTTGGGCAAGTTTAATACAAGTAGTATCTGTTAAAATTTCAGTTGCAGATATCAATTTTTTTGGAGCAGAACAATAATTAAATTTTTGACCTAATCCGCATTCTGTTTTACATTTAGAAACAATGCTATTTACATTAGGTTCAGAATTATGTGCATTAAACAAATTTGTTTGAAGAGAAGACCCCCATACAAGTCCAACAAGAACTATTGCTCCCAATACTAGCAAGATAATTGTACTTGCTCCCAATTGTCCTCTTTTATTAAACATAACACATTAAGTAAATGATTGTTTAAAAGTATTTTTGTTTTGAGAAATTAAAAAATAATTATTTATCTGTAAGGTCAGTAGTTTCTGCAGCAAGGCAGGTATGAGAAATAATTTTGAATGAATTTAAAGATTTAGTCTCATTAAATATTGTCTGAACAATAGTTCCTGCTATTTTATCCTTACAAACATCAGTTAATTTAGTATCGCTTGGTCCTTTTATTGAATAATCCTCGTTAGTTACAATCACCAATTTATCTCCGCAATCAATCCCACATCCTTGAATGTTATAAAGACCATTTACAGCAAGCGCATAACAAGAAATCCCTTTGTATTTTTTTCCTTCTTCAGAATATACATCTCTAGGTGTTAAGCAATATGCCTCTTGAGCTCCTTCAGTACATACGGCAGAACAGCTTGTTCTAACTTGTTCTACATTTGTTTTTGTAAGAAAAGGAAAAAGCTTTGACCAGCCAGAAGTAAATCCTAAAGCAAGTAAAACTAAAATAATAACTCCAATAATTAAAAGTATAATTGTACCTGTACTTAACTCTTGACCTCTTTTATTGAACATAGAAGGAATAGCCTTTTTGTATTTAAAAACCTTTTTATTATTTATCATTGTTGAGTAGGACATTGAGCAGAAAGCAATCTATTTATTTTATCTTTTCCCGTATAAATCATCTGAAGCATTTTTCCAGCATATTCTGAATGTAGTTGGTTATTTGAATCAAAACATACCTTTCTTAATTCTTCCACATTAGTTGCAGGTATTTTTTCCTCTTCCGTAAATATTTTTACAGAAGCTTCACAATCAATATTACAATTTTCAATCCCGTATGTAGCTTGCCGTGTTGCAAGATAATAACAAGTGGCCCCTTTAATTTTATCAGAAGTTGTTGTCGGAATTAAATCTCTTGGAGATTTACAATAATCATAAACAGAATCTGTGGAACATGCAACACCACATTGGCTAACGACAGTATCAACATTACTTTGAGAAATGAAAGGAAGTATTTTATTCCATCCGTATGTAAAACCGATTGCAAGTAAAACTAAAATAATAACTCCCAGAATTAAAAGTATAATTGTACCTGTACTTAATTCCTGCCCCTTTTTATTCACCATCGAATAATAAACAGTATTTTATTTAAAAATCTTCTTATTCAATTAATCTTACTGAAAAAGAAGGTTCCTCTATTTCTTTGAATAAACTTTCTTTTAATGAGACAGCTTGAGAATAAGTTCCTTTAAGCATACCTTGTCTTTCAATAACTTCTTCTACAAAAGAATCTTGTTCAGGATTGTCAGAATTACATCCCCACCCATTATACCCCCTTAATGCAGCAGCCCATTCAACATATCTTATATTTCTGTTTGTACATCCTTGGAAAATCCTTCCATCTTTTGATTCTAAATATTTTTCAGTTAATATTTTGGCTCCAACTTCAATATTTTTTTCTGGATTGGTTTTCAATATAATTTCACAATTATCTTTTTCTTGAGGCAACCCATATGAGCCACAATTATCCAGATTTATTTGCATAAGCCCAACAGAACTCCCACTATCTGCAGAAATTTTTCCTTGAGATTCTTGCATCATTAATGAAAAAAATAAAAAGGGGTCTATGCCATATTGAATTGCATATTTTTCAATAAGTTGAGCATATTCAAAACATCTATCTGCACATAAAAGTCTTCTGTTCTTAAGAGGATTGTCTTGAGCAAAAAGTACAGCTCCATACAAAGAACCTCTTGATTCTATTTCCACATTTTCTTTAATTGGCTCTTTAACAGTTTCAACTTCTTTGACTTTGTAAAAAGTATTTTCTTCTATTCGCGCATTTAACTTTTCTATAGCACTAATTCCAGAAAAAGAACTAAGTGTAGCACGGTCTACTTTGTAAAACTCAATTAGAGAAGCAGCACAAAGAATGAGAACTCCAATTATCAAAATTAAATTAGCAATCGGAAATCCTTTTTTATTCATTTTTTTCTAAAGTTGATGCTTTCGCTTTTAATTGAGTTTCAATTTGTTCTGTTAAAATATTTTTCATAGCAATAACAGGAGAATCTTTATCCATGTTTAATTCAGGAACAGGGTCAATACTCAACAAAGTTTTAGTTTCATTCATTGCTATTGCAAAAGATAAAGTTACTCCAAAAATAATAAGCAAAGCAAGTATAGTAGAAGCTAAAGAAAGTAAATCCCCAACATCTCCTCTTTTATTTTTTATTAGTTTAAAGTTTAACATTTTGTTCTAATTTTTTAACAATAGCTGTTATTTGAATTTGATATTTTTGGTCTTTATCATCAAAAGAGAAAAAACTTTTAGTTAAGCAATTTGGAGAATTTTTATATTTAGCTATTTGTTGTAATTCACAGTCTAATAAAAAGTCCTCATTTCCTTTTTTAATCACTGCCAATTGCTTAGTTAAATCATCTGCTTTGAAAAGAGTTATACTTGTGTAATACTGTTCTTCCTCTTGGTTAGTATTAAAATTGAGATGACAAAAATCTAAAAAAGAAGCAGAATTAGAATTAATGTTTCCTTCTAGAATTAAATTAGTATTAATTCTTCCAGTATAAGAAACACAACTTGCAATCTTGTTCAAAAGAAGTCTACTTTCTATTCCCCTAACATCATAAGGCCCCCCATAAAAGATATACATTAAGAAAAACATTCCAACAGCACATCCCCCGAGTATTGCAATTACCCAAAACAAAGCAGTTAATTCGTTATCTGATCCTTTTTTATTTAACATTTTAATTATTTTTATATCCGGTTATTAACATGTAATATTCTTTTGTTTCTGGAAGAGGATAAGAAACAAGAGTTATATCATTAAAGAAATAATAAGTATATCCTCCATTTTTACTTAGTTTAACTGTAACTGCATTATCGTTTATAGTAACCATTTGGTCAAATTCTTTTTTATCAAAATCCAGTTTTTCTTTTTTAGCCAAATCAAATGCTTTTTCCATGTTTAATTTCATTTCCATTTTTGGCTGGCTCGCATCAATTAAAAGGGCAATATTTTTTGCATAAGCTTGTTCTAGAAGTACTGCCCCTTTTCCTTTAGAAGAAACCCAATAAAACATCATAGCAAGATAAAGAAGAGTAAGTACGATAAAAATAACTACATTCAATAATTCCCCTTTTTTATTTTTCAATAAAGAATTACTTCTGTTTCCCTCTTTTCCTCTTTTCATAGAATTAAAACAATAAAGTAATTAATAAAATTAACTAGTTGTAGTTATTCTACTACACTTTAATGCACTCATTTTATCTGAATCTGCTTCTATTATTGTGGGAACCATAAAAGTATTTCCCCCTGTCCCTTGCATCGTATTAGAAATCATAATCGAGTTTAAGCCAACAGAAACTCCTGCCCCAATAGCTCCAGCACCGAGATATAACAAAGTAGGGTAAGCAACAGTTGCGCCCAACCCGCCAGTAGCAAGAGTAATAACTGCAAAAGCCACACCAAGGCCGATAAAAGTTCCTTTGCCGCTAGCAATAGCGCTACTTCCAACCACGTCTATCTTGTTAAACACCCCCGTAAGAACATAGTATCTCTTGGTTAAATCTATCTTAGGAATTTCTACACTATTAATAATAATAGTATTCGTGATACCTTCTTTCAAGTTGTTTAATTCATTTTGGGGAATTTCAAGTTTAGTTGTGACTCCCACATCATTGGAACTTAACTCAATATTTGTTTTAAGTAAGCTCTGCATATATTTTGAAGTTTGTAGAGACATATATTGTGAATAAGACTGTTTTTCGGAATATTTTTTATTTTCAAGATATTGGTACAACTCAATTTTCCCGATAGTTGGTTCTTGCACATTTCCAGTTAAAGCATAAACACTATTATCAAAAACTACTTCACTACATAATCCACAATAAAGGTTTACTCCAGACACATCTTTTTGTATATAGTTAACTTTCCCTTCTCCAAACATCCACCAACAATCTGCCATTTGCTCACCTAAAAAATCATAAATTTCCGCTACAGATTTAACTTTGTGTATTTTCCTATCTTTAAATGATTCACATGTTCCATCTCGAGAAATACAAAGTTTTTGAGTGTTACACATCATGGGTATTTTTGATTTAATGCTATCCGGAGCAATTTCTTGTGCTTTAACACTTAAACTACACAATTGTTGATCAAATGTTCTAGTGAAATCCATACGTGAAATAAAGTAAAGTAAAATTAATACACATATAGCAAATATTATCCAATGTACAATTTCTTCTGAGGTTATTTCTGCTTTCTTATTTATTGTCATTTGATTCCCAACCTATTTAGAATAAAATAAACTCCTAAAAGCATTCCTATAAATAAAACAATTCCAAGAATATATTTCATAAGTTCACTATTATCCATTTTTTACTTCCTGTTCAGGTTTTGTTGTATCAATAACCAATTTTTCATTTACTTTTTTAAGATAAACATAAGTCAATTCTGTTGGATGAATTAAAATTGGATCAAACATTCCTAAGTTCGGAATAACCGCACATGCTGCTTTTATTTCACATTGGGGAAGATTCGGAGATTTTATGGTTTTAACAGGACAAAAACATAAACAATTCCCAGCACTAGTACATTCTTTTGGTTTATTATTAGAATCATAAGCACTAAAACTAATTATCTCCCAATTGATTGGGTTAGGAATTAAAACTTCTTTAACTAACTCAGAAGAATGATCGTTTGTATAAACTAATTCTACTTTAGCAATTTCCTCTTTTAATGTTTCAAGAGTAGCTTTGGCTCTTGTTAAATCTTGATTTATTTTTATTTCCCCAAATATTTTTGTACCCCCAAATAAAAGAAGGAGTAATATCAATACAGCTGTAAGTGTTCTAATAACTGCCCAGTTAAGAGGCATAGAATCAGACCCTCCTTTTTTATTTAAGTATAAATTCATTTTAGTAAAAAAACAAAGAAAGCAGATTTATTTCCTGTTGGTAATCCTTTTAGAAATGTAAATATATTATTCTTAGAAAACATAGAAATTCCAATTACTACTGCCACAACAACAAGTAAACCTAATCCAATTTTAATAAATTGTTCAATTGTTAAACTTGACATTATCTCCCCTTGAATACATTTTTAATTGAATCTAAAATCCCAATTCCTTGAGTTTTCATTAAAGATACTGCAATTAAAGAAATAACTAATACTATAACTGCAATTAACAGCCAAGGCAACATTTCTGAAGCAATACCTCTTTTTTCCATATTATAAAAAAAGAAAATATCTTAATAAACTTTTATCTCTCAATAAAAAAATAAAATTAACCTAATCCTGTAAGCACTATTGAAGTTAGTAAAGAAAGCATTATTACAGAGATTAATGCTGTTACAACATATAAGCCAATTCCTCTTTTAAGATTAATTCCTGTTTTATTTGTCTGCTCTAATTCATCATCACCAGAATCAATTATTACTAAAGTTTTAGTTAAAATGAATATTATCTCAATAAGATAAAGTCCCACAATTATTTGCAGAACATAAGGTGGAATCATTTTCTCAACAGGGAACATGCTTGTAATTCCTTGTATATCTCCCATTCCAGCAATTTCTCCACTCATATCTCCTGTTCCAGAAGCAGAAATAACATTTCCTAATTTGTTAAGTATACCGGAAATCATAGCAGACAACCCAACAATTACACCAGATAAAAGAGGAGCTAAGAAAGTCATGTTACTCTTCATATCAGAAATAATTTCAGCGAGCAAATCTCTTAATCTATCTGTAATTTTATTCATATTCTTTACATATTCAGATAAACTGATTAAACTTGAAGCTGCAATTCCAAGTCCTTTTTTTGCAGATTCAACTAAAATTTTCATGCTTGTGGCAATTAATTCAGAGGGATAATAAACTAAAACCCCCCTCTTTGGGTCAAATATCGCAGCTTCAACACTCATTCCCATCTGCATAATATTATATCCTGCTCTTCTGAAAAAATCTTCTGTCTTCAATCCTTTAGTAGATTCAGCAATTTTACTAAATGCAAGTTCAGGAGGTGTTCCATTTCCTATTCTGTTTCCCAATTGAAATAAAGAATTATTAAATTCTACTTCGAGCTGTTTAGTTTTTTCTCTTTCTTTTATTAGTTCCGATGTTCTTTCTTTAAATGCGATTGAAAAAAACAGAGCTACTCCCAAAGAAAAGAATATACTCAACATTAAAGCAAAAGAACCAAAAGGTCCAACAACTTTTCCCATATTTGTCTTAAAGTCAAAAAGCAATTCACTACCAAAAATAGGTAACCCTATTTCAGTGAAGGTATAATCATTTTTTAGTCCAAAATATCCAGGTATAGGTGTTTGAAATAAAAATGGAATTAATCCTAAAAGAAAAAATGGAAGACATATTAAAAATGCTTTAATATAGGGCTCTTTACTTTTATAAGAGGGGTATAAAGGATTTCTCTCAAGCAAAGAAGTTTCTCCATATCCACCTGGCCTTAAGAACATAATTTTATCTGTTAAATAGAAAACAAAAAAAGGAATAACTAAATTAAATAAAATAAGGATATGATACCATTTCAAAACATCTCCAACAAGAGTAGAAGCTAAAGGAAGAAGTGCTAAACCAAGAGTAGGCAACACTACTCCGAGCATATATACATTTGTTAATGGGCTTCTTACATTATGTGTAAATCTTAACATTTTATCGTAAACCCCGTCTAAAATTACTTGAAGTGCTTTTTCTAAAGTAGAAATTCTCTTACCATCATCCGGCTCAAATAAACTGCTTTCAATTAAATGAAAGGCCTCAATAAACTCTATTGAATAATCTTTCCAACCTTCAAGGTAATTATCTAAACTATCCTTGATTGTAGAAAATTTTCCAACTTGCACATCATAAAATATTTTTTTAAAATCCAATCCCAAAGGATATTGCAAATGTTGAGATGCAAAAGAAATCGCTTTTTCTAGGTTAGGAGTATGTCTCATATAAACCACAATATACAAAATTGCAGGCATCATTTGAGAAGAAGCCTTGAGTCTCCATTTGTTTGCTAATCTTGCAGGATATCCATTTACAAAATTAAAAACAAACAAACCCAAAAAGAGCATTAAAACAAAAAATAAGGCAGGAAATTCATTAGTGAAAAGAAATAATATTACTGAAAAAAGAAATCCAAAAAAGAATATTGCCAAAAAAGACATTACTCCCAATGCAATTGGCTGTGAAGGGTCAAGATCCAAATGTGCAATATTTAAATTTCTTTGAACAACTTCTTTTTCTTTTTTAGAGACAGTTATTTTAATAAAATTTCCTAAACTTTTACACCATTGCTCATACTTAGTTAAATCTGGAGCCATTTCACTTTTGAAAGAAGAATAAGACTGGCTGTAATTATTTGGCTCTTGTTTATTTGTCTTTATTTGCTGTTCAATTTTAGCAGTATGCTTTTTAATTATTTCATCTATGTCTTCTTTGTTAAAATCACTCATTTTTCCTCTTTTTATCCTTAATTAAAATAAAAACAAAGAGAATTAATAAATGTTTAGAAATCTCTAAAATTTCCTTGACTTAACTTGTTCATTAAGCCATTTTTGCCATAAAGGAAAAACCTTTTCTCCTACAGGCAATCCAACTTCTTGTCTAACTTGATCAGATATTTCGTGAAAAGCATGATTTGAAATCATATTAAATCCAGCTTCTAATAATTGGAAATTTCCTGTTTTATTTGCCACATCAACAATTTCTTTTTTAGTTTTAGCTCTTAAAAGAATATTATCATAAATTGCATCCCAATTTCCAGCCCAACCTTTAACATTAGAAGCAATATCTTTCAAAACTTCACTATCTCCATTAATTAAATCTTCACTTGGTTCCAACTCATCTTTCTCAATGTTATAATTTAACAAATCAACAAATCCTTTTTCTAAAAGAGGGTCATCTTTCCAGTGTTTTCTTACTTCTGTAAGTTGTACCATTCTTCTTTTTGAATGGAGGCCATCAGCTGTTTTAATTGGATTACAAACTGCAATTATATCTGTAGCTTTAAAGCTAGTAGCAGGAACTTCTAAATCATTTACAACTCTATCAAATACTCCATATGGAGATGCGCCATGAATTGTGCCTGCAACAACATTTGCTAATGCACCAACTCTCATCGCCTCATATAATGCTTTCGCTTCTGTACTTCTAACTTCCCCAATAATTAAACAAGAGTCTCCAAGTCTTAAACTAGTTCTTATACCATCGTCAGCAGAAACTTCTGTTGTTGTTTTTAATAATGCTGAACGAACTTTCATTCTCAAAATATCACATCCTAATTTTCTCAAAGATTCAACAGGTAGTTCTAAAGAATCTTCAATAACAATTATTCTATGCTTAGGAATAATTTCTAACATCAAGCTTCCAAGTAAAGAAGATTTTCCTGATCCTCTTGTACCCGCAATTAACAAAGTTCTTGAACCATCAATAAGAAAACTTAACAAACCAGCAGTGAATGGGTTAATCATTTTATTCTGCACATAAAGAGGAAGTGTCCATGGTTCTTCTCTGTGTCTTCTAATTGCATAAGCTAATCCATCAGGAGAAAGAGGATTTTGTATAATAGCAATTCTTGCTCTGATTTTTCCAATTTCTAATTGTGTATCCAAAATAGGATTTGCTTCATCTAAAGGTCTTCCAGAAATCATTCTAAATTTAGCTGCCCAAGAATCAATATCTGATTGACTAGGGAGAATGTTAGTTAAACACTCGTCATAATCTTGATGTTTTACAAAAATATTTGTCATAGGAATAGGTGCGTTAAGCATAATATCTTGTAATTTTTTATCTTGCAATAAAACTTCAACTAATCCAAATCCGATAGTTTGTCTTACAAGAATAGTTGAAAGTTTGTTTAATTCAGAAAAATTTAATCTAATATTTTTTGTTTGAGCCAAATCTTGAAGCAAATCTTTAGCAATATTAAAAAAAACCTGTCTTATTCTTTCTATGTCTGTAAATTCTTCTGCTTTAGGTTGATGTTCTATTAAAACTCCTCTTGCTAAATTTAATAAGGTATTATGGTCTTCTTCTAAAGAATTTTCAGGAGGATTTAAGTGATAGATTAATTTAGATTCATCTTTCTTTTTTAATATAGTAACAGTAGATGAATCGTATTCTTCTCCAATTTGATATTGATCAATTATTTCTGCATCTTCTGGTAAATCATAAATTAAACGTGTGAATGTAAAATTGGGAATAACATCTGGTTTAAAGGCATAATCGTAAATTTTCCTCTCTCCCTTTTTATAAGATTCAAAATAAGGAAAAAGAGTTTGAATAAGTTTAGTTTTCTCTACCATCCCCAATATTCTTTCTAAAAGATGTATGTAATTCTCTTGGTCATTCTTAAACTGAGGTTCTAATTTTTCTAAGAATATTTTTGATTGAATAATAACTTTTTTTAATTCAAAATAAGCTGAAACAGGATCTTGCCTTAACAAGAGCAAGCAGGGAAATACTTCATTGTATCTTTGATTAAAAAATTGGCCATTTGAAAAAGTTAATTTTTCGTGAGACAATATTTTTTCTTGTTTGAAAAGATAAACATAAAGCTGAGCTATTTCTAAGAGTAATGAAGTTTCATTGAAGTCATAATTATAATTTTTTTCTTGACTTAATACAACTCTCGAAACATTAGAGTTTTCAATTAAAGCATCGACAGTTCTACTCATAACTTCAGGGGAATCTCCGATATGAGGAACATAAGGTGCCCCTAAGTAGTTTATATAAAGAACATCTTCTCCACCTTCTCTTCTTACTTCATAAGAATATAACTTATTCTCCTCTTTATTCTGCATAGATAAATTGAACCAACTAAGTTTAAAATATTTTGCTAAATATTCTTAAATATACAATTTAATCACAACAAATTTAAACTGGAATTGTATTAATGTTTAATGACAGCAGAGCAGATAGATTATTCTGGACAAGCAATAGCGGACATGAATATAAAAGTAAGAGGCATTGAAGAAAGACAAAAGATACTCAAAGACCAGATATTGTTATTAGGACAAAATTTAGTTGAAATAAAAGAAAAAGCAAACCAAAGAACAATAGAAATAAAAAAAGAATTAGAAAATTTAAAACAAAGTACAGAAAGATTAAATTCATTTATGGACATGATTTCAAATGAATTTTCTAAATTTGCGAAGAAAGAAGATTTAGAAATTTTAACAAAACAAGCTAAAATGTTTCAACCTTTAGACTATCTTCAAAAAGAGAGTATTTAGAAAAATTAAAAAACAGGAAAAAAGTTATATAATAATAAAATGGGTGTTTTAGAACAAGTAATCAAGTTAAAGAATCAAGGAACTTCCGACTTAGATATAATTAACAATCTTGCTCAACAAGGCATTTCTCCCAAGGAGATAGATGCTGCATTAAAACAAGCACAGATAAAAAATGCTGTTTCAAGTTTTAATGATGAAGAGATGCAACCTTCTATCATGCCAGATGAAAATCCCCAACCAGAACAACAACCAGCTTATTCTCCTCAACAAGAATATACTCCTCAAGCAGACCAACAATATAGTGATCCTTCTCAACAACAAGCTCAACAGCAATACTATTCTCCTCAGCAATACTCTCAACAACCTTATCAAGAATATCAAAATCAAACTACAAATACAGATACTATGATAGAAATCGCAGATCAAATATTTGCAGATAAAATAAGAAAATTCCAAAAACAATTTGACAGTACTATTGAAATGAGTAGTCTTTTACAAGGAAAAGTAGAAAATATGAATGAAAGACTTAAAAAAATAGAGGCAATGATAGACAAATTACAAATTGCTATTTTAGAAAAAGTTGGTTCATATGGTCAGAATTTAGAAGGAATAAAAAAAGAGATGTCCATGATGCAAGATTCTTTTACAAAAATGGTTACTCCACAAAGAGAAGCCAAAAAACAACCAGAATCTATTTCAGAGAAGTTAAGAAAAATATAATTCTTTTAAAAAATTAATTTAAAAAATAAATAATTACTGCCCTTTCATTGCGTATACTGGTGTGTAATCTTTTGGACTTGGATTTGAAACCCCAACAATTATTCCAACAACTACAAGTATAAATAATGCTCCAACAATCATTTGCCAATTATCATCCCACCATTGTCCTGATTGCCATCCAACAGCAGCAGTAGATTGTATTAAAACCATTGCAAATATAATGACTCCAATAAACAAAAGAACATAGTTAATTGCCTTACTCTTTGTATCAATAAATAATCCTACTACAATGAAAAGACTTAATATAATCGCAAGCCCAACACCTAGTCTAGGAAAAACTTGTGAGAAGAAAAGAGGAACAAAATCAAATCTTAATGCCATTACTCCTACAGATAAAGCAAGTACAGCATATATTCCTTTATTACCTTTGAAAGGATCAACTTTACTTAATATACCAAAAACTAAAGCAAAAATAATTAGAAAGGGAATAAGATAACTAAAGAAACCAGCACTCTCCCATTTAGCAAGTGTTTCTCCTATAACTCCATTAGATAATAGACTAGATGTTTCCAAAAAAATCAACTCTTTAAACATATAACAAAATAATAAATCTTAATTTAAATATGTTTCTAAAAAATGAAGAATTTACTTAGCTTTTGCTTCTTTTTTGATTACAATAGCAACAGCAGCGATAACTACAATCACAAGCACAGCATTACTTAAAAATTGATTTGCTGTATTATCTCCACTTGTAAAAAAGTCAAGAATTCCAGTATGCAATCCTGTTGCCCATATTACAGCCCCAACAATTCCTACAAGCATAGTAATCGCAAATACTAATTTTAACCAAGGAAGAGTTTCAAATACTTTACTAAAATCCCCAAAGATAAATCCAAGAGTTAAAAGAGTTACAAAAATAATAACCAAAGCAACAGCCAAGAACAAAGTTAATTTTCCAACAACAATCTTAGGATATACTGCTCCCATAAATATTAAACCGATTACTAAAGCAGTTAAAGCATTAATCTGTTTCTTTCCGTCTCCAAGAATCTTTGTTTTTTCTAATATAGCAAAGACTAGAAAGAAAACTAAAAGGAACGGAAATACGAAATTTGATAGTATCCCGCTTTGAAGGATTGTTGTTTCTTCTGCCATATGTTTAGATTAAATCTTCAGGTATTTCTTCCATGCTAGACTCAGGACTTGGTAAAGCTGATTTGTTAATTAAGAATACATCACCTATTGCTCTAACAAACTGGTGAGGTATGATAACTCCCTTTGCTCCCCCAATCATAGAAGTAACGCTTCCACCGACTCTAATTCTCCATCCCTCAATTCTATTATCAGAGAGATTTGCTTCTTCGATTTCGCCGAAGAATTCTCCAGAATCTGTGTAAACTTTATTCCCTAAAACTTCACTAACTTTTTTTATTCTCATAATTAAATTTATCCTCTTTTGATTTAAATAGTTTTCCATAATTTAAAATACAATAAGATACAATAAGCTTTATAAAAAAACTAATCTTAAAAATAGCATGGAGAGCAAAAAAGAGATTGCATTAATTGCATTAGTTATATTAATTATCAGTTTTTCAATCAGTTTAAACTTTAATTTCTCGGAAGATTGGCAAAATTTTGGAAAAGTTTTTTTAATAACAGCAATAGTAATTGGACTAAATATTCTTGCAAAAGAAGCAATGGCTTATCTCCTTGATGCAAAAATAGAAAATAAACTTTGGGAAATAAAAACTCCGAATATTTTAGAAAGATTAGAGTTAACAAAAATAGATAAGAGCAAAGGAAAGTCTTCTAAAATTTCAATAGGTGTAATTTTTCCAATACTATCAAAAATAATTTTCTTTCCACTGGGTGGTTTTATTTGGATGGCTTCATTAGTTTTTGATGTTACACCAAGAGCATATAGAGGGGCAAAAAGATACGGGTTATACACTTTCTCGGACATGACAGAAGAACATATAGGATATATTGCAGCAGCAGGAGTATTTGCAAATTTAATCATTGCAGTAATTGCCTATTTAATTGGCGTTCCTTACTTAGCAAGAATCAGCTTATACTATTCGTTTTTTAGTATACTTCCTATTTCAGAATTAGATGGGAATAAAATACTTTTTGGGAATAAGCTATTATGGAGTTTTTTAGCAGGTATAATATTAATCGGACTTTTCTTTTCAATATTCATTATATAAAGTAAATAACTTTTCTTAAAAAAGAAAATGGAATTTTTAAGTGGAATTGACCCAAGAGAATATCAACAGAAGATATTTGAAAGTTGTATAAATAAAAATTGCTTAGTTGTGCTTCCTACAGGTTTAGGAAAAACCCTTATTGCATTAATGTTAGCAATTGAAAGAATGAAAAAATTTCCTGGAGAAAAAGTAGTTTTACTTGCTCCAACAAAGCCCCTTGTTGAACAGCATTTAGTCTTTTTCAAAAAACATCTTCCAGAATTATTCGCTGAGCTAACTTTATTCACAGGCCAGATAAAAGCAGGAGAAAGAAAAAAACTTTGGCAAAATTCAGATATTATATTCTCCACTCCACAATGCGTAGGTAACGATTTAAGAAAAAAATTATATGACCTAAGCGATGTGTGTCTTTTGATAGAAGATGAAGCACATAGATGTATAAAAAATTATGATTACACGTTTGTAGCTAAAACCTATTTAGAACAGGCAGAACATCAAAGAATTGTTGGTCTAACTGCCTCTCCTGGAAGTGAACATGCAAAAATAAAGGAGATTTGTAGAAATTTATCTATTGAAGAAATTGAACTAAAAACAAGAGAAAGTGAAGATGTAAAAGATTATTTACAAGAATTGAAAATTGAAAAACATATGATTGACTTTCCCCCTGAGCTAGAAGAGTTAAGAAAACCATTAAAAAAAATATTTGATAACTATGTGGAAGAACTAAAGAATAGACATGTTCTTTTTGGTAATTCTTCAAAAACAGGATTAATAGAACTACAAAATAGACTAATGAAAAGTATTTCTGCTGGAAAAAAAGACTTCAACTCTTTATTAGCTGTTTCAACCTGCGCCCAAGCGATAAAACTTCAGCATGCAATTGAATTGTTAGAAACTCAGACTCTTGAAAGTTTTAATGAATACTTAAAAGATTTGTTAAAACAAGCAGCAGATAAAAAAAGCAAAGGAGTAGTAAGATTAGTTAGTAAGCCAGAATTTAACCAAGTGTATATTGAATCGACAAGACTTTTGAAAGAGGGGATGGAACACCCAAAAATCCAAGGACTTATGGATTTGGTAATACAAGAGCAAATAAAGAATGCAAAAATAAAGATTTTAATTTTCACACAATTTAGGAATACTGCTTATATAATCTCAAAAAAAATAAATCAAATAGAAGGGATTAATTCTAAAGTGTTTATTGGACAGGCAAAAAAAACAAATAAAGATGGTAGCACAGGTCTTAGTCAAAAAGAACAAAAAAGTATAATCCAAGAATTTTCTTCAGGAGAAATTAATGTACTTTGTGCAACCTCCATAGGAGAAGAAGGATTAGATATTCCCGAGGTTAACTTAGTTGTTTTTTATGAACCTGTTCCTTCTGCAATAAGAAAAATTCAGAGAACAGGAAGAACAGCAAGACTTTCCGCAGGGAAACTTATAACAATGGTTACAAAAAACACACGAGATGAAACTTTTTTTTATGTGGCAAATGCAAAAGAAAAGAAAATGCAAAAAACAATTGTAGATATAAAGCAAGAAATGTCAGATAAAGCAAATGGAATAATAAAAAAGCAAGAAAAACAAAAAACCTTATAATTAGATAATAAAGAAATTAAAAAATGAAAGAAATAAAACCATTAGATATTTTTTCCAAGCAAACAAGAGGATATTTCATTGAAAAGCCAAAAATAAAAGTTTTAGTAGACTATAGGGAAAAAAATTCACTTGTTCCAGCAGAATTGATTCATTTAGGGTTAGAGGTAGAATTTATGGAACTAAAAATAGGAGATTATTTAGTAAACAATGTAGCTATTGAAAGAAAAACAGTTTCTGATTTCCTTTCTTCTATGCTAAATAAAAGAATATTAAGACAATTAGAAGAATTACAACAATATGAAAACAAACTTTTAATTATTGAAGGATTAGAAGAGCAAGAATTATATAATGATAAAAATGAAGAGGGAATAAATCCTAATTCTATACGTGGTTTTCTTCTTTCTATTGCACTAAAACATAGAATACCTATTATTTTTGCGAAAGATTCACAAGATACAGCGAGATTCATCTCTGTAATTGCAAAAAAGAAAGAAGTTGAATCTTCTTTAAATGTAAATAAAAAAAGCTTAAGTTCAAATGAAAGAATGCAATTTATTCTTGAGGGGTTTCCAGGAATAGGCCCAAAAACTGCAAGGAAGCTCTTGGTTGAATTTAAAACTCTTAATAATATATTTACTGCTTCGAATGAGATTCTTCAAAAAGCAATAGGAAAGAAAGCAGATATCTTCAAATTAATTCGTGAAGAATATAAAGAAGAATAAAAGCCTATTTTTAATCTGGTTAAAAATTATTTAGCTGCTGTGCTATCTGTAACGCACTGTAAATAGGCGTCTTCATTAGCTAAATGACTTATCTTACAAAAAATCTTAGCCAAAAGCCCATTGAACCCCTTGATGTCATTAACAACTTCTTTTAATCCAATACATTCCCCAGAAGAACATAAGTTGCTATAGCATTCAAAATTATTTTGACATTCTTCTCCATTTGTTATTTTTTGTTCTCTAATCTTACCATCGATATCACAATACATATTCATGTAAGCGGGAACTTGCTGCGATTCATATCCTTGCATATTAAAAGTTAGGTCAATAAAACTATTTCCATAATTTGAAGAACTATAAGAAATTTTATTTACGTAAAAAGTATAACTTATATTCCCTTCGAAGCCATAGTCCAAATTCCAATCATATTCCTTTCCTTGTTCCAAGAAATAAGTTACTTCTGTCAAGTTCTCATTGCCATAGACGGGGAAAGACAACATAGCGGTGTCATTAGGGTAAATAATTAGAGTGATTCCTCCAGCATTTGCCTCTTCAACAGAAACACCTTCACTCTGACTATCTTCAACAAATACATTTTTAATATCCCAAGCAGTTTGTTGTTTGAATCTAAATCCATATTCTATACAATTATTATCAGAGTAACTTTCAAACCATCTTGGGACCATACAACCAGCGCAGATTCCAGGATTACATGAAATAGTATTTGTCTTTACTTCCTCCTTACCAGAATCATAATCATATCTAGTACAAACTTGAGTCTGTTCTCCATGTGGTGGACAAATAACAGGTTCTTGTTTACAATTCCAACTTCCAGAATAATATTCGGTGGAAACTTGGGATGGACAAGCACTTACGAAAACCTTAACAAAATTCTCAGAAAGATAATCCATATATGGGCTAACCCATTTTCCTTGATTACTTATTAAGTTATTTACAAAGCTGATTAAGTCATCTTGTTTTCTCATTTGGTTCCATTCTATCTCTTGTGCACAACTTTCTTCACCAATACAATAATAGTAGTTATTCAATGAAAATTCTGCGCTAAATAATTTATTATCATTAAACCATAAAACAACTATATCTTCTGTATAATCCCAACCATCATTAGGAGAAACCTGTTGAGCTTGTTGAGACAATCTCCAAAAGTTTTCACACACATAAACTGTTTGAGACTTCTCCTCAGCGCCTTTGATATAAAAGTTTTGTTTATTACAGAGTTGATACCTTAAAGATTGGTTTAATGCTTTTTCAACACTTGCTTGATCTTCAAGATCGATGATATTTAATGATGCATAATGATTTATTGCCTCACTTTGATATTTCCAAGAAGAATAATACTTACTTTCCTTATCCGAGTCATATGCATTAGAATCTATCAATTCCCAACTATCTCCTGCATAATTTATATTCGAAGGATATTTCATGAAAGAAATAACATCACTACAAGAAACTAAATTAGTTTTTACAGGATCTACAGAAAGGGAAAACACAACATAGTCATATTCGTTGTCTCCATAAGAAAATAATATATCTGTTACAAAGATTGTAATCTCATAATCTCCTTCTGTGAGTTGATACTCTTGATTTTCTAAGATAGCAGGAGTTAATTCACCATTTATGACAAACTTTACAGAACTAGCCCCAATGTAAGAGACGCCAACTTCGATATTTCCAATAAACATTGTTTCCCCTAATGTAAGACTATACACTTCGCCAGATTCAATTTCAGTAATATTTGATTCTTCAGCACAAGCCCCATTTTCACAACCAAAACTACATAAAATTTCCGAACTACTTACGCCATTTTTATTACAATAATAATCTCTAACATAATCTTCTTTATCAGAGTAATCGTTTGTTGCGTCAATACAAATATCTTTAGAAATATAAGAACTACTTCCTTTTGTAAAATTAACTATTCCTACTTTAAATTCATCTATTCCCCCATCAGAATCTTCGCAAGTTATATTTACTTCTTCTTCTGTTTCATTTGTTTGATCTTCAACAGGTAAACATGCCCCTTCTCTGCATCCTAAAGGGCAATTTATATTTTCAGCATGAATAATTTTTTCATTTGAAGGATCACAAGAATATTCGAATAATTGATTTAGAAAAGCTTCACCATAAAGGTCATTAACCTTTGCAGAATTCAAAGAATAATCAAAAAATCTAAATGCTCTTATTTTTCCGTCTAAGTAAAATCCCTTGTATTCTCCTAAACTTCCAACTGAAAACCCATAAGAAGTACCAGAATTTTTAACTGTTTGATTTAATATCTTTACTAATTTATTATTTTTATAATAACTAATTGTACTTCCATCAACAACAGCCACTACATGAGTCCAAGAGGTAGAAGGAAATCCTATAGAATTCCAATCATTAGCAACAACTGCTTGTTGTCCTTTAGTTCCATCAGAAGTCCACACTTCCACATTTCCATCGCTTCTAAACACAAAACCCCATGTATTTGCATCTCCTCCTGCACTAGAAGAAGAGGCAACAGCGGTATTTCCATAAGAATTTGGTTTAATCCAAAAACTCAAAGAATAAACACCCGGTTTTGCACTAAGTTCGTATTCGGTAAAAGGAAGTAAACTTGCTCCTTCCCCAGCACAATAATCAGAGAATTTTGTTTGCCCGTTAGAAACCGCTCCAAAGTTAAATGGATCTTCTCCTGAATCCGAATCACTACATATAACTGAAACTACTTTTCCAGTAACAGAATTTCCAGTTATTTTTCCAGCAAACTCATTAAAAAAGTTAGAAAATGAAAAAGCAGAAACAAAAGTTGTTAAAAATAAAACAGCAAAAATGCTGACGAGAAATATCTTCAACCCTCTTTTCATAAATAGGTATAATAAATTATTCTTTATAAATTTATTTATAATTTTTTAAAAAAAACTCCTCAATTCAAAATATTATAATAACTCTGCAATAATCTTTGCTCCAAGTGCGACGGTAATTCCTTCTTTATCATTCTTTTCATTAATTTCCACTAAATCAATTGCTCTAAGAGATTTTATTTTTTTTATTCTTTGAATTAAATAAAGAAATTGTCTACTTGTTAATCCGCCTATTTCGGGATATCCCGTAGAGGGTGCAAAAACAGGATCAATTACATCTATATCAATAGACAAGTATAATTCTTTTCCATTTGAAAACTCCATTATAGTATCACACATATCTGCTAAATCTTCTGTGAGATTGTTTATTGAAAGAGTTTTTATTTTATTTTTTTTGATAAAATCAATTTCATCGATATGGGAGTTCCTTAATCCAACAAGCAATACATTTTCAGAAGGGAATCCTTGTTCAATTATTGCTCTAAGCCATTCTTCATGAGTTGGTTCTTTCATAGGTTCCATTAAATCTGGGTGAGCATCAAAAACAATAAGGCACGGTTTCTTTTTTTCTTTTTTACAAAAATCAAAGAATGCTTTTGTTAAAGAATAACTAATAGAATGGTCTCCGCCTATAAAAATTGTTTTTGGCTTTGTCTCAAATATTTCTAAAGCATTTTCATAAATTAACTTGTTAGTTAATTCTATATTGGAGTTATCTAAATGAATTTCTTCTAAATCTAAAGAAGAAGTATCAATTATTTTTCCTTCTTCAGAACTGTAAATTTCTTTGAGTTTTTGTATAATTGCATTTCCTGCTCTTTCACAACCTTTAGTTTTTCCTAATCCATTAATCCCTGGAACTTTAACGATAAACATGAACATATCAAAAAGAAAGAAGTTTTAAACTTATTTATTAATAGGAGGTATTAGGAACCTTGGTTTTTATTTTTAAGATTATTTATTAAAATTTATTCTGGCACAAGGGCAAAAAAACTATATTTTTTTAAATTAGCCATTTTTTTAACATCTTTCAACTTAACTTTTTTTATTTTATTTTCAAATTCATAAAATTCTTTAGCATTTCCATCAAGTTCATGAGAAATAAGATTGAATAACTGAGACTGTGAATCTTCCATAGAGATATTATGATTCCCAATTAATTGTTCTTTAACTTGGTTTAGTTCTTTTTCGGTTAGACTCTTTGAGACTTTTTTAAATTCCTCTAAGATTAATTTCTTAACTTGTTCAACATTCTTCTTTTCTGTACCTGCAAAGATAACATTATATGCAAAATCTTTGTTTATACTTGAGTCCCCCTTAATAGAATATGCTAAGTTTCTTTTTTCTCTTATTTCAGTAAAAAGTCTCGAAGACATTCCCCCTGCTAAAAGTACAGTTAAAACCTGAGCAGTATATGACTGGTCATTGGTAGCTAATGGAACATGATATGCAAAAATAACATTTGCTTGGTCTATTCCTTTCCTTTTTTCTAATTTAGAGGAATTAGTTTGCTTAAACTTAACTTTCTGCACTTTACCTTTTTCAAAATTAAATGTTTTTTCTGCAAATTTAATAATTTCGGAAAAATCAGCATCCCCGACAACTCCCAGAATCATATTATTCGGTTGATAAACTTCCTTAAATTTTTGAACAAGTTTTTTTCGATCAATTTTACTCATTGTTTCATAAGTACCAATTAGATTTAATCCCAAAGTCCCGCTGTACAATTCTTTTTGTATATTATCCATTACATAAATTTGGGGATTATCCTTTCTCATTTTAATTTCTTCAAAAATAACCTTTCTCTCCTTCTCTAATTCTTCTTGATCAAATAAAGGATTTTTAACCATATCACTTAACACGTTTAATGCTAGTTGGAAATGTCTACTTGGCATTTTGCACCAATAGGCAGTAATTGTTTCATCAGTAAAACCATTTAATTCTCCCCCATTTTTTTCAATCTCTTCAGCTATCTTTTTTGAGTTTCTTGTAGGTGTTCCTTTGTAAAGCATATGCTCAATAAAATGAGAAATTCCTTTTTCTGAAGGCAATTCATTTATTCCACCATTTCTTACTGCAATCATAGTACATACAAGAGGAAGCTCCCTTTTTTCAAAGATAAGAGTCATACCATTTTTCAAAACTTTTCTATAGAATATTGGCTTCATAAATATTCTAAGGAAAAAACCTATTTAAACTTTAATATGCCTTTTTACAGAAGAGGATATACTTTTCTCCACCAATTTCAAATTCGTCAAGAACCTTAAAATTTTCAGAGATAAAATCTAAAATCCATTTTCTATTCGCTTTAAAAGAAGATTTATTTACCAAACTTTTCGTGGCAAAGCTTAGAACAATTTTATCAACAAGAGGAACAAGTTCTACAAGCAATTTTTTAGAATAATTTAATTCAACACTTTCTAAAGCATCTATAACTTTAAATAAAAAAATTATCTTTTTGCCATTTTCTTTTTTTATCTGTTTTTTAATATCGTTTAATTCAAATAAACTTAAGTGTAAACATTTTCCTGGAATTTTTTCTTTTTTAAAAAAATAGTTAGTCAATTCTACAAGCTGTCCGACAGATTCAATCCCTGTATAAGTAATATCATTTTTCTTATTAAAAAAAGGATAGCTAAATCCATTAATCCCACACCCCAAATCAAAAATATGGCTCTTTTTTTGATTATTTAAAATTCTTGAATAAATATCTGAATAAAAGGGCAATCTTTCTCTTGTAGAAATATGTTTTCTTAGTATCCACTCTGGAGATTTATCTTTTAAAGAAAGAAGTTTTTTACTAACAAAAACAGTAAAAAGTTTTCTTAACTGCTCTTTAGTTAAACTAATCTTTTCTTCTTCAGAACATTGTCTTTTTTCAAAAAGATTAAAATTTTTTTCTATATCAATGTCTCTCAATTGAGAAAATTCTCTCTTTTCTTTTATGTTTTTAATAATTAAAGCATTCATTATATTTTTAAAAGAAATCAACCTTAAAAGATTACTTATTTCCAATAAATATCTATAAATAAAATGCCGATAAATGCCCATCCAGAATATATAGCTGCAGAAAAAGAATATTATAAAGCTGAAACCCCAGAAGAAAAGTTAAAAGCATTAGAGAATATGATTTCTGTTCTTCCAGGTCATAAAGGAGCTGAAAATTTAAGAGCACAAATAAAACTCCGCTATAAAAAGTTAAAGGAGAAAATGGCTAAAGAAAAAAAATCTGGTAAGTCAAAAAAAGTTGGAATAAAAAAGGAGGATTTGCAAGCAGTGATAATCGGGAAGACTCATTCTGGAAAATCTTCATTTATTGCATTAAATACAAATGCAAAACCAGAAATTGCAGATTATGACTTTGTTACAAGATATCCAGTAGTTGCTATGATGGATTATAAGGGGGTAGGAATTCAGTTGATAGAAGTTCCAGCAGTTGGCTCAGAATATTATGACAGGGGAATTGTAAATAGTGCAGATGTAATTTTAATAATTGTAGAAAGCATAGAACAGATAAAAGAAATAGAGAAAATAATTGAAAGAGCTCCCGGAAAAAAGATATTTATTTTTTCAAAAATAGATTTACTTTCTGAAGAAGAAAAGAGAAAAGTAATTGCTACTCTTTCTTCTAAAAAATACAATTTTATCTTAGTCTCTTTGAAAAATAAAGAGGGAATAGAACAATTAAAAGAAAAACTATTCCAAAGTTTCGGAAAAATGAGAGTTTATACTAAAGAGCCAGGAAAAGAAAAATCAAGCAATAGACCAATAATACTTGAGCCGGAAAAAAATGTAAAAGATGTTGCTGAAAAGATATTAAAAGGATTCTCTCAAAAAATAAAGGAAACGAGAATTTGGGGTCCTTCTTCTAAATATCCTGGCCAAGTAGTAAGTTTACAACATAAGTTAAAAGATATGGATACAGTGGAATTTAGAACAAAGTAAAATTATTTCTTTTCAAAGAATCTCAAAAAATAAAGGAATTGAAAAAACATGAGATATTGCCAAGGATTATTTCTTCCTAAAAATCCTAGAAAACCTAAAAAGCCCAAAAGCCCTAATGTATGAAATTTAAATTTAAGTTTTTTCATATTATCTGTATCTCTTTCTAATTGGGGCAATAATATTTTCAAGATATTCTACAACCGCATTTTTCAAATCTAGAGGGTATAGTTTTCCAGAAGCATATTCTTTTTCAAGCTCTTCATAAGAGTGGTAATGCACATCTCCCCCAAACTTCTCTTCTCTTAAAATATCCATCAAGCCAAATCTTGGAAAAATGATTAGTTTAGAAATTTGAAGCAAAGGATTATCTTCAATTATTTTTACAGGACAATATGCCCCAAGTATAGTTTTCTTAATCTCGTCATAAGAATCAACAACACTTATTCCACTCCCAGGAACAGACTTAGACATTTTTTGTCCTGGACCTTTTAAAGAAGTAATCAAAGGGGTGTGTAAGGCAATGAAATCATAATTTATTACTTTCTTCATATCTTTCCCAATCATATGCACTTTTCTTTGTTCCATTCCCCCAAGAGCAACATTTACTTTTAGGTGTTTAATATCCGCAACTTGCATTAAGGGATACCACATTTGAGAAATTGTAGCATTTTCAATGTCTCGTGCAATTTCTTGCATACTTCTTAATCCTCTTTGTAATGTAGAAGCTTGGGCCAGCCTCATAATATCAATCTGATAATTTTTTTTAAATTGAAAACTACTTCCTAAAACAACCTCCGCCTTAACTCCTATCGCTTTAATTGTTTTTTTCCAATTTTCTACTTCTTTTTTAATTTCTGCTTCTGTTCCTTTTTTGTTTAACAAAGCATGAACATCTGCAAGGAGAATTATAACTTTAAATCCAGCCCTTTGTAAGTCGATAAGTTTTGTAACTGTAACAAAATGCCCTAAATGCATGGGGCCATTTGGTTCATAACCACAATAAACTACTGGCTTCTTTTTTTTCTGTATTAATTCCTTAAGTTCCTCAGAAGTAATTATCTCTTGTACATTTGTTTGAATTAATTCAAATTTCTCTTCATTATTCATATCAATAAGTAAAGTTGTGAATTATTAAAGTTTTCTACTTTTTTTTATGAGAGATTTTTCTATGTGAAAAGAACAGCCACCCAATGAGTAAAATAATTCCCCCAAGTAAAAAGATTACTCCAAAAACAAGGCCCAAGAATAAATAGAATAAAACTGCCCCAACAGCTAAGAAAACCAAAGCAAAAGATAAAATAATCCAAATAATTCCTGTTCCTAAAAAGTTTAATATTTTCATAAAGTTGTATATTAAAAGGGATTTATAAGAATATCGAAAAATAAAATATGAGGAACAAAATTTATTAGTTAATCCTTCATTATAATTTGTGTTAATTGAAGTATTAATTTCAATTTTGCTTGGAACATTCACGGGAGTAATTACCGGCTTGATTCCTGGAATTCATATTAACCTTGTTAGCACAGCCCTAATTTCCTTATCTGCATTTTTATTTTCAAGCACAAATCCAATTTATCTTTCTATTTTTATTGTCTCACTTTCAATAAGCCATACTTTTATTGATTTTATTCCTTCAATTTTTTTAGGTTGTCCAAACACAGAAAATCAACTATCAATTCTTCCGGGTCATGAAATGCTTAAAGAAGGAAGAGGATTTGAAGCAGTAAAGCTGACTTCTCAAGGAGCATTGTATGCCATATTTTTTCTTTTAATTCTTGCTTTTCCTTTTTCTTTTCTCTTAGAAAATATTTATTTTTTAATTTCAAAATATATGTTTTTTATTTTATTTTTAATCTTTTTAATTTTTATAGCAATGGAAAAGAACAAATTTGCTGCCTTATTCATTTTTTTAATTTCTGGTATATTGGGCCTGTGTACATTAAATTTGAATGTTAATGAACCCCTTCTCCCATTATTTACCGGTTTATTTGGATGTTCTACTTTAATTGTAAGCTTAAAAGATAAGATACAAATCCCAAGCCAAGATATAACCACTCCAAAAATAAAAAAATCAAGAATATTATTTGCTGGAATAATTACTTCCCCAATTTGTGGTTTTCTTCCTGGTCTTGGATCAGGCCAATCATCTATTTTAGCAAATATAATTGCAAGAGCAGAGAAAGAAGGTTTTCTTTTTTTAAATGGATTTTCAAATATTTTAATTATGGGTCTTTCTTTTGTATCTCTTTATTCTATTTCAAAAACAAGAACAGGTTCTGCCGCAGCGATACAAAAACTATTGGGTATTTTTTCCTGGAAGACACTTCTTTTGTTTTTATTTGTAATTTTAATCTCCGGAATTATCTCTTATTTTTTAACAGATTTTTTAAGTAAGAAATTTTCTAAACAAATAACAAAGATAAATTATGCTATGCTTTCTAAAATTATGCTTGTTTTCCTTTTTATTTTAACGTTTATTTTTTCTGGATTTGTAGGGATTTTAGTTCTAGTTGTTTCAACAATTTTAGGAATTTATTGCAATACTTTTGAAGTAAAGAAAACAAATATGATGGGTTGCTTATTAATTCCGACAATGATTTATTATTTTACTATTTTATTTTAAAACAATTTTAAGTAGTAGAACTATTTCCAAAAATTTCTTCCATGGCATTTCCCATCTTTGAAAATTTGTTTAGGAAATTAGCTTGATTTTCTTCCATGCTACTATTTAATCCATTTTCTAAAGCGTCTAGTCTTGAACTAAGATTACCTAAATTATTTTGAAGAAGTTCTTGGGTGACAATAAAATCAGCAATAATTTTTTGATATTGTTCTTGCTGTTTTTCGAATATTTTTGCAACTAGATTTAAACCAGTAGAAACATGAAATGAAGAAGAAACAAAAAGCACCTTAGTCCCAACATTACATTTAATATGTTCTTCATAAACCCCTTCATTTGAGGGCGTGATAAAAGCAGTATAATAATTACCCGGTACAGAAGTGGGATTCATTTGTTGCTCTAAAAGAAAAAAAGACTTATCCGGATAAAGTAAAGAGACTTTACAATTTGCATTAGACAGGGGATTACCTGCAGAATCTTGTAATCTAATGATTACTTGACCTTCTTCTCCGCTAATGTATTCTGTTCCAGAAACCATAGAAAGGTCTGGATTAGGTTTAATAATAAAAAAATAAACTAAAAAAGCAACAAGCAATAAGAAGATTAGTCCTATAAAAAAATAAAGTAAATATTTTTTTTGTGTGGTTGAAAGCATTTCTCTTTCCTCCCTAAAGGGATAGTTTAAGAGATTATATCCACATTTATTTTACCTTGTATTTCATCTAGTACTTCATGGGTAGTAGAATTAATTTCTCTATTTTGCTCTTGGATTATATTTAATGCAACAAGAACATTATCTATTCTTTCAGAAACGCTTCCACTTAAAAGTTCCCAAGTGTTTGAAGTAACTTCATCTAATTGATTAAACCTCACATCCTGCTCTTGTTTTAATAAAGATACAGAATCTCTAAGATTATAAATTTCTTGACATAATGTACTGGAATTAGTAACTGATTCTGAACAATATATTAAAACTTTACTTAAATCTGAATCTAAGCTATCGAATCTTTGGACAATTTCGTTCATATCTTGCTGATTCACTGCATTTGTAGCAATCCAAGTAGTATCTTCTTTAATACTAACAAGTTGAGTTGTTAAATTATTTAATGTCTCTGTCATTTGTGTTGAAAGATCAGATTGAAGAGAAGTTAAAAAAGAGTTTAAAGAAACATTTACTGCATTTAATTTAGACGCTATTGCAACATCCAAATCTTCTATTCTTGAAGTTATTGTGGCGTTAATATTATCCATATTAGAGTTAAGATTAACTCCTGTGTCCCCAAGTTCTGTTAAAATACTCTGATGAATTGAATTTAAAGCATTATCAAGATTTGACTCTGTAACTGAAATTTTGGTATTTAAAGATTCATTTGTTCCTTGGAGTAAACCAGTTAATTGCACATCGAAATTGAATAAACTTTCATTTAACAAATTAGATTTAGTAGAAAGTGTGCTAATTTCTTCTAAAGCGGGGTTTAAATGAAAAGATTGTGAAGAAATAATATTTTGAGTTCCCTTAATACAAGTAACTTCTTGTTCATAAGTTCCCAAAGGACTTCCAACTAAAGAATCAGTTCTATACCAATTACCATCAACATTTGATTTAACCATTGCCCCATTATTTACAAAGGTAGATTTATCCGGATACAATATCTTAACAGTACAAGAATCTACTTCAATAGGTTGTCCTTTATAATCTGCTAATCTTACAATAGTAGAAGCAGAATCATCTCTCCAATATTCAGTATGTGAAACCCATTGCATAGAAACTTCTTGAGAAACATTTTTTCCAGAAATGTAAGCAACAGTAAAAAAGAAAATCACAAAAAAGAATAAAGAAGAAATTCCAACTTTCAAAACTTGTTTCTTATGTTCTTTAAAATATGTTTTAACATCCATCTTTTTTTACAGAGGATAAAACCCCCGATATTTTATAAAGAGATAGTTATACCATTCATAATCATTGAATTGATTATATCTGAAGAGAGATTTTTGAATATGGTAAATTTAAATCTCTATATTATCAATTGTTAAACCTAATAAGAAACTCTCATTTTATTTGAAATATTCATTTAATGCTTTTTGTTTTTCTAATTCTTTTCCAAAGATACTGTCTATATTCTCTTTAACAATTTGAAGGTTTTGTTTAATATAATTAGAAAGATTATAAGTATCTGCAAGTTTTAATGCGGGCTCTAAGTATTTTTTAATTCCGCCCTCATTAATTGTAAATATAATTTTTCCCCCGCATTTATAACATATTCCAGTAAGTGGGGGACGCCTCATGATCTCATTACATTTTACACACCTAAACCCTTGCATAGAAAATTTTCTTAAGTTACCTTTCAAATCTTTCAAAAAGTGCCTATCAATAATTAACTTAGCTGTTTCAGAAGTATCAACTGCCCTTATTTTTTCTACAAGAGCCATCTGATGATCTACTTTCTCTTGCATTGTTCCCAAAGATTTGTATGAAGAACAAGCAACACCGTCATTAAAGTTAGTAGTTTCGTGTGTATGCCCAATTCCAACAAAAGGATCTTTTCCCTCTTTAAGGTAAGTTTTAACAGTAACAAGTTTTACTTCAGAAGAATGTTTCTTTTGTTCAGCTAACCGATATAATTCAATCGGATACTCTCTAACAAGTTCTAAATCTAAAATTTGATCATCAACTTCCCCCGCATCTATTTTTGCATTTAAAACTAGGGGAGCATCTTGGGTTCCACCCCTGTGAGAAGGAAGAAACTTTCTTGAAAAATTTAGTAATACATCTCCAAGTAGCATTATTGCAGCTTCATCTCCGTCACAATCTCTTCTAATTGCAGCATGCATATATGGGCTCGCAAGTAATCCAAGAGTATTTGAAAATCCAATAAATCTGCAAATTACTCCCGCACAATTGTGTGGGGCCATACACACACCAATTTGACCAACCAGGTCTTCTTTTTTCTTAACTTGATAAACGGATTTTAGCCCATAAAACCTTTCTAATAAATCATCTACAAAATTGCAAACTCTCATAAATACATCGTCTGCTCTTTCATCCATAGATTCAAATGCACTAGGAAGTAAAACATCATGAGGCATTAATTCAACAATTTGATCATCATTAACCAAATCATTTCCATCTATGTCTTTATCATACCCCAAACTTCTAATCTTTTCTACGCTAACAAAAATTTCTTTGGGTTTAAATGAGACAATAGGAAGTTCGGTTGCATCAAATCTAATTGTTCCATCTTTATTCACTTGTAAGCCATGCTTTGTCCTAATAATCCCTTTTTGTAAATTTTCCAAGTTATGATTAGCAGAAGATGTTCCCCTTATTCCTTTTATTAAAGGAGGGATATCTGATTTTTCAAGATGTAATTTAGAAACAGCATCTTTAAAATAGTGATTTATGTCTAATTCAAAAGTTTGATATTGTTGAAATTTATCATGTTCTTTACACCCTTCTAATGTGGCTTTATCACATTCACTACAATAATATAATTTTTTTGTTTCTTTTCCACAATCTTCGCAAAGAGAATAAATCGTTTGTTTATTGCATTCTTCACAAAAGAAAATAGGAAATGAACTTCTAACTTTTCCTTCTTCACAAGCAGCCTGTACACTCCTCAATCTCCCCCCTTCTTTACCAATAGGAAATAAAACATTTGGGCTCCCAATTAATTTTCTTAATTTTGCTTTTTCTGGTCTCCCCATTCTTGAACCAATAAATTCTCCTGCTTTATCTTTAATTAAATAAGAAGAAACAGAATTAATATTTTCTAACGCCTCTTTAGAATAATCAAATTTGATTTCATTAATTAATTCATTAAGAGACATAATTTTTTCATTTGTGAGGATAGAAATATCAATTCCTAAATTAACAAGCAAAGCTTTGCTTAAATTTTCGGTAAGCACAACATTTTCGATAGTTACTTCATGTTCTACCCCCAAAAGTTCTAACGCCCTTTTGCCTAATTTAAATTTTTCTTGGTCTAATTTTCCGTAAGGAAGAATAATTTTTTCATTAAAAGTGGAATTTTTCAACCAGGAAATTAATCCAACAAATTCTTCTTTAGAAATTTGTGTCCAAAAAAATATAAAAGAGGGATGTAATGGGATAGAAAAATTCTTGCTTATATCTATTGCTTCGCTAAGTGAAATGTTAAAACAATTAATTTTTTCTTCTTGCTCTTTACTTTTTTCTCTTAGATCCAATTTCCACCACTCTTCAACATAACCGGGCTTAATCAAAACAGAATTTCTATTTGCAACATCACTAAATGGAAATAAAATATCTCCCATATATATTATCTCTTCTACATCTGCATAAAGTTTCTTTGCTTCTTCTTTTGTCTTAACTTTTCTCACACTTCCATTAAATAATTTGACAATTGGGCCATCTATAGAATCACACACAGTTACAACACACCCCTTTGTTGGCTTTTCAATTTTTAATTGTGTTCCTGTTGCAATAAAAGAATCGCTAATTCCCATTGTTGCCGGGTGCATTGAAACAGCACTAAATCCAGAAACCCTTGATCTCCCATATCTAAACCTAAATGCCCCTGATCTCGAAGGATGTCCAAAAACAGGTCTTCCTGCAACTAAATCTTGTATATAAGTTGGAGAGGCATCAGCCTGCCCCATATCTCTTTTCTCGTGTAACTTAACATAATCTTCAAGAAAATCCCAACCAGTAGAAACAAACCCCTTAGATTTAGTTTCCTTAAGCAATCTTAATCCTTTTTTTGCTTTCTGTGCAAGACCCTCAGAAAATATTAAACACATTCCCCCCCTAATAAAATTAGTTTCAATTCTTGCCAGATGTTTGTAATTTGAAACTTCTAATTTTTCAGAGGGTTCGCCAGAAATTTGAATTGGAAGATTTTGTGCTAAGAAAGTTGCTTCATCAACTGTTGGAAGGTATTGTAAATTGTTTACGTACTCATGATAATCATAATTTTCAGTAACATATCTCTTTACTTCTTCTTCAGTAGGATCATATTTTGCATATCCAAACAGTTCTCTAAGATAATCAATTAACATTAATACAGCACAACTAGCAGTTGTTCCCGCACTTCTTATTGGCCCAGAAAAATTAGCCACAAAATATTCTTTTCCCTCTCTTGTCTTTCCTAATTTTAATCCGGTAAATCCCTCTATCGGACTAGAAACAACCCCTAAAGTAGTATATGAAAATCCAACTCTAATTCCTGCATCTATTGCTTCTAATAAGCTAGAGAATTTACAAAACTTTTGTTTAGAAACTTCTTCGGCGATTTTAAAGGAAACAGCCATAGTTAATTTTCCATATTCTTTTTCTAATTCTAAAATTCTCGGAGCAATCTGGCTTCCTTCCATTTGAGGATAGATAGTAGAAATTAAACCGACTACTTTTTCGGCCAGACTTCTTGCTAAAGGAATTTCAACTTTTTTAACAGGATCTAAATTCTTAGCTCTTGCTTCATTAGATATTTCATATATTCTTTTTACTTCTTTATCCAATCGAGCAAAATATTGCTGAGTATTCATTTTCCTTCTCCCAGCAAGAGCATTACTGCTTGATATTTAGGTTTAATTATCTCTTTTGATTCCCTTAAACACAATTGTTCATATTTTCTTTGAAGTTTGTTTCTTACAGAAATTTTAGCTTCTTCTTGAGTTAATTGTTCATAAACAAAAGCCCCTTTAAAAAGCCCAGGAATACTTTCAAAATTGCTAATTGCATCGGAATCAGAGATAATCTTTTCTTCAGCACTCTCTCGACTATTGTTTACGGATCCGCGATGATTCAGAATACATAACTTGACCTTTTTAATTTTCTCCGCAGGATAATTTAGCTCTTTTAATTTCTTTTCAGCAATTTCTGCTCCAGTAATATGATGATTTTCTCTTCCATAGAGAATAGAACCAATATCATGTAACCAAGCGGCGATTTCAATTATTTCAGAATCTGCATTTAATTTTTTAGCTAATTCAATTGAATAGTTTCTTACAGGAATAAGATGAAATAGATACAAGTCATGACCATATTTAGCAGTTGGTTTCTTTGATTCCTCTTCAACAAATTTCTTAATTTCTTCAATTATCCTTTCGTCTTTCATTTAGCCTCCCCCTTCTTAACTTCTTCCATGTTTGCTTCGGAAATTTCTTCTATTTTTTTCTCTTCTTCAAAGTCTAAAATTTTTAGATTTCTTGTTTTGAGATTTAACATAGGTACTTTACAGAAATCGGGATTATTTCCCATTTTTTCTTGATAAGGAGTTTTACTTTCCCAAGAAGATAAAGAAATAATTAAAATATTATTATAATAAGCAACGGCACTTTTGTGAGTGTGTCCAGAAACCATTATATCTGGAATTTTTTTAATAATCAAAGGATCTTCTTCTGCAGGAAAATACTGTGTAGAAGCATGAGAAGGGGCAAGATGTCTATGTTGAAGAAGATAAGCCATAATTTCATTAGGCGCGTTGTTCAATGCTTTTTTAGAAATTAATTTAGGTATGAGGTTAGCATAATAGTGAAAAGAGACACCATGATATGTTAACACATCTAATCCGGAAAAATATTTTGTTGAACCAATATTAACAAGAGACGGATTACATGTAAGAATAACATTTGGTAAATTGTAAATGCTCCAAGCAAATTTTTCGTTTAGTGGTGGTTGAGGTTCCATCAGTCTAACTCCGTCGTGATTACCAGGAGAAATTATTAACTTGATGTCTTTGCGTATTTTAGAAAGGAGTTTTGAAAGTCCAAGAAATTGCTCTTCTATATCTTTAACTTTCAAGTCTTTTTCTTGGGCGGGATATGTTCCTACACCCGCAACTAAATCTCCTACTAAAAAGAGGTATTTTATTTTACTCACCTCTGGTGTGTTAGGTACTTTCCCATTAAGGTAATCAATAAATTTAAGAAAACTTTCTTCTAAGAATAACTTGCTTCCATAATGTACATCTCCAATAAATAAAGCATATTCTTCGAGAGGGGATTTTTTTCTTTCTGGAAGAGTTGAATCTGGAAAAACAAGATTACTTGAAAAAAGAATTTCTCTGCTCCCAAACCCAGAAAAACCTAAAACAGAATCAAGACATATTTCTTCTGCTTTTTCATAAACCTCTTTATTTTGGGGGCTAATTAATACTTTAATGCTCCCAGTTAAATCTTCTATCTCAAGAAGCACATTTTTATTTTTAGTAATTGTCTTGCTTGAAACAATACCAATAATAGAAAAGTTTTGCCTGGTTGAAGAAAGTTTATTTATTGAAACCAAATTCTTTAAAGAAGGATTTTCTTGTAAAATCTTTTTCAATTCCAAAACCCTATTTCTAAAATATTTAGTAAAATCTCCAACCTCTAACTTTTTAGAATTAATGATAAAGGGTAGAGAAAGAATCTTTACTCCTTCACTTTCTGCAATCTCTGCTTCTTTTGAGTTTTTGGTTTGATTATTTGGAAGAGAAGATTCTTTGGAAATCTCTATACTCAAACCGAGTTTAATCTTCAGACCTTCTAACTGTATCTGATCTTCTTTAGGAAGCATTGAAAAAATTTGTACTACTTTCTCTTTATTTTGATTAAATAGTGCTTTAGTAATTATTCTTTGATTTGTTGTATCTTTAATTCTTTCAATAATAAGCTTAACTGCTTCAACATCAGGCGTATCGTTAAAGAGAGTTAACACTTCCTTGTCTAACAAGAATCCTTTCTCTAAACAGAACTTCATTATTTCTTGGGTGTTCATTTTCAATTTGAAAGTTAACTATAAGAGAGAGAACTTACAATAATCTCTTTTGCTTTTTCGGTGATATCTTTTGTGATAGCTAATTTTATTTCTCTCATTCTCCCACCCCTTCCCTTAGATATTACATTCACAGTAATTATTCCCAACATATCAAATTCTTGAATAATATCACTAACTCTCCTTTGGGTTAACACTTCTAGTTTATTTTTTATACAAAGGTCCCTATAAAAATTATATACTTCTCCAGTGAACATATGGTGTGGTGCCTGATTTTCAGATAATTGAATTATTGAGTTCAAAACAAGTTGAAATTGTTTTGGTTCAGACTTAATCACATCAAGTATTTTATCCCTTTCAATTTTATCGTTTGCTTCATCAATATATTTTAAATAAATCTTATCTGAATTATCCCTTTCTGCTAATTCTCCCGCTATTCTTAGTAAGTCCAATGCTCTTCTTGCATCTCCGTGTTCTCTAGCAGCTAAGGCAGCACATTTGGCAATAACACCTTCTTGCATAACTCCTTCTTGAAATACTTCTTTTGAACGTTTCGTTAAAATATCTTGTAACTGGAGCGCATTATATGGGGGAAATACAACCTCTTCTTCTGATAATGAACTTTTAACTCTTGGGTCAATTTCATCTAAGAAAGTTAAATTATTACTAATACCAACAAGGCAAAGCTTAGATTGAGAAAGTTCTGGATTAATTCTTGTTAAGTTATAGAGAAAGTCATCAGATATTTTTTTTGTTGTTTGATCTATTTCATCTAGGATAAGCACAATAAGTTGTTTTTCTGTATCTATTGTTTCTATAAATTTATCATATACAGATTGTGTGGGAAGACCAGTAGCTGGAACAGTTCCCCCAAATTTTTTAATTAATTCTGCTAAAATTCTGTATTCTGTATCTGAAACCTTCTTTAATTTACAATTAAGGTATTCTATTCTTAATTTAAAATCCGCATCTTTCTTCATCCTTTTGATTAATTCATTTTTTACATATTGAACAGAAAGAGTTTTTCCTGTGCCAGTTTTACCATAAAGAAAAAGGTTACTTGATCTTTCTCCCCTAAGAACAGGAGCAAGAATAGAGGCAATTTGTGTAATTTGTTTATTTCTATGGGGAATATCTTCTGGTTGATATGTATTTTGTAGCATAGACTTATCTTTGAATATACCGTTGGCTTCAAAAGAATCAAATATCTTGTCTAATTCATTTTCTATTTCGTTTGCCATATACCCTCACAGTGCCATTTCTAATGGAAACAAATATTATTATATTTCTTTCCTTCGATAAGAATTAATAATTATTATATAAAGGATTATGACTACTGAATAAGAAAGACACCTTTATTTCATATGGAAAGAGAATATTTCGAGTTTTATCTAGTTTTAAAAAATTATTAATCTAAGAACCCATTATTATTATTATTATTATTATTATTATTATTATTATTATTATTAATATATATAATATATAATATATATTTTTTTAAATAAAATAAAAATAAAAAAAAGTTGAAAATTCCTTTTTAAATATTTCCAGTCGCAATGATGGGGAGAGGGGCTAAACTCACAATTTCCCATTAAAACATAACTTACATTTACAAACAGGACATATTTCTTCAATTCTTGTTTATTATAAGAATTAGATCATAAAGTTTTAAATATTACAAAAATTAATTCTCAAAATCTACTTTTTTTGAACTTCTTTAGTAAATGAAGGCAAAGGAAGATGAGGGATTAGATTAAACTCTTCTTCTAACTCTAATGCCTTTATATTTGCCTTTCTCAAAATTAGATTAAATACAAATATTCTTAGCTCTTCTAATTTCTCATTTTTAGTCTCTTTCCAATTTTTTAATGCTTCTTTTGCTATTTTTGAATCTACTGCAACAATAATCTTTCCACCTAATTCTATTTTTGCAACTTCTGGGCTATATTGAACTTCATACTTAAATGAAACTTTTAACAAATCTTCTTTCATTTTTAATAGATTAGATTTAGCTTCTTCAACTGAAGGAACTTCTATTTTAGTATCTACTTTCATACCAGGCATATTTTCTTTAAATCTTTCTACCCGTAGTTTGTCAAAATTAAAACCAATTAATCTCATTTTTTTTAAATCAAATTATTATTTTTAAATATTTATGTAATTTATCTAACTTTCTTAAATTAAATCTTCTTCAGAAACAATTACAAAATCTCCAATTGCAATTATTGAATTATAAGGAATCAATAATTCACTAGAATTTGTTCTTTCTAAATTAAGATTTTTAGTATAAGGGGTTGAATCTTTTACAATTAAGTTAATTAATTCTCCAGATTTTGTTTCAAAAGTAACATCTTTAACAAAACCCAGTCTTTTTCCCTCTTTTGTTACTATCATCTTACCGAGAATAGAACTATATGTATTTTTACTGCCTTGCATGAAAAGGTAAGATAAGATTTATTTATAAACTTTTCTGTAAAAATAAATAGATTTACAAGTATATACTCTTCATAGCTTATTTTTCTAAAATTTTGGCCTCTTTCTTCTTTATCCTCGTGTTTTTAATAAAAGAAATTTATTTTTAAAATAAATAATTAGTTGATTTTACAAATTTAATAAATAGTTATATTTTAAAAGAAATATCTTCTTAGTTAATTTATGAGAATTTCTTCAGAAAAAAGAGAAAAGATATATGAACAAATTTTAGCGTTACTTTATTCTCATTCACCAAAATCACTATTTATCTTTAATATAGCAAAAGAGCTAGCAAGGGATGAGGAATTTGTTAAATCTCTCTTATTAGATTTAAAGAAAAAAGATTTAGTATTGGAAATTAAAAAGAATCCAAGGGGAGAAGAATATATGAAAAGAACTAGATGGACTTTAAGTGATAAAGCCTACAAAGCCTATAAATCATATCAACACTTACCAAAAGAAATTGAATAATTTTTCAGTATTTTCTACTATCTTCTTTTTATCACAATTAAGCTTTTATACTCCTTAGTTGAATTTAAAAGATGGATCAGATAAAGTCTGCCTTCCAAAAGGTGAAACAAGATATGGATGTGATAGAAGAAAAGATTTCTTTATTAACTTCTTCTCTTTACCAAACAGAGAGTAAACTTTCAGAGTTAGACCTTTCTTATAAAGAACTTATCTCAAGATTAGACACTTTAATTGCTTTGAAGTCTAAAGAGATTCCAACACAAATACAAGAAAATTCGATAGATCAACAGATAGTTCCAACACACGAACTTCCTCTTAAGCCCCTAAAACCCCAAAATATGACCTTTTCCACAGGAAATGGTGGGGTTCCAACAGACAGACAGACAAACCAACAGACAAACCAACACATAATTCCAACACATAATACTCCTGCATTTGACCAGGCAGTAAACATTCTTGACTCTCTTGACCGCGTCAAAAAGGAGATAAGATCTAAATTTAAGAAGATAACAGACCAAGAATTTCTTGTTTTTTCTTTAATTTATCAGTCTTCAGAGCAAGAAGGGTACACAGATTATAAGTCTCTTTCTCAAAGATTAAATCTTACCGAAAGTTCAATAAGAGATTACGTCGGAAGATTGATTAAAAAAGAGATTCCTATAGAAAAGCTCAAGATAAATAATAAATTGATACAATTGAGAGTTTCAGATAACTTAAAGAAAATTGCACCCTTATCAATTATCCTCCAATTAAGAGAAATTTAGCTCTTTAGCTTAGCCCCTATTTATCTCTTTTTCGTCTAACCGAATAAGTACTTAGAACTCTCTCTTTTGCGCCCCCTATTCAACTTCTTTTTTATCTTTATTCTATTTCTTATCTTTTATCTCTTTAATTTCTGCTTATTTCCTCCTTTTTTATAATTTTTTCTTTATTCAAACCTTCACTTTTTCTCATCTTTTTTGAAGATTCGACTCTCTATTTATTTCTTATTTAGTCAGCTCTCACTTTTGGCCTTTTGAGCACCTCTTTTTTATAGATTTTTTTCAAAAGGCTCATCTTTTTCAATTTTTTTGATCTTTTTTATTCTCTCTAACTCTCACTTTTGGCTTTTTTAGTACTTTTTCCTTCACTTCTTCAGGTATAAACACTCTTTTTTTACCATTTTTCTCTATTTCCTCTTCAATCAAGCCTTCACTTTTCTGTCTTATTGCATTTATCTGTCCTCTTATAGTTGATCTCTCTTTCCCCAACATTGCTGCAAGATCATCATAACTTAACTTTATTTCTGAATTTAACAGTATCCAAAGAATTGCTCTTTCAGTTACTGAAAATTGGCTTAAATTTGGTGTTTGAACAGCTGTTTGAACAGCTGTTTGAACAGCGTAAACAGGTGTTTGTTTATCCAACACCTGTCTGGGTGTTTTAAACACCCTGTTTGTTTTTAACTCATTCATCACAGAAACAACATTTTTTATCCCCTCAACATCTTCTTTTAGCGACGCTAATATATACTTTATCTCTTGAATCTCTTTTTGTTGTGAATTTTTTTCAGAATCAAGGTGTTTAATCCATCCACTAACAGAATTAATATCTTTTTTTACAGATTCAAAACTCTTTTTTGTATCTTCTTTAATTACCTCTACCTCTTTTTTTCCCTTAAACAGCCAAAACATAATATAATATTATAAAAAGAGGTTTAAAAATGTTTTGCTTTTCGACGCTAAATTTCTTAATTTTATACTTTTTTCGATTTTATTAACTCCTTGTTGTTCCTTCATTTTTACTAAAAACAAACAGCTGTTTAAAGTTAAAAAAACAGGCAAACACCGGTTTTAAACAGCAATAAACAGCTGTTTGTAATTTAAACAGGCAAACACCTGTTTAAACATTCCTTATACTTATCGTCGACAAAATTAACAAACAGCTGTTTAAACAGCGATTTTTCTCTTTTAACCCAATTCCCCTGCTAATTTTTTATTTATTCAATAACTAAGTTAACCTAAGTGCACAAAGTGCATAGGTCACTAAAATTAATGCAGAATTTTTGAGGAAATTTTGAGATATAGATGTTTATTATTAATAATCTTTAAAAAGAAATAAGTTTTTTATTAAATTATGGATAAAGATTCTAGTTCCAATAAAATTATTGAAAAACCTTGGGCTGTTTATGGTTGGTACCTTGGTTCATGGAATATTGGCAGAATTTTGAAGTATAATGTAGATAGCCCACAAATTCAATATTCTGAAGGGCAAATGTACCCATTAGCTTCTTGGGACCCTAAATGGGTTACGACTTTTAAATCACTTAATGAAGCAGTAGACCACTTTATTATTCATCAAACTGGGATATATGAAGAAATTTATTCAAAAGAGAAAATTTTAAAAGAATTATCCAGATACTTCCCTGCAGCAATAAAACAGGAAAGACAAAGAGAGCTTACCTCTTTAGTTAAGTTACTAACTAAAATTAACCAAACTCCGGATTTTGAAGAAGAATATTACAGGCATCTGGGAATGCAAGCAGAAGATGAAACTGAAGAATTAATTAAGGTGTATAACAACCTCTCAGAAGAAGAAAAAAGAAAAGCTATTGTCCTACCCTCAAAAGGGATTATTTTTTAAGGGAGATTATTATCAATAAACTCCTCCTTTAACTAAGTTCACCTAAGTGCACAATCGCAACAGGCCACTAAAATTAATGGGAAATTTTTTGCTCATTTTTTAAGTTTTTCTCATCTTTTTATGCCCTTTATTTAAAACACAATAATTCTTAAAAAGAGGAAATTTCTTATCTTTCTATGGAAGAGAAGCAAACAGAAAATAAACCATTAGAAAAACCTTGGGCAGTTTATGATGTTCCACGCGGGGCAGTAGGAATTGGTTTATTAAAAGAAAAACTACCAAATGGAACTAGTTATCTCACTCGCTTCGAACATCAATACCCCCCAGAATCGTGGGATACAAGATATATTCATACGTTTAATAAATTGAGTGAAGCAGTTGATTATTTCTTAAAAAATCAATGCCCCGTATATGGAGAAGACCCCTATTCAAAAGAGAAGACTTTTAAAATTCTTTCTATTAATTTTCGAATCGCAATGAAACAAGAAAAACAAAAGGAAATCAAGTCTTTAGTCACTCTCTTAAAAAATGTGGCTCTTTCACAAAGCTCACCTAAGTGCACAGAGAATACAAAATCTCAATTCGGTCCTTGTGTTGGTTGCATAAGACAAGAAAAAGCCTGTTAAATTATCAAAAAAGCTGAGTTATTACCCATTTTCTTCAAAAAACACAAAAAAGACTAATTTTTAGTCAAAAACCCATAAAATGCTTCGCACAATATAGGTTGTGCGCACCACAGAATTGTAACAAGAATTTATAAATAAGTTCGCACAACCAATAGTTAAAAGAGAAGAAAAAAGAGGCAAAATCTAACCTATTTACTAAGCTAACTAAGTGAACACAAAAAATAAAAATGATAAATAAAAAAATAAAACCCCCATTCAAAATAAAGCGAGATAAATATTTTATCAAAAAAGGAGGACTTACGCGTATTCTTAAAATTAGATGTTCTCACTGTGAGAAGGTTCTATTCCTTTATCAAAAAGATGGTCCAAAAGGGGGTTGGTTAAAGAGATGTTACTTAAATCGTATAATCTCTTCAAACAATTTTAATCCCAAAAATCCACTAAAATGCTGTGCCCTTATAGGTATACCAATTATTCATAAAGATGGCAGATCAGCTTACAAACTTATTAAAGGAACTTTTAAAAGAAGCTATGGAGATCAAATTCAAAAATGAACAAGCAAGAATTTCTTCAAAAGATTACAATCGAGTTAAAAATCTCAAAAAATTCAAAATACACTTTAAGAAACTATCTTGCTGCAAATACTGAACTTTTAGATTTTTGTCAAAAAGATCCAGATCAATTGACAGAAGATGATGCTAAATCCTATATGGCCTCAAAACTCTCAGATTCTTCCTCTTCCTCCATTATTGTTTTTTTATCTGCTATACGTTTCGCATATTCTACTATTCTAAAAAGAGACATTACTCTTGGGATTAAAAGACCAAAAAGAGAAAAAAGAATTCCTGCTGTTTTAACCAAAGAAGAAATGAGATTACTTCTTGCGAGCATATCTAACGAAAAAAGCAAATTAATGGTAAGCTTAACTTATGCTTGTGGTTTTCGGGTTTCAGAACTTATTAATCTCAAGATAGAAGATTTAAACTTTGAAGAGAAAATATGTGACATTAGGCAAGGTAAAGGAAAAAAGGACAGGATTGTGAATATTCCTTCTTTCTTGGAAGAAGCATTAAAAAAACAGGTGTTTGAACAACAAACAAACAAACAACAGTTTCTATTTTCTGGCCCAAATGGTCAGTTAGGTATGAGAAATTTTGAAAAGATAGTAAGCAACGCAGCAAAAAAAGCAGGAATAAAAAAAGAAGTTCATCCCCACACCCTAAGACATAGCTTTGCAACACATCTCTTAGAAAACGGCACAGACATCAGGAAAATTCAGGAGCTCTTAGGTCACGCTGATCTTTCAACAACTCAAATTTATACTCATATCTCAAAAGAAGAATTAAAGAAGATTCGTTCCCCTTTAGATGATTTAATGTAAGATGAAACAAAGAAATCAAGCTCTAAGAAAAAAAGTTTTTGAAAGAGATAATTTTACATGTCAAAAATGTAAGATTCAAGATAAAACTGCCAAACTTCTGGAAGTTCATCACATAATCCCCCTATATTCTGAAGGAAAAGATGAATTAAATAATTTAATCATTCTTTGCAATGATTGCCATCACTTTGCACCAAATACAAGAGAAGAGTTAGAAGAATATCTTAAAGAGGAAATGGAAGGAACTCTTTCCGTTTTAATGAAATCTTGGAAGAAAGCAGTTGATTCGGGATTAACAAAAGAAATAAATAATTTAGAAGAGAATAAGGTTCAAGAGAAGTTAAAATGAACAAAAGCAAAAATTTTCAGGTAATAAACATCCTCTTTAATAATTCTAACCTAACAAAAATAAGGCAAAAATATGATCCTTGTTATAACCCCCATATTAAAAATCATTTAACTTTAGTCTATCCTTTTTATGTTGAAGATAAGCTTTTATTAATAAATCATATCAAAAAGTCTATTTCTAAAATAAAACCTTTCAACATTTATTTTTCTGGTTTAAGGGAATCTACTAAAGAGTACTATCTTTACTTGCTAGTTTCAAAAGGAAAAAAACAAGTAATCTCCCTTTATAAAAATCTTAATTCGGGAATTTTAAAAAATTTTAAAAATAAAGACATGCCAGTTTATATTCCTCATATTTCTCTGGGTTGTTTTAAAACAAAGGCTAGCTTAGAAGAATCAAAAAAACAATTAAAAAAAATAAAAATTAATTTCTCTCAAAAAATTAGTTCGATTCAACTTTTAACTATTGGGGAGAACAATAAAATTATAGATAAAAAGACCTTTAAATTAAGAGAAAAGTTAAAATGATAAGAAAAAAAAGTAATTTAGATATTCCAAGAACAAAAAATTGGAATAAATATTCTACTCATAAATATAATCCAAACTATCCTTTATGGTTTAAAGAAGAAAAAAATAACCTAATTAAGTTAATCCCTTATGCAAAAATAGAACATGTTGGAAGCACATCTATAGTGGGATTAGGGGGAAAAAGTCTTATTGATATTGCAATTCTTGTTCCACCAGAAAAAATTAAAGAATCCAAAAAGAAACTAGCTAGTTTAGAATATTCAGAATGGACAATTCCAAAATCCAGGAAATATTACTCTTTTGCAAAGTATCACGCAAAAAGAAAATTCCATATTCATATTACTTCAAACAAATTAATTTTTCAAACACATTTTATCTTTTTTAGAGATTATTTATTAAAACATAGAAATTTGATAGAAGAATATTCTAATCTGAAGAAAAAGGCAGTAAAAGAAGTAAATGTTCATGCAAAAAGTTATATGGATATAAAAAGACCTTTCATTAAAAGAATAAATCAAGAAGCAAGGAAGGAATTTTTAAAATGAAAAAAATTAAATTAGATACAAACAAGATTATTCATGGGGCCGGCCAAAGCTTAGAATCTTTTAGAAAATATTGGGATGCGGTAGAAGAAGAAAAACCTGTTCTTTACATGTTTTATTTAAGAATTGATGAAATCTCAAAAAAACTTCCAGAAAAAGTAAAAGAAATGAATTCTGTTGATAAGAGGTTAATTCCCCAAATTGCACTAAATTTAAAAGTTAAAGAAAAGGGGCAACAATTAAAAGAAATTGTTAATGAAGAATATAACGCGGAATTAGCGTATTTAGCTAAATATTTTAAAAATATTAAAAAACCGGTTTTTTTAAGAATTGGATATGAATTCAACAACCCCCAAAATAACTATTCTCCTTCTGAATTTATTGTTTCTTGGAAATATATTCTGGACTTTTTTAGAAAAAAGGGAGTAAAAAATGTATTTTTTGTTTGGGATTGTTGTTCTGCATTTAATCAAGAAGTTAATCAAATAATGGAATTTTATCCAGGAGATGATTATGTTGATTGGTTTGGGAATAATTTTTTTGGTATTAAATCTTTTATAGGGAATAAAAACAAAGTTACTGAAGATTTTTATAAAGAAGCTATTGCTCATAAAAAACCTCTTATGATCTGTGAATGTTCTCCGGCAAGAATCGGAGTAGAAAAAGGAGAAAAAAGTTGGAATTTGTGGTTTAAACCATTTTTTCAATGGATAGATTCTCACCCAGATACAAAATCATTTTGTTATATCAATTGGGATTGGGCTATTGATTGGAAATCTCCAGAATGGGGAAACGGAAGAATTGAAGAGAATGAATTTGTAAGAAAAAAATATATACAAGAATTAAAGAAACCAAAATATCTTAATCTAAAATGAACAACAAAATAATTAATCAAGTAAGAAAAATTTCTAGAGGGAGTTTGAAAAATGATAAAACTGGCCATGATTTTAAACACACTAAGCGAGTTTTAAAGAGTGCCCTTAAAATATCTAAAAATTATCTAGAGGCAGATAAAGAAGTTTTAATTCTTGCATGTTTACTTCATGACATAGCATTCAGAGGCGGTTTAGTTAAGGATCATAATTTAGTGGGGGCAAAGCAAGCAGGAAAAATACTTCTAGATTTACATTTTTCTGAAGAAAAAACAAAGAAAATAGTTATTGCTATTGAAGACCACTCACGTAGTTTTTCTATTCCCTTGAGAAAAGATAAAGAATTACAAATAGAATCTAAAATTTTATTTGATGCAGACACCATTGATGCTTTAGGAAAAATGGGCTTGCAAAGAATGATTTTCTTTTCTAATAGCCAAAAATTCCCAATAATTATTACTAAAAGCGATAAAGTGAATCAAAGTCTACATGGAAATCTTAAACTACTTTTAACTTGGCCAGACATAATGCTTACAGAAGAAGGAAAAAATATTGGAAAAAAGAGTTTGAAACCAATTAAAAATAAAATTAGAGAGATTGAAAAGAATTATCTAAAATGACAAAAATTAAAGCAATATTCTTTGATGCGGGAGGGGTTTTATTTAAACTCGATTCTTCTTTTATTACAGATAAATTTATTGAAAAGTTTCATTTTTCTCCACTACTCCAACATTTTGATGAAATAACTTCAGGAGAGAATTCATTTAAAAAAGCATTATTCAAAGAAGGAAAAATTAAAGAGGAAGATAAAATAGAAGTTTATAATTTCTACAAAAAATTATACATCCAATCACAAAAAATAGATAAGGATGTTATTAATATCGTGAAAAAATTAAGTAAAACCCATCCGGTTTATTGTTTAACTAATACAGTTGATCTTCCATTACAAATTAACAGAGAAACAAAATTATTTTCTATCTTCAAAAAAGTATATGGGTCTTGTGAAATCAAAGTAAGAAAACCGAATAAAAAAGCATTTCTTATTCCCTTGAAAGAATTAAACCTCGAGTCCAAAGAAGCTTTGTTGATTGATGATGGATTAGAAAATATAACTTCGGCAAAAGAATTAGGAATGAATGTTATTTTGTTTAAGGATTATAAACAACTTTTGATTGAATTAAAGAAATTAAAATTAATTTAAAATGATGCCCCCATTTTATGAAAAATGTTATACTGTTCTAAGAAAAGTACCAAAAGGAAAAGTCACAACTTATAGAGAAATTGCAAAGGCATTAAATTCTAAAGCATATCAAGCAGTTGGAAGTGCAATGCATAATAATCCCTATTCTCCACAAGTTCCATGTCATAGAGTTGTTAATGCAAATGGGAATTTAGGGGGATTTTATTCTGGCCAAAAGTCTAAAATAAAAATGTTAAAAGAAGAAGGCGTTGAAGTTAAAAAAAATAAAATTGTTGATTTTGAAAAAAGGCTGTTTAAGTTTAAAAAATGAATAAAGAATTATCTAAGATAAGTAAGTTAGCAAGGGATTTTGATTTAAAATTTAATAGAAATTGGTTTGATTATGCTTGGGTATCAAAAAAAGAACACGTTTTAATTAGTTATGTGCTTATGTGCCCTTATTCTAATTATAGTAAATATGGAGATAGTCTAGAAAAAAGAACAGCGAAAATCTCAAAATTTATCCTGTCCTCTGAATTTAAAAAAATGAGCGAAGAAATTGGGGGACAAGTAGTAACTTTTTCTTTCCTAGATAAGTACCTTCCAAATGTTATCAATATGATTCCAGAAGATAAAATAAAGAAGATTTATCTTTCTATTTATAAAAAGATAAAAAAGTTCAAAAGTAAATCTAATAAGATTGCTCTCTTAACAAAGATAAGAAATAAAGAGGAAAAAGAGACTTTAACTTCTAAAATCTTGCTTCATGAATGGATTCACATTTTATTAGAAGAAAACAATTTAAGGATTGGTAAAAGAATTGAATATAATGAGGGGCTGGTTACTTATCTGAACTTTTTTATTAATGAAGATTTGAACAATATTGAGAAAAAAATGCCTCCGAAAGAAGAAGGCAATTATTATCAAATCTTTAATTGTGCAATTAAATTTAGAGAATCATTTAAAGAATTAGACTTGCCCAAAGAGAGAAAAACAAAACTGACTAAATTAGTTAAAAAATACAATTCTTAATTAAGCCTCATTAAATTTAAGTAAGTTTTTGAATTAAAGAGTATTATCGACACATTCGTAATGATCTTTTACATTACATCTTTTCATTTCATCAACAATACAAGGGTAAGGTAAAAATTGACAAGATTTTCCCTCAGGACAAGAACCATCACAAGTATAACCACATTCATCGTTATCTCCACAAGCTTTATTTGTACAATTTGAAATACATTCGTTATCTTCTTTTTCTAATCTGATTTTCTCCTGAAATGTTACGCAAGTTCCTCTTGTTCCAACAACTTTCACTGGAATGTAAGGTTCTAATTCCCCACAGCATTGTTTATGATTCCCAGGGATTACTGCCCCCAAAGATTCTCCCTCTTTAACACAAGAAATCTTATCTTTCAATAGAAAATAACCTAATGAACATAATAAAACCACCCCTAAAATAATAAGAATTAAAGTCTGCTTTGAAACTTTTTTCTTTGTCTTCATAAGGGTATAAATTAATTATATTTTATAAATTTTTATAAACAAACAGCCTGTTTGTGCTGTTTAAAACACCTGTTTAAACACTGAATTTAAATATTCAAACACCCAATTCTTATTATGGAAGAGGTTGAACAATTAAAAAAAGAAAATCAACAGCTTAAACAGCAAGTGGAACTTCTTGAAAGAGAGATTGAAAATCTAAAATCAATTAACAAAACAAGGAAAACAGCAATGTCAAACAAAGCTTCTCAAGGAAATTTAATGTCAAGAGCAGCATTTGGTTATAAGATTGAAGAGGGGAAATTAATTCCGGACCAATATTCAAAGGAAGTTGAAGAAATATTTCAAGAATTTTTAGACAGCAACTTAAGTCTTAGATTTTTAGCAAAAAAACACAGTCTTTCAGTTAACGGTCTTAAAAAAATATTAAAGAATTTTACTTATTTAGGAAAAATTAAATTTAATAATCAAGTTCATGAAGGAACACATCAGCCATTAGTTTCATCAACATTATTCAATCACGTTCAAAATAAGTTAGAAAAATTGGGAATAAAATAACTTTTTATCCTAAAAATATTATTTAATAAATCAATTACAGAATCATCTATATGACTTTTGTCTCTTTGCTCTTGCTTTTCCTGCTCCAGGTTTGCTAACTTCCTTTCTTCTTACGTCTGCTACTAACAAGTTTCTATCATATTCTAAATATGCTTTTTCTAATTCTACAGATTTTGTAAATGCAACAATGCCCTTTGATAATGCAACTCTTGAAGCTTCAATTTGTCCTTTTTCTCCACCACCATGAGCAGTAACTGTAATATTATAATTAACTTTTCCTAAAACTTGTGCGGCAATTCTTAATGGTTCTTCAATCTTTAATTTATCAAAAAGAGAAAGTAATTTGTAATCTTTTCTATTGATTGTTACAATTCCTGTTCCTTCTACAACAACTGCTTTTGCAACAGCTCTTTTTCTTTTTCCTGAACTAATTGTTTTCTTTATTTCCATTTTGTAAGCTCCTTAACTAAAACCATTTTACTCTTGCTTTGAAATTTTTGTTTTTCTCCAATAACCATTCTTTTTTCTTTTTCTAATTCTGCTGGTACACCCACATAACATTTTACTCTTTTCAAAGCATCTCTTCCTCTTCCTGTTCGGTAATTAGGCAACATTCCTCTTATTGTTCTTTTTGCAATCTTCTCACTTGTTCTTGAAATCTTTGGTCCTTTTAATGTACTTCCAACTCTTTTTCTTTTAGCTTCATAATATTCTTCAATATTATCTCTATTTCCAGTAATTATTAATTGTTCGCAATTTACAATTGCAAATTCTTCTCCCTTCAATGCTTCTCTTGCAACATAACTTGCAACTCTTCCCAAAATTGCGTTTTTCCCTTCAATAACTTTCATTTTAAAAGCCTCAATCCTTTTGCGTCAGGATTCTTTTTAATTTCTTCCAATATAAATGAAGTCTCACCTTTTGCTTTTAATATTTTCTCTTTTGCTTTTCCAGAAAATGCTAAAGCAATAATCTTAATTTTCTTTGTTAAATCTCCTTGAGATAATATTTTTCCAGGAACAATAACTGTTTCTCCATCCTTAACTTGTTTATCTAATTCATCTAGATTCATGTTAATCATATTTGCTCTTGGGCTTGAAAGTATTCCAGCAACTTCTAACCATTTAGCCTTTTTCTTTGCTAATATAATTGTTTCAACTAATTCCGAATTAGTCTTTCTCACAAGTTGTTTTTCAATTAATGTCTTATTTTTCATCTTAATTTAGCAAGTAGAATTAAATAAATAATTCCCGCTGACGCGTTAACTTGCAGGTAAATTCTCAAGATATTCTTGGTTTATAAAACTTATTATTTAACCTTTTCAACACTTAAATTTGAAGTGTCTAAATGATATCTTTCAATTAGTTTGAAATAGTCTAAACGAGGTGCATTCCAATCAGAAATATACAATACTATCGCGGGTTCTCTTTCTAACAAATTTTTTCTTATTTTTTGAAAAGCGGATCTAGCAAATGGACCAGAAATCTCATTTTCGTAAATTCTTCTCCCAAGAATCTCAGAAACATCTCTTAAAGTATTTTTTGTTTGGGCATAGTAAGATCTTGGAAAGTTTTGTTCTTCCAAATCATCTACAGAAAAATTACGGGGCATTATACGAAAATGAGGCAAACTATTTATTCTTGAGCATTTCTCCCAAAAAAGATAAATTTCTGCTACTCTCTTTTTCTTTTCAAAATTTTCTACTTCTTTAACAAAATCTTCTCCCCAACTTCCTAAAAAATGTGGTTTTAAGAAAGAGGCTAATTCCGAAGGATTATATCGAGGAAAAAAAGCTTCTCCAAATTCATTCATATTAAAAGAGAAATCACAATAGTCTCCCTTTTTTTCTGCGATTATGTCTCTATAATTTTCAAGTGGAAATTTTTGGTATTTCAATGATTCTAACCTTTGGTTAAATGCCCCTTCAAACCAAGGAGAAAGATCAATAATCCCTTTGCTCTTATCAATTCGTAAGGTGACATCTCCGTCTTTCCTACCACTCATAGAGAGTATTTCTAAACATGGAATTACTTTTTGATTTGAATTCATTTGTATAATTTCAGAATTAGGTTTCTGAGAGACCATCCCTCTAAAAAGTGCAGGAGAGAGGATTCGAACCTCTGAACCCACTAAGAGACGAGATTTTGAGTCTCGCGCATTTGACCACTTTGCTACTCCTGCATACTATTATTAACTACAATCAAATGTTATAAACTACTACTTAAAAAACTTTAGAATTCTTTCTTCTTCTCACTTACTCATCTTTTTTGCAAGCTCTTTCAAATCATCTCTTAGAACTTCAACTGCTCTTTTGAAAATATCTTCTTCTGGTATTTGGCCAAATCCCTCAATAGTAATTATTAATTCATTTGTTGGAACAAATTCAATTTTTCCTTTTCCTGTTTTTCTACAGAATTCAGCACACAATTCACACATATCACATTTCAACTCATCTGTAACAACAACTTTTCCATCTTTTAATGCAAGTATTTTTTGAGGACATGTGTTTACAACTTCTTTCAAACAATCTTTATCAATTTTAAGATTTGCAGAATTTCTATAAAACATAAATCCAGGAGAATATTTTGAGTGGGTACTTCCTTTTCCTGTTCTTGCTGTAGCAACAATCTCTAATTCTTGGCCTTTCTTTAAAATTGTTAATGGGATTTTTCCATATACTGGAACAACTCTTCCTTTCATTTCTTCAGAATAAACTATTCCATCTTTTTTTGCAATAAGAGATAATTGTTCTTCACTTTTCTCGTCGATAGTTTTGTCCATCTTCAGTGGAACCATTCCTATTCTGTGTGCAACAGTTTCATCATATAAAGGAGAATCATTTTTTGAAATTTCAACTTCATCAACAGCTAAAATTGGTATTTGATCAACATATCTTCTTACTGCATTTGCTAAACTTTCATCTACTTCTGCACTAAATGTAATTTGATTTGGTTTCTTGTTGATTGTTTTCATTTTATTAATTTACAATTTTAATTTTTAAACTTATGGCTTAAGGTCTTCTTCCTCTTCTTCCACCCTTCTTCTTTGGTCCGCCTCTTGGGAATCTTGTAGTATCAAGTATATTCAAAATCTTAAATCCTTCTCTTGTTAAACTTTTGATTATTGCATGTGCACCAGGACCTAAAGATGGACTTCCTGTTTTTGCTCTTATTCTTACATATAAGGATTTGATTCCTGTTTCAGTCATTGTTTCAGCGATTCTTTTTGCAATGAAAATAGCAATTGTTGGGTTTGCCTTCAATCTTCCGTGTTTTGTTACCATTCCGCCTGTAACTTTTGCAATTGTTCTTCCAGACATATCTGTAACATGAGCAATAGTATTATTGAATGAAGTATAAATCTCTAAAACAGCCTCTACTTCTCTTTCTTTCTTTTCACTTTTCTTCTCTTCTGTCTTTTTTTCTTCAACAATTTCTTCAGTGATTACGATCTTCTCTTCTGTTGTTTCTTCTTGCTTTTTCATTCTTCAGCTTCCTCCGTTTTTACTACTTTCTTTTTTTCTTTTTTCTTCTTAAGTGAAATTTTTCCTTCTAATTCAACAGGCACAATATATGAAGGAGCATTGATACTTTTATTATTTATCATAACTTTTTTATGAGTGATTAATTGTCTTGCACTTTTTGGGGTTGTTGTAAATTTCTTTTCAACTAATACTGTTTGTAATCTTCTTTTTAGATAATCTCTTTTATCTAATGAAAGAACATCTCCAATAGAACTAACCTTTATTCCAATTTTGTTTAATCTTCCAAAAAATGCTTGTTTTTCATCTTCGCTTGCAGAAATTAATTTTTTAGCTTTATCTCTCATTTCTCTTATTTTAGCGTCTGCTTTCCAAATTTCTCTTTTACTCTTTAAACCAAATTCTTCTTTTATCTTTGCTTCCTCTTCAATTCTCATTTTATCGAATGGTTTTTTTGGTCTTGAGTATATTTTATGTTTTCTCTTCATGCTTTCTTCTCCTTTCTTTTAATACCTACGCTCTTTCTTCTATTAGTTCTGAAGTGTGATCTTGTTCTTTGTCCTCTTAATGGAAGTCCAGTTGAATGTCTTAATCCTTTGTAACTCTTAATCTTCTTTAGTCTTCCAATATCCATTTCTTTTTGTAATTCTAATGTTGTTCCAATAAGATGCCTATTTACTCCTGTTTCAAAATCAACATTCCTATTTAATAAAAATAGTGGAACTTTTGGACTTTTAACAAATTCATTTATTTTTTCTATTTCTTCTTTTGTTAAGTCTACAATTTTCTTCTTCTTATCTAATTTTAACAACTTACAAATAGCATTTGACATACTCCAAGAAATTCCTTTAATCTTTGTTAAGCCAACATAAACATTTAATCCGCCGTCGATATCTTTAGCTAAAATTCTCACTAGTTTTTCATCATATTTCTTTTCTTCTGGCCTTGGCTTGTGAACATGTTCTGGCTTTGGCGCCTTTTTTTCTTCTTGTTTTTGTTTTTCCATTTTAATTTACAAAAAGATTGTATCTTTCAGTATTTATTAATTCTGCTAATATTCTTTTTTGAATTGCTTTTTCTGGATCAGGAAGATTTTGTATTCTCTTTTTCATATCTTCGAATGATACAAATTCTTGTTCTTTTCTTTGTTTTAATATTTCTTGCATATGTCTTTTTCCAAATCCAGGTAGAAGTTCTATCTGGTGAAGCCTTTTGTTTATAGCTTCTGATTTATTAAAAAAATCAACAAATCTTTGTTCTGTTTCTTTTACAATTTTTTCCACAAAATCTTGTAACTGATTTTTTGCTGATTCTGTTAGTTTATCCCTGTGTAGTCTTCCAAGGATGTAGTATATTTTATCTCTCTTTCCTTCTCCAATATATACTTCTTCTCCAACATCTAACTTCTCTCCACGTCTAGGCACTAATTCCAATAGTATTAATGTTTTCTTTCCTATAGCTTGAGCTAAAGGCATCATTTTCCTTTCCAAAGGATACCCATTCGGTAGATAATCTAATATGATCGCAGTTTCTTCTTTTTCCATTTTCTTTATTTGATTTTTTTAATTGCCTCAAGTATTTTTTTTGTTTCATCTTCATCTAATCCTACATCTGCAAAAATTTTGTTTAATTCTTCTGCGCTTTCTGGAAGAACATCAATAATCTTAACAAGAGATTCAGGACTCATCTTTATCATCTTAAATCCCTCTAGTTCTTTTCTTAATTCTTTAGCATCTTTTGTTTTAATTTTATTGAATTTGTTTATGAAGCCAACTATCTCTGACTCATTTTCTCCATCTTGCTTGATATATTCAAGTGATTCTGCCATACTCATTGGTTCACTATTTCTTATCATCTTGTTTTTTATCCTGTTTTATTTTTTTTAAATGTATTGGCTCAAGTAATAATCTCTTTTCTTTATTTCCATCTTTAATTTTAATCATATAAGCTTTTCCTCTTCTACTCTCTACTACTCCTGTAATACCTTGTAGTCTTGTTGGGAAACTAGATTGTACTGCTGCCTCTCGAGAAATTGCTACAAAGTCTCCTTCTTTCAATTTTTGAAAGTATTTACTAAGAGATAATTTTCCACGAGTTCTGACTGGTTTTCTTTCTGCCATAGATTACCCAAAATTATTTGATTTAAAAACCTATCTCTCCCTTTTTGGAGATACAGATCTTAGTGATTTTAGAGTTGCTGCAATATCTGTATGAGTTAAATCGTCGTTGTCCTTAGCCTTTCCATAATTTTCTTTGATGGTTGCTAACATTTTAGGGCCCCAAATTCTAACTCCACATGCGTCACAGAAATCCATTACAGCTTCTTCACTCACTTCTTTTCCACAATATAAACATTTTTTCATTTTTTCACCTCACTAACCTGAAAAGATAAAATTAGTTTTTAAATATTCTTATGCTCGTCTATTCATATCTTCTGAGAAAATCACTATTTTTAGTAAAATTCACAAACTTTATAAACCAGAAATAAGAGGTAATAATATGATAATTCCTGTAAGATGTTTTTCATGCGGTAAACCTATTGCTCACCTTTGGGATGAGTATAAAAAAAGGGTTGCCGAAGGAGAAAACTCAAAAAAAGTACTAGATGAACTAGGCTTAGAAAGAGCTTGTTGTAGAGCTATGTTCTTAGGTCAAACAGACTTGATAGAATTAGTTGCTAAATTCAAAAAAGCTTAAAATTTCTTATTTAATTTCCAACGACTTACTTTTCCGCAATTATTACATGTAATTCTCTTTATTTTATTCTCTATCCTCACTTTCTCTGTTCCATCGTAGGGAGTTAAACAATATTTACAGAAATTTTTTCTCAAATCTTTCAAATGCATATTTTTAGACATTGCCTCTTTCTTTATTTTTTTAACTTGCTTTTGAGTTTTATTTAAGATATTTTCAAAGAAATCAATCATCTCTTTAGAAAGATTAGTCCTATTTTTTTTAATCATAAAGAATTGAATATTAAGGGGTATAAAAGACTTAAGAAAAATCAGAGAAGACAGCTTGATGATTTCGCGCCTTGTCGGGTACTAATGTCACCAGCGTAGGAAGCTTAACTTCTGTGTTCGGAAAGGGAACAGGTGTTTCCAACCTACTATGGCCGTCTTCAATATTCCGTAAACAACTCGGTTTATAAAGCTTTTTATACAACTCTTTTATTGTATTCTTGTTCATAAAATAGCATGCGGAATTGCCAGAGTGGTCAAATGGGCGAGATTAAGGCTCTCGTGGCTTAGTGCCTGCACAGGTTCGAATCCTGCATTCCGCATAATTTCTTTTAATTAGCAAGAAAACTAAAAAATCCTTTTTGTAATAAAAGAATTCCTAAAGGGAAATAAATCCAAACAGGAAGTAAAAAAAGAGAAGCCGTGCAGATAACAATTCCACATAAAAAATCAATCCAACTAGCAAAACTGCTTAAAAAACCAATTAAAGATTTTAATATTAATATCCCCCCAATAAAGTTAAGAAGAATTGTTGGAAATTTAAATCCCATGCCAAATATGAGTAAAAGGCCAGCTAAAAAGTCAATTACTCCTAAAATTTTTATAAGCATACTTTTAAATTGAAATCTACTTTAAAATTATAACTATCTTTTATGCGCTTGTAGCTCAGCCTGGATTAGAGCATTTCCGTCCTAAGGAAAGGGTCGCAGGTTCAAATCCTGTCAAGCGCGTTTTGTTTTAGAATAAATGTAAAATTTGATTTAATTTATATAAAACAATAACCTTTAAAATCCAATATCTTTAATTAAATTAATGCGCTGATAGTTCAGTGGCAGAATATCTGCCTTCCAAATAAAGAAAGTTGAAGAAAGCAGATGACTCGGGTTCGAATCCCGATCGGCGCATTTTTTAAACTCGCTTAAACAACAATCAAAATGAATAAAGAAAATTTGAAGAAAAGTTTTACTAAGTTCCATGACAAAAACTACAAGCTATTGCTCTTAGTTCCACTTTGTTTGCTAATCTTTTCTATTGTTTACCTATCTTCCTTCTATTCAACCCATCACGATTTTTTTAATAAAGATATCTCTTTATCTGGCGGAACTTCTATCACAATTAATGATCAAATAGACTCAACTTTAATTAAAGCAGCGATTTCTTCTAAGTTAGAAGGAGTTAATGTTAGGGAAATTTCTGATTTAATAACTCACGAACAGCTTGCATTAATTGTTGAAACCAAAAGCGATGCAGATACAACAAGAACTGTCTTGGAAGATTATTTGGGTTATCAATTAGACAGTGAAAATAGTAGTTTTGAATTTACTAGTGCAACATTAGGAGAAGAATTCTATTCTCAACTAGCAAAAATGGTGTTGGTTGCATTTATCTTAATGGCGTTAGTTATTTTTATACAATTTAAAAGTTTTATTCCTTCTATTGCAGTAATTTTTTCTGCTTTTGCAGATATTCTATTTGCTCTTGTTGCAGTTAATCTTTTAGGAATTCCTCTTTCAACCGCAGGAATCGTTGCTTTCCTAATGCTCATTGGTTATTCTGTTGATACAGATATTCTCCTTACTAATAAAGTTTTGAAGAGAGAAGGCAGTTCTATTAACACCCAACTTTGGGCTTCATTCAAAACAGGAATTACTATGACCCTTACCTCCATAGTCGCTGTTTTAGCAGCGTTTATTCTTGTTGGTCCTCTTTCTTCAGTATTATATCAAATCTTTTTGATTATGATTCTTGGGCTAGTTGCTGATATTCTTAACACTTGGTTGACTAATGTTTCAATAATTAAATGGTATGCTTTGTCTAAACAAAAAAAGATAGAAGCAAAGAAAAATGAAAATTAAACTAACTTGGAAGATTTGGCTTTGGATAATCTTCTTTATCTTTTCGCTAATTTCTATTTTTATTACTCCCACATTTTTACAACAAGGAGTAGTAATTAAGTCAATCTCTCAAAATTCTTCTGCTTTGGAACAAGGAATAACAACAGGAGAAGTAATTAAAACAATAGATGGAATCTCTATCAAAACAGTTGAAGATTTTTCAAATGCCATAAAAGAAAAAAATAATTCAGATAATAAAACTAAAACAATTATTCTTACAAACAAAGGAGAATATATTCTCTTTTCTGGTAAAGAATTAGGAATTTCTATTTCTAAACTTCCTAGAACAAATCTTAAATTAGGTTTAGATTTAGCAGGAGGTTCAAGAGCGTTTATTGAAGCTGAAAATCATAGTTTAACTAAACAAGAAGTTCAAGATTTAGCCGCAATAATTGAAAACAGATTAAACACTTTTGGTGTTTCGGACATGAAGATTATTCCCGTTTCAGACTTATTTGGAAATAATAGGATAAGTATTGAGATAGCAGGAGCAACACCCAAAGACATTAAAGACTTAATTTCTCAGCAAGGGAAATTTGAAGCAAGAATTGGAAATGAAACTGTTTTTACTGGGGGAGAAAAAGATATTACTTCTGTTGTTAGAAGTGGACAAGAATCAGGGGTTTATTCCTGTGTAGAAATTTCTAGTGGTTATTCGTGTACTTTTAAATTCACCATTTATTTAAGTCAAGCAGCAGCAGAAAGACACGCAAATATTACTAAAAATCTAGAAGTGAATTCAAGTTCTCAAGGAGAATATTTATCCAAATCTTTAGATCTTTATTTAGATAGCTCTTTTATGAGTAGTTTATTAATAAGTGAAGGACTTAAAGGAACTGTAACAACTCAAGTTCAGATTTCTGGTGGGGGTTCTGGGGCAACTAAAGAAGATGCATATAATGCTGCAATTGAATCTATGCAAAAACTTCAAACAATATTAATTACAGGAAGTCTTCCATTCAAATTAACTATTGTAAAATTAGATACTATCTCCCCTACTCTTGGAAGTAGTTTTATTAAATATTTATTCATTGCAGGAATTGTTGCCCTATCTCTTGTTGCTATAATCATATTTTTAAGATATAGAACAAAAGCAGCAATTGCTCCATTGATTGTATGTACTTCTGAAATAATTATTACGTTAGGTATTGCTTCATTTATGAATTGGGATCTAGACTTATTGGCTATTGCTGGAATTTTAGCTGCAATAGGAACAGGAGTAGATGATCAAATTATAGTATTGGATGAAACTCAAAGAAAACAAAGTATTAGCTTAAAAGAAAAAATTAAGAATGCCTTTGTAATTGTTTTCGGAGCATATTTTACTTCTGTTGCTTCTCTTCTTCCATTAGCTTGGGTTGGTGGAGGATTATTGAAAGGATTTGTACTTACCACATTAACAGGTATTACTCTTGGGGTTTTAATTACTCGTCCAGCATTTGCAGATTTAGTTGGACTTTTAGAAAAAGAAAAGAAAGAATAAAAATAAAATAAGTTAATTTTTTTGAATATATTTCTTATCCGCAAGGCATAAAAACAAATTAAATCTATGTCAGATATGTTTAACTTTAAAAGAGATGTTCAAGAATTTGGTGGTTTTTTAACTAAAATTCATAAAAAAGATTTTAGTGGGGAAACTGGGATGGCCTTAAAAAATTCGAGTTATCAGTTATTAATCAGTCTTTTTATGAAAATTGGGAGTCTAATTTTTACAGTTATTATGGCCCGTATTCTTCTTCCAGAAAAAATGGGACTGTATTCTCTTGCATTATCAACAATAGTTTTTTTTAGTGCATTCTCAGATTTAGGAATAGGGAATGCTCTTTTAGCATATATTCCTTATCATTTATCAAAAAAAGAAGAATCAAAAGCAAAAGGGTATTTTATATTACTATTTAAATGGAAAATACTAGTTCTTACTTTAATATCCGTTTTACTTTTTGTTTTAAGCAAATATATTTCAAATAATTATTACAACAAACCCATTTTATTTGCATTATTTGCTGGTAGCATCTATCTTTTTCTCAGCGGCATAGTTGGATTTTATGAACAAGCATTTAGGGCATTAAATAATTTTAAACCAGCTTTAATAAAAGAAATAATTTTTCAATTTTTAAGAATATTTTTGGTACCAATAATGACTCTTTTTCTATTGTATAAAAATTTAAATTCTCAAATATTAATTTTTTTTATCTTCTTATTTTTATCTTTTTGTTATTTGATTGGCTTTATTTATCTTTTATTTATTTCGAAAAAAAGTTCTTTCTTTTCAAAAAAAAATATTTCTTTTTTAACAAAAGAAGAAATTAAAGAATTAAAGAATTTTTTATCTCCTCTTATTCTTACCTCTTTATCCGGGGTTTTTTTTGGATACATTGATATTATAATGCTGGGACATTATGTTACGAGTGAGTTTATTTCTTATTACACTTCTGCATTTAGTCTGATTACTTCTTTGGGAGTAATTATAAGTTTTATTTCTTCGGGAATTTTTCCTCTTCTTTCTTCTACATCGGGTAAAAAACTTGAAGATCTGTTTAAAAAAGCAATCAAATATTCTTTAATAATTGCAATTTTTTCTTTTATTTTTATATTGATTTTTGCTTCTCCTATTATAAAACTAATTTATGGAGAAGAATATATTCAATCAATTCCAATCCTTAGATATTATTCAATAATAATCTTAATTTTTCCTTTGACAAGTTTATATGAGAACTTTTTTATCTCACAAAAAAAGACAAGATTCTTTTCAAAGGTATTAATTGTTAGTACAATCATAAATGTGATCCTAAACTTTTTATTTATTAAATATGGAGTTTCACATTTTGGATACTTTGAAGGTGTACTCGGGGCTTGTTTTGCAACGGTAATATCTAAAGTAGTATATTTCATAAGTCTTGTTTTAAAAAAGAAAATTTCTAATCATTAGAGTGAATAAAAGAACCGATTCTTTCTACCATAGTTTCTATATCCTCTTCTAAGATTAATGGACAAACGCCTATCCAAAAAGTATTTTTCATGACGATATCCGTGTTCTTTAAATCTTCAACAATCCTATACTTTACTTTATTGTTGATAAAATAAGGTTGTTTTATAATATTTCCGCCGAATAATAATCTCGTACCAATTTTATTCTTGTTCAAATAATCAAGTAATTCCTCACGAGTAAACTTACATTTATCTCTTAATGTTAATAAAAAGCCAAACCAAGAAGCTTGGGAGTTTTTTGTTTCTTCGGGTAAAATAAAATATTCTTCATACTTTTTTAGCTTTTCTTTTAAAAGATTAAAATTTCTTTTTCTTGTTTTTATAAATTCAGGCAATTTATCTATCTGAGCTAATCCGATTGCAACATTTAATTCCGTATTTTTTAAATTATATCCTATTTCTGAATAAATATACTTATGGTCGTATCCATAGGGCAAATCCCCCAGTTTAAATTTAAATCTATTTCCGCAAGTATTATCCTCTCCAGTTTTACAAAAACAGTTTCTTCCCCAATCTCTTATTGACCTCGCTATTTTTGCTAATTGATCATTATTTGTTATTAAAGCTCCCCCTTCCCCCATAGTAATGTGGTGGGCCGGATAAAAACTGAATGTTGCTAAATCCCCAAAAGTTCCAATTAATTGCCCATTATATGTTGCACCCAAAGCATCACACGCGTCTTCAATTAACCATAGATTATTTTTTTCACATTCTTTCTTTATTTCTCCTATTTCAAATGGATTGCCAAGAGTGTGCGCAATAAAAACTGCTTTAGTTTTTTCCGTTATCGCCATTTTAAATTGTTTCAGATTAATATTATATGTTGCTAAATCTACATCACAAAAAACAGGGATACACCCACATTCTATTATTGGATTAATCGTAGTAGGAAAACCAGCAGCCACAGTTATTATTTCATCTCCAGGAATTAACCTTCTTTCTTTTAATGTGGAAGAAGCCAATGTTTTTAATGCGAGTAAATTTGCAGAAGAACCAGAATTCACTACAAGGGTATGTTTTATTCCTAAATAATCTTTAAATTTTTTTTCAAATTCTTCAATTATTCTTCCTTCTGTCCACCAACCATCCAACAAAGCGTCTACAACAGAGATCAATTCTTTTTCGTCATAGCTTTTTCCAGAGACAGGAATTGAAGTTCTTTTCGCAGAGAGGTAACTTTCATAATACTCTTTAAGATTAGCATAAATTTCAGTTTTTATTTGTTCTTTAGTTTTCATTTTAAATATTAGATAGCCTCTTTTTTATTTCTTCTTCTTCTTCGACATTTAATTCGGGGCTTAATTTGTTCAAAGGCAAATCAAATCTTAATTTCGGAGCGATATATGTAAAGTAATCTATATTTAATTCCAATAAGACGGGATTAGAGTAATTATTAAATACTTCCTTCAAGGTTTCCTCAACATTTTCGCTTTTTTCATTTAAGCTATATGCCTTAATATTATATGCTTCAGCAATTTTTTTAAAATCACAAGAAAAATAGCCAGAATTTATATCTGTTGCAGTAAATCTTCCCCCGAAATAAAGTTCTTGAAATTGCTTTATCATGCCTAAACTTTTATTGTTGAGCACCACTATTATTACAGGCATATTATTTTTTGAAATAGTGTTTAACTCTTGTATATTCATTTGAAGCCCACCATCGCCACATATTACTATTGTTCTTCTTTTAGTAATTTTATTTACTCCTATTGCCGAAGGTAATGCTACCCCCATAGAGGCCATTCCTCCACTATTAATAAATCGTTGATTATCTTTTATTTCTATAACCTGCGCCGCTAACATTTGGTTTTGTCCAACATCAACACACACAACATCATCTTTGTCTAATCTATCTGATATTTTATGTATCATTAAATAATGCCAACTATTTTTTGATTCTCTGTCTAGTTCTGATAAAGGATTATATTTTTCTTTAAGAAAATTAAGAACCCCAATAAGTTTTTCTCTTCTTGCAATTATTTTTCTATTTAAAATATAATTATTAACTTCATCTAAAAAAATAGAAACATCTAGATTTATTTTTGCAGTGTTTTGTATCTTATTTGAAGCCATCTCCTCTTTGTCTATATCTACCCAAATAATTTTTTTATCTAGAAACGGATCCAAGATATTCCCCGTTTGTCTAGAATCTAGTCTTGACCCTAGCACAAGTAAAGTATCACAAGAAGCAAGCATAATATTTCCATATCTGTTGCCATATGAACCAATAAATCCTCCAAACAAAATATGATTATTAGGAAAACTATCTTTTCCCATCAAAGAAACCACTACCGGGATTTCAAGATTTTCAGCAAGAGAAATAATTTTGCTTTTTATTTCACTCCCGCAACATCCTCCGCCAACAAGGATTAAAGGAAATTTTGAATTTTTCAGCTCAGTTACTATTTCTATTATTTGGCCTTTATCCACTTCAAATGGGTTTTTTATTTCTTCTTGATTATATTCTCCCTCTTCAATCTCTGCTCTTTGTATGTTCATAGGTATATCTAACAAAACAGGACCTTTACGTCCAGAAGTAGCAATATTTATCGCTTTGATTAACTCATTCGCAACAAGTTCAGGTTTGTCTATTAAAGCACAATATTTTACTATTGGTTTAACAATATTTACTATATCTGTTTCTTGAAATCCCTTTTGTCTGATTTTTAAATCATATTTAAAATCATAAGTATTTACTTGCCCAGTTATAAAAAGAACAGGGGTAGAATCGAAATATGAATCTGCAATCCCCGTTATCAAATTTGTAGCTCCTGGTCCACTTGTTGCAATTGCTACTTGTAACTTTCCTGTTAATTTAGCAGCAGCACTTGCAGCAAAAGAAGCTGCCTGTTCATGATAACAAGTCATAAATTGGATATCACTTTTGTAAATAGAATCTATTAAATGGGTAACTGCTCCCCCAGCGTATCCAAAAATACATTTAACTCCCATTTTTTCTAAATATTTTACAATGTAATCACTAACTTTCATTTTATTTTAATTCTTTAAGGATTTAATAAAGCTTCTTTATTTATTTGCTCCCGATTTAGTTTATACCAATCGTAAACTTCTTTTAATGAATTTTCTATCTTGGTAAAGTTAATTTTTCCATTCAATTCTCCCTTTAAAAGAGAATCATCACAGGTGTACTCTTTATCTAATCCTTCTTTTTTCATCAAAATATCAAAATTATCATTAGAAAAGTCTTTTATCTTTTCGGCTAGATACAAAAGTTCATATCTTCCCCCCCCCACATTGTAAAGCTTCTCCTTAGATTTATTATTGATAAAATATTCAATAATTTTACAAAAATCATCAATGTAGATATAACTCATCTTTCTATTTTGGTTTATCTCTATTGGCAAAGAATACAAATTTCTACAGATTATATTAGAAATGAATCTTGTGCTGTAATCTTCATATTTGCCAAATATGCCAAATATTTTCAAACCAATTATATTTTCTGAATTTTCAATTATTTTTGAACAAATATATTTATAGAACCCATAATCATCAGAAGGAATAAATTTTCCAAATTCTTCTTCTTTAACATTAATTAAATCTCTAGTTTTATCATATTCTGCCCCACTTCCTAAAAATATCATTTTTTTAACCTTGTGCTTATTTTCTAACAAATTAAAGAACATGGTTAAATTATTTTTTAATAAATCTGCTCTTGGTGAGGCATTTCTTTTTACGCCGAGACTTGCTGCATGAATAAGAATATCTATCTCATTTTTTTCAAAATATTCATTGACTTTTGTTTTATCTAATAAATCAAGTTCAGCATGAGAAGGAGTTAAAATAATATATTTATTAAGTAAATATTCTGTTAAATTTTTCCCAATAAACCCACTTGCCCCCGTGATAAGAATTGAAATTTTTTCTTCTTGCATATTGATTCCTTTTTATCTATATTTTCAAATTAAAGCAGATTATACTCATCGATTTGATTAGTGCATAGACTATAAACGTTTTCGCTTTCAGCTTTTTTATACCAATCTACAGTATATCTTATTGCTTCATCTATGCCCCATTTGGGTTTCCAATTTAGAATAAAATAGGCTTTTGAGATATCTAAACTTAAAAGAGTAGCCTCGTGCTTTTCGTCTGGATTAGAACAATCAATCCATTCTCCATTTCCCCATTGTTTTGTCATTTTACAAACTACTTCTCTTACTGGTTTTATAGATTGTATATTTGGTCCAAAATTCCACGCCTCATCATATTTCTCTTCTTTAAACATCTTTTCTGCTAACGTAATATAACCTGCTAAAGGATCTAAAACATGTTGCCAAGGTCTTGTGTGGTCTGGATTTCTAATCTTTATAGCCTCTCCTCTTTTTAGTGACTTAATGCAATCTGGAATTAGCCTATCTTCAGACCAGTCTCCCCCACCAATTACATTTCCTGCTCTTACTGTCGCAACAAATTTGTTCTGTTTTTTAAAAAAAGAGTTTCTATAGGAATCAACAATCAATTCCGCACACCCTTTACTACAACTATAAGGATCATATCCCCCAACAGAATCATTTTCTTTATATCCATAAATTTGTTCTACATTTTTATAACATTTATCCGAAGTTATTATTATTCCCACTTTTACACTTTCCGTATTTTTTATACAATCTAAAATATTAGCTGTTCCTAAAATATTTGTTTTTAAAGTATCAATTGGTTGATCAAAAGATTTACGAACTAAAGGTTGTGCCGCAAGATGAAAAACAATATCTGGATTAAGCACATCAAATGTTTTTTTTAAATTTTCCAAGTCAGTAACATCTCCCCTCACATCTATTATTTTGGGAGATAAATTTGTGACGTTAAAAAACATATCATTAGGATAAGATTTCAATGAATACCCAATAACTCTTGCCCCCATTTTTTGAAGCCAGATAGATAACCAAGTACCTTTAAATCCAGTATGTCCTGTAATCAAAACTTTTTTATCTTTCCAAAAAGATTCATCCATTCTCTATTTTTCCCAAATTATCCAAGGAGGATTATTTTCTTCTAACATTTTATTTAAGGTTTCTGCATGCTTTGAAGTATCCATTGCAAACCAAAATCCACTATGAAAAAAAGATGAAAGTTCATTATCTTTAGTTAGATTTTTAAGAGGTTCTTGTTCGAAAATACAAGAAGGGTCTTTGTCCAGATAACTAAATATTTTTTTATTACACACAAAAAATCCCCCATTTATTAAACTAGTGAGTTGGGGTTTTTCTTTAAAAGATTTCACTAAATCTTCTTCTATTTCTAGCTCACCAAAATAAGAGTTAGGATGAACTGAAGTTAAAGTTACAGTCTTTCCCTTAAATTTATGGAAATTGTATAATTCTTTTATATTTATATCTGAAAGGCCATCTCCATATGTTAAAAAAAAGTCTTCATCATCTCCAATATAATCTTTAATCTGAGCAATTCTTGATCCCGTCATATTTTCTTCCCCCGTATCTACAAAAGTAATTTTCCAATTATCTAATGTTTCGGGGTTGCAATATTGTATTTTTGGATTTTCAGTCCCATTAGACAAATCAAGTGTAAAATTATTGCTTAATTCTCGATATCTCAAAAAATAATCTTTTATCATCTCTCCTTTATACCCTAAACAAAGAATAAATTCATTAACCCCATAATATGAATAAATCTTCATAATGTGCCATAAGATGGGCATTTTTCCAACTTTTACCATGGGTTTGGGCTTAAATTCCGTTTCCTCTTTCATTCTAGTCCCTTTTCCGCCACATAGAATTACACACTTCATTTTAATCCATCTAAATGGAGGTTTATATGCTTTTTGTAGTTTTAATACTGAATTACAAGAATATGTTCAAATTTAATCTAATTTATAAATTGTTAAAATATTTAAAAATATGAATATTTTGCTTATCGTACCAAAGTATAATAATAGAGTTAGAGAAGATTATGAATATACTTTTCCAATGGGCTTGGGGTACATTTCTGCCACTTTAAAAAAAGCAGAGCATAATGTAGAGATATTCAATTTAAATCATTATTCTGGAACAATTAAAAATCTTGTGCATCAAAGAATTAAGAACAAAACTTATGATTTTATTGCAACAGGAAATTCTGCAATAGGTTATGCAGTTACTTTTGCAATTATTCAAGCAGTTAAAGAAATTAATCCAAACCAAAAGATAATTTTGGGCGGCCCAATAATCACCACTATGCCAGAATCTGCGTTTAAAGATTTACAAATAGATTATGGGGTCATAGGAGAAGGGGAAGAATCTGTAGTAGAACTTTTAGACTACATTAAAAAAAAGAAATCGTTAAAAAAAGTAAAGGGGATAATTTTTAAGGAAAGAGATAAAATTATTATTACTGAACAAAGAGAAGCTCCTAAAGATTTGGATCAATTACCCTTTCCTGATTTCGAAGGACTAGATTTTAAAAAGCAACTTAATAACACACATTGTAATACTGTTTCTTATGCAACAATTTTAGACTATCCTAGAATTTATCCTCTTCTTGCAAGTAGATCATGTCCATTTCAATGTACCTTTTGTTATCATTGGGCCAAATATAGACAAAGAAGTTTAAAAAATATAATGAGTGAAATACGAATGGCAATAGATAAGTATAATATAAACTTTTTATTAATCTATGATGACTGTTTTTCTTTTGATAAAGAAAGATTAAAGCTTTTTTGTAAAGAAATTAAACAGATTATGTTGGAAAAAAATAAAGAAGTTAAATGGATGTGCCAATTGATGGTGAGTGTCGTAGACGAAGAATTACTCAAAATGTTAAAAGACGCGGGGTGTGTTACCATTTCTTATGGATTTGAAAGTTATAACCCAATTGTTTTAAGAAGTATGAAAAAAGCAATTACTCCCGCCCAAATAGATTTTGCATTTAAAACAACTATAAAAAATAGATTAAATGTTCAAGCTAATTTTATTTTTGGAGATATAGCGGAAACAAAAGAAACATCAGAAGAAACAATAAAATGGTGGAAAAAAAATTCCCATAGTCAAATATTTTTAATTCCCGTAAGGCCTTATCCCGGTAGTGAATTATACAAGCATTGCCTAAATAAAGGAATTATTAAAGACGAGATAAAATTTGCTAAAGAAGAAATAAACGCTACACACGTTCCAAATATGACTTCGAGTATGGCCGATGAAGAATTAGATGAATTAAAGAATAAATTACTTAAGTTAAGTGCTAGCGGAGAAAAATACAGAACTCCTTTAAATATAAAAAGAGAGAAAGGGAAGATATATTCCGTTAAAATGAAATGCCCTTATTGTAATTTTATCCATGAGTATAAAAATTGTTTAATTGAAAACAAATTTAACTTTGATTTTCAATTAATTTGTAAAAGCTGTTTTATGAGATATTCTGCCGCAAGTTCAATTAGAAAATTATTAAGAAAAAATTATTATCTCCTTTCCCCAATAATTGACCCCTATATGAAGTTAATTAGGTCTTACAAAAAAAGGCAATTAACTAAAGATTAATTTAATTTATTTGGGGTTTCTTTGATCGTTTGTTTTTAACCTTCGAGATAAATAGGCTTTAATTAATAAAGAATAATTTGGTCTAATTAGTATATACATTTGTGCTATCATTTTTTTACAGAGTTCAATACGTTCTAAAACTTTAAAAATAAATACTATTTTTTTGAAAATAAAAGTTAATTTAATATTTAATTCTCCATCATAAACTTTCTTCTTTATTATTTCATATTCTTTCTTTTCAATCATTACCGATAACATAAATAATTGAATTAGGCTTTTAATGTAAATATAATTGCCTCTTAAATTTATCCAATTATTGAATTCTTTGTTAAGAGAATTTTCTATTTTTATATCATGCAATGAATTAATTCTCCTTCTTATAAAAAGATCAAGTTCTTCACCAGGAAGATAAAGGGTTTTGCTTAATCCTACTTCTCCCTGTCTTTGCAATTGTTTTTCATTAATTAATACTTTTCCCTCAAAATTAGACAAAATATAAAATAAAACTGCTAAGTGATACCATCCATATCTTTTTCCTTGCATTATTTTAATTGTCTTTTTTAATTCAAGATTCCTAAAAAAATAAGTAGAAATTGACCCAAGAAAATAACTATCTTTTCTATACTTTAAAAATTTACTATTTTGATTTATTAACAAAGAAAATTTTTCAATAAATTCTCTTTTTTTAAATTCTCTTTTTTTAAAAATCTTATCAAAAGCAACTCCCGAAAGACCAAGAAGAAATCTTTCATTTTTTTCCAACAAACCAACTAGTCTTTTTATTCCATAAGGAATTACTGGATCATCATCTCCTGTCGCCCAACAATATACTCCATTTGCTAAATTAAAACTAGCTGCAAGATTAGAGTCAAATCCTTCATTTTTTCTATTTTTTCTTATACGGATAAAAGGATAAATTTTTTGATATTTTTTCAACATTTTAAAAGTACCATCTTTTGAAGCATTATCTGAGATACAAACCTCAATTTTGCCGGGAACTAATTTTTCAGAATCAATCAGAGTTTGTAATGTCTTTTTAAGTATTTCTTTCCGCTCAAAGGTAGGAATGCAAATTGAAAGAATAATTTTTTTATTAGTCTTCATTTAATTGTTTAAACTCCAAATTTTTATTAAATTATCTACATGACTTTTCCAGGTTAAATAACTCTTTTCTATCTGTTTTCTATAATCTTTTTTATCTAACTTATTTATATTTTGAAATAACTCTTTTTTTGATTTAAACTTAGTTATCTCGATCTTTCTACCAATTCCTTCTTCATTACCAATGATTATTGGAACTCCTGCCGCCATTGCTTCTACCCAACATAAATTAAATCCTGCAGTAACTGGGGGGAGAGAAATAAATACCTTACACTTATTGTAAAATTCTTTATTCATTTTATCAAAAGGGATATTGAAATTTTCGGCAATTAGCGGAATTAAATTTAGTTTCTTGCCCAAGTTAAAAATTTCACTTTTAGTCAAAGTTTCTGTACTTTTATTTATCCAACCCAAATAAACTCTTTTTTTATTTAAGGGTTTAAATTTTTCTAAATCTACTCCATTATAAACTAAATTAGACTTTAGAAATTTCTCTCTTAAAGAATCTCCCACCACAATTAATTTTCCTCTCATTAATTCTCCAATAATTTTTTGAATTATTTTTGCTTTGCCTAACTGATTTCCATGAAAACAACAAAAATGTTTATCTGAAAAAAGAGGATAGGGAAACAAGAGGGGTAATGCCATAGACCAATCTTGGGTGTAGATTATATCTGGTTTTTCCTTTTTAGTATAATAAATATAATTTTTCCTTAAATTTCTTAACTTTTTTACTGAAGAATAAATCTTCAAATCTTCTTCCCTAGAAATACAGACTACCTTGTGGCCTTTATTTTCTAACTCTTTCTTAATAGAATTAATTACTACCCCCACCCCCCCGGGCCATCTAGAAAGGAAGATTAATATTTTCATTTTAAAGCAAGTCGAATTTCGTTATAAGTTCTTCTGCTGCCCTTAACTCTTTTTGATCATTAAAACTGCTCCACATACCATCATAATAAAAAGAAAATGCTTTCTTTTCATCTATCAATCTTTTAAAGGCATGTTCTTCAATATTTCCTCCAACTAACCAGTCCCTTATGTTTTTATTAAAAATGTAAATTCCAGTATTCATTAATAATCCTTTTACTTCTCCTTTTTCTTTCAATTCTACAAGTCTATTTTTATCATCTACATGAACTAACCCGAAATTTGTTCTCAAATTTGTTGTAACAATTGTGACTGTCGCTCCACTATTTATATGTTTATTAGTTAAACCCTCTAAATCTAAATCAGTTATTTGATCTCCGTTCATTGCATAAAAGTTCTCATCTTCAATCCAAGATTGCTCTATATCTGTTTTAAATGCATCTTCTGTCCCACCATTTTCGTCGTGATCAACATATCTTATTCTTACTCCCCATTTACTTCCATCTCCAAAATATTCTTTAATCATCTCTTTTTTATATCCTACCCCTATCACAATTTTCTCTACACCATTTTTCTTTAACCAAAGTATTATTCTTTCCAGTATTGGTTTGCCTGCAACAGGAACTAAAGGTTTAGGCATGTCTCTTCCTATCTCCCCTAATCTTTCTCCTTTCCCACCAGCAATTACTACAGCAGTTTTTAATCTCATTTTATCTTCCTAGTTCTATTCTCCAATAGCTAATTATTTTCATAAGTCCTTCTTCGGGTTGAACAGATTGTTTCCATCCCAATACTCTTTCTGCTTTTAAAGGATTTAGCACTAAATAGGGTTGATCAGATTTTATTGGTCTTTTAGGATATCCAGGAGGATATTCTCCAAAGTGTAATTTCTCTTCAGCATAACCGATGATTTTAGCAATTTTTAAGGCCCATTCTTTGTTAGTATACCCTTTCCCGCCAGCCACATTAAATACTTGTCCCTTTGCCTCCGGAATATTCATAGCAAGGATATATGCGTTCACATGATCATCTACATACATATAATCTCTTATAGAATCGGGTGCTCCAATATAAATTTCTTCATTTTTCAACATTTTTGTAACCATTTCCTCTGTAAAAAAACTAGGATCATATTTTCTTCCAAAAGTATTAGAATTTCTTAATAATACAATATTTTGATTATAAACTTTAATCAACATACGTAAGTATAGATCCATAGAAGCTTTAGCAGCAGCATAAGGACTTGAAGGCTCTAATCTTAAATTCTCTTCAAAGGGTTTTTCTTCTTGAAATCCATAAACCTCTGCGGTAGAAGCAACAACTAATCTTACTTTTTGAGCATCATATAAATCTCTTATTGCCTCTGCAATGTTTATTGTTCCAAAAAATATAGACTTCTGATAATCAAAAGGATTTTCAAAACTTAATCTTACGGGAGACAGTGCAGCTAAATGAAGTACTGCGTCAGGTTCTATTTTTTTTATAGCATTTCTTACAGCGTAATAATCAGTTATATCACAAGTTGTTAAATTTATTTTACTTTTTATATCATTTAGAGAAGAAAAATCTCTCCCAACAACATGTCTCACAAAACCATACACTTCATGTCCTTGTTCTAATAATTTATGTGCTAATTCTGCCCCAATAAATCCAGTGATTCCTGTAATCAAAACTTTCATGTTCTTTAAAGAAAAATCTTATTTATAAGATTGTCTGTACTTTTCATACATAGTATTCTTTAGGAACTTTTTTAAACTAATTTTTAACTAAGTCTAACAAAATTTTTCTTGAAAAGTTCAAATCACCGAGAGATAGATAAGATTTATAAGTTCTTTTTCATCCCTTTTAGTTATGACATCTGCTATGATTTTTCCAACAAGAGAATCAGAAAAAGCCATTTCTGGATACGCTTCTACATTAACCGAAAGCATGCAAAAACAAAGGATAGAAATAGAAAACGTTACTTACTCTGCTGGAAAACCGCTTTCCGTTTTTAGTCTTTTTTCAAAAATTGGGAAATATAAATTGGTACATATCCAGCATGAATATAACCTAATGGGGGGATATGGTTTGCCATTTTCTTTGTTATATTTCTTACTTCAATTTTCAAATAAAAAAGTTGTAACCACTATGCATACTGTTCTATCTCAAAATGAAAAATTCAAAGGAAGGAAATTAAAGACTATTTTAAGGAAAATCCTTTATAAAACACAAAATAAATTAATTAACAATGCTTCAGATAGGATAGTTGTTCATGCTAATTTTTTCAAAGAAATTTTAATTAAAGAATATGGAATTAAAGATGAAAAGATAATTGTTCTTCCGCAAGGGATAATAGAAGGAATTAAAACCTTATCCAAAGAAGAAGCGAGAAAAAAATTTAATCTCTCTGGTCCAATTTATCTTTTTATGGGTAGTATGGTGTTAGACCATGGACATGATATAATTATTAAGCAGGCAGACAAAATTGGATCAACAATTTTAGTAGTAGCTAATCCTGTCTCAGTCAATGATAGGAATACTAAAAGAAATATGTCTTATTTAGAAGAAAATCAAGATTATGTCAAAAAAAATAAACTAAGTAAATTTGTTCGATTTGAAATCTTTGATATAAACGATAAAAAACCAGAATGGTGGGAATATTTCTCAGCAGCAGATTTAGTAATGCTCCCTTATAGGGGGGGAATTGGTAGTGGGATATTTGCTCATGCTATGGCCATGAAAAAACCCGTAATTGCGAGCGACATAAAATTCTTTAAAGAAATTTCAAAAAGTTTTGATTGTGTTAAAATAATTTCTCAAGAAAAAAATTACTCCAAAGAAATAAAAAATGCAATGTCAAAAAGAAATTATCCTAAAATGGTTAATGGATGTGAGAAATATGTTAAGGAATATGGTTTATCCAATCTATCTTTAAAATACAAAGAGATGTACAATTCTATAAAATGAAAATTGTAATCCTTGGGGCAGCTGGCTTTTTAGGTACTAAACTTATGAATCTTCTTTCTAAAGAAAACGAAGTTATAGGGGCTTCTCTTGATTCTTTAGAAGAGAACATAGAATCCGTTGATGCAACAGACAAATTTCAATTATATAATTTTTTAAATAGTAAAAAGCCAGGAGTAGTTATTGATTTAATTGCATTAACAAGCTCAGTTGCATGTGAACAAAATCCAGAATTATGCAAAAAATTAAACTTTGAAACAGCGAAAAATATAGCTGAAATTTGTAAAGAGCTCAATGCTAAAATGATATTTGTGTCTTCTTCTTATGTTTTTGACGGAAAAAAAGGAGATTTTACTGAAGAAGATACTACCTCTCCATTAAATGAATATGGGAAATATAAAGTTCTTGCAGAAAAAGAAGTTTTAAAATTAAAAAACTCAATTATCCTTCGTACTGCAATAATGTATGGATATAATGGGAAAAATAAGCCAAATGGAGTATTCAATAAAATTTTATCTGGGGAAGATATTCCTTTAGGAGATCCAGATCAATTAAGAAATCCTCTTCTCGTCGATGATGTTGCTTTAATTATTACCTCTCTTTTAACATTAAATCAAGCAGGAATCTTTCATATGGCAGGACCAAATAAACTAAGCATGTTTGACTTTCTAACTAGTTTAGAACAGATATTAAGAAAAGATTCAAAAATTATTATAAATAAAAATGCGCCTTCTTTAGTTGTTCATCCCAAGAATGATACTCTTAACACTTCAAAATTAAATTCCTTTGGAATAAAAACGCATTCTCTTCAAGAAGGATTACAAATTTTAAAGAATCAGATCAATTAAAGATTATTCTTTTACAATTTTAAAGTTTGGTAGAGGAACTAAGAAAATTCCTCCTTTGTTAAACCATTCTTTTTCTTGTTCTTTTACTTCTTTAAAGAAATGCCATACATTTACTAGAAGATAATTTGGATTTTCTTTTATAATTTTTTCTGGTTTAACAATTGGGATCATACTTCCAACGGTTTTTTTGCCCCATTTATCTGGATTTTTGTCTGCAATAAATTCAACTAATTTTGTAGTTAAGTCAAAATATTGTAAAATTACATTACCTCTTGTTGATGCACCATAAATCCAAATTTTTTTCCCCTCTGCCTTTTTCCCTCTTAAAAAAGAGGTTAACTCCTGTTTAATACTAGAAATTCTACTTGCGAAATCAACATAAGGTTTTAATGTTTCTAACTCCATATCTTTTTCTTTTTGCTCAATTTCTTTAATTCTTTTTTGTGCTTCTTCAAATCCAATTAAAGAAGAATTGTCTGCAAATTTAATATATGTTCTAATACTTCCCCCATTAATTTCATTTAAACTCGCATCAAAAATTTCCAAGTTGTATTTTTTTAAAATATTCTTTAATGAAATAAAGGAATAATATTCTCTATGTTCATGGCAAATATTGTCAAAAGCGTTTTCTTCTAACATAGAAAGCAAGTAATTCTGTTGAATTATAAATAGCCCATCCTTATCTAAAATTTCAGTTATATCTTTTAAAAAAGAGTTAGGATCCTCTAAATCATAAAACATTGAAATTGCAGTTATTATTTTTGCCTTTTTCTCTCCAAACTTTTCTTTAAAATTTTGTGAATTAAAAAAATTGTTTATTACATTGAATCCCTTTTCTTTTGATTCTTTCGCAACGTTCTTTGAAGGTTCAAAACCAATAAGATTGTCTTTCGGATGTTCATAAAAACTAAGTAATGTACCATCATTACATCCAATATCAATTATCAAATCCTCTTTACTTAATCTCTTTAGAGATCGGGCCTTTTCTACAATATCTTTTAAATCATTTTTTATTGTTGAACTTATCCCCGACTTATACCAATATTGATCTGCCCACATTGTTTCTGGTGGAGCATTATGCTTTAATTGGAGTAATTTGCAGTCTTCGCATAAAACAATTTCTAAAGGGATTTTTTGTCCTTGTTGTTCCTCTCTATCTATGAAGTTTGTTACATACTGTTCCCCTAATGAAAGTATGGGAGTTAAATTTTGAGAACCACACCCCCTACATTGTTTTATTTCTATTTGATTGTTCATTTTATTTTAATGCTTCTTCATAAATTTTTTTCATCTTTTTATTTCTTTCTTTTATAGAGAATTTACCATTTTTAATTTCTTCTAAACAATTTTTTGACATTCTTTCTCTTAATGACCTGCTTTTTATTAAAAGAGAAGTATATTTTACTAAATTTTTTATAATCTCTTCTTGAATAGATCGGGCATCTTCTTTTCTAAAACTTGTAGGTTTATCTATCACAAAACCAACTTTTTTATTGATAATTTCTCTTCTAGCATAGCCATCAATAGTAATTATTGGCAATCCAAAAGACATTGCCTCTAAAAATCCAAATCCAAAACTATCCGAATATCCAGGATATAAAAAAATGTCCGCACTCGTATAAATCTCAAATAGTTCTTTTTGAGGAATTAATTTATAAAATTTTATCTTTTTATTTGATTCATACTTTTGTAAAATTTCTTTAGGAACATCAGAGTTTATAATCCCTTTAACTGATTTATACTCTTTAGTAATTTTATCTATGGCTTCTAAAGCATGCAATCCCCCCTTATCATAAAAATATCTGCCAGAGAAAACTATAATTAACTCTTTTTTATTTAATTTCTTTTTATTAATTCTAACAGGAACAGCAGGATAAATTACTTCTAACTTGTTTTTTATATCTGGGAACAGTCTTTCTATTGCTTTAGATGTGCAAATTGTCCAAGGTAAAATTTTCTTACAATTTTCTCTTAAAAATATTTTATTTACATTTTTTGGGTTCATATGTCCATTATAATTAACATACATAGACCACTCCCCTTCCATATCTGCAATCCAAGGTTTATTTTTATTCTTACTTAAACAATGTGCACAATGAATTATATCATAATCGCTTGGGGGGCTGAGATGTGCATTTGAAACAGAAAATTTAAAGAAATTTAAACTTCTACGTATATTTCTCTTTAAAAAATTAGAAAACCAAAAGAATTTTTTATTGGTGATAACTCCTTTTTGGTTTGAAACATTTTGATATTCAATTCCTTCTGGAGGCTGATGTATTAAATATTTATAATAAGGGGAATCAGGAAATTTCCAGGGATATTGAAGATAAACTTTTATTTTCTTATTCATTAATATAAAAATAAAAACGCCATTTTTAAGGGTTATGTATGAATTATATTACTTTTAAAAAGAATAGATTCATCTTAACAACAAGTCAACAATCTTTTTACTTAATCCCTTTTCCCCATAAGGATTCTTGAATTGTTTTATTTTAAAATTTGGATTTAAATATTCTTTAATCTTCTCTTTTGTCTTCTGAAGGTCTAATTTTGAAAGATATTGAAAGTTTGTTTCAAGACCCTCCTGTCTTTCTGTTGCCATTCTTAAAAGTATGCAGGGTTTTTTAAATATTAAGCTTTCTTCTTGCATACTTCCTCCATCGCAAATAATTAAAGAACATTTACTCATCTGATAAATAAAAGAGACATAGTCTAAAGGTTTGATAATATGAATTTTTTTATTAGCCTTAAGTTTGTTAAGCAAATCAAATTCTTCTAATTTTTTTAATGTATTGTCATGTACTGCAAAATAAGCATCAATTGGAATTTCAGAAAGAATTTGTATAATTTTTTCCATCCTTTTTTTTGATTTCAAATTTTCATGTCGATGAACTGTAATTAAAGCGAATCTTTCACTTGAAAGAGGTTTTATTTTCTCTTCTTTTGCAATTTTTAAAGAGATATCTGCCGAATCTAAAACGGTGTTACCTGCAAGGATTATTTCTTTCTTTTTATATTTATTCACATTATCTTCAGACATTTCAGAAACGACTAATAATGTATCTGAAAATCTATCTAAAAATCTTCTGGAGAGTTCTTCTGTAAAAGGTTCAAATATATTCCAACTTCTTAATCCAGCTTCTAAATGTACCTTTTTATACTTTTTAAATGGATTAAAAACTTTAAAGCTTGCAATTGCAGCTGTTGTTGCAGTCATAGTATCTCCGTGATAAATAAAATGTTTCAGATTAGGCAATTTTTTCAATTCTCTTTTTATTTTTGGAATTAATCCTATGTTCCAGATTATTGCCTTTATCTGGTTTGAATTAAACTTTGAACCCTTTGTGGGTTCTTTTGTCAAAATGATATCTGGTTTTTTAATTCGAAATTTTTCACATAAATCTTCAAAATTGTGTTGTCCGGTATGGATAAAATAAAAAGGAACTTTCCTTATTGTTAATTCCCGCATAATTGGCATACATTTAATCAACTCTGCTCTTGTGCCAAGGATTATTGCAATTTTTATGTTAGAATAATCTTTTATCATTTTTAATGTTATATTTTTTATTTTGTGAATTTATCATTATCAAACTCTGCATAACCTGCTGTTTCTTTCATGAAATTAGGATTTATTAGCACATTTTCTGAATAGTTCATCTTCCAAATTTTTAAAGGAGCTTGAAATCCATTATAGTATACAAATTCTCCTAAATTCAATCCTTGTTCTTTTAAAGAAGAAACTACTTCAGAAGATTGTGTTTTTGCTAGTTTAACTGTAGCGTATTCATTAAATGGGTCGTTCATTAAATATAATCTTGAGAATAATCCTTTAGATACTTTTGGAGAAAGATAAATTCCTGCCCCAATTGCATTTACTGAATTTCCGCTAATATAAGGGTATACAAAGAAGATAGAGTCAATTCCAGTTTTATAGTCAATAATCTTTCCATTTGAATATAAATATCTCATTGGGACATTTATTTGTTTGTTCTTATAAATAATAACTGCTATAGGTTGAGAAGGAGTTATTGTCTTATTATTTACACTACTTGTTTCTTCTATTATCCCTGCAATATATGCTTTATAGCTTGGATTTCCAACTTTATCATATGTTGGACCAGGAATAATTGTCTCTCCATCGTTTATAACCAAATCTTCATCTACTCCCGTAACCCCCGTATAAACAAATAAAGTTGAATTAGGTTTTTCTACAGTTTGTGCCTCGTCTATAAAAAAAGATTCTAAATAAGCAAATCTATCCCAATTATCATCGCTTCCAATTTTAGAATAAGCACCGTATTTTCCCAAGTCTGTTGGATCTATTAAAAGATAAGAAACATTATGCGTTTTCATAAAACTTAAGGCTGTTTCTGGCTTTGGGGTTGTTAATACATATCTTCCCATTAAATGATTCCAGTATCCATTTGCATTTCCCCCATCCAAAACAGTAGTTCTATTAGCCATAAGTTGAATTAGATAGCCATAATCCCACCAATGTATAAACACATCATCTGAATTGGTATTTGTTCTAACCCATTCCATTGCATCTTGCCATTGAGTTCCAGCAATAGAACCACCCATTTTTGCAGAATATTCTGTTATTTGATATGTCCCATATGTTCCAATAATAGGATTTCCAAACAAATAAAAAAATAATGTTATAACCAAAACTAAAGACCCAATAATTAATATCGGTTTAATTGCTTCTTCTTTTGATTTTTTTGAATATTCAAATACCTTAAAAATAAAGTAAGGCATCATCAAAGCAACAAATGAAAAGACTAAAAATAAGACTCTTACTGCAGATCTTAAAGATAGAACCATAATTAATACCCATGCAAGTAAAAATAAATTTTCATTTTTTATTTCGCCATTTTTTTTAAGGTATAAAAAAATGAGCATACTTCCAAATATTAAAAAAGATAAAAAATAAGAAACTTGACTTATAAAATTAGTACCTTGAAATACACTTTTAGTGGAATATCTTGTGAAAATTAATCCTATAAAAGAAACTATCCACAAAAAGAAAAACAAAGCTAACTTTTTTTTAGAATTTATTTTTTTACTAAATTCTACTCCTAAACAAAAAATTCCACCAATAAACATCCAAAAAGCAATAGGAGAATATTGTGCAATTACCTCTTGTAAATATGGCTGACTATAATAAGAGACAGTTAAAGCAACTCTCCCTTGCCCCATGGGGAATAATAATTGATGATAAATTCCATAAATTAACTGTAATGGATTTCTTCCAATTAAGATTAATCCTAAGAGCCCCAAGATTACTGTCCCAGCTACTGCTAAAATTAATCTTTTTTTCTTATATTCTATTTTTAGAAAGCTTAATTTTTTTTGATAAGTTTCTAGTAAAAAGTCGACAATAGAAAAAAGAATTATTGCAGGTATTATCACTCCGTAATTTGTGATAAACTTATTATACATCACTGAAAAAGAATTAGAGAATAAAGGCATAACTAAAATAGAAGAAACAATCCAGGTCAAATTAAATAAAATAAATTTCTTTTTAGTTTTTAAATTTTGTATTTCTTCGTTAAAAAAATAGTGGAATATTAATGTAACTGGTACAATCATAATTATAAAATTAGACGCTCCACTCCAAGATAAAACAGAAAGCCCAATACTTGCCCCAGTTAAAACTCCGCAACCCCCTGTAAATTTAAATTTTTTCTTGTAGTTATTTAACGAAAATATAAACAAAAGTAAAGCAAGGAAAAAGAAAATCATTCCTAGTGCTTCGTGACTAGATACTCCTGTAGATGTTCTAGACAAATAAGAAGGAGAATAAGCTAAAATCGCGCTTGCAACAACCCCTACAAATTTGGATTTAGTTACATACCAGCATAAGATAAAAAAGAAAATTAACGAGATTGCAAATGCAACAGTAGGATAAAGCACATCAATTAAATCTAAAGTTATTTTTGGATTAAACATTGTAATAAATTTATAACTTGCAACTAATGCTTTTGGAAGCATTTCTTGAGTATAAGAAATATTTAATCCGGGATTTCTCATAGCGTCTATTCCGCCTATGTTTCCATTATCTAAAAGAGTTTGAGCAACCCTAAGTTCGTAACAAGCATCAGGGTCAGAAGGCAAGTATTTTCCAGTAGTTGCATCTTTTAAGGATTCTAAATTCTGTAATCGCATATTTACTGAGGTAAAAAGTATTAATGTGAATAATACTAAAGTAATTCCAAGTAAAATTTTTTTATTAGAAAGCACTTTCTTTACTTTTGTAGATACTTCTTTTAGATTTATCTTATCTTTACTATCTTCTTCACTCATCTTTTTAAGTACCATTTTTTATTTAAAAACCTTGTTAATTCGAGATATTTCTTTAAATTATTTAGAAAATCTTAACTTTAAAAATAATAAAACCAATTAATATAATTAGAATTTGAAAAGAGTTAATCAAATAAACAACATCTTTTTCATAAACTTTTTTACTTGGCTTAACTTTTTTTAATATCAGAATAGCTAAATGTTCAAGCCCATAAATTTTATCATAAGGCATATCCATGCTCCAGTCTGAATTGGGCTTTCCAAAACTTTCTTTTTTTAATTTTCCTCTTGCCTTTAGAATCGTTTCTAAAATATAGGGAAGAAAGAAGAAAATTGCAATTAGTTCCATATGTCCCAAAATTGCCATTACTGCAATAAATGCTCCAACAGGGTAAGTTAAAACATTCCCAGGAAATACTTTTGCAGGATATTTATTAAACAAGTAAAAAACAAGCAAACTGCCTGTTAAGATAAATCCAATTATTGCAAGCCAAGCATTTCCAGTCAAATAAGCTACAAGAGACAGGGCAGAGATTATTAAAATTCCTTGGCTTGTTTCAAGCCCATTCCAACCAGCAAGAAAATTAAAAGTAGAAGAAGCTCCCACAACTCCAAGTATAATTAAAATGAGGGGATATACAAAGCCAAGTGAAGTAGGATTTCCTCCAATATTAGAAGCATTAATTACTAATAAAGGTAGAGAAGCAAAAGCTAAAAGAATTAACCTCATTGTTTTAGTTAATCCTATCTTCCATCCAAGAATATCATCTGCAAATCCCATAAAACCAGCGATTAAAAAAATTACTAAAAGAGCAAAAATTTCTAAAACAAATTCAGGAGCTTGTATATAAAAAGTTTTTATTGCAATGTAAACTAACACCCCAAAAATAAATCCGACTAAAGGACAAATTCCCCCTGCCTCTGCAACTTCTTCTAATGATCCAGGTTTATTCATATCTTTTCCAGAAATTCCACACTGCTTTGCCCTTTTTATCCAGCCAGGTAAACTTATCAGCGTAATAATCATAGCAAATATAACTGTTGTAAGTAAAATTATTTCCATTTTTCTTTAATAAAATTTAACTAAAATTGTATTTAAACATTATGTATTAGAAAACTTGTTATTCATTTATTTGAATAATAAAGGAGTAAAATATACTTCAATTATTCCAGCAATTATCAAAATTACCAAAGCAATAAACAATAAAATTACTACATTCGCTAAAACTCGTAAAAACTTTTTATTACCAACACCATTTCTTATTATGCCTACCCCAAATATTCCTCCTGCTAAGGCAGTTACAAAATAAGCAGCTATCTCAGGAAATCCATGTATCATGTATCTTAACAATCCTAAAGGAATTTCACTAATTTGGTGTTGGGTAAATATACCTATTGCTGCGGCTATAACACTCGCGTTCCAAGCAAGAACAAATATTGCACCTGCCCCAAAAATTAAAGAAAAGATTAATGTAAAAACCATTACTCCAAAATTATTTCCTACAATAGACATAAATCTTGCTCCTTGATCTAATGTGCTTCCAGAAACAGCGTTTGCTGTAAAAGAATATTCTGCAACGCAATTAGAAACCTGTCCAGGATTATTAATACTACAATAAGTTTCTATCTGGGCATTTAACAAATTAGGGTCTTGCAGTATCATATACCAAAAAGAAAATGCAAGAATAAAACCAAAGAATAACCACATAAATGCAAATATTGCATCGCTGTGCATTTTCCACACATCTAAAATTCCTTCTATTTCTTCATCTTCCCTTTCTTCATGTTTAATTACAAAGTACATAAATGGTAAGGAAAACATTACACAAAATAAAACAACTAATAATCCAGAATATTTTGAAAGAGTTGTATCTCCTCTAAACATAAAATGTGTTAACAAAAGAGAAAGAGAAGCATACAAAAATCCAATAAAAAACATTTTCCAAGGTCCTTTTTCAGCTCTTTTCGGATTGATTAATGACTCTAACATTCTATATAGAGAAAAAGAGATTTTTTAAACTTTCACTAACTATTTTTAATGTATGGATAATAAAAAAAGATTTGATAAGATAGCTGAGTCTATAAAATCTATAAAAATACAAGGTGCAAGAAATATAGCAAAATCTGCCTTATTCGCGTATTCTTTAATTCCAACACCTGAATCTAAAAAGAAATTGCTTTCTTTACGCCCAACAGAACCAATGTTAGAAAAAGTATTAGAACTGTCAGGTAAAAAGTCTTACACCGAAATATTGTCCCATTTTGATTTTTCTCAAAAATTAATAAACAAAGGTGTAATAAATTTAATAAAAAATAATGAGGTGATATTTACCCATTGCCATTCGACAAATGTAGTAAACTCTTTAATTTTTGCACATAAAAATAAAAAAACTTTCCAGGTTTATAATACAGAAACAAGGCCATTATTTCAGGGAAGAAAAACTTCTAAGGCATTAAAGAGAGCAGGAATTAAAGTAACAATGTTTATTGATTCTGCGATAGCTACAGCAATTGAAAAAGACAATCTCAAAGATAAGATATATGCTAACAAGATTTTTTTAGGAGCAGATGCTTTACTTAAAGAGGGGATAATAAATAAGGTTGGAAGCAAAGCAATATCTGAATTAGCCTTTTACAATAAAATACCTGTTTATATAATTGCAGACTCTTGGAAATTTACATCAAAAAATATTTCTATAGAAAACAGAAGTTTAAACGAAGTTTGGGACAATGCCCCAAAAAAGATTAAAATAAAAAATCCAGCTTTTGAATTTGTTTCAAGAAAATACATAACAGGAATAATAACAGAATATGGCTTAATGAAATATTCAGAATTTGTTAAAAAAATGAAAAGTCTTAAAATTTAATCTTCTTCACAACCACACTTTTCTCCATTGCAATCACATCCTTCTCCACAAGTTCCTTGAGATTCACAGTTACATCCTTTTTCTCCAATAAAATTCATCATATTTGTTAGTTCTTCTTCTATTTCAGATAAATTTTCTTCTAATTCTAATTTGATTCCTCTTAATTTTTGAATCTGTTCTTGAATAAGTTCTTTTGTTTCAGGTATATTTTTTTGAATGAAATTACCTTGTCCCAAGTCTACCATCAATTGCTCAGAAATGAGTTGTGCCTTAACAAAGATACCTTTCCCAATAGGGGCAAATATTTCCTTATCTTTTTTTCCAACTAAATCATCTAATCCAAAATCTAATGTAGTAAGTTCAACTATTCCTTTTTCTACTGCCTCAACCTGTTGTTGGAGTTCATTTATTTGTCTCTCAAACATATTAAACTTGAAAAGAACTTCTTGTTGATTTTCTTCAGTTGTCATAAAATTTTATCTTATTCCTACTTTTAAACATTTTGTTATAGTACTTTAAGGTACTTTTTTAAGAAACTTGTGAAAACAAGAGAAAAAATAAAATAAAATAAAAACCACCCCATATTAAATATAAATTTTGGATTTCCCATTTGTATAAACACATCAGAGAACCATCTAAACAATAAAATAAAAGGAATACCTGTATAAAGTACTGCTCTGCTTGTCAATTTAAATGTTCTAGGAATAAATTCAAATTGTTTTTTAGACAATTCACTTATTTTTGCAGGATTATCTTGGTATTTCTTCATTTCTTCTTGCAAGATTTTTTGTTCATCTCTAAGTTCCTTTAATGCTTTTTGGTCTGTTGTATATTTTTGTATTAAAGTTGTAATTAATGTGATAACAAAAACAATAATCATCATACCAATATTCAAGTTCCAAGAGAGCAATACTCCTAAACTAGGATCGAAAGCAGCATGAACACCTTCTTTAATCATTGGAACAGCATCCCAATACGCAGCAACTATTAAAGAAACAACCATTACAGCAAATATTGGTAAAAGCCCACTCTGTTTTTTCATCTCTTATTAAAATTAATCTTGTTTTTAAACTTAGGTTTTCATAAACTTTCTAAACATTGGATTCATATCTGTTTGATGTTGTTGCACAATATTTTGATAGAACTGGAAGAAAATCATAATTACTAAAAGTATAGCTGTACCAGAAATTAATGCTCCCATTAAGGTTGTTATCGAAGCTAAAAGTCCAATTGCAATTCCTCCCATAACAGTTAAAGGAGTGATATATCTTTCTAAAATACTTTCTAATACTCTTACATCTTGTCTAAATCCAGAAATCTGTAATCCTGATGAGGCAATTTTTTGTGCTTGACTTTTTGCATCCATACCAGATGTTTTAACCCAGAAAACAGCGAATACAGTAGATAATAAAACATAAATTAACATATGTGTTAAACCCTGAAGAAGATACTTGGGTAAAAATCCTCCTCTAATAGTTAATTCTAATAAATTAGTTGAACCCATCCAGAAAGCAAGACCAGAGATTGCTTGTCCATTTGAATCAAAGTGTCCTAACCATCCAAAATAAGAAGCGAAATGTGCTAATCCAGAACATGTTGCTCCTTCAATAAGACAAGGAGAAGCTGCATTTTCTAATATTCCCCCGAATACTTGTACACTTACAATTAATGCAGAAGTTAAAATTACTGGGATTACAGAAGCGTAGAAAAAGGATAATGGCCATTTTACAGCATATCCTCTTACTCTTCCATAAGATAATGGAACTTCTACTTTAAGAGATTGAGCTAAAACAATTACTAAGAAAACACAAGCAGTAACAATTATTGCTCCTGCTGCAGAGATTAATTCTGTAGGGTATTTGTTAATTATTGATTGAATTAATACAAAGAATTTACCAGAACAAGTAGTATTTGCGAAATCAAACAAACAATTTTTTCCTTGTTGATCTATAAACTGGAATAAGCTTGTCACAAGTTGCCACGAAGCTCCTGCACCAATAAATAAACTTAATCCAGAACCAAATCCCCATTTGCTTACAAGATCATCCATATAATAAATAGCTAAACCACCAATCACTAATTGTAAAATTAAAAGAGGAGCAAACCCTGCTTCTGCTTGAAGACCCTGCATTAAAACATAAATTGCCGCCTCAAAGATTATAAAAAAGAAAGTTAAAATTCTTTGAATTCCTTGAAAGAATTTTTTACCATCTTCATTTGAAGTGTCAATATTCAAAATTCCACTTCCTGTTAATAATTGTAAAATAACTGAAGCCATTACAATTGGACCAATACCAAGAGAAATAATACTACCAAAATCAGTTCCTAATATAATAGCTAAATATTTGAACCTTTCAAGTGCGTTATTCGACAAACCGAAAAGAGGAATATTTGCTAAAACAAAGAATGAAATTAATACAATTAAAGTCCATTTTAATTTAACATTAAAACTTAATTTTTTTTCCTCTGGGCTTTTAACCTCTGGAATAAATTCAAATATCTTTTTGAAATCCATTTTTTATTAAATAAGATTTAGTTTTTAAAGATTGGGTTTTTCTGTCGAGACTATTCTTCTGCTTCTTTCTCAGTTAAAACTATTTCTCCGCCTGCTTTTTTAACTTGCTCAATAGCTTTCTTTGATGCTTCCTTAGCTTTTATTAAAAACTTAATTTTAACTTCTTTTCCAGCAAGAATCTTATATTTTTCTAAATTAACTTCCCATTTATCTCCTTGTTTCTTTCCGTAAGTTTCTAAATTTCTTTGAAGATCATCAAGATTTATTCTTTGTCTCATATCTCTCTTTGTTCCTCTACTAGTTACTCCTTGTTTTCCAAAATAATCATTTCCATAAAGATTAATTATAAGAGTTTTTTTCTGGTCAGCTCTCTTTCCTGTTCCTGACATTCCAACTCCGCCTTTATGTCCTGCTTTCTTGTGTTTCTTTCTTGCTCCCCAGCCACAGCTACCAGCTCCTCTTCCTAACATTCTTCCTGATTTTTTTCTTTTATGAGTTTTTGTTGTTATCATTTTTTTTCCTTTTATTTTTCTACCATTATAGTTTCTTTTTTAAAGAAACCTATTTTATAGCATTCTCTCAATTAATTTATCTATTTCTTTTCCGTGATTTCCAAGTACACCTTTTCTTTGTCCAAAATGAAGTTTACTATCAATTCCTTTTCTTGGGGGATGAAGTCTGAATACTTGTCTTCTTGGTTTTTCTTCTTTCCTACTTTCTAATTTCTTAGCTGTTGTTTTTTTAGGTTTGTAACCTCTAACTTCAACTAATTTTTTATATATTTCTGGGCTAATGTCTCCAAAAGCAACAAGGTCCCTTATTCTTTTTAACATTCCTAATTCTTCTGGTTGAGGATCTTCTAAAACAATACATGAATATTTTCTTGTTAAACCTAATCTTTGGAAAGTTTCTCTTACAAGTTGTCTAATTTTAACGTCGCCTGTTATTCTTACTATTGCAATCATTTTCTTCCTCCATTAGTTTTTTGTAAAGCATCTATTCCTGCTCTAACAAGATTCATTGTTGTTCCTCTTGTTCCGAATGATTTACTATAAACATCTTTTATTCCTGCAAGCTTTAAAACTTTCTTTAACTCTCCTGCCACAACTAATCCTGTTCCTTGAGGTGCTGGAATTAATGTTACTCTAACACTACCAGATTTACCTGTTACTTTGAATGGGATACTATGAAGTTCAGAACAAGAACAATCAAAACTTGCGCAAGCTCTTTTAACTTTTATTAAGTTTAACTTTGCTTGTCTTATTGATTTATCTCTTGCTGGAAGTGTTTCTTTAGCTCTTCCAAATCCAATTCCAACATGTCCGTTTTCATCACCAACTACTGCAAGTGTTGAGAAAGTTGGAACATTTCCTTCTTTTGTTTTTCTTTGAGTCTGTTTCCAAGCTCTTCTTTTTCCGCCACCAAACTTACCTTTTGATTGGCCGATAAATAATAAATCTGACTGAACACTAATTAAAGAGTCTACAATTTGTGGTTCTAATATTTTCTTATCTGCGTCAAGAATTTCATCTATATTTTTTATTTTCTTATCTTTTACTTCTTTTCCTAGTTTTGTTTTTGGTACCCAAGCAGCTAATGCAGATGCTGCTGCAGAATCTCTTTCAATTTCTCTTTCTGTTCTTAAATCTGGCTTTTTGGAAAGATCTTTCCCTATCTCTTTTTCTAAAAGCTCTTGACTAATCTCTTCAGCTGTTCTTTTCTCAACTTTTTTTACTTTTTCTACCATTATTTTTTCTCTATCTTTAATTTAATTTCTTTGAATGTTTTTGTAAAATCTTTCTTCATATTTTTTCCTTCAACTCTTTCTTGTTCTGGGAAATTTTCTTCTGAACAATTAACTTCTACTCCAGAATCTGCAACCCCCTTTAAGAATGCAAAAGCTTTATTTTTCTTGATGACTCTTGTCATTCCAAAATCCATTATTGGAACTTCTAATTTTTTCTTTTGAATTTCTTTTCCAATTAAGAATCCAATAAGATAAGAGGCGGGCAAGGATTTTAAACTTCCTTCAAATTCTTTTGGCCAGCCATATACAAGTAATGCTTGTGAAGTCATTCCAATTTCTATTTTATCTTGTGCCTCATTACTAGTAATATATTGTGCAATAACATATCTATTTGTTTTTCTAAAGACTAGTCTAGGAGATTCTCCTTTTAACAGTTTTACTCTCTTTGCATAGTCTGTTTTGCTTTCAATTCTTCTTCTTTTTGAAACTTTCATTTTTTAACTCCGATAATATACTCTTTAAAGCTTGCCTTACTTGGGAAAAATTTATTTTTTATCTTCTTTCTCAATTCTTCTTTCTCTTTCTTTGTCAACTTGTGGTCAATTTCTGCAAGATATTTTCTTAATTTTCTGGTCATGATAACATAATTTTTCTTTCTTACATTAACTTTCTTTCTCACATTTCCAACACTTCTATTTCTTTTTTTCTTAGGTTTTGTTTTTCTTCCTTTTATATCTTGAATAATTATTGCACCGTCGTTGTACAAATCTCTCATATCTTGTTTTGTAAGAGCTTCTTTGATTTCATCTAATCTTGGTTCTAAAAATTTAATTCTTTTTTCTCCTACTCCAAATGTTCTTACAGCAAGTGCTTTCTTTTTACTTAAATTCATTTTAATGTGTGCCCTCCTCGTAACTTTCTAAATATACTTTTTGTTCTGGTGTAAGAGTATCTATTCTTATACCCATACTTTCTAATTTCATACTCGCAATTTTTTCATCTTGTTCTCTTGGAATTCCATAAACTTTCTTGTCTAATTTTCCTTTGTTTTCTACAAGATATTTTAAACATAATATTTGATTTGCAAAACTTAAATCCATAACTTCACTAGGGTGTCCTTCTGCAGCACTTAAATTTACAAGTCTTCCTTCAGCAAGTAAATTAATTATTTTTCCATTGGGTAATACATATTGTACCATATTAGGTCTTATTTCATGTTTGCTCTTTGCATTTTTTTCTAACCAATCAAAATCAACTTCTACATTGAAGTGTCCTGCGTTTGCAAGTATTGCTCCATCTTTAATTGTATCAAAATGTTCTTTAGTTATTACAGCATTACATCCAGTAACTGTAACAAAAATATCTCCTACCTTAACTGCTTCGCTCATTGGCATAACTCTATATCCATCAAATCTTGCCTTCAATGCTTTAATACTATCTACTTCTGTAACAATAACCTCTGCGTCTAATCCTCTTGCTCTTCTAGCAACTCCTCTTCCACAATGACCATATCCCGCAACAACAAAAGTTTTTCCTGTAATTAAAGTTCCTGTTGCTCTTTGTATCCCGTCGATTGTTGTTTGTCCTGTTCCATAAACATTATCAAATTCACACTTAGTCTCTGCATTATTTACTGCAATAATTGGATATTTCAAAGCATTATCTTTTTCCATAGCCATTATTCTATGCACACCAGTTGTTGTTTCTTCTGTTCCACCAATTACATTTGCAATTTTATCGGGATACTCTTTATGTAATGTTGCAACAACATCGCAACCATCGTCCATTGTTATTTGTGGATTAGTATTGATTACTTTTCTAATACATTCATAATATTCTTGGCTACTTAATGCTCTCCAAGCAAAAATCTTTACTCCTTCGTCGGCAAGTGCAGCAGCAATAGAATCATTTGTGCTTAATGGGTTACATCCAGCCCAAGCAACTTCTGCCCCAAGTTCTCTTAAAGTTCTAATTAAAACAGCAGTTTCTTTAGTAACATGAATTGCTCCGCCTATTTTTAATCCTGCTAAAAATTTGTTTGTTTTTCCTTGTTCTCTAAGTTTCATCAAAACAGGCATTTCTTGTTCTGCTCTTGCTATAAGTTTTCTTCCTGCTTCTGCTAAACTTAAATCTTTAACTTGATAATTTTCTGTTGTGTTCATTTTTTGTCCTCGATTTTTGTTTCTTTTACTTTAGTGCTTTTCTTTCTTTCATTAATTTTTTCTTGCTTCTTCAAAACTTTTGAAGCATTTAAATTGTAAATTTCAATCTTTTTTTCTTTTGCAACTTTTGCAATTTCTAATTTTTTCTTTTTTCCCATTCTTCCCAAAACAACAATTTGGCCTTTGCTAATTTTTGATAATTCTAAAACATTATGTACTAACATTGGTTGTTTCTTTTCAATTAAATCTCTTCCTTTCTTTTCTGTTCTAAATCCAACTTCTACAATTGCAGGATATCCTTTTCTTTTATTTCTCATCTTACTATGTCTTCCTTTTGCACTTCTCCAAATTTGTTTCTTCTTTCTTCCTTTTCCTAATCTTGATGCTTTGCTCCAATTTCTTCTTAAAAACTTAGGCATTATATTTCTTCTCCATTTTTATTTGTAATAAATATTCCATCTTGGAAAATTCTTCTATCTCTATTTGGTATTCTTGTTATATTTTCAAGATTTGCTGCTGCTTGTCCTGCAACTTCTTTATCTGAAGCTATAACTGTAATTATTTCCTTTTCTATTTTAATATCTGCCCCAGCAGGTATCTCTATTTTTCTTGGTGATCTTTCTCCCAAGAAATTTTTAATAATAGCATGCTTCCCTTTTATTTCAACAGTAATAGGAAAGTGACTAAAACATATTTTTAACTTGTATTCATAAGGGGTTTGAACTCCTTGAATTAAATTAGCAATATGTGAAGCAATTGTATTCATTCTTCTTTTATCTTTTTTAGAAGATTTCTTTTCTCCAAGTATAATTTCATTATCTTTTTTTTCTAAAGATAAATTCATTAAGTCAAAGTCTCTTGAATTTTTTTTATTTCCTAACGTAGCAGTAACTTCTGCGTCATTAATTGTTACATTAACCCCTTCAGGTATTTTAATTATTTTTTTTAATTCTCTATTCATTTTAATAAAAATAAGCAATTAAGCTTCCTCCAATTCCTTCTTGAGCAGCTTCTTCATGAGTCATTAATCCTTTATTTGTTGAAACAATTAATTCTCCTAATCCTCTTGCAGGAAGATATCTTCTTTCATATTTTTCAAGATCTCCTTTTTGAACAGTAAATCTTGGCTTGATTGCTTTGCAATCAGAAATATCTCCTAATGTAATTTCTACGCTCTTTTCTTTTGAATTAATTTTATATTTCTTTATTGCCTCTTTTTGTTTCATTATTTTTAGAATCTCAATTAACAAGTTGGAAATTTTTTTAATCTCAATTGTTTCTTTTCCTGCCTTCTTGGCATTTCTCATCGTGTTTAGTGCATCAGCAACAATATCTTGTGACATTTTTTCTCCTTAGTTATATTTTTTGAATCCGATTTCAACTGCAACTTCTCTGAAGCAGTGTCGGCATAAATTTAATCCGTATGATTTGATATGAGCATTAAATCTTCCACATCTCTCACATTTCTGTGCAGCAATTCCTTGCTTTCTTTCTTTTGGTTTATTATGTTTGATAAACTTTTCCATTACTACTGGTTTGTTTTTCAATTGTTTCAAAACTTTTTTCCAATCACTTGCTGTCATCTTATTTACCTACGAACTCAGTCTGAAAGTTATCTTTCATAAATTTAATTATTTCTTCTCTACTAATCATTTGTCTTGAAGGTACTTTTCCTTTCTTCATTTTCTTTAATTTAACTCTTCTTCCTGCTCTCTTGAATACTACGGTTACATCTAATCCCATTACACCAATTTCTCTTTGATAATCCATTCCTGGTATCTCTATATATTCTTTTATTCCAAATGAAAAATTGTTTGTACTAATTTGTTTTGTTCTTAATCTATTCTCTATTGCAGTTAACATTCTTTTAAGTGTGTCCATTGTCTCTTTTCTAATTGTAACAACAGTTCCAACTTCTAAATTTGGTCTAACTCCAAAAGTAGGAATTCTTTTATTTGATTTCATTTTAGCAGGAGTTCTTCCTGTGATTAGTTTAAGTAATTTTACTCCTTTCTCTAATTGTTCTGCTGTTCCACCTATACTTAAAACAACTTTCTCAATCTTTACTTCTCTCATTTTATTTTCTGTTTTCATCTTATTCTATTACCATCAATTGATTTATTAAAACATTAATGTCTTCGTTATTTGCTTTTATTTTTGCCATTTTTCTTTCATTATTTAACTCAACAATTTTTCCTGTTTTTCCTACATGTTTACCTGAAAATACAATAACATTAACTCCTTCTTTTAATGGAAGCACTTTTTCTATTTTATTGTCTTTTACATTCACAAGTAATGAATCATTTGTATTACATTTCAAATCAGCTAAGAAATTTCTTCCGTCGCTTAAATTTATTTGTAATTTCTTTCCCTTTAACATCTTTTTGTTAATTATTTTTGATATTTTTTTATTTGATTCTGTTTCTTTTATTTCATTCAAATAAAACTTACCTTTTTCAGTTAGTTCTAATCTATAACACTGTTTTAATGGAAGTATATTTAATGTATCGAATAAAACCATATTATTTTTTTCATCATTTACAATTTTTCCATTCATTAATACTTGGCTTGCGTGAATTATTCTTTTTGCCTCTCTTCTATTTTGAGCTAATTTCATAATTTCTCTAAGTATTATCAACACTGGAATTCCTTCTTGAATATTGAATTGTGGTCTTACTATGTATGCGGTTCCTTTTCTTTCAATAGGCCATTTCTTTGGAATTTCTTGTCTTACTAAATGACTCATTTTTTATCTCCTTTAGTTTTACTTGAATTTGTTTTTTCTTCCATATTTTTTGTTTCTTTTTTCTCTTTATTAATGCTAGCAATTCTTTTTTTATCATCTAAGTTTAGTTCAATAATTTGAAGATTTGATGGTTGGAATTTTATGCTGACCTTTGAGCCATCTTGTTTCTTAACCATTATTCCCTCAATCTTTAACTTTGCTTTTTTACTATTAACTTCAATAATTTTTCCTGTTTTTCCTTTGAATTTTCCTCTCATAATCTTTACAGTATCTCCTTTTCTTACAGCAATACTTCTTTTCTTATACTTACTTCTAAGCTCTTTTGAAATATTAGTATTCAATAATTTTCTTTTTAGGTGTAAGGGAGCATTTGCTAAATACTTTCTTTGCTTTCTTGGTTGTTTACTTTCTTGCCAATGTTTGCTAAATTTTATTTTCATTTTAATATACCGCTGAAGCCAACTTTGCAACAGAAGACCATCTTTCCATTACTTCTCTTGCTATAGGCCCTTTAATTTGTGTTCCTTTTGGATTTCCCTTTTCATCTTTTAATAATGCAACAGCATTATCTTCGAATGAAATTCTTTCTCCTGTTAATCTTCTATAAGATTTTTTTTGTCTTACTAAAACAGCATCAAATACTTTTCCTTTCATATCAGGAACTCCTTTTCTAACGCTGACTTTAACCCAATCTGCAATCTTTGCATATTGTTGTCTTCCTTTTGTACTTTTTCCTCTTTTGACTCCAACAAGTTTGACAATCTTTGCTCCGCTATTATCTGCAGCAATCATTATTGCTCCAATATTCAATCCCCTTGAGGCTCTTGCACTTATTGCTTTCATATTATCTTTCTCCAACAGATTTTATCTTTTTAATTACGACGAAATGTATAATCTTACTTAATGGACGACATTCTTGAATACTTATTAAATCTCCAATGTTAATTTGACTATTCATACATTTTGGAAGTTTAGCATGTATCTTTGTTTTTGATTTGTAGTATCTTTCATACTTTCTTGAATATACCATTCTTTCAAATTCGATTACAACTCTAGTTACGAATTTCTTAGTAACTCTTCCCTCGAAGATTCTTCCTCTAGTTTTCAAACTTCCATGAATATGACAATTTCTATCATTACATGCAGTTCCAACTACAGTTTTTTCTTCTTGTTTTTTGTTTGTTTTCTTTTCCATTTTTTTTGTTTTTAATCAATTGATTCTTCGTTGAATCCGATCTTTACTAAAGCTTGTTTGATCTTTTTTCTGTGATCTCCCTGAAGCTCTACTTCATTTTCCCTGAATGTTCCTCCGCATGCAAGCTCATTTTTCAGAGCCTTTGCGATTTCTTTCACGTTGACTTCATTCAGTCCGCTAACCAAAGTGACGTACTTTCCATATCTTTTCTTCTCTACAGTCACTTTTATGTTTTGTGAGTCTTTTGCGATTTTCTCGCACACACAGGCTTGTTTTGGCAAGCCACACTTTGGACATATTTCCATGTTTATTTATGATTCTCTCCCTTTTTAGAGGTTGTTCCCTCTTGATGGTCGAGTGTTAATATTTTTGCAATTGTTCTTTTTATTTCTTTAATTTTTGAAGTTCCTGCTTTTGCTGCACTTACTCTTGCTTTCATTAGTTCTATCTTTAGCTCGTCGATCTTTTTCATTTTATCTTCTTTATTCATCTTTTGAATATCTTTTGTTTTTAGTCTTGCCATGTTTATTCTGTTCTTTTCTTCTTTTTAGTTTTTTTCTCTTCTTTTTCTTCTTCAACTACTATTGAATTCATTTTTAGTCTTTCTATTGTTTCTTTATTTAAGATAAGTCTATCTGATAATATAGCATTAGGAGATAATATGCTCACTTTAACTCCAACTGTTCCTGGTCTTGTTTGAGCAACTGCTTTTGCCCTATCAACAACTTTAGCACTATCTCCAACTTTTCTTAAATATCCTTGTGAAAATCTCCATTGTTTAGCTCTTGCACTTGGAAGTTTTCCACCAAGAACAATTTCTGCTCCAAGAGCACCAGCATTCATTATTCTTTGAAGATTTTTGTAAGCTATAACTTTGAATTTTAATGGACCAAGTCTTTCTAATCCTAATGCAATCTCATCTGCGATTAATTGAGCATCAAATTCTACTTTCATAATTTCATCAATTTCTATTCTTGGGTTTTCTAATTTAAATTTATTTTTTAATGAATCAGTTAGGTCTTCAATTTTTTCTCCTCTCTTTCCAATAATCATTCCGGGCTTATCTGTTGAGATAATTATTTTTTCTCCGATAGGGGTATATTCTATCTTGACTTTGCTAACTTTTCCCTTTCCAAGTATAGTCTTAACAAATTCCTTAATTGCGAATTCATCTTTTTTGAATTTTACAGTTGCTCTTTCTTCCATTTTTATTTTTTAGCTCCTTGTTTATTTTTTTTCTGTTTCTTTTTCATATTTATTTCTTTTAACTTCGATTTTTCAATTACTCTCACTAAAACATGAGTTCTCTTTCTTTGAACTCTCCCAAATCTTCCATAAGGTCTTGCTGCCCTATTTGGAACAGCTTCTACAATTACTGGTTCATCAATACCATTCATGTTTGCATTTGCTTTAACATCTTTTAACAATTTAATGAAAAATCCAACTGGTTTTGTATGGTATCTTCCAGCCATCATTCCTTTTCCTTTTCTGTGTGGGAATCCTTTATTCATTGGAATTGCTCTTTTGAAATTAAGTACTTCTTCTAAATCTGCAAGTGCTTTATCTAATGATTTTCCTCTAATGAACTTACATATAGCAACAGAGTCTTTTGTAGAGATAGGAAGACTTATTCCATTTGCCTTTGCATCTTCCCTTTTCACTTTTTGAATTTGTTTCTTTTCCTTTTTTTCTTCAGATTTTGTCTCTTCAACTTTATTTTTTGTTAAATTATCTTCTTTTTTACTTTCTGCAATATCTGTTTTTACATCTACCTTTTTCTGTTTACTTAATACTTTATTCTCCATCTGTTTTGCGTTATAGTTTTTTTCTGTCATTTTTATTTCTTAGACTTAGACTTTGATCCTTTTGTGGCACCAACTCCAGCCCCTCCGTGTTTAACTTTTCCTCTTGTTTGAGAAAATTCTCCAAGTCTGTGTCCTAACATTTCTTTCATTATTTCTACAGGAACAAACTCGTGACCATTATAGATTTGTATTTTTAATCCCACTAATTGAGGTACAATTATCAAAGCCCTATTATGTGTTTTAATTTGTTTATTTTTTTCTGTTTTTTTCTTTGTTCTGCTAACAAAATCTTCTACTTCCTGAAACTGTCTAAGTATAGCTCTTCTTGGTCTTGATTTAAGGTGTTTTGCAAATTCTCTTACTTCTAAGTTTTTCAACTCTTCAATTGTCTTTCCTCTGTAAGTGAATTGTTTTTTTGTTGATTCTATTATCATTTTATCTCTTCTTCCTTCCTGTTCTTCTTGGCCTGATTAATCCTACTCTTGCTCCAGCAGGTGCGTTTCTCTTAGCAATCTTACTCTTAATTCTCTTTCCTCTACCAGAACCGAAAGGATGGTCAATTGCATTCATCTTAACTGCAGATGTTCTTGGCCATAATTTATTTCTTGTTTTTTTAATATAAAAACTCTTACCTGCCTTCACGATTGGCTTATCTAATCTTCCTGATCCAGCAATACTTCCAATAATTGCTCTACATTTACCATTGAATTTCTTTTCTTTTTTCGATGGCATCATTACAAAAACATCGTCTCCAGCAAATCTTGTGATTAAAGCATAGCTTCCTGCTGTCTTTATGAAAGACCCACCATCTCCTGGTCTTGATTCAAGATTATACATCTTTGTTTTTAATGGAATGTCTTTTAACATTAATATATTTCCATCCTTTACTTCTTTTCCGCCGAATATTATTTTTTGTCCTTCAATCATACCATTAAATGCAGGAATATGAAAAAGTCCGCCATCATATTTTACTTTTGCTAATGGGGCAGTATGTCCGGATGAGTTAACAAGTTCTACAACAGTTCCTTCTCCTGTTATTCCTCTAGGATATTTTAATTTGATTCTGTAAGCACTTCTTCTAACTCGATAACTAAAACTACCGTGTCCTCTTGCTTGAACAATTATTCTCTTTCCCATTTAAATTAGTCCTAATTTCGTTGCTACATCAATAGCAGGAAATTCTTTTTTTAATTTTACACAAACATGTTTTTTATTTCCACGAAGTTGTGTTCTTATTTTGCTTACTTTTACTTTGAACATATTTTCAATTTCATTTTTTAATTCAGTTTTAGTTTTTTCCTTTTCAGCTTCGAATGTTAATGTGTTTTGGCTTTCTATTGCCATAACTGCTTTTTCAGTTACAATTGGTTTCATTTTTTATTCTCCTTATTTATTTTTTGTTCAAGTTCAACTACTGCTTGTTCAGTATAAACAGTTAATCTTCCAAGTCCACCTTGTGCAAGATCTAAGATGCTTAAGTCTTTTACTCTTTTAACGTCAATCATATTTGCTTTTGTGTTTTCTTTTTCTCCAATTACTAAAAGAAGACCTGCATTTTTCTTGTATTTTCTTCCTCTTAATTTTCCAATTCCGCTTCTTACTTTTTTCTTTTTTAATGAAACTTCAAATAAATCTTCCCCTAAAACTTTCTTTAAACTATCAACTTGGTCTTTTGTTTTTAGAGATAAGAATTTTTGTTCAATAATTAATGGCAAACCTTCAATCTTTTTGTCATTTAATCTTTCATATTTTCTATTTACTGATTTTGCACTAGCTGTTGCACTTAATGCAGATATGAAAGCAAGTAAAATTTCTTTCTTGTTTATTTTCTTAGTATTAATCATAGAATCAACTTTTGGAGGATGAGCTCTTCTTCCACCTCTTGCATTTGGAATTTCTGCACCAACCCAATTGAATTGACTTCCTCTTCTTGACATAATTTTTCTTGGTACTCTTGAAATACCTTTTCCTTGCATTGTTTTCCATACATTTCTTGTATGTTGAATATTACCGCTAGCAGAATTTTGTTTACCTGCAACAGGAGAAGGTCCGTATGGTTGTTTTGTTTTCTTTGCCTCTAAAACTTTTGCAACTACATCTTCTCTTATTTTTTCAGAGAAGAAACTAGGTAAATTGAATTCCTTTAGTTTCTTTCCGTTTATGTCTAAAATATTTGCTTTCATCTTAATTCCAATAATTCAAAATTCTTTTTTATTTGTTTCTTTGTTTTTCTTAAAGAAGGAGTAACTAATAATTGTCTTTTAGCTGGTCCTTGAACACTTCCAGCAACAATCAAATAATCAGTTTTTATATCTCCAAAATTTTTAATCTTCATGAATCTGTCTTCTGCTTTTCCTAATCCAAGAATCTTGTTGTTATAAGTAACTCTTGTGAACATACCAATTTGTCCTGCCATTGGAGCGAATCTAGTAGTTCTTCCTGGGTGGAATGAACCAATTGCTCCTGGTCTTCTTTGTCCTTTTTCTGACTTGTGGGATTTAAGTGTAATTCCAAATCTTTTAACTGGTCCTTGGAATCCTTTTCCTTTTGTCAATCCTCTTAAATCAACTAATTCTCCTTTTTCAAAAATATGAGAAATTAAAATTTCTTTTCCTAAATTATCTTTAATAAACTTAATTTTTTCCTCTAAACTTCCTCCAAGAGAGATTTCACTTAAGTCTGGAGTTTTCTTAATATTTGTTTTTTTAACAATTGAATAACATATTACTCTAACATCTTCATATCCTGTTCCAAAGTCATCCATTTTCTTTGCTGTTGCAGGAAGTTTAACCTTTTTCTTTAACTCTTTGTCTAATCCCTCAGCTAAAATTTCTTTCATAACTTTTCCAGCTTTGTAAAATCTTACTGAAAAAATCTTCATAGAAGGGCATTCTAAGATTGTAACAGGAACAATTATCTTCTTCCCTTTAGTCATAGAATCAGCAGTGTCATCTTTAACATAAGCAGAAGCCATTCCAGCTTTGTAAACAATGAATGAATTAAGTTTCTTTTGAGATTCAGGATCTATTGCTTTCCAGTTTGGACTAGGTAGAATCTTTCTGGCTCTCTTTCTAGGCCAGTACTGTAAACTTCCTTTTCTTGGTGAATTTGGTGGTGCCATTTCTTATATTTGTCAATAGCGGATATCATTTTAACTAACCCTGGATGAAATATCAAGAAAAAGTTGATTTATAAATCTTCTTATCAAGAAACTATTTCTTAAGCTTCAAAAGCTTTTTCAGTTTCTATTTTCTGCTCATCAATAATTGCATGTCTCAAAATCTTTCCTTTTCTTCTAGATTTTTCTCTTACTATAGCAAAATCTTGTTCTTTCTTTAATTCCTCGGGGATGATTATATCTTGTATTAAAAAGTCATGACTTATTTCTGCTAATTTGAAATCTTCTTTTTCAAATACAAAACTTTTCATAAATTCTTTATCTTTTGTTATAAATTTACAAAACTCGGGTTTAGCTGGCTCGTCTTTAGTTTTTGGTTTAGCAGATTTGGGTGCTTTTGGCTTAATTTTTAATGATTCGCCTTGCTTTGTGTTAAATGTCAAAGCAAAAAAAGCTTTTGGGAATTTTTCTATTAAAGAAAGCATTTCTTTTCCCGTAAATTCATTATCTATCTTAAACTGCTTAATTCCCATAAACTGTTTAATATCACAATTAGGAACAATTTTCTTGAAATCAGGTTCATCTCTCAAATTTGAAGTAGAAATAATAGCTCCAGTTACCTTTACTTTTTCATTCTCAATTCTTTGTGCCAAAGCTTTAACAAAATCATTTGCAAATTCTGCGCTTGTAGAAATAGTCCAAGTATCTTTAACTTTCTTTACTTTTATTCCCGCTCTATCCCTAAATTCTCCCCTACTGAATTTTTGAAACTGAACATGAGTATCTTCATCTACTTTTCCATCAAACACTTTTTTTATAAAATTCATAATCTATTTTGCAGAATTTGGCTTATAAATCTTTTTCTCTTAAATTGTTCTTATATTCGAGAGATAGAAGAGTTTTTAAATTTCTTAATCATTCTTAATTTAATCAAAATGGATGACGCTTATTTTAAAAGATTATCAATTATTTCAATTCTTTTAGTGCTAACTGTTTTATCTTTTTTTATACTTAAACCGATTTTATTGTCTATCTTTGGTGGATTTCTTTTAGCATTTATCTTTTTTCCAATATATAGTCTACTTTTAAAAAAAATAAAAAGTCCAGGACTTTGTGCAGGAATAATTTGTTTAATTTTAATTTTAATAATTCTTATTCCAATTTTATTATTCTCCCAAGCAATAATAAAAGAAACCATCTTCCTCTATCAATCTTCTCAAAAATTAGATTTAGTAACCCCTTTAAAAAAAATATTTCCATCTATTTTTTCTAATGAAGAATTTTCTTATTCTATTAGCGCTTCAATACAAGGGTTAATGTTAAAAGTCACCCAATCATTGAGAAGTTATGTTTCTAATCTCGTTTACGAATTTCCAACAATCTTGCTGAATTTATTTATAATCTTCTTCATATTTTTTTATGCTCTTAAAGATAAAGAAAAAATTCTTTCTTACTTAGAAGAATTTCTTCCATTCACTAAAGATATTAAGAAAAAATTATTTCAGTCTACAAAAGATATAACTTCTTCTGTCCTATATGGTCAATTAGTTTTAGGAACAATTCAAGGTACAATTCTTGGAATTGGTGTTTTTGTATTAAACGTTCCTAATGCATTTCTTTTAACTTTAATAGGGGTTCTCGCAGGAATATTTCCCTTAATTGGGCCCTCTCTTGTAGGAATTCCTGTTGCAATGTATTTTATTCTAAATGATAATTATGTCTCTGCAATGTTGATTCTTTTATTTACTGCTTTATCTTCTTCTTCTGAACCAATCTTGAGGCCCTTCTTAGTCTCTAAAAAAGCACGTCTTCATCCAGCATTAGTTTTAGCTGGAATGGTTGGTGGATTTTTATTCTTAGGAATAACCGGACTTATTTTGGGGCCATTAATTTTAGCATACTTACTAATTATTATAGAAATCTATAGAAACAAAGAGCTCCCAGGACTTCTTTTAAAATGTGATTCTTAGATAAGTATAAAAAACAATTTTCCCTTAATTAATAAAAGAGCATGGAATTGAAAATAAAAGTTTTAGATTTATACACCGGAACTCCTGTTGCTATTCTTAATAAAGTAACTGCAGATAAAATTGGAGTTAAACCTAAAGGAAGAATATTAATAAAATCTTTATCAAAAGAAGCTAAACAAATTTCTACAATTATTGATATTACTTCTAGATTAGTTAAAAGAAATGAAATTGCAATATCTTCTGAATTACAAATAAGACTTAATCTGAAGCCTAAAGAAAAAGTTCAAATTAACTTATCTCCTGCCCCAAATAGTTTGTCATTTATTAAAAAAAAGATGAATGATCAAAAATTAAATCAAAAAGAGATAGACGAAATAATAAAAGAAGTGATTAACAATGCTCTTTCTGAAACAGAAATTGCTCTATTTATCTCGGCCATGTATAATCATGGAATGAACATGCAAGAAACTATTTATTTAATTAATTCAATACTTGCTTCTGGAGAAAGATTAGTGATTGACAAAGGAATAGTTGTAGACAAACATTCTATTGGAGGAATTCCAGGTAATAGAACAACCCCGATTGTTGTGGCAATTTGTGCTGCCGCCGGTTTAATTGTTCCAAAATCTTCTTCAAGAGCAATTACTACTGCTGCGGGCACAGCTGATGTAATAGAGTCTATTGCTCAAGTTGATTTTTCAATAAAAGATTTAAAAAAATTAATTCAAAAAACAGGGGCTTGTTTAATTTGGGGAGGCTCATTAGAAATTGTTCCTGCAGATGAAAAAATAATTACCATAGAAAAAGCACTAAACATTGATCCAGAATCTCAACTTCTTGCTTCAATTATGTCTAAAAAATTAGCTTTGGGAGCAAAACATATTCTCATAGATATCCCCTATGGAAAAACAGCAAAAGTTCAAAGAGAAAAAGCATTATCTTTAAAAAAGAAATTTGAATATCTAGGAAAACATTTTAAGAAAGATTTGAAAGTTGTTTTAACTCATGGAGATGAACCAATTGGAAATGGGATTGGTCCTATTTTAGAAGTTATGGATATTTTGAAAGTTCTTCATAGATTTGAAGATAGGCCTCTTGATTTAGAAAAAAAATCTGTCTTTTTAGCAGGTGAGTTATTAGAGATGTCAAAAAAAGCAAAAAAAGGACAAGGAATTAAAATGGCCCAAGAAATTCTCGAATCTCAAAAAGCATTTATCAAATTTAAGGAAATAATTGCAGCACAAAATGGAGATTTTACAAAATTAAAATTAGCTAAATTTAAAAAACATATATTGTGCGATCATAAATGCAAAATTGTAGAAATAGATAATAAAAAAATGAATTCTCTTGCAAGAATTTCTGGTTGTCCTTTTGACAAGTCAGCAGGAGTTTATTTATACCAACATGTGGGAACTACTTTAGAAAAAAAACAGAAGATTATTACTATTTTTTCTGAATCAAAATCAAGACTTAAAGAAGCAGTAAAATTCTTTTATTCTCAAAAACCAATTAAGTTCAAAAATAGCTAATTTTTTAAAGTCTTTTTGGTTCTATTTTTTATGGGAAGCGTTTATTACCAAAACAAACTTGTTGAATACATCAAAAAGAATTTGAAAAAAGGATATCCAATTGATACTCTTAAGGTTGCTTTAGTTAATCAGGGTTATTCTCGACCGATAATTGAAGAAGCTATTAAAAATGCAATGGATGAAATGGCAAAAGAAGCTCCAACTTTAAAAGAAAAACCACAAATAGAACATGAAGTTGTTGCAGAAGAAAGTATGCCTGTAGTAGAGAAGAAAAAATCCTTTTTCAAAAGGCTATTTGGATAATATCCAAATTAATCCTCCTTCTTTAGACAATAAGTTTTAAAACTCAATTTATATTCATTTTTATAGAGATAAGCCTCCGTGGCACAATGGTACTGCACTCGCCTTGAGAGCGAGGCCTTATGGCTTCCAGGTTCGATTCCTGGCGGGGGCGTTTCTCTTTGATTTTTAAAAGATAATGTATTTAAATAAAAGGGTATTTACTTCTTTATGTTTAACAAAAATAAATCAAAGAGTTCAATTACATTAAAAATCTTTTTAGAAGAAAAATTAACTAACTTTACTGCTTTAGGTCTTTTTTTAATATTAACTTTTACTATTCCTTTAACAAATGGAAATTTAAACAAAGTAATGGCTATGCTTTCTGCAGGTATTTCTTATTTTATTCTTTTAGACTTGGTTAATAATGAAGAAAACTATGACCTCTCTGCACAAATAACTAAATCTTTTTTAGAAATATTTGTTATAACTTTCCCTGTGTGGGTTATATTAAACCTCTTAATGCCAATAAAAAATACGATACCTGATTTGTTGGTTTTAGGGCTTTGGATAATTTTTATTGTTCTCCCCGGCATAATTCACGTTAGTTCTTTATTCAAAAAACAAGACAATGTTCTTTCTGAAAAAAAGGAAGAATAGCAAAATCTTTTTTCTCTTATTATAAAAATTATAAAAACATCTTTTCCTTTGATTTATCATGCAAGAAATAAAACAAATTTATTTTCCGACAATTGAAAAATGGAGAACTTGGCTTCAAAAGAATCACGAAAAAGAGAGTAAAGTAGCAGTAATAAGATACAAAAAACACACAGGAAAGCCCAGCCCAAATTATATGGAACTTATGCATGAAGCAATATGTTTTGGATGGATTGACACAACAATAAAAAGACTTGATGAAGATACTTATCTTACTAATTTCTCAAAAAGAACAAACAAAAGTAAATGGAGCAATAATACTTTGAGATATGGAAAAGAATTAATGGAACAAGGAAGAATGTCTCAACAAGGCATTAAATACTATTTAGAAGGGTTAAACAAACCAGCTCATGATGCAGGAATACCCGAAAATCCAGACTCCCCAAAATATTTAATCTCTGCCCTGAACAAAAATAAAATCGCAAAAAATAATTTTAATAAGCTTGCTCCTTCCTACAAAAAACCTCTTTTAAGATGGTTGCTTAGAGCTAAACTGCCAGAAACAAGAGAAAGAAGAATAAAAGAAATAATAAAAATGGCAGAAGAGAATAGGAAGGTAGTAATTCCGGGATAAATTAGTATTTAGTTTTTGATTATAAATTTTTTATCTTAATCTAAAAACTTGGTTTTTTGAAGCATTAGCACTTTCTTTTTTTGCACAATTGTTACAAATTTTTCTTCCTTGGACCAAATTAATATGGCTATTACAAACTGGTTTATTACAAATTCCACATCTTTTTACACATTGTGGGCAAGTATTAACCCCACATACGCTACATCTTTCAATATTGCACTGTTTACAAGAGGTACTCCCACACACAACACATTTTTCTCCGCATTCTCTACAAGTTAAATGTCCAGAAGAACATAAAATAATTTCTTTTAATTCTTTTTTGCAACTTTTACAATAAAGAGGCTCAATTTTTTCATTTAAAGGATCATAGATTAATTCAATAATTTTATAATTTTTATCTTCTAATTCTAAAGTCAAATTTAAGGTGTAAATTGGGTAATAAATAATAGAAGTATTAATGAGCTTATTATCTATTTTCAATCCATGTTTTTTTATTTCACTTTGAATTAACGCTTTTTGTTCATCTTGTATTTTTTTCACATTTTCTCCTTCTCTTAGATTAACTAAATTTTTTTCAATTTTTTTCAATTTCTCTTTGTCTAATTTGCTCGTTTCCGCCTGTTTTAATAAAGAAGTCTCTTGCTCTCTAAATTCTCTAAGATTATTTTCATAATGTAAGTCAATTCTTGTAATTTCTTGCGTTAATAAAGCATTTAATTTTTCCCCGAGTTCTTTTATTTTCTCACGGTTTATTTCTTTTAATTTCTCCTTAGCTAACAAATATTCTTTTTCTATATTTCTTTCATTAATTTCTCCTTTACTTCCTTCAACAAGTTTAAATTTTTCATCCAAATTTATTATTTTGTTTTCTTTTACAAAAATAGAATTTACTACACTTTCTTTTTCATTCAGGTATCTGTAATTTGTAGAAAAAGAAAATTTAAAAATAAATTCATTTTTAGCTGTTTTTATAATGTTTTTAATTTTAGAATTTCTAAAGGGAATTATCTTATTGATGTTTTCTTTTATCTCTTTATCAAAAACTATTTTCAAAAGAGTAGATTCTCCTCTACCTTCTAAAAAGTCTTTAATTGTATTAACTAAATAATTATTTTGTGTAATTAATTCATATCCTTCTTTTTCCTTTTCAAAAGAAAATAAATAAGGTCCTTTTTTTCCAGAAAACTTTTCAAATTTAGGAGAAATATTTTCTACAACTAAAAAATTCTCATCTCTTTTTATATTACTTCCAAGATTATTAAAAAAAGATACAAAAAAGTCTATCAATTCATTCATGGTCTAAAAATTCTTTATTTTCCCCCTCATTTTTTTTATATTCGTCTATCCCCTCTTCAAGCATTTTAGCTATTTTTCTTATGTCTTGTGAAAATATTTCTAAATTATTCTTTGAATCGATGAAAGAGTTCATTAGAGCTTCTTCAATTTTGTTAAGTCCAATTTCAGATTCTTCATCAAGCCCAAGGTTAAATAATATGATGGGCAATTCACCAATTACTAAACCAACACAACACATTTTATTTATTATTAAATCGACAACATGTTCTTCAAGTGTATCTTTTATAGCTAAACTGTAAATATTGATATCTCTTTTTTGACCTATCCTATCTAATCTCCCTATTCTTTGTTCTACGGACATTGGATTCCATGGCAAGTCATAATTAATAAGATTATTACAAAATTGAAAATTTAATCCCTCGGCTCCTGTGTCTGTACTAATCAAAATGTCTGCCCCTTCTTTAAACTCTTTCACTCTCCTTGTCCTTTCTTCTCTTTCTAACCCGCCAACAAATTCTATAATTTTTAAATTCAAATGTTTCAAGTTTTCAATAATATATCTTAATGTGGCAGGATGTCGAGTATAAATCAAAATTTGGTCTTTGGGATTAGCTTTTTTTATTTGTTCGACAATTTCAACTAGTTTATGCATTTTTGAATCAACCCCGATTAATTCATATTCCGTAATTATCTTTCTTGCAATTTCTTTTGTTTTTTCATGATACCTCTCATCATCAATTATCCTTAGTAAAGATTCTTTAGCAGATTTTGAAGAACTTGTAACTTTTGGAAGAACAGCATAAATTAGCAATTTCCCATTAATTGAATCTCCATTTGCTGCAAAATATTGTGTTTTAAGCATTTCACAAGTAGCATCATAAATTTCTTTTTCTTTTTGTGTTAATTGTACAGAAATTATCTTAGGAATTCTTTTTTTATAATCTATTCCTGTTTGACTTCTTTTTCTTCTCACCATTAATTCATTTATCTTTTTTCTCAATTCTATTGGGTTAAGAGGATATCTTTTATTTCCTCTGTTCATAAACTTTTTTTTAAATTCTTTAATTGTCCCAAGATGTCCTTTTTTTAAAAGATGAAGCAAATTATACAATTCGATTAAATCATTTTGAAAAGGAGTAGCAGTTAGAATAAGAAATCGCTTTTTTTGTAATTTGTCTACAAATTTCCATCTTACTGTTCTTCTTGCTTTAAGTTTGTGCCCTTCATCCACAATTAACAAATCCCATGAAATATTATGTGCTTTGTTGTGACTAAATTCTCCTGTTTTTTTATTGAAAATCTTTACTCTATCTATAGAAGCAAGAGCAAATTCAATATTATCCCAGCTATCCTCATTTTCAATTATTTTGAATTCTAAATTAAATTTTTCTTTTAGTTCTGTTGCCCATTGGTCTACTAAAGAAGGTGGGACCAAGATTAGTATCTTCTTAGCAAATCCTCTTACTATAGATTCTTTTATAATCATCCCCGTAGTAATTGTTTTTCCCAAACCAACCTCATCAGCTAACAGGGCAGTGCAATTTAAGTCCCTAATTATCTTTAATGCCCCTTCCCTTTGATAGTCTAAATGATATTCTAAATTATCTTTTATAGAATCATAAGAAATTAATTCATTAATTCCATTATTTCCTGTAAATTCTTCAACTTTGAACTTTAAATCAGAAAGTTCTTTTGATTCAAATTCTTTTTTTTCGATTTTATCTAGTAATTCTAAATCTTCTTCCGAGAAATTTTCCTCAATAATTATTTCTGGTGCCATCTCTTTACAAAATTCAAATATTTTTCTTAGGTTTTAAAGATTTGGCTGATATTTTTTTAGAGAAAAATTAACCCTGTATTAACATTTTCCCCATTTAACCTTTTTCCAAGCCCTTTCATGAATAAAAAATAAAGGTACTTTAACTGCAGTCAAAATAAAGCTAAATTTTAATGATTGTCCTAAATCTCCATAAAACAAATATACAGCAAATGTGGCAATTACAAATGAAATTGCTTCCCATATCATTCCTTTCAAAAAACTTCTTTGAGGCGTTGATCCCATATTAACTAATTCAATTTACATTATAAAAATGTTTTATTTGATATATCCTCCTTTTTGCATTTCCCACAACTTGCTATACTCTCCATGTTGTCTAATTAATTCTTCATGCTTTCCTATTTGAACGATATTCCCATTTTTCATTACTACAATTTTATCTGCATTCATTATTGTTGAAAGTCTATGTGCAATAATAATTGATGTTCTTCCCTCTAAAAGTTTAACCAAGTCTTTTTGAATTTCATGTTCTGTTTCAGAATCAAGAGAAGATGTTGCTTCATCTAAGATTAAAACCTGTTTATTTGCGAGTATGGCTCTTGCAATAGAAACTCTCTGTTTTTCTCCTCCAGAGAGTTTAACTCCTCTTTCTCCAACAATTGTCTCTTCTTTATTAGGGAAGTTTTTTATCACCTTATCTAACTGTGCAAATTTAATTGCCTTTAGCACCTCATGCTTTGAAGCTTCTGGTCTTGAAAATTTAATATTATTAAAAATAGTATCATCAAATAAGATACATTCTTGTGGAACAATACTCAACTCTGCCCTTAAAGACTCTTGTTTAAAATTTTTAATATTCTTATTATCAATCAATATTTCTCCAGAATTAACATCATATAAGCGATATAGTAATTTAATTAGGGTAGTTTTTCCAGAACCAGAATGTCCAACCAAAGCAACTTTCTCATCATGGTTTATCTTCAAATTAAAATCTTCAAATATTTTTCTTTTTCCATAGTTAAAAGATACTTCTTTAAATTCTATTTTTCCTATCTTGATTTTTAACTTTTCAGCGTTAGGTTTATCCTTAATTTCATTGTGAAATTTTCCATAATTAAAAAGGGATTGGAAATCGACCATTGATTTTGAAAAGCTCCTCATGCCATTTACAAACATAAACATTGGACCAATTAAGCCAAGATATGTAGAATATATGAACGCTAATGTTCCAAGAGTCATTTCATTAGAAAGAAAAGCAGTAACAGAAAAATAAAAAAGAGCTAATGTTCCTATTCCGAGGATGAAACTTTGACCTGCACTTGTAGTTCTCCAATAATCCCAAGCAAAAAGGGAGTTACTTCTTGTTTTTAAAATTAAATTTTTATACCTTTTTTTAATATAATCTTCTTTACCATAATTTCTTATTGAATCCATATTAGTAAAAAAATCTGCTACATTCCCTTTCTCAATGTCATCTGTTTTGTTCATAACTAGATTTGCATTATTTGCTTTTTTTTGTCTAATAAAACTGAATAAAACAAAAGAAATAATAATAAAAATTATTATCCAAGATGAAGAAGGATTAAGATACATTAAAGCAATAACTGCAACAATTAACTGTATTATCAAAGCGCAAAATTCAAAAATTATAGCATCACTCATTCTTTCCATTGCACTGCTTCCTCTAGATAACTTAGAAATTAAGCTACCTGTTTTATGAGTTGTATGAAAAGCATAGTCTAATGAGAGAATATGTTCAAAATATTTCTTTTTCATATCATATATCATTGCCCCTTCTAGTCTGTTAATAAAATGAAGTTTGGCCCACTGCAATGCAGCATTAAATATAATTACTCCAAAATAAACCATCGCGAATATTATAAGTAATTTAGAAAAAGTTACTAAGGATAATGTTCCTACAGAAAATTCTGTGCCTTTATCTATAATAACTTTAAACAAATATCTATCTAAGATTGGTTTAACTTCACTTAAAATAACTGTAAGTACTAAAATAGCAACCAAAGGTTTATACTTTTTTAAATAAGATAAATATTCTTTAAAATTCTCTTTAAAATTAACTTTCTCCCCTTCTTTTGTTTCCATTTTTTAAATAACAAAAGAATGTATTTATATTTTCTTAATTTATCTTTCAAATGGTTCTAATACTCTTTGGTCTGGTGAAAGAAGATAAACATGGTCATCTTTAAACCTCAAACCTCGATAAATTCTTTGTAGTAATTCTCTTCTTGCTTTATCTTTGTAAAATTCCCAGTAGTAATCTGGATTTGTTTTTTTAAGAATCTTCCAAAAAGGAGATTTAACATCAGGATTTGGATATTTAGTAAAAACAATGCTATTACATTGATCTCCAGGAAAATCAATCCCCCTAGTACATTTTGTTGAGAAAAGTACATCCATCTGTTTTTTCTTAAACTTTTTTACACTTTCGTTTTCCTTATCTTTTTCTTGCATATCTTTTAATGCTTCTCTACTTATCAAATTTTTTAATTTGAACATATTTAATTCATTCTCGCTAGGAAGATCATAGAATGAATTAATATGCACAAGGGTGGGTTTTTTTGAAACTTCAATGCACCTATCTAACGCTTTAAAATATCCTTCTTTGGTTATTCTCCCAGAAGCAAAATTTTCATATTTGCAATCTACTTCTAATCCTGTTCTTTTGGTTTCTATACTTCCTTGCTGTTCTGTTTCAGCATCTAATATCTTAAATTTTTCAAGTCCAAAAATATTTTTTAATACTGCCTCAGAATGAATAGTTCCAGACATCATAATAATTATTTTATTTTTGTTTACCATTTCCTTTAATCTCTTTGCTAAGTTTGTGGTAACCACCTCTACCATTAAATTATTTTCTTTTTTACTGAATGTAAGATAAGTTTCATCAAAAAATTCATCAAACATCTTTGCTGTTTCAGCAACATCTAATAAATAACTTTCATCGTCAATATCGTAAAGTAATTCTTGATTGTCCAAAATTAATTTAAATAAATCATATATCTCTGTTTTCTTTAATGGAATAATCTCTTTAGAAAAGACAGCATGTTGTATTTCTTGATTGCTTTTTATTTCTTCTGTAAGCTTATGAATCTTTCTTAAAACAAATTCAGAATCTGAATTTTCCATGAATATTTGATTTAATGAATTTTGAAGTCTTTCAACATTAATTAGTCTTTGATTAGAAAAACTATCTAAAAATTCATCGCATTCATCAATGATTTCTGCTTCTGTTGCCGGTTTTCTGTTCATGCTAGACTCTAATCTATATTTCAATGAATTGAATACCAAAACATCCGCATCAATAAAAGAATTAAATTGTTCATAAAATTTGCAACCAGGTTTTCTCTCATAAAAAATAAATTTAATATTATTTAATCCAATATAGCTTCTCTTTCTTGCATTCTCAAAATTTTTCCCGTTTAATTCAAATTTATCTGGAAAAACCGGAGACCAATAGGGGCAAACAGGAGCAATAGATGCTCTTTTTACATCTTTTATTGACCTAAAGCTACTGGGATTATAATTTTTATTTTGTTTCAAATATTCTTGTATCTTTCTTGAATTCCTTTCTTTTATTTCTATTTTACAAGGGATGAACAAATTATCTGCAGTAAGATTAGTTTCTTTTTCATGTCTTTCAAATATTTCATTTAGTCTCAAATTTCTTTCTTCTTTAAAAACCGGAGTATTTTGTTCTTCTAAATATTTACACTTATGATTATTCCTCCCAGTAATTACGCTTATTTTCAATTTTTTCCCGTCTTTTAATAAATATTTTTTCCCTTCATAATCTTCCTTATATTGATTTTGTAAAGTTTTTCCAGGAACAACAATACAAGTTTTACCAATTTCTTTTGCAATATTTAAAGCAATAGCCGATTTGCCAGTCCCACACACTCCTTTGATAAAAATTATCTTAACCCCTTCTTGTACCAACTTTAACACGTCATTTACTATATCTTCTTGTGTTTTCCCATTTGAGAATTTTAATGGACAAAGAGAATTATTTTCATTGTATAAGCTCCACATCTTTTTTTACCCTAAACATAAATCCCCAAATTAGTTATAAATGTTTTGGGGTGTAGATAAAGTTTTAAACTAAAAAATTTTATTTATTATTAAGATGGAGAAAGAGATAGCATTAGTTTATATGGCTGCAGGAATGTCAAGCAGATTTCTTGGAAGAATAAAATCCTTTGCAGTAGTTGGAGAAAATGAAGAAACTTTAATAGAGCGCTCCTTAAAACAGGCACTTCCAGCAGGTTTTTCTAAAATAATCTTCATTGTTAGCAACAAAACAGAACAATCTTTTAGAGATAAATTTAGAGATAATTACAAAGGAATTCCAGTTTATTATGCGTTACAATCATACGACGAAAATGAAAGAGATAAACCTTGGGGGACAACAGATGCTTTATGTTCTGCTAAACAATATCTAGACTGCCCATTTGTAATATGTAATGGAGATGACCTATATGGAGAAAATTCATTTAAAATCTTATTCAATCATTTGGTTCAATCAAATGATTGTGCCACTTTAGGATTTAACCTTTATGCTTGTTTACCTGATCAAGGGAGAGTAAACAGGGGGATTTTTCAGACAGAAGGAAATTTTGTTTTAGGAATAAAAGAAACATTTGAAATTGAAAAAATTAACATTCAAGAAAAAAATTTAGATGAAAACACTCTCTGTAGCATGAATATTTTCGCGTTACATCCTTTAGTATTAGAAGAATTGTCTCATTCATTAAAAGAGTTTAAAAAAACAAATAAAGGAAACAGAAAAATTGAAGCATTAATGCCCGAAGATATTTCTTCTTTAGTCACAAAAAAGAAAATTAAACTTCAACTTTATTCTACTCCAGATATTTGGATGGGAATAACTAATCCTGGTGATGAAGAAATTGTTAAAAAGAAATTAGCTTCTATCTAAAAGTAAGTCCAATAAGAAGGCAACTTAAAAATAAACTACTTATAATTATTGCAATCCAGGACAAAGTAGCATTTAATCTTCTCATCTGGGGATTTTTTTCTGGAGATAATCTTGCTAAACCAAATACTCCCAAGATAGGGGCAATACAAAGAAGAATCAAGCCGCTTCCAGCTAAGATAGTATTATTAAATGTATAACATATCCAACCTAAAATAGAAAAAATAAACGAAGTTATAGAAACCCAATAAACTTTATTTTTTTCATTTCTTACTATCTGTTTCTTAATTTTCTTCACACCCTTTTTCATATTATCAAATAGTAATTGTTACTTTTAAAAGTTTCTTCAGCTGTTTTAATTTAAGAATAAAAATTATCTTAACAACAAAAATTAAAGAGGTTACTGTCCTAACTAAAAAAAGTTAGGACTGTCTTTTCAAATAAAAATAAGTTTATCCAAAAAGAGCAGACAGCCCTTCTGCTGCAGCTTCTTTCTTCTCTTCAACCTTTGTGTCTTTCTTCTCTTCTTTAGGTGTGCTTGATACTGGAGCTGCTGCAACTAAGCTAGCGCTTGCAAGTTCCTTATCAATGTCCACTCCTTTAAGGCTGGCAACAAGAGACTTAATCTTAGATTCGTCAACTTGTGCTCCTGCAGCTGCAATTACACTCTTCAAATTAGCTTCGTTAACTTCTTTTCCGAGTCTATGCAATAAAAGTGCGGCGTATATGTTTTCCATTTCTTTATTTTTTGTTATTTAGTTTGTCTCTGAACTAGATTCAGATTTTAGTTCTTGACTTTGAGTTAAGTTAGTTAAAGCAAGTTCATGTCTTCCTGCTTTTTGAAGTAAAAACTTTATTGTATCTTCACAAGTATATCCAATTGATACTGCAAAAGGTAAAGATTTACCGAATGCTGTTTTCAAATCATTCATTGATTTTTCTATATCAATTTCTATGTTTAAAAATGCCTTCTTTTCTTTTGAATCATAACCTACTAAAGGAATAAGACTAATTGAGAAAGGTTTTATATCTAATTTGCTTAAAACATCTGCAACAGCAGCAGAAATTTTTTGTCCTTTCTTTACAACTACTTTAGATTCTTTAATGCTAATCTTTCCTTTATCAATTTGAATTTGAATTCCTACAGCCCCTAATTCGCTAATTGCTGGCCCTGGAATCAATTCAGTTGGCCCTGCTGGTACTTCAATATCTTCTGGAGCTTCTTGGCCTGCGTTTGCTTTTGCTGGACTCTTATTTTTAACAAGTTCTGCAGCAAGATCGAAACAGTCAATATCTGAGAAAAGCATAGCAACATTTTCTTTTATTTTAACTTCTGTTTGTTTAGCATTTGTTTCGCCAGAAGTTTCTATTGCTCTTGTAATTAAATTTCTTCTAGGAACTCTTACTTCTACCCTTCCTCTTAATTTTTTTACTACTTCTTGAAATTGTGAAGCAGGAATACCTTTAATTGAAACAACTAAAAAAGTTCTTTTTGTTTTTATAAGTTCAACTAGTTCTTTAACAACCTTTTTCTTTTGTTCTGAAACATGAGTTACTATTTTTTCTTTCATCTTATTTTAATCTTCTGGGGTTTAGTCATAGTGAATTTAACTTCAATATTCTTTACATTTTCTTTTGTTCTTGGAAGTGCTTTAACGAGAGCGTTATAAACAGTTAATATATTTTCTATAATTTCTTCATCTTTCATAGATTGCTTTGCTATTGGGACTTTTACGCTTGCTTCTTTTACTTTAACTTTCACACTGCTGTTAATTCTTCCCTTTAATTCTTTTATTGCTTTATCATCTACATTCATCAAAATTCCTAATTGAGGAGATGGCATTTTTCCTGTTGGACCTAATGCTCTTCCAAATGTTGTAGCAACAATTGGCATTAAACTTGCTTGTGCAATAAAAAAGTCATAAGTTCTTGCTAATTTCTTTAATTCTTGTTTTGTAGAATATCTTTTGAATTCTGATTTAGTAATACTGTCGACATTTTCATTTTTTATTTCTAAAAATCCACAGATTTTCTTTTCTTTAACTTTATGTGGTACAGAAACAAAAATATTTATTGGGCTTTTTTTGACATCAAACTTTTGCAAATTTACAACTAAGTCTACTGATTGGTCAAACTTTCTTGCCTTTTCTTTTCTAAGCTCGATTAAAGCGTTTTCTAAATCTTGTTTTAATTCCATTTGAATTACCTAAGTTACCTCCCACTTAACACGCTAACACCCTAGAAGGTATTTGTCAACGAAGTGGTACAATCGGTAATTCTTCAAGAAATTCTTGATTTATAAATTTATCTTAGACCTTGTTTTGGCCATATTTAAATAACCTTCAGATAATTCTTTGTGTCTTTTGTTAATAAAATCTAAATTGCTACTTTCATATCCCATTCTTGTGAACATTATTCCAACCTCCAAATAAATCTCTTCTATCGCAACTAGTCTTTTTTCTAAAATACAATGATTAATTAATAATTTTTCTGGGGCTCCTAAATGAATTCCCGTATAACTTTCTAACAAAGGATAAATAAATTCTCTTTCCATTTCATATTTTCTAAAATACAACTTTTTATTCTTTTTGTTATCACAACAATTTTTATAAGTAATATTAATTCGCCAATTGTATGACTGCTACTTTCTTACAAGAAACTCCCGGGTTAGGGAGAGTTTATTCTACCTCTGGGGATTTTTTATCTAAACTTCAAGAATTAAGGGAGATTGGTATCCCTTATCCAGCAAATATCAGAGATTTAGCTTATTTTACTTTACATAGGAAAGAAGGGCTACAGAAAACCAACGCTATAAACAGTTTTGATGTAATTATCACTTGTCATGGAATTTTATTAACTGCCAATTCCCCAGCAATTATCACAGAAATTTCTCCGTTAATCTCATATTCTTTAGACCATCTAAAAAATCCATTCACTTCTAAAACATTTATAGATTATCCTTCTCTTTCAAAAAAAATATATAATCCGTGGCAAAAAATTGCAATCGAAGATGAAAAACTTTGCCCAGAAAAAAGAAGAGCTATCTTTATTCCAGAAGAAGGTTACAGAATAAACATTAGTAGAGAATCTGATTTAGCAAGATTTTTCTTTAAAGATGTAAGAGAAGAATTCTTTGATTTTTATTTTCCAAAATCCATAGATATGCTTTTCTCTAGCCCCCTTAATCTTGTACCTTTTTGGCAACTTTCTAAGGAAGAGTTAAAGTATGATAATAAGTGTGTGGTAAATTACATTTCTTTTACAGATAATTTTTCCGAAATAAACTCTAGTGGATCGGGAGCCAATAATTGTGATATGCTTGGTATTATACCCAAACCAAATTAATTATCACAACAATTTTTATAAATGAAGATATTTTTTTGATAGAATGGAATTTATTGCATTATTATCTTCAGGACAAGGCACTTGGGCTCAGGTTTCTGGTTTAGTTAAATATGGAGAATGGGATAAAATCATTCTTTTAGGAGATGATTTTGCAAAACAATTTACTTGTGACAAACCATTTGAATTTATAAGAATCGATTTAACAAAAAAGTTAAAAGATTTGAGAGATGAATTTACTCAAAAGTTAAAAGGAAAAATTGACGGAACAGAAGTAGCAATAAGTTTAGCTTCTGGGGATGGAAAAGAACATATGGCTTTAATATCTGGGTTGATTAACTTGCCCGTTGGAATTAGATTCGCTGCCTTGACCAAAGACGGGGTTATTGACCTGTAATTTTTCTTCCTTCACCTTTTTTGCTTTTTTTAAAAAATACACAACACCAAATATTGCTCCCCCAATTAGAAGTGCTACAACGATGATTACAATAATAAATCCAGTTTTAACTGGTTCTTTTTCAGTTTTATTATTTGTTGCAGAACTATTTTGTGTTGTTGCATTTGCAATTAACTCATGAATTTCTTTAATTGTAAGATTAGCATATCCTGTTGTATTTATAGAATTTAACTTTATTTTTAGATCTCTATAGTTATCTCCATTAACTTCAAATTTCTTCTCTTCTCCAATTAATAATGTTGCTTGTTGAGGAGTTGAAGCAACAATAATGTTAATGCTTGTATTAGTTACATTTGCTATTTTTACACTATGACTTGAGTTAGCCACCTCAAATTTTAACTCTACATTCTTTGGAACAATTTGAGAATAATTTTCCGCTAATTGGGTATTATTCAATAAAATACTAGTATAGTTTATTTGAGAATAATTTGAGGCATTATTAGGTGTAGTCCCTGCATCTGTATTTGTGGAGGTAACTGTTGCTGCTGAAAAATTTACAGTGAAGTTCCTTTTTGTGCTGCTTGCTTTATTTCCCGCAGCATCTGTACAATTTACATTCCAGTTATATGTTCCTTTTGTTAATGGGCGATAAATTCTATTAGTTGAAACAATATTTGTGCTTGTATTTGTTGCGGTATTATTTATAATTAGAGTACAATTTTCTACTTTAATAGAAGAAGAAACTTGAAATGAAAATCTATATGGAGAACTAGTTACTATTTCTGCTGAAGCAGGATCAACTAAACTTATTTCAGGAGGAGTTGTATGCAAGGTAATTATTCTTATTGTATAATTAATATTTCCAGCGGTATCATTAACTGAAGCATTAATGTAATAATCTCCTTCTGCTAACCCACTAAAATTTCCACTAAAAGGAGAAGTTGTTGAGGAACTAGTTGCATTTAATATAGAAGTTGCATTATACAAAGAAACAACAATATTACTTATTGCTAAATTATCTGTTGCAGAAACATTGTATCTAATATAAGTTTTAGAAACTATTGATTCATTAGCCTCTGTTGGAGAAACAAAAGAGATAGAGTTTGGAACAGTTGTATCATTTATCTGAACAGAGAGATTTGAAGAGTATATTCCTGTTTGGTTTTGAACAGAGATAGTTAGATTATAATTTCCAGGAGTTACAGTTGTTGCATTAAACCAGAAATTCTTCAAAGTTAAATTCATTACTAATCCGCTAGAATTAGTCCAACTTAAAACATTTCCTGCCGGCTGAAATAAACTATCTTCAGTGTCACTTCCATTTGAATTGGGAGAAAGATTAAATGAAACTGGAAGTGTAACATTAACTTGTGTAATATTCCCTACAGAAAGAGTTTCTGTATTATTTATACTAAAATTATAGAAAGAAAAAGTATCTTCAAGAAAACTATAACTTGTTGTTCCTTGGGAAGTTAGCACCACGTTTCCATTTAGGAGATTAAATATAACTAATCCAGCAAAAGCTAAAATAACAATTCCCCAAAAAATCAAACATCTTTTCAACCTCTCCTCCATGCATCATACAAGAGTATTCTCTCTTTAAAATCTTTCTTTTTTCTAAATTTTTTATCTAAATAAATTTTGCAAAAGTTTTATAAATAAAGAATTTTCAAAAGATTTATGCCATTTAAAAAAAAGATACAATATATGTCTGAAGAACATAAAGAAACAAGAAATGAAGTAAGATTAGAGTTAGAAGCAAAAAATCCAATTCCTACCGGAAACTTAAATGTTGCACAATTTGAATATTATCTTGAGTTAAGAAAATCTTTAATAGCCGCAGATAGAAATTATGCTTCTCAACTTCCAAAAGAAAATCCAACACTAACTCATCTGGGGTTAGCTAGACGTTTATATGATATTCTTCCTTCTGATAAATTATTTTAATCTCCTTCAAACAACATTAAATCTGATTTTTCTTAATCTTCATATCTTTCTTATTTTTTCCTAAAAGAACAACCCTGCTTTCTGATTTTTCATCAAGAAATTTGTATTCTGGAAGAAATTCTAAAAGTTTTTTTGAAAAAGCAACAATATCTTTATGATATGGCATTCTATCATAAGCTAATCTTTCTCTAGCAAATCCTACACTCATAAATCCCTTTATTTCAATAAAATCTGCTTGAGATAATTTAATCAGTTTAGCATATTCTTCTGGATTAAGCATATTTAACCCAAGTACAAGATTCATTCTAAAAACAGTTCTTGTTTTTCCTTTAAGTTTAGACATTAGCTTCAAACTTTTATTTAGTCTTTCCCACGCGTCTTTTTTTGAACTTCTATGAAACTTTTGATAGAGTTCTTTATTTGGGGTATTTACTGAAATGTAAAATTGAGTTGGCAATTGTTTCTTCTTTTCTAATTCTTTTATCTTTTCAGGATATAATCCATTTGTAACAATAAAACTTGTTTTTCCTCTTTTTCTTAATTCTTCAACTAATCCTCCAATGTCTTTGTATCCCATTGGCTCTCCAGAAAGAGAAATAGCAAATTGCATTGGTTCTTGTGCTTCTAAATATTTTTTCATATTTGCTTTGCTCAATTGTTTTTTATCTGACTTTTTATCTACTTTAAATCCGATTAATAATTTTCTTTGAGCTTTAATACAACCATCTATAATTTCTTTTGGAGAATCAATATCTTTTCCTAATTCATCTCCAACAGTTAATTCCACTGCTCTCCAACAGTGTACACATCTGTTTGGACACCACATTACACTTGGACTCATTTGACAACATAAATGAGATTTTATTCCATAAAATTTTTCTTTATAACAAATGCCTTCATCTCTTATCGACTTTTTTGTCCATCTACAGATTTCAACAGCAGAATGTCTTCCCACAATTTCATAATGCTGTTTCTTTAAAGCAGTTTTAACTTTTTCAGGAATTAATTCTTTTTTTATCATTTTTGAATTCATCTTCTTATGAATTAATTTTACTATTTAAATAATCCAATTGCCCAGAAAACCATAACCAATGCTAATAATGCAAGGAAAGCATATGTAACAATAGAAAAAACTAACTTTGCTTTTTTCTTACTCTTAGTCAAAGAGAAAACCATTAAATAAAAGAATCTTCCCCCATCAAAAATTCCCACAGGAAGCATGTTCATCACAGCAACACTAAACCCTATCAAAACTAACCACCAAAGTAAACTATAAATAAATTCTGCAGCTGCAAATTTCGGGACATAATAAACTGAAGGATTTTTAAAAGAAGAGATTAAGCTCATAAACTTTCCAATTATATTAGAATTTGTTTTTTCATAAAATCCTATTCCCAAATAAGGTTGTGTTTCATTAGAAGGATTTTTTATTAAAGTTATTTCTTGGTTAAATGGAGTTTCATTGACTAATGTAATTATTCCAATTTTATCTCCAGGAGAGTATTTCAAAAATTCAGATTCTAATTGTTTTCTGCTTTGTATTTGAACTTCATTAAATTGTATAATTGTATTACTTAGATTTGCTCTTATTGCAGGAGAATCTACATATAAAACAATATATTCAGAATTTGCTTTTTGTTCATTTAAAAATTCACTTGTTAAAACATAATTCTTTGTAGAAGCAGTGATGTTATTCAATGTGTTATTCTCCATTAAATTTACAATTTTTTCATAACTTGCATTTTCAAGAGAAACACCATTCATACTACTTATATTACTCAATCCTACAAATGAATAGGTATATGTATCAAAAATAATTCCCGATTGAGTAAAAGATAAACTAAAGAATAAGACAAGTAGTCCAAATGAGATTATAGCTATCAAAACATTTGCAAAGGTTCCTGCAGATAAAATAGCCATTTGTGACAAAACTTTTTTCTTTTCCATTTTTTTCTCATCCAACTCTACAAATGCTGCTAAAAATACTGGAAGGAAGAAAGGAAAAAAACCAAATCCTGTACTCTTCACCCTTACTTTTTTGTTAATTGCAAATATACCGTGGCTAAATTCATGACTTATTGCAACAACAGCAAGAATGATAATCCAATAGATAAAATAAAAAGGAGGAAGATAACTCATTTTGAATAATTGAGGTAGGTAGGGAAGTAATGGCATTATTGGGGGAATTTTTGTTAAACTCACCATACTTGCACTTTGAAAAATATATGCTCCAGCAACTTTTCCAATAAGATAAAGAGAACAAATCATTAAAATAAATCCGAGTCCAACAGAAAAATAGCTTAGTAAATTAAGTGTTTTTTTATATTTTTTACCAATAAAATTAATTATTCTAACTCCCACTTTTGTCTTATACAACAACATAAGGCCATCTTTTTTCAGATTTTCTTTTCTTTTATATAAAAAAAGAGAAGTCGATACTATAAAAATTGCTAAAAGAATCAAGTCATACGTTATAAAATTCATCTCTTTTACCTATTTCTTTCTCAAAGGTCTAAATGCTCTTTTCTTGCATTTTCTACACTTAACTTTTCCTTTCAAGACTTTTTGAGGATCAGATCTAGTCTTACTACGACAGTTTTTGCATACAAAAACGTTCTTGAAAAGTCTGTTTGTTGCTTCTATTATTTTTGCCATTATACTTTCCTCTTAATTACTTTCTCCCCTTCAATATCCCAATATTCTACATTTGAATTTTCTTCTAATTCTGCCTTTATCTCATCACTACAAGGGAGTTCTAATGTTTCAAAAGTTTCCAAATCCATAATACTTATTTTTTCACTTATTGATAATACTTGTCCTCTTCTTTTGTCAACAATAGGTACTTCTACTCTTTCATGTCCAGGTGTAACAAAAACTTTCTTTTGTTCAGAGATTATTCCAACAGCCTCAATTCTTGCCTTACTATGGCCATGTTTTCCAGTTTTACTAATATCTATTTTCTTTACAGTACAAGGTTCTCCTTCAACAATGATATTTGTTCCGACTTTTACCTCTGTTGCGTTTATTATTTTTAAAACCATATCCTAACCAAAAAAAATACATTTATAAACATTTTTACTCACAAAATAAAATGTCATTTCAAAAAAAGGACTTTATTGAAATCGAATTTACAGGAAAAATCAAAGATGGAGCAATTTTTGATTCAAATATTAAAGAAGATTTAATTCAACTAAATCCAAAAGAAAATCCAAAACCATTTATATTCTGTTTAGGAGAAGGTATGTTTTTGAAAGGAATTGATGATTTTCTAATCGGAAAAGAAATTGGGGAGTACACAATTGAACTTTCTCCTTCTAATGCCTTTGGATTAAGAGTTCCAGAAATGATTCAAAAAGTTCCATCAAAAATATTTAGAGAACAAAAATTAAACCCTGTTATCGGGGCTGTTTTTAATTTTGATGGTAGAGTTGCAAAGGTTTTATCTGTTTCTGGAGGAAGAGTAATTGTAGATTTTAATCATCCTTTAGCAGGTAAAGAAGTAGTGTATAAAGTTAAAGTTTTGAGAAAACTTGATGATATAAAAGAGAAAATAAAATCTTTCTTGAACTTTTTATTTAGAAGAGATTTAAGCTTTTCAATAGAATCAAATAAGGTTATATTAGAAGTTGAAAAAAACCTTATTCAATTTGTAAAAATATTTCAAGAGAAATTTAAAGAAGTGTTTAATTTGGAGTTAGAAGCTAAAGAGATAGTTTCAGATTCCCAAAAGAAAACACAATAATTTTTATAAATGGCTCTTGTGTTTAATTAAGATGGCAGAGATATATAAAAAAGGGGCGTCTACAATGTCTTCTAATGTTTCTGAAGAAGTTAAAGAGATTGATAGAGAACTAGAAGAACTTATAAAAAAACAGTCAGCTAAGATTAAAGTTATTGGTGTGGGTGGAGCAGGAAATAATTCTTTAAGCAGAATGCGAGAAATTGGTATTAGGGGGGGAGAATTAATTGCGGTAAATACCGACGCTCAAGATTTACTTTATGCAAATGCAGATCAAAAAATTCTAATTGGAAAAGATTTAACTCAAGGGCTTGGGGCAGGAAGTAATCCTAAAATAGGAGAACAAGCTGCAAGAGAATCAGAATCCGAAATAAAAAAGAAAATTGCAAATTCAGATATGATTTTTATTACATGTGGTATGGGTGGGGGAACAGGTACAGGTGCAGCCCCATTTATCGCAGGATTAGCTAAAAAACAAGGAGCATTAACTATTGGAATTGTTACTCTTCCATTTACAATTGAAGGACAAAAAAGAATTGAAAATGCCATGGAAGGTTTGGAAAGAATGCAAGAAGTTGTTGATACTTTAATTGTTATTCCTAATGATAAACTTTTAGAATTAGCTCCTGAACTTCCTCTTCATACTGCTTTCAAAATTGCAGACGAGATTTTAACAAACTCAGTAAAAGGCATTACTGAATTAGTGACTACAACAGGTTTAGTTAATCTTGACTTTGCAGATATTCGTGCTGTAATGGTTGATGGGGGAGTTTCTCTTATTGGATTAGGGGAATCAGATTCTGCTCAAAGAGCAGTAGAATCAGTAGAGAAAGCAATTCAAAATCCTCTTTTAGATGTAGATATTTCTGGTGCAACAGGCGCTTTAGTAAATATTATTGGCGGTCCTGATATGAGTTTAGATGAATGTAAAACTATTATTGAAACTGTTGGAAATAAATTAAGTAAAGAAGCTAAGTTAATTTGGGGAGCTCAAATATCTGAGGATATGGAAAAATCAATTAGAGTTCTACTTGTAGTAACTGGAGTTAAAAGTTCTCAAATAATTGGTCAAAGTGAAAGTGTAGATGAAATAAAACATAAAGAAATTGAAGACGAATTAGGAATTGAATTCTTTGAATAAAATTCTTTCTCAAAACTCTTAAAAACCCAGGTTTTCTATTTAATACATGAAAATATTTAGTTCAATAAAATCTTTTGTTGAAAAATGTAAGAGAGTTTGGATGGTTTTAAAAAAACCAAGTAAAACTGAATTTGAACAAGTTGCTAAAGTTTCAGCAGTAGGAATACTTGTTATTGGGGCAATTGGATTTTTAATTTCTATTACTATGAAACTTTTTATCGGATAAATTAATTTTTTCTAATAAAAATTAAATTAAATTTAACTTTTCTTAAATTTATTAATTAATCACTTATTTTTTCTGTATTTTCTTAGAATTTTTCCTAAAATCTTAAAGTTTAAATACTAACTAAAAGTAATATATGTAAAGTAGCTATTATAATTAGTAAGTATTACTTAGTAAACATGAAAAAACAAGGGGCGGTGAAAACTTTTTTATTAGAAGTTCCAGAAGAAATTTGGGAAAAATGGAAAGACACAGTTCCACGTTCTATCTCTTTAAAAAAAGCATTAGTTGAATTATTAAAAAAAGAAGGAGAAAAAAATGAAAAATAAAAACTATCTAATTTATCTTGTTTTAGTCATCTTGTTGTTAAATTTTTCATCTGCCTTTTTAATTTCGGATCAAGGAACAAATGTAAGAGTAGCTTCGACAGGGGCGCTTTTAAATGTAGGAAATTTAACAATAAGAATCTACAATGCTTCTTCTTCAGGAAGTTTGATTTTTGAATCTACCAATCAAAATGCAATAGTTAATGGATCTTGGAATATTATGATTAGTCCAAATTTAGAATATGGTAAAAGTTATTGGAAAGACTATGAAATTAATGGGGAGGATATGGACTTTGACGGGAATGAACGATTAGAATTTCAATCTTCCGGAGGATTAATTAACAATGCTTCTTTATTCAACTTTTCTTTAATTGGGTCTTGTCCAACAGGTAGTTCCATACGTTCGGTCTTTAGCAATGGAAGTGTTATCTGTGAACAAGATGATATTGGGGTGGGGGGGGATGGTTCTACCGATTTAACAAACTATGCTCTTAAAAATCAATCAGAAAATTTTTCTGGTAATATTACTACCCCCAATACGGGATTCTTTGGTTTCATTGGAAGTTTATTAAGTAGAGTAACTAAAATATTTACACAAGACCTTGACGTATCTAACAACATTAATGTCTCAAAAAATATTACCGTTGGTCAAAATATAAACGCCACAGGAAATATTTCTGCTTCATACTTTATTGGAGATGGTAGTCTATTAACCAATCTTCCAGCCGGAACAGAATCAGATCCAAAATGGACAGATAATTTTACTAAGTATAATTCAACATGGTCATCAACTTTTAATTCAACTTATAATAATTTTGCTTATAATCAAACTATTCCGGCAATAAGCGCAGTCTTAGGATTTAATTATTACAACTCAACAACATTACCAGCAGGTTCAGATACCTTCGTTGCTAACTATTCAGATTATCTTAACATTAGAACTTACGCTCTTAATGATACAAACTACAACTCATCAGGATTAATCAAAGACTTTAATGCTTCTGGTTTAATCAAAGATTGGACAATCGATACTTCAAGTTATATTAACTGGGCAAATGCAATTAATGGAACTTTAATGTTAGCAAGTAATTGGAATGCTACAAACACAAGTTATGCCTTAGATACTAAAGTAAACAGCGTCGGTAACTGGACAGCCGATAAATCCTCTTACATGACTTACGCTAACTGGAATGCTACAAACACAAGTTACGCAACTTGGACAAATGTAATGAATGGAACTTTAGCTAAAACATCTGATTTAGTAAATTACAATTCATCAAGTTTAATTAAGGATTGGAACTCAAGTGGTTTGATTAAAGATTTCAATGCTTCTGGTTTAATCAAGAATTGGACAATCGATACTTCAGCGTATACAACTTGGTCTCAAGCTACAAATGGGACTTTAGCTAAAACGGGAGCAGTAAATACTTTTAGTGCAGATCAAGTATTTAGCAATTCGATAAATCTCACAGACACCAAAAAAATAAATTTTGGAACTTCAAAATATATAAATTCAAACTCAACCTGTGTGATAATAAAAGGAGCAACATCCCAATTGGAGATATGTTAAAGGATGAAAAAATTATTTTTATGTTTAATAACCTTAATATTAATTAGCCTTACTTTAGAATTAACTAATTCGGCAAATGGGTTGAACCAGGGGAAGGAAGGAGATTATGAGAAAGACACAAGTATTCGATTAAACAATAAATCTTATATTGACTCCTTAAGACAAAATGATTCTATCAAAACAAAAGAGATAAACGGAAAAGAGATTATCAAAGAATATAAGATTTTGGATAAAAAAGTTAAAATCTCCAATTCAAAAGAGACGCTATTAGAATTAAAACTAACTTCAGAATACAATCAATTTGTTGGAATTGGCAATGATACTAAAGTTGCAGAATTTTATGTACTGAATTATAATGCAGACAACTTATTTGATTTAATTAGTTCTTATGATGTTAATGATAAATATAATCTTGTAAGTAAAAATTACTGGTTTAAGTATGGTATTGATTATTTTGAAGAAGAATGTCATAATCTAAAAGATTATGAACCTGGATTGGAAGAAGATAAGATAATTTGCGAAAATGTAACAAAAACACATTGGACACAATTTGATAAATTAAAAGAATTACCTTTTAAGAGTATAAAGGTGGGGTTATTTACAAATACGGAGGAAGGAGAGTATGTAGAATGGATTCCAAAAATAAATGGACTTGACATTTTGGAATGGGGCAGTTATCAAGTTATTCCGGTAGGAACTTATACTGATTCGAGTTCTTTAAGTAATGTTTTTGATGTAGCAGTCTCTGGGGATTATGCTTATACTGTTGCTTATGGTACTAGCACTTTAGCAGTTTGGGATATTTCAGCACACGGAAATCCAGTTCCAGTAGGGAGTGCAATTGGAGATTCAAATTTATATTCAGTGGCAGTCTCTGGGGATTATGCTTATACTGTGTCCGATGCTGCCACTTTAGCAGTTTGGGATATTTCAGCACACGGAAATCCAGTTCCAGTAGGAACTTATAATGATCTTTTTGGACCTTATTCTTTGCATACCGTTTATCATCTTGCAGTCTCTGGGGATTATGCTTATACTGTTGCTGCTGGCACTAGCACTTTAGCAGTTTGGGATATTTCAGCACACGGAAATCCAGTTCCAGTAGGAACTTATCTTGATGATTTTTCTTTAAATTATGTTTTTGATGTAGCAGTCTCTGGGGATTATGCTTATACTGTTGCTTTTGGTACTAGCACTTTAGCAGTTTGGGATATTTCAGCACACGGAAATCCAGTTCCAGTAGGAACTTATACCGATTCTGAAGGAGATTATTCTTTAAATAGTGCGTCTGGTGTAGCAGCCTCTGGGGATTATGCTTATACTGTTGCTTATGGTACTAACACTTTAGCAGTTTGGGATATTTCAGCACACGGAAATCCAGTTCCAGTAGGAACTTATACCGATTCTGAAGGAGATTATTCTTTAAATAGTGCGTCTAGCGTAGAAGTATCCGGAAATTATGTTTATACCCTCTCTTTTGGTAGTGCCACTTTAGCAGTTTGGGATATTTCAGCACACGGAAATCCAGTTCCAGTAGGAACTTATACTGATTCAGAGGGGGATTATTCTTTAGATGTCCCCCGAAATCTTGCAGTATTAGGAGATTATGTTTATGTTGTCTCTTCTAATGATGATACTTTTTCCATATTTCACGCTTATTCAGAAGGAGGTTTAGAAGATACACTTCCCCCAACTTGGTCATTAAATTCAACAAATTCAACAATCGCAGGAACATCTGTTTTACACAGTGTAAAATGGGAAGATGAAACAGCATTATCAGGTTATATATTTAGTTTTGATAATGGGGATGGAACTTTAGTAAATGATAGTTTTGTATCAATGACAGGAACATCTAATTGGTCAAATGTTACAAAATTAATAAATTCAACTATTGGCTCAACAATAAGATGGCAAGTTTTTGCGAATGATAGTTCAAATAACTGGAATCAAACAGATATTTTTACATATGTAACTATCTCTGCAATAACTAGCTCTTGTATATATTCGGGTTCAGGAAATTGGATAATAGAAAGTACAGACTTTTGTAACATCACCTCCAGCGTAATATCTCCCAATTTTAATAATATTTTAATTTTTAATGGTACAGGACAGACAACTCTTACTGCAAATATATCCAACTTTTCAATTTATAGATTACAAAATGAAGCAACAGTTCAATGTGCAAGCGGAGGGTGTATAAGGTATTAAAATGGGAACAAATAAAATAAATTTTTTAATATTATTCGTAACTCTCTTAATTTTTAATTTGCAATTTTATTCTGCTCTAGTAGCAAGTTCAGATTCTTATTCCACAAATTTATTTGGAGAAGGTTTAACTGTAGCATATAATGTTTCTTCTCCTACATATGAAGCCCAAACAGTTTCATTACCTTCTTCTGGGGCAAGAGGAACAGAATCACTTAATTATACCGTAAATATCGGCTATTTTGAGAATACCTCTTACTTTAAGTCAGTTTCAATTTCCTCTTATTCAATTTCACCAAGAGTAACAACTGTGGGTTCAACAGTTTCTCTATCTATCTTAGCAAACAACCCCCAATCAGTTTGGGCTAAAATAACTTCTCCAAATGGGCAAGACCAAATTCTTACATTGATAAATAATAGATCTGTAAATTATCTCCCCTCACCTTCAGTTGTTGGAGATTATGAAGTAACTTTCTATGCTAATAATTCAATGGGCTCAGTAGCGAGTATAGTAGATCATTTTGAATTAACTTCTATCCCCGTTTTAGAAACATCTTCTCCTAGTTCTTCTGGTGGTCCAAGCACCACAATTGAAAAATGTAATTATAACTGGGATTGTACTTCCTGGGGATTATGTTCAGAAGGAAAGCAAAAAAGGCAATGTAAAAATATGGGAACTTGTGACGGGAATGAAAGTAAACCTCTTGAAGAGATGAATTGTTCTCAAGCATTATTTGACATTTCAGTTAAATTGAATAAGTTAGTTGTTTCCAATAATGAAAACTTAACTTTTAATATAAACCTAACAGAAAAAATGGGGGCAGGAAAATTTGATGTCTTAATAAAATATTCTATAATCAATGGGAGTAATGAAGAAATATTTAGCCAAGTAGAAACAAAAGCAATAGAAAGAAGTTTGAATTATGAAAAAGCGCTTTCAGATTTAAATCTTAAATGTGGAGATTATGACTTCAGAATAGAAGTATTATACGGAAATCTTCAGAGAGCAACAGCAGGACAAAATTTTGAAATAGTTGATGGGTGTGTTTTAAGTTCTTCTGATTCCAGTTCACCTAAATTAATGACCGGCGAAAAATTAATGTCCGTTTTACCTAATATTTTAGTCGTAGGAATTGCTTTGTTATTATTGTGGATATTCTTATTTGTCTTTTTAATGAATCCTCATAGAAACAATTATAGAATTGCATTGTGGTCTAGAATTAAAAAGTTTATCCAGTCAGAATACTGCAGACTAAAAACCAAGAATTCTAAAAATTCAATTAAGCCAAACAAACACTTTAAAGAAATTTTTGTAAGTGAGATTATAAAGAAAAAAGTCTTTTCTTCAGAGGGAATAGAATTAGGAAAAGTTAAAGAAATATATTTTGACAATAAAAAGCATAGAATTGAAGGACTATTAATTAAAATTAATTCTAAGTTAATTAAAAAAATAAAGATTAAGCGGATTATGGTCAAGTACAATTTAATAAGTTCTATTAAAGAGATTATTTTATTGAGATCGGAAGCGATAAATTTAGACTCGAAAAAGTTTAAAAAATAGTCCTTATTTTTTTAAAGGTAAAATTTATAAACTCTTTTTTCAAATAAATTATATCTTTCTAAGATATTATGTCTTAGACGGAGCTAAATAGTAAGAAAAACAAACAAAAAATGATTTTCATTGTAAAAGTAACAACAAATAAAGAAGAAAGAGTTTTAGATATGATCTCAGACAGAGTTAGAAAAAAATCTCTAAATATTTTTTCAGTTCTTAGACCTCATGGATTAAGAGGATATATTCTATTAGAAGCAGAAGATAGAGAATCTGCAGAAGAAGCTGCTTTTGATCTTCCATACGTAAAAGGAATCATTGGAAAAACAATTGCTTACGAAGAAATAAAGAATATGATTGAACCATCTGCAACAACAATCTCAATAAAAGAAGGAGATATTGTTGAAATGATTTCCGAACCTTTCAAAAAAGAAAAAGCAAAAGTTTTAAGAATAGACAAACAGAAAGAAGAAGTTGTAGTAAGCTTATTAGGGGCTGTTGTTCCTCTTTCAGTTACAGTTAAGCTAGATAATGTTAAAGTAATAAGAAGAGAAGAAGGCTCTGAGGAGACAAATTAATATGCAAATCAAATTACTTGTTGACGGTGGAAGTATGAAGCCAGGTCCTGCTCTTAGTCAGAAGCTTGGCCCAGCAGGAATTCCAGTAAATCAAGTTATTCAAAAAATAAATGAAGCTACAAAAGCATTTATGGGAATTCAAGTTCCAGTTGAACTTAATGTTGATCCTGCTACAAGAAGCTTTGAAGTGAAAGTATTCTCTCCACCTGTTTCTGGATTATTAAAAAAAGAATTAGGAATTGAAAAAGGATCAGGATCTCAGAAAAAAGTTAAAATGGCTAATGCTTCAATAGAACAAATAATTTCTTTAGCTCAAACAAAATATCCAAATTTACTTTGCAAGGACATGAAATCAGCAGTAAAAACTATTGTTGGAACTTGTGTAAGCTTAGGAATATTAATTGAAGATAAACCTGCTGTAGAAATAGAACAGGATATTGAAGACGGAAAATATGATAAAGAAATTAAAGCAATGAAAACAGAAACTTCTGCCGATAAAAAGAAGAAGTTAGCAGAATCATTTGCAAAGATTAAGAAAGATCAAGATAAGATATTACAACAAGAACAAGCTGCTAAGGCTTCAGAAGAAGCAGCCTCAAAAGCAGTAGAAGCACCTGTTGCTGCACCAAAAGCAGCAGAAAAGGCTCCTGCTAAAGCTCCCGCTAAAAAATAATAAGAATAATTTATAAATTAATCATGGTTCAATTTTTTATGGGGATGTGGGGTAACCTGGCAGCCTTTCAGGTTTGGGACCTGGCGATCCCGGTTCAAATCCGGGCATCCTCATTTAAAATTCAAGTTAAAAAATGTCAAACAAATTAAAAAAAACAAAATCTGCAGGAAGATTCGGTGCAAGATATGGAAGATCAGTTAGAGTTAAACTGGTTAATGTCGAATCAAAACAAAGAAAAAAGCAAAAATGTCCTTACTGCGGAAAAGTTGGACTTAAAAGAATTTCAAAAGGAATTTGGCATTGTGCAAAATGTGATAAAAAGTTTGCATCAGACACATATTTCCTAGATAACAAAATATAAATAACATAAAAATTCAATAATATATACAATGGTTACATACAAATGTTTCAAATGTGAAAAGAAAGTTCTTAATACAAATTTGGATAAGAGATTTGTATGCCCTTTCTGTGGGAGTAAGATTTTTTACAAACCAAGAGTTCACTTAAAGAAAATTAAAGCAGTATAAATTGATTCTAATTACTTAAAATGGATGAAAAAAAAATTCAAGAAATGCAGATATTAGAACAAAAATTGCAGAATACTGTTCTTCAAAAACAATCTTTTCAAATTGAACTTGCAGAAACAAGTTCTGCTTTAATTGAACTAGACAAAGCAGGAGATGAAGTCTTTAAGGTAATTGGACAATTAATGGTTAAGTCAGATAAAAATAAAATGAAAGAAGAACTTTTGAGCAAACAAAAAATCTTAGAATTAAGGATTGGTTCTTTTGAAAAACAAGAAAATCTTTTTTCTTCACAATTAGACAAACTCCAACAGGAAATAACTAATTTTAACAAAAAATAAGTAAAAAATAGATAATATTTCTAAAATATTTTTTTTATTTTAATTTTTCTTATTATAAATGGCTCGTCGACAAATCCATAAAAAAAGTAAGTCTAATATATAAAATCAACTTGCGAAATCTTTATAAATGAGACATCTCTCAATTCAACATGGTGTTCAATAAAATCAAAAAAGCTTTAGGTGCTTCAAGAGGAGAAAGTTCTCAGGAAGATTATTTAGAGATTGATCTTGAGAAGGAAGAAAAAAGTACTAAGGTTTTAGTTAAACTTTTCACTCTTAAAAAATATGATGATGTTAATACAATACTTAACGTATTAAGAGAAGGATACACTATTGCTATTATTGACATTAAAGTCTTAAAATCTAAAGATCCAATTGAGTTAAAGAGAGCAGTTTCAAAGATTAAAAAGACTGCTGATGCACTTGAAGGAAATATTGCTGGATTTGGAGAAAACTTGTTAATTGTAACTCCTCCTTTCGCACAAATTCTAAAGGATGAAACTCCAAGTACTGCTGATACAAAACCAGCTAGCAAATTCGATTAATTCTCTTTACTAAAAATTTATAACTTGCTTTTTAGTTTAAACTCTATGAAAACACTTTTTATTCCAGTAAAAGATAAATCTGCTATAAATGAGAAAGAACTCGTATTTCCAAATTTACAAGATAATATAGTAATTGCTTATTCTATCCAGTTTCAAGGTCTTGCTTTAAAACTTAAAGAAATTCTTTCAAAAAAGTACAAAATTGCAGGCTTAATTCAAGTGCTTGGTTGTAGCAACCCAAAACTTTCAAAAAACGTTTCTGCAATACTCCTATTATCTACAGGAAGATTTCATGGGATATCTCTTGCTTATGAATCAAACCTTCCTGTTTATGTATTAGAAAATAACCAATTTTCAAAAATAAATGAAAAAGAAGTTGATTTCTTAAAAATGAAGAGAAAATCTGCTTATGTTAAATTTCTTAACTCTTCTAATATTGGACTGATTGTTTCAACAAAACCAGGTCAAGAAAACTTAAAAAAAGCTCTTAGTTTAAAAAAATCAATAAAAAACAAAAAATTCTATTCTTTTATTGCTAATAGTATAGATTCTAATGAATTTGAAAATTTTAACATAGATTCTTGGATAAACACTGCTTGCCCAAGAATGGACTTAGATTTGCCTATTGTTAATATACATGATTTAGAAACAGTTCAATAGTCTTTCTTTGTTATAGCTATTAATATACTGATTTTTCAGACTTAAACTCTTGTAAGTTTTAGTACTGTCTTAATTGCTACAACAATTGTTGCTGGAACAAATAAAGTTAATAATGCAGCGAAAGTAGTAGAAGCTATAACTCCTGCCCCAATGCCCAATAAAGAATTAATAACACTCTCCATACCAAATTTACTAACAGTTACTATAACTGCCCCACTTATTAAAAAAGTCTGGGAATCTCTTTCTCCAGTGTTAATTGTTGCCCCTACACTAAGCCCAAGAATAACTAATATAAGATAAATAAAACTATTATATTTTAGTGTAAATGTTGGAAAGACACTTGCAGAAATTCCAATAATTACCGCTAAGATAACCCCTAATAAAAAGCCTCTTGCCCCTATAGAATTTTCTTTAGACTTAATCATATTAATCATTATCTTATGAAATATATAAGTTTTTCTTTATTTCTTATCTCCCTCCTTATTCATCACCTGATTTATTCCCTCTTTACCGAATAACTTCCTATTTCTATTCATTTAATTTATATTTCCTACAACATAAAAATTTATAAACCATAGTAACTGCAAAATGATTACACATGACAAACAAATCATTGAAGTTCAGCATTCTAAGTGCTATTGCATTGCTTTTCTTAGTTGGATTTGTGAGTGCAGTAACAATAACAAGTATTTCTCCAAGCACATTATTAACAAGTGTTGGAACTCATGATTTCACAGTTAATTTTACAGGAACACAAGATGAATCTGTTTCTTTTGGTGTAAGTGGAACAAAAGATCTTAATGGGAATAATGTTTCTTTTACAGGATTAACTAATCTTGTTCTTACCGGAGTTACAACAGGATCAAGAGTTATTTCTTATACTATTCCAACTGAATTTGATTCTTTCAAATATGCTCCAATATTAACATTAACTGGAAATGTCTCAAGTGCAGATACAGAGACCTTATCTTTTGATAAAACTAATTTTTGTTATTTTGATGATAATACTTTCAATTCTAGTTATCTAAATTCAAATGATGGACTAAATGTTGAAATAGATGATATTACAGTAATAAACGGTTTTGGGGATGATGAAGACTGGGTATCTTTTGATGAAGTTGAAATTGAAGTAATTGTTAGCAACGAAAATAGTAATGATGATATAAACAATATTGTTTTAGAATGGGGCTTATTTGATAAAGATAATGGAAAATGGGCTATTGAATTAACTGATGAAAATGACTTTGATCTTAGAGATGGAGATGAAGAAACAAAGATTATTTCATTCAAACTTAATAATAAATTAGACTTAGATTTAGATGAATTAGGGGATAACTTAGTTTTCTATGCAAGAGCAACAGGAGACTTAGACTTAGATGATGAGCAAACAGTTTGTGGAGATGATAGTGAAGTTGCTACTATTGCTATTGAAAAAGATTTTGTTTTAACTGAAAATGTTAAAATGTTAGAAACAATTTCTTGTGGAAGTGAAATGCAAATCACAGGAGAAGTGTGGAATATTGGTACTAAGGATCAAGATGATGTTTCAATTAATGTTTATAATAAAGAATTAGGAATTGATGAAACTCTTACAATGGGAGATATTGATTCTTTTGATGGTGAAAGTTTTGCTGTTACAGTTAGTATTCCAAAAGATGCAACAGAAAAAGCTTACAAAATTTTATTTTCAACATATGATGAAGACAATGATATTTATCAAACTTCAGATGATATAGATTCAGAAAAAGTTTATGTTTTAACAGTTAGTGGTGCTTGTTCAAATCTTCCTTTAGCTACTGTTTCTGCAGAATTAACTTCAGAATCACAAGCAGGAGATGAACTTGTAATTAAAGCTACAGTTGTTAACACAGATTCAAAGAAGAATGCATTCACCTTTTCATTAGACGGATACTCAGATTGGGCTTCATTAGTTAATATAGATAAAACCGCTTTTGAATTAGCTGCTGGAGCATCACAAGAAGTATTAATCACACTTAACACAAATGAAAATGTTACAGGTCAAAAGACATTCAACTTAATTGTAAAACAAGGGACAAAGACTCTTTCACAACCAGTAAGTGTTTCATTTGAAGAAGAGAAATCAGCAAATGTATTTTCAAATATTAAAGACTTTTTAGCAAGTAAGATTGGAAGCAATTGGTACTTATGGTTAATTGGTGCATTGAATGTTATTCTTGTAGTAGTAATAATTGTTGTTGCAACAAAGATTTTCAAAAAGAAATAAGGTTAATCTAAAAATTTCTTTCTCGCTTCTTTTTCAGGTTCTTTTAAATAATTATTTTTATTTATAACTGGTTTTTTAATCTTTTGTTCAAGTTCAATTTTTGCATTTTTTGCAATGTTTCCTCCCTCTTTTGAAACAACTTTATGCTCTTGAAAGGTTTTTGGATCTTCTACTCTTTCAATTTCTGCAGTTGATGCTTCTCCTAACATATTAAATATTAATTCTAAATCTGTCATGTGATCTCTAAGGTTTTCTTGTGTAAGACCTTTAAAATTTTTATATTCAATTGGAGTCATACCAAATGTTGCCTTAGATATTTCTGCAGTTAAAATAGAAAAATCGTTCTTGGTTTCTACACCTCTTTTTTTCCATTCGTCAGTTAAATCTTGTCTAACTGCAATTCCCCTCAATCTTTTATCAATCCAAGATTTAGAATATCCTTTTTTCTCATACATCTCTTTAATACGCTCACTTCCAAGTTCTGGATCTTCAATTTCTTTTACTCTTTCATAACCTACTCGCGCAAGCCATCTTTTAAATGGTTCAGCTTTCTTTGAAGGAATAGATTGAATTATTCTAAAAATGGCTTCTGTATCTGCACAGTCTGTTTCTCTTAATTTACCATCTTCAGCGATTAATTTCAACTGTCGACAAAATGTCGATAATTCAATTTCAGAAGATTCTTTCTCTCTAACTTTTAATCTATACCAATAATCCTTCGCGTCTACACTATCAGTTAAAACCCCAACAACATCAATCAACGAAAAAAACCATTTATCCTTTAACCAAACTCTTCTAATCTTTTTATTTTGAAAAACCACTAAAGCTTTATCTTTATCCATTGGCTATTTAGCTAATAGTTAATATAAATAGTTATGTTACCGCTTAAGGGTATATAATATTTATTTATCCCTATTTTGAACTCTATTTTTTCTTTTATAGATTTCTTTTTCTATCTTCTCATTATCTTGTGATATAGCTTTTTTCCAAATCCTTTGTCTTTTTCTTGTTGAACAATAAACAATCCAATAAGATATCCTATTAAACCCCCAACAATTACATCACTAAAAAAATGTAATCCAAAATAAACTCTAGAAAAAGCAATTAGTATAGCAAATGTAATCCATACTTTCTTAAATTTTGGAAAAGTTTCTGAAAGTATTGGAATAGCACAAAAAGCTAAAAGGCTATGTCCTGAAGGAAATGAAAAATCCCACAAAGATTGGCTTGCTTCTTGCAAGCTTGGAATAAGAGAAACAATTCCTTGTTGAAATGGCCTTAATCTTTGTACTGTAATTTTTAATATAAACCCAACTACTGCCGAAACACTAAAGCTTATCCATAGTGGAAGAATCCATCTTCGTTTATGCTCTTTCCATAAAAGAATAGCTGTTAAAATAGAAATTAAAATTATCTTTGAACTTAAAAAAGTGATTATTAAAAAGAAAGAATCCAAAAAATTCCCTCTTAAAAAAGAAACTTTCTGAACTAAGTATATATCATAATATACCGTTATAAAAATAATTGCCGCTATGCTTAAGATATAAAAAATATTTTTCCCTCTTTCCATCTTTGTTTTAAAGCTAAATTATTTAAATAGCTTTCCACCTTATTTAATTATGCAAAAAAATGCAAACAAATTACTAAATTTAGTAACAAGATATCTTTTAATTTTGATTACTACCTTAATAGGCATGAACATATTTTATTCTCTCTTCACCCCATTAACTGTTTATCCTACTTATTGGTTATTAAGCTTATTTTTTAATTCAACTCTGATTTCAAACACAATTTTTATCTCTTCAGTCCAGATAGAAATAGTAGACTCATGCGTAGCAGGCTCTGCTTATTTACTTCTTCTCTTGTTAAATTTAGCAACCCCAAATATCAAATTTGTTAAAAGATTGGCCCTATTAACACTCTCATTTTTATCCTTATTAATGGTTAATATTTTACGTATATTCCTTCTTTCAATACTGCTTATTATAAAAGAACCATTTTTCGATATTACCCATAAGATATTTTGGTATGGATTAAGTACTGTTTTTGTAGCAGTAATATGGTTCTTTTTAATTAAGATTTTTAAAATAAAAGAAATACCTTTTTATTCCGATATTGTTGCGTTATATAAATTATCTAAAAATTCTTCTGTTAAACATAGTAAGCAACATAAAACTAAAAGAAAACACTAATAATTCCCAAAGTTCCTAAGCTAACAATAATTCCAGCAAGAATTACTCCACAAGCAATACTAATAATGCTTCTCTTTCTATCTAAACTTAGCATCCAAGAAATTAAAACTCCTGTCCATGCTCCTGTTCCAGGAAGAGGAATAGCTACAAATATTGCAAGTGCTAAAAATCCTAAAATAGCATATTGATTTTGAAATTTACTTATCTTCTTCTGTACTTTCTGAATGTAAGAATCAAAAAGCTTATTGTATAATTTATTTTTTAAAAATATTTTGTGTAATCTATCTAAAAAATAAAATGCTAAAAAGATAACAAGTATGTTTGAAAATATAGATAACATGATAATTGGCAAAGGAGAAATACCTTCTCTAATTGCATAACTAATCCCTAAAGGAATACCTCCTCTTAATTCACTAATTGGAAGGATTGAAAGAATTATTACTAAAATTATACTAAAATCCATTTTATTCTTGTTTGTTATATTCAACAAATGTTTCTAACATAAACTTTTCAACACCTTCTAAGACTTCACAATTTTTAACTTCAATTGTAAAACAGTCATGATTCTCTCCAAAACTTACAATTCTAGTTTCATTCCCTTTGATAATATTTACATAATTATACCTACTTTCATTGTCGCAAGTTGCATTTTCATCTCTTATAACCTTTGCACCCATAATTTCATATTGTTTTACAAGATTTGCTATTGCAATAACTCCATTTCCTTGACAATTAATCTCACTACTATTACCATTTATAACTAATATTTTTTTAAGATCAATTTGTGTATCATTAAATGAAATCTTTTCTTCTGTTCTTGGATCTTTTCTTAAGTAAAAATAGTATGGGACTATTTTATTATTATAAAGATAAGGTATTGCTGTTTGATAAAATATTAAATTTCCTTCTTTTACCTTTTCGAATTTTACTCCTTTATATTCAATTCCCTTAGAATAATTCACCATAAAATAAAAAACTACAAGCATAGCAATCAAACATAGCATCGTAATACCTATCCCAATTAAAACTTTCTTTTGATTTTTTATTTGTGTTTTTGGTGAAGGGTTATCATTATCTTTTTCAGGTGATTCTACAACTACTGTTTTTTCCTTGCCGTCTTTTTCAATATCAAATACTTCAGAGATAGCCTCCCCTTGTTCTTGCTTATTCTCCTTTTTAACCTTAGATTTTTTCATAATTATAATATTAATTTTTTGTTTATAAGTTTATTGTAAACCGATTATTTTTAATAGAAAACTATCACTTAACTTAATTAAATTCTCTGCTTTTCCACTTATAAATATGCATTTATTATCTTGTTTTAAGCTAGAACTATTTGCTTCTCTAATAATAATAAATCTATCTTCGCAGGTTTTTATGGGGTATTCTCCATTGCAACTTTCTTCATCCAAGCAAGCAGGTTGGATTCTTTGAACAATCTTATTGTTATATACTAAATTTCTTGTTAGTTCTGTAATCGCATCAGGATTATCCGAATAAACATAAACTGGAACATTGTCATATTGATTTAAATAATCAATTTCTGAATCAAAAACAGGCACTTCTTTTGGAGAGTATAAAAAAGAAAATTTAAAATCCTCTATTTGTAAATTCCAAAAACCATTTTCTTTTACAAAAGTTTTGTCTTGATAAACTATTTTTTCAATATTTGTTTTTTCTCTTACATTTAAAGAATACCCAATTGTACTAAGAAGCATTACTAACATTAAAACACTTCCCCCAATTAACTGCATCTTCTTTGCTTTCTTTTCACTATCTTTTTTTGAAATCAATTTTCTCATACTTAACTTTCACTTTTTTACTATAAAAACCTTATGAAACTAAGATTTTACCTCAAGAACTTCATCTTTTATACACTTCATCATGGTGAGCATAATCTAACAATTTTACAATTTTTTCTTGTTCTAGAATTTCATAAGTTAAAACAAAATTTCTAATATGAACTCTCCATTGTCCAGTCATATTTGCAGTTAAAGGTTTACCTACTCTGGGATTTTGTGATATTTCTCCTATTTTTCTTGTTAAAATCTCAAATTGCAATTTATCTCTTTTAGAAATTTTTCTAAAGATCTTATCTAAATGTTTAGAAATTATAATCTGATAACTCATTATTTTTTAAGCATATCTCTGCTTAAAATTATCCATACTTCCAATTTTAATAAATCTTTCTTTCTTTATAAGTTCCAACTTTTTGAGATACTCTTCTCTCACTTTTGGTTCTATCTCAATTTGAGCTTTTATAAAAAGATTTACTTGATTGCTCATACTTAATCCATTTTCTTTACAAAAATCAGCAAATTTTTTGTAAACTTCTTCTTCTAAATTAAATGTTTTTATTACCATTTTAACTAAATAAGGTTATATAACTTTATTTAAATACTTTCCTATTATTAAACAGTCATTTAACTTCATTTTTTCAGAGATAATGTTATCACTAATAGTTAAAAAAAAAGAAAAAGAAAAAAAATAAAAAATTAAAGTTTTCCTATTGTATTTACTGTTCTGATGAAACAAGACTAGCTGCGATAGCAGAAGTAGATTTCCACTTCTTTCCTGCAGTTATATCTAGGTTATCGTTATTTAATAGGTATGTAGCAGCATTTGCAGTGTCTTCCTTTTCATAACCAGCTACTAATAATGCAATCTTACTTGATGCGTAAGGGTTTGCAAAACTTTGGATTAAGAATTGTCCTGATCCAATTGTTGTAGCGGCAGTAAAGTCAGCTCCACAAGCAGCTTTTCCTAATAATGTAGCAGCAACAGAGTTTACGCAACTTCCACCAACAACGATTAAGTTCTTAGTTTTAACTGCTTCAACTTCTGTATCTTTTACAATAACGTCTCCTAGAGCACTTGTTGTATCACCATCACTAATAGTTACTTCTGCGTCTCCAACTACATTAACTCCTGCAGTAGCTTCTTCTTCAAAATATTCGATTTCGAAGTCGTTTTCATCTGCAGATTCGTCTGTTGTAATCTTAGAGGCTAAATCAGACTTAACTAAACCTGTGTAAACATCGTTTGTTGTAGTTTCTACTTTAGTTACGTTAGTTGTAGCAACAGATGAAACATGTAATTTGTCATTACTTGTTGAATTAACTGATACTTCGAAAGGTACTCCCTCTCCAAGATCTCCATCTTTATCTGCTTCGATGAAAGTTATTGTTGCTCCTGCAACTGTAAATCCAGCTGTAGGTAATATAACCTCCATTCCTTTTTCAGAAACAGCAGTGTTATAATCAATAGTTCCTTCACCAGTAAACTTAAAGTAAGCTTTAGTAGCACTTATACCAACTAAATCAATAGTTATGCTGTCAACAGTTTTTGTTCTTAAACTATCTTCCCAAACGAGATCACTATCTCCGTCAGTTAAATCGTCTAATTCCACTTTGAAATCGCTGCTACTTGTATATTCGAGGTTTGTTACTTCATAATAAGCAGTACTAACATCTCCTAATTCAGTAGAAAGGTCAGTTACTAAAAATCTGCCTTTTTCAGCTAATTCAATACCTCCTGTTAAAGCACTAGTATTGTTAACGAAACTGGTTGCATTTGCAGCAGTTGCTAATACTAAAGAATAATCTTCTTCTCCAAGTAAAGCATTAGATCCGTTCCAGTACATAACTGGAAGATCATAATTGCCCATGTTTAAATTTAAAGTTTCTCCATTTTCTAAAGAGATAACTTCAGATTCTTCAGGGTAAGTTAATCCTTCAAATGTAAGACTAACTGCATTAAATCCTGGCATAGTTATAGCATCTTCTTCAGTTAAAAAAGTTTCTTTATATGAATCCCATTGTAAAGTTATATTCTTAATATTAGTTTCTAAACCGATATAAGCAGTCAAACCTTTAACATAGTCATCATTTAATTTTACTTCTTTACCGTTTTCAATAGTTAACTTTCCTTTTCCAACAGAAAATTCAACAGAGTCAGTTACTGAATCTTTTGATGAAGTCATAATATCTGTTGCGATAATGTAACTTCCATCTTCTAATTCAAATTCCTCATTTGCATTAAGGCTACCTGTTGATTCACCGTCTACAGTGAATTTAACTGTACTTGTACCAATATAATCTACTTTAACGTTTTTACCGTTAACTGTTGCAGATTCACCTAGGCCTAAAGTATTTTTTTCACTTGAGTCCAATAATTCCAGCTTTGTTGTTGTAGAAGTAAGTACATAGTACTCTCCACCCAATAAAGGCATTTCAGTTGTATTCATTAATGTTTCATCAATAGCAGTATCAAATTCCATTGTGTAGTTTAAGATATTATCGCCATTTGTGAAATAGAATCCAACTGTTGGTTCATTGTCATTGTAGTCAGTATCTCTGAATAAAGATAAAACTTTACTTCCAAGAGCAAGCTCTTGAGTGTATTCTTCATCTATACTCCCGTCGTCATAAGTTCCGTCAGCTAAGAAAGTACTCATCCTTTCACTATCTAAACTTGAATAAATTGCATTTAGCGAATTATTAAAGTTAAAGTTATTGGATGATTTTTCTAAAGCAAAAGCTTCACCACCTGTTACAGTAGTACTTCCAGTGCTTGTTGTTGTTAATAAAGCTCCTAATGCAGTTTCAATTTTGTCTGCTTGAGCAGAGTCCATTGCATCTGCAGTAGCACCATAAACAATAGCTACGTTTGAACTAGATCCAGACACGAAAGGTGCAGGATAAGTTGCAGCCATAGCTGTTCCCATAGTTAAACCTACTAACAAAGCACTAGTTGCGAGTGCTGATACTTTTTTAAAATTTATTGTCATTTTTTTGTCCTCCTTTCACTTATATGAACTATGTTGTCTACGACAACCTCGTCTCTCCCTGATGAGATAGGGTGCCCATCCTGTTGAGATGATTATGAATCCCCTATAGATTTGCTTATTTCTAAGCGATAAGATACCAAATTCATTTTGGTTTAAAAAGCTTGTCATGCTCATTCGTTCAGATTTCCTTTAATACTCTATTTTAAGAGGGTTTGTTTATAAAGCTATCGGTACCCCTTCTTTAAGGTTACACTAAAAAGAGACTCAAAAATCAATGCCTTAAGGGATATAGTATCTTATTTGAATATATGTTAATAAAAAACACATAACTTTATAATATATATTTAACATATTATACTAAATAAAACACATATAAATAAAAAATGGCAATAAGAGAAATAACAATTAAAGAATCTCGAGGGAAATTCTCTATATTTAAGGGTTCTTCTAAAGAAAAAGAATATGACTTTTCAGGAATCTCTGCATTAAGGCAAGTTTTGGGCAATGAGAAGGCAAGAATTTTAAGTGTAATTAAATCTAAAAAACCAGATTCAATCTATTCTCTATCTAAGTATCTAAATAGAAATTTTAAAGGAGTTTATGAAGATACAAAGCTCTTAGAAAGATTTGGATTTATAGAATTGGTTAAGGATAGAGTAAAAAATAGAGTAAGATTTAAGCCAATTGTAACCTCTGATACAATCACAATTAACTTCAAAATTTAATGATAAATTCTTAAGGAAACAGAATAGTCATTTCCTTCCCCTACAAATTGGTGAGAATCGGATATATAACTTGAATTAAGGCTTACTCCTTGTTGTAATATTAAAAAATCAGTTTCATCTACATTTATCTTAAGCCTATATCCTGTATTTGGTGATTCTGGATTAATATTCCAGCTAGAATTAATCATACTCTCAATTGTTGAATTTAACACTTCACAACTGCTTTTTCCATTTAGACATAAAAGATTCCTTTTGCAAGATAGAATAACTTCCTGTACCTCTTCATATCCCATATAGTCTTCACATTCACTTGTATACTTCAACATAGACTCTATGAATGAACTTATTTCATAGCTTTGTAAAACACTCTTAGATTGTTTTCTAACCATAAATCCAATTAAAACAGCTAATATTACTGCTACAAGTATCAAAATAACAGCAAATCCTACCATTTCTTCTTGTCCTTTCTTTTTCATCATGTTTTATCCTGTGAACTAACAATAAGCTTAGCTAATTCACATTTATTATAAGTTGTTGAATTTGTTCTTTCTTTTCTACAAAGCGATATAAAATTAGAACTTGCAGGCAAAGAAGAGACGTTTTTATCTAAAATAGTGATTACTCCGCATTCTTCTATTTGGTAATTTAGTTTAGTACAAGGAACATCATTTTTGTAGGGGTAAATCTTCTTTATCTCTATTTTAGCTACTCCCCAAAAATCTTTATATTTATCAATTCTTTCTGTCAAAATAATAACTTTATCAAAATCCACACAATTAGACTTAACATTCCCCAAAGAATTTCCACACGAAAACTCAGGAGATCTTGATAATTTTGAAACTAATAGCAAAGCATTGTTCGACTCCACGTTTTGGGCTGTTTTCTTAAGTTGATTCAAAGAGATAGAAAAAAAGAAAATTCCAACAAGAGAGAATAATAGAGTAACTCCTAATATTAAAAACATCATTTGTTGTATCTTTAACTGGGCCCTTTTTTCCAAGAGTAACTTTATTTTTCTTACCATAATAAACATCTCCTTCCAAATTCATTGGCATCTCTCATTAAAATCACCTGAGCTTCCATTCCACTTAATTGTTCAGAATCTTCTAAAGAAACACTCATCTCCTTTAAACCCCCTAAACTTTGTCCAAGAGTATCTTCACACCCTTTTTCTTTAAGAACATATTCTTTAGTAAGATAAATTTCAGCAAGTTCCCCAAATCTAGCCATCAGCCTTTTAACTTGACATTCATAAACACTTTTTTCAGAAAATATTGCCGCATACATAAGTGCACTGGTTTTTTGTGAATCAACACCGGAAAAATACATTTGTTCTTCATTTTTTTCAACAATTCCACTATTTAATGCGCCATTATTAAAAGTGACTGTAATATTACATCCTCCCTCATTAAAGCAAACTGAAGTATCTCTTTCTGAACAATTTTCTAATAATATATATGTTTGATTTTGCAAATTTAATATTTCCTCTTTTATTTGTGTAGGGGCATCATTAAAACAATATCTTGTTTTAGAAGGGATAAAGAAAAATAAATCTGCTACTTTATATGGATATTCAAACGGTTTTGAAAAAATATAAAAAGTTTTTCCTTCAATTTGTGCAAGAGAAAAAATATACTTATTTTCAAATTTTATATTTAAATCAGTTTCAACCCATTTTTTCATTCTTTTTTGGTCTAACTGTATTCCTTGCGTACCAAAAAATCCATCTTTCTCGTCACACTTATTATTAATTCTAGTTTCAACAGGAACAGTTATTGCTGTTGCTTGGGCAGCTTCAAATTCTGTTTCTAACGGGCTTAATACAATTCCTATCTCCTTTCCAGTTTTAGCACTCAAAGCCTCTTGACCAGAATTCATTATTTTTGAACTTATAAAAATAGCAAGAAATACAATTATAATCCCAGCAACAATTGCAAAAAGCCAACTAAAAGAAATCTCAAGAGCCCCTTTTTTTAATCTCATTTTTTTATTGTAACAAGAGTTTCTCCTTCTCCAAGAGAAAGAAGAACATTAATTTTTCCTTTAACATTGTCAATACAAAATCTATTCTGATCTCCTATCATTTTTGTTAAGTCTATATAATCTATATTTTTTCTATCATAAGTTCCTAACTTTGCTGTCTCTTTTGTATTTATAATTAAATTTCCCATTGTATTTTTTTCAAAACATACCTGCGTAACTTCCATTGAAACAGTATAATCTCTTGCCCAATCAGTTTCAACTCCGCTTTGCCAAAGTTCTGTAACATCATTTTGCAAGTCTTCAGCAAAAAGAGAAATTTGTGTTTGCGCTTGAAATTTTAAAAATTCTTTAATTCCATAAAAACCAAAAGCAAGAAACATGATAATAAGAAAAATAGAAAAAATCATTCCAAATGATAAATTTAATTCACCACTTTTATTTTTCATTAATAAGAATGCAATTTAAGACTTATAAATTTTGTTGACGTTTAACTAAGACTAAATGGCCTAATAATTGCAGTACACTCGTCATAATCGGGGCGATTTGGAAATTTATCTTTACATTTAACATACAATGTATTATCTGTATCCCATTCAGTAAAATGAGTTAAACTATCTTCAGTAGTAAACTTAATTCCTTCATCTAATTCGTAAGAACAACTTGTTATTCCATAAGCACATTCTGCTTCTTCGTTTGTTATTATCTTTAATTGTTTTCCACTTGCAAGTTCACTGCCAATTCTTATTATCTTCGGAGCAGAAATATCTGATTCAACTTCAAAGTCAATTGTTCTATTATCGCAGTTTAATCCAACATCGCAACATTCAACATAATAGTTGTAATCTCCTTGAGTAAGCCAAAGTTTCTTGAGATGTTCATATGAATTTGTAACATCAAATGTAGATAAAGTATCTGCTGCATTTGCAGTGTTTCTTAAAGCACACACAGCTTTTCCATTGTCAAATCCTCCAGCAGTTTTTACAACGATGGTTGTGTTAACATTTATTGTGCTACCTTTTATTAATTCTTCTTCATCAGGACTTATATCTTCAATTATTAATCCTTTTGTTCCTACAAGAGAATATGCATAAGGCTGTTCATTTACTCTTCTTTGAGATTCATCTTTTCCAGGATAAGTTTTACAAGAAAAGTAAAACATATTTTGTGTTTCGTCAACTATACCATTTAAAGTTGTTTGACATGGATAAACTATATTTACTCCTCTTGCTGTTTGTGTTTGTGCACAACTAAAGTTATTTATCATTGTATCAAAATTATCCTCACTATTTCTGCTCCACCTACATTCAGAAGGTTTGCTTACAAAAAGAGAGATATTCTTTGTATCTTGTCCTTGCTTTACTGCACTATTATTTAATGGATTTACTTCTACAAATTTAGTGGGAGTTTTAACTGACTCTTTTTGTATACAATATTTAAATGCGAATGTTGCTACATTTTGTATATTGCTTGTACTATTACATCTAACATGAAGTTCATAATTTTCCCCACTTCTTTGTACGATCCATCCACTTCCAACTTCTACAGAAGCATTTTCATAATAAGAATAAATAGTGTGATTGAATAATGTTTTCCCATTACTCAATGGAAATCTCATTTCACTATAATTATTTTTCATTACAGTATCTACTTTACATGTTGCAAGTTTGTCTAACGAAATACCATAAGTAAACAACTTATAAGTTGGGATACATCCTGTTCCATCTGAATCTTCTCCAGTATAGTTAATTGTAACTCCGACAGTCATATCTCCTCTTCCATCTAAAGTAACTTTAGTATTTGGAACATAATCAAAGTCATCTAATAATACCTTGTCATTTGAAGAAATAGCTGCAGGAACAGCATCGAGTCTATCATTATATGTACAATATTTATCTGCCTCATCATCAGGATTTACTAACTCACATTTTGAACCTAAACTTTCACATTTGTACTTTGTACAAGGAAGAGGTCCGTTATTACATTTATTACAACTAGCACTGCTTCCTAAAGGAGGTTCCCAATTAGTACAAGTATACTGAACAATAACATATTTTGTTTCTTGATAGAATAAGAGGAAATAAAGTGCAACGGCTACAAGCACAGCAATTGCTGCAGGTCCACTCAGCCAAATAGTATTAGCAAAAAATCCTCCTAAAAATGTAGTTGAACCTCCAAGTGTTGCTAACGACCCCCAAGTACCAATAGAAGTTGCAAAAACTGTTGATTGTAATGCTACTGTAACAGCATAACTAATTGCTACTGTTAATCCTAAGTCGATTGCAAGTTCTTCATCTACTCCTAACCATTGTAATATCCATCTAGTTGCAAGTCCCAATACTGTTCCAACAGCTGCTGCTACTAAAATAGAAGATAAAGCAAAATTAAGGTGAGAAAATACTGGCGGAAGATCTCCAGGACTGCCAGGGAAAATATCAAATTCGACAACAGGGTCTACCGGAGTTGTTGGTGTAGGAATAGGATCAGGGATAGCTTTTGGAGTTAAACATTCTGCAGCCATATAATCAACACATGGAACAGCAGGACGATTTAATACCTGAACCGGATTTATTCCTGTTGCGGGAGCAGAATCTCCCCCAAATGCACCCACTAATCTAAACTCATCTCCAATAAAATAAGATATCGCGATAAATCCTGCTAAAAGAATAAAAATCTCAATTAAAGAAAGTGATTTTTCTACTTGTTTTTTATTATTCTTTTTAATTTTATTCATTTTAAATATCAGTATGAATCAAAAGCGAATTTTTAATTTGTCCTTCTCCAAAAACATTTACTACATTTCTTTGTAATCCGCAGTCCCCAATTGCAGCACATAAATTATTTATTTCTTTTCCCCAACTTACTCCATAATCTGCTTTTCCTGTTATTGGATCATTCCAACAAGAGCAATTATGTAAATCTCCTTTTTCACAATGCCATATACTTAAATCATTATGGTCTTTTCCCCCATCTCTTACTAGAGGTTTACTTAATCTTACTAAACAAGATGCAGTTACTGTTTCACATTTACTAACAAGAGAATCTTTTAAAACAGGTTTATATTCTGGAAGACAAATTCCTGTTCTTTCTATTTTTGAATCAATTAAACTTACATTAACTGTTCCATTCTCATCAGGAGTAATTGGTGTTTCATCTTCAGGTAGATATTTTATGACGCCATAACCTCCATCCATAAAATAATAATTTCCCATTGCTGCCCATTCATTTCCAGTTACCCATTTACAATCTCTTGTAGAATTATCTTCACAAAGTGTTTTATTAGTTTGAACTGTACAATCTTGCCATAAATTAGTATGTGCACATGTAGCAGATTTAATAGTTTCATCTTCATAACAAACTCTTGCTCTTGGATCTTCTGGCAATGCATTTGAACATAATTCTTTTGTAACTTCTCCCATTTCACAAATTAATCTAAAAGAACTTGTACCTGGACTATCTTTTGCTGCACCAGCAATATTATCTGTTACACACCATGATTCTCCATGTTTTGGAGAATTTGTTGCAGTTGCATTTTGTCCATTTTTATAAAGCCCCCTATAACTATCACAGTTTATGGATTTACACATATAATCTCCATATAATGGTTTAACTGAATCTAATTTTTCTTTTTCTTTACAAACTGTTCCTCCAGTATAACTACATTTTCCACATTGACTTACATCTCCTGTACACCAAGTATTATTAATATATGTCCAATAATCTAAATCTCCTATTTTTGTTGCATCATATATATTTGCAATATTCCCACAAGTATCCATAAAATAAACATCTCTTTCTACACAAGTTGTTTGATTACTCCATTCACATTTTGTATTTAAAGAAGGAGCACTACATAACATTCCTTCAGCAAAAGATACGCTAGAATAGATTGTGTTTCCTTTATATTGGGTATTACACACTTCTTTTGTAGTCATTGAACAATTTTTCTCTCCACCAATATTATAACTACAAGCTCCTCTTGCTTGTGGGCTTGCACTTGCTAAACAAGTTTGTTCATCATTTATTGAAGCTTTATAATTTACAGTTACTCCTGCTACTCTTGACTGGGCATTACATCCAGCTTGTGTAGTAAATGAAGCTCCGCTTCCAATATAACAGCATCCATTTGCACAATCAGCAACATCTGTTCTTTTTGCATCAACCCATGTTCCCCCATCAGTTTCACAAGGAGATTTAGCACTTGTTCCACACAATCCATCTTCCCCATCAATACATGTTCCTAGTTTACAAAAAGAAGTAACTTCACAAAAAGCAGATTCAACTTGAAATGCTGAATTGCAACTTGCCTGTTCATTTACATTTTGACATCTTGCTCCTGTTAAAGCAGTTTTTTCACAACAAAAAGTTGCTGACACAATTCCAACTAAAAAAGTCAATAAAATTAAACTTAACACTAAATTTTTTCTTGTTTTCATATTAATACAAAACCCCTAACTGAAAATTGAAATATCTCTTTTGTGTCTCTATTTGTTAAAATGTAAACTTTTCCATCTGAGGTTACCATTTTTTCTACTTTTAAATCTGGATAATATGTCATGTAAACTATTGGGTCTGCATCTCCATATTCAGATTCCCACGCAACTATACTATCTGCTATTGCTGTTAATTCATAAAGATTATTGTTAATCATTACAACGAATTCATTATACACTTGAGAGTTTTCTTTTGTTAAGACTACTTTATCTGTTAATCTTAACAAAGTTTTTTTTGGAAGAAGTTCAACTGTTCTATTTCCTTTTTCCCATGTAACTACATATCCTTTAGTTTCATAATTCTTTTTTAAAGATTCAAAACAAGTATTAATTTTATTCTCTAAAACGCTTTTTAATTCTGATTTGATATGTGTTTGTAGAACAGGTCTTTGAACAACGCATAGTTTAGCAAGGTTCTCGTTTGTATAACATAAATATTCTACTTTACTCTTGTTATAAAGAATAAAATTTGTTGGATTTACACTTCCGCCCTGAGAAGAAATAAGAGTTAGAGTATCTTGTAAATCTTTTTGTATACATTCTTGTATATATCCTTGAGGATTTTTTTCTTGAAGAGAAAGAGTAGATTTAACTTTGGGATAAAATGCGTAAGCTAAAAAACCAAGTGCAATAATCACCATTGCAATTATTATAAAAATAGTAACTTGTCCCCTTTTTTCTTTTCTTCTATCACCCATTTTATTTTTAAGATAATATTATTTATAAATCTTCATAATTAATTGAAAATTTAACTTTATTTGAGAATTAATCATCTGTTTCAACTCTCGGAGCAAGAAGAAAATTAAGTTCAAGATGTTCTGTTTTTATATCCATTTTTAAGGGATGATCATTTGCAAAATTTAAAACAGTTTTTTCAGCGATTTTAGCTCCCTTCATAAATTTCTGTAAATATTCTAAACTATATTTTGATTTACATTCTTCAGATTCCATTTTAACTTCATCTTTTGAAAAAATTGATCTAGCAGAGTTTATTCCTTTAGATTCAACTATAAATTCTCCGTCATGGCTAATAAAAGAGCAAGCATCTGAAACAACAGCGCAATCTTCTATGGAAGCAATAAGATCTTGAGAAGAGATTTCTACTTTAGTACTATAATCTAAAACAGGCATTTCTTTCTCCTGCCCTTCTATTTCAATTAAATTTAAACTAAAATTTCTTCTTATTCTATCATGAATTTGAATTTCCAAACAATTTTCCTTTTTTTCAATAATTAAAGAAGTTCCACTTCCACATCTTTTCAAAATTCTCTTTAAACTATCCACGTTTATTCCCAATACTTCATCTCCTGTTTCAAACTGTGAAAATGCACTTTTTGGAAGTCTAAATCTTAACATTGCAACATTTGCAGGATCAATTGCAGTAATGCTCATTCCAAAATCATTCAATTTCAATCTAACTTCTGTTACAAGTTCAGAGATTACATCTATTGTCTTGGAGAGTAAACTCGGATCATCTAATCTAACTAGCATATTGATTGGAATATTGCTTCTCTTTTAAGCATTGTTATTTTTTAGTATAGGTTATTTATTTAAACTTTTCAAAACTTAGTTTAACATGGAAGATTCTCAACAAAGCATAAGAGAGCAAAGAATAAGGAAAATAACTCAAGTTTATTATTCAAGACCAGAAGTTCAAAAAGCAATATTGGACTTTTCTACTAATCGGGAGGTATGTCCAAGATATTTTGAAGGATTTGGCAAAAGACCTGATTCTTTACAGTATCAATCAGATATTTTTGGATTAGTAAAAAAAGGAGCAACTTCTTTTCATTGTTCTGAAGAAATATGGGAAAACCCATTAAATATTGCGACAGGTATGGATAACAAAGCTTTAAATAAACTAAGAATTGGATGGGATTTGCTTATTGATATAGACTGCCCATGGATAGAAGGATCAAAATATGCTGCAATAGCTATTATTAAAGTATTAAGAAAACATGGTATTTCTTCTATTTCAATTAAATTTTCAGGCTCAAAAGGATTTCATATTCTAGTTCCATTCAAAGCATTTCCAGAAGAAATTGCAGGAGAAAAGACTAAAGACCTTTTTCCAGATCTTCCAAGAAAGTTAGTTTCTTACTTAAGATTTCAGTCAGGAAAAGAGTTAGAAGAAACTCTTCCAGAAGAATTTTTGAAAAGTGTATTAAAAAATACTTCAATAAAAAGAGGAATACAATGTAACAATTGTAATGAAATTGCTAAAGAATATGAACTTGTAGACTTTTTTTGCCCAAAATGTAAAATTGGAGAACAAAGAAAAATGCCTCCAGAGTCAGATAAAAAGATTAAATGTCCAAATTGTGTTGGCTTTTATGTAGTTAAAGATAGCTCTCCTATTTATATATGTGATAAATGCAAAATAGATTCTAAAAAGAATCCATCTAACTTTTCAAAAAGTACAAAAACAGATTTATTTGAATTGATGGGGTTAGATTTAGTTTTAGTTTCTCCAAGACATTTATTTCGTATGCCCTATTCCCTTCATGAAAAAACAGCTTTAGCTAGTACTGTTTTAGATATAGACAAGTTAGACTCTTTTGACTTAAAAGATGCAGATCCTATGAAAGTTAAAATAAAAAACTTTATGCCAAAAGTAAAAGAAGGAGAAGCAAAAGAATTTGTTATGAAAGCTCTTGATTGGTATTCTTCTTCTCATCAAAAAGTAGATGAAAAAAGACCACAAACAAATCCTGATTTTAAGCCAATTCAGATTACAGACCGTTCAGAAAAAAACTTTCCCCCATGTATTAAAAAAATTCTTTTAGGTAGTGAAGATGGAAAGAAAAGATCTTTGTTCGCTTTGATTAACTTTTTTAGTATGATTGGTGTTGAAAAAGTAGAATTAGAACAAATAATATCTACCTGGAACAGTAAAAATACTCCTCCCTTGCACGACGGATATGTTAAAGCTCAACTTTCTTGGGCATTAAAAAAGAAGCCAATAATGCCACCAAACTGTATGGAATTTTATCAAGGACTTGGTGCATGTACCCCGGATATTCTTTGTGGTAAAATAAAAAATCCAGTTAATTATATTTCAAGAAAAAATTTTCAAGCATCAAAACCCAAATCGCATAAAAATAAAGATAATTTTAAAAACAACGACTGATTGAATTAAATATGAATAAAAAAGTGTGTTTTATATTTTTGTTTTTGTTAGTTATGTCTAGTTTTTTTATCGCTGCAGCAAATGAAACAGCAGTTGATAAAAAAGCTGCAGTTTGTTTAAATGCTCAAATCAAAGAAAAAGGATGTGCTGCTTTGTCTACAGAAGAAAAAATATTCTCACTTCTTTCTGTTGGTCAATGTAAAACCGAATTAATTGCAGACTCATTAAATAAAGAATGTTGGCCAGAAGAAGATTGTAATGTAAAAACAACTGCTCAAGCAATTTTAGCATTAAAAAAATACAATGAACCAACATCTGCTGCAGAAAGATGGCTTTCAGCTAAAGAAGCTAATTTTTCTACAGGAATAACTTGGTATTTACAAGTAGAAACATCAAATCATTCTGATTGCAGAGCAAACTATCTTGGAAAAGAATATGATTTTGATGTAGAAGAAAATCAAGCATTAAGTGGTAGTGCTGGAAAATGTTTAACTGTTGCAGATACTTATTGGTTTAAGGTTAATTCTGCTTGTTATAATAGAGATATAGAAATTTCTTGTGAAGATTCTTTTTCAACCTCTTTATTTTTTAAAAGAACTTCTTCTCAGATGATTTATGTTTTAGAAAGTGCAAAGTCTGCATCAGGAGAAGGAACAACTACTGAAAGAGTTGGTTCATCTTGTTTTAAAGATGGGAAGAATTGTGATTATGAAGGAACTCTTTGGGCATCAATAGTTTTGAAAGATTTAGGAAAGAATGTTGATAATTTTATTCCATATCTTCTTTCTGCATCTCAAGATAACCTGCAATATATTCCCGAATCTTTCTTATATCTCCTAACAAATAAATATAACATTGAATTATTAGAAAAACAAAGAAATGACCAATGGTGGCTTGAATCAGGAGACAAATTTTATGATACTGCTGTTGCTCTTCTTCCTTTCCAAAATGATGATTCTCTTCCAGAAAAATCCAGTTCTAAAGCTTGGCTTGCAGAGATTCAAGATTCTAATGGTTGCTGGCAAGGAAATATAAGAAATACTGGTTTCCTTTTATACTCCTTATGGACTAAAAAAGCAAATATCTCCTCTTCTGTAGATGATTGTGAATCTTCAAATTATTTTTGTTCTTCTGAAGCTGCTTGTTCAGATGCAAATGGAAGTGTCCTTTCTAATTTTGGTGGTTGTGACGGGATAACAAGCGTTTGTTGTGATAAACAAGAACCATTAGAACAATGTTCTGCTTTAGAGGGTGAATTATGTCGTGCTGGAGAAGAATGTTATGACGGAACAAGAGTAGATTCTTTAGATAGCATAGATGAGAAAATATGTTGTGTTGAAGGAACTTGTAAAATGCCAACACAAACTACTACTTCTTCTTGCGTTTCTAATGGGGGATCATGTAGGTCTTCATGTTTAGACAATGAAGTTTCGTCTTTTGACTCTTGTTCTTCAGAATATGACTTGTGTTGTATTCAAGAATCAAAAGGATTTCCAATAATCCTTATTTTGATATTAGGGATACTAATTTTATTAGCGGTATTTGGAATAATATTTAAAGATAAAATAAGAGCCTTTTTATTTAGTAAAAAAAATAAATCAAATAAATCAAATACTTCTTCAACTACAAATAATCCAAGATTTCCTCCGACTTCTTCTTCAAATGTTTATCCTGGCGCTGTTCAAAGGAGAATAATGCCCCAACAAAATCAACAACAAGTAGTTCGAAAACCACAAGACAAAACTGAATTCAATGAAGTTCTTAAAAAATTAAAAGAAATTGGGAATTAAAATGCATAAATTCTTGTTAGTTTTTTTGTTTCTTTTATTGTTATCTCCTGCTATCTTTGCAATAGAGTTTAATTTAGATGATAGTTTTAAACAAGGAGAAACAATTCTTGTAAAAATTTCAGGTACATTTGTTTCTTCCTTTTCAAAATCAAATGTTCTTTTCTACAAAGATCATTATCAAGTACCAGTAGATTTTGACTTGTTAAAATTAAATGGAGAATATTATCTCTCTGCTTCATTAGAAGATAAACTTCCAGGAAATTATTCAATTCATCTACAAAATATTCAATATAACAAAGGAGCAACTCTTTCAAACGAGGAAATAATTGAGCCATTCATAATAACAAATGAAACAGCCATCTTTTCAGTTAATCCAGGGGCTTTTTTAGTTAATGGAGATAGTTTTTTTATTGAAGTAAAAAATTTATTTGAAGAAACTTCAAAAATTGATGTTTCTTTATCAGATGAAATAGAAGGAAGAGAATTATACGTTTTAGAACAAGAGTCATTAGAAAAAAAAGCAGAATTTTCATTAATTTCTGGAGCAAGTAAAAAAATTTATTTTAAGCTAAACAATGGTGAAGCTTCTTTTCAAAAAATAAAAATAAGTTCTGAAAATACTTCTTATGAAATTCCAGTTTATGCTTTAAGTTCAGAAAATTCAGCCCCTTCTTTATCTGTTGATGGGATTAGTCTAGAACCTTATCAGGCTTTTTTTCCTGTTCCTTTAAATACTGTTTCAACACAAATTTTTAGAATTTATAATAAAGGAACATCCAATCTAACAAATATTTCTATAGAAGTCTCAGAATCTTTAGCTTCTTTTACTAACCTTTCAATTTCTAAAGTTGAAAGCATGAAAGCAAATTCTATTTTGCCAATTGAAGTTACTTTTTTCTCTCCAATCGTAAATCAAATTGAAGGAACAATTACAGTTGATGCGGGAAATAAAAGAGTTTATTCAAAAGTTTCTGTAAACTTCTCTGAAAATGCTTCTGAATCTAAAAGTATAGAATATTCTCAGTATAATTGTACAGACATAGGAACTGCTTGTGAAGATTCTATAGAGGTATGTAGTGAAGAACCAGTTTATTCTATGTCTGGGCTTTGCTGTTTGGGTTCTTGTGATAAAATTCCAGACAGTAGTTCAAGCAAGAAAATTATCGCAATTTGTATTTTGCTAGTAATTGTAACTGTTGTTGGCTGGTTCTATTTTAAAAAATTCAAGGGTGCAAAAAAACCAGTTAATTTATTAGAAGTAGCAAAAGGTAAATAATTTTATTTTTTCTTTCTTTGTTTCTTAGCAGACTTTTCTTCTTCCATTGCCTGCTCTGCTTTTTGTTCTTTATTCTCTTGTACTTGTGTAGGCATTGCCTTTTGTTGTGCAGCAAGTATTTCTCTTAATTTTCTTTCTAATATAATTTTTTCTCCTTGTGCAATTCTTACAACTTCTTCATATCCATGCAATCTTCTTGTTAATTCACTTAAAACATCTCCCCATTCAAAATTGCTAACTGAAATTTCTTGTGGAGAAACAACCTCTACATGGGCAGGCATATATTTGAAAATAAGAATAATCAAATATAAGATATTATCTACTTCTACATCTACTTCTGCAAAATTTGAATAAAAATTAGGATTATCTTTTAGTGCTTCTGACACGTTTATTTTAGAATTCTTCAATTTTACTCCCTGTTCTTTCTTAATCTTTTCAATTATTTCATTTAATGATTCGGTTAAATATTCTGGAGGTCTACCGATTATTTCTAAAACAAGAGTTGCATTTACTTTTTTTTCAGATGTACTCATTTTTCTTTTTTCTTAATTTTATTAAAAGCAACACTCCAAGAATTAATCCTAAAGTTGTTAGCCCAAAAAGAGATAATCTTCTCTTCAAAATTTCTTTGTCATTTTCACTTTTTATACCTTTTGAATTTAAAGAATCTAAATTTAATGGGCTTAATTCAATAATTGAGTTATTTAATATTTGTTCTGTTTCTTCAGTTTTAGCATCATCCACAGCCCTTTTTTCTTGTTCAAGAAGGTTAGTTATATTCTTTTCTTGTGTTTCTTTTTCGCTTGCCTCTTTTAGAGTTGCATTTTTTATTATTTCTGCTTCCTGTTCCTCTACTCTTTCTTCAGAAACGCAGGCTAAACCTTGTTGTTTTATTTCATTCAAAGTAATATTTCCTATTCTACTAACATTAATCAAATCATCTATTGAATTAAAGGGACGAGAATTAATAATATTCTGGGCAATTACTGGTCCAACATTAATTATCTTATCTAGTTCTGTAATATTAGCAGAATTAATGTCTATTTGGGACTCATTACAAGTGCAAGAGATAAAACCAATTAATAAAAATAAAATAACCAAGGCGAACATTCCCTTAATCATCCAAATAAGCAAAGATTCATACTTTTTATTTTTTCTTATTCTACCTGTAGATTATCTCTTCTTTCAATTAACTCTTCATTATTCTTATACTTGGTTAAGAAGTCAATATATTCGATATCATTAGTTTTTGTTTTTTTTGCAATAAGTATTCTTGAGAAGATTTTGTTTTTTAAAAGCCAAAAACACATTCCTTTTTCTATTTGGTCTAAATATCCATTTCCTTTAACTTCCAAACCAATAACCTCATAATTTCTGCTGGATGAATCTTCTTCATTATTAGAATTTCTCTCGGAGTTTCTTCTAAAACAAATAAAATCAGGGAATCCTGTTCCTATAGTTAAAACTTTAGAAAAGGGGTTATATTTTCTTTTAGCAGGTACGATTTTTCCTTTTTCATAATCAACAGTATTTGTCCATTTTCCAACAACCCACCCAAGCTCTTCCAAATTTTGTCTAACTTTTAATTCAAATCTTTGTCCTTTTGCTCTATTGCTTTTTCCTCTTTTAGAGTATTCTTCTGTTTTTTTAATTTCCTCAGAAGTCTTTTCATTTTCAATTTTCTCCCCTTTTTTCTTAACCATAAAAAATGTTATTTTCAAGAGTTTATATTTTTAATTAAATCTACTCTCTTGTTTTTTGCAGCACTGCCGGAGACCAAATAGCACTATAATATCCTTCTTTTCCTTGTAAAGTTCTGGCCTTTCTAGTTAACTCTACATTTATCCTTAAGCCTGCATTATATAGGAGAGGGTAATTTTTTATTCTTGATTGTTCTTCAAATATGTCCCATTTAGTTACATAAATTAATCCCTCATTTGTGAGATTATCAGAAATTTTTTGAAGTCTTTCTCTTACTGAGTATAAATTTGGATCAAAATTTACATAATCCAAAGAATTTGATAAATAGACTTTGTTAAATCTTCCCTTTTTAGGGTTTAGCAAGAAGATATTTCCTACAATTTCTCTTTTTGCTTTTTGATTCATTAAATTTTTTCTTATATTTTCTAACTTTTGCTTTGAAAAATATTCGTCTCTTGAAGATAAACACTCTTCATCAATCCAGTCCGTTGGAATTTTTCCTGTATCTAAAAATAACTCAAAAAATCCATGGTACAATTTTCCTGCCCTTCTTTTAAAATATTCTATTTGATCTTTATTTCTATCTACCACTGTTACTCTTTTTGCTTTTTCTAACATCGCAAAAGCTTGGTCTCCTGACCCACATATACTTAAAATACAATCCTTTTCAGACACATCTAATCCCGCCATTATTGCTTTTAAAGATTCATTTGTTGCTAACCCCTCGATATTTTTTATACCCATAATTTTTTTAAAAAAATAAACTATTTAAATCTTTAGTTATTAACTACTTTATAGATACAACATATCTGCTTATTATTAAAGGTCTCTTGCTTGAATTGTTCTTCGCTTATTCGCCTTTGCTCTTTTTATTGCATTTACAAGAATATCTTCAACTTTCTTTTCAAGTTCCATTTCTACTTCATCTGCGACACTTGAAATAGCATCTTCTTTATCCAACTCTTGAATTGTTTTTCTTATATTGCTTTTTATTATTAATCCCATAATCCGTTAACGATGAAAGATTTTATTAATTTAACTAATTTTTTAATTTTTCTTCTTTAAAAAAGGAAAACACAATATTTATATAATCTACATTTGTATACATTCGTATATGGAAACAACAATTAGGCTTAATCAAACAACAAAAACAGAACTAGACACTTTTAAACAATACAAGAGTGAAAGTTATGACGAATTGATAAGGAAAGTCATTCACATTGCTAAAACTTGTGAGAAAGAACCTAAGACTAGTCAGAAATTTATTTTGGAGATAAAAGAGGCAAGAGAAAATATCAAGAAAGGTAACTTTTATAATGAAGAGGAAGCCAAGAATATACTTGGCTTATAAAAATGTATAATCTTATCTTTGAAAAGAAAGCATTAGATTTTTTGAATAAACTTGAAAAAGGAACAAAAGAGAGAATTTGGAATAAACTTTTAGAATGTAAAGAAGATCCGTTTAGATTTCTTAAACATCTTGAAGAGATTAATGGTTATAAATTACGAGTTGGAGATTATAGAATAATCATCGATGTTAATCTTTTTTATCACAAGTTAATCGTTTTAAAAATAGGACATAGAAAAAATATTTATAATAATTAATTTAATCCAACTTGTTCTTTTATACTTTTTATTCCTTCAATTGCAATCTTAAAAAATTCATCCAATGAGATATCTGCTTGTTGAATCTCTTCTATAATGTCTCTTCTGCATCCTGCTGCGAAATTCTTATCCTTAAACTTTTTCTTTAATCCACTAACTTCCATATCATTTATTTTTCCACCACGCATTAATGCATAAGCATGTATAAGTCCAGTGATTGTTTCTCCTGCAGCAAGCATGAACTCTACTTTCTTTGTTCTTTTTTTATTTAATAATCCAGCACAATCATATCCATGTCCATGAGAGACTATTATTGCAATAAACTCGTCGTCAAATCCTGCTTTTTTTAATATTTCTGGAGCAAGAGTTAAATGAGTTTTAATATCTCCTTTTGTTAAACCCCAATCAACATCATGTAATAAACCAAGCATTTCATAATATTCTTCATTTTCCCCAATTGACTTTGCAAGTTCTTTCATTACAGCTCCACTCTCTAAATAATGATTCATATCTGATTGAATCTGCGGATATTGTTTTAACAATTCAATTGCTTGTTCTTTAGAAATTGGAAGTTTCATTTTTCTTTTTTTGTATCTCTTACTTCTCTTGGCCTCATTAACGGGAATGTAACACACTCCCTTATTGGTTTATCTGCTAAAAATGAAAATAATCTTTCTGAAATTCCAAATCCTGTTGTTGGAGGCATACCATATTTTAAAGCTTCAACAAATTCATCATCTTTCATTTGTGCCTCATCATCGCCCTGCTCTCTTAATTTTTGCTGTGCTTCAAATCTTCCTAATTGATCAATAGGGTCATTTAATTCACTAAATCCTTTTCCTAATTCACTTCCTGCAAGAATAATTTGATACCTTTCAACCAACTCGGAATTTTTTTCCATACGTTTTGCTAAAGGTTCCATAAAAACTGGGACATTAATTAAAAATCCTGGCCCACCAATCTTCTTTCTACAATATTTCCAAAGATTATCTACTCCCCTATTAACATTAAATCCTTTTCTATCATACTCTACATCTAATTCTTTCAATTTTTTTTCAACAGATTTTACATCTGTCTTTAAAACATCTATATCAGTCATTTTTTTTATTATTTCACAAAAGTCATACACTTCCCATTTCTTTTCAAAATCAATATCAAATCCCTTTATTTTAAATTTCAATGTTCCAAATGTTTCTTTTGCAATATATTTATACATTTCTTCAGCTAACTTCATGCCGTCGTTATAATCTGCATAAGCCCAATAAAATTCCATTTGTGTATAGTCTTGTAAATGCTCTGCATCCATCCCTTCATTTCTAAAAATTCTTCCAATCTCAAAAACTTTAGGATAACCAGCAACCATTAGCCTTTTTAACCATAATTCAGGAGAAATTCTCAAATAAACATCTAAGTCAAGAGCATTATGGTGAGTTATAAATGGTTTAGCTTCTGCTCCACCAGGAGTATTTTCTAAAACAGGAGTTTCAACTTCCATAAACCCTTTGCTTAAAAGAAATTGCCTCATTGTTTGCCAGAATTTGCTTTTTCTTTCAACCATCTTACTTATTTCAGGATCCATAATAATTTCTAAGTATCTTTTTCTTAATCTTTCTTCATCATCTTGCAACCCATGGAATTTTTCAGGTAAAGGTAAAATTGATTTTGAAAGAAGAGTTATTTCCTTAACTAAAATAGAAATTTCTCCTGTTTTTGTTTTTATTACTTCTCCTTCTACTCCTGCAAAATCTCCCTCATCAATATATTTTTTAAAGAAAATTCTTGTTTTTTCTGGAGTTTCTCCTTCCTGGAAAACTAATTGTATATCTCCAGAAGAATCTCTTAGCTTTGCAAATGAAATTCTTCCAAGTTCTCTTTTTGTCATTAATCTTCCTGCAGTCTTAACTTTAGAACTTATTTTTGATTTAAGGCATTCTTGAATATCTTCCTTTTTATCAAATCTTGTAGGATAAGAATTAATTCCCTGTTTTTTCAATTCTTCAATCTTTCTCTTTCTCTCTTCAATTAATTGTTCTTCTCTTCCCATATTTTGTTTAAATGTCTGTTATTTATAAAATCTTTTATACAAAAAACTACCAATCTGCTCTATCTAATTCTTCATTTAACAAGTCATCTACAATAACCTGAAATTTGTCCATTCTACTTACATGCACATACTTTATTGATTGAAAATTTTCTTGTAATTTTTGCACTTTCAGAAACAATTTCATTAACTCTGGATTTTTTACTTTGTATTCTCCCATAAGCTGTTTAACAACAAGCTCAGAATCTAAAATACAAGTTAATTCTTCATGTGTAAATTTAGAAGCAAGTTCAAGTGCTTTTATTAATGCTTCATATTCCGCGACATTATTTGTAACATATTTTCCTATTTTAGCAGAATATTTTGTTAATATTGCTTCATCCTCTCTAACAATAACACCTATTCCTCCTAAACCCGGATTTCCTCTTGCTCCTCCATCTGAATTGGTAAATATCATCTTTCACTCCAACTCAAACTGAACACTTCCTGTGTGACGTTAGAATTTGTATAAATCATAATAGAAAAAAATTTACTTCGTTTTTATAGTTTGTTCTTAACAAACAACTTCATCTTTTATTTTGCAATATCTCTCTGCTTGTTTATAGCCCATTAAGCTCATAGACATCCTTCCAGGAAGAATATATTTATTCCATTCATCTCTAGTGCAAAGACCTTCTTTTACCGCTCTACTCATTGTATAGCCTTGTTCAGATAATTGAAGTACATTTTCCATTCTCACAAAATCTTCCGCTATTCTCTGAAGACAAGTACTCTTTCTAACTACTACTTTTCCTCCACTTGGGTTAAGTGTTTCTTTTTTTAGTTGTGTAACTATTGTCATCTTAATAGAATAAAATTTTCCTTTTTAATGTTAATTGTTCAGAATTATATATGTAATACTTTGAACTCTTTGAAATCCTGCAACTTTTCTTCTTTTTCCTCTACTTCATCAATTTTAGAATGTCTAGGTCCTTTTCTACATAATTCAATCATTTTGTCCACCCTTTCCATCTCCCCTTCAATGAAAACTTCAACTCTTCCATCTTCTAAATTCCTTACAAAGCCTCTAACATCACTTCTTTCTGCATTATCTTTAATAAATTGTCTAAAAAATATACCCTGGACAGTTCCTTTAATATACAATCTTACTGCTTTCCTCATATTAAAATAACTCGAATATTGTTATTAAACATTTGTATCTCTTCTCTGTTTAAATTCCTCTACTATCCAATTCATTATTAACTACTGCAACTGTTTGAGATGCAAAATACATTTTTGGACCAACAGAAACAGAATTTGCAATCTCTTTTAATCGTTTCAATTCTTTTTTTGGCAATCCTTCATGATCTCCAAGAATGAAAACGCAGTCTTTTTTTATCTTCGCCTTTCTTATATCTTGTCCAGCCTTGTCTAAAAGAAAAACTTGTTTTTTCTCATCAATTAGTTCTTCAACTACTTTAAAGAAACTTTTCTTTTCTACATAACATCCAGGAAAAACTTCTGTTTTTTCTCCTTCTTTATATTTGTAAAGAATTTTTCTTATTAAATGTCCGATATCTTTTTTACTAATATCTAAATCATCTTTTATTTGTATTTCAATATGTTTTGGGGGATCAGGCATACCATAAAAAACAAAATGAAATTTTGCATCTTTTCTAAAATCATGAGATAAAAATAACCCTTGTATTAAACTGTGAATTGCAATATCCATTCTTCCTGCTTGCATTAAATTATTCACATCAAAATTCCCAGAGGTTCTGGCACTCTGTGAAAAATAAACAAATTCTCTCATAAATATAATAGAGATAAGGAAGTTAAAAAGTTATCTTCTCTGAAATATTTTGAGAATAGTGTTCTTAATCTATTTGAACTGAATCTTCTACTAAAAATCCAACTAATTTTCCCAACCCTCTTTCTTCTTCTGCCTTTGACCCATAAGGAAAACATATTTCTGCTTGCACTAAACTTGGAAATATCATATTATATTCTTTTTTAAGATAATCTTTCCAACCAAAATATTTACCTGTGGATAAATCAGTTTCTTTTAATTTTATTCTATAATAAGGACTTTCTCCAAAGCACTTTGCGAAAAGTAAATTTGACCCAATTCCCAAAAAATATGTTTCACCTGTTTTTTTATTTAACTCTTTTCTTGCAAAGAAATCCGTGTTATACATAAAATAAGTTATATTTAACCTATTAAAATATTTATATCCCTAATAGACTTCTCAAATAGGTTGTAACACAAATTCAGAAACTGCGAATATTTTGCCTTCATTTACAACTCTAAACATTCCAATCATTCTTTCCCCACAGAAAATACATATCTTTTTTCCTTTCTCCATTTTTTCTTTTTTTTCTAATGCACTAAGATTTATTGGTGCTCCATGTAATACTCTTTCAACTTCTTCTTTTTTTATTTCTACAATAGGATAAACATGGGAAACAATTTCAGCAGGAATAATCATTTTTCTTAACAATTCTTCATTTCCTTCTCTATATTTATGTACTGCTTCATCAAATTCTTCTCTTGTTACCATATTTTTATCTAAAAATATTCCCGCTCTGATTCTTTTTAATCCAATCATATGTGCCCCTATTCCCATTTCTTCCCCCAAGTCATGTATTAACTTCCTTACATACGTTCCCCCTTGGCATTCTACTCTAAAATAAACTTTTTTATCTTCTTGACTCAATAGTTTAAAACTTTTTATTTCCCTTTCCCTTTCTTGCCTTTTCACACTTGATCTTACAGGAGGAAGTTGAATTATGACTCCCATAAACTTTTCATCTATTACTTTCTGAATTTCTTCTAATGTTCTTTCTTCATGTATTCTCATTATTCCTTCATACTCTTTATCTTCCCCTAAGAAAAAGCCAGTTAACTTACATGCTCTTGCTAAAGCAACAGGCAGCACCCCTGTTACCATTGGATCTAATGTTCCAAAGTGACTTGTCTTTTTTAAATTCAAAACTTTGCATACATAATGACTAACATCAAAGCTTGTCCAATCAGCAGGTTTGTTAAAATTAATAATTCCAAAATCAATTAATTCTTTTATTGTTTTTTTTGATTTTAAGGTTTCGAGGTTCATCTTAATCTGGCGTAGTAAAAATTTTTAAACTTTCTCCTATAAATTATTGCATGACTGTGCTTATTAACTTTAAGATATGTGACAATGTTCAAGAATGTCCGTGTTTAGAAGTTTGTCCGAATAATTCCCTCTATTGGGATAAAGCAAAAAAAACATTATGTATAAATGAGTCTACCTGCCTTAACTGCGGCGCATGTACTGAAAAATGTTATATAAGTGCGATAAAAGTAGCAAAAAACAAAGAAGAATACAACAAAATAAAAAAAGAAATTGCAGATGATCCTAGAAAAATATCTGATCTCTTCGTTGATAAATATGGCGCACAACCTTTAGATCAAGAAAAAATAATTTCCTCTTCCCAATTCGAAGAAATAATTCACTCTCCCGAAATTGTTGTAATAGAGTTTTTTAATTCGGACTCTATTCAATGTCTTCTTAGGTCTATCCCAATTAAAAAGTTATTGCCTCATTCAGATATAAAATATAAAAAATTGAACGCCCAAGGAACAGATCTTGTTTCAAAATTTAACCTTAAAAAATTACCTTCTTTAGTATTTTTTAAAGAAGGAAAAATGATAAATAAGATAGAAGGTTATTTTGATATGGAAGATTTTGATAAAGTATACAAAAAAATTTGTAATATTCTTAAATCTTAATCTCTCTCTTTCTTGACCTTTTAGAATAAATTAAATATAAACAAATAACAGCACTTGCTCCCAAAAGAGCTACAGAATTACTAATAATTATGGGGGTATCTTCCAAAGAAATGCCATAAATTAACCATGTGCTTAATCCAAATGCAAAAATTAAGTAAGTGATTAGTGAAACGCCTTCTACACTCTTTGTTTTAATTATTTTATAGCATTGAGTTACATATCCAAAGCTCATAGCAGTTCCAATAATTGTAACAAAAGTTGCAAAGTTAAATATCATTTTTTCTTTTCTCCTTTTAGCATTTGTTTTGCATTTTTCTTCTCTTCTAAAATTCTTTTCTTTTCTGCTTTTTCCATGTCTTTATATTCTTTAATTTTACTTTTTCTTATTTCTCTTAGTTCAATCATTTTTTCAGTAGCATACGAAAAAGCATAAGGCTTCATATCTAAATGCATTATAATAAACTCTCTTGTAGGAATTCTGCTTTTCTTCCCAACTTCCCTTAACATCCAACCTGCCCCTTTTTGTACATAAATATCTTGATCATAAACTAATTTTTCCGCAAGTCTTAATGTTAATTCTATCTTATTCTTTTTTATCATTGGAAGAGTTGAAACAATACTAATTCTTCTAATCCAAGGATTTCTATTTTCACTCATTTCTTTTATCTCTTTAGTCAAGTCTATTCTTTGTTCTAAAATTTTTCCAAGTATTGCAGTAGAAAGCTCATCAACATGATCCCATGTTTTTATTTTATCAAATTTTTTGGTTAAAAATTTCCAGCTTTCTATAATATTTTTTTGAAATTGTTTTTCCATAATAAATAAAGCAAGCCACATTTCTTCATGGTATCCGCTATTCCATAGATCTTCAAATAAATTAAGACTAGGATAAAACTCTAAATTATTAAATTGTTTTGCTAATTCTCTTACATCTGGAACTTTTGCTCCATAGAAATTATAAGGAGATTTCAAATATCTCTTGCTTTGTATAGCTTGCTCTTCGTTTCTTAATTCATTAAATCTTTCTCTTATATGTTTTATTTCTTCCATGTTATTTCTTCTGATTCTACTTCTAATTGGTCATAAGTAGGAAATTCTTCTACTTTAGTTATTGTATATCCTTTATTTAAAATTCTTTTTGCTTCATTCTCAGGAAGTATTATCCTTTTCTTCTTCTCATCAACAAATCCTTTTACTTCTTTTTTTAAATTTTTAAAATCTTTTTCATTTTTCGAATAAATTGCTAGATAGATTACTGTCCCATCTTGTGTTCTTCTTCCCCAAGGAAGTATTTCATGTCTTTTTAGTCGATTAACAAATTGACAAGAATTTTTTAATTCTGCAGTACAAACATGCGCATTTATTTTTACTTTTCTTTTATTTAGTTCTTTTAAAATCCATTTTCCTGCTTCTAAACTTCCTTTCACAACATATCCCCCTTCTTTTAATTTATAATTTTTTGTAATAGTATTAAAATTTGTTTCTGATAATTCAAATTCATTAAAATTTGCAAAACTAATAAAATCTTTTGCCTTTAAAATAAAATTTAATATTTCTTTTTTCTTTTCTGGAATTAGAGGAAGTTCAATGCCAGTATTCTCTCTGCCGAATATTTCCATCCCTTTCTTTATTTTTTCTAAATCATTATTTTCTTCATTTTTATTAATAAGAAATAAAGGATGAAATCTTACTTCATCTACGCAGGTAGAAAGTTTTTGTAATTTTTTCTCATCAACTAAATGAGTAGATAAATAAATATGGATATGGAATTGTTTTCCAAATTCTTTTTTTAAGGCTTTAGCATATTCAACTGTCTTTTCTAAGCACACTAATGGGTCTCCACCAGTTATTCCCGCTGAAGTAGCATTGCTTTCTCTTGTTTCTTCAATAACTTCTTTAACGTTCTTACATTCTCTTTCATTAGCCATTACAACATTTTTTTCTTTTCTTTTATCACTCAAAGAACAATACCAGCAGTTGCTTTTGCAAATTCCAGTAATAAATAATACAAGTTTTTCTCCCTTAACACAATACTTGCATCCCTGAGCAAATCCATTTAAACAGTAAGAATAAAATTTGGTTTTTTTAATACTCATATTGAAAGAAATAATTATCGATATAAAAAGATTGCTTAATGTCCTCTACTTTGTTGATTGTATCCTGTTCTTGTGTTCTTTTCTTCTTTAGGAGACTTTACTGCTGTTTCATGTTTAGCTTTCTTTGCTTCTGCTTTCTCAATTTCTTTTCCAGCTTCAATTGTTGCTGCTTTGTCTGCTTTCTTTTCACTTTCTTTTTCTGTTGATTCTTTTGTCTCTTCAGTTGTTTCTACTTTTTCTTCAACTTTCTTTTTCTTTGCCTTTTCTTTTCCAGCTTCTTTTAACTTATCTTCTCTTGCTTTCTTGAATTTGATTTTATCTGACATTTCAACAGCTTCAACTCTTACAGTGTCGCCATCTCTTATTGCCTTAACTTTTATTTTTGAAGGTGGATGTTTAATTCCTCTACTCCAGATTACTTCATTTAATCTTTTATCAATCTTGATTTTGTCTAAATCTTTCTCTCTCATCTTCATATGTCTAACTAAAAATTCCTTAATTGACTTAACTGCTTTGTTTGCTCTTTTGTAAGTTGGAACAATCTTCCATCTATGTCTTAAAGGAATTGTATATTCTCTCTCAAGGTGTGTTGTATCTTTTGTTTCAGCCATTTTACTAACCTAAATGCCACTTCTTTATTCTTCTTGGTTTAATGTGTAACTTTGTTCTTCTCCAATTTCTTTTGTAAGCAGTCATTGCAGAAGGATGTACTCTCTTTCCTGTTCCGTATTTTTTCATAACAGCCCAAACAGGAGCCCATCTTGTTTGTCTTCCTTTTACTACAAGTTTTGCCTTTTTACTATCTCTTCCAAATTGTCTTTTAGAAACATGAGGTCTTTTAACTTCTTGTACTGTTTTTTGTTCTTGTACTGTTGGTTTATTTTTCTTTAATTTTAATACTTTCTTCTCTTTAATTTCCACTTTCTTTTCCTTTTTCTCTATTAGCTTATCAGAAGTTGTTTCTTTTTTCATTGAAGCTCCTCCATAAACTTTCTTCCTTTTTCAGTTAATTTTCTTCCCATTCTTTTCTCTTTAACTCCTCTTAAATCTTTTACAGATTCTGTGAATCCAGCTTTATCTGCTTGTTGTAATATTGTTCTTATAATTTTTCCACCAGCTTTAACGAATCTTTCTGGCTTAAATCCTCTATTTTTCTTACTTCCATATTTTGTTCTTAATCTATTTACTCCAACTACTTTATGTGTGTAAATTTGTTTTAGAACACTAGCTGCTCTTTTATACCAAAAATCAGCATCTTCAATTGGTCTTTCTTTACTTGGAGAAGATTTAACAAACTCAACCCATTCTGGAGACTTAAATTCTGGAACTTGCTTTAAAGCTTCTGCTAACTTAAGATTATATTCTTGGGCATTTATCTCATAAACTGCATTTTTTTCTTTCATTTTAATGTGTTCTTAATTGTCTTTTCCTTGCGGAATTAGATCAGCTATTAACTGTTTAGACATATTTATCTCATAAAGATAGTTTATAAATTATACGTTTCACTTTTTTAAACTATCTGGGCAATTTCTTTTTCTCTATATACTGCGCCACATTCGGGACACAAATCAAGCATTGGAGAAGTTGTATAAAACCTACTATCCTTTACTTCTTTTCCTTCCCTGTTTATTCTAGTAAAATGCTCATAACCAGTTATACCTGCTGTACTCATCTCTCCAGTATAGCCGCAGTTAATACATTCATATTTTTCTTTTGTTTTTGTTATTTTTGGAATTGCAAGAGCAACTGTTCCTTTTTTTAATATTTTGAACAAATCAATTTTTTTAGCAATAATCTCATTAGTACTCTGAGTAATTTGTTTAGGGGTTAAATAATTTAGTGTTTGCACTAAAGAACTTTCATCATTAACTTTTGCACCTTGAATGCCTGTTTTATGAATATTTTCAATGGTTAATTCTAATCTTTCCATAAATCTCTGGAAACTTGACCATTTATAAAGCTAACGTTGACAAATTTAACTAAGAAACAGTTCTTCAGATAGAAAATTTATCTGATTTTGAAGAAGAGAATCTGTTCCACAAATCAATCCAACAATCGACACAATACTTATTACTAAAATAAGTTTTATCTTATAATGTTTAATCGCTTTTAATTTTTTTATTAAGTTCATTTTATCAAATTTCTTTTTTATAATCTATGGATGTTGGCGCCTCTCCACCATGCCAAGTAAACCTTGGTTTTATTCTAAGGGGATATATTCTTTCTGAATTGTCATCCAAAATAATTGCGCTTCCTTTTAATCTTGGCAGATCATTCATATATCCATCAATTCCTTTTAATAAATAATTCTGCATGATATAGTTTAACGCCTCTAAATCTGGTTTGCTAGTAACTCTATGTGAAATAACAATATCTGATTGAGTCATTACATCTCTATGAATCTGGCCTGGCTGTTGTGTTGCAAGAACTAATGAAATTCCAGGCTGTCTTCCTTCTCTTAATAATTGAACTAAAGCATCTGTTGCAACTGTCTTTGAATTTAATGGTAGAAACTCATGTGCTTCATCAATGAAAAGCCAAACAAGTGGATTCTCTCTTTTGTCCGAATTGAAAGAAACATTAATTCCTCTTGAAAGTGCTTGAATTTCTTCTTTCTTTCTTGCGTCCATTCTTTGATTAAATATTTTCCTACATACTAAACTAATTACTAACGCTCTAATGTTAAATGCCCCAACAGAATTATACACACTTAAATCTAAAACAGAAGTCATACCTGCATTAACTAAATCTTTTACTTGTGTTGGTGTTTCTCCTTTTTCAGCAAAAATCCCCCAACTAGCTGCAGCCTCAAAAAGTCCAATTGTTGCATTTTTAATTTCATTATCTGTCCTATCATCTTGTTCAATTAACTGAATAATATCCGAAATCCCCATTTCTTCTTCATTCTTCATTTTTCCTATTGATCTTTGTATTAAAACAGAAACAGGATTTGTAATATCCAAACCAAAAGTAGTAATCCAATCTTCTGAAGATAATTCTTTAATATCTAATGCAAACTTTTCATCTATTGGTATTCCTTTATCTAAATATTTTCCATAGTGTCCATATGGAACAAAAACCTTTACAGGTAAACTCTTCGCTTTTAAATCCCATTCTTGTAATAATTTTCTATCTTTTTCATTCTCGAATTTCATTGTCCAGTAAATTCCCATTGTATCAAAAATCAAAGAAGCAATATTCTGGCTTGTGTCTGTTGCTAAATTAGAAATCTCCTCTGCAATTACGCCTAAAGTATAAGATTTCCCACTCCCCCTTTTTCCCGCAACTAAAATTACGTGGCTTCTTGCAACATCCATAAATATCCTATTACTCAAAGAAGTATACTGCCCCATCTTAACATATCCTTTTCCAATAAAAGCTAGTCCTCTATCGCCAAACTTTTTCTTATCACTATCATCTCTTCCTAATATAACATCATACATAAAATAAATTAATCATCTGAGTTTTAATATTTATCTTGTTAAAAAGAATAACTACCAACTTTTTCAAAATATTACTTATTCTCCAAAAAATTGAACATCCATAAAGTTTTTAAAAGGAAATCCTTTTAAGTTTGAATGTCAGAAGAAAAAGAAGTGAAAAAACAAGAAGATTCTCATGAAGAAAAAAAAGTAGTTCATCATAAAAAAATTGAATTAACAAGTAAAATAAGAAAAAATCCTTGGATACTAGCCACCATTTTATTGGGAGTCTTAGTTTTAGTTTTATTTTCTGCAATGTTAATAGGAAATATTGGACCAGGTAAAATATTATCTAAAGAAAAAGCTGCTGATCAGCTCTTGAATTTTTATACCCAAATGGGAGTGGATAATTTAACTCTTTCTTCTGTAAAAGAAGTTTCTGGATTATATGAAGTAAATTTAATTTACAAAGGAGAAGAAATTCCATTGTATATTACAAAAGATGGAAAAAACGCAATAGAATCTGTAACTCCAATAGGACCAACAGTTACAGAAGTAACCTCTACAGGAGAGGTTAAAGGAGAAACAATTACTAAATCTGAAAAACCTGTTGTCGAATTATATGTAATGAGCTTTTGCCCATATGGAGTAAGGGCAGAAAATAATATCTTCTCTTTAATTGATTTATTCGGAGACAAGATTGACTTCAAGATTAGGTTCATTGTTAATGTAAATGGAGATACTATAGAAGAAGTTGATTCATTACACGGAATTGAAGAGGCAAAAGAAGATGCAAGGCAACTTATTATCCTGAATGATTATCCAACTAAATTTTTAACTTATCTAAAATCTTTCAACGAAGAATGTTATCAGTATAGTGGTGATGCAACTTCATTAGAAACTTGTTGGAAAGATGTAGCAAGTGGACTTGGAATGGATACTGCTAAAATTGCTAGTGCGGCTTATGGTTCAAGAGGAATTTCATTATTAAAAGCAGAAGAAACAGCTAGTTCAAAATATGGTGTTTCTGGAAGCCCAACATTAATAATTAATGGTGTTAAAAGTGATTCAATTTATTCAGGAACATCAGCAACACAAACTTCAATATGTTCGGCATTTAACACAGCTCCAGAAGCATGTCAAGTTACAGTAAATGAATCAGCACAATCTGCCCCAGCAGGAAGTTGTTAATTAAAGCATAATTTTTAATCTTTTTCACTTAATTTTTTTGACTTAGATTTTCTCCACTTTCTTATTATAATCTTAAATCCAATGTTTTTAGAAGTAAAATTTGGACCAAGTTTTTTTACAATTTCTTCAGTATATTCTTTAAGTTTCTCTCTTTCATGACTTGCACTTGGAAGAACTGAAATTCTAACGCTTTCATGTTTTTCAAAACAACTTTTTAATGTTTGTATAAAATTGGGGGTTATTCCATTCTTTCCTAATTGCATTTCTGTTGAACTCATAAAATAAATAATTTTATTGTCTTTTTATACCTTTAGAAAATCTTGAATTTCTTTTTTCTTTATCTTAATATCTTCGTTTTTTTTGACGCCAAAAGTTCCTGCTGGCATTCTCTTCCATTTATAAACATCCTTGCCAGAAAAACAATGAACATTTACATCTAATTTATTATCTCGCCAATCTTGACTTTTTGAAGCACAAAAAATAGCAATTTCTTTTATATCTTTTTTTGAAAGGTCTAATTCCAAAGAAATACAAAAAGGACTTCCTGGCTTTTCTGTGTGGAACATTATATTTTCTTTTTTTAAAAATTGTTTTACTAATTCTTCATTTTGTTCTGCACTTTTGCCTGCTAAAACTTTCTTTCCAGAACTTGTTGTAAATTCTCTAAACGTCATCCTCTAATTAATAAAAATATGTTTTTATATTTATTTTATTGTCGTATTCTAAAATTTGTTAATAAATGTGTAGATTTCCTCACTCACTTCTTTAGGATTTGTTAAAATTAGAATATGGTTTCCTTCGGGAAATATTTTTAATATTGAACTTTTTATCATTTTATGCAATTTTTCTGAATTTTTTACACTAATTATATCATCTTTTCCACCACTTAAAATAAGAACCGGTTTTGTTATTGTTTTTAAGATATTCTCCTCGTCAAATTTGTTTATATTCTCTAAAGTAAATAACCAAGACTTAAAAGAAGTGTTCATAATATCAAAAAAGAGCCTTATTGTATTATTTGTTACTACCTCTCCTAAAAATTTTCCTCTTTTACCATATCTTTTCTTTCTTTTAGGAAAGATTGTGATAAATCTTTTATTTAAAAAAAGGATTAACGAAGAAAATTTCTTCATAGTTGTTGTTAATTTTATAGGTGCTTTGTAAGTACCCCCTATAAGAACATATTCTTTTGGTAGTTTTGGATAAAGTCTATGAAAAGTTAAAGTAACCATCCCGCCAAAAGAATGGCCAATTAGAATAGGATGAGTAATTTTTTCCTTTTTTAAAATCTCTTTTATGTCCTGGGCAAATTTTTTAATTTTATAGTCTTCTAAAAGTTTTGGTTTTTCAGATTTTCCATGCCCTCTTAAATCAATAGCTAGAGTAGATATTCCTAACTTGTGGAATCTGTCTCTTATCTTCTTCCAGGCAGTTAAATCTCCACCAACTCCATGGATAAATACTAAAAAGTCTTTTTTATTTTTTATATTACAAATATCATAATTTATTTTTATTTTATCAAAAGAGTTAATACTTTTTTGCATTTTTTAATTAATTTTTCTTAAATATTCATTTACTTTTTTTAAACATTCTTTCTGATTTTTCCAAGTTAATTTTTTAACCGCTTCTTTGTAATTTTCCCATTTATAGGTAGAATGTTCATCTCCATCAATTTTTATTTTATCATTTTCCACTTCCGCAGCATATAAAGAAAAAGTCTGTCCTATTATGTCTTTTCTATCAGGCAACTCTTTTGGATAAGGATATTTTCCATGAACATTAAATTTTTTTATCTTTTTTACCCTTAATCCAGTTTCTTCTTTTATTTCTCTTCTTACAACTCTTCTTTTTAATTCAAAAAGTTCAATTCCTCCTTTTGGAAACTCCCAACCTGTCCAATGTAATTTTCTTTTAAGAATAAGATATTTTATTTTATTATTTTCAATTTTATAAGTTACAACAAAAATAGCTTTTCTATACCTCTTCATTATAATAAATAGAATATTAAATTTTTAAACTTAAAGGTTAACTATCTTCTTTTTCTTGCTCTACTTTAATACTCTTTATAATTGATAAAATTAAAGATTCATCAATTTCATACGCTGGAATGAAATAGTTTAATTTTGTATTAATTACCCTATTCCAAAAAGGATCTTTTGATGTTTCTAAAGTTTCTACACAAAACATCTTTTCTTGAAGTGGGGTTTTTAATATCTCTTCTAACACTTTTATTTTTACAGAAGGTATTAAACTTCTTATAATTGGAGATTTTAACGCGCCTTTTTGTAATGCTTCTTTAGAAAAGTATAGCCCCTCAGACACAATATTTATGCGCCCATCTTCTTCTGCAATTTGCACTGGCCCATTATTTACTTTATAACTTATGTTTTTCCCTTTTTCTGGAGTATACTCTACTTTTGAGCTTAATTTATTATATACAATATTCTTCTCAACAACTTCTTTTTTCCTTTCTTCTTTCTTCTTTCTCTCTATGGGGATTAAAGAATTATCTTTTTCAAATTCTACTTCATTTATGATTCTATAATCTACTTTTTCTATCTGTTCATATTGAAAAACTGTGCTCCACTTGTTAACATAAGATTGATAACAATCTTTTTCTTTAGAATAAGTAAAATTTTTCCCTAAGATTATCTGAACTTCTCTTTTTTCCTTGTATCCAATTAATTTAGAAGAACTCTCACTTCCGAGATTATACTTTATAATTTTAGAAAATTCCCAAATAGTGGGGGTAGCACAAGATGCAAAGGTTAAAACTACTGCCCCAATTAATACGGGAGCAATTTTATTTATTCTGGAAACTAAATTCATGCTTTTGTAGAGAATTATGTATTTTTAAGCATTACTGGCCTACTTTTGTTCAACAATTTCTCCAAGACTCTCTGATTGTGGGCCGATTGTAATTTTCGTTCCTTTATCGGACATATAAGCTATTACTTCTGCCTCCTTTTTTAAAAGAGTTGGTTCGAGATTTAACATACCCTGCAAAAAATAATAATCTTTATGGGTAAGTTGAATTACAATTTTGGAAGGAAAATAAACTTTAAATGTATTTTTAGAATTTAAATCATTTAATTCTCCTTCTCCTGTAAGATAATCTGGAATCAATTCTTCAGCATATTGTTGTAGCTCCCCTGAGAAGTACGGTTCAACTAATTTAGACTTTTCTGGAGCTTGAGAATTAAACTCTAAATTATATTTATTAATGGGCATTCTTGTAACTTGATCTTTATTTGTTAATTTTAACTCTCCAATAGAAGAATTTATATTTTCTTCAACAAATGCTTTGACTAAACTATAAACTACATCTCTTTTTACTTCATAATAATGTAATGCCATTTTTTGTGAAATATTTATAACTGTCTCATTTCTATTTGCTGGGATTTCCCGTGTTTCAATTTCAACCTCCTCGGTTACATCTGTATCTTTTAATATTTCTTTAATAAATTGTTCTCGTATTGCTGGTTGAATTTGTTGAACTAAGGGAGATTGATATACTGCTTTTTCAAGTCCTTTTTTAGTATATGATTCATCTGGATCTGAAAGTCTAAATCTTATATTTCCATATGCATCTGTTAAAGAAGTGTCGCGTCCTTTAATTCCATACCTTACATTTGCTGCTGGCTTGTCTGTATATTTGACATAAAACCCTAAATTTTTAGTCTCAATATTTGAAGAGACAGTTTGAGAAGATTCTTCCATTTGTTTTATTTCTGTTTCAGAACTAACAGGGATTGGGGGGGTAAGAAATCCACCTGTTACTCCTGCGGCAAGTAAAAGTAAGGCTAAACCAGGATTATTTTTTCCTACACCTATCCCCGCTAAAAGCCCAGCAAGAGCAAGAAAAACATTTAATCCATAGCCTTTAGTTTCTCTCTTCCAGACTTCTTCATTATTATAATATTGTAGCGTCTTTATCTCTCCTGAAGAAAATTTCTGAGCAGTACGACTTTCGAAGACAGGGATATGGCGTTCGTCTCCTTCTGGGCTTTCTACAATAGTTGGATCTCCAATTTTAAATGTTCTTTCAACAAGTTCATAAGTTGTTTTATTTTTTTCTTCTTTTCCTGACCTTGAATAGCTAGATGTTGGGTAAGCATATTTCCAACCAGAGGTAACGCAAGAATTCAAAGTTAACGCCAAAGCAATTACTGCCGTAGCTATTGTGAGCTTTTTAACTAAACTCATCTTCCAACCAACAATCAAATATTTTTAAAGATTATTGCCTCTTAATCTTTATATTTTAAAATTATTTTTTCCAGAATTTTAATGCTTCTTCTAATTCAACATGAGTTTTTGCATATTCTTCTAAAGAGATTTTATTAAGCGAAGCATTAATTGCTTGTCTCATTGCTGTTGCACCTGCTTGAGTTCCAAAAGGGTGTCCATGGATTCCTCCTCCTGCTTGGATTACTAAATCTTTTCCTAAATTCTTAATTAAAAATGGAACATGTCGAGGATGTAATCCTCCAGAAGAAACTCCTAATACTGGTTTAATATTTCCCCATTTTTGTGAAAGTCTTTTCTTTGTCTCATCAACTTTCATCTTTTCTATTTCTTCTTGTATCGATTGTATATCTTTAACATCTCCTTCTAATTTCCCAATTCCTGTGCCAATATGAATTTGGTCAACCCCAATTATTCTAGCAAAATCTGCAATAACCATCATGTTTATTCCTTGATCTGGATTTCTATCAAATGCAGCATGCATTGCCCTATGTGCATGAATTGCTAATTTAAAATTACTCTCTCTTAATGTTTGCATTGCTGCCCAGCCAGCAGTTAACAAATCAATCATTACATATTTTCCGCCTTGACTTTCAACTAACTGTGCTCTTTTAATCATCTCTCTTGTTTCTGCTGTTACATTTACAAGATATCCTTTTTTCTCTCCTGTTTCATGTTCCGCTTTATCTTGCATTTCCAATGTTTTAGCAAGTCTTTTTTCAAACTCATTAAATTTTTGAGAAGCAAGGTTTTCATCGTCTTTAACAATATCACATCCCCCTTTCCAAGATTCATATGCGCTCTTACTATGCAACTCTGTGTTTAGGCCTATTTTTGGTTTTATTATTGTTCCAAGAAGAGGACGATGAAGCACTTTCATCATTTTTCTTATTCCCTCAATTCCATATTTTGGTCCCTGAAAACTTTTTAGAAGGGGCTTAGGAAAAGAAACATCTTCAAGTTTTATTGATTTTACAGCTTTCATTCCGAAGATATTTCCCGCAATTGAAGAAAGTATATTAGGAACATTATCCATTTCAAAAAGTTCTTGAGGATATGCAATTTTTACATAATTCTTTTTTATAGAAAAAACTCTTGCCCTTAATTTTTTTACTAATTCTTGTTCTTCCACTTCTGTCCATGTTCCAACACTAGATTCTAAAGCAACAGTGTTTGCTGCTTTTTCTATGCTCATTTTGTTTGGAATTATTTTAAATAAGCACACTAAATCATTTTTCGGATGATATTTCAAATCAATAAAATCTAATTTTTCCATTTTATCCTCTTTTACAAAGATATTTGTTAAATTCTCTTTTTATACTTTTTTATTTGAGAAAACTAAAATTTATCTTGCTTTGATAAATTCTTTTACTAATTCAAGCATCTTTTCTTTTCTATTGGGTAAAAAGGTAATTGAACCTGCATTTTTATGCCCGCCCCCATCTACAAAGGCTTCAGGAACTTTTTTGTTTAAGAAAGCAATTAATTCATGAACAGAAAAATTTGCATTTGTTGTTGCTCTGAATGTCATTGAAGTTTCCATAACTCCTACTGAAACAACTTTGTCTAATTTTTTCTCAGTTTGTATCGAATCATGTAACAGACCAACACTTCTTCCAGGTTTTGGAAAAAAGCCAAATCCAGGATAAGTTTCTTCAACAAAAACTACTTGTAAGGTTATATCATTTATTTTTTCTATCTTAGCATGTGCTTTTCCAATTGCAAGTCCTTTTTGATCTAATTCTTTAATATACGGAGCTAGTAGTTCAACAAGAGCTTTTTGTTTATCTCTTGGCTCACCAAACAAAACTTCAATATATTCTCTAACTTCCATAAATCTTATTTTTGCAGAAACATATTCAATAACTAAAGATATATCCTCGAGCAATTCTTTTGAATATCCTTTTTCTTTTGCAATCTTCATGTATTTTTCTACCCCTTCTTTATTTTCCAAAAATATTCTATCTGCAAGTCCAGCTAAAGCAGGAATCTGTTCCACATTAGTTACATTTGGATTTACAAATCTTGCTAGTTCTGCACAAAGCATTCCAGCAGACATCTTTGAACCTGATTCTCCGACGAGAAAAGGATTAATATGTACTAACACTTCATTTGAAATAACATCTTTGTCAAATTGATGATGGTCTACAACAATAAATGTTTCACCATGAACTTTTCCTTGTTTTATTGCCATTAAATCAGCTTCAGTGGAACCATTATCTACAATAATTACTAAAGGCATTTTATTAGAAAACTTTGCCACATTCTTTAATGAAAGTGCAGTGTCTCTAATTGAATCATCAATTTCATAATAAGGAGCTACTGAAGGAGCTCTCATGAAAAATTCCCATGAAGCTTTTTCAGAAACATGTTGCTTTTCAATTAAAGGAAGTATAGCTCTTTCTAATGCAAATCCAGCAGAATAGCCATCAGTATCACTATGATGTCTAATTATAATTGATCTTCCTTGGAAAATAGCAAGTCTTATTTCTGTTGCTGCTGCAATAAACTTTTCCTTTAATTTTTGTAATATGACACTATCAACAAGAAATTCAACAGGTTTAACTTTAGATTTTTCTCTTTCTCTATGTTCTATTTGTTTTTTTATTTGTAACTTTGATTCATTATCTTTTTTCACGATGCTTTGTATATCTCCTTCTATTGCACCATTAAACTCTTCAAGCTTGATTATTGCCCTAACATAATCTCCTTCGTTAATTTCAGGATAAGCCCTTTGTCCAGGCCCAATAAATCCCTTCAAGGATAAACTTCCTGTTCCGTCTTTTATTTCAAAAATAGTTGGTCCGCCTGTTTGTACGACTCTATCTATCACTCCAGTTAAAATTATTCTCTTTTTTAACGCAACTTCGTCTAGTTCTTCAAGCAATATTTCTTTTGCCTCTTCCTGTTTTTTTATAAATTTTTTATCCATACTAAGAAAAAGAATAATCTATTCTTTATATTTTTATTCTGTATAATTATGAAATATTTTTTTTAGTTTAAAAATCTTGTGTTGAAAGGTAATCTAACCAATTCTTTTTAAGATATAAGTAATATTTACAATCTGGTCTTCGCCATCTAAAAAACATTCAATCGACTTATTTTTAACCTTATAACAAATTACTTTAGCACCCTCATGAATAGTTATTTTTTCCCCCTTTGATAAAGGTATCCCGCCCTGAAATGCATCTAGCCGTTTATTTTCTTCACCTTCAATAATTATCTTAGTATTTTTCTTAATCATAAAAGTTTAGCCAAAATTTATTTAATTATTTTCTAAATTTTTTCTATTCTGACTCCATCTTTTCCATCAAGAACAGCAAATCCTAACTTCTTTATCTTTGCCCTTATTTCATCCGACTTATTCCAATCTTTTAATTTTCTTGCAACTTCTCTTTCATCTAGCAATTCTTTAACATCTGATGGAACATCTACTTTTTCTCTCTTGAATAATTCTAATCCAAATACTTCATCCATTTTTTTTATTGTATTTACTTTTCCTTCTGCTTTCTCATCTCTTACCAATTTCCATAAAACAGCTAATGCTTCTGGAGTGTTTAAGTCATCATTAATCGCTTTTGTAAATGCATCTAAATATTTAGTATTTGTCTTGTTGTCATTATATAAATCTAAAACTATTTTTTTTAATCTTATGTAGGCTTTTTTTGAACTATCTAATATTTCTAAAGAGAAATCTATTGGCTGTCTATAACTTCCTGTTAAAATAAAATATCTATAAACAAAAGGTTCAAATCCGTTTTCTTTTAATTCTTCTAAAGTAAATAATCCCCCTTTAGATTTTGATACCTTCTCTCCTTTGAATGTTAAAAAGTTTTCATGCATCCAATAATTTACAAATTTCTTTCCTGTCGCACATTCGCTCTGAGCAATTTCATTTGTATGGTGTATTGGAATATGGTCAACTCCGCCAGTATGTATATCAAAAGTTTCTCCTAAATGTTTCATAGACATAGCAGAGCATTCAATGTGCCAACCAGGGAATCCAACTCCCCAAGGAGATTTCCATTCTTGTTGTCTTTTCCCTTCTTCTTCTGAAAACTTCCAAAGAGCAAAGTCAGTTTTGTTCTTCTTCTCTTTCATATCTATTCTCTCTCCTGCTCTTAATCCCGCAATATCTAACATTGCTAACTTTCCATAATTTTTGAATTTAGAAGTATCAAAATAAATTCCATCAGAGGTCTTGTAAGTATATTCTTTTTCTTCTAATTTTTTAATAAGTGCAATTTGCTCTTTGATGTAATCTGTTGCTTTACACCAAACACTTGGTTCTTTTATATTTAATTTCTTCAAATCTTCAGAAAATAACTTAAAATAATAATCTGCAATTTCTTTTGCAGTTTTTCCTTCTTTTGCAGCTGCCTTTTCCATCTTATCTTCCCCCTCATCCGCATCACTTGTTAAATGTCCAACATCTGTAACATTGATTACTTGCTTAACTTTATACCCATTAAACTCTAATACTCTCTTTAATGTATCTGCAAATAGATATGCTTTCAAGTTTCCTATATGTTGATACCAATAAACAGTAGGCCCACAAGTATACATACCAACTTGCGTTTTCTTAATTGGCTTGAATTCTTCTTTCTTTCTAGTTAAGGTATTGTAAAATTTTAGTACCATTTTAATAATAAGAACTTGCAATTTTTAAATCTGTTTAATTAAACAATAATCATAAAAACTTCTGTTTCGGAATATAGTTTTCCTGTGTTCTGATTTGTAACATTCAAAATGTAAGTTATTGTACATTTTGGTGCATTTTTTGGAATATTAAATAAGATTAATTTTGGTTCTTCCATAGCCGAACTTGCTGGAACATTTATCACACCCTTATTTTGAATCATCCAAGATTCTACTAATGCTTTTGATTCAATACCACAATTCTTTTGCAAGTCGTAATCTCCAATATAAAGGGTGTATTCGAATGCAGTATCATCAAAATTTTCGTTATTTATAGAAAATGCAAATCCTTCTCCTTGTGTTCCTTGTTTTATTCTAACTTTTCTATCTGATGGAGAGAAAGCTAATTTTGTTCCTTCTTTAGTAAAAAGATTATTCATCTCACTTTTCATTTTTTCGTCAGCCATACTAACACTATTTGATGCACTACTAAAAATATTTTTTATAAGAACAACTCCTAAAATAAGCATTGTCACAGATAAAACTATTGTAACTATTGTCCCAATAGACATTTCCATTGCCGCTTTTTTAGAATTAATCATATTATTTAATAACCTAAATTTGCTTGCTGTAAAAACCCATTTAACATAGGCGCAAAAATAAAAATCCATAATAAGCTTAAAACAAAAGCAATTGCACCAATAATCATTCCTGCTTTTCCAAGCTTGGTCTTTTTATTTTTTTGTTGGATAAAACAAAATACGAATCCAACTATAGAAGCTACAGCACCAAATACTCCTAAAGAAATTAATCCTAAAACACTTAGTGTAAATCCAGAAGCACCGAATGAATTTGCTTGAATTTTAGATTCTTCTACCTTCTTTTTGCTTTCTTCATTCTTCTCTTCTTTCACTCTTTTTTTCATATCTTAATATTGCGTTTTGATTTTATAAATCTTTTTGTGAAAAACTTGCGGGAGATTTCCAAATGGGACCACTGGGAGTCGAACCCAGGACGCCTACGTCTTCAGCGTAGTGCTCTCCCGCTGAGCTATGATCCCAATAAATTATATTTTTGCGGACTTTTAAACCTTTAGAAATAATAATTCTACTACACTTATCTTTAAAAAAAGAAGGAATATAAGTTAATCTTGTGGAAAGCTCGATAACTGTAGAAAAAGAATCAACTGGGAAATATTTGGTAGAATTTAATTCTGGATGTTCTGGAATAGATTCCCCCCCCAGTAAGAAAAGGTTTAACTGACAAATCTCAAGCATTAGAAATAATTGCTTTAAATCATAATTTTTTTAAAACTGTTAGAGGTAATGTAATACTTAAGTCTTCAACTCTTTCTCAACAAGAACAAAATTTTTTTTATCCAGTAATAAATGGTTATAATTCTCTTGCTGGAGAACTTAGGGCTGCAAATTATAATTATGATTAAAAATAATTGCAAGTTGGGAATAGGCCACCTTCTGTTGTTCTCCGCAACTTAATGCAGACAGAACATGTTAACATTCAACTATGCGGTTTAAAACCTTGCACCAACCAAGTTGTTCGTTTCATCAAATCTCGTTTCTCAAAGTTCCACGCATGTTTCATAACTCAAAACGAGCTGTGCCGTTTCTGTACCAGAGCTTTGCCTCAAAGCAATCCACTTTCGTAGATGGTTACAATTGTCTGGATTTCTCCAGGGTGGGCGGACCTTCCTCAGAACTCAGCGATCATTTCATCACTTATCCATTCAAGGATTGAGCCCCGAAAGTTAACTACCCAACTTGCAAAATTCACAAGTAAGAAGGGTTTTTAAGGCTTTTCCGCTTAAATTATTTATGAAAAAAAGAGTTGAAAAGAAGTCAATTCAGTTGAAAATTCTTATAGTTTGTATTGCCATAATGTTTCTCATAGCAGGAATTGGGAGTTTATTTACAGTAAATAAAACAGATAGTGCATGGTATAATGCTGTAAAACCAAGCATAACTCCTCCTGGTTGGGTTTTTCCGATAGTATGGAACATATTATTCTTATTAATGGCATTTTCATTATATTCCTCTTGGACAAATACTGAAGATAAAAAAACAAGAAACAAGATTTTCTTCTTTTTTGGAGTTAATCTTTTTTTAAATGTACTTTGGAGCTTATTTTACTTCACATTAGAAAATCCTCTTTTAGCTTTATTTGACTTAATCTTACTTTGGGCTTCAATATTAGTTCTAATTCTTCTTTCCTGGAAAAAGAATAGAAAGGCTTCTCTGCTCTTAGTTCCTTATCTTCTTTGGGTTAGTTTTGCTTCTATACTTAATTTTTTATCAATTTAACAATAATTCATTAAAAACATGTAGGATTGATATTCCTTCTTTTTACATAAATCTTTAAATATTATTTTTTATCCCTTATAAAATGGATATTTACAATTTAATTGTAACAAACAAGTTTCTACTTGAAGTAATCTATGCATTTGTGCTTTCACTTATTTGTTTGGTAATTTTATTTAAAACAGATAGATACTTTAGACTAAGCTTGCATAGTGGATTAAGATATTTTAGAAATGCATTTTTATTCTATGGTTTAGCCTTTTTCTGGAAATTTTTGTTTGCAGAAGCTATAAAACTAAATGACTTTCAAGTTCCTATTTCACAATTCTTTTTTGAATACTTTCTTGTTATGGGGGGATTATTCCTTTTGTATAGTTTAATCTGGAAAAAATTCCATACTAAACCCAAAGTTTCTTCTTTGTTTAACTCAAAGATAAGCTTCTTACACTTATTTGCTACAGCTATTGCTATAATTGACTGTTTAATTGGAAAATATTTCCTTTTATTCACTTCTCAAATAATCATTTTTGGATTAGCTTCTATAATTGCATTCAAAAATTATAAAACAAAAAACAAAAAATCTTCTTTTTCAAGATTTTACTTCTTAGCTTTATTAATGGGAACAATTGCATGGGTACTCAACTTTTTGACTGCTTTCTTATTCGGCTGGAATATTATCCTTCTTATTGATGTAGGCATATTGAATATCATATTTTTCCTTTTAGTGTTGTTTGGAATTTTAAAAATAATTAAACAAAATTCAACAATCTAATGACAGCTAAAAAAAGGGAAAGACTTGAAGTAATAAGGGATATTATACAAACAATAAGAAATACTCGCCAAATAAAGCCGACAAGACTTCTTTACGCATCTAACTTATCTCCTCAAATGTTTAAGGAGTATATTGATGAATTATTAGCTAAAGGATTTATTTCTATAGAGGTCATAGATAAGAAGGGAAAAGACAAAAAGACATTCTCTCTTACAGCAAAAGGCCAAAATTTCCTTCAAGAGTATAAAGTTATTGAAAATTTTGTTGAAAACTTCGGATTATGAGTAAAATCAGGGTCATTTTGTAATAACAACCTTTAAAAACAGTGATTATTTGAATTATTTATGAGTATTAAATGTAGTAGTAGAGTCAGTAGATTTCTATTTATAAAATTGTAAGGAGGATAAAAAATGAAGTTACACGTAGGAAATTTGCCTTTTAGTGTCAGTGATGATGAGTTAAAAGCTCTTTTCGCAGATTACTCTGCAGAAGAAATTACTCTTATCAAAGATAAGTTTTCAGGAAGATCAAAAGGTTTCGGTTTCGTTACAATTGCAGACGACGAAATTGCTAAAAAAGCAATTGCTGAATTGCATGAGAAAGACGTACAGGGACGAAAGATCATGGTTTCTGAAGCAAGACCAATGGAAGAAAGACCAGAAAGACCAAGAAGAAGTTTCGATAGAGGAGGAGATAGAGGAGGAGAAAGAAGAAGCTTTGGTGGTAGTTCTAGAGGCGGTGGTTTTAGTAGAGGAAGATACTAAATCTTTAGCTATTAAGACAACGCTTTAAATTTTTTTTATTTTTATTTTTCAAAATTTTTAGTTTTTGTTTAGTATAAAATCGTTAGATTTTTATACTCTTTTTATCTAATTTACCTATGGGTGATAAGAAAAAAGAGAGTAAACAGAGAGTGAAATCTAATTTAAATCTCTCCTTGTTTAAGAAATTAGAAGAGCAAGAAGAAAAAAAGCTTAGAAAATTATTTTTTACATTCCTTGATGCAATAGTTTTAATTTCATTCAGCTTTTCAGTATATTTCACTTATATGAAAGATTATACTAGAACAATTTTATTTTTATGCTTGGGATGTTTATTACTATTATTCTTCATTGTTCGTGGATTACTAAGGCATCATAAATTGTAAAGAAATGACGACGAAAAATAAAAATTCTAAGAAAATAAATTCTAATAAGATAAAAAATAGTAGTAGAAAGATTAATGTTAAGGTTATTATTTTCTCTTTTGTTGCTTTAGGTTTTATTGCATTAAGTTTTTTTGTAAGCGGATATTTTCTTATTGGTGCAGTTGTGTTAATGTTAATTAATCAAAGAGAATTAATGAAGAAGAAATAATTAATTTATTTTTACTTAGTTATCATTTATTTTTTATTTAATTGAAAATATTTCATAATAAACTGCGTCTGGTTCAGGATTCTTATCTGGATGATATCCCGGATAATCTACATAATATAATTTTCCACTAATATTAACAATGTCTTCTACAGGAATGGCTTTCTTCCTAAATTTTGCCATTACTTTTACAGATTCTTCTGCATTTGCAAATTTAGCCCCAAATAAAGCATCAAATTTCTTTTTATCTGCTTCATTTACTCCTTCTGTTATTGTTGATAAATCATTCATAAATTTCTGGAAGAAAATGGATATTTAAAAGTTTGGGGGAAAGGAAAATAGAGGACAATAATTTTTAAAAATGGGGAAAGACTAATCTTAATGATTAACTAAAAGAATATGGAATTTAATTTAACTAATAAAGAGATATATGAACGAGACATAGCCTCTCAAAAATTATTTCAAAATATAAAACCCCTTTTTGGAATTGATCGCAAAAATTGTATAATCTATTATCGCTACCCCTTGTATCAATCAGAAAATCTCTTTGTTCCTTCAATTGTAGTCTTGGATAGAGAATATGGTATATTTGTTTTTAAAGCGCTAAGTGCTGCTCTTTCTCAAGAAGATTTAAAAGAAACTTCTTTAGACATAGAAGAATATATTTATAACCTTCAGAAGGAAGTAGACCATCCTAGAAGGAATCTCAGAGGAAAGATAAAAATTAATCATTTTATCTATTTCCCTTTCTTAACTTCAGAAACCGAATTTGCAAATGTTTTATTTGGAGACATAAAAAGTGACTTTTTATCTTCTTTTGAAAAAAACAATTTAACCGAGGAGGAATGGGTTGTTTTATTAAATATTATTCAAAAATTAGATCCTCTTTCTAAAAATAAAAATATTAAAATAGACTCTCCTCCGCAAAATTTGAATGAAGCAATTTTATTAAATGATCAAAAAATCTGTGTCTTTGATGGGGACCAAGAAAAATCTGCATTAATGGAAACAAAAGGGGGGATGCAAATAAGAGGATTAGCTGGGACGGGTAAAACAATAATCCTCGCTTGGAAAGCAGCATATCTTCATTATTGTTACCCCGATAAGAAGATTCTTTATACTTTCTACACCAAGGGATTATATGGTTTGATAAAAAGATTAATCATTAAGTTTTATAAAAAATATTCTGAATCTTTTGAGGAACCTAACTGGGAAAATCTAAAAATTTTACATGCTTGGGGAGGAAAAGAAAAAGAAGGGGTTTATTATAATGCTTGTCTTAGCCAAGAGATTACCCCCGAAGGATATAACGACTATAAATCGGAATCTCAACCCTTTGAAAAAGCGTGTGAAAAAATATTAGATAAATCAATTAATGCCGTTTATGATTACATCTTAGTTGATGAAGCACAAGATTTACCCCCATCCTATTTTAGATTATTAGCTAAATTAATCAAGGGGGATAAGGCCATAACCATTGCTTATGACGCACTGCAAAGTTTAGAAGACATACAAATGCCAAATTTTAGCGAATTATTTGGAAAAGTGGGGGATGTTCCTTTAATTCCACTAGCTCAAGAGAATGATTTTATACTTAGAAAATCTTATCGTAGTCCAATGGAAGTATTACACACTGCAATAGCATTAGGATTTGGTATCTATAGTAAACAGGGTTTTACCCAAATGATAGAGCATGAAATTGATTGGAAAGCCATTGGTTATGAACTTCAATCTGGAGAATTAATAAATGAAAAACCTGTCGAATTAAAAAGGCCATCTGAAAATAGCCCCAACAATATCGGAGAACTTTACCCCAAAATTCCCCCATTAAAAGTTGAATCTTTTTTAAATAAGGAAGAAGAAATAAATTTTATTGTAGAGAATATTACTAATCTAATCAATATAGAAAAAGTTAATCCCCAGGATATTTTTGTAATAAATTTACCGGGTAAAAATGTGCAAAAAGAGTTTATGCTGATACAAACTAAACTTTATTCAAAAGGGATTAATAGCAAGATTCCCGGAATTTTTGATGAAGCAGATGACTTTGGTACAAAAGATAATGTCACTTTATCCACCGCAATGAGATCAAAAGGAAATGAAGCTCCCATAGTATTTGTTATGGGTTTAGAAAAAATAATTACTTCTGACGCGGTTTGGCAGAGAATCAACCGAAGTTTTACATTTGTTTCTATGACCCGGGCCAAAGGGTGGTGTTTTTTGACTTCTTCAGGAGAACATGCGAAAGATTTTCTGGAAGAATACTCAAAAATAAGTAGAGATTTCCCCCATTTAAAATTTATATACCCTTCAAAAGTTCAAATGGAAAACATTCATAGGATAAATTACATCACAAAAGATGAAAAATCTAAAAGAGAATATTTTGAAGATATTGAGGCAATTAACAGGTTATTAGAAACAGGCAATACTTATTTTCCTCAAGAATTATTAAACAAATTAAAAGACAAACTAGACAGAAAAATTAGATAATGTCCTTGCCATTAATGGAAAGAATTGAAAAAGATATAAAAAAGATTTGCCTTTATTTACGTACCGAAGATTTCTTTATTGATATTCGTTTACCTATCAAAAACAAGAATATACTCTCTTCTACTCATACTCAAAAATTCTTAAAAAATAAAGAAAGTTATTCCAATTTTTTTAAAATTATATCTCAAGAAAATAATTATTTAGCAATGTTAAAAGATGGGAGTCTTGTAACTGCTTACTACGAATTTGAATCTAATAACATATTAAAAAAAGCGTCTTTAATTTACTATCCAAATCCAGGATTTATCCCCCAATCATTGGACATTTTTAAAGATTATTTATCTTCTAATTTTTACGAAGAAAATTCTGCGGATTTAAAAAGGGATTATTTGTCTAATTCCATTCGTGTAGATTTTAATAAGCAAGATCAAAAGGAAATTTATCATCCATGTTCTCATTTGCATATGGGGCTAGCTTCTTATAGAATTGCAATAGACAAATTTCCATTTTTTTCAGACTTCTTAGAATTAATCTTATTTTTAAACTATCCTTCTGAATGGAAGAATCTATTTTTAAAAGAGATGTCCCTTTTAGAATATATCCAAAAAAGAAAAAATTCTCTTATTAATCTCTCTTGCGATGGCAATCTTACTCCTTCAGAATTAAAATATCATTTTTTTAATTTTTAATTTTAGGGCGTAAACTTATTCTTTAAGGGGATACCATTTTTTATAGCATTATTATACGCTATCAGAAGCATGTTCTTAAATTTTATTTTTTCTAATGATTCTTTTATTATACTCAAAATTAATAAAATAGCTAGAAATAAAGACAAATTAATTGCTTGTAATACTTTCTCTTTAGCAATAAAATATCCCAAAATTGTGCTGATTATAATAGAAACAACTAAAAGAACTCTACCTTCTATATCTCTATTAATCGAGTTAATTAAATCACTAAGGCGATTTATCCCCCCTATTATTTCATAGTGGTCAAATCTGTTGGGGTCGTTTTTATTCATGGGAACTAATTTTGTAAAATCTTTAATCGAGTTCATAAATAAGTTATATTCTTTTGATATAAAAGTATTATCCTTCAAAATATATCTAAAACTCAGAAAAATCATTTAAACAAAATGAATAAGTAGTAGAAGATTTGTGTGTTTAGAAAAAAACAAATTTAAAGCTTTTAGTAGTTGTCTGCTGAAATTCTCGCCGAAGCTTGAATCTTACACAGCAACTCTATCAACGTCTTCTTCTTAGACGGCCTTAGTTGTCTCGTTTTGCGGATGGCTTCGAGCTTAGATGCATTCAGCTCTTATCCATACAATGCGTAGCTATGCAGCCTGCCAAATGACAACTGCTCACCAGAGGCATCCGAATCCCGTTCCTTTCGTACTAGAGATTCGTTCCACTCAGACAACAACACACCTAGTAGATATCATACAAACTGTCTCGCGACGTTCTTAACCCAGCTAACGATCCCTTTTAATACGTGAACTCCGGCACCCTTAGCCGCTTCTGCACGGCTAGGATAGGAAGAGCCGACAGCGATGTACCAAACCGCGCCGTCAATATGGACTATCGGGCGCGACAAGCCTGTTATCCTTGGGGTAACTTTTCTATCAGACACGGCTCCTATTAAATGAGCACGTGGGTTCTCTAGGCCCGGCTTTCACCTTTGCATTTTTTACTGTTCAAAATACAATCAGATAAGCTTTTGCCCTCGCACTCAACTCCAGATTTCCAAGCTGGATGAGCTTACCGTTGGGTCCTATCGATACATTTTCGACAGGGCACCGCCCCAGTCGAACTGCCCGCCAGCTACTGTCCTCATAAAGAGTAAGAAATCCTAAGGAGAGTGGGTAGTATTACAATGTTGCTCCACGTTTACCGAAATAAACGTCTCGACGCTCCTACCTATTCTGTGCATTTTCCTTAAGATCACAATAGCAAGTTGCAGTAAAGTTCCACAAGGTCTTCGCTTCCCACTAGGTGTCCGCGGCATTTTCGCCGCACAGTATTTTCAGAAGGTTCCAATTAGGGACAGTGACAACCTCGTTAAACCATTCATGCAAGTCGCCATTCAGACGACAAGGTATTACGCTCATTATTGTTACTCTCATTTTCATGACGACAAATCATTTCTGTTTGTTCTTTATATCGCTATAAAGGTCGGACTATATCTTATGTAATTAAATTACACTTGAGCGTGTAGTCTCTGAGGATTCTAGATACTTTGATATTGGTTTTCTATTCATTTGAGAAATTAATTTAGCAATTTTAGTTAGTCCTTCTTTTGTAAGGTGTTCTTTTTTATTCATTAAACTAATTACTTCTGAAAAAATTTCAAAATCTTTTCTTTTTGAAGTATTCAGTTTATATTTATTAAAAAATTTAATAATCTGGTTAAGATTATCTAAACCTCTCACTCTGAATTCTTTTCTTGTTCCATGAAAATCTATTCTATTGATTTTTACATCTCCAAAATTAAAATATTCTTTAATTCTATAAAGAGTACTTTCATCTTTTTCATGTTGAACAATTCTAAATTCAGGAAGAACTTGCCAACCTAATTTCATCCCATGAAGTTTATTGATAGAGATATGAAAACATCCTTCTCCATCAGTAAATCCAACAATCCAATTTGCATCTAGTCTTTCCTGCTGATTGTCTGCACTCATAATTGTTTTACGCGATCCAATTTTTTAAATTGTCGTCGTCATTTATGAGATACTCAGATATTCCAGCATTTGGCTCAATTTTCTTCATTGATTTAACTTTTTTAATCCTGTAACTTATCTCAACTATTTACTAAACTATAACTCTTGAAGCGTCATTCTCTTACGAGAATGCCGTAAAGCAGTCGTAATTGTTTACCTTAAGAGGGTCATAGTTACCCCCGCCGTTTCACGAGTCTTAGCTCCCTTGAAAAGGAGTTTGAAACACCGCGACTGGGCAGGTCTCACCAAGTATACAAGTCCTTTCGGATTAGCACTTGGCTACGTTTTTGGTAAACAGTCGGGCCATCTTTGTTACTGAGATCTAACTACGCCCTTACATTTCTGAAAAGACATAGATAGACATCCCTTAAACCGAAGTTACGGGACTAATATGCCGAATTCCCTTAATTGGTTTCACCTTTCATGTCTTAGCCTTCTCAGCTAGAGCACCAGCGTCGGTTGTAGGTACAGTTGATTGAATTAAGAGTGCAATCTTTTCACTGGCTCTTGGAGTCAACAATTTTGTTCAACAAGTTCGCTTACGTCTTAACATTACATTCGATAAACTTCTTTGTCAAAACACTCTTTAGAGTGCCTATTTATCCGAAAGCAAATCGCATTATATAAAATTCAATCAGTACAGGAATATTAACCTGTCCTCCATCACCATACTCGATTAAGATATGGCTAAGGTACTGACTAACCCTTGGCTAAAAGATATTGCCAAGGAAACCTTGCTCTTTCGACATTTTCCGTTCTCAGGAAAATCACATCCTACTATTGCCAGGATCATCATTGCTCATCGCTCCACACCTTCTTTCGAAGATGCTTCTGCGCAATGAACACGCCTGCTTACCCAGTCACTCATCTGAGTGCTGCCAAAGTATCGGTATTATGCTTCAGCCCCGTCCATTTTCAAGGCCTTGAACCTCAATAGGTGAGCTGTTACGCTTTCTTTGAATGATAGCTGCTTCTAAGCTTACATCCCTAGTGTCTCAGGTTCAGGACACTTTTCGTTACACTTAGCATAAATTTAGGGACCTTAACTTTGGTCTCCGTTGTTCCGGTCTCGGAAGTGTATCTTACATACACACCCTGTTTCTTATTTTACGCAATCGACAAATTCTGAGTTGGAAAGAACTTCGAAAGCAATAGCCCCTGCAAGTTCTATCCGTACTTTACCTCGTCGACAAACTAAATAAGACTATACGTAGGCATATTTCAGCAGGAACCAGCCATCGCCGAATTAGATAGGCTTTTCACCCCTATTCACAGATCATCCAAGTATATGTACGTAACACTAGTTCAGACCTCCATCCTTCTTTCGAAAGACTTCATCTTGCCCATGAATAGATCATCCGGCTTCAGGTCTAATCCACGTGACTAACGCCTTTTCAGACTTGCTTTCGCTTCGGTTACCCTATCAAAAGGTTAGCCTCGCCACATGAAAAAACTCCCTGGCTCGTTCTTCAAAACGCACGTTACAACCCCCATCTACTTGCGTAGAGAGAGCAGTAACTATTCTGTAACTGTTAGATTTCAAGTCTTTTAACCCTCGGTTAAGAGTACTTTTCAGCTTTCCCTCGCGGTACTAGTTCGCTATCGGACTTCGGTTATATTTAGGGTTAGCAGTTAATCCTGCCATATTCAGACCCCCAATCTGGGAGGCCCTACTCTTTGAAGAGCGACATATCAACTTGGTCTACAGGACTATCACCTTATAATGTGCGTCTTTCCAGACGACTTTGACTCGTTGACTTAGCCACTTATCTTCACCACATCTCTTGCCATCTTTCGACAGTAGATTCAGTTTGCCCTCTTCCCTTTTCGCTCGCTGCTAATAAGGGAATCATTATTTATTTTCTTTTCCAGCCGGTACTAAGATGTTTCAATTCCCGGCGTTCTTCCACACAAATAAATTCGTGTGCATTCGGAGATCTTGGGATCAAAGTTTGCATGCAACTCCCCCAAGCTTTTCGCAGCTTGCCACGTCCTTCATCAATACCGAAACCAAGCTATCCGCCTAACAGCGTTAATAGAATGTTTTTTTCTAAAAAAATACTTATTTAAATTAAGTGGGAAATCTTCTACTACTTATTTCATTGAGTATAAACTCTCTATACGATAAGAGATTTTGGGTCTCTCACCGATTGATAACAATTGCTTGTTATCGAGGATATTTTACATCTTCTCAGATGTTCATTTTTAGTGAATATGAGTCGTGATTGCATTATTGTCCATAGAAATTTATGGACCTGCCGAGAATTGAACTCGGAACTCCTCGGTGCAAGCGAGGTATTCTGCCGTTGGACTACAGGCCCTTAAATTAAAATAGACCCGATAGGTTTTTAAGGTTTTTTATTTGCCTTTTACGACGACAAATTAGTGCATATGAAGCAATCATTCAATTGAGTCAAAATTATTATCAAACCAAAAATATTTTATATTTTTTTAGGAGGTAATCCATCTGCAGGTTCCCCTACAGATACCTTGTGACGACTTAACCTACCTTGTCTACCTAAGATTCTCCATCGAAACGTTTCATCATAAATAAACTCGGTTGGTTTGACGGGCAGTGTGTGCAAGAGACAGGGACATATTCACCGTTCACTGCTAATAAACGATTACTACAGATTCCAATGTCATGAGGTTGGGTTGCAAACCTCAATCTAAACTGAGATAGACTTTATGGGATTAGCTTCTCCTCTCGGAGTTGCATCTCATTGTATCTACCATTGACGCGCGCGTGTCGCCCAGGGGATTCAGGCTGTACTCACCTAACGTAGCCCACACTTTCATCCTTGTTACCAAGGCAATCTGTATATTGTACACATGGTAAATATACATGTGGGTCTTGCCTGTTACCTGATTTAACAGGTCACTTCACAGCACAGGCTGACGTCGGCCATGCAACTCCTCTCAGCGTGTCAGGTAAGCCCTTCAGACTGACCTTCATCCTGCTGTCGCTCCTGGTGAGGTTCACGGTGTAGAATCTAATTGAACCGCACGCGTCACCTGTTGTAGTGTCTCCCCGCCAATTCCTTTAAGTTTCGGCCTTGCGGCTATACTTCCCAGGTAGCACACTCTTCGACTTCTCTACAGCACTAATACCTCTCGAAGAGGTACTAATGTTTAGTGTGCAGTGTTTACTGCTAGGACTACATGGGTATCTAATCCATTTTGCGCCCCTAGCCTTCATCCTTTACTGTCAGAACTGTCCTCGTGGAATGCCTTCGCTATTGTGAGTCTGCTCAAGATTAACACATTTTACCGCTACTTTGAACATACTTTCCACGTCTTCCAGTCTCTAGCTTAGCAGTATTCCTTGCACGCCTTACCCTTAAGAGATAAGATTTCACAAGGAACTTATTAAGCAAGCTACGGATGTTTTAGACCCAATAATGATGGCTGCGACTTGGACCGCTAGTATTACCGCGGCGGCTGGCACTAGTCTTGCCCAGTCCTTATTCGCCAAACTTTTTAAATTTAGCAAAAGCTTTTCAATTGAAAAGCACTCTGGCTCGCTTTGTCACGCTTGCGCGCATTGCAAAAGATTCCTACCTGCTGCACCCCGTAGGGCTGGGAATAGTGTCTCAGATTCCCTCTCAGGGCCTCTCCGCTAAGAGCCCTTACGGATCACAGGCTTGGTGGGCTATTACCCCGCCAACTACCTAATCCGCCGCAGCCCCATCCTTAAGCGCGAGTTTGAGAGATAAATCTTTCCAGGGTATATCTCCTATCAAGTATTATCCTCAGTTTCCCGAGGTTATCCTTGACTTAAGGGTAGGTTAGCTACGTGTTACTGAGCAGTTCGCCTTCTCTCGAAAGACTTGCATGTCTAAGTGCAAACCAGAGAGCCGCAGCCGCCAGCAGGATCAACTGGATTTAAACAAATCATAAATTACTATCAATGACGAATGTAATTTCATTGCGCATTTTCGATACAAGAATCAAAAATACTTCACACAATTTTCCTAACTATTGGCTCGACATAAATTATTATTAGAACTACAACTGAATGACTGCTTCATATACATCATACTTTAATGTTACGATCTTCTTACAATGCGTATTTCTTAAAGTACTCATTCTAATTATAAGTTCTTCAGAAAAAAGAGATTTATAAACCTTTCTAATACCTTGTCCTCGGTAAAAATATTTTCTGCATTCGAGAAGAAGATTTTTATTTATCTTTTGCTTTTATTGTAATGGTATACTCAAATTCTTCACCATCTTGATAACCTGCTTGTGCAGCAGCAACGCAGATATTCACTGAAAAATCTGGACTCATAAAAGGCAAAATACTTTTTATTTCTGCATGATATCCATCAAAATGTTGAAATGGACTATTTTTTGAAGAACCTAATCTGAATGATCCTTTTCCTTTTGTTTCAACAACTTTATCAGAAATATCTTTTGCAGAATATGCTCTTCCTTCTTCTAAATCGGAATTTTCTACAACCTTTAATCTTTTTACCTGACTCACTGTAGGAATAGGATAACCCCCCATATTCCCTAATTTGTGATTAATAGGATGAACCCATTCCTCCAAAGCAAATTGTAAAAAACTTGTACCGCCTTCTTTTACTGTATTTATGCCCCCAAAATATCCTTGTAAATGATATTTAAAGCCATTTGTACTTGGTGCAGTAGAAGTATCGATCATTATCTCAATTCTTTCCCCATATTGTAATTTCATTCCCTCAAGTTCGTCAAGACTAATTCCCATTATATTTTATTCCTGCTCAACTCCCTTTTCTTTGTCTTCATATAAAACATATACTCTGGGCATTTGGAATTGACTAATCTTGTTAATAAAATCAGGGCCTATTCTTTCAGCTTCTTTATGTATATCTAATGAATTATTTCCTGAAGAAGTAATTCTCAAACCATAATCCCCCACTTTTTGATAAAATCCAATAAATTCATCATGTACAATTCTATCCCCCATGTGGTATGTAGCGTTAATAATTAGAGGAGTTCCTACTGGAATATTACCTAAAACTTCTTTAAGTTCATCAAGACTAATTGCCATGTCTTTTAATCCTCTTTTATTCTTTTAAAGATTATTATATTTTAAAGAACATATTCCTATTCGACAATTTTTTGCAAATAATAAAATTTAAAAAGGAAATTTAATTTTTCTATATCAAGAGAGGTTAAAAGATGGATGCAGGTGGAGTTCAAAAGAGGATGAATGAGATTCAAGCTAATTCTATGAATGATGATGCTTTTCAAAATGCTCTGGGAAAATTATTCTCAGGTAAATCAGGTTATAGGCCTGTAATTGAAACAAGACAAGTGATTATTCATTGTAGCAACTGTGGAAAAATGCTTGAAGACACTCAGAAATTCTGTGATGAATGTGGAACAAAAGTTGTTAAAGCATAATTTTTGATTATAACAAAAATCAACTTAATGATAATTATATCAAACATTTTTTATTAACTTATAAAATTTATATTTTCTTTAAAATTATTTTAAACTAAGAATTAAACTCCGAATTCAGCGTCGACTCTTCTTGTCTTTTCTTCAATTCTTCTTTCTGCTGGTGCATCTTCTTCTGCTGTCCACCAATCTAAATCTGGAATATCCGCTTCAATTTCTCTTGCTTTACAATATCCTCTAGCAAGAAGATAGAAAATAACCCCTAAGCTTTTTCCGCTTTTGTTATTTCCAATGATTATTTTATCTGCTCCTTTTGAAAAGTTGTTTGTATCACATATTAACATTATTTTCTTTCCTGCTCTTAATGTGTCATGTAATGCATTTTTGTCAAGCCAAGAATCTACAATAATTGTTAATTCATTCTCAAAGAAATCTGGCAATGCTGTATTTGTTAAAACTCCAGCAGGATATTTCTTTGTGAAAACTTTAATTCCAGTAAGTTTAGAAAACATAATTGCTGTTCTCCATCCAGCTTGTCTTTTACAGATAAGTACAACTTCAGAAGGTGCGAATTTTGACAAATAATCAATTCCTTCTTTTAATTTCTCATCAATGATATCTGTGTTAAAAATAGCTAATCCATCAGCTCTTCTTCTATAAACAAAAGGTTTCATAGTTGGAGTTACTGCTCTTGTTCCAAGATAAATTCCCGTTTTAACATAATCTTCTAAAGGAATAAGCATGTCTGTTCTTTTTTTGACTTTAACTTTTTCTTTCAAGTCTTCTGTACTTGCAACATCAACTTTTCCTTTAAGTTTTTCTAATTTTTCAAGGAGTTTTTTCTTTTTTTCTTCAATATCTTTTTCTTGAGTAGTAGATTCTGCTTCTGCTTGCTTAACTAACTCTTCACCTTCTAATTCTTCAGATTTTTCCTCTAGAACTATCTCTTCTTCTGAGGTTTCTTCTGTTTGTTTTTTCTTTGCCATAGTATTTCAGAGAAAAAGTATATTTTTAAAGCTTTTCAATTAAAAATAAAGAATTATAAAATTGTATTCTAATCCGATAAACCTTAAATATAAAGTTCTCTTTAAAAAAAGATGCAAGTATTCTTAATAAGGCATGGGGAAACACTAGAAAATACACAGAAGATTATTCAGGGACAATCAGTTGGTGGTGAGCTTTCTGCCCAAGGAAAGATTCAGATGAAAGAGATCGCTAATCTCGTAAAAGATAATGTACTTGAAGTTATTTATTCTAGTGATATAAAACGGTCATTAGACAGTGCAGAGATAATTTCAAAAGAACTTGGTATTATCAAGATTGTCCCGATGAAAGAACTAAGAGAAAGAAACTGGGGGGAATTTGAAGGAAAAACTGAAAACGAATTAAACTGGGATGCAATTAAGTCCGATTATTACGCTGGAACAATTAACCCCCCAAAAGGAGAATCCCTCAAAGAATTCCAAGATCGTGTTACGACTTTTTTAAATTGGTTAAAATTTCAAAATTATAAATCAATAATTTTAGTGACTCACAAGAATTTTATGAAAGAATTAATCTTCCTTTTACAATCTAAACATATAATGGTAACATCAATCTCAGATAAAAAATGGGATTACCAATTTGAATTATAGTTATTTTAAGTTTTTTTCAATTTCAACAAGCCTTTTTATTTTACACTCTCTTTCTTTTCCTGTTATTCCGCATTTAAAAAAATCAGCCCCAAATCCAAATGCTAAATCAGCGAGGACTGTTTCTTGAGTTTCTCCACTTCTATGTGAAAAAACTAATTTAATATTATTCTCCTTTGCAATTTCGCATACTTCTTTAACTTTAATTAAAGAACCAATTTGATTAGGTTTTACAATTAATGCATTAATACTTTTTATTTTTATTGCTTTTTCCAACCTTTTTGGATTCGTTGTTGTTAAATCATCTCCCACAATTAATTTGTTAGGAAATCTTTCTAAAATAAGTGCAAAACTTTCAAAGTCATTTTCTTCAAAAGGGTCTTCTATATAATAAATATTAAAATTTTTTATTAAATTAGTCAAGTATTCCAACTGTTCTTCTTTTGTTCTTTTAAACATCGGATTCCCATAGTTGTATCCTCTATGTTTGTAAAAACTCGAAGAAGCAACATCTAATCCTAAAGGTAATTGTGCTTTTTTTAAAACTTCTAAAACTTCTTTTTCATTTAAACTAGTCATCCAAGCATCTTCATCATTTGTTTTTCCATTAAAACTTTTTTCTGTTTGAGCTAAAATGGTTTTAATTTCTTTTTTTGCACTTTTGTTTTTTTCTTGAGACTTTTCAATTGTTTTTTCATCTGGAATAATATGGAATTCTTGGAAAGTTGGTTTTCTTTCTTGACTAGAGTGTTCTCCGCCACCAATACAATTTCCGACGAGCCTTGGCATTTTTTTTGAACTTAAATTAATTAATTGCCAAATTTCTTTTTTCTGTTCTTTTGCAATTGCTTTTAAGATAGCAGATTCAAGAGCAAATAAAGTGTTTGCTCCAACTTGTCTATCCACAATGTCCTCAACTGACTTTAAATCATCAAATTTTTCAATTATCTCTTTAGAAAAGTAATCACTTAGCTGCTTCACTTTTTTTATGTCTTCTTCAAGACTTTTTTGATAACTTTTTGCTTCATATTTTCCAGTAGATTTGCCATTCGGAGAAGAAGCATTAAATTCCCCAACATTTGTTTTTATAGTTACAGAAATTGTTTTCTCTTTTCTAGAATCTAAGATTGATTTCGCTGAAATCTCTTTAATAATCATATAATGAAAAGAATTTTATAATATAAAAAGGTAATGAATAATTAGAAATAATTTTTACTCACTTTCACTTTCACTTGAGTCTTCTTCAATTTCATCTTCAGGTGTAGCTAATTCCATTATTTCTCCACCTTCAGCATTAGTATCTTCTTCAGCAAGGCTTTCATTACTTGCAGTTACTTTTTGTGTTCTTCTCAATCTTTCTTCTTTCTTTTCAGGGAAAGGTCTTTTTATTGAGATAGGAAGAATATCTGAATTCAATTCAATTTCTGCAATCTTTAAAGCATCGTAATTTACTCTTTCTAAATCTTCTTGAGAAATCTTAATTAATAATGGGGCATTCATAGAAATTTGTAATGCTCTTGCGCCCAAAATTCTTGCTGCTTCGTACTTAGTAAATCCTTTTAGCATTATTTTTTAATTGAATCTATCCTTTTATTTATTTCCTTTTCTGCTTTTCCAGCTAATTCTAAAGCTTTTCCGAATTCCTCGACAGTGAATTCTCTTGCTTCGCCTTTTTGTAAAGAATAAACAATTCCATTTGCACTGCAAACAGTAACTCTTGTTTCACTAATATCTTCTTCTTCTTTTGTTGGATCGATAACTAAACTATTTCCTATTTTGTGAACAGTAATTGAAATAGGTGTTTCTTTTGAAAGAGGAATATTTTTATCTGTCCAATGTCCAAACTTTGTTTTTCCTGAAACTTCATCGTATTCTGGAATCTTTGCATTTTTCAATGCAGCAATTGCACCTATTCCAGCAGCATCTAATAAATTTCCATCATCATTTATAGAATAAATATCTACCATTACATTCCAAACTTTTTCTCCTTCTTTTATACATAATTTTGACAAGTCAATAAAATGACTTTCTCTAATTCCTCTATCAATTACTCTTGCTAATTCTAATGATCCAAATGGTTGAGGCCCTAAGTCTAATCTTGATGAACTCATTGTTAAGAATTCCGCTGTTACCATTAAATTTCCTTCCCCTTGTGAATCAGCATATGGTGTAGCAACATCTAATTTTATTCCTACTAAAACCTCTGTTTTTCCTAACTTAACTCTTGCACTTCCTTCTGCATTTTTTGAAACTCCTAATTCAATAGTTAAATCTCTAAATTCATCTTGTTTTCTATCGTCGAATCTCTTTCCTTGAGAAAGATATTGTCTGATTCTTTGTGCTGTTAAATCTGATGTTGTATTCATTGTATATCTCCTGCAGCATCTTTCAATGCTTTCATTTGAGCTTCATGTATTGTTTTTCCTGCTTCTTTTGCAAGGTCAAATGTTTCCATCAATTGTTTCATTGGAATGTTTCCATCTAATTGAATATGAGTTATTTTTCCTTCACCTGTTAATGTTATTGGGATATCTGTTGGCCCTTCTCCTTCTTCCCAATCTTCTTCTTCCTTAATTAAATCTGTAACTAATTGTTTGTCTAATTTTCCAATTGAAACACTTGTTACTAAATCTTTCATTGGTATTCCAGCATGTGCTAAAGCCATTGCAGCAGCATTAATACCTGCACATCTTGTTGAAGCATTTGCTTGGATTACATTAATATGAACATCAACTACTTGGCCTGGAAATTCATCAATCATTACTACTGGTTGAAGTGCCCATTCAGTAATTTTACTAATTTCTTGACTTCTTCTACTTGGTCCTGGCCTTATTCTTTCTGTAACTGAAAAACTAAGCATATTGTAAGTACATCTTAATGTTCCCTTTTCAGGATTTTGAGAATGTTGTGGATGCATTTTCTTAGGTCCGTAAACAGCAGCAATTGCTACAGTATCTCCGAATCCAAAGATAGCACTACCATCTGCATTTGGAACAACTCCAACTTTAGCAGTGATCTTTCTAAGTTCGTTTATTTTTCTTCCATCTGGTCTTTTAAATTCACTCATTGTTTTTTCTCCTTTTGTTCTTTAAACCATTTAACCATTTCTTCTGTTAAACCTTGCATTGTTGAATTTTCAGCAACATATAAAATTGCTTTCTTTGCGAAAAGCTCATCTTCAATGTTATCTCCACCAATCCAGATAAAACCATTTTGTCCAACTGTAATATGACATTTTGTTTCATCTTTTATTAATGAAATCATGCTTCCTTCTTTTCCAATAACTCTTGGAACTTTATTAGGATTTATTTCAATGATTATTCCATCCTCTAATGTTCCTAATCCTTTTAACTTTAAGGTTAAATCAATTCCTCTTTTGTTCATTGAATATATTTTTGCAACAACCATATCTCCAATATCCATAACTTCTCTTAAATCATCTTTGTTAACATATCTTGGGATTTCCATAAGAGAAAGGAATGCTCCATCAGCAGTGTTAATATCAATAACCCATCCATTGAATGTTACATTTTCAACTTTTCCAATAACTACATTTCCTCTTCTTGGTTGATAAACTCCAGTTAAAGGAATAACTCTTACAAGTTTATTTGATTCCTCAACGAGTCCATATCGAATAGAAACTATACTATCGTCTCTTTTTTCTGTTCCTTCTCCAGGTAAATAACTATCTCCTTTGAATATAACTTCTCCTGGTATTACAATATTTCTGTCTGTCATTTTAATCTTTAATTTCCTCGGTAACCGCTGCTCCGTGGGTTGCTGAATTTAGTCTGTCAAAGAAATCCATTATCATTCCCGCAGGAACACTAACGACGACTTCTAAACTTCCATCATTCATCCAAGTTTCTTCTTCTTTATACTGAATTATGGTATTATAAACTTTTCCTGTGTACATTGCAGGAATAGATATTTTTATTTTCTTAGTCTCTGATCTTATTGGAAGTACTTTACTTAACTGTTCCATAATATCTTTTATTTGATTTTCTATTGGAACATTCTTAATATTGACATGTGCTTCTTCTAATGCCTTTGAAATTCTGTCTGGTGTATGGGGATTTCCTGTTTGGGGATTAATTGTATTTTTTGAAAGAAAGTCAATAACTTGCTTAACTTTTTTATCTCTTTCCTCGTCCCTATAATCTTGAGTAACTAAAATTTCTCCATTTTTTACAATCTTTTTTCCAATTTCTAAAACATCGGTTGTTCCAAAACAATCTTCTAAATCGGATCTAGAGGCAACATCTCCTCTGCTTGTATCTTTGAATATTTTGTCTCCACCAATTTCAAGCCAATCAGATTGCCCTTTCTTGAATTTTAATGCTTCATCTAAATCAACAATAACTTCAAATGGTTTTCCTTTTTGTTTTATTCTTGCTGTTGTTTGAGTCATTTTACAAACTCCTGAAGTTCTTTATCGTAAAGTCTTTTCAATTCCCCTGTTTCTTTATCAATATAACAAACTTCAAATCTTTCTATATTAAATTTTTTATCTTCAACTTGTTTGAACATTTCTAAAACCATTTGTACTCCTTTTTTTATTGTTAAAGAAGAGGTATATTTTTCTCTTAACATTTCTTTAAACTTCTCATCATTTTCTCCAATAGCAGTAGCCTTATAAGAAAGGTAGTTTCCTGTAACATCGCTGGTGTACAATTCTGGTTTTTTATCATTATTAATTCCAGCAACCATTAAAGAAACCCCAAATGGTCTTGCTCCACCATATTGTGTAAACTGTTGTTGTAAATTAGCAATTTCTTTTATAATTAATTCTGGTTCTATTGGAGAATCGTATGTTATTCTGTTTTGCTGAGCTGAAACTTGTGCTTTTTCAATTAACACTCTTGCATCAGAAACAATTCCAGCAACACTTGAAATAATATGAGAATCAATTTCATAAATCTTATTTGCAGATTTTGGAAGAACTAATTTGTCTTCAACTCTTAAATCTGCCACAATAAAAACTCCATCAGCACATGTTACGCCAACACTTGAACTTCCAAGTCTAACTGTTTTTTCAGCATATTCTACTTGTAGTAAATGCCCTTGAGGAGAGAACATAGTGGCTGTTCTGTCATAACCCATTGCTTGATGTTGTATATCTAAAGGTATATCCATTTTAAATTTGGAGAAATTTATAATTTAAATGTAATTTTTGTTTTTTTCTCTAATTTTTAAAGGATTTATCTGTTTTTAAAGTTTTTCTTAGGATTTTTCCTTTATTTTTGACTTAACCCTTTCAAAGTTCCAGAAACTTTCTTAATTTCTATCTTTTTAGGCCAGATACATAAAGAAGCTCTTACTTGATTAACCATCTCTCTATTAATTGAAATTATTGCCTTTTCTTTGTCAAATTTAATGAAATTTAATCCTGTTTTTGACATACCTAAAATCCCAATAAACTCCAAGATAGCTTTTTCAATTTCTTCTCTTAAATTTTCACCATAAACAAGAATATACCTTTTTCTTTCTCTCATTGAGGGTTTTAAGTGTTTTATTGGCCTTTTTGCTTTCATAATAAAAAATAGTCTTTATTAAATATAAATCTTTATATTTGCTGTTTTATAGTCAGATTTATGCTAGAAAAAAAAGTGGATCCTGCTAAACTTGTAGGAAAAATATTAAAAGTAAAACCGTATCAAAATTTTCCTTCAACTATTTATAAAAATGATCATGGCGATTATGAACTAGCTGTTAGAATAAGTAACCGGGATATATTAGGAATCCCTCTTTCTATTTCACCTGAACCAAGAAAAGTAATAATCGGCCAGGACATCTTCTCAAATTATAAACTCCTTGGTTTAATTATTCCTTTTGCTTATTCTAATGATAATTTCGCTGCAGATGGATTTGAAAAAAGAAAGGGGCTTTTTGATTCTGAAACTACATCAAGGGATCTTGATAACACTTCTTCTTAGTTAAAATATTTTTTCTTAAAAGACTTTTTAAACTAGTTCTTCTACTTTATGTTAGAAAAAAGATGGAAATTTATACTATTGGTGGATTTAATGAAGTTGGAAAAAATATGACTGCTGTAAAAGTAGGCGAAGATGTTTTTATTTTTGATTTAGGTTTTTTCTTGCCAGCAATAGTAGAATTACAAGAGCAAGATCCACAATTAAAAGAAGGTTATTCTGAAAAAAAATTGAGAAGTATTGGTGCTTTTCCAGATGATTTAATTTTAGATGAACTTGGTCTAAGAGATAAAGTTCGTGCAATATTTTTAGGTCATGCTCACTTAGATCATATTGGTGCTGTTCCCTATTTGGCATATAGGTATGATGCCCCAATTGTCGGAACTCCCTTCACAATTGATGTACTAAAAAAAATAATGGAAGATGACAATATAAGAATTTACAATTCATTAAAGACTGTTAATCCTAACTCTTCTTTTACAGTTAAAGGAAAAAATACAAACTACCAAGTTGATTTTATTAATATTACACATTCAACCCCCCAAACTTCTATGATTGCATTACACACACCAGAAGGAATTGTACTTTATGCAAATGATTTTAAGTTAGATGATAACCCTGTTCTTGGTCTTCCACCAAATTATGAACTATTAAAAAAATTAGGAAAAGAAGGAATAAAAGTCCTTATTGTTGATTCTCTTTATTCTAATGCGGAGATAAAAACTCCTAGTGAAAAAATTGCTCGTGCATTAGTTGAAGAAGTTTTACTAACAATAAAAAATGAAAATTCTGCAATATTTATTACAACTTTTTCTTCACATATTGCAAGATTAAAAAGTATTGTAGATTACGGAAAAAAATTGGATAGAGATATTTATTTTATGGGGAGAAGTTTGAAAAAATATGTTTCCTCTTCTATTGATGTGGGTATATGTCCTTTCCAAAAAGATATTCATTTAACAAGTTACAAAAGACAAGTTGAATCTGTTTTAAAAAAAATACAAAAAAATAGAGAAAACGCTTTAATTGTATGCACAGGACATCAAGGAGAACCAGGAAGTATTATGGATAAACTTTCAAGAGGAGCGATGTCCGATTTCAGATTTAAATCAGGAGACAATGTTATTTTTTCTTCAAAAACAATTCCTACTCCTGTTAACTTTGAAAATAAATCTCAATTAGACAAAAGATTAAAAAAATCAGGAGTAAGAATCTTTGATAATATTCATGTTTCAGGTCATGCAGGTAGAGAAGACTTAAGAGACTTAATTTCAATGATTCATCCAGAGCATATTATTCCTGCTCATGGAACAACAGAACAATTAACCCCTATGTTAGAATTAACAAGACAAATGGGCTACAAACCTGGAAGAAATTGCCATTTAATGAATGATGGCCAAAAAATAAAATTATAAAAATTTTATAAATCCTTTATTCTATATTATTATATCAAAAATGGTAAATGAAGAAGTTCTTGGTGGTTTGATTTCTGGTTTAGAAAGAGGAGAGTCTCTTAAAAAAGCAATGGTAACCTTATTTAATGCTGGTTATAAAAAAGAAGAAATTGAAGAAGCAGCAGCTATGGCAAATCAATTAGGGATAAAACAAAAAATAATTCCTTTAAAAGTTATTCCAGAAAAAATGAATCCAGAAGATAAAGGTGAAACAAAAATAGACGGAATAAATGCTTCTCAAGTAAATCCTCAAACTTTCGGAGCAGCAATAAAAACTCCAGAAGCAATTAAAGCTCAACAGCCATCATTTGAACCAAGATTAACTCCTACAAGTACAAAGAGACAATCAGAGAATGCTCCAAAATTAAATTCTTCAAAATCAGTTCAGAAAGTTTCAAATTATACTGACAAAAGTTCTAAAGAAAAAATGATGATTTTCCTTTTAATTGCTTTATTAGTTTTCTTAGTTGGGGTGTTAGTTGCGATTTTTATGTTTAGAGAAGAATTAATTAACTTTTTTAGTTCTTATTTTGTTTCAACCTCATGACAATTTATCAACCTGCAGAGGATTCTTATTTAATGTCTAGAATTCTTAAAGAGCAAATTCCAGATATTCTCCAATTAAATCCAGAATTAAGATTTTTAGAAATAGGGGCAGGAAGTGGAATTCATTTAGAAACTGCTTTTAATTTTGGAATAAAAAAAGAAAATATTTTTTCATGCGATATAGACCAAAAATCAGTTTCTCACTGTAATGTGCTGGGATTTAATTGTATTTATTCAGATTTATTTGAAAATGTAAATGGGAAGTATGATATTATAATTTTTAATCCCCCCTACTTGCCCCAAGATCCTAAAGAACCAAAGGAATCTCAAGTTGCAACAACAGGCGGAAAAAAAGGAGATGAAATAATCCTTAAATTTTTACAACAAGCAAGAAATTACTTAACTAAGGGGGGGAAAATTTTCCTTATTACAAGTTCTTTAGCTCCTGAAATTAACTTTGAAAATTTAAATTATTCTGCAAAAGAAATTGGTTGTGAAAGTCTTTTCTTTGAAAGACTTTGCATTTGGGAAATAACTACAAAATAACTTTATTATAATAATTCTTATAAAGATAACATATGCAATTTAAACATGAATGACAGGCAAGATTCTTTAAAAGGTAAGTTAATAGAAGTAAGAAATTTTACTCTTCCTATTAATTCTTTACAAGCTTCCATTGATGCAGCAAGACTAACTCTTGACATAGGAAACAGTTGTACTTTTTCAGATAATTTTTTAGGAGACGTTCCCCAACAGTATTTTGGTAAAGAAGTTAGGTTTCAAGTTTATCTTTATAATGATTATAAAAGAAGAGTTCAAGTAAATGCCCAAAAATTATCTTGTGAAAAGTTTGAACCCGTAGAAGTTTATTATGAATTTGCTATTTAATTATCTCTTAATATCTTTCCAACTTTTATTCTTTTTTATCAAATCTGCTGTCTGAGGATATTGTTCTTCTAAAGTTGTTCTTTCTTTTTGATAAAATATTCCTAATGGGATTTTTGTATTTGCATTTACCCCATTATAATCAAACTCATCTGCTTTTTCCATAGCAAGTTTTAAATTAGTTTTATCATGCCCCAATTTTTCTAGAGGATAAGTTTTTTCTTTATACCCTTTGTCATTATGAAAAATAATACAAGGTTGTAATACTTCAATGAAGGCAAAGCCTTTGTGTTTCATTGCTTCTCTGAAAACATATTCAATTTGGTCTTTCTCAGCAAACACCCTTGCAACGAAACTTGCTCCAGAGCAAAGCATTAATCTTATTGGATTAATTGGATTTAGTTTAACTCCTAAAGGATTTGTTTTGTCAACATAACCTTGTTCTGTTACAGGAGTTGGTTGAGCAACAGTCAAAGCAAAAACTTGATTATTGTGCACAAAATATTTGAAATTAGTATTATATCTTGCAGCATAAATTAAATGTTCCATCCCTTCTGCATAAGCATCTCCATCTCCAGAAAAAGCAATTAAATTAAGATTAGGATTTCCTATTTTCATTCCTAAACATGTAGGCAACACTCTTCCATGTAAAGTATTTATTCCATTTAAATTTACATAATCAAATATTTTTGCATGACATCCAATTCCAGCAACAATTGCAAAATCTTCTTTTTTCTTTCCATTATTAATTTGTTCCAAAATTCCAGCTTTTATTCCAGCAAGTATTTGAAAATTGTAACATCCAGGACACCAAGTAGGAATTATGGGGGTATTTAGATTTGGAATTTTATTTTTTGTTGTCATTTTAATTTCTCCCAATCTTTTTTTAATAAACCATAAGACAAATCTGTTTTTATTTTTCCATCTGATTTACAAATCATGGCTTCTGGATGTCTTCCTTCTAATTTAAATCCAAACTTTTCAAGTAATCTTCCAGAAGAAGGATTTCCTTCAAATACTTTCGCCTCTATTCTTCTTAATTTTAACTTTTCAAATCCAAAATTTAATATCTCTTTGAGTGCTTCACTACCATATTTTTTATTCCAATAATTTTCTCCAAGCCAATATCCCACTTCCGCGGTTTTATTTTGAGAGGAAATATCCAATCCAATACCTCCAATAACTTTTTTATTTTCTTTTAATCCAATAGCAAAAGCAAATTTTTCTCTTTTCTTTTCTCTTTGTCTCTTTAAATTAAGTTTAATCCAGTCATTAGAATCTTTTTTTGTATAAGGATAAGGAACCACTAAAAGCCATTTAGTAACATTTAGATTGTTTATATTTGCCACAGAATCTTTCTCATCTCCTTTTTTCCATTCTCTTATAAGCAATCTTTCTGTTTCAAATTTCATTTTTTCTTTACCTTCCATGTGCAAAAATGAGGACTATTTGAAAATCTTTTATAATACTCGGGGTATTGTCTTTTAGATTCTTTTGTAGGAAAAGCATCTTCGTAATCAACTATCTCAAATCCATTCCCAACTAATAATTTAACAATTGTTCCATATGTTTTATGATGGTGTGCAATCTTTCCAGTTTTTTCTTTTTTGCCCCAAATTTCATTTTTCCAGTCTTCATTAAAATAATCATTAACTTCTCTAAACTTTTTAAAAAACCATACTTTTGTCTTAAGTTTATATGTAACCGGATTATAAGTAGAAAAAACTAAAATCCCGTCTTTTTTTAAAATTCTTTTTATTTCCTTTAAAAATATATTCCAATCTTCTATATGGTCAAAAATTAATGTTGCTAAAACAACATCAAATTCCGAGTCTTTATACGGGAACTTTTTAGTTATGTCTCCAATTTTAAATTCTATATTTGGATTTTCTTCTTGTGCAATTTTTATTGATTCTTCAGATATGTCTATTCCCCTAACTTTTGCACCTTTTTGTGTTAAAATTTTTACATAAAATCCAGGCCCACACCCCAAGTCTAAAACTTTTTTATTTTTTACTGTTCCCAAAACTTTTAATGTTGTTGGCATTTCTAAATTTGTATTAAAAAAATCATTTATTCCATTTTTCCCTTTTCTCATCTCATAATATTCTCTTGCAAGTAAATTATAAGTTTTTTTCACTTGTTCTGGTTTCATTTTATTCTCTTTTTAATTTCCTCTTTTAATTCATCTGAGAAAAATGATCTTCCGTCATATCTCAAAATTATGTTCTTTTCCGGAATAATAATTCCTGTTTTTTGTGCAATTAATTTTCCTAATTGCGCTGTTGCATTATTTTCTACTAAAATTAGATTTTTCCCCTCTATCTCTTTTTTTATTTTATCTGAAAATGGTTCTAAATAAAGAGGTTGTAAATACTCCACATTCATTCCTTTAATTGCATCAAGTATAGCTCCTTTAGTGCTTCCCCATCCAATAACTAAATTCTTTGATTTTTTTCCATAAATCTTAAACTGACTAAATTTCTTTGTCTCATTAAAAATTTCTTTCTGTTTCTTTAACCTATTCTCAACGTTTTTCTTTATTATTTGAGCATCTTCTGTTGCACATCCAAATTTATCCACTTCATAACTATTATATCTTTTGAGAGAAGTGTTTCTATTTACTCTAATTAATTTAACTTTATCTGAAGAAGAGTAAGTGCTTTCTGCTAAGTGTTTATCGCTTAGTAAAATTACTGGAATCCCAAATTTCTGGCTAAAATAAAATGCCTGATTTGTTAATTCAAGGGATTCATTAGGATCTCCTGGTGCAAGTACTATTCTTGAAAATTCTCCATGTCCCGAATAAAGTGCAGCATCCAAATCTCCTTGGCCAGTATAGGTCGCAACACCTGTCGATGGGCCTGGACGAGAAGCAAGATAAATAACTAAAGGAACTTCTGCAATGCCTGTTAAACTTAATGCTTCTGTCATTAAATCAAATCCTCCTCCGCTTGTTCCAATCATAGCTTTTGCGCCTGTAATAGAACTTCCTATTCCAGCATTGATTACTGCAATTTCATTTTCCAATTCTAAAACAATATGATTATTTTCAATTTGTCTTTCTGCAAGCTCCCCAAGTACATTTGTTGCAGGAGTCATGGGGTATGCAAAATAAACGTCTAATCCCGAGTCTATTGCTCCTTGTGAAACTCCCTGATTTCCATTTAAAAAACTTAATTTATTTTTATTAAATACTACTTTACAAACTATTTTCTTTTCTTCTTCATACCCTTCTTTTGCCTCTTTCATATTCTCCTCTAAACTTCTTTCTAACTCATTTAACTCCTCTTCTAGCCATTTGAAGTTCATACATAATATCTTGAAAAGCCTACCTGCAAAATACATATTTCCTTTTCCTTCTCCAGAAATTATTTCTCCGTTTTTCTTTAATTCTTTTTTATGAGAGTCAATTGTATTTTTATCTAAAGCTACAATTAAATCAACTTTTGAAGGGTTACTATAAATCGAATTTTCAGAAAAAGTCAGAATATTAAAGTTATGCCCTCCCCTAATTAAAGATTGATAATCTCTTGAAAGGAAAACATAATATCCTTGTTTTATCAAAGCCTTGCCTAAAATGTTAGAAAGTATATTTGTTCCTTGACCTGCTTTTCCACCGAAGAGAATAGTAAATTCCATTTTATTTTATATCACAATCAATTTTATATATCTCTTTATTTATTCAAGATTATAAACTTTTTTGATAACTTGGCATTGCCATCAAAAAATATTACTATGGTAAGATTTGCACACATTTCAGATGTCCATCTTGGGGGATGGAAGCAGAAACAACTTCAAGATTTGAATTTTCAATCTTTTAAAAAAGCAGTTGATATTTGTATCGAGAAAAAAGTAGATTTTATCCTATTTGCAGGAGATTTGTTTGATTCAGCTTATCCACCTATAGAAATCCTTAAAGAAACTTTTTATGAATTCAAACGTCTTAAAGAAGCGAAACTACCTTGTTTTATCATAGCAGGTAGTCATGACTATTCTATTTCAGGAAAAACCTTCTTAGATGTTTTAGAAAAAGCAGGTTTTTGTAAAAACGTTTGTAGTATTGAAGAAAACAAAGATAGGATTATATTAAACCCTGTAATTCACGGGGGAATCGCAATTTATGGTTATCCGGGTAAAAAATCTGGCTTGGAAATTGCAGATTTAAGAAAAATTAAATTTAATGACTCTCCTGGAATGTTCAAAATATTTATGTTGCATACAACTATTGACAAAGCAAAAGGAACTCTTCCAATTGATGCTTTAGAAACAGATTTACTCCCACAAGCAGATTATTATGCATTAGGGCATTTACATATTGACTTTCAATATCAAAACTTTGTTTATCCTGGCCCGATATTTCCGAATAATTTTCAAGAACTTGAAGACTTGGGTGGCGGAAGTTTTTATATTGTAGACACAGAAAAAAATATTTCTCTTGAAAGAATAGATCTAAAAATTAAAGATATAGTTTCAATAAATCTCGAAGTAAAAAACTCTACAACTGCAACAGGCCAAATAATTGCCGAAATTGATAAGAGGGACGTAGAAGATAAGATAATCTTATTAAGACTAAGGGGAGAATTAGAAAATGGTAGCATTTCAGATATAAAATTTTCTCAGATTGAAGAAGCAGTTTCTAGAAAAAAAGCATATTTTCTTTTAAAAAATACGCATGACCTTAAAACAAAAGAAGTTGAAATGAATGTGGAAATAAAAAATATAGATAATATTGAAGGAGAAGCAATTGAATTATACTCTAAACAAAACCCAGTTGACTTTAACAAATTTATTCCCCAATTAATAAACTCACTTTCAATTGAAAAACAGGAGGGAGAAAAAATAGAAAGCTTTACAACGAGACTAATAGAAGACTCTAAAAAAATCTTAAAATTCTAATGGACATAAAAAAAATAATTTTGGATAATATAAGAAGTTATGAACATCAAGAAATTGAATTTTCAACAGGCTCTACTCTTTTGTCAGGAGATATTGGTTCTGGAAAAACATCAGTTCTTTTAGCAATAGAATTTGCACTTTTCGGTTTGCAACCAGGGCAAAGAGGATCTGGTTTGCTTAGGAATGGAAAAATAGATGGTGGAGTAACTATAATCTTCGATGTAGATGGCAGAGAGATTACAATTGAAAGAAAATTAAAAAAAGGAAAAACAATATCCCAAGATTATTGCTCTATTACTATAGACGGAGAGAGAAAAGAATTGTCTGTTACAGAATTAAAATCTAAAATTCTTGAACTTTTACAATATCCTCCAGAATTTGCAAAAAAGCAAAATATATTATACACATTTACAGTTTATACTCCCCAAGAAGAAATGAAACAGATTATTTTAGAAGATGCTGAGACTAGAATTAATACACTAAGACATGTTTTTGGAATTGACAAATACAAAAAGATTTTAGAAAATGTTACTATCCTTGCTACAAAGCTTCGTGAAGAAAAAAGGCTAAAAGAAGGAATGACCTCTAATTTAGAACAAAATAAGTTTGATATAACTGCAAAAGAAAATGATTTGGAAACGAAGCAACTTAATTTATTTTCAATAGAAAAAGAATTATTTGAAAAAACAGAAAACAGAAAGAAAATACAAGAAGAAAAAGAAGAAATTTCTAAAAAAATTGAAGAGAGAAGTAAGTTATTGCAAGAAATTGAAAAAACAAAAATAATGAGTATGAACAAAGAGGAAACTATCTTCTCAAATAATAAAACAATAGACCTTATCTCCAAGCAATTAAGCGAGTTAAAAGCGATTAAATTTGATGAACTTCAAATAAAAGAACTTGAACAAAAAATATCTTTAAACAAAATAGAAAAAGACAAATTAAGTCAATTAAACTTAGACATCACTTCAAGGATAAATTCATTTTTATTAAAGTCAGAAGAAAATAAAAAAATAGAAAAAAAGATTTCCAGTTTAGATATATGCCCAACATGTCTTCAAAATGTTGATTCTGTTTACAAAGCAAATGTGTTGAATGAAATCCATTCCAACGAAGCTGAAGGAGCAAAAAAAGTACAATTATTAACTATAGAAAAGAAAGAACTTACTGAAAATATTCGTAAAATAGAGTTAGAAACTTTTTCTATGGAGAGGCAACTTACTGATTTGAAAATATTAAAAATGAAATTACAAGATATTAAAGAAAAAGAAAGCCAAATTGAAAATATAAAAAAATCAAATATGCTTTTAGAAAAAGATATAGAATTATTAAAACAACATTTAGAATTACTTTCAAATTCAATACTCAATCTTGCTAAGTTTTCAAATGCTTTAGAGCTAAAACAAGAAGAATTAGACTTGGCATTAAAACAAGAAAGAATAGCAGATATAAAAGTTGCTGAACTTAAAAAAGAAATAGAAGTATTCTCCAGACAAATAGATGAACTTAAAAAAGAAATAGAGAAAACAGAATTAATAAAAATTCAATTAGGATATATCACTGAACTTGAAAATTGGCTTTCTAAACAATTTAGTTCTTTGATATCTTTCATTGAAAAAAATGTAATGATTAAACTTAAAACTGAATTTTCAAAACTTTTTGCAGAATGGTTTTACATATTAGTTTCTGACAATTTTAATGTGAAACTCAGCGACGATTTTACCCCTGTAATTGAACAGCAAGACTATGAAATAGATTATGCTCATCTTTCTGGAGGAGAGAGAACAGCAATTGCTTTAGCATATAGGCTTGCTTTAAATCAGGTTATTAATTCTCTTTTAAGTAAAATAAAAACAAGAGATTTAGTTATTCTAGATGAACCAACTGATGGATTTAGCGAGCAACAACTAGATAAAATGCGAGATGTTTTACAACAACTTAAAGTTAAACAGCTAATTATTGTTTCACATGAACAGAAAATAGAAGGGTTTGTTGAAAACGTGATAAGATTCAAAAAGGAAAATGGGATAACTTCTGTAGAATTAAATAAAGAATAAACAATCCTTTACCAAATTTCTCCAACACTTACTTCATAACTTTTAACTTCTTCTACATTAAATTTGGGATAAACAGAAGAAAATTTCCATTTCTCATCAATTCCCAAATCATTAATACTTTCAGAGGATGTTTCTAAAAGGAGATTGTCTTTATCATAGAACTTTATTTTTATCTCTACATAACTTAGTTCTTTTCCTGCAATATTCTGTATAACTCCCGAAACAGCCAAATCTCCTCTATTATCATATCCCAATTGGCTCTCTAAAATTGATATTTCTCTTATCTCAGAAGACTTCGGATTTGAAATAACATTTCCTGTTAACCCTACTCCATTGGATAGATTAAACACTGTTCCAAAAATTGCAAATGTGACAAAAAGGCAAGCAATCATTAATGTGGTTTTTAATTCCGATTTCATATATAAACCAGTTTTCTAAAATATATATGCCTTTCTCTTAGGTTCTATTTAATTTCCTTAAGATAGGTTCTTTTTCTAAAAATTTATTGAATACTTAAATTTTTAAATTCTTAATTATCTAGATTAATATGGATGAAGAACCAGCCCCCAAGTCCAAAACAAAACTCCCCTTCTTTTTAGTTATTCTTCTGATTGTTTTTGTAATCCTTGCAGCAATAATCATTTTATCTATGCTTTTTGGAGATTCGACTTTTTTTAACTTGTTTCATTCGAATGTTATAATTTCTAATATTTTTTCTCAAACAAATCCTTCTTCTGCTAGATGTATAGTTTATGCAGAGCAGTTTGGAATAACAAAAAATTCAAATTGTTACGGAATAGATAAAGGAAAATGTATGGCTCTTTGTACTGCGCATTTTGAATGTTGCGAAAAATAGCCTTTCACAAAATTTATAAACCTTAAACTCCCTTAGATTATACTGAAGATTATTCTAAGGATATTAAGATGGATAGTGATTTAAAAGACTCAATATTGAAAACAGGAACAACAATACTTGGGATTGTTTGTAAAGACGGGGTTGTAATGGCTGCAGATAGAAGAGGAACAGCTGGTGGGATTGTTATGGGAAAGAACATGGAAAAAGTTTTCTTAATTAATAATTATATAATCATGGCTGGATGTGGGCTTGCTATGGAAATACAAAAAATTCCAAAGTACCTTGCAGCAGAACTAAAATTAAAAGAATTGCGTTCTAAAACACGACCTTCTATTAAACAAGCAGTTAGTTTATTATCTAATTTAAGAGGCTCTGGACAATCTGCATTTTTACTTGGAGGATTTAATGAAAATGGTTCAGTAGAATTATACTCAACAGATCCTGTGGGACATGTAACAAAAGTAGAAGATTATGATGCCAACTTTGGAAGTGGTATGCCTTATGTACTTGGTTTATTAGAAAGACAATATAAAAAAGGAATATCTATTGAAGAAGGAACAAAACTTGCAATAGAATCATTGAAATCTTCAACACAAAGAGATACTGCTTCAGGAAATGGAATTGATGTATTTTCTATAACAAAAAACGGAATAAAGAAAGTAGTGTCACAGGAAATTCAACCAAACTACAAAGACGAATAATTTTATTTTTATATTAACAAATGGATATCTTAAAAAACATAACAGAGCAATTACATGGGGATGTAACAGAAGCTAGTTTTGAAGGGGCAAATATAGTAGTTTATACAGCAAATTCTAAATTTTTTAAAGAAGGAGAATCAAAAATTAAAGAGATTGTTAATCAAATTAAAAAAAGAATTGAATTAAGAGCAGATCAAAAGATTCTTATGGAAGAAGAAAAAGCAGAAGCTGAAATAAGAAAAATAATTCCAGAAGAAGCTGAGATAACCGCTGTTATTTTTGATATTCAAAGAAGTATTGTGGTAATTGAAGCTAAAAAACCAGGAATGGTTATTGGAAAACAAGGAAGTATATTGGATGAAGTAAGGGATTTAACTTTTTGGACCCCACAAGTTCAACGTTCTCCTTCAATTAAAAGTAAGATCACAGAAAATATTAGAGAAGTTCTTTATGCAAATAATAATTATAGAAGAAAATTTCTTAATGAAATTGGTCAAAAAATTTACAAAGAATGGAATCCTGAAAAAGTTGAAGAATGGGTTAGATTAACTTTCTTGGGCGGAGGAAGACAAGTAGGAAGAAGTTGTATTTTATTACAAACTCCTGTTTCAAAAATACTTTTAGATTGTGGTTTAGATGTTGCTTCCCAAGGAACAGATAGATTCCCTTATTTAGATGTTCCAGAATTTAACATTAATGAGTTAGATGCAATTATAATAAGTCACGCGCACTTAGACCATGTCGGCTTATTGCCATATTTATACAAAATGGGATATAAAGGCCCTGTTTACATGACTCCTCCTACAAGAGATATTGCTGCCCTTTTAGCTTTAGACTTTATTGGTGTTGCATACAAACAAGCTTCAAAACCATTATTTGATTCTCCAGATATTAAAGAAATGGTTAAACATAGTATTTGTTTAAATTATAATGAAGTTACTGATATTACTCCTGATGTTCGTTTAACTTTTTACAATTCTGGCCATGTATTAGGTGGAGCAATTTCTCATTTGAATATTGGAAATGGTTTACATAATTTAGTTTATATGGGTGATTTCAAATATGGAAGATCAAGGTTATTAGAGCCTGCAATTGCTTCTTTTCCAAGAGTTGAAACAGTTATTACAGAATCAACTTATGGTTCGAAAAATGATTCTTTCCCTCCAAGACAAGAAACAGAGGACAAATTTATTGATTTAGTTAGCACAACAATCGAAAGAACAGGAAAAGTTCTTATTCCAGAATTAGGATTGGGGAGAGCTCAAGAAACAATGCTTATACTTGAAGATGCAATGAGTTCGGGTAGATTGAAAAAAGTTCCAATTTACATAGATGGTATGATTTGGGATATTAATGCAATCCACACAGCTTATCCTGATTTTTTAAGTAATAAAGTAAGAACAGATGTTTTTCAAGACAACAACCCTTTTGTTTCAGAATTATTTTGTAGAGTTGGATCGCCCCAAGAAAGAAAAAATGTTATTGAAGGCGGGCCATGTATAGTATTAGCAACATCAGGTATGTTAGTTGGTGGGGCTTCAGTAGAATATTTCCGAGAATTTGCCTCTAATTCAAATAATGCAATTATCTTTGTATGTTACCAAGGAGTTGGAAGTTTAGGAAGACTTGTTCAAGACGGAGCAAAAGAAACCAGAATGTCTGTAGAAGGAAAAGAAGAAGTAATTAAAATTGAACTTCAAGTAGAAACAATTACTGGTTTTAGTGCTCATGCAGGAAGAAATGAGTTAATATCTTTCTTTAATAATATTCTACCAAAAGCAAAAAGAATTATTATCAATCACGGTGAAATTTCAAAATGTTTGGACCTTGCTTCTGCTTTATACAAATTACAAAGAGTTGAAACAAATGTTCCAAGAACTCTTGAAACAATTAGATTAAGATAATTCTTTTCACACAAATCTTTAAAAAATACAATTAGTCAGTTAGTTTTATGAGTTTAGTAAAAAAATTAATTCCTATAGCGCTATTTTCTTTATTAATGGGTTGTCAAACTCAAAAATCAGTTGAATTAAATAATCCTTCTAAAGTAGTTTCTAAATCAACCAATTCTTCACAAATAAATAATATTCCCCAAGAAAAGTCAACTTCTTCAGAAATATTTCATTCAATTTATGCTATTAATAATTATATAGGCTATTATTATGAAGATGGAAAAACAAAATTGGTAAGTTTTTCAAAAACTATCTTAGATGAATATATAGATGGAGATTACAAAGTAATTAAAGCAAGATAAATTTTCTCTACGTTTCTAATTTATTAAATAATCTTGTTCCTATAAATCCTAAAGCTGTTATTAAAGTTCCAATAATAAGTATATCTAATCCCAAATTAAAACTTCCACTATTTGTTAAGCTATATCTTAATAAGTCAACGCAATAGGTAAGTGGATTAATCATTGCTATACTTTGAATTATTTCTGGAAAATTACTTATGGGAAATAAGGCCCCCGATAAGAACATCATTGGCATAACTAAAAAGTTCATAATCATTGGGAACGATTGCATATCATCAAATTTAGAAGCTATACTTGTTCCAAGCAAGTTAAACAATAAAGACATACAAAACATGATAACAATTCCTAATGGGATAAGTAAGAAACTATCTGGTTTAAACCCAATTAAAAATCCTAACAATAAGATTATTACTCCTTGAAGTGTACTTGTTGTTGCTCCACCTAAACATCTTCCAAAAAGTAAACCTGTTCTTGAAACAGGAGCTACAAGTGTTTCTTTTAAAAATCCAAATTGTTTATCCCAAATTAAAGACATACCATTCATAACTGAACTTGTTAATATTGTAATTCCGATTATTCCCGGTAATAAAAATTGGATATAACTTCCATTTCCTGCTTTTTCAAACATTCCCCCAATACCAAATTGAAATGCTATCAAATAAAGTAAAGGCTGAATTAAAGAAGTAATCATTCTTTGTTTATTCCTAAGATATTCTTTTATCTGCCTGCTCCACATAACTTTTATTGCAGCATTCATCTTCTTTTCATCCTTCTCATCATATCAAATCCATCTGCAGCTTGTTCTCGAATATTACTTCCTGTTAATTTTAGAAAAGCTTCTTCAAGAGAGTTAGTATTTGTTTTTTCTTTTATTTCTTTACTTGTTCCGTTTATTAAGATTTTTCCATGATCAATAATAACAATTTTTGTTGCGATTTTTTCTGCTTCATCTAGATTATGTGTTGTAAAAAATATAGTTATGCCTGATTCCTTATTTATTTTTTTAATATTGTCCCATAAAAATGCTCTTGTTTGAACATCTAATCCTATTGTAGGCTCATCAAGAAATAATATCTTTGGAGAATGAATTAGTCCTCTTGCTATTTCAACTCTTCTTTTCATGCCTCCAGAGAATCTTTTTATTAAATCATCTTTTCTATCCAAAAGCCCAACTTCTTTTAGTAATGTTTCTATTTTTCCTTTTATTTCTTTTTTTGGGACCCCATACAGCAGCGAGTGATAATATAAATTTTCAAAAGCAGTTAAATCGTCGTCTAAAGTAGTATCTTGAAAGATAACTCCTATTAATTTTCTTATTTTATCTTTTTCTAAACCTACATCAAAACCACCAATTTTTATCTTTCCTTGTGTCGGAGAAAGAACAGTAGTCATCATTTTTATTGTAGTGCTTTTACCTGCCCCATTTGGTCCAAGAAATGCAAATATTTCTCCTTCTTCAACATTAAAATTAATATTGTCTACAGCAGTAAAATCATTAAATTTTTTTATTAAATTTTTAGCTTCTATTGCCAAACCTTTTTTATCCTCTTTCATAGTTCCGAATCACAATTTTTGTTTATATAACTTGTGGACTTTCTGTCTTATGTTTAATCAAAATTTAAAAAGAGTTTTCCCATGTTAATTATATGAAAAGAGGTAGGTTTATTTTGCAAGTTTCAAAGGGAAAATATGTGAAAGAAAACCGCGGGTTGTCTCCATGAAACATGAATTAAGAATGGTGATTATTATTCTTGCAATGTTTGTAATAACTCAATTTATCGGAATATATGTTGTTTATTCTGATCCTTTTCATATTTCTCAAGAAGTAAATGGAACAATACAGCAAGTTTCTAATCCAGTTTTATCCTGGATGGACAATTCACAAGTAATTCAACCAAGCGATTATAGCGCATATTTTGGTTCGATGGTATTTTCATTTATATTTTCAATTGCTCTTTTATTTTTACTAATAAAATTTAAAGTTAAATTTGTGTTAAAAAGTTGGTTCCTTCTAGTAATAGTCTTTTCTTTATTTTTGTCTTTTACAGCATTACTTCCAGAAAAAACTTTTTTTGCTTTCCCTCTTGTTATTGCATTAACCCTTGCTTTCTTAAAAATGTTTCAAAGAAATATTCTTATCCATAACTTAACTGAATTGCTAATCTATCCTGGAATTGCAACCGTGTTTGTTTCTCTATTAAACTTCTGGTCTGTAATTTGCTTATTAATCTTAATCTCAATATACGACATGTGGGCTGTTTGGCATTCTGGGATAATGCAAAAAATGGCAAAATACCAAATGAATGAATTGAAAGTTTTTGGTGGCTTTTTTGTCCCCTATGTTTCCAAAAAGCTGAAAGAACAATTAAAGAAACTAAGAAAACTAAAGAAATCGGAAAGAAAGAAAAAGAAAATAAAAGCAAATATTGCAATACTTGGCGGAGGAGATATTTTTTACCCTCTTCTCACCGCGGGGGTGATATTAAGACTTAAACAAGTAGCTCTTCCATTTGGTCTTCCGGCATTTATTGGAGGATTTATTCCTTCTTTGTTTGTGATAGCAGGAGCAACTTTAGGTTTATCCTTATTATTTTTGTATTCAGAAAAAAAGAAATTCTATCCCGCAATGCCTTTCATAACAGCAGGAATATTTTTAGGAATTATTCTTTCTTATTTGTTTGTAAGCTTGTAGGATATTTATTAAGAATGTCATTAAAATAAGATTTAATTTCTTCAATACTGCTTGGTTCTATTTCTGTATGCGAAATAGGAACACTTCTTCCAGGAAGTTGATCTTTCAAATAAGTCATTACCTTCCCATCTTCAATTTTTCCAGCCTGAAAAGGATTTAATACAAAATAACCTTGGACTATCTTAACTAATCTTCCAGCAACAACAGCTGTGCTATTTGGACGAAGAATTACATAATTATTCAAATATTCATTTTGATAATCTCCTTGAGGTATCTTTCCAAAACCTATTCCTTCATCTATCATAAAAAATCTATAATTTTACACTTTATAAATTTTCTCTTAAAATTGCTACTATGAAAAGGTAACATTCCAAAAGATTTATAAACGAGTATATTTTAAGAAAGATTATGCCAGCAAAGAAACATTTAACTGTAAAAGAAGCATTAGATAGTTATAGAGAAGTTGCACGTAAAATTGGAACTTCTTCAGAAAAGAAAACTAAAGAAGAAAAATCTAAACTTGTTGAAGCTGTTTCTACAGAAAGTATGGACCAAGAAGAAACAGATATCTCTTTGATCAGACTAAAGGCACTTTGTACTTTAGCTTCTTTCTATCCAGAAGCAATTAAACATAAAGAGAATTTATCTTATCTTAAAAGAACTTATGCAAAAATTAAAAGAATTATTACTCCTTATTCAAATATTACTACAATTACGCACATTCCAGTTAAGCTTAATTCAGGAGATAGAGAAAAAATGAATGATATTTTTTTAAGTTTAGAAAAACGCACTACAGAAGTTCCAAAAGCGTTAGTTCCAATCTACGAAAGTTATACTAGTTTTGCAAGCAAAATTGCAAATAAAGGAGAATACAAATGATTCTCGCACAAGATTTAACAAATAGAGTCAAAGACCATTTTGATTTAAATGTATATGAAACAAAAGTATGGTTAGCTTTGCTTAGCAAAGGTGTTGCTTCTGTAGGTGAAGTTGCCTCTATCTCAAGAGTTCCAAGAAGTAGAACTTATGATGTTTTAGAAACCTTAGAAAAAAAAGGATTTGCAATTATTAGAATGGGCAAACCAGTAAAATACTTAGGAATAAAACCACAAATTATATTAGAAAGAATTAAAGGAGATATAAGAAAAAAGGCTGAGGAAAAGGTTAAGGATTTATCTAAATTAAAAGACACAGATGAGTTTACTAAACTTGATGAACTATACAAGAATGGAATAAGCCCAGTTAAAAAAGAAGATATTTCTTCATCATTAAGAGGAAAATCAAACATTTCAAATTTCTTAAAAGAAATAATAAAAAATGCAGAGAAAGAAGTGATTATCTGTACAAATGCAGAAGAAATAAGATCCAAAGCTAAGCTTTTCTTTCAAACAATTTCAGTTTTGAAAAATTCTAATGTCAAAATAAGAATTGCTCTTTCAGGAAGAGAAGAATTGATTAGAGAAATTGAAAATAAATTTGCATTAAAAGTTAAAAGAATATCAATTGATGCTAAATTCTTCATTGTTGATAGAAGAGAAGTTTTATTCTATATTTCAAAACAAGGAACAGAAACAGAAGACATCGCAGTATGGCTTAATTCAGAATTCTTCGTTGAATCTTTCGCAACTTTGTTTGATAAAGCTGTTGGAGAAAAATAGAAATGAATAAAAGTTTAAACCTTAATCCCAAAGAACTTAAGGTATTAACTGAATATTTTTCTTGGGAAGTAGCAATTCCTTATCTTCAAGATGAGAGTTCAATAAAAAGTTTTTTAGAAACCCAAAAAACTGATATTTTAGCATCAGACTTTCCTAGTTATTTTGCTAATCTAAAAAAAGAAGCAGAAGCTCTAATAAAAATAAATCCTATTGCTAAGGAGATTTATTTTAGATTGAATGGCCAGGATTTAATTAAAACCCAGATAAATGATTTAATTTCTTATAAAGAAAAAATTTTAAGAGCTAGATTTAAGGAAACATTAGTATCTGTTTATAACTCTAGTACAAAAGCAGGATTTTCTCTCTCAACTGCAAATAATATCCGTGTTTATCTTGAAAAGAAGGGTCATGTACGTATAAATAATAATTCTTCTCTCAGCCCCGATTTTTGCTTAGGACATAGTCATCTTTTTAACAAGGTTCTAGTTGCACCAACTTATATCGGCGAGGAAGGATTTACTAACTTTTCTCACAATTTGGATTGGTTATTTGATAAATACTGGGAAAAGATGATTATTCTCCAGAATAATCCTGCTAAAGAAGAGTTTAAAGCAATTCTAAGCTTAGAGAATAAAATTAATTTATTTTTAAGTCAACAAAATGACTCTTTAAAAGAAATCTTCTATTGAAGAAATATAATTAATCTTTAATTTCAAAATTATTAATATGCATCTCAATTATCTTTTGAGAATTAATTGATTTCCATTCTTTCAAATAAACTTTCAACTTTTTGTTAAAACTCTCAGTAGCATAAAGCTTCTTGTTTTTTACGAATGTTTTTTTGTGTCTTTTCTTAAAAGCTTCACAATTCTTTTTGTCATCTACACTTGGTCCTGTAAATTCTATTTCTTTTTTTGGATTAACAACAAAGAAGCAACTTGCCTCTTGTTTTCCATTATAATCAAATCCTTTTTTCTTAATGTCATAAAGTTTGCTTAATTGCAAGGTTAAATAATTAAAAAACTTCAATAATTTTGTTCCAGCAATATCTCCGTCTTGTTTATCTGTACTAAGAGAAATCTCAACAAAATTAAAATTCTTTTTCTCTGCTTCTCTTTTTATTTTTTCAACATCTTCTTTTCTTTCTTTAAAATATTCAACCGAGAAATCATTCAAAAATCTAGCACCTGCTTTGTTAAACATTTCAAATGTTTCTTTTGACAAAGCAGCAAGAGCATTTCTTTCTTTGTAGGTTGGGTCAATTAAAACAATAGGAGAAGTCATTTTAGCACTATTCATATTCATTAAAACTTCATTTTTATTCTTATATAATTTTTCAATATCAATTATTTCTTGTTCCTTTATTTTTTGACTTGCCTTTAAAAAATTAACAAATCCTTTATAGTGATAGATCAATAATTCAAGGGCATATCCAGAAAAACCGTTAATATAACTCTCTGCTCCATAACAATTATTCGCATGACAAAAAGCTTTTGCTATCCTAATATCTTGAACTATCTTTTCTGTTTTTAGTTTCTTTTTTGTATAAGCTACATGAAAATAGGATAAATCAGTAATGTTCTCTGCTTGTTTAGGATTCTTAACTTTTATTACAGGAATTACTTCTAAGAAAAAAGAAGAATCAGCCTCAACCCTAAAATAATCTCTTGAGCCATGCACTCTTGAAAGTCCTTTTTTTACAAATCTTTTTAACATTTTTTCAGTTAAATCAGAAATATTTTTTCCCCTGTACTCTTCGCTAAACCGAATAAAAACATCGATATCATATCTCCCCTTTTTAATCATTGTTCCTTTAGCAAAACTGCCCCCAACAAAAACCTGTGCATCTAACTTTTTATTTGCTAATTCTTTTTTGAGTGAAGAATTAAAATCTTTTAAAAATGAATTTATCGAAGCTGTTTCCTGTTTTGTTGGATTTATCTCAGGTAAAATTCTCTTTAACACCTCTTCATATTTATTCATGTTTTATAATACCAAATAGGCTTTTTATATTTTAAGAGAAACTATTTCTTATCTGGGTCTTTTATTTGTCTAACATCCTTCATGTTTTGCCTTAAGGTTGAAGCAAGGTCAATAATGTATTTTCCTTCTTCTATTTTGTAGATAAGTGGTCTTTTTTTGTTGAATACATTAACTAAATCTATCTCAAACTTTCCTGCTCCTGTAACTCTCACAGATTCGATATCTAAAATAACAGGAGTATCATCTTGAGTTATTCCAGCCATTTCCCTAATCTCTTTTTCTACTTGATTTTTCTCTTCTAAAGGCATTGTAATTGGATTTTCCATTGCCTTGGCATATTGTTCATCTTTAATAAAAAAGAAAAAATGACTACCGCACTTGCTACATCCTTCTAGTAACTCTTTACTCCCTATAGGATACATTTTTCCGCAATGGACACATTGATGTGGCATATCTTCTTAAAATAAACACAGTATTTATAATTTTTTCTGAAAGAAAATTCTAAATAAAATGAAAAGAAATTATCTATTTAGCAATAATTCAATTTTCTTGGGATTTCTCTTTATCTCTTTGACTATTGTTGCTGGGCCTATAATTGTTATAGAACTAAAGTCTCCGCCAGCGAGTATATTTGCAAGGCGTTTAGTTACCTTTCCCAAAATTCCGTCTTGCCCATTTCCTGCAATAACTGCTAATTCTATTCCTCTAAAGTCTTTAGCATAACCAATCATTGCCATTGTGTCTCCAATAAGTCGAGCTTCTTCATTAGGAGATAATCTTCCTTGTAGAATTAAAATATTATTTCCAAGTATAATCCCTAAAATCTTTTTCATTCTCTCATCACTATTAAGATTTTTTATTTCAGAATAAGGTAAAAACTGTATAGTAAATCCTTTCAAACTTCCCAAACTTTTTTCACCTGATTTATTTGCCATTTTTCCCTCTTAAGCTTTTTTTGATAATCTAAAAATTGATTCATAAAATTCTTCGAGGTTATCTCCGAATTTTGCACTTATTCCAACAACTTCATATTCTGGGAATGCGGCCTCAATTTTTTTAATATCTGCTTTTTTAACATCAATTTTGTTAGCAACAATAAGAACAGGTATTTTCCTTGCCACCAAGTTACCTATAATTGTAATATTAACTTGATTATATGGATTTTCAGTTGCATCTAAGACAACAACAACCATATCCATGTCATCTAACCACTTAATACTATCAATTACTCCCTGAGTTGCTTCTTTAGCTCTTTCTTTTGCATCTTTTTTAGACATCTTGAATTTTAAGAAATCTTCATAGTCAATTTTTGTAGCTATTCCAGGAGTATCAATCATCTTGAAAGTCATTTTCTTCCCCTTGTAACTTATTTCTACTTTTTCCTTAAACTGGACTTTTCTTGTTTCATGAGGAATCTTACTAACAGTACCAATTTCTTCTCCAGTAAAATCTTTACAAATTCTATTAGCTAAACTAGTCTTCCCAGCATTTGGAGGACCATAAAACCCTAGTTTAATCTCTCTTTTATTCTGGTATAAATTATCTAAAATTCTTTTAAAAAAGTTTTTAAAAATTTTAATTGCCATATTATCAAATTGTCTCTTTAGTTTATAAATATTTCACTGTTTAATTTTTGTTTTTATCCTCGAGGAATATGTTCCAATTGTTAAATCATCCCTATTCTTTTTCCTTTATATCTTTTTAGAGCATATGTAATCTGCTCTGAACTCCATCCATTTCCTTTCAATTGCTTACTAATTTCCCCATCTTTTATCCCGGCCTTTTTTGAATCATGTATATAATTGATTATATTGTATAAATTATTTCTATCATTAAACAAATACTTTTCATACTTTCTCTTATACCATTTCTGTAACAAAAACCATATAACTCCACCAAGTAATACAACTATTGAAGAGACTATAATAAAAAGAGCTTTTCTGCCAAGAGCAGTATTTTTTTCTGGAGTATTATCTATATCTAAGATAGTTAGCTCACTCATACTTGGAGCAATAATCATTGGTATATCACTAACATCTAATTTTTCAGAAGTAGAAAAAACTATTTCTTGATTTAACTTATTTAATGGAATAACTGTATATCCCTCCTTAATACTTTGAGAATAATCTTCTTGGAAAAACATATTTTTTAAATTTTTAATAATTAAATAAGAATTATTTACCCCTGCATTTTTCTTTGAAACATTTATATCAAAAACTTGTGTGACAACTTTTGATTCTCCATCATAATCTCCAGAAATTTCTTTAAAACTCATGCTTAGGTTTATATTTTCCCAAACCCATGCAGCAATTTCATCCTTATACGCTTCTTCTTGAGTTATAGTAGTATTAACTCCCCACAAGCTTTTTAGATAACTTAAATCAATATTATCTTCTTTCAAATACCATCTTGAACTCGCTCCTGAAGCAGTTTTTAAAATTCTATCTGGAAGCTGACTATCAACTAACTGCTTTAATACTACTTCATATTCTGCTTCTGTTTTAGCAGAAAAGTTTGTTTGAAGACGAATAATTAATTTTTCTGCTTCTGAAAGGTTAAGAGAACGATTAAGACTTAATTTCTCAAAAGTGGAATAATTAGCTATAGCTTTTTTTATAACAAATAAAGTTTGATTAGTCTTATTTATTAAGGCAGGCACAACAGTTGAAGCATTTTCTACTTTTATATTAAATGTCTTTGAAGTACTTTTTCCTTCAGAATTTATTGCTTCTACACTCAACAAATATTCTCCTACTGCTTTGTAAGCATGACTTGCTCTTCCTTTATCTGTTTCTAAAAATTGCCCATCTCCAAAATTCCATTTGTATTTTGAAACAGTTTTGTTAGAATTAACTTTTAATTTAAAGACTGTTGGGTAATTTTTAGCAGTTACAATTGGAGTTATATAGGTGATATAAGGGGCATTTTCAACAAGAATTTTTTGTGCGATAAGGTTTGTTCCCCCTAAGCTTAATATAAAAGTATAATTACCTGGTATTTTTGGAACAGAAATATTCATTGGGTCTAAAAATAATCTTCCAAATCCAGAACTGACTTTAGCAGGAATTTCAGTTAAATCTTGCAACTCTTCAATACTTGAAGTAATCCCTACAGTATATTCTAAATTAGGGACTGATAGGGTCAATTTTTGTCTTGTTCCTGCAGTAAATTTAATTGGAATTACACATCCCTTTGAACAGTTATCATTGTATACATCTGAAATATGGGTTAATATTTTTGATTCCACAGCCAAATCATCCCCTAAATATCTTTTAAATTCAGCATTATTAAGTGTAAAATTTGTAGGGGCTGGATTTAATAATGAAATATAATTTGGACATACTGCATTATTTATACAAAATGGAGTTTTTTCTTCTCCTGTTGCATTACATATATTTGGGTGGCTTGAAGGGCATGTTGTCTCTAATAGTATAGATGAAGATGTTGGACAAGTTTCAGAAATACAAAAACCATTCCCTTGGCTGTCTGTACATAAATTTGGTGTATCAAGAGGGCATTGTCCTGTTGCAGTATATTTCTTTGGTTGAGCAAATATTTCAAAATCAGCAAGATATGATGAACTTCCAGCAAATCCACATGGCTCTTCTACTTCTGTATTAATTTTATATTCTCTAGAAGCAGGAAGTGTTCCGGCTGTTAAACATACAGTATATTCTCCAGGAATTATTTTAAAGTCCTTTGCTGTACAGTTTATTTCACCTGTTCCAGATGCTATTGCTGTACATGGCTCTGAAGACAATCCTTCTCCTGTTATACTCATGCCAAAATTAGCTCTTCCTGACCCACTCACTTTTGCACCTATAACCACCTCAGGAGAAGGGGAATCGAAAGTTATTGTTTGACAATATGTATTTGTGCTTATTATTGCCTGAGTAGTATTTTCTAATTCAAAACACCCATAATTTTTTGATTTATAATTTGTTGAAGCATTATAAGTTTGCCATTCTTCTTCCCCATCATTAAAAATATCAATAACTAAAGGGATGTCTTCTGATTCTTTATTAATCTGTGAAACTCTTATTGAAAAAGAAGAAAATTCTGTAATAAGTTTAGAAGAAACAACTTTAAATCCAACTATTACAGATTCTCCAGGATTAAGAAGAAAAGTTTTTGAAGAGGCAGGATTTGTGCTAGTGTAGTCAGAAGTACAAAATGGTGGAGAACATGTATATGTAAAAGCTACATTGCGACTTTCTTTTACAAGATTAAGCAAACTTATGCTTGAGCCCCAAGAAGGTAGAAAAATAGAATTTGCTGGTTGTGCATTCAAACTAATATTTACCCACCCAGATAATTGTTCACCGGGCCCATAAGAAGGTTCAATAAAATAACTCGTATTTCCTTTTATTACACTTGCTGAATTAAAATTGGTAAATAATAAAATCAATGCTAAAAAAACGACTAACTTATTCAAAACTTTCACCATCTTTATTATCGGTATAAGTTAAAAAGTATTTATAAATATTTGTTGAAAAGTTCTTCAAGAATTTTTATTATTTTCTTTATTTTTTCGAGATTAGTTTGAATGTATTCCTTAGTTATCATAAATCCTTCATAAGCAGTTCTATTCCTAAAATCTCTCATTTCTTGCATAAAATGATGATCTGCCTCTTCAAAATTATATTTTTTTGAAATATAATTAATTAGTTCTTGATGTGCTCCTTCCCCTTTAATTTTAATGCCTTCTTTTAATGTTAAAGCTTCCATTAATTTATGCATTATTTCATAACAATCAGTTAATGTGTTTGTTGGGTATTTATAGAGGTTAATTTCATCTAACCTTTGAAGGCTTATTCTTGCCATCTTTATTAGTGCCTTTGCTTTCTGCAAATCGGGTTGTATTTTCAACATCATTTAAACACTTCTAAATACCCATAAAGAATATATCCATTTAAAATATTATTTTTTAATTCTTTAGGATAATCATTAAAGTTTTCATTAAAATGTAGTTCTATTTTTCTTTTGAGTCTATTTTCAAAGGTTTGTAAAGAAATATCTTTCTTTTTTCCCTCAATAAATAAATCAATATCGCTTGTTTCTATGTCTTCTCCCTTAGCGTATGATCCAAAAAGAATAATTGTTTTTGGCATAAATTGGTCTCTTAATACTTCAATTAATCCAGAATTTAATATTTTATTTAGATTATACAGCTTTTTGTATTGTTTATATTTCAAGTTATCTATTCTTGCAGTATAAACTGGGAAACTTCTCTTACCCTTTTTCTCAATAGTCTCTTTAATAATATCTTCTTTTTTAAGTGAAATAAGATAATTTTTTCCAGATGTATGAGCTAATTTTGATTTCTTGCTAATCTCAATTAAATAATGAGCTTTAATTGGTTCATTAAAAAAAATTTCAGCTATTTTAGTTATGTTACTATTTTGTATCATATATTACATTAATGTAACATATATTTAAATCTTTTTACTTCTTCTTTACTCTTTTAGATTTCTTTGTTTGTTTTTTACTTGCCTTTTTTCCTAATTTCTTTTTCTTAATAATCAAGAAATATATTCCTGCAATTAGAACAACAGCAATTATTAAAGTATATTCGTCAAAGAAAGGAAGTTTTGTTAAAGCAGGACAAGAAACAACTTCTTGTTCATAACTTGTTTTACATGTTGTATATGTTGTAGTTTCAGGATCAGGTATTATTCCAACCCAAGTTCCATTCTTTTGTATTATTCTCATCCCAGAATCTTGACATCTATCTTCTATTACATTATAAGTCCAAGAACAATATCCTGCACTAGTGTTTTCAAGATCTCTTGTTACAAATCCACATCCATTTGTTTCACTCCATCCACAACCACATGTTCCATCAACACTACAGTCTAAATCTAATGTTCCACCTTGATATTCAGAAACACTACATGGGCTATCTGTATTACATTGATTTTCAAGGATATAATCTTCACAAGTCTGAATCGCTAAACAAAAGTCATCTCCTAATGGACTTACTGATAATTCATCTGTACTTTCTCTTGTTACTGTTGGAGTTTCAACAAGTGTTGCTCTTACAGTATATTTTGGTGCAGTTACTCCAAATAATCCTATTCCTTTATATTCTGATGTCCATCCTTTTGTATTAATATCAATTATTCCTGAAGCATCAAAAGTAGCTATTGCTGGTTGTTTTTTAACAGTATACGCACCTGTTGTTTCAGTTACTTCAAATGAAACATTTTTTCCTCTACATTCTTCACCACTTCCTTCAACATAAATAGGGGCAATTTCGCCCTCTACCACTTTATCTTCATCAATATCCCATTCAACATTCGAGATATTACATTCTCTTAACATTGAAGAAGTACAACATATTTTGTAAGCATAATCTTCAGGTTTTCCAATATGTGCATTTGTAATATTACTAATTGAAAGAACAGCTTTTGAATCTTTATTCCCAATTTTTGCACAAATATCAGTTTGAAGTTCACAATTAAAATCTTCATAGCAAACAGAAGCAGGATAATTAACTCCAGTTGGTCCTTCTGCATGGGCATTTGTTTCAGAAGATAATTTAACAATTTTATTTGAAGGAGTTGATTTACAATCTATGCTTCCTTCTCCAGCATCACAACATAAAACAGAATCATAAGTTCCATCTGTTGCATTTTGACCATGTGCATTTGTTAAATCAGTTGTTCCCATCACAATAGAATCATTATTTGCTTCAAGGCAATCAGCTCTTGCAGTAAGAGTACATTGCTTATATGGAACATCTGCAGAAATAAAAGAAAAGATAAAAATACTTAGTATTAGCATAAATGCAAATCTCCTAAATACCTCTTTTCTCATACGTATTTTAGGGAATTATGTTTTATAAATATTCTTATTTTTTTAATAATTAAATTCCTTCTGTTAACGCAAGTAAATGTTTTGAAGGTTCTCTTGCCTCATAAGTATCTTCATAAATTAAATAACCTGATTTGATATCTGCCCAAGCATTTTTGAAAGTTGTTAATGGACCACTTGACCCCATTAAAGATACATTTCTAAATATGTAGGGCATGTGTGCTCCATTTATAGCTAAGAATATATGTCCAATTTCATGATTTCCAATAGTAGAACTTACTCCTCCTTCGTCTGTACCTGTCGTAATTCTTGCTTTATTTACTATCCCAGTTAAATAGGAATTGTCTTTATATCCTAAATCAGTTGCTCCTCCATTCCTAGTGCTGTCCGGTACAAATATTGCATATTCTTCTTCTACATCTAAAATTAGTCCAGATTCATTAATAGTGTAATGTTTAATTGAATTAAGATCATCTATCTGAACTGAATCGTTTAATGTTTTATATCCTAAACATTTTTTTATCCCATCTTGACTTTGAATTATTGATTTAATTGCATTTTGCTGGGTTAAAGTATATGCTCCTTTTGCAGAATCAGGATTATTTAATAAGGCTTCAAATCCCTTCCAATTATCAACATCCGCCTTCCACAATCCTACTTCTTTACCATCTTCTGGTCGTATGTATGTAGGCATGTTTATTGTTTCCATTGCATCCCTAAACTCGAATTTTGTGCAGATATGTGGATTTGAAGGATCAACATAAAAATCAGGAGCAGGAACAATTCTATATTTAAAATTTTGAGATGCAGGAATATCTACTAACTCTCCGTTTTCTCCTATTCCTTCAAATATTTTTTTTCTGTAATAACTATCTCTTGTTAATTTTCCCTGTAACATAACTTTTTTTACATCTGGACTTGGAAGTTGAAGATGTGCATTTCCATCCGGAGTATCAACAACCACTAATTCTTGTCCTGTGTCCGGATCATAAGCTTTTATTCTTCCTGCTTCTCCAACCCCGTGACTTTCATTGCTTTCAAGATTTAGATAAATATCCCAAAGATTTTTTATTTTTCCTGTTTTAGTTGCTTTTCCAACTTTTCCATTTTCATATTGCCAATTTAACTCAGTGATAAATTCAGTATCTTGAGTTATATCATTACTTGCTTCTAATGTAACTTCTCTTTCATTTTGATTTAATCCTATATTACTTATCTTTGATGCTCCACTAGTTACACTTATTCCAGTATAAGTCACTCCAGCTACAGAAGGTAGAGATATGACGACACTTTTTCCTTGCGTTACATCAAAACTAACACTAGATAAATCTGGAACAGGATAATCTACAACATTAATACTAGTTTTAGCAGAGTCATTTCCCCCGTTGTTGTCAAAAGAAGTTATCTTGAATTCAAGAGGTCCTGTTTTAGGCAAATTTCTTGTTGTAAATGTAGCATTTGTTCCTTCGGTATAATCATTAATTGTATTTTTTTCGCTATCACTAACACTTCCATCTCCATTATAATCTGCTTCTACTTCTAAATAAGCAATTCCATCTTTATCTGTTATATTATATTTTAACTTCCCTGCGTTGTCTACTTTAATTTCAGAATTTTCTGCAGTAAATTCAAATACCGCGGGAGTATTTACATAAGGATTACATTGATCACATCCTACTAATGCTCCCAAAGACCATAGAGTAAACACCCCAATTTGTGCTGCTTTTTTAATTTTCTTTCCGACATATTTGAATGCTTCTTTTATCCCCCCAAAACTATAACTGGCTAAAGCCATAGCACTTTCTGAGGCAGGAGAATAAATTTCTTTTTCTTTTATTTCTCCTTCTCGAGATTCTTCATTTTTCACATAGTTTACGCTATGTTTATGTGTTCCTCTTCTAAAACCCATATTTGGAAGTACCTGATTTTCTAGTGATTTAGTCATTACTTATTAGTAGTATTTTCTGTTTATATTCTTTTTGGTAAGGGGAAAAACTACCCAAAATAACAAGAAAAAAGGGTATTAATGAATTGTGGAATGAAAGAGGAAAGAATACATAAAAAGTGTTTTATCCCTTAATAACAATTAAAGGTTTTAGCCTTGCAACTTTTTTACTTATTCCTAATTCATCTACAACTCTAACAACTTCCTCAATGTCTTTGTAGACTTGTGGAGCTTCTTCTGCAAGAGATTGCATGCTTCCTGCTTGTACTTCAATTCCTTGTTTGTTAAGTTGTTGTTTTATTTTCTCCCCACTTATTTCTTTTAATGCAGCACTTCTACTACTTACTCTTCCTGCACCATGCACAGTACTTCCAAATGTTAATTCCTCTGCTTTTTTTGTTCCTATAAGTAAATATGAACTTGTTCCCATGCTCCCAGGAATAATAACTGGTTGCCCAATTTTTCTGTATTTTTCAGGAATTTCTTTTCTTCCAGGACCAAATGCTCTTGTAGCTCCTTTCCTACAAACTAAAACTTCTTTATTTTTTCCATTGATTTTATGAGTTTCAAACTTAGCAATATTATGGCACACATCATAAACAACTTCAATATTGCCATTTGGAAATACTTTTGTTAACTCTTGTCTTATCCAATGAGTAATTAACTGTTTATTTGCAAAAGCAAAATTTGCAGCACAACACATAGCTTTGTAATAATCTTTTCCAAGCTGACTTTTTATGGGAGCATTAATTAATTCTCTGTCTGGAAGTTTATCAAATCCATATTTATCTTCCATTTCTTTAATATAATCACTAGCAATTTGATGTCCTAATCCTCTACTCCCACAATGAATCATTATTGTTACTTGGCCTTTTGTAATTCCCAAAGTCTTTGCAACTTTCTCATCAAATATTTCGTCAACATATTGTACTTCTAAAAAATGATTTCCTGCTCCTAAAGTTCCTAACTGCCCAACTCCTCTTTTCTTAGCTCTATCTGAAACTTTACTAGAATCAGCCTGTTTCATTTCACCATTTTCTTCAGTGTTAAGATAATCTTCTTTATTTCCAAATCCTCTTTCAACAATATATCTTGCTCCTTTTTCTAAGAGAATATTTAATTCTTTTAATGGCAAATTAAAAGGACTTCCTCTTCCAACCCCCGAAGGAATTTTTTTGTATAAAATATCAGTTAGCTGTTTTTGTTTATCTAACACTTGTTTTTTTGTTAAATTTGTTTTTAACAATCTAACACTACAATTTATATCATATCCCACTCCCCCAGGAGAAATAACTCCTTTATCTAAATCAAAAGCAGCAACACCTCCAATAGGAAAACCATACCCCATATGACAATCAGATAAAGCAATTGCATAATTTATTATTCCTGGAAGATGTGCAACATTCTTAATTTGTTCAATTGTCTTGTCTTTCTTTATATTTTCAAGAAGAGTTTCACTTGCAAATATCCTTGCAGGTACATTCATTCCTTTTTCTTTTGCAATTTCGTAAATATTCTCTGAACTTTTAGTTAGTTCTGTCATAAATTATAAATGTTGGCTAAGATTTTAAAGATAACGAATTCATTTTAAGCATCCAAAACAACTTGACAAAACCATCGATTTTTGTCTTTGTCTTTTTTGATAAACATGTTATGATAAGTTACTGCTTTTATGTTATTTGTAAATTTATAATTAGAAGCCCTATCGCCTTTTAGAGTTGCAATCATCTTAAATCCAACTATTTTTATGTCTTGTACTTCTCCTGAAATAAAATTATCTGCCTCTAAAAAGTAAATTACTCCTTCTAAAAAATTATATAACAAAGACTCATAGTCTTTTCCTTGAACTTTAATGATTTTTTCTTTAGATGTTTTTATCTTCATTTTTCCGCAGATAGATTGTCTAAGTGCAAAAAAAGAATTTTCAAACATTTCTTCTATTGTCTTTCCAAATGCTTGAAATTGTATATCTGCTGTGTGTTCCAAAAAAACAAATTTATTCATTTGCAATATAACAAAATAATTTTATTCTTCTCCATGTCTCTTCTCCACCAGTTGTGGGGTTAATTAACACAGACTGAGCATAAATATCTTTTTTTCCCAAGTTATCTTTTATGCAGACTGAAGTACTATTGCAAATTATTCCAAAGCAGTTAAGGTATTCTGGGGTTCTATTAGTAATTTTATCTCTAACGCTTTGTGGAAACAAAGTAGTTTCCCATTGAATTGGTAATGTTCCTTCTGCATTTAAAATATCAATTCTTAAATCATCATTAAATTGAATTTCTCTTAATATTGAAAGTTCTACATTATAAATCCTATCAGAAAGATCTTCTTCATTAGAATAACTTCCCTTTAATAAAATCAAAATAACTATCGCTATCAAAAGCATTGCTGTAAATGCCTCCACAATTTCTATCCATCCTTTTTTGTTTTTATGTTTAATTACCATATCTTTATAGTAATGAATCCTGATTTTATATCTGCCTGTTCATCTACATATTGAATAGGAATTTCTTTTACATATGTATCTGTTCTTATAATCTGTTCGTGCATTGCTGTAATATTTGTATCATCTTCCATTCTAAATATAAACCCAAACTCATTTTCAGCAGGTATACCTAATTGTCCTTTTAATCTTTCATAAATATAAAAATAACTTTCATTTAAACTTTCTATACTCTCTTTAAATATATAATCATCTAATGTAACAACTTGTATATCATAACCTCCATTTATTGTTAAATCTTCACATACAACAGGAGACTCTGGAGTTTGATTCAAATTTTGTGAAATATATACTGTTAATAGTGTAATTGAATTAAGAGTTCTATTAATTTGTAGATCTCCTGGATTATCTAAAGAGAAATAAGAAGGTTGAACATCTCCAGTTGAATTCTTGACAAGAGTCCTATTCGTTGGAGCAGTATGTGTATATAAAAATAGGTCGGATAAATTTATACAAGTATTTATAGGAAGAGGATTTGCATCAATGTTTATTCTTATTTTGGTTAAGTTTGCTGAAACATTAGCCAGGATCATATTTCCTATATAGTTTAAAATAACTTCTTTATCTCCTCCTGTTTGTACTGCTGGTTGAAGTATTGCATACATAAATGTAATAAAAGTAATAAACATTGCAAATGAAACCATCATTCCAACATGTGACCCATTTCTATTTTTCATTTTTAACTCAGTTAAATTTTTATTCATTTTTTAAATAGAACATTTGCAAGAGTAGAAATTGTGAAAGCTAAAACTGCAAATGTGAAAGAGTGTTTTACTCCTGTTTTCATACTTCCTTCAGCTAATTTTCCAACAACTAATCCAGTGAATACACCTTGAATTAATAATAAATAAAGGAAAGACTGTGAAATTTCATCTCCGGATATTTCACCTCCGCCCCCACCCATTCCTCCAACTCCCAACGCTCCAATATTAGATATTCCAGCTAACATAGGTATAATATAAAACTGCATTACTAATACAATTATTATAAACACAACAAAAATAATATAACCTTGTGCAATTAATGTAGAAATTGCTGCTCTTCTTTCTTTCTTTAGTTTATCTGTCATACTAACTGCTTTTGCAACAGCTTCTAAAATTCCTTCTATATTTCCTCCTGCTTTTTCTGCTTGTTCAATTAAAGTAATTGTTCTGGTTACTGTTGGATTATTAACATCTTTTGCAAATATCTTTAATGCGCTTTTTAAAGGAATACCCATAGAAATTTGATTAGCTAATTTTTCTATATGTTTACTTAAACTTCCAAAATTTTTCTTCTTTAAATTTGTTAAACTTTTACTAATTGATGTACCTGTTTTTACACTTTCAACTAAATTTCTTGTAAATTCTAAAAACATTGCTTCCATTTCTTGATCAGTTTTATTAGACTGAATTGTTGTAAGAACAAATGGCAGCACCCCAACTATTGCTCCAAACCAAATCATAAAAAAAGAAAATTGATTTTTTGAGAAAATTAAACCCATTATTATTATTGCAAATCCTATTGTAAGTCCTATGATATGTGGTGTTTTAATTTTCATTTTAGTTGTTTGGTTGTTTTAATTGAAGGAATATTAAAAAGAATACATTGATTGCACTAACTCCACCTACAACAAGGAGAGTGATAAGAGAGGTGCTTAAAGCAATTCCCAATCCGCTTAATTTCATCATCATCAATAATAACATTAGCACCATCGGGGCAGCAACAACCATGCTAATATACATATCCATGAAAGATTCAGCTGCCTTTGTGCTTTTTTCTTTGTCTAGTTTATAATCAAACAATAAAGTTTGTGATCTTTTATCAAAAAATTCATACATATTTCCCCCAGAGGTTATTGTTGTTGCTAAACCATTAAATAATTCTGAAAGTTTTTGACTTGGACAATCTTTTGCAATATCTTTTAATGCACTAACTAAATCATATCCATAAATATTTATTTCATTTAGCAATTTATTAAATTCTTTTTCAAGATGAGGATATTCCTTAGTAGAAGCAACAATTTTGAATACATTTATCGGATTAATCATTGAACCAGAAATAGCTGCCATATGAATCGCTGCAAAAGGCAGTTCCGCATCTATCTTACTTTCAATAGATTTTCTTTCTAAAGAGGGGAAAAGTCTCATGAATAAGAAAGTTGCCCCCGGAATAACTATCAAAATCCAAAATACTTTTAAAAATCTTGAAAATAAATTTCCAGAAGCTAAACTAAGTATAGGAAGTTCTGAGCTAATTTTAAAAAATAAGAAAAATGAAAAAATAGCTAATGCAGCAATAAAAGCGATTATTGTATTCAAAAAGAAAATTGAAACATAAGTAATGGAAGTGTATTCTAAGTTAGATCTAATCAAATCCTCTGTGACATTTACAAACTTTTTTTTCTTAATTAAATTCTTTGCAGTATTCCCAAAAAGTTTATTTGCAAATTCAAAATAAGCATTTGGTTTTTCTTCTTTCTTTTCTTCTTTCTTTGCATCAACTTTTTTTAGACGTTTAATAACATCTTTTTCTAAATCAGTAACTTTTCCTTGATGTTCTATTCGAGAAATTCTTCTTCTTTCAAAAAATTTCTTTTTAGGTAATTCAGTTTGCTGTTTTAAAATTGGCTTAGTTGAATTAGATTGTGAAATAGCGTTAGTGGTAATGTTTAAAGGAGAATTAAAGATAGAATTATCTAAATCGCTTGCCATTTGAGTATTCATTTCTTTTATAGAATCTTTAAGCTTGTTTATTTGATCTTCAATAATCGGTCTTTCTTTTTCTTGTGCTTTACTTAATGAATTGTTTAAATGATTAATTTCAGCAATAGCTTTCTTTTCTTTTACTATTTTTTCTTTTATTTTTGTGATACTCTCTTCTGTATTCATATTAATAAGTTAGAAATCTCCTTTTGTACTCTAATAATAATCTTTTTTGATTGATTGAATTGGTCATAATCTTTTCTTTTGAAAGCTTTTTCTAATTTTTCTTGTGCTTCTTCGAGCGATACAATTAATTGTGTTAAAAATAAAATTTCTTCTTTTTTCATCCCCTTTTATACTCCTTTTTCTAATTCAAAAAGGATTTTCATCTTATTAAAGATTTTGTCTGGATAAAAGGAATTTATTCTATTCCTAATTCTTTTAGAACTTCTTCTGGTTTTTTATAATACCTTGTAACTATCTCTTGAACTTCTTCAAACTTGAATATCTTTCTTTTATACAACTGATAAATAATCTGCGATTTTCTTCTTAGATCATTGTCTAGTTCTTCTTTTGTAACTCCATAACGTTTTGATATCTTCTCAAAGACCTTACTTGTAGTTTTAAAATAAAATTTGTCTTCTGTTGCATTCCAAGAAAAAGGCGTATTTATTGTAGCAACTCCATCTGTATCTACATTAACTACTTCTACAATTTCTCTCAATTTTCTTGTCTCTTGTTTATTTACAATTGCATGCGTCATAATACATACACAATCAAGTACATTAAGTAAAGTAGGAGAAAGTTCAATTGGAGGAGTTTCAAGTCTTTTAATTAAAGTATCCACAGAGTCTGCGTGAATTGTACTAATGGAAGAGTGACCTGAAGCCATACCCTGGAATAATACCGAGGCCTCTGTTCCTCTGACTTCTCCAACAATTACATAATCTGGGCTTTGTCTGAAAGAAGCTCTTAATAAAGTGAATAATGTTACTTCATTTTCTTTTTTTCCACCTGTTGTTCCTCTTGTAACACTAGGAAGCCAGTTTTCTCTTGGCAAATTTAATTCTCTTGTATCTTCAATACTTACTACTCTTGCTTCAGGTGGGATGAAGAAAGCAATAGCATTTAACAAAGAAGTTTTACCTGAAGCTGTTCCTCCAGTAACAAGAATATTCATTTTATACTGTACGAGTGTCCATAAGTAAGCTAACATTTCTGGACTTAATGTTCTAAATGAAATAAGTTCTATTGGTGTCCAAGGAGTTTTTGTGAATTTTCTTATGGTAAATGTTGGGCCTCTGCTAGTAATGTCAATTGTATATGTGGCATTAATTCTGCTCCCATCTGGTAAAGTACCATCAAGAATAGGATCAGCATAAGAAATGTGTTTCCCACATCTTTGAGCAAATTTTTCTACAAGACTTTCTAAATGCTCTGCATTTTTGAAAATAACATTTGTTTTCATATTTCTATAAACTCTGTGAATAATGTAAACAGGACTATTCAGCCCATTACATTGGGCATCTTCAACAAAATAATCTCTTAAGATAGGTTCAACTTCATTTGTCCCTAAAAAATCTCTGCATAAATAATAGTAAATTTTTTTATAAGATTCATAAGCAATATCCATACCAAATTCCATTGCTAATAATTTCATTCTTTGGTCAATATAAACTAAAAGTGCTTCATTATCTCTTTCAACAATTTCTTCAAAATTAATTAAATCTTCAATTGCAGAGGTAAGTTGTTCTCTATAAGATTGTTCTTCTTGATTAAGTATAGGCTCTTCAACTTCATACATTAATTCATATTCTTTGTCATTCCAATAAATGTGCACATAAGTAAAAGGGGAAATAACACAATATCTTACATCAATTTGCGTTTTATCTTTTATTTTTTCTAAAGGTGGAATCTTCGGATTAAAGTTAATCTTCACTCGTTCATATTGATCTATATCCATTTTATAATATTTCAAATTCTATCTGAGTTATTCCAGCAGGATTTTTTCCATTATTTTTAATTAAAAAACTATAAGGGGTGGGGGCTTGACTTAATGTTCTAAGTTTATCTACACCATCTATAGTAAGATTATACCTTCCATTATAATCTAACATTAAGGTAACTAAATTAAGATCATTCTTTTTTACAGTAGTGTAATTTATTCCTCCTTCGCTCGAATTTACTCCCTCTCCGCTATACTGATATTTACTTTCCATTTCAAAAATTATTTTTTCTTCTCCTTCACGTCCATCAATTTGTAATTGTCCTTTTTTTATCCATATCTTTAAATTTTTTTGTTCACTTGAAGAACGAACTCCCAAAATTGTAGAATCTACTTGTCCTAACATTTGAAAAGATTGTTGTAATATTGATTGATCTTGAACTTTTTCTATTGTAGGCTTTGCATAATACAAAACAAGTGCAACCATTAACAATCCAATTAAAGTATAAATTACAGTTTCAACCCAAACCTGTCCAAATTTCTTTTTAGATATAATCTTCATTAATTGCCCTCTTTTCATATTCTTACAAGTAAAATTTAATTTAAATAATTAATGTTGTAAGATTAAACTAAGAAATCGCAGTTAGTTAAATCCGAAAGAGCATCAGCAACAGCACATTGCTGTTTACTCATTACAGGAATTATTTCAATTGAATCTGGAATTGCAGTAAAACCGCTTGCATTATATGAATATCCTTGATTTTTTCCAGGAACACTTAAATTCTTTCCAGCAACATTTGGATATCTTTCCAGTCCTTCTATAACCTGGTTAGTTTTGTTTAGTCTATAGCTTTTTAATTCTCCCCCATAAGAAATTGCGACAATCAATTCATCTAATTCAATATCCCTTGTATCTACTTCGAATCTAATATAATATGTACCTTCTACTGGTTGATCATAGCACGTATTAATATCATTTAATTGTACTTTTTCATTTATTCCATAACATGACTCGCTATTGTTTATTTGCCTTTTAATCATCCCGCTTGTAGACGCCCAAACAACAGCAACTGCAATCATAGATAATCCCACAAGAATTAAAGTAGTGACTACCGTAGACAATGCCTTTTTATTTACTATTTTAACCAATTGTAATTTCCTTTTCATATTGTCCTTCACAAGTAAATGTCCTTTGTTTTCCTTTTGAACTTGTTCCAACAAGAATAGGCACAAGAGAAATAGAAGTAACACCCTCTTCAAAATCAACCTTTTGAGAATATACTTCTCCTGTTTTTAATCCCTTTAATGCCCAAGTTCCAGGTTCTGTGCTAATACTCTTTATATCTCTTGTTTCAAATTCTCCAGCACTAATAAGTTTTACATTCATTGTATATATTGGGGGTTCTCCATTATTCTGAATATTTAGTTTTCCATCTGATGAATAATCAGCATTAAAATTAATATCATCACAAACTAATCTAATATTTTTATCAAATTTAGTTATTCCTTCTTCTACCATTCCTTTAAACCAAACAAAGACTATAGAAATAACAACTATTACCAATCCTATTAATAATAAATTAGCAATTACAGGAGAAAGTCCTCTTTTTTTCTTTTTTAAATTATTCATTAGCATTTTTTTAAGTTAAATATATTTTAAATGTTTTTTGTTTTAATCTAAACAGCTTAACTGTTCTTGCACTCTTGCTCCTCCGCATGTTGCTGTTTTCTTTTGTTTTTCTAATTCTATCCTTTGTAATGGTATTATTTCTACTCTTGTGATATTCCCTACAGGATAATCTGAAACATTAAAAAGATAATTTTTAGAAATATCATTTGGTTGGAAATAGTTATCTTGTATATAAAATTTAATATAATTTCCCCAAATTGAGTTTTGCCTTTGTTGTTCTGTTAATCCTGTTAAGTTTTGAGATAAATCTATACTTGCTGCTATAGAGCTATCATTATTAGTAGATGCTCTAACAAAAAAACCATCTAAACCAAATCTTCCATTATTCTTTAAAGTAAGATTAATTATTCCGGCAGTACAATTATAAGAAACATCTTTTATAGAGATAGACGCAGCATCAGAGCATTCCGGAATATCTTTTGGAACATAAGTTTTAATCCATTGGTATACCAGTATGCTCATAAAAATAGAAATTGCCATTAAAAGCACATATCCAATTATCACACTAAGTCCTTTTTTATTTTTTATATATTTCATTTTTATTTATCCTCTTTCCAAATTATAAAATAAAAGTTTTCATAAGGGTTTAATTTGAAATGATATTCTTGATTAACTATCTGAATAACTACGTTTCCCTCTTTTTTATTCCCTTGTGTTAGTATAAAGTTCTCATTTGTAGTACTAATATCTTGACATTTTTCATTTTTAAATAATTCAATACATTCTCCCTTTAACTCTGTATTATTAGCATTACAAGTGCATTCATTATTTAGCTCCCGATAAGAAACAAATTCCAGCTTATTATTATTTCCAAATAAAAGATAAGGCATTTTTCCCTCTTCAATATATTTACCATAATTTAAAACAAAAATTTTGAAAATATCTTCTATTTCCCCCTTTTCTTGCGAGTTATATGATCCAGAATAGAACACTTGTTCTGCCTCGAAGTTTATATTTCCTGTTAAATCATACACTTTTATGGAATCGTCTTCAACATAATTAGAAACTAGCAATAAAAGGCTAAATATAACTATAAAAACTCCTACTAAAATTTCTATTTTTCTATATTTTTTTACCTGTTTGATTATCCTTTTTTTAAAATCCATCTTATTCTCCACTTATAACAATGTGTTTTTCTCCCCCTGTATTTTCCCAAAGTATAAAATAAAAGTTTTCTCCGGGACTTATCATCGTGAGATAATCTCCATCTTCAATAGAAGTAGTTACCCCTTCAATCACGCTTTCTGAAGCTTCAAAATCTTGTGTTATTCCATCTTCCCTATTTGATGATACTTGGGGAATAATACATTCAGGAGTTAATCCAACCATCTCTTGGCAAGTATGTGTTGTGTCTGGGATTGTACTATTAATTGTTAAACAAACACATTCAGGCGTAGCAAGTTGATATCCTCTAAAATGTACTTTTTCACGATTACCAAAAATAAAATAAATATTTTTATTGTTATCTAAATTTTGAACATAATTTTCAATAAATGTTTCCATTAATTCATCTAATTCTTCATCTGTTTTTTCATTTGATGCCCAATAGTCTAATATTCTTGTACTTTCAATTTCCATTTCATCCCCTAAATCTTCTATATTTGTTTGCTCTGTTGATTGAGTATAATTACTAATTGTCATTATACTAATTGTTACAACAATTATAACCACTGCCGCAATAAGAAAAAATTGCCCCCTCTTCTGTTTCATCCACTAAAAATGCCTTACGAGTTTATTAATTTTTTGACTCGGTAATTTGCTATTTAAATTGTGCGACCAATAATAAAAAGAGCAAGAATTCCAAAAGTGTTTAATATAAATCCTATTATCGCTAAAAATCTTGCCTTTATCTTTGTAAGTCCAGCAAGAAGTATTACTCCCGCTTCATCTGGTAAAGGAGAAGCAATTAATCCCCCAGCAAGAATATACATAATATAAATTCTAATCTTTTTATCCAAAATTTTTTTAATAAGTTTCTTGGTTTTTATGCTTATTTTTTCGTTTTTCAAATTATTAAATTCATCTTTAAAAGAAAGTCTAATAAACTTAAATATAAATAAATCAGCAAACATTGCCCCAAGTCCCCCAATTACTGAAGCAAGGAGTATATTCTTAGGATTTAAAACTAAAAAGAAACCAGCTGAAAGAGGGGAAGTAAAACCAAATGAGAACAAAAGTCCTGCTATAAATACTCCAAGATATCCTAAATCTCCTAAATTTGATATAGCTCTAATAACTCCTGGATTTCTAAATATAATATAAGAAGCTAAAATGATAATAATCAAAGAAAATATTTTAGGATACTTAAACTTAAACCATCTCTTCATTATTATTTCACTCTTTTCTGTTATAAAAATGTTTTTACAATTTTATTTTGAAAAATTTAGTTAATTCAAAAATAATTAATGGTATAGAAGAAATAGCAAAGACTATAAGAAGCTCTATTAAAGAAATAGCTTTCATTCCAAATAAACTTGAAAGAGGGGTATAAATTGCAATTAACTGAAGTATTGTTGCTAAAGCAATAGAAAACAACAAAAATTTATTTCCAAAAAAGTCAATTTTCCAAAGATTCTTTTCTTCAGATCTACATGAAAGCACAATAAACAATTCACTGAAAACAGAAGAAGCCACAGCAAATGTCCTTGCTTTTGCTAAATCTAAATTATATGTTGATAAGAATAATCCCATTGAAATAATAAAAGATAATATCCCCCCAATAATTATAAACTTATAAATTTCTTTCAAAAGATTTTCATTTGGTTTAATTGGTTTACGTTTCATTATGTCTATATCTTCTTTTTCCATACTTAAAGAAAGACTTGGTAAGGAATCAGTAATCAAGTTCATCCATAAAATTGACAAAGGAAGAAAAGGGAGGGGGAGTGCAAAGATAATTGCTGTAAGAATAATAAATAATTCATCAATATTTGCAGAGAGTTGTGCTCTAATAGACTTTTTTAGATTATCATAAACTCTTCTTCCCTCTCTAACTGCATTTACAATTGTTTGAAAATTATCATCTAACAGAATAATATCTGCTGTTTCTCTTGTTACTTCACTTCCCCTAATCCCCATAGCAATTCCTATATCTGCTTCTTTTAATGCGAGGATATCATTAATCCCATCCCCCGTAACTGCAATAATTTCATTTTGAGATTTAAGAGAACGAACTATTCTTAATTTAAGTTCTGGAGTTATCCTTGCAAAAATTGTTTTTTCTTTTACTATTTGGTCAAATTCTTTTTCTTTCAATTTTTCTAATTCTCTTCCACTAATTGCTTTACTCTCTAATCCAATCATTCTTGCAATTGCTATAGCTGTTGTTTCAGAATCTCCTGTAATCATCTTTATTTTAATTCCAGCCTGTTTACATTCTTCAATGGAATTTTTTACTTCTTTTCTTGGTTTATCAATCATGCCTTGAAATCCCACAAATACTAAATCTTGCTCTGCTTGTTCTTTACTAAAATTTGTTTGTACTTCCCTAAATGCAAATGCCAACACTCTTAATGCTTTAGAAGCCATATGTTCATAGTTATCTAAAATTTCTTTTTTTCTCTTTTCTGTGAGGTTAAATAATCTTCCTTTAATTTGTTCTTTTGAACAAATCTTTAATATCTTGTCAGGGCTCCCCTTCACATAATTAATATATCTCCCATTTACTTCTCTAATGACCGACATCATCTTTCTATCTGAAGAAAAAGAATATTCTTTAATTCTTTTTGAATTTTGAAGAGTGTTTTTGTTTAATATTCCTGCTTTGTATGCCGCAAATGCAACTGCCTTCTCTGTGGAATCTCCCAAAATATTAAGTTTATCCTTTTCAAAATTCAAATGTACATTATTGCACATTATTCCTATATTTAACAAACCAATCAAATCTGGAGATTTTTTTACATCTATTTTTTTATTATTCTCTAAAAAAGAATTTCCCTCCAAAAAAATAGTTCTTTCATTACAATAGATTTCACTAACAGATATTTCTTCTTCAGTTAATGTTCCGGTTTTGTCTGTACAAATTGTTGTTGTTCTTCCAAGAGTTTCTGCTGCAGGAAGTCTTCTTACAAGAGCATTATATTTTTTCATCCTTTTTATTGCTAAAGCAAGAGTTATAGAAATAATTGCGGGCAGGCCTTCAGGAATAATACTAATTGCAAGAGAAATTCCTGTAAGAATCATTTCACTTATTTCCCTTCCTTTTGCTAATCCCAAAAGAATAGTTGCAAATGTTAAAATAAAAGCACCTATTGCAATTTTTTTTGAAAGAATATTTATTTTATGTTCTAAGGGAGTAAGTCCTTCTTTTATTTTTTGTACAGATTTTGCTATCTTTCCAAATTCAGTATCCATTCCAGTCGCAACAACAATTCCCTTACCATGCCCACCAACAACACCTGTTCCAGCATAGACCATATTTATCCTATCATTAAGAATAGTGTCTGAAAGTATTTTACTATATTTTTTTATTTGGGGAAAACTTTCTCCTGTTAACACACTTTCATTCACTTGCAATTCATCGCTTTCTATAACCCTACAATCTCCAACTATTTTATCTCCTTCTGAAAAAAGCAAAATATCCCCAATCACAACTTCTGAAGAAAAAATTTCAGAAACAATTCCATTTCTTAAAACTTTTACTTTTGGAACAAGTAAATTTTTCATTTCAGAAATTATCTTTTCTGCCTTATACTGCTGAAAAAACCCTATAAATCCATTAATTAATATTATTGCTAAAACAACAGAAAAATCTAAGTAATGTTGGATTAATAATGAAAAGATTGCAGAAGCAATTAGAATTAAAACAAATAAAGATTTAAATTGTTCAAAGAAAATAAATAAAGGATGTACCTTAAAAGATTGTTTTAACTCATTTTTTCCATATTTTGCTAATCTTTCTTTCGCCTCTTTCTCACTAAGCCCAGTTTCACTTGTTTTTAACTGTTCAAAAATTTCCTCTTTTTCTAAACTGTGCCACATCTTGAAATAGAAAATAAATTGATGTTATTAAACTTTAAGATAACTTATAAAAAATGTTTTTTTAAAAATTCCTTTGGGAGAAAATGACTGTAAAGAAACCATTGATTGTGTTAAATCAGTTTAAACTTTCTTAAGGGAAAATGTGTGAGAGAAAACCGCAGGTGGTGTTAAATCAGTTTAAACTTTCTTAAGGGAAAATGACTGTAAAGAAACCGTAGGTGTCGTTCAGTGTAGACTCGAAGGTTTGCCTGTAAATCACCAAAAAGCTACCTTTATTCTTCCTCAGCTCTGTGACCTGCTAAGCATCTACACAAATGTTTAGGGCTGCTCCGATCAGGGCCTGACCCGTTTCGCATCTGCAAGATCAAAGCAGACAAAGCGTCAACGTCCAAATAAAGACCTTTTGACAATCCACTCACTCGCCTTCTTGCAGTCTGCCTAAAGCCCGTTTGCAAATAGCGGAGGGCTATCCCGCTGACCTAGTCTACAAGAATATAATAAATTGACTATATTTAAGGGTTATGATTCCCTGCAATCATCTTAGTAGTTATATCTTCAGCAACAACTTTCCCTTCTAATGTGCGAATATTATCATACACTTCTCCAGTTAGTACTTTGATGTTTAATAAGTTACGATTTATTGTTTCAAGAGCATTTACAATTTGTACAACTATTCCTTTTTGATTTACAATTTCCCCATTTAAAGCTAATTCTGAAATATAATCAAAAGAATCTATCATATTGTAATCTATATCTCCTATGTCCGGGTCTTGAAGATATTTAGTCATATTAATCAAATAATTTCCAAAAATTTCCATAATTGCTTTATCTGTCTTAGAAATTAAAGGAGAATTTTTTAATTCTTTCATCTTTTTTTTTAGTATATCTTATTGGATCATTATACATCTCATTATTTGGCATAAAAAGAATAAAAATTTAAAATTTTTAAACATATATCTCATTTAAAATATAATTCAATAATTTTTCCATAAAACAAGAAATCCTTGTTTATCTCTTAAAAATAAAGTATCTCCTGATTTTGTCCATACATAATCTTGATTTTTCCAGTATAAATTAGTAGAATTATCTTCAATTTGTGTATCATTACTAACAATTATTTGAATTTCTTCTAAAGAATTTAAACTAATCTCTGAAAAAATAAATTTTTTTCTTCCTTCGTCCTTTATGCTCCAATTTGATAAATTGCATTTAAGAAGGCAATTATTTTTTAGAATAACTTTCTGTTCTTTTACATTTAATTCTTTAAGGTTAATACATTTTGTACAAATATCCTGCGATTTTTCACATAAGTTGATATTTTTTTCTATACATTCTTGCCACCTTTCTTTTAATTTAAAATTGTATTTTGAATAATCTAAAATATAAAGATTTCCAAAACCATTTCTTACTACTTCTTCATTAACATTCATTTCATTAAGAAAAATATATGCTAATTTTCTTCCATACAGATCTTCTTTTTCATTGCTGTATTCTATTCTAACTGTCTTGTTTAGGGTTAAATTTTCTAAAAAGCTTTTTGCTTGAGTATAATATTTTTCCCCTCTTTCAGGGGTGTTTATTCCTAAAAGTCTTGTACTATTTCCATTTATAATTAAAGTATCTCCATCTACTACTCTTTCAACAATCCCATATTCTTGTTCTTTCAAAAAATTATCTAACCCTTTATCTAAAAGAGGATAATCTAATACAAATAAACAAAAAATTAAGGAAATTAATAAAATTAAATCTTTTTTTGAACTCATTTTATAATAAAAACTTATGCGGGAGACAGGATTCGGACCTGCGCAGGCACTAAGCCACAGGATCTTAAGTCCTGCCCATTTGACCAACTCTGGCACTCCCGCATTTAAAAGATACACAAAACCAGCATATAAAAAACTTGTGAAATAGTGTTTTTTGCCTAAAAAAAGGAGTTATAACTCAAATTCATCGATGAAATCTTTTATGGATTTATACCTTTCAAGAAATTTCATACCTTTATCTTGTAGAGAGACAAATTTCTCTTTCTTTTTTTCAAATTCTCGAACAAATCCCTTTTCTAGCAATTCAGAATAATATTCTTTAAACCTAGCAGAAGATAGATTAGATTTCCTTAACAAAGGAGTTGATTTTATTGAATTTGAATTTTGTTTTATATTTTCTAATATATCCCTTATTATTTCCAACTTCCCTCTTTTATTCATCTTAATTTGATCCTGATTTTTTAGTAACTTTATACAAGATTGTAAGAAAAATGCTTAATGAAACTAAATAAATAAAAAGTTGGGTATTTTGTAAAAAATCTGGAATTAAGATATCTATCATATTCAAACTCCAAAAAGTGAAAAGAAGAATATAAATTGTATGAAGATTATTCTTTTTGTTTCTTTTATCTTTTTTTGTTTCTTTATGTAACCTTAAAAATAATATTATTGCAAAAATAAAAAGAGATAAATTGATTAGAAGATAAATAAATGGATCCCTTAAGAAAATACTTAACATGCAGGTTAATAAAGCGAGTCCATGAAGTAGATATATTCTATATTCTCCCTGCCCCCATTTTTTCCACATCATACTATAAATTAAATAAAATATTGCTATTGTGCTAAAGTATACAAAAAAGAATAAACTTACTTGCCCTACTATCCTTGGAGATAAATCTAAAACTTCTTTTATTTCAAAATAACCTACTAGAAATTTGATAAAATATCTAAAGAAGTAAGCAATTCCAAAAAATAAAAAAGCCTGTCTAAAATAATTTATTCCCTTATAAGAACTTAATTCATATAGTTCTTTTGTTTCAAAATAGATGACTAAACTGCAGAATATAATTACAAATGAATAAATTAATTCTGTTCCGATTCCTGGAATCATTAATTGTCCAATAAAAGGTGCCATATTTATACTAACTTTAAGCAATATTTAAGGTTTTATAAGTGGGGTGGATTAATAGTCCATTCCCTTTAAAAATAAACTTATTCTACTTGTTATATGAATCAAGAAAAGAGCAGAAAAAAATCGAATGCAAAATTATTAATTATAATTGCGATATTTATCTTGCTAATTGCTTTTGGGGCCTATTTTATCTTTGTTAAACCTAATTTAAACCAAGAAAAAGATATACCTCGTGAAATGTTTAACAATAATAGAACAGGAATTCCACCAATGAATAGGTCCGATCCTAGATTTAATGCCACTTTCAATGGGAATCAATCATTCTCGCTTCCTCCAGAAAAACCACAAGGTAATCCAAATGAAGAGTGAATCAGTAATCTCTATTCAAGATGTTTGGAAAAAATATGACATGGGTCAAGCTGAACCTTTAGTTGTTTTAAAAGAAATAAATTTAGAAATAAAGCAAAACGAATTTGTAGCAATCACAGGGCCAAGCGGAAGTGGAAAATCAACAATGGTTAATATTATTGGTGCTTTAGATAAACCTTCTTGGGGAAAAGTAATGTTAAAAGATAAAAATATCGCCGAGATGTCTGAGTCCGCATTGGCTTTTCTTAGGGGGAAAACTATTGGATTTATTTTTCAACAATTTCATTTATTACCTACTTTAAATGCTTTGGAAAATGTCATGCTTCCAATGGAAATGACCGATATAAACGAAAAACAAGCTAGAGAAAAAGCAGAATCTCTTCTTATTTCATTAGGTTTGGGAGAAAGAATGCATCACAAACCAAATCAACTTTCAGGAGGGCAACAGCAAAGAGTAGCAATTGCTCGAGCTTTAGCAAATGATCCAGAAGTTATATTAGCAGATGAGCCAACAGGAAATTTAGATAGTAAAACCGGAAAATTTGTTATTGATTTTTTGATTAAACTTCACGAACAAGGAAAAACTGTAATTTTAATTACTCATGATTTAGAACTTGTTCAATATGCTAAAAGAATAGTTTATATTAAAGATGGAAAAGTTGAGAAAGATACCTTAAATAAGCAAAGGAAAACTTTCTAAATGGATTTAACATCCATCTCGCTTATAAATTAAAATAATTTTTAACCATCATGATAAGTCAAAAAAAAGAGTTTTTATTCTTAACCTGTATAGCTCTGTTAACAATTCTTTCTTCTAATGTGATTTCTGCTGAAGATTGTAATTTAAAAGTAACTTTAGTTAATCAGGACCCAATTGTTGCAAATCCTGGAGATTATGTTAAAGTAGTATTTCAAGTTAGTGGGATTGAAAATCAAGATTGCCAAGGTGCTAAATTTTCTTTAGTCTTAGGTTATCCATTTTCTTTAGATGATGCAGAAAATGAAAAGACATTAAGTGCAGGTACATACTCTTCTTTAGATTATTCTGCTACATGGAATATCCCCTACACCCTTAGAATAGATGAAGGAGCATTAAATGGAAACTCCGAATTAAAAGTAAAGTATAGTCCAGGTAGCTGGAATTTAGGGTCAGGTATAACAAAAACATTTAATATTTCTATAGAAAATTCTCAAACAAATTTTGATGCGGTAATTCAAGAAATAAGTGGATCTGATATATCTATCGCTTTAGCAAATATAGGGAAATATACTGCAAATTCCGTTGTAGTGAGAGTTCCTGAACAAGATTACTTTTCTGCTACAAGTACTAATGGTCAGATGGTTGGAAACTTAGAAAGCGGAGATTATACTATCGTTAGTTTTTCTCTATCTTCTAAAGATGTGTCTCCAACTTCTCAACCTTCAAAAAACTCTCGGAACTCATCTATTGAAGTCCAACCATCTTTCCAACAATCACCAAAAAATTTAACATTTGATATTTATTATACGGATAACATAGGAGAAAGAAGAATTACAACAATGAAACTTCCGCTTATTCTTTCTAGTTCAGTAAATGCTTCATTAATCTCTGGAGCAGGATTTCCAGGAAGAAAATCTTCTTCATCTTGGTCTGCTTGGTACACTGTTGGAATAATATTGGGAATATTAGTTTTAGTTAGCGTGATCTTAGCTAAGAGATACCCAAAACAAACAAAAGAGTTTATAGAAAAAATAAAAAATAAAAAGAAAAAATCTTCTTCAAGCCAGATTCCAGATTGGGTAAAAAATAATAAAGAGAAAGAGAGAAAATAACTCTCAATAAAAATGAAATCAAAAAAAGCATTTCAGCTTGCTCTTAATATTCTTTTTCATAGTAAACTTAGAAGCTGGTTAACAATTATAGGGATTGTAATAGGTATTGCAGCTGTTGTTTCAATTCTTTCAATCAGTAACGGTGCCCAACAGCAATTAGAAGAAAGACTATCTGGTTTGGGAGCAAATGTATTAACTATTTCTCCTGGTTATTCAAAAGCTCAAGGGTTTGGTTTTGGTGGAGGAGATATGAGGGATGGTCCACCAGGAGCTTCTTCAAGTTCTTCAACTAAAGAAACAAAAAACTTAACTGCAAGAGATATTACTGTAATAAAAAGTATAGATAATGTAGATTATGTAATGGGTATGGTTTCTGGAACAGCAGATGTTCTTTATGCAAGCAAAACAGCTTCAGATACTAGATGTTCTGGAGTTGATGTTTCTATATGGAAAGATATCACCACAGAAACTCTCTTATCAGGGAGATTTCTAACAATAGGGGATTCTTATTCAGTAGTTATTGGAGAAAGACTTGCTACGCAAACCTTTGATAAAGATATTCCCTTAAATACAAAAATTACTATTGGGGGAAAATCCTTTAATGTTGTTGGAATATTAGAAAGCAGTTCTTCAATTTACATGCCTATTTCTTCTGCACGTGCTGTTTTAGAAGATGTTGGGGATGATGAATTTGATTCAATCTCGGTAAAAATAAATAATGTTAATTTGGCAGACGAAACAGTTGGAAATATAACCAAAAAATTAATGGCCTCAAGAGGGATTTTAAAAGAAGAAGATTCGGACTTTTCTGTTTCAAATCCTTCTGCGATGCAAGCAACAATGGAAGAAACAATGAATACAATGGCTCTCTTTTTAGGGGCTATTGCTGCAATTTCATTACTTGTTGGCGCAATAGGAATTGCAAATAGTATGTTTACTTCTGTTTTGGAAAAAACAAGAGATATAGGCATAATGAAAGCTATTGGGGCTAAGAATAAGAATATACTCCTAATCTTCTTATTCAATTCAGGATTAATAGGTCTTATTGGTGGTCTTGGGGGAGTAATCTTGGGATTTTTTGTTTCAACAGCCATAAGTAGCATGGCTGGAATTTCTTCCACTACAAGCGGAAAAGCAGGAGGAATGATGGGAAATTTTTTAGGTTCAACTTATGTTAGCCCAGGTTTGATATTTGGAGCATTATTTTTTTCTATGTTAATAGGAGTTATTTCTGGATTAATTCCAGCATATCGTGCTTCTAAGTTAAATCCTGTTGACGCACTAAGGTCAGAATAAAAAATAAATATTAAAAATCATGGAGAAACAGCATAATTAACTAATCCTTCTGTTGTATTAAAAATTACACTATTCTCTTTATAAAATCGGTTAAAATCTATTTCAAAACGTTTTTTTCCATCAATTTCTTCTCCACTTTCCAGGGTCAATCTATCCTCATTCAAAATTATGTTTTTATTTGTTACTAAACCATATCCTCGTAACATAGCCTCTTCAGCAGTACTCATAACACAAGAAGAAGCATTAATTCCCATTAAAATTAATTCTCTAGAATTAAATATTCTTAGTGTTTGATATAACTCAGGATTTGAAAACCCACTATAATCCTCTTTGGATATATAACTTCCAAAATAAATTTTTTCAACGGCTTTTTTAATCCTTAAATCTGTTTCTCCACTATTTTTAAATTCAATAATTATTACTGGAACATTTATTTCACTCAGCTTATTAATTACTTTTATTTGTTCCTCAATAGTATAATCTCTTTCTTCAGAAGTAATTCTCCTTAAGAAACATTCCTGCATATCTATAACTACTCCAACTAAACCTCTTGGATTATTTATTGACATTTTCAGAGTTTGATTTTTTCTTAATTTTATTAATCAACTCTTTAATATTCTCTTTTAAACTTAACTTTTTATTCTTTTCTATATTTTCTTTTGTCAAGACAACTAACAAACTTGGCACAACTGTGACTGCAGCAATCATACAGAATATAACTCCATAACTCATAACATCTCCAATTTCAGCCATCATAGTTAACTCTCCTAATCCCATCGCCTTAAACCCAATTAAACAAGCTAATGCTGTTGTAAAAATAGGAAATAATGTTCCTTTAATTGTTTCTTCCATTGCTTTCCTTTTTTTATTTTTCTTTAACTCATAATTAAATCTGCTCATTATCTGAATTCCGAAATCTATTCCAACCCCCATAATCATAGAGATTGTTCCACTTGTCATTGTAGAAATTCCTGCCCCAATTAATCCCATAAATCCCATTGCCCACAAAACACCGAAGATAATTGTGGTTAATGGGAGCACAACACCCTTAACTGTTTTAAATATTAAGAATAAAATTATTATAATTCCAATCATCGCAATATTTGAAGTTTTACTCATAGATGGACCTATTTCTTTCATAACAATGCTTTCTGCGAATATATCTCCAACTAAAGAAACTTTTATCCCAGCAGGTTTATCTAGGGTATTTACAGCTTGTTCTACTTCTCTTGTAAGTTCTGTTGCATCTACTTCAGACTCTAAAATTAAAGTAATAACACTCATGCTTTCATCTTCAGAAATTATTCTACTTGCTCCAGAAGATTGTGATACCTTTCTTATCTCATTTATTGAATTTGGAATCCTGCCATAATAGTCGTAGACTAAATTACCAATACCAGTAACTTCTGTTACACTTGTTGAAGTAGATAAATAATCTTCTAACTTTTTAGAATATATAATTAGTTGTGGCTCACAAACTGATTTTATTTCATTAGAATTTATATAGGAATTGTCAATTGAAACTAAAATAATTGCAGAACTAGCTCCACCAAAATCTTGGCTAATAAGAGTAAATGCTTTTATTACATCATAATCTTGAGGAAGCATATCTTCATAATCCATACTTTTATTTTGTAAAAGAGAAGAACCAAAAATCATTATACAAGAGAATATTGCAAATATAATGAGGACTAATTTAGGGTTATTGCTTACAAAAGAAGCATACTTATTTATAAGATTTAATTTTTTCATCTAATTTTTTCCTCCTTTTATGGCTTTCTTTTTTCTGAGTTAATTTAACATGGGCTTTTTCTGTGTACCAGTGTTCAAATCTTTCCTCTAAAATTATAATTGAAGGATTTACAAAGATAGCAGCAACAAATGCAGCACTTATTCCAAGAGAAAGAGCAAATCCTAAATCCCTTAGCATAGGCATACTTGCAAGTCCTAATGCTAAAAATCCGACAACAGTTGTAGTCCCACTTCCAAATACAGAAGTTCCAACTTCTTTTACAGTTGTTTCTAATGACTCTAAAGAACTTTTATTTTTTCTTTCTTCATTATACCTGCTTACAATAAAAACACCATATTCTATTCCCAAACCAAGAATCATTGCACCTATCCCTACTGTTGCAACAGATAACTTAATTCCAAGTAACCCCATAATTCCCAATGTCCATGCTAATCCGAATATAAGGGGAGAAAAAATAAGAAAAGCTTTAGTTAATGATTTTTGAAGAATAATAAGCATGATAAAGATAATTATTGCTGCTAAGGTAAGGGTATAAGTAGCATCTTTTAATAATAAGTCTAGAATCATTGTTCTTATTTGGGGTGTTCCTGTTACATACACATTAACTCCCTCTGGCTTAGAAACACTTGCAAGTATGTCCTTTATTTCTTTATCTAAACTTAAAATCTTTTTTTCTCCACCACCCAAATCAGAAGAAATAATTACCAGAGATGCGGAATAGTCTTTATTAAAAAAACTACTTGAAGCAGGGATATTTGAAAGAATGAACTTTGATTGATCAAGTGTTTTTGGAAGGGTTGATTCTGTAAAAATCATTCCAGCAGAAGTTACTCTTTCAACCATATCATTTTTTTCTAATCTCCTTTGTAAATCAGTTAAAAATGCAAGAATTTTTGGGTCTCGTATGTCATAAACTCCTTCTTTATCTCCTTCTTCTAGTCTTACTAAGATAAATGTAGCATCTTGTCCTCCAAAAGTATCAGTTATTTTATCTGCTAATTTGTAAACTTCTAAATCTTGGGGGTTCATCTTGCTCATATCTGATTCCATTGCAACATTCTTAAATCCTAAAGCTAAAACTAAAGTTAATAAAAGAGTTAAAATTAACATCCAACCAGCATGTTTATACTGAAAATTTGCGAGAGATTTTAAAAAAGTCATCTTAAATTTATCCTGTTTTTTATAGAAGATAAAACTTCTAAAAAAGAGTTAGTCATTTTAATGTTTCCTTTTCTTTAGATACCAAACCCCGGCAGCTAAAACAATTATTCCGCCAGCAATATATAAAACATAATCTCCTAAGTGAAAGTCTTTCTTTTCCAAATTTAAACTAGTAGTTAAATCATCGACTATAACATTTTCTCCATCTATACTTCTAACTTGAAAGTCTAATAAATATAAAGAAGGTGTCGCTTCGTTGTCAACATCAAAGTCAAAAATTGCATATCCTGTTTGGCCTTGATTTAAACTACCTACATACGCTGATTTTTCTACAAATGAGAATGGTTGATCACTTCTTTCATAAACTTTTAAACTTACATCTTTTGCATCTTTTCCACCAATATTTTTTATTCCCACTTTTATTTTTCCTTTTGTTCCAGGATGAATTCCATCAGATAAAACATTAATCTGTGTTATTTCAAATTGTGGAATTGAAAAGATTGGTACCTCTACATTTAAGTATGTATTTTCTTCAGAGCCATCACTATCATAAGTTAAATCTAGATTCAAAGTATAATTTTCTTCATTTAAACTTCTTGGGACATCAAAATAAAAAGTTATGTTCTTTGTACTGCCAGAAGTAATCTTTCCAGCATGAACAATTGTAGAGTATGAGCTTGAAGCAGTAAATCCTTCTGGAAGATTTAAATTAGCAACTAAATTTTCAGCATCTTGTTCCCCCTCATTATTAAGAGTGATAGTTAATGCAACATCTTGGGAATTTGGAAGTATTTTTTTAGGAGAAGAAACTATCTCTCCAAGACTTAATTCTGCAGAATCACTTACAATTTTAATACCAAAAGTATCATCCCAGTCATCATCTGTATCATCTAAATTAAAATCTAAATCATATTTTTTAGTCTCAGCATCTTCATCTACTTGTAATGCAAATGTTTTTGTAGAATTTGTACTGCTATTTAATTCTACTATCCATTTTGATTCTCCTTTCAAATCAAAGGGATTGTTATCATCAATTTCCAAAGTGAGGTTCTTTGTAGAAGAAGCATGATTTATCAGAGTAACTTGCAAATTGAAGTATTCTCCTGCTTGAGCATTATTATATTGATATTGAATTTGATAATCCTCTAAAGTGATTGAATCAGTATAAGCACTTAAATTAGACATTGAAAATATACTAAGTACCATCAATATTCCAAGCAAAATATTCATTGTTTTCATATATCTGGAAATCGATAAATTCTTTATAAGGTTTGTTATAATTTAGTATGCATTTCTAACAAAAATGAGTAAGATTATTTGTTTTATCTTGTATTAAATAATCCTTTTTTCATAAGATAAAGTTCATTTTTGAGATCTAAACTAAATATTTTGAACCCTAATTCTTCATAAAGTTTAATTGCTCCTTCATTATTTACCAGCACCCTTAATGTAATATTATCTTCTTGCTCCCTATTTCTACATTCTTTCTCAAAATTAGAATACAACACTTTTCCTATATTATTCCCCCTATACTTTTGATGAATCATTAATCTATTAAGATAATATGTTTCTTTTCTATGAGAAGCAATTAAAAAACCTACAATTTCTGACCAATTTGTTGCATATCTACTTAACTCCCATTTTTCTTCTTCTTGTTCCATAAAATCTCCTTCTTCCCAAGGATGAATATAATCTTTTTCAATTTTCATAAATTTAGAAATATTTTCTCTACAGGCTTTTTTAGAAAGAACTTTTATCCTTATTTCTAAATTATTTTGTTTTGGCATTAGTTAATAATTTTTAAAATTATCACTCTTTTGAAGATTCAATCTTCTTTTTCTTTGTGCCTTTTTTCTTTTTAGAATTCTTCTTTTTCTTAGATTTTTTCTCTCTTGTTTCTTGCTCTTTTTCAGTTGCTAATTCAATATCTTCAAAGATTTTTTGTCCTTCTGCAAGAGCCTCTTTTTCTTTAAGTTGAGATTTAACTCTTTTTGCAATCTCTTTTGCCTCTCTCTTTTTCTTTCTTGATAAGAAGATTAAAACAATTCCTAAAATTACTGTAACATCTATTGCCATCCAGAATAAAGGACTAGTTAAAGCACCAATAACTCCGCCTGTAATTCCAGCACCATTTCCATTTCCTTTAGGGGCATTCAAATTAATACTTCCACTAGGTAAAGTTGGATTTGATGAAGTTCCTGCATCTGATAAAACAACTCCATTATTAGTTGTAGTAGTTCTATGGTGCCTTCCTCCAGAACTTGTAGTTGTTGGATTATATGCTCCGAATATTGTAAAGTGATATGTCCATATAATTAAATCAGCGCCATTATCTAGATAACATTCTCCAATTGTTAAATCCCCCTTTGAAGTGGAGCTAGCATTTGAATCACAAATCTTGATTGCATAAGTATTTGTCCCATCTGACCATAATGCACTTCTTCCAGTCATTCCTGTTAAAGTTATTTTAACTGCATTAGTGAAATTTAGTGTAATATTAGAACCTATTTTAATTGCTTTTTCAGTTGTTCCTAAGGAAGTTGGTAAAGAAGTAACTGTAGGTAAATTTAATATTCCATCCCATGTTCCCGTATTCCCATATATTCTTGTATTATTTGGGATTGTTACAGTATAATTAATAGAAGATGTATCTCTCTCAAGAGTCATTTCATTCACAGTTGTAACTGATCCGCTGACACTTACATTAGACATATCTAATGTGATTTCTTTTGTTTCTGAAATTGTCGAATTAATTATAACTTCCGAGACATTTGTGTTATTTTGATTAAAAACTATAGTTGTTGTATCGGGTTCTACAATTGTTGTTCCATTCGTAGCAACTTGAGTCTTACTAATAGGAATTACACTAACAATTATATCTTCTTTTAAATTTAAGATGGTCTCTTTTTCTTCTGTTTTACCATTAAATGTAAATTCTACTGGAACATAATAAACTCCCGCGGTTATATTTCCAGTTAAATCATTAACTTTCAATTCTCCGGGCATAACCTTAAGTATTAAATCTCCCCCTTCTTCGAGATAAGGAATACTCCTAGCCCAAGAGAATGTCTTAAGCATATATTTGCTTACATTTAATGTGAAACTTTCATTATTATCTATTGCTTTAATTGCATTATCGAACCACTCAGAATTGTTTATTCTTAAATCATTAAATCCTTTGTCATAATCTAATATCCAACTATTTCCTTCTTTTTCTAAATAAGCATTTCCATACATTTGTGGCATTCCCCCAGTGTATTCCTTAACTAAATTGGTTAATATAGTCGAATTTGATATAATTTGATTTATATCGTATAATTGGGTTACATAACCTTCATCTTTGAAGTAACCAAACATCCAGTTAAACAATTCTGTTATAAGCTGTGCTGGTAGACTATCACCATTAGAGGTAAGTCGAATCGTTCCAGTGGGATTAACATAGACTCTTGAAAATTCAATATAATCTACTCCTTCCAAGTATGATGCTTTAAATTCAATATCTTCTAAAAAATCGGAAATATTAAATTTAATTGAAATATCTTCTAATGTAATTCCTAAATTTAATTTATTTATTAATTCAACAACATCTAAAGTATCACAAACTGTATCTGAAGTATTAAGATAAAAATTCAATTCAGTTGAATCAGCATAAACAGTAGCAGTTAGTTGTGTAGCATCATCACTTAATATTTCTTTTAAACAAGAAGCAGAAGTAAATGATAGCAAACTAATTAATAAAATTCCTGTAAATAAAACTAATCCTAATTTCTTCATTTCAGCTCAACCAATACTTTTCTTACCATTTTATTATTTATAAACTTATTTGCTATTAGTAATTATCAAGTTACTTCAAATTCATCTGAAATAAACTCTTCTTTGTTTAATTTGTCTTCTCCTTCAAAAAGATAATCTATAGTTGTTTTCATACGATATTTTCCAATTTCTTTTAAAGTATCACTTCCTATAGGATATGTAACTTTAGCAGGTCCCGGAATCCATATTGGAAAACCTTGCCATAATCCCCTACAGTACTCATTTATTTTGAATGTAGATTGTGTAGTTTCTACTTGAGTCTCAAAAATTCCACCCATAGCCATTTCAAGAGTTATTCTTTGATCAACTAAAACAGTTGAGACTGGAGCTTCAATTCCAGTTTTATATAATTCTAATTTAATTCCTCCCCCTTTTGTACTATCAATTAAAATTGTTTTTCCTTCTGGATTTTGGCTAGTTAAATCAAAACTATAGTTAAAAGAGTCCCCTTTATGATATCCCGTGAATAAGTAATTCATTTTCATGTCTTTTATGGGCTCAGGAGTATTTGCTAAAACTTCTCTTTCTAAATTTTTAGTATCTCTTTTCCCAGCCTCATCTTTAACCCATTGTGTTATAGTTATCTTCCCAGGATATTGCGGGATACAAGTCATTTCAAAAGGAAATTCTTCTATCCTATTCTCATCTGCTTGTCTTTCATCGCTGTAATCTATAATCATCCCATAAGACTTAAGATCTTCTACTCCATCCGGGTCTGTCCCTGCTGCTCCGCAAATTAATGATTCCCCAACTTTTAATGAGTTTAAATTAGTATATGGAGTTGCTGTTGGGAGATGATTTACAAATTTAAAAAATTGATTTTCAAAAAAGAAGTTGCTACAACCCCCAAAACCTAACACTGCACCTACAGCTGTTGTTGCAATTAAAGCTATTTTTGCAATATTCTTCATGCCCAAATCATCGAATAAGACTATTTAAATATTACTCGCATAAGATAATCGAAGATTTACTCTTTTTTTTCAGAATTTGTCTTAACTTTAACTCCAAGTTCTTCTAATCTCTTAATATGTGCTTGCATTATTGATTCAACATGCTGAACCATTTTTACAAGTTCGTTTCTTTCATTTAACAAGGTAGTTAATGTTCCTTGATGAAACCCAATTTCCATTTCTTTAGGAACTTGCGGTTTTGTAGAACTTTGTTTATTCTCTTCTGCTTCTTTCTTAAATGCATCTTCTAAACTATCTTTTTTTATTTCTACCATTTTATTAGTTTGCGTATTTTCTTGGACAAATATTTTGGGGCTTAGGGCAATATCCTCTCTTGAGAGAAAGGGTATAATTATTTTCTCTTACAGGAACCCTATCTGGGATTTCTTCTCTTTGGCCTAGAGTAATATTTCCAAACAGAGGAATTGCCAAAGTAGAATTTATTTGAGCCAAAACAAAAGGTAATCCAGTTATTTTTTCTTTTTCCATCACAAGAAGTATTTTATCAGCTTTTTAAAGATTTATCTACTTTTTAAAAAATAAAAAACATCTACAATGTTCCTCTATCTCAATCTCTCCTCTATGAAAAATGCAAGGGCAGACTAATTCTTTGTCTTTTTCTTTATTTCCGCTTGTAATTCTACATGGACAATAAAACTCTCCCTTTGTTTCTTTATTTTTAAATAACCCATTTAACACTCTTTCTACTGCGCTTTTGTCAGGATTTAATTTTATTCCAACTGATTCAGCATATTCTTCTGAATTTTTAATATATTCTTCATGATTTTTTGATTTGTCCATTTTTTCATTCATAACATATAAAAATAGTCAGAGATTATAAATTTAATGAAAGAGAAGATAGCATTAATTCTTAAAAAAACAATAAAAAATTTAGGTGTCGATTTAAAAAACGAGCAAATAGAAAAAATGTTAGAAATTCCCCCCTCTTCAGAACTAGGAGATTATTCTTTTCCTTGCTTTTCATTAGCAAGTTCATTCAAGGAAAATCCTGCTAAAATTGCTGAAAAAATAAAACTAAGTCTTTCTTCAGTTTCTTTGGTAGATCATATAGAAACTAAAGGTCCATATCTAAACTTTTTTTTAAATAAAGAAAAAATCTCCCAAGAGATAGTTAAAGAAATTTTATCTGAAAAAGAAAAGTTTGGCAAGCCAGAACAAATACCTAAAAAGAAGATAAAAACAATGATTGAATTTTCTCAGCCAAACACCCACAAAGCATTTCATGTAGGTCATATAAGAGGTACAAGCATAGGGGAAAGTTTAGCAAGAATCTTTGAATTTTGCGGAGAAACAGTAATTAGAGCAAATTATCAAGGAGATACAGGAATGCATGTTGCTAAATGGATTTGGTGTTACAAAAAATATCATGCTAAAGAAGAATTGAAAAAAGATGAATCTTGGGTAGCCTCAATTTATGTTGAAGCAGTGAAAAAACTCGCACAAGATGAAGAAATGCAAAAAGAAGTTGATATAATCAATAAAAAACTTTTTGAAAGAACAGATAAGCAGTTAAATGAATTATGGAAAAAAACAAGAAAACTAAGTTTAGATGCTTTAGAAAAAATCTACAAGGAATTAAACACACATTTTGATGTTTACCTTTTTGAAAGTGAAATAGAAAAACAAGGAAAAGAAATTGCAGAAGAATTGTTAAAAAAGAAAATTGCAATATTAAGTGATGATGCTGTGATTATGGATTTAAATGAATATAATCTTGGAGTTTGGGTCTTATTAAGAAAAGATAAAACTGTTTTATATTCTGCAAAAGATTTAGCATTAGTAGAGCAAAAATTCAAGGAGTTCAAGTTAGATAAAAATATTTATGTTATAGGTGCTGCTCAATCTTTACACATGGCACAATTATTCAAAACTTTAGAACTTATGAAATTTAAACAAGTTAAGGAATGTGAGTTTATCCCCTTTTCAGAAATAAGACTTCCTACAGGAAAAATGTCTTCAAGAACAGGAGACAATATTCTTTATTCTGATTTTATAAAAGAAATGACTGATTATTCAAAGAAAGAAATTAAATCCAGAAATCCAGAAATTTCAAAAACCGAATTAGAAGAAAGAGCATTAAAAATTTCAATTGCCTCAATAAAATATTCTCTTCTTAAACAAAGTTCCAACAAAGTTATTGTTTTCAATAAAGAAGATGCTCTTAACTTTGAAGGAGATTCTGGGGCTTACATTCTTTATAGTTATGCAAGAGCAAATTCAATTTTAGAAAAAGCCAATAAAAAAATAAAAAAAGAATTTGTTGTAAAAAACCTTGAAGAAAAAGAGTTTGAATTAACAAAAAAACTTTTCCAATTTAAAGAAATTGTCTTAAATGCTTATACTAACAAATCTCAAGCAACAATAGCAAATTACTCCTATCAACTTGCCCAATTATTCAATGAATTTTATCATGCCTGTCCTGTTATTAATTCAGAAAATGAATCATTTAGACTTGCATTAGTTAGTTCATTTAAGCAAGTATTGAAAAGTTCTCTTTATCTCTTAGGAATTGAAACTATAGAAGAAATGTAGATAATATTTTAAATTACATCTTATTTATTCATTTATGGATTGCCCTTTTTGTAATCTTAACAAAGAAAAGATCATAGCAGAGACAAAGTTTTGTTATGCTTTATTAAGTAACCCTCGTTTAATGCCGGGCCATACACTAATTATACCTAAACGGCATGTAGAAAAACTTTCAGAACTGTCAGATGAAGAACTTAAAGACATTATTAGATTAACAATAGAATTTCAAGAAAAAATAATAAAAAATATTGCTTTTGGGTGCGATATTGCAGAACATTATAGACCATTTCAAAAACAAGACAGACTTAAAGTGAATCATTTGCATATTCATCTTCAACCCAGAGAACTATTTGACAATCTATATCAGAAATGTCAAATTTTTGAAAAAGAAGTCTGGGAAGATTTAACTGAAAAAGAATCAAAAGAAATTTTAGATTTTTTCAAATAATTCCATTACTTTTTAATAAAAATCTTAAGAATCTTTTTTTATTTAACTGCTTTCATATCTTTCCAAGCAATGTCAAAAAGTGCTTCAAGTGCTTGTGCAAAGAATTCAGTATTCACCCATATTCCAACATCGTAATTTGGATGGAATTTTTCATCATCTAAAAGCATGAACATTAACTGATTTGAATCTATTATGATAAATCTTGCCTTCATACCATCAATATCTCTAACCTCAGCAACTTTCTTAAATTCTTTTGCAATCTTTATATTACTATTATCTATTGGAGCAGCAATTCTTATCTTAACTCCTCTTTTCTTAACCTTATCCAAAGTAGGCATTATTGCCTCAAACTTTCTATTAAGACCTTCTTTTGTTGTAACAATTGTAACTGTTTTTTCAGCATCTTTAATCATCATATCTAAATGATTGTAAAGGTTTTGTCTTCCTCTTAAGCTTCCAGATAAATCAGAAGGTTCAACAAATTTGATGCCTTTTGTGAATATTGAATTTAATTCAGTTAAAACTTCATCATCTTTCAAATTTTCTAATCTTTCTGTTCTTTCTTTAGCATAAGTGATTAAGTTCTTTTTTACTCTTTCAATAACCTCTTCAGGGTTTAATGCTACGAATTTGATTGGCTTGCCAAGTTTCATTAAAATAAAACCTTTTTTCTCTAAACTTTCTAGAATATCATAAGTTCTACTTCTTGGAACATCTGAAATATTACTTAATTCTCCTGCAGTTGAAGTTCCTCTGGATAATAATGCTGCCCAGACCTTAACTTCATATAGATTTAAATCGAAAATTTTTCTTAGTCTGCTTAAAAATTCATCTTTAACTATCATTGTATATAGTGGTTTTTTTTTCTTTTTAAATATTGCTATGGTAAAAGAGTAAATCTCCTGACTCACTAATCAGGGACTATTTTTTAATAATTCCTAACTTTCCTCTTTTATCTTTTATTCTAAACTCAATATTCTTTTTAAATCTTTCCTCGTCGGTTAATGCACTTTCGGAAATGAATTTCAACTCACAAGAATTTGTTCTTTCCATAAAAACTTTTTTCCATTTTTCAAGCATTTTTTTCAATTCTTCATCACAAGAGACAAATAATCCAATATCATCTTCTTTACTTAAGCCAAGTTCTTTTCTAAAACCCTGAACAATTCTCGACATCTCTCTCATATATCCCTCGCTTTCTAATTCAGCATCTTGTTTTGCATCTAATTCAATGCTAAATTCTTTCTTTTCTTTTACTTGTACTTCTTTAATGTTTAATTGACTCTTAATTATCTCTTCTAGATGGGAAGGATATTTGCCTTTTTCTATGCAAACAATTGCTTTTTTTAAAGGCCATTTTAGCCCTATTTGTAACTTATCTCTTTCTCTTAATCCTTTAGAAACAATTTCTCTAACTACTTCCATTTCAGATAAAATTTTTTTGTCTATCTTTTTTTCATTAAACACTGGATACTTTTCAAGGTGGACAGAATTTTTATTTCCATTTAATGTTTGATAAATCTTTTCAGCAACAAATGGAATAATTGGGGCAATTATTCTAGAAACATTTTCTAGTACTTCTCTTAAAACACCCCTGGCTGTTTCATCATCTTCAAGTCTATCTCTGTTTAGTTTAATATACCAAGTAGATAAATCATCTACAAATTCTCTTATCTCAGTACATGCCTTAATTGTATTATAATTCTCGAGATATTCCCCTACTTTTATGCCAAGTTCATTTAATCTTGACAAAATCCATTTGTCCGAGGGATCTGAACTCTCTTTTTTATTTTTCTCTTTCTTTTTATTTATTTCATAAAAATTATTTACATTGTATAATATTAATACTACTTGCTTGTATATTTCATCAACTCCCTTATCAGAAAAATTAAAATTTTCTGCATTCATAACAGGAGAAACCATTAAGTAAAATCTTAGAGCGTCAACTCCATATTTGTCTATTAATATCATTGGATCTGTGAAGTTTCCTTTACTTTTGCTCATTTTTTGTCCATCTTCAGCAAGAATAGTTCCTGTTGTAACCATATTCTCTGAGGGTATTTCTTCAAATAAAATAGTAGATAAAACGATCATATAATAGAACCAAGCTCTTACTTGCCCAATATATTCCGCAACAAATTGAGAAGGGAAGTTTTCTTCAAAGAATTTTTTATTTTCAAAAGGATAATGAAATTGTGCAAAAGGCATTGCTCCAGATTCAAACCAGCAGTCTAATACTTCTGGAACTCTCTTAAACTCTTTTCCATCTTTTTCAAGTATTACCTTGTCCAAAAAATCTTTATGTAAATTTATTTCTTCAGAAGGCATTTTCTTTGCATATTTTTTCAATTCAGCAATACTTCCAATTACTAATTTTTCTCCATCTTTAGAAACCCAGATAGGAATAGCACTTGCCCAATATCTATTCCTTGAAATATTCCAATCAGGAGCAGTTTCTATAGAATATTTAACTCTCCCATCTTTTAGGAATTCTGGATGCCAATTTATTTTTTGACTTGATTTCAAAATTTTTTCTTTTGCTCTTTGAATATCAACAAATAAAGCAGGTAGAGGCATATAGATAAGTTTTGTATCACATCTATAACAGAAAGGATATTCATGCTCGACTTTTCTTATAGAAATAACTTTTCCTTGTTTTTTCAAGAAATCAATAATTTTGTCATTAACTTCGTGTATATATTCTCCTGCAAAATCTTTAACATCTTTAGTAAAATGTCCCTTTTCGTCAACATTTTGAATTATATCTACCTTGTACTTTTTGAAAACTTCAAAATCATCTTCACCATACGGGGCAGTATGTACAATTCCTGTTCCTTCTTCAGAACTTACAAAATCTCCTAAGAATATTCTAAATGCTCCTTTTTGTTCTTTGTAATAATCAAATAAAGGTTCATATGTTTTATTTTCCAATTCTTTTCCTGCAACTTCTTTTACAATTGTATAATCTTTATCTTCCTTATAGAAATTATGAATTACTTCTTTTCCCATAAGATAAACTATTCCATCTTTATTGTCTTTTACATAAGCATAATTAAGCTTTGGATTTACAGTAAGTCCTAAATTTGAAGGAAGTGTCCAGGGAGTTGTTGTCCATGCAAGAGCATAAACATCCTCATTCTTTAATTTAAATTTTACAACAATAGAATTCTCTTTTACATTCTTATAAGAATTGTCCATAGCAATTTCTGCTTTTGCTAAAGGAGTAGAACATCTGGGGCAATACATTAATACTTTTTTCCCTTCGTAAATATACTTTTTATCATAAAGTGTTTTGAATGCCCACCACACACTTTCTATATAATTATTATCCATTGTTTTGTAAGAATTTTTCATATCAACCCATCTTGCAATTCGCGTAGTAACCTTTTCCCAATCTTCAGCATAACTCAAAACTTTACTTCTACAGAAATCATTAAATTTCTTTACCCCTATTTTTTCAATTTCATCTTTAGAATTAATTCCTAATGCTTTTTCAGCAATGTTTTCTATAGGCAATCCATGACAATCCCACCCCCAAATTCTTCTAACATATCTCCCTTTCATTGTCCAAAATCTTCCAAATATATCCTTTGTCACACTTCCAAGAATATGCCCATAGTGAGGAAGTCCTGTTGCAAAAGGAGGACCATCATAAAAAATGTAAGGTTTTCCTTTTTCTGTATTTTTTAAAGATTTTTCAAATGTTTTATCCTTATTCCAAAAATCAATTATTTTCTTTTCTTCGTTATTAATATCCATCTTATATTCTATATCATGAAGTTTTTAAATAATTCCCTGAAGAATTTTGCTAAAATTATCTTTAGAATATATATAGAATTATACTACCTTATTTTAACATAATGTTTTTTAATATTTAATAAAGTCTTTTTCGTAACTCGGCTTGAATATAATCATAACTACATCCAATTTCTTGTCTTAAATTTTCTATCTTGCCTAATGCAACATCCAGTAACTTTCCATACTGTATATTTAATCTTATTATTGTCGGTCCGCAATCTGGGGTATTCGGCAGAGCGATACATTCTCTAGTAATTCCTAAAGTAAGACCATCTAAACCTTTAACAAATTTATTTATCTTTTCTGTTTTCTTTAGTTCTATTGCTTTTTCCATAATAACCATACAAATTTAAACTTTATAAGTCTTTCGAAAGTTACTACTACAAAGTTAATAATTATCCCAGCTAAACATTAAATAGCAAAACTTTCAAGCACTTCTTTTTCAATAAAATGCATCTTAGAAGGAATAATCAAACAGTAAGGCTTGTTAATCTTCAAACCTTCGAATTTATTCATTTCTCCAAAAAGAATTTTACTTTTCTTTGTCCCTAAACTTGAACATAGCGCTATTTTTTCAATTTTAATTTTATATTCCTTGCTTGCTTCTTTTAATTCATTTAACATGTCTTCTAATTCAAGCCCAATATCAATTAAAATCAAACTATGTGCATCAATGCTTTGATTTTGTTTTACAACTTCCATAAAACTTGTTGGTTTGAAACTTTTTGTCCATTTTGGGATGCTTGTAACTTTTCCAAACTTGTAAATTTCTAAACCTGTTTCAGCAATAGCATCAAAAATAGAACCATTGTAAATAATTTCATATTCTATTTTTTGTTTTTTAGCTTCTTGAATTAAAGAAATATGAGTTGTGGCAGTTAAAGGACTTCCATAAATTAAAAGAGCAACATTTTGTTTTTTAGCTTCAGAAACTAAATGATTATCTTCTACTCCTTCTCGGCCTATTTTAATAACTTTTTTATCCAAATTTTTTTCTAGTTCTTCAAAGGAGTAAGGAAAATCAACAGTATAATTTTCTAAATAAATTTTTTCACATTTTTTCAAAGAAAGCAATGCCTGTTTAGAAATACTCTTTTCATTAAGTCCTAAACCAACTATATATAACATATTTATTTTAGAATTAAGTTGTTTAAAATATTATCTAGTCCAATTATAATTTTCTCACTAATTGGGATTTTTCATGAGTAGACTGTAATGCCCCTTCAATATGGTTAGTAATATAACTTAATTGTTCATTAGTGTAAAAAGCACCAGAATCTAAAAGGAGTTTATAACTGTTTTTAGCTGCATCATTTTTAGAAATCCCATTTAAATTTTTTATTACTTCTTCTTGAGAGAGTAATATTGCAGTCATCTTTAAACAATATTCTTCAGTATGAGGCATTAAACCATTTTCAATGGCGACACTACCTGCATTATAAAGTCTATTTTTAACTGCTTCGGCCTTTGAAGAATTTAATGAATTAATTAGCCTATTTTTTATTTTAAAATAAGAATTTTTTATTGCTTTCAAGTCATTTGAATCCTCGTTTAGTATGATTACATCTGGAGATTCAATAAAATTTTTAATGTTAAAACCTGTTTCTTTTTTCATAATTCTCAAAGAAAATTAAGGTTTATAAATGTTTAGATTATGTTATTACTATTAAGATACACATTTATCAAAAATATTTTTAAGAGAAATTTATAATAAATTAACTAAATGACGAGTGTTTATTTCTATTACAACTTTTGCTTCAAGTCCTTTTTCTCTTGCTTTTTGAATAAGTTTTGTGCAAGAATCACAATTTGAAACCAATTCTTCGGTATTTGGTCTTTCTCCTCCATAAATCCTTTCAGCTTCTTTTAAACCAACTACTGCAAAAGAATAAGTTTCAGGAAGAGGCGGAGTAGCGAAATAACTTGTTTCTTCAGGCATAGATTATTCACTAAATTTTTCTTTATAAATATTGAATAGGAAAAATATAGTTTATAAATATCTATTTATTTTTTTCCTTTTTTTTGTCGTCGAGAAATTTTCTTATTCTCCTTTCTAATATTCAAGCTTCTACTTGTGACAATTGCAATAAAAAGCATAGTAAAAAACAAGTCATCTTTTTTAAGGATTAAAAAAATGACAGATAAAATTAAACTTGCAATGATTAAAAGTTTAAACCATTTTTTTCCTTGTTCTAATTCTTCTTTTGTTACTTTCGCCAATATATCTCCAATAGGGATACCAAGAAGAAGCAGTATACCCCCAATTACTAATATATAAATCTCTTGCATAACAATATTTAAGAAATCTAGTTTTTATAATTAATTATGTACAAAAATTATCTTATAGTAGCGAGTAAATTAGACAAAGCAGGGATAAATATAACTACTCAATTGAGCCAATTTGGAAATTTTAGTTTTTACCTTGTTGACCAAGAAATGATTTTTACAGAAAATTTAGATTTAGAAAAAATAAATCAATATGACTTTATCATTTTTGCATCAAAACATCAGTCAGAAAAAGGAAATAAAACTATTTCAATTCACGCCCCTGGAAACTGGAAAAAAGCAGATTTTGGAGGAACTCCAAATAGAGTATGCAAAACTTCTGCATTATTTGAAAAACAATTGTTTGAAAAATTAAGTGCCAATTTAACTAAATTCCCTCTTAAAGGATATGAATTGACTTTAGAGTGTACTCATCATGGCCCTTTAATTAACAAACCATGTTTATTTGTAGAAATAGGTGCGACAGAAACCGAATGGAAAGATAGGAAAGCAGGGTTTGTTGTTGCAAAATCTATTTCAGAAATAATGCAAGAGTTCAAAGAAAATCCGTATAATGAAATTGCAATTGCTATTGGTGGACCACATTATTGCCCTAATTTTAATAAAATTCAATCAAAATCAAATCTCGCTATTTCTCATGTTATTCCCCAATATGCTCTTCCTTTAACTGAAGAGATGGTACAAGAAGCGATAGCTGGAACTCAAGAAGATGTTGATTTAATATTATTAGATTGGAAAGGAATAGGGAACGCTGAACAAAGAAATCAAGTGATGGAAATAGTAAACAAATTTTATATTACTAAAAAGAAGACTAGTGAAATTTCAAAATAATTCTTATTTATGTTTCTTTTTCTTAAGAGAAACTCTTTCTTTTTTGTTCATTTCTCTTGTTAATTTATTTAACTCTTTTAGCCCTGTAGAAGCAAAACTTTTATTTCCTCTTTGAGTATCTTCAAGCTTTTTAACTTCTATAATTTTAGGTCTTATTACTGGAATTAAAATCATTTGTGCAATTCTCATTCCTTCTTCAACATATTTTGTTTCTTCAGACATATTTACAAGAACAACAGACACCTCTCCTCTAAATCCTTGGTCAAATGTTCCCGCACAAGTATGAACTCCCATTTTTGTTACAATTCCAACTCTATCTCTTATTAATCCCACAGTGCCTTGTGGAATTTCTATTATTATCCCTGTTTTAATCTCTCTCTGTTCTCCAGGAAATAATCTTGTTGTTTCTATTGCTCTTAAATCAAATCCTGCATCTGTTTCATAAAGATAAGAAGGCAATTCAACATTTTTATTAACTTTCTTAACTTTTATAATTTTATCATCCATTCTTTTTTACCTTATATTTTATAAAATAATTATATCTATATAAATATTATTGAATTATCCTAGTAAGAGTTAGCAACATATGCTTTATTTTTTGTTTCTTTTCCACATACAGCACACTTACCTAACCCTGCTTCTTTTATATCGCTTCCAAAAAAGTCTAATCCATCGGTGATTTTAACGACTTTATCATAACATTTATCTTCACCACACCAAAAAATCTTTGCAACCTTACCCTCTTTTAACGCTTTTTTTGTTTCTTCAAAGTCTTTTGGCTCTGATAAAGCATTTTTTATTATTTTTTCAGAGTTTTTTATCAGCTGTTTTTGTATTTCCTCAAGTCTTTCTTTAATCTCTTTTTCTAAATCTTTAATCTTTATTTTTTCTTTCTTTTTATTATATCTAGTAAATAACGTTAATTCATTATTTTTTATTTCTTGTTCTCCAATTTCTAACCTTAAGGGAATCCCTTTTAATTCTGCTTCATAAAACTTACTTCCAACAGAATTTTCAGAAGAATCAATTTCAACCCTAAATTCTTTTAATTTTTCTTTATATTCTTGTGCTTTTTTCAAAATTTCTACTTTGTTCTTATCTTTGAATATTGGCACAATAATAACTTGGGTGGGGGCGATATTTGGGGGAAGAACTAAACCAGAATCATCTCCATGCTGTGAAATAACTGCAGACAAATATCTTTCTCCATTTCCAGTACATGTTTGCCAAGCATATTTTTCTTTTCCGTCTTTATCTGTGAATTTTATGTTAAATTTTTTTGAGTAAGCTTGTCCTAAGTTATTCAAAGACCCATTTTCCATAACTTTGCCATTTGGCATTATTGTATAATATTCATAGGCTCCTTCTGCTCCAGGAAAACATTCCCATTTTGGTTTTTTAACAATTAAAGGCTTTACTGCAATAAATTCCCATATCTTATCATTCATTTTTCTCGCTAATTCAATTTCAGCATCAGCTTCTTCTTTTGTTGCATGAACAGTATGAATTTCATACCATGGTCCTATTTCTCTATCTCTAATTAAAGGACGTGTTTGTTTAGTTTCATACCGATATGAAAAAACAGTTTCATAAATTCTTAAAGGAAGATCATTATGCCCCCTTATCCATAAAGAAAACATAGGATACATTGCTGGCTCTCCTGTTGGGCGTATAACAAATTCTTGTTTATTTTTTGTTCCTGCCCAAAATCCCTCTTCCTTGAATCCTTCCCACCAAGAAGCATTTTGTTCAGCATATTCTACAGGCACCATTAATGGAAAATACATTTCTTTTATGTCATTTGCCTTAAATTCTTCATCCCACTTTTTTTTAATTCTAAGCATCATATCATATCCGTAAGGCATCCATACAAACATGCTTTTTATTGCATATCTATTATCTACTATCTTTGCTAAAGCCAATACTTGAGACATCCAGTCAGGAAAATTCTCTTTTCTTGCATTAAGTCTTTCAGGTAATTTTCCAACTTTTTCCTGTTTTATCTCTTCTTTTACTTTCTCGTTATTTGGCATAATTAAAATACGGGACAATTGTTTTTAAAGATTTACTAAAATAAAAAATAAAAAAATAAAAAAAATAAGTTATTTTTTAATCTGTTTCGTTTTCAGATTGGTTTTCTTCTTCTGTCTCTATTTCTGCCCTAATCTTTTCTTCTTGGTTGATTTTTGGTTTGTCCTCTCTTTTGTTTCTTTGTTGAGATTCTTGATTTCTATTCATTCCAGAAAAATTTTCAGAATCTTTTAGCTCTTCTATTTTTGCATCTGCTTCTTCTTCACTCATATTTCCTATTGCCATAAGTTTGGTCTTTATCCTTTCTTGTTTATTGGCTTCTACTTCTTTCAGATGAGTAATACTTAATTGACTTTTTTCAATCCTTGCATTTATATTTGCTATCTCTTCTTCTGAAAGATTTGTGTTGTTTGCAAGTAGCAGATTTAATCTTTCTACTTTTGATTCATGTGCATCTACTGCTTTTTCAATCCCAGAAAGCCATTCTACAGATTTTTCAACATCTTTTTTATCAGATTGTTCTTTTTTGTTTTGTATCTTATTTTGTACATTTTCAATTAATCTATCATGTGCATCAAGAGCTTTTTGCATAGCAATTGTGTTATTATTCTTTAAGGCTATTTTTGCCTTAATTAATTCCATTTTTGCTAATTTTAGTTCTTTTTCTGCCCTTTTTTCTTGATTAAATGTAAAGAACAAACCTAATTTTTCTCTGAAAATTTCTCCATCACTTACTGTTTCTTCTACTTCACTAATTACAGGTGCTTCTGTATTATCTGTAGTTAAAGGTTCTTCACTTAATGTTGTTACCAAAGCTTCTTCAGCAAAAACCAGAGGAACTAACAAAACAAAAGCGAGAGCAATTATTCCCATTATTTTTGTTGTTTGCATATTTTATTTTGACCTCCTTTCATTTTTCATAAACCTTTTAGAAAAAAAATCTATTTAAAATATCCTTGAAACAAGATGAAACAACATTTTAAGAGTAATTTCCTTTTATTTTAATCTTATTTTATTTGTATTCCCAAAAATAATCTTTTTAACTAATCCTCTTGATTCTAAATTTCTAACTAATCTAGAAACTTTTGCTTTACTAAATCCAGTTAAATTTTGAATTTGTTTTTGCCACAACTCATTTCTTTCCGCCTTTTTCAACTCTTCAATAACTTTCTTTTCTGTGTCTAATAAATAATCATACTTTTCATCATTTTCTTTTTCAGAAATTAACTCTTCATTTTTCCCTTCCTTTTTTATTTCTGGAAATTGTTTTCTATTAAATTTTTTCTTCATTAGGAGAAATAATAAGAAAAATAAAGTTATTCCAAGAAGAATAATTCCCAAAATAAAATAAACCGGGCTTTTTGTCAAATCTTTCAATTCTACAAAAATTGCAAAAGTGTCTTCTTTCTTAACATTTTTCAGTTCCCAATTAATCGAAATCATTTGTCCATCACTTTCAAAATAATAACCTTTTGGAAATATTTTCTCTTCATTTACAACTATTCCCTCATCTAAGTTTATTTTTATTTTAACTTGAGAATAATTGCTTGAAAATGAAATCTTCTTTAAAAAAGAAAGATATTCTCCAGTACCTATAATTATCTCATTATCTAAGTAAAAATCTGTTTCATTGTTAGGAAAAACCTCTTTTATTACCACTTTATCTCCTATTTGGTTAAATTCAAGAGTATAGTTTTCTGCTATCACACCGTTAACCGCAAAGATAAGAACTAACATTAAAACAAAAATTATTTTTTTCATATTAGCAAGATAGAAATATAAGGTTCTAATTATTTTTAAAACTTGTCTAACTCTTTTGAGGATAAAAAAGAAGGAATTTTTACCTACATAAGTTTTATAAATCATTTTAAAGTAGTTACAAAATGAAAAGATTAGATGAACAAGCAACTATTGATCGCGCGTATGGTCAAGACATAATTCAGCTTTTTCCTGAAGGAATGTATCCCGAACAATTAACGCATACTTATCTTCCAGAAAGAGTAAGTGAAACAGGAAAACAAATTCCAATTGACCAAGTGCATTCTATTATTGAAGAAGTTAAACAAGAAAGAATTTCAGCATATGAAAAATCAACGGGAATAAAATTTAACTCTCTTACTTTAGGAAAAGATATAGTGGAAGTTAGAAATGGGTTTTTAGAACATCCTGCTTTTAGAGAAGCAGTTACCTTATTAGGGGTTGATTTTGACGAAGCAAAACCATTCATTAATTTGCCTTGGTGGAATGAAAAAGGGGTGGGAGAATCTAAATGCGAAATTAATCCTCAAGAAAGAACAGTTCATTTAACCTTTGTTCCATCTCATAGTTTGGAAACTCAACTAACAAGGGCAGGATTTGATTTATCAGTTAAACCATCTGCTGTGGATGGGATTATATTGGCAAAGCCAGATAATGAATCACAAAAAGGATATGTTACTCTTGGTGTAAGGGGTGGAGCTTCCTATCCAAATACATATCATTTAATGGCCACAGGAGCATTAAGGGCTTCTTCACGATTTAAAGAAGGAAAAGAAAATATTTATGATTTATTTAGAAGGGATGAACTCCTTAAAGAATTGGGAGATGTGGCTGATACAAAAATTAATAGAGTTATACCTTTCGCTAAAGTTAAAGATTACATAATCAATAAAGGAGGATCAACTTATCTTTTTATAGTAGAAACTGATTTAACTAAAGAAGAAATAAGAGGAGTTTGGGAAAAAAATGATTCTCCAGACAAAAAAGAGTTTAGCGAAATTTTTTTTATTCCAGCAAATAAAAATGCAATTAATGATTTTTTAAATAAGAATTACAGGGGAATAATTGAGAATAGGTATGATAGAAAAGATAATGAGAGGTATCTAATAAATCCTGGAGCAGTTGACTTGTGTGCATTTGGTGGCATCTCTCCAGCAGAGTTAAAGACTTTTTATAGACTAGGAAAATGGTAGGGCATACAAAAGTAGTTCTTTCTGATATAGATCAAACTTTAATTGTAAATGGAGAGATAAATGATTATCCTATTTTATTGTCGCATAAAATATCTAAACTTAGGCAACATGGCATTTTCTTCTCTTTAATTTCTGGAAGAGACTTGCCATTTGAAAAGAATCTATATAAAAAACTTGCAGAAAAAAAGCATATGAAAGATTATGAAGCTCTAATTTACGAAGAAAATTGCGTTCAATTAGGAAATGGAAAAAATTACATTACAAGAGGGATAAATAAAGAACAGCTTTCAAAAATTAATCATCTTTATGTGGAAGAACCAGAATTATTCAATGGACTTGTTTTTCTTCCAAATAGTAAATTTACAATTAGAGCTGGATGGGTTACAGAAGAGTTCGCATTAAATAAACCAACAAATGAATTTGTTCTTAGTTTAAGATATCCTGAGATTAAATCTTATATAGAACAACATTTTACAAATATCCAGGTTGGTAGGTCTGCAGATGGAATCGATGTAATTTCTAAAAATTCGGATAAAACAGTTGGCTTGACAAAATATCTGGATATTTTAAAAAAAGAATTCAAACTAAGTCCAAAAGAAGTTTTAGTAATTGGCGATTCTTTTAATGATTTAAATGCATTAGAACAAATTCTTCGATTGGGTGGAAAAGCTGGTTTTGTTGGAACAAACATCAACCTTCAAGAAAAATTAGCTTCACAAGGAGCTTATATACCTAAATCTAAAGGCCCATTAGGAACATTAGAAACATTGAATCATTTCTTTTTTAATTAAATCTACGCCGGATAAACGCCCACGGCAGGAGATTAGAAAGAGCAAGGCAATTTAATAAAAAGAAGAACCAAAGCCACTTATAGGGACACCGGGTATCCCTAATGAAGTATTTCCATTACTACCAATCACTGCAGTAAGTGGTAAACCGTCATCTTGTTGATAATTTCGGGTGTATGCTGAATTTGGATATCTAGTATACTTAGACTGATTTTCTATTGCTTTTGATGCGCCTAAACCGGCAAGAACACCCAAAGCCATTGCTCCGATTATTGTGCCGTAAATTATAATTTCCAATGGTTCTACTCTTTCATGTTTATCCTTTTTATCTTTCATACTCTTTAATAAGATTTAAACTTTATAAATATTTCTATTTGTCACCACTATTAAGAAACAACTAAATACACGCCCACGGCAAAGGGCGATTAAATATAATACAGTTAGGATTCTTCCTTATTTATATTTCAATATTTTAAATACACTTTTTAAATCATTTTGACATTGAGGGCAATAAGTTGGAGCATTTTTAGCTCTTCTCTCATTTGCATAATTGATTGCTTCAGAGATAGATAATTTTTGTTGCATAACGCAAAGATCATTTGTACAATGACTACCTAAGCTTTCTGTTGTATTAGACCTTCCTTTTTTTGCTGCCCCATACATATGCCCTAATTCATGACAAATCCAATCTTTGAGACTTAACCCATTTCTTGTTATTCTATAATTTGAGATTATTACATAATTTTGTCCGTTTTCAATACCAGATTGTCCAAAACACCAATTTAAATTGGGTCGAAAAATATCCTCTTCTAAAAGAATTATATTCTGAGAAGAAGAGTCTCTATTCGGGTTAATTTCTCTGAATCTTTCAAAAAAGATATCTAAATCCACTTGTTTCCTCTGAGAATTATATGCTGTTCTTTCAAGTTCTTTCACAAAATTATAACTCGGAATATCTATTTTTCCTGGATAAGGGGAAACTTCTACTTTTTGATAATGAGCTAATTCTTTTAAAGCACCTTCTAAAGCTAATCCATTCTTTAAATCAACTGTTCCATCAAATAACCTTACCTTTGCCATATCAAAATAAAAATTCCAGATTATTTAAACTTTCCTAATTGTCACTACTATAAAGAAACGTCAAAAGATACGCCCACGGCAGGAATCGAACCTGCGGGCCCCGAGAGGCTCGGATTAGCAATCCGATGCAATACCACTATGCGACGTGGGCACATAGATGATATATTCAAAATTAGAAGGCATTTAAACTTTATTATTAGCTCTTTTTATCAAGACTTTGTCAAGAAATTACGTATTATTAATACTTTTCAAGAGGTATGTGCTTGTTTTTTATCTCTTTAAAGAATTCTTCTATAATTCCCCAAGAATATATGCTTTGTTCTATGCTTGGAAAATTATCTCTTTCTCTAGAAAAGAATGCTTTAAACATAGAAATGTAAGGATTTTTGCCTGAAATTAACTCAATTTTTTTGTTGTCTAATTTTATCCAACTAGCTTTATCTTTCATCTTTTTGCCGGTTTCAAAAATAACCTTTATCTCCGAATTAATTTTCTCTTTTCTTAAATTGAGAATAAATTTTATTCTTGCATAAGTTTCAGTATTGCTTTTTTGGCTAATCTCTTCTTCATATCCTTTGTATTGTCCGATTTTTATCTCTTTGATATTAATATCCATTTTTTCTTTTAATTCTTCTTTTTTAATTATTTTAAATAAAATGTTCATTAAATGACTTTGAATCATATCTTTTATTGCACCTACTTCATTGTAGTATTCTCTTTTATTAATACCCTCTTTCTCTAAAGATGTTATTTCTACCTCTTTACAGTTTAATTGATTCAATTTTAAAATTTCTGGTTTAAACAAATAATGATCTGCGAGATAAATTTGTTTTTCAAGTTTCTCTTGTTTGATTAATTCATTTAATTTCTGTGCCTCTTGCAAATTAAATCCAAATGGTTTTTCTATAAGAACATTAAAATTAATTCCATGCTTCTTTAATTTTACCAAGTTTGATAAAATGAGGTAAACCATTTTTGGGGGTAGAGAAATATAAAAATACATTTGCTCATTAGCACTAATTAAAGTTTCGCAATCTAAACAAAAATCCTTGTCAAAGTCTATTTTTCTATAACTAATTCTTTTTTTTAACTCTTCGGAACAGTTTGTACAATAATTTTTAGTAAACTGTTCTATGCTAATATCCTTTCTTCCAAGATTTATAATTTCTAATTCCTTAAATTCCCCAAGAGCAGGAAAAACTTTCTTTTTTACTAAATCTCCTGTAGAACCAAATATAATTAATTTCATCTTATTACCATTTGTTTATTTCTGTATTAAACTTCTCAACCCAATTATTAATTATCGCTTTTATTTTATCTTTTATACTTTTCTTATCACATATACAATAAGCATATGAATAGCCCCCAAACTTAAGATTAATTTGACTTCTTCTTACAATTTCACTTTGATGCATCTTTTTTAGGGATCTTTGAACAGTAGACAAATCAAGGTCTAGATTAGAAGCAATGAAATTAGTATCTATTCTCTTAGAAGAGTTTTTCATCAAAAATTGAAGAATTTTAAAATCGGCTTTAGTTAAATTTAAACTGCATCTTACAATTTCATCTAAATTAAATTTTTTACAAGCAAATTCCATTATCTAGCCTGCTCTTTTTTTAATTCTTCAAAACAAGAGAATGCACAAGTTGCCCCTTGAGCTGCAGCAGTTACAATTTGTTTTAATTCATGATTTGTAATATCTCCTGCAGCATAAAATCCATTAATGTTTGTTTGCCCATTTTTGTCTGTTTTAACAAATCCTTCTTCTTTAATTAATTCTAAGTTTTCTAAAAAGTTTAAGTGAGGTTCAGACCCGATTTCAATAAAAATACCATCTGTTTCAAAAATTCCTCTATTTTTTAAAACAACAGAGTTAACTTTTTTCATTTCTTTATCTCCTTTTATTTCTAATACTTCCTCATTGAACAAAGTTTTTATTTTTGTATTTGTTTCAACAATATTAATCCAGGGCTTTTCTGCTCTATGAAATTTATCTCTACGATAAATGATGTATATTTCAGAAGCATACTCGGATAATAAAACAGCAGAAGTTAATGCGGCATCACTTCCTCCCACAACAACAACTTTCTTATTTTTAAAAAAAGCAGCGTCACAAGTTGCGCAATAACTTACTCCTTTACCATAAAAGTCTTCTTCTCCAGGAATACCTAATTTTCTCCTTATCATACCACTAGTTAAAATTATCTTTTTAGAAAAATATTCATTTTTTCTTGTTTTAATTAAAAAGAGTTCATTTTCTTTTTTTATTTCTAATACTTCTTCATATTTTACTGGCACATTTAAATTTGAAACTTGCTTTGAAATTTTGCTCATTAATTCAAACCCAGAAATTTCATCAAATCCAGGATAATTACAAATTTTATGTGCAGTAGAGGCCAGACCACCAATTTCTTTGGTAATTATCATTATGTCTAATCCATATCTTGCGGAGTATATAGCTGCGCTTAATCCTGCTGGCCCAGCCCCAATTATCACTACATCGAAAATATGTTGTTCTTTATCCATCTTATAAAATTTGATCAATTTTTTTTCTTAACATCTCTTCAGAGTTAAATCCAACAATTCTATTTATTTCTTTTCCTTTTTTTGTAATAATAAAAGCAGGTATACCTTGAATTTCAAAGTTTGCAGATAATCCTTGATTTTCATCGGTATTGATTTTGCAGAACTTTAATTTTCCTTCATATTCTTTGCTAAGTTGTTCAAAAACAGGAGCCATCATCTTGCAAGGCATACACCAATCAGCATAGAAATCTAAAATTACTGGAGTCTTACTTTCTACAACTTCTTTCTCAAAATTTGATTCATTTATGTGAACTATCATGTTTATATTCCTCCTTACAGTACTGCTATTAATTAGCAGGACTATTTAAACATTTTTGACTACTGAAAAAAATAATAGAAAAATTCAATACTCTTAAAATTTAATCTTCTATTGGTCTTTTAGGTTGATCTGCAATAAAGAAAGCACGATTTGATTCTGCTTCATGTACTTCGCCTTCTCTTTCATATATTGCTGTTGTTGTTGGAAGTATAAACTTTCCAAGAACACCTACTTTAGAATAGATTATATATGAAAGTATTCTTGATTCTCCTTCTTGTAACTTTTCAAAAGACCATTCTAATCTTCCTGTTCTTTCATCTACTTTCTTTGGCATTTCTCCACCAAATCTCTCATGAAGCTTTACTAGAGGAGGAAGTCTATCAATAATATTAACTTTCTCAATATATTTTCTTGCTGTAACAATAACTGAAACTTTCAATGCGAATTCCCCACCTTTAGCTCTAACAAAGCTTACTCTTTTCTTTAAATTTAAATTTGTTTTTGAAAATTGTTTTGTTAAGATTACAATAGAAATGATAAGGAAAATAACAAGTAAAGGTAAAAGCCAATTAGTTTTAACAGTTATATCTAATACTTCTCCGGGTTTTAATTCCTTTTCCCAGGTATAATAAACATTAAAACCATCTCTCTCAACTAACTTAGGTTCTGGACTAAATGTAGTGAACAATCTAGAAATTATATTCTTCTTTACAACAGTTGAAGAAGTAGATATAACATTTCCTTCATTAGATTTAGAAATCTTTTTAGTAGACACAATAAATCCATATTCATCTTGAGAACTTGTTACGATATCTTTTTCTGAAAACTTTAATGTTCCTTGCACATTTGCTTTTTGATCTCCCACTGTTACTTTAACATTTAATGTGTAGAATCCAGCCATTAATGCTTTGAAATCTTCTTTGTTTAAGTTAACTTCAAAAGTTTTCTTTTCGTAAGGGGCTAAAAATATAGTTTGTTGAAAATCGAAAAAAGGAGAACTAAACTGTGCATTTAAATTAACAAAATTAAAATTAACTTTATTTTCAAGATAAACGATGACGCTATTTGAATCTGGTTTAAATTCTTGAGCACCAACTTCAAAGGCTTTATCCAATGTAATAACATTAACCATTAAAGGATAAATAATCTGATTTCCATCACTACCTTTTAGATATAAAGGGAAAGTAACTCTTCCTATATCTTTCTGATCACTTCTAGGATATATCCCAATCTGTACTTCTTTTATTTCACTTTTTGCAAGAGCAACACTTTCTTCAGGGAATAAATCCATTCCAAAATAATTATAAAAATTTATTTTTTCAGCACTTCCTAGATTTTTTATAGTTAAATCAAAAATAGCTGGTTGATTTACTCCAACAATAAGTGCAACATCGTCATATTTTTGTTTTACATCTAAATCAAGAGAAGATATAATCGGCACAAATAGTAAAGCTAAAAAAATTAGTGTAATCAACCTCTTTTCCATACACAATTTGAGAATAATTTGTATTTAAATATTTCTGTTAGATTATTTCTTCCCTTCTAAGTCGAGATATGCTTTCGCTTGTGATAAAAACTCGTCGGAATCAGCAAAAATTTTATCTTTAAATTGGTCTACTCTCTCAGGAATAACAATTTTTTCATAGACTCCACGAAGGAACTTCTGAATTCCATTTGTTTCAAACATTCCCTTATAATCTCTCTGTAAAATTGATTTAATAGTTACTTCAATTGATCCTTTATTAGTTTTAACTTTTTTAGTTCCTTGAGTTATTTCCGTTTCAACTAAAGCTACAATTCTAAAAGAAACCTTTACCTTTAATCTGAAATAATCAGTTAAATCTTTAGTTCCTTCCCATTCAATCTCAATATTTTTTGAATCTCCTGCTAATTTTTCAGAATATTTAGTTTCATTCAAACCTGTTATTCCTGTCTCATCTCTTACCCATTCAAAACAAAACTTGTAGAAATCTGCAAATGGAAAAATTCCATTATACTTAATCTTACTTTTAAATATATTATCTTCTTCTGTCATTTTATCTTCTTATAATTGTGAATTTTAATTTAAATATTTAACTAAAACATTTAATTCTTCTATAATATACAGTCTCCTCTTTTTTAAGTCTCTTATAAAATTTATAATGACTCTTTACAGGACTCGCATATAAGCATACCATCTACTCTTGACAAAATTCCATCATGGCCACATTCTTCACAAATTCCCTCCCTCTTTTTCTCAACCCTTTTTTTGCCCTCTAATTTTTCCGATTCTTTTCTTATATGATTAAATTCTTCTATTTCTAAATAAGCATCAGAGTTAATCTTTATTATGTCTTTTGCAGTTATAACTCCAACAAGTCTATTTTCATGCATAACTGGCAATCTTTCAAATTTTAACTTGTTCATCTTTTGTATTGCTTCATTTAAAGTAGATTTTGAACTAATTATTGCAATTTTCTTTGGAGAAATATCAATCGCCTTTATTTTTGCTAAATCTTGAGAAGGTTTCTTTGTTAATACCCACAATATATCTTTTTGGGAAAGAAATCCTACGAGTTTATTATTTTCCATAATAATTAAACTACTTATCTTGTGTGTTACCATCTTTTTAGCGCATTCAAGAAGGTCTGTGGAAGGAGTTACAGTAACAGGAGATCTATTCATTACATCTGAAACAAAGATGTCTTTCATATTTTATACATTATCTTCTAACTTATAAATTTTGTTGAGTTGAAATAACCTATTAATATAGTATTCTTACCATAATAAAGCTTAAAATGAAACTGTTATTTCATTAATTATGGGACACTATGCTGCGGAAATTTTTCCAGAAGGAAAAGATAAATTTAATCGAGATTTAGAGCTATCTAGAAAAAAGGAGTTAAAACAATATTTTCAACTATTAAAAGAGATTGAAGGTATAATCTCTAAAAATCATATAAGACTTGAAGATATAAATTTAAATGAAGAGTTGGTTATTTATGCGCCATTACAAGGAAGAAGTAAATATAATTTTGACAATCTTGAGCATTCTCCAATTATAAAATCTTTTTTTAATTCATTCGGGGTATGTGATCCTCTTTATTGGCTCTCTTATAAAAATGAATTTATAGCTTATGATAAACAAATAATTACTTGCTTTAATGCAGAATTAGGAAAAGATTTAGAAACTTCTTTAATTCAGGTTAGTAAACCTGTAACTTTTGACTGGAATCCCATTCTAATTCCAATACAATACTTTCAAAAGAAATAATCTTTTATCATAACAATCCTTAAAAATACGGGATAAGATAAATAAGTATGACTGATAAATCTGTAACTCTCATGCCAGAAGATATACAAAGAATAATGGGAAAAGATGCTCAAAGAAATAACATCCTTGCCGCAAGAATGGTTGCCGAAATGGTTAAAACCACTCTCGGACCAAAAGGTATGGATAAAATGTTAGTTTCCCCCACAGGAGACATTATAGTAACAAATGATGGAGTAACAATCTTGCAAGAAATGCAAATTGAACATCCTGCTGCAAAAATGATGGTGGATATTGCAAAAACACAAGATGCAGAAGTTGGAGATGGTACAACAACAGTTGTAATGATTGCGGGAAAGTTATTGGAAAATGCTGAAAAGCTTTTAGATCAAAAAGTTCATCCAACTACAATTGTTAAAGGATATAAAATAGCTGCTGAAAAATGTCAAGAAATTCTTGATGAAATTGCTTTGAGAATAAGCCCAGAAAATGAGGATATCTTAAAACAAGTTGCAATGACCTCCATGACAGGTAAAGGAGCAGAAAGTTCTAAAGAAAAATTTGCAGAGATCATTGTTACTGCATTAAAACAAATTCAAACAAATGGAAAAATTGACTTAAATGATGTTAAAATAGAAAAATCAAAAGGAGATGGAATGTCAGACACAGAATTAATCTCTGGAATTGTATTGGATAGAGAAAAAATTTCAGGAGATATGCCTCAAAAAGTTGTAAATGCAAGAATTATGCTTGTTGACTTTCCTTTAGAATTAAAAAATCCAGATATAGATACAAAAATTTCAATCTCTTCTCCTGACCAATTACAAGGTTTTCTAAACCAAGAAGAAAGATTGATAAAAGAAATGGTTGAAAAAGTTAAAACAACAGGAGCAAATGTTGTCTTGTGTCAAAAAGGAGTTGATGAATTTGCTCAATATTTATTTTCAAAAGCAGGAATGTATGTTTGTAGAAGAGTTGCAAAAAGTGATATGGAAAAATTAGCTAAAGCAACAGGCGCAAAAATTGTAAGCAACCTAAATGAACTTTCTTCATTTGAGTTAGGAAATGCAGAACTTGTTGAAGAAGTTAAACATGGAGATGATTCTTTTACTTATGTTAAGGGGTGTAAAAATCCAAAAGCAGTTACTATTTTAATTCATGGCGGAACAAGTCACATTATTGATGAAATTGAAAGAGCATTAAGAGATGGATTAGGTGTTGTTGCATCTTCAATGAAAACTCATTTAGTTGTGCCTGGTGGAGGAGCAATAGAAGTTGAACTTGCTAGAAGATTAAGACATTTTGGCCAATCATTAAGTGGGAGAGAGCAACTTGCAATAGAAGAATTTGCTTCTGCATTAGAATTTATTCCAACAACTCTTGCAGAAAACGCAGGACTTGATCCAATAGATGTTTTAACTGAAATGAAATCTAAGCATGATGCGGGAGAAAAAAACGCTGGCTTGAATTTATTTACTAATAGGATTGAAAATATGATTGAATCAAAAATAGTTGAGCCGTATAAAATAAAAACTCAAGCAATAAGCTCTGCAAGTGAAGTTGCAAATATGATTTTAAGAATTGATGATGTTATTGCAGCTAACGGAAAACAAAGTAATCATTCTTCTAACAAATATAGAGATGAATTGAGTGAGATGTAAGATTAATTACTTAGATACTTTCTAAAATCTTTATTATTTATCTTAAACTTTCTAAGCCCTTTTTAATTTGCCCTAATTTTTCTTGAGCATTTAGTTCTTTTATTTGGATTAAATATTCATCAAATTGTTTTTGAGCTTCTTTAATAATTGATGTTCCTATTTCATCTTTAATATATGTAATCCCTTCCTTTTCAAATAAAATAGTTACATAATCTAACTTTAAATCTTCATTTAAATTATCTACATAAATTATCTGCCTTCCATCTTTTTTTGTTACAGCCAAATAATTATTATCTTGGAAAAAAAGTCTCTTTTCTTCTTTAAACTCTACTTTTTCTTCCCCTATTTTTCCGTTATAGCTATATTCCTCTTGAGATCTGCTACATCCACTAAAAGATAAACTTGGTAAGATTCCTATACAAAATAAAAGAATTTTGTTTAATGTTTTCATTTTAATTCTTAACTTCAAATAAAGTTTTAAAGAAATTAACTATCCAAGCCCAAATAGCTTTCCAGAAATTACAGAATTTTTGCCAACAAGAAATTTTTGTTTTTGTTTGAGTTAAATAAATAATACTTGGCTCTTCTCCAGTAACATAACTTTCCCATGAACCAGTTCCGCTAATTCCTGTTAAATTGTTAACTCTTGAATTAGGTGAAGTTGCATCTTCTAAAGTATAATCATTACTAAAGTCTACACTTTTCTTTGCAGTATTTCCTGCTGTGTCTGTAGCATAAAATGTAACTGTATGTTCCTTATCTGAAAGATCGAGAGTATAAGTAAAAACATGGTCGTATGGATTACTCATCTTTATTTTGTCATCACCATCTAAACTAAAATAAACTTTTGCATCTTCATCAGTTGTAACTTTAAATGTTATTTTTTCTTTAGAGTATTCTTTATTTTTTTCAGGAGAAATAATTCTTATTGTTGGTGCTGTGGTATCTGTTAAAGAACTGTTTACACTAAAACTAACTTCTTCAGTATTTTTATTTCCTGAACTATCCTCTGCATATACAATCCACCTATTTGCACCTTCTACTGAACTTAAAGAAACTGTTGTTAAAACTCCAGAAGTACATGCAACAACTGTTTTTGTTACGCCATTATCTTTGGAATATTCACATTTGCTTAAATGTGCATCAGTTGCAATAAAATTCAAAAATTTAACTTGTGTAGAATAGGTGTTATTTGCAACAGGACCAAGAATTTCTATTGTTGGTTTTGTAGTATCATTTATTGGGGTTATAACTGGATTTATTTTTACACTTAATTCATCATAAACTGAACTTAATTTGTCGCTTGCAGAAACACCAATCTTAAAATTTCCATTACTCAAATAAATCTCTTTAGTCAAATTGTAATTCCCCTTGTATTCTTTTCCATTAATTGTTGTATCAATAAATGTGTAAACAACATTATCTGAAGAATTGAATAATTCTACTTTAACTTGCATTGGAGCATTCATTGTTAAAAAATCTACTTGAAAATTTATTGTGTCTCCAAAATTGATTGTAGCTGATTTGGTTAAATCATTAAATTCTGCATATGTAACAACAGCAGATACAGAACTAAGTAAAAGTAAACTCATAACAGATAATAATAAATATTTTTGAAATTTCATTTTATTCTCTGTTTGATTCAAGATCTAATTTAAATCCAACATTTGCTCCAAGGCTAAACTTGTTAATGTTATCATAACTTCCCATTAAACCCAATTCTACATTTTTTCTTACTGGAAACATTACTCCAGCAGATATTCCATATTTGAATGCAGAATATGCTTCAGAATTATTATTTTCTGCTAAAACTTTTCCTGCTCTCATTATTCTTTCATTTGTCTTAGTATTTCCCAATTCAGTACCAGCAAATAATTCTACATTAATTGGTTTATAAGTAAAGCGCAAAACTCCTTCAATAGAAGTTCTATCTTGATTAGTAACAATTCCTTCTGCATATCTTCCTGATGCCCCAACTGTGCCTTGATAACGTTCAACTAATCTTTCAGGATGTAATAAACCCAGTCTAGCTCCTAAGCTTAAACTTATTTGATTATCAAATTGATATCCCCCATCAATACCTACTTTTCCTGTAATTGCTCCATTCTCTTCGAATATTCCTGCTCTTCCACCAACATACCATCCTTTATTTTCTTTCTTAACACAAGAAGAATCTCCAGATTTTATCTTATGAATTATTGTTCCGTGGCAGTTTGTTGGTTGTGCAATACCCAATGATTCTGTTCCACCATAAACTCCACTATTTGAAGTTGGACCATAACCTCCAATTATATCTGCATTATTGGGATTAGGGGTAGGCCCTACAGGAGCAGATGTTGCAGTTGATTGAGCTGGTTCTGTTGGAGATTGTTCTGGGGCAATTGCTGGTTGTTTTGGGGTTAGAGTAAGTGTGTCATCTTTTACAGGTTCAGGAGTAGGGATGCCGAATGATTCTGTTCCACCATAAACTCCTCCATTTGAAGTTAAACCATAGCCCCCAATTATATCTGCTGTATTTGGATCGAGAGGAGGAATTAAAGATTCAACTTTACCTCCTGTTTCTCCTTTTCCATTTTGTGTTAAAAGATAATTGTTAAAAGCAGTTGCAACAGATTGATCAACGATTATTTTCCATTCTGCTTCAGTATAAAATGTTTTGTCTTCTAACGCTTTAACTCTTGAGGTTAATGGTTTATCATCATATTGATTAATAACCGGTTTAGATTCTTTTGAAGGAATTCTAAATCTATCCAACATCATTGCTGTTTCTAAACCGCCCATTCTTTTAGTAAGAATCTTAAACTGGCCTAAAATTGGGCTATAGATATTATTCATTTCTATAATTTTATCATCAAAATCTTTTCTAATTTTTGTATCATCATATTGAGCATTTTGTGGTTGTACAGCTTTTCCCTTAGTATGGGTTGCTTCATAATCTTTCCACTCTTCATCAACTCTCTCTAAATTTTTTCTAACCGTAGGATCAATATCTTGTTTCTTAAAAGGAATCTTTGAATCCGCTTGATACAAGATTTTTTTTATCGGATCATATAAAACTGTTCCAAACTCAAAACTTAAAGGTATATCTCCTTTTTTTAGAATTTCTCCGGTCTTTGCATTAATAGTATCTGAAGTAAATGAACCATCTTTATTTTTATCCCAAAAGAATCCAACCATTTTATTGATATTATACTGTTCTCCCATAATACATTGTTTATTCCAAACGCCATTATTATCTAATACTAAAAAAGTTCCACCAAAATTAGCATAATCCAAAGCAAATCTATTTTGTTTTGATGCATCATGAGCCTGTTTTAAAGCACTTTGAACAATAGCATTAAATCCAAGAGGCATATCTATTCCATCAATATTTTTTATAACATCTGTAGTTTTAAACTTGGTCTTAAAATAATGGTCTCCTCTTTTTATTATGTTAAACTGTCCGTCATGAGATAAAATAGAACCATCACTTAATATTTTGTAAACCTCTCCGCCATAGGAAAGCATATTTTGTAATTGTATTGTGACTGCTGGTTTTGCTGCAGTAGTAGAAATAATTGGTTGATTTGCTTGTGCACCAAGTGCTACTGCACCTAAAGTTGAAAGAGTTCCCACACCAACACTTACTTTCTGAACTAAATTCATCTTGTGCTTCATAATTATTTCTAGAAATAACTAGTTTATAAGCATTTCTATCTGTTATTATTATAAAGTAACACGTGATAAGTATCATTAAATAGTTACTAACTTAATAAATTTAGGTTAAAACTGAGTAAAGTACACAACAAACTATTATTATAGAAGAAAGTATATTCTTCCAGTTAGGTTTTTCTTTAAGGAATACATGTGCTAAAAAATAAACAAGAACAGGGGCCATCAAAGTAATTAATGTAGTAAATATAATACCATATTTCATGTAACCAAAATAAATTGCTACCCTATAAACTACCCAGACTAATCCTGTAATTAATATCAATCCAGCACTTTTTCTATCTAATTTATCAAAATTTGGCCTAAATATAATAAAACTAATAAAGAAGATTAAAAGACATCTAAAAAAGTAAAATGTAATTGGTGAATAATAATCCAGTATTAATTTGGACATTACAAGTTCTAAAGCGAAGAAAAAACTTCCAATAATAGAAGAAACAAGATATTTATTCATCCTTAAATGTTCTTTTCTTATATGAGGAAAAACAACTGCAAAAGAAGCAATTAAAGCAGGAATGAGTATTTTTCCACTTATTCCTTCATAAACTCCAGAAATAAATAAACCAAATATTAATGACAGCAAAATAGTAAGCATTGGTTCAAGTGCTCTTGTTGGTTGTAAAGCAGTTACTTTTTCTCCTTTAATTGAATAAAAAACTAGCATATTTGCTATAATTGAAACAAGAACTAATCCTAAAAGAATTAATAAATTTTTTATAGAATATGCTTCTGGTGTTATTTTCCAAGAGAAAAGAAGAAAAGGAATTATTGCTAAAACAATAGCTAAAAATCCTGCTGTTTGATATAATTTAATATCTAATTTTTTATCTTTCAGAGTAATCTTTTCAAGAATAGTCCCTGCCCCCAAAGCTAGTGCCCCTAAAAATGGTATGTAAATCATCCTCTTTAAATTAAGAAATGAAAAGGAGTTTAAAAAACTTCATTATCTTTTAACTTGCTGCAGGCAAGTTGAAGAAGCACTAGAAGACATTAATCTACACACATCCTCAGCTTTATCTCTATCTGCATCGATAAATACCCTAACTACTTCTTGTAAACAATCATCTTTTTTAGTTTGTAAAAAACTACACAACTGTATATTAAATTCGTAATTATCTAATACCAAAGAATTTGAAGAAAACCAGACTTGTCGGTAACAATCCATTACTTGTACTTCATCAGTTAATTGTTTGCATATAACTACTGCGACTTTTGGATCAACTCCACTCACAATTCTTGCCACATCAGTATAACATCTACTTTTTGAAAGATAAAATTCACATGCATATAATGCTAATTCAATATTTGCCTTAACAAGTTCAGGAGAATTTGTTAGAGTATTAAAACAATTTTCTTTTCTCGCTGCATCGCTTACTTGTTTGCATAAATTCACAGCAATTGTAACATTTTTTCTAAAATATATTTGTGCAAGTCCTTCATAACAATTATCTTTATCACTTCCAGATTTAGAATTGCAAATGCTTTGTTGGGTTGCTATAGAAAGAGTTTTACTTGATGCAATAATTTCATAACAATATTCGACAAATCTTTGATCTTCATTCAGAGAGTTACATACTTCAATAGCCTTTTCAGAATCTGTTTGTTGTTTAGCAATATCTTCTACGCATCCTTTCTGGTCATTTTCATCAGGTAAACTTAAACAAGCTTGCACAGCAATCTGCGTATTATTAAATTTTAATGTTTCGGCAATAAGAAAAAAACAATCTTTTTGTTTTGTTTCTGAAAGTTTTTTGCAAGACTCCAAAGCCTTTGTAGGATTTTCTAAAATATCTTCAACAGTTAATTTTTTATTTGAAAAAATAAAAAAAGCAATTGCTCCAAAAATAATTAAAACAACTCCCACAACAAATACCAGTTTAAGACCTCCTCTTTTTTCTTTTTCCATAAGTTTTGCTTTATTTATTACGTTCTTGAGCTTTAAATAATTTATTCAATCTCTATTTATTCCCGGCCTAACTTTTCATCTAAATCGTTGTGTGCAAGAAGGAAATATTCTTCATCATCGTCTACTGTCCCAAGATTTACATTCAGGTTATTGAAATCGTCTTTTAATCCCAAATCTTGTGTCTGAAGAAATCTTTCTGGACTTTTTTCAAATACTTTCAAATTTTCTTGAAACTGGGTTTGAGAAATCTTTGAATCTAAGTCTGACATTGCAAATACTCCACTACTCATTAATAAAAATCCTAAAAGTACACTGCTCAACACTTTTAGACCTTTTTTCTTTTTTTCTTTTAATTTTTTTGCCATAATGTTTGTTATTTTTCCTCCTTTCAAAGAATTCTTTTCCCTTAAATTATTTGATAAAAAGTGCTATTTAAAGAGGATGGACTTTCTGTCCACTAGAAAATTTATTAAAAATAAATGAAAACTAAAAAGATTTTATGAATCCAAATCAAAAATAATTTTTATCATCTCGCCCCAAAAATGTTTCAAACCTTCCAATTGTATAGAATAATTTTAATGTATCTCGCAATTCCTCTTGAGAACTTCTATTTTCAGCAATTTTTTGTTTTCCATCTGCAACATCCATATGATATAAAGTGGTTTGTAATTTTGATTCTGAATCTGGCCACCAGCTTATATTGCTAGATATTCTATTATTATATCCTCTTCCATCTGTAACAAAATATTCAATTCTTTCTTGCAATTTTGTTTGTTTAAGCATAAAAATCGTTAAAGTTTATTCTATTTTTAAAGATTGTCAAGATTAGAAGAATTAAAAAAATTTTGAATGTGGAATTTCATCTTTTCTGCTTCTTATTCTTTCATATAATTTTTCTATTTGTACATAAGCACTATCAAATGCTCTTTTAAATCCATAAGCATCAGTGATAACTTCTAAGGGGATATATGCATCATCAAAATTTTTCATCATTAGTTTTAAACGAGGAGTAAATTCTAATACTTCATCTGATCTTTTTCTTCCATCACAAGTTTCCATATTGAATAAAGCTATTTGTAGTCCTATTTCAGAATTTAATATGCGTTCCGGTGTTCTTTCTTTATTTTTTCTATCATATCCTCTCCCAGAAGTAACTTCTTGTTCAATTCTAGATTGAATATCTGTTTGTGAGTTCATTTTATTTTAAGAAAACCACCCTACCTTTATCGCAAGAGTCGGTTAAACATTCATTACCTGAGTAAAGATCCAAGTTTTTAACTAAACAAATTCTTGACAAACCGTCTTTTTTAGCCCACCAATTTCTTTTTCCTTCTTTATCAAATCGAGGAATTCCAAATTCATCAACCTCCGAGAACACTTGCCCATTATACTTCCCGCCAAATCTTTCATCTCCAATTACACTAAAACCTGAAGTCGGAAGGATAATTAAACCATATCCATTGTTATCCTCCTTATCGAGTACAAATCTAAATCCACTAATCATAAACGGTCCACTTATTTTGCCTAACTTTTGTTCTGCTAGTTCATAAATAGTTTTTAGTAAAGAATTATTTTTAGGCTGGTCAGAATCTCTGATTGATCTTACAATTAGATCTCTTGCATCGATGTAATACTCTTTATCTATCAGTTCCATAACTTCTGATCTGCTTAAATCTCTTAGATTAGGTGTTCTTGTATTATCTCCCTTGGCAAAAGAATCTAAGTTTGCAACAGCAATGGGGGTTGAACCAACCATTGTTAATTTTCCTTGATAATTTATTAGATTTAAACCAATTCTTGTTTGGTAAGAAAGAGAATTGTAAACTTTTAAGGCATCATTTCCACTAATCAATTTAGGAATTTTTTCTGATGACCTTGATGCAATATACAATTTGGTGCCTTCTTTCATCCCCTTCCAATTAACAATTATTTTATAAATATTTATCTTCTCAACAACTACAAGATTTATCTTCGATGCGCAAGCCGTCTAAGGTCCCATCTTGGCATCTGTCTGCGCGTGCTTTATTTTGTTTAGGTTTAGTTAATATTCCCATCTTTGTTGTGTGCGATGAGCTGATATCTTTAAAGATTTATTCTTGCTGTTCTACTGTAAAAATTTTTTAAAAAAGTTACATTTTTATACTAAATTATATAAAAATAATTTATGAAATTAATGCTTACTTCTTCAGGAATAACTAATCCTTCTTTAGCTAAAGCACTTAAAACTCTTGTTAAGGAAGACTTAAAGATTGCGTTTATTCCTACTGCTGCAAATAACAAGGGGGGAGATAAAGATTGGCTGATAAATGACTTAGCTAATTGCAGAAAAATTGGAGAAGTAGACATAGTGGATATTTCTGCTCTTAAAAAAAATGATTGGCTCTCGAGACTTAAATGGGCAAATGTTATTTTTTTAGGGGGAGGAGATACTGTTTACTTAATGGACTGGATTGTTAAGTCTGGTCTAGTTGAAGAGCTTCCTAGTTTATTAAAAACAAGAGTATACGCAGGAATTAGTGCAGGAAGTATCGTTTTAAACAAAAAATTGTCTGCTTCAAGGGAATTTTTATATGGCGATGAAACTAAAGATTCTCCAAAGGGATTGGGTTATGTTGATTTTTATGTAAGGCCTCATTTAAATTCTGCTCATTATCCTAAACTAAGAGATGAATTTTTAAAAGAATTAGCTCCAAAATTTGATGGAGACCTTTATGCATTAGATGACAATTCCGCTATAATTCTAAATGAAGGAAAAATAGAAGTTGTTTCGGAAGGAAAATGGATAAAATACTCTGTTTCTAAAAAGTAATCAATTCAATTCTGCTAGTTGTTTTAGTTTGTCTTCATCTTTTTTAATAAGTGCTTTTACTGCATCCAGATTATTTGTCTTTTTTGATATTTTTACCTTATCTACTATTTTTAAAAGTTTATTTACCCTATCGGAATTTTCCATATCTTTGATATATCTAATTAAAAGAGCCGAATCAAATTCGTTGATACCAGAAATACCTATTGTCGTTTCTTCTTTCCATTTAAGGTATCTTTCTTTGTGATTGTAGGGATCTATCTTATCCATGATTTTGTTATACTCAAAATCCTAAATAAACTCCTTACGCGATTGCTCGCATCGGAATAGCTCACACGAAAGTAAGATTTTCCCCTATGCGCAAGCCGAGAATCGGACTCGGGCCACGAGATTTTTGCTTATCTCCCCAAAGACAGAATGTGAGAAAGAACCTTTGTGATTCTTACTTTACATTTCCTGAAGGAGAGACTGTGAAGGAGGACCTTGGTCCTTCTCATTGGCAATCTCGAATTCTACCACTAAACTACCTGCGCATTAAAGACAACTTACCTTTACATTCTTACCCTATTAAGTCTGTTTGTGTAAGTTATCAAAAATACAATGAAATGACCATTTAAAAAAATTAGCATTTGATTTTGTTTAGATTATAAAAAAACCTATGTGTTTTATCCCAATAAGATTTATAAACAAAATTTCAAAACAAGAATTATGGTGAAATACGTTTATTTATTCAAAGAGGGAAAAGCAGAAATGAAGGCTTTGCTTGGAGGAAAAGGTGCTAACTTATGTGAAATGACTAATCTAGGATTGCCTGTTCCATCCGGATTTACAATTTCAACAGAAGTATGTGATTACTATTACAAACATGGGAAACAATATCCCCAAGAGTTAGATTCACAAATTGATGAAGCAATAAAATTCTTAGAAAGTCAAGTAGGAATGAAATTCAACGATGATAATCTTCCATTACTTGTTTCAGTTAGATCAGGAGCAGCTGTTTCAATGCCCGGAATGATGGATACAATTCTTAATTTAGGTTTAAATGATAAAACAGCAGAAGCTTTAGCAAAGAAAACAGGAAATCCAAGATTTGCTTACGATTCTTATAGAAGATTAATTCAAATGTTCGGAGATGTAGTATTAGAAATTGATTCTGCTAAATTTGAAGATATTTTAGATAATCAAAAGAAAACAAAGGGAATAAAATTTGATACAGAATTGACAGTTGAAGATCTAAAACAAATAATTGTAAAATACAAAGAAATAATTAATTCTGAAACAGGAAAACCTTTCCCTATAAATCCAAGAGATCAATTAAGAATGGCAATAAATGCTGTTTTCGGTTCATGGAATAATCCAAGAGCAATTACATACAGACAATTGAATGATATTAAAGGATTATTAGGGACAGCAGTAAGTGTTCAGGCAATGGTTTTCGGAAACATGGGAATAAGTTCAGGTACAGGGGTTTGTTTCACAAGAAATCCTTCTAACGGGGAAAATGTATTTTATGGAGAATATTTAATTAATGCTCAAGGAGAAGATGTTGTTGCAGGAATAAGAACACCTGAACCAATTTCTAGACTTGAAAAAGACATGCCTGCTGTTTACAAGCAATTATTAGAGATAAGAAAAAAATTAGAAACTCATTACAAAGATATGCAAGATATTGAATTCACAGTTCAAGAAGGAAAATTGTATATGTTACAAACAAGAAATGGAAAGAGAACAGGATTATCTGCGGTTAGAGTTGCTGTTGAATTAGTTAAAGAAGGATTATTAACAGAAGAACAAGCATTGATGAAAGTCGACCCTTCTCAATTAAATCAATTATTGCACAAAAGAATTGACCCTATTGCAAAACAAAAAACACAAGTTTTAGGAAAAGGCTTGCCAGCATCTCCAGGAGCAGCTGTTGGAAAAATAGTTTTTAATGCAGAAGATGCAGAAGAATGGGCAACAGAAAAAAATGAGAAAGTTGTTTTAGTAAGAATTGAAACTTCTCCTGAAGACATTAAAGGAATGCATGTTTCACAAGGAATTTTAACAGCACGAGGGGGAATGACTTCTCATGCAGCTGTTGTTGCAAGAGGAATGGGAAAATGCTGTATTGCAGGATGTTCTGAATTATTAATTAATGAAAAACAAAAAACTCTTACAATAAAAGGAGTTACATTACATGAAGGAGATTTCATAACATTAGATGGAACAACAGGAGATTTCTACGAGGGAAAACTCCCTGTAATTGATCCTGAAATGACAGGAGAATTTGCTACACTAATGAGTTGGGCAAAGAAATTCAAAAAGCTAGGAGTTAGGGCAAATGCAGATACTCCTTATGATGCTAAAGTTGCAAGAGGATTTGGTGCAGAGGGAATTGGATTATGCAGAACAGAACATATGTTCTTTGAAGGAGACAGAATCGATGCAATGAGAGAAATGATTTTAAGTGAAAATGAAACAGATAGAAAAAAAGCATTAGATAAATTATTGCCTTATCAAAGAAATGATTTTGAAGGAATATTTAAAGAAATGAATAATCTTCCTGTTATTATTAGACTATTAGATCCTCCTTTACATGAATTTTTACCAAAAGAAGATAAAGAAATTATTGACTTATCAAAGAAAATTAATATTTCTGTTGAAAAAATAAAATCTAAGATTGAAGAGTTGCATGAATTTAATCCAATGTTAGGATTTAGAGGATGTAGATTGGGTGTAGTTTATCCTGAGATTTCAGAAATGCAAGCTCGTGCAGTATTCCAAGCAGCATTAAACTGTAAGAAAAATGGAATTAATGCTATTCCAGAAATAGAAGTTCCAAATATTATTTCATTAGTCGAATTCAAATTCATAAAAAGCTTAATTGAAAAAGTTGCAAAAGAAACAGGTGTAGAGAATAATATCAAATACAAAATAGGAACAATGATTGAATTCCCAAGAGCAGCTTTTATTGCAGATGAATTAGCACAAGAAGCAGAATTCATGTCTTTCGGAACAAATGATTTAACACAAACTACATTAGGATTTTCAAGAGATGATGCAGGAAGATTTATTCCTTCTTATTTAGCAAGAAATATTTTTGAAAAAGATCCATTCCAAACAATTGATCAAGAAGGTGTTGGAAAAGTTATGAAGATGGCTGTAACAAGAGCAAGAAGTGTTAAACATGATATGGATATGGGAATTTGCGGAGAGCATGGTGGAGATCCTGCTTCAGTTGAATTCTGCCATAGAATAGGGTTAAGCAATGTTTCTTGTTCTCCTTTCAGAGTTCCAATTGCAATACTTGCAGCAAGTCAAGCAGTAATAAAAGGAAAACAACAACAAAATACAAAAATGCCAATTCAAGCAATTAATTCTAACAAACCAAATGTTAAAATAACAATCACAAAACAAACACAAGCGATTAGACAAAATATTCCTCATCCAAAAGTAATTTCAAAAATACCTCTTCAACAAAATGCAAAAATGCAAGCTAACAAACCAATTGTTCTTCATCAACTTCCAAAAGGAACAATAACAATTAGAGACGAAATAAGAAAAATAGTACAAGAAGAATTGAATAAAGCAAGACAACAGAATAATCAGTCAAAGCCAATGAATAAACTCCCACAAACTCAAAAACAAAATTTTAATAACCATACACAAAATAATGTTAAACCTCAAACAGATAATCAGAAAAAATTTGTAAAAGCATTTATTGTTAAAAAGGCATTTATATCAAATAATAACAGACCTTCAAATAATCAAAAGAAAAATTAAATTTTATATTTATGTCAAAACATCCTAAAACTTTAGAGGGGATTAGTTTATCCTTAGAAACATTAGCTAGTTCTATTGGACACTTAAGTTATGATCAAACTTCTGTTTTTATTAAAGCATTAGCTGATGATATTCAGAAGCAAGCAGATGCCGATGCAGTAAAGGGGAGGGAAAAACTTTCTACTGAGCTTTATGCAACTGCCAAAAGACTTTATGAAGCAAAAGAAAAGATGGATTTAGCCTGGGAAATTTGTAAACCTTATATGAAAAATTAATTCTTAATTAATAACTTTTAAAAATACACTTCTTATTAATTTAATATGAGCGTGATAATTATATTTGGGCCGCCTGGAGCAGGTAAAGGGACTCAAGCAGAATTGCTTTGTAAAAAATTAAATTTTCTACATTTTTCTACAGGCACAGAGTTTAGAAAAGAAATTGCTAAAAAAACTCTCCTAGGAAAAGAACTTGATGATTTAATGTCTAAAGGAAACTTAGTCTCAGACGAGTTATCTATTACCATAACCAAAAATTTCCTTACTCAGAATAGGGGAAAAAATATTTTACTTGATGGATATCCAAGAACATTAAATCAAATTGAAATTTTACTTAAAATTTTAGAAGAATTGAAAATAAATGATATCAAAGTTATAAATCTACAAGTTGATGACAAAGAATTAGTTAATAGAATTTTAAAAAGAGCAGAAATAGAACACAGAGCAGACGATAACAGGGAAACAGTAACTAAAAGATTAGAAGTTTATTATACACAAACAAAGCCAATCTTAGATTTCTTAAAAGCAAAGAAAATAAAAATATTTAATTTTGATGGACAAGGCGAAATAGAAGAAATTCAAAAAGAAATAATAGAAAAGATAAAATAATTCTAAAATTTAAGCACCAACGAATTTTAACAAGCTATTAATTAAAAAAGCAGGCCAAACAAGTGCTTTCAAGAATCCCAATACTCCTGACCAAAATCCAGTAGCTGTCGAGATATAATAAATAACTGCCCCTATAAATCCTAATCCGTAAACTGCTCCGCCACAACTACCATTTCCACAACCACAATGTGTATCACAGGAACAACTTTCTTCTTTTGTTTTCTTTTCTCTCTTTTTTTGTTTCATTTTTAACCTCCTTTTATTTTTTTATAAATTTACAAACACTAAATGCAACTAAAATTGTTGTAGATAATATTAGGGGCAATACCGGATTAACCATAGAAGAGAATAAAACCAATAGTGCAAGGATTACAGCAAAAGCTCCTTCTCTTTGTTCTTTAGTATATTCTTCCATTTTTATTTTTTTAATTACTTTCCCCAACTCCACTTAGGTTTCTCACCTTTTTTGTAACAAACCCAAAGTAGTACTAAAGTGAAAATGATAATCATAGCAACATTTTTACCAATTTCATGGTCATTTTCTTGAATTAAAGCAACAGAAGTCATAAGGAAAACTACCCAAGTTAAAATTACAAGCCATCCTTGCCATTTTACAGGAACCCACCCCCAACCATATAACTTTCTTTTAAACCAGTATCCTTTGGGATTATTTTTCAGATATTTGATATAGTTTATCATTTTTCTCTTTTTTCTTCTTTCCTTTTTTAACTAAAATGGCCCTGCGAGGAATCGAACCTCGGTCTTCTCGGTGTAAACGAGATATCTTAGCCGTTGGACTACAAGGCCTTAACTAACTAATAATCATAAAATATTCTCTCTTTTAAACTTTACCGCTGCTTTATTTCTCAGCCAAAAATCTTTAAAAACAAGAACAGAGTAATTATGTTATGATTCAAGACTTAGATAAAAAGATACTTGCTTACGCTTTAAAAAATGCAGTAGAGCATGAAGGAAAATGTCAAGCGGGAAATATACTTAGCTCTTTATTTCATGAAGGATTAGATAGAGCAGATATTAAACAAGTAATGCCAAAAATTAATGATTGCGTTAAAAAAGTTAATTCTCAAACAATTAAAAAACAACAAAAAGAATTAGAAGAATTAGAAAATTTAATTTCACATAGACATGAAAGAGAAGGAATGCCTGAATTAGAAGATGTTCCTAAAACTGGAGTTATAATGAGATTCTCTCCATCTTCAAGTGCTTCAGCATTTCATATTGGGCACATTTTAACAGGAATGCCTACCTGTTTATACATAAAAAAATATGGCGGAACATTTTATCTAAGAATTGAAGATACAAATCCAGAAAAAACAGTTCCAGAATGTTATGAAGAATTTCCTAAAGAAGCAGCATGGATTTTTGGAAATATCACCGAATTTTATGCTCAATCAGACAGAATGCAGAGGTATTATGATTTTGCTGAAAAATTAATTAACAAAGGTTTAGCATTTGTTTGCACTTGTAAAAAACAAGAAGATGAGGAAAGTGAAAATGAAGGAAAAGAAGAAACTTACAAAGTTCGTGAGCCATGCAAATGCAGAAATAACTCTATAAAAGATAATCAAGAAAAATGGAAAAAGATGTTAGATAAAAAAGGTTTCAAAGAAGGAGAAGCTGTTCTAAGATTCAAAACTTCTTTAGAATTAAATAATCCTTCTCTTATTGATTTTCCATTAGCAAGAATAAATCTATTTCCTCATCCAAGACAAGGAACAAAGTACAGAGTTTGGCCATTGATGAACCTATGTGTAACATATGATGACATGGAACAAGGATGTACCCATATAATAAGAGCAAAAGAACATGAAGATAATGCAAGAAAGCAAGGCATGATTTTTGAAGCTCTTAATGTAAAACTTCCTCAAACTTATTTTTTAGGAAGATATAAATTTAATGACTTAGAAATTTCTAAAACAAAAATAACAGAGAGAATCAAAAAAGGAGAATTTTCTGGATGGGATGATATTAGACTTCCTTTAGCAAGAAACTTTAAGAGAAGAGGTTATCAGCCAGAGGCTTTTGCTAAAATGGTAGAGCAAAGAGGACTTAGTAAAGTAGACAAAGTATTAGATAAAAAAGACTTTTACGATGTTCTTGACAAATTTAACAGAGAAATAATTGAATCAATTGCAATTAGGGCAACCTTTACTCCAAGTAAGTCAAAAGATGCAATAGAAGTTTTAATGGATGATGCAAAGATGATAAAAGGAAAAACAGATTTATCAATTTCTAAGCTAAAAGACGGAGACATCGTGTACTTTGAAGGAATAGGTTATGCAAGATTTAATTCAAAAGAGAAAATTAAGTTCTGGTTTTGTCAAAAGTAAAAATAATTTCTTTTTCCCCTTTTCTTCTCTTTCGCAATCTTTAAATACATATATCGATTTTTCTTAACTATGAGTGACGAAAAGAAGGACAAGGAAAACGATATCCCTGAAATGAACCTTGACCAGAAATATGCAGGAAAATCTCCATCAGAAGAACAAAAAGAAAATTCTGAAGGTGCAAAAAAAGAATTAGATAAAACTAAGAAAGAACTTGAAAAACTTAAAACATTTATTCTTAAAAAATACCCATTTACACAAGTTTTAAGTGTTCTGCCACCAGCTTCAATTAAAGAATTTATAGAAGAGGAAGAAGTTCCAAAAGAATCAGAAAAACATATTCATTTATACATGATTGTTCCAGAAGAAAACTTCAAGGAATATGAAAAAATAAAAACAGAAATTGTAAAACAAATTGAAGAGCTAAAACAAAAGATTTGGGTTCAAATTAAAACCCCAGTAGATTTATGGGAAACTTGTTTAGATGGCAAATTTGAATTAGTTAGTGCAATTGCAATGTCTTATCCATTACATGATTCAGGTATTTTAGGAGCATTAAGAGTTGCAGAAATTCACAAATCATTAGTGTTACAAAAATTCGAAAAATATGTTGTTAGTTATGTTATTGGTGGAAGTCTAGTAAGAGGAGAAGCTGTTCCAACATCAGATGTTGACGTGTTTATGATTATCAATGATACTGATGTTAAAAAAATGCCAAGATTGGAATTAAAAGAGAGACTTAGGTCAATCATTTACCAATATGTTGCTGAAGCTTCTGCAATTGCTGGAGTTCAAAATAAACTTTCTCCACAAATATATTTATTGACTGATTTCTGGGAAAGTGTTAAAGATGCTCACCCTGTTATTTTCACATTTATTAGAGATGGAATTCCTATTTACGATAGAGGGACATTTATGCCCTGGAAATCTTTGTTAAGAATGGGAAAATTGAAACCTTCTCCAGAAGCAATTGATACTTTCATGTCTATGGGAGACAAAACAGTGAAGAGAGTAAAATCTTCTCTTTTAGATATGGTACTTACAGAAATATTTTGGGGAGTAACTACTCCTGCTCAAGCTTTGTTAATGCTTAATGGATCGGCTCCTCCAAATGCAAAGAAAGAATTATGTAGAGAATTCAAGAAAGACTTTTATGACACAAAGATGATTGAAAAGAAATATTTAGATTTTTTAGAAAAAGTAGTAAAATTATGGAGAGATTTTGAACATGAAGAAATTAAAGAACTTTCAGGAAAAGAAGTAGACGAATTACTTGTAGGAACAGAAAGTTATCTAAAAAGGTTAAAAGACTTAAGAGAACAAATTGAAAAAAGATCTCAAGAAAAAATAATTGAGCAACTTTACAAAGATACTTTTACTTTGCTTAAATCAATGTTTGGAAATCTTTCTCAAGAGAAGATTATTGCCTCTTTTGAAAAGCAATTAGTTAAAACAGCTAAATTTGCTCCCCAACATCTTAGAATATTAAAGGATATTGTACACGCAAGAGAAGATGTTAGAAAAGGAAAATCAGATATTCACAAAGTAGATGAAGCAAGAAAGAATGCCTCAATTCTAATTAATGATTTGATTGAATATAATCAAAGATGTGATATTCTCGCGAAACAAAACGAGCCAGAGAAAAAAGATAAAATAAATACTAAATAAAAATGTTAGAAGATTTTTTACTATCCTTAAGATTGCTCTTGAAATTGAATTTTAACTTAAGTCAGACTTTCTTTGATATCTTTAGTAGCTTTGCAAACTTAGCAAATTAATTAAACCCTTATTTTTTATAAAAAAACATAGAAAATGAAAGGATTAGAAACAAAAGCAGAATTATTAAAAGAAAAGTTTGGTAATTACAAGGCAATAGGCTATGTTTTAAATCAGTTAGAAACTCAAAACTCTACTCTTACACCTAAAGAAAAAAATTACCTACACAAAACTGCATATTTATTTTATGAATTAGCCAACAAATTTGCTACTTTTCCTCGTTTTTCCGGTGAAGAAAGTAAAAAATTGAATTTTATTTATTCTAAGTTTTATCCCGGAGAAAGATTAATTGATGATAAAAAAAGAGAAGAAATTACTGAGGGGCTAAAATTGTCCTTAGAGTATGTTAAAAGTTTAATATTTTTCCCAAAATTAGTTCATTCTAACTTTGGACAAGAAAGAGTCTTAAAAACTTGTAAAGTTATTGAGTCAGTTTACAAGCCAACAGTTAAAGAACAAATAGCATCTATTTTTTTATATTAAAATAGTTTTTAAGCTGTAAAAACCTGATTTATTTATGAAATATTTATTTTTACTCGGCAGAAACATTCCATTGTCTGTTGCAGAAGTTTATGCTTTCTTTGAAAGAGACAGATTTGATTTTAAGATAAGCAAACCTATTGGTAATGCTCTTTTAATTGAAACGCAAAACCCTATTGAACCAGGGCTTGTTGAGAAATTTGGTGGAGTTATTTCTATTGGGGAAGTTTTGGCATCAGGGCCAAAAGAAAAATTAATCAAAGAATTAGACAACACTGTTCTTTTTCGAGGTACAAAAAATAAACTTAATTACATTTTATTTAATTTTGAAGGAAAAAATATTGCAGATATTTCAGAATATCTTAAAAGAAGATTTAAAGAAGAAAGATTAAAAGCAACAGAAAAAAAGCCATCAGGAAATATAAAACTTCAAGATGGGGGATTTGCACAAAAAGTTTCTTCTAACTTAATTGATGAACAATACTTTCTTTTTGAAGATAATTTTGGAAGAATAACTGAAAGTTGCGATTACGAAAAAATAGAAAATCGTGATATGAAAAAACCAGTAAGAAGAGAATCTCTTTCAATTTCTCCTCGTCTAGCAAAAATATTAATTAATTTGTCTAAAGTAAAAACAAAGAAGGTATTGCTTGATCCTTTTTGCGGAATAGGAACAATATTGCAAGAAGCTATGCTACAAAATATAAATGTTGTGGGAATTGACAAAGATAAAAAAGCAATTGAAGACGCCAAAACAAATCTTGCATGGTTTAATTTTAAAAATGTAAATAGCACACTTATTTCAGGAGACTCTCAGAAAGTTAGAGTGTATAATATAGATGCTGTTGCAACAGAACCAGATTTAGGAGAATTACAAAAGAAATTTCCATCTGAAAGAAAAGCACAAGAGATGATTTCTGGTTTTGAAACTCTTGTAATCAATGTAATAAACAATATTAGAAACGATGTTAAAGGAAGAATAGTACTAACTTGTCCTTTAATACAAGTTGGTACTAAAAAAATTCCATGTAACTTTGAAAAAATAGCGTTAGAAACTAGAACTAAAATAGCAAAAGATTTTCCAATCTCTGAATTTAGGCAGGATTCTATTGTTGGAAGAAGCATATTAGTGCTAGAAAAGCAGACAAGAAACTTTTAAAAACTAACTTTATTGGTATTTATTATGGTAGAAGGAAGAATCATACAATTTAGAAGAGGAAGACATACTATTGTCGAGAAGCATTTTCTTATAGAAATAAATGGAATTGCAGATAAAGAACAAGCTAAAAAGTTTGTTGGCAAAGAAGTTATCTGGACATCTCCAGCAGGAAAAAAAATAAAAGGAAAAGTTTCAGCAACACACGGAAGCAATGGTGTTATTAGAGCAATATTTGAGACAGGACTTCCTGGTCAAGCTGTTACAGAAATAGTGGAGATAAAATGATACATTCAAATTGGCATAAAAGACATACTGTTAGCAAAGAGTTATCTAATTTAGTTGATAGTGTTGTTCAAATTTGTTTTTCTAAGCCAGAAGTTTGTCCTGATGAATTTGATAGCGGTATATTAGAAAGATATGACAATCCAAATAAACATAATCAATCGGGGTATTATTTTAAGGGAATGAAGATTCCTATACGAGCCGTATCTGAAATAGTTGGTTCAGAACTTAAAATTAATTTAGGTTATCAATTAAAAGAGAAAATATTAACAGCATAAAATGGCATTAAGAAAAGCATATTCATATTCTAAGAAACACGTTGTTCCTAACACAAGAATTAGTAAACAGAAAAAATATTCATATGCTAAAGTTGTTCCTCCAGCAAAGATTGTAAAATTCAATATGGGAAACTTAAAAGGTTATGAAGCAGGAAAATTACCTCATCTTTTAACTTTAGTAACAGATGAAAATGTTCAAATAAGACAAAATGCTCTTGAAGCATGCAGACAATTTGTTAACAAAAAATTAGATGAAAGTATCAATGGCCAATACTTCTTTAGAGTTATTCCTTACACACATCATATTCAAAGAGAAAATAAAATGTTGACAGGTGCAGGTGCAGATAGAACTCAGACAGGAATGCAATTATCTTTTGGAAGAGCAATTGCTAAAGCAGCTATTATGAGAAAAGGCGAAGGAATCATGTCTGTTGCTGTAGCAAATCAAAAAGCAACATCTATTGTTAGAAGAGCATTCAAACAAATTAAGGCTAAACTTCCTTGTAAAACTAGAATTTTATACAAGATTGTAGAAGTAAAACAGAAATAATTCTTTCTTAATTTATCCAATTAATGATTCTCTTTCTATTTGATTATTTTGTAAAGAATAGTTGTTTTGTTACTCTTACTAAGTAATCACAAAACAAAACATTTATAAAGTTATTATTTCTAAGGAAAGTATGAAAAATAAAAGTATACAAGGTGTCGATTCAAATTTAGTGAATCATGAAATGTTTCATAGTATGAGATCTTACTCTGTAGATAGGGTGTCTCCAGAAGAATATAATAGGCTTGTTTGTGGAAAACCAGTTTATGGGAGACCCATTTATGAAAAACATAGTAGAAAAGATAAAGTTAGCATTATTCATCCTCCTCAAATAGAATCCCCTGTTGAATCTCAGATTAAATCTGTTGTTTATCAACCTCAACCACCAATGGTTGATTTAGCACACGAAAAAAAGCCAAGTAAACTTGTACAAAAAGTGAGAAATCTTTTTAATAATCCCGAATTTATAGAAAATGCCCAAAAAGTTCTTTATGTAGGAAATGGTTTAGGCTTAATTGCATCTACTTTATTAGCAGTGAATGGTTATGATACTGGAAACAAAGACTTTTTTAAATTAGGAATTACAGGAAGCTTAATTTCTGCTATCGGCCTTTATTCAACTTATAAATTTGCTCAAGCTTCATCAGATATATGTACTCCTTTATTTAATTTTAATACAGAAATAAAACAAAACAAATAAAATGGCAGAAGAAAATAAAAAACCTTTAACCGCAGCTGAACAAGCAGAAGAAGCTAAAAAAGACCAAGAACTTCATAAAAAAACTTTATTATCTATACTTATTAGTGAAGGTCTTGGCGCAGCAGATACTCTTAACATTCATTCTTATGGTCCAAAAGGAGATGAAAGTGCTAAAAGAGTATATCATGAAGCAATGGCTAGTCCAGAAGCTACAGAACTAAAAAACAAAATTTATAAAGAAACACTTAAAACTTATGAAGATGAAGGAGTTTATGGAAGTCCTGCTACCCCTTCAGAAGGAGATATAGAACGTAGTGCAAGAGCTCAACGTGAAGTAGCATTTGCAAAAGTAACACTTGGGAGCTTAGAAGAAATTTTAGGTAAAAAAGGAGTTAAACATGCAGTTCCTGAAAAATTCAAAGAATATACTTTTGAAAAATTGTATCTTAAAGGTACAGATAACGAAGAAGGAGAAAGATTAAAGAAAATAGATGAAAGTAAATTCAATGAAGAAGAAAAAGCAGCATATGATATGTATCATATACTTCATGAAGATTATATGTCTAAATGTTCATGGGATGCAGTTGCAAAGTATCAGTCTACTTATTCAGATGAGAGATGGAAAGCAGTTAGAGAGAAGTATGCTTCTCCAGAAGAAAAAGCAGCAGATAAAGCTGCAGCAGAAAAAGCAAAAGCAGAAAAGGAAAAAGGTGCTAAACCTGCTGATAAGAAGAAATAAATCTTTGAGAATTAAAATGGCAAATAATAATACTCATCCTTATCTTTCTGCTTCTGAAAAAAGAGTGTATGCTTTTTGGAGTGAATATAATAATGCCCCAACAAAAGAACAAGATAACCTTTCTAGAACAAAATTTGGAAACAGATTAGAAAGAAGAGCAAGTTCAGCAGTTATTATGGTTAATAATTCAGAAGCAAGTGAAATAACAAGTGTTAATGCAACAACAATAGACGGTGTTCCTTATACTCCGGATTCTGTAAGTTTTATTTAAATTTATTTTTTGTCTAAACTTTTATTTACTAAATCTGCCATTACATTCATAAATTCCTTGGCTTTTTCTTGCCAGTCGTCTATAACTACTCCTTTTAAGTCAGTTATTTCTCCATGAGAAATTTTTTTATGCAATACAAGTAAGTCTCTATACCATACAACATATTTCATATTTAATCTTCTTGTATTTACAAAAATCTCTTTTAAGTCATTAGAAATATGTTCTGGAGAAGCAGGTGCCACTTTTTCTGCAATTAATGCTGCTTGACTTGAATCAACCATTGCCCAGAAAAGACCTTCAATTGCATTCAATTCAGATAATCTGCTTCTTGCTAAATGAGTAGGTGCTCTTTCTAAGCAATTGTAAATTGCTTCGGGGGTAGATTTTATTTTTCCCTTTAATAGTAAATATTTTAATGGAAGGAAAAATCCACCAAAGTCAATTAAGCCTTCTCCATATCTTAAAATATTCAATATTACAGGATCGCCAATCATTAAATCTTCCCACCAGGTACTTAATTTAATTGTATTAATATGCAAGCTTTTTTGATACGGATTTTGTTGTAACAGTTTATCAAGATTTTCTCTATACCATAAAATTAAATCTTGGTCCCATTTTATTGAAATATCATCTATTAAAAGAACAATATCAATATCTGAATTTGAAACAGCAGATTGTTTAACACTTGACCCAAATAGTACAATTGACTTAATCATTTTATCAAAAACTTTGTAAGCCTTAACTGCAAAATCCATTGCAATGTCAGATTCTAATTTAATTTGAAGAGAAGGAAAATTCTGTTCTTGCTTAGACTTGTCTTTTTTAGTTTGTTGCTTTCCAGCTACAGAAGTATCTTGTTTTTTTTCATTCACCATCTTTATTTTACTAAACTTTTGTTATTTTTAAATATTCTTTATTTCTTCTTTTTCTTAACTTTCACACTTTTCCTAATTTTCAATTTTTGCCATTTGAAAAATAAAGCAATAACAATTGCAAGAAGAATTAAAGCAAAGAAAGTAGTTACACTTCCTTCTTGTACTCCCACAACTCCGCCTGTCATTTTCATTTGAGAATCAACTAAAAAGAATAATCCCATTATTCCAAATATGCTTGCTGCAAGTTGTTGAGAAAGTTGTACTAAAGATTTTCCAAACTTTGTATCATATTTTGTTAGTCCTTCTTTAACATTTGCTTGAACTTGATTATATTCTGAATCACTCATTTTTCCATGATATTTACCCATGTTTGCTAAGTAACCTGCTTTTTCAGAAGCCCCTCCCTTAACTATTGCCTCTACAACTCCCGGAGCTAATCCTTGAAACATTCTATCTTCTGCAATAAAATCACTTGCTTCTTTGTAAAATGAGCCTTCTGGTTTTACTTCTCTACCATCTTTATATTTTCCAAAATCAATAATTTTTCCCCAAAAAGTTCTTTTAACTTTACTTTCTAATCCTTTTCCGTCAAGAATAGCTCTTCCTTTATCACTAATAATTCCTCCTGCCGCAATATAATCTGTTAATTCTTTCCTTAAATATTCTGCTTGTTTTTCTGGAGCGATTTTTTCTTTTTGAAATTTTTCTTGTATCTCTTGTACTTTTCCCTCAATCTTTTTTTTGTCTATAAAATATTCTCCAATATAACTTGCTCCTTTTCCAGCAAACGCAGGATATTTTTTTGCAAATTCTTGTATCCCTTCTTTATATGCTTCCTGAATAAGCTCATTTCCTTGATCTTCATCAGCTTCTTTTCTTCCTTCTCTTTTCTTTGCCATGTGTTAATTAGTTTTTTTGTGTTTAAATTTATTTAGTTTTTATTATTCTTATTATTCCATTCCTCTTCCACTCATTCTACTCCCTTCTGCTCCTCCTCTTTGTCCTCCAAGTTCCATAGGTAACTTTGAAAAGTTACTTCCAAATGTTTCATAATTAACTTGTGGAAGAGTTGCTCCTGATTCTGGAAAATAATCTTGGTAAAATCCAGGTCCCTGACTCCAATAAGGCCCCATTTTTGTAGCATATATTGGAGACCCCACAGCCTCTAAACTTTCTCTAAAAGGTGGTGTTTTAAAATGCTCCCACCAAGAAGAAGCCTCAACTATTTTTTTAGCATCAAATCCATTTTGTCCCAATTTTTCCATAATCTCTTTCATTGGAACATTTCCCATTCCCATTGGCAATTCAGTATGTTCAAAACCAAAATTATCTGACAAGTGAACATGTTTTACAAACGGAGCGATTTTTTCTGTTTCTTTTATAATATCTTTTGATTCAAATCCTTCTTTTCTTAACATATTGATGTGCCCAACATCCCATGTTGCTCCAATAAACTTTTCAGCTAATTCTTCTGCTTTTCCTTCACTAACCCCTCCTTCTGTTGCCTTTTTAACAAATTGTTCTCTTGAAGCTTTGACTAAATTTCGTAAATCTTCTCCTGTGCTTAATCCCATTCCAGCAGGGGGATTTTCAATACATAACATCGGAATATTATTTTTATCTTTAGCATTTTTGTATACCTGAAATACGGCATTACCAAACGTTTTCGCAGATTGGTCAGTAGCAAATTTTTCAATAGGTACAAACATTTCAGGAGCAAGTTCATCATTTCTTAAATTTAAAAGAAGTTCATGCATAGCTTGTGATTGTTTAATTGGGTCAGGTGCCTTTTTCCCATCTTTATTCATTTCCAAATTTTTTATATAGTCATCTGAAATTATAGTTAATGCTTTTCTTTGTTCTGGTGTTCCAAATTCATATGCTTTACTAAAAATAGCTTTAGCGTTTCTATTTATATCCTGTAAGTAGTTTTCAGCGTCTTTATATTTCAAAAAAGCCTCTTTTTGCGGAGGAGTCATATTTGTAATATCAAACTTACCCGCATTAACATCATCCATTAAGTAAGCGATCTTTGTATGATTCGTTCTTAAAATTTCATCTGCTCTTTCTTTATTAAAGAATAATTGAGAAATTTTATCATCCCATTGCGTGTCATTTACTAACTTTAAATTTTTTTGAGGGGATAATGGCGTTTCTTTTATTTCTCCTTCAACTTCTCCAGGATAATATTTTTTTTCTTCTTTTAAAGGAGTCATTTTTCCTGTATCTCTTTCTACAGCAATCATTAACTTTTCTTCTCTTGGATTTTTTTCATCTCCAAGTGTTTTCCATTGTGACCCCATCATGCCATCAGCAGAATGAAATGTAACAGGAATACTTCCATCAGGAGAGAGTTGTTTACTTCTTTCTAATACTTGCACGATTCTTCTTTCTGCATCTTCTCTATTTATCTCGTTAAATCCTTCTTTATTGAATCCTGCAACATCCATTACAGGTCCATGAAGAGAAACACTTGCACCAGTTAATTTTCCAAGTCTTTTAACTTCAGTTAATTGTTGCTCCGGGATAGCATCAAACATTGCAGGGCTTACAGCAGCAATTTCTATTTGCTTAGCTCCCATATTAAGTTTTCCAGAAATATCTTGCAATACATTTGCTGTTCTAGGATCACTTGTAATTCCTAAAGATCCCCCTCTTGCAGGTTTGTAACTTCCTATATTTGCCCCATAACTTGTTGGGGTAAAAGAAGAATATCCTCCTTGATAAAGATTTTTTATTTGATAATCACCCATCTTTTATAAACGTCAAATTTGTTTATTAATTTATCTAATAAGTAGGATTAAAATCTATAAATTTAAGAGAATCTTTCTTTTTATCCTTCTCTTCTTTTTCTTTTAATTTTTGTAAAGAAAGGATAGGTTCCCCATAACTTATTTCTTGTTGTCTTGATGTATTGGGGTCATATTTGACATCTTCTTTTTCCTTAGATATATTAGAATCATATTTTTCTTCTCTATCTTTTGGAGTATAGTTAGAAAGAGTTTCTGTTATTAAATTAGTATTTTTTTCTTCTATATTATCTAAAATAATTTTTTCTTCTTCTATAATGTTTTCTAATAGATCATTTTTTATCTGGCTTGTTAATATTGCCTTTTCTATTTCATCAGTTAAATCTTTTTTATGTACTTTCCACTTTTCTGCTACTTCTTGTTCAGAATTATTTTTTTTAGAATTCTTTTGCCTGTCTTTCTCTTCATTTTTGTTTTCTTTCATAATTAAGTATAACTTGGCATAGCATGAGCTTTTTTGTAATTATCAAACATATCAAATGCACTTTTCTTTGCATTTTCAGAAGCAAGTCTTCTCAATTGATTTTTTTCTATCCAATCATCTTTTTCTATCTCTCCAATTTCCTCTTCTTTTTTATCTTTCTTTTTTTCTTCAGGTTTTTTAGAAGATTTATCATAGGCTCCGAATAATGCTAAGAAAGGATTAGAGTCTTCTTTCTTTGCCTCCTCTTTTTTTTCATCTACAGATTTATCCTCTAAAAACTCATTAATATCTGCTTGTAATTGGTCAAGGCTCTCTTTAGTCATACCATCAATTAATTTTAATACATCTGTTAAATCTGATTTGTTTAGTTCTTGTTTTAATTTTGCTATTTCTGTATCATTCAAAGCATATGCTCTCATAGTTATTTCTGCTCTTCCACCAAAAGCATAATGAGATTGTTGCCCAACTTTTTGAGGTATTCCTCTAAACATAAATTCTACTAAAACACAAGAATAATACATTCTTTTTTTCTTTACTTTATCAATAAATTGTGCTTTACTAAACTCTAAAGGAAGATTTCCTTTTACTGCCTCATCTGCAATATCTAATTTATTTTTTCCTAAAAGAGTTAATTCCAAAATAATTGTATTAAAAGCTTTTACAAGAGCAGGATTTAATCCGCTGTCCTTAGCCTCTAAATCTTGAGCTGCTTTAAGATAGGGTTTTGCCCATCTTGAATAAAGAGTTAAACTGTTTACTTGGCTTTTTAGATAAGTTCTTTCTAATTGATATCTTTTTCTAAGTTCTTTTTCTGATTCTTTTGCCCAAATATTAAATTCTTGAATTCTTGGAATTAAAATTCTCTTTACTCTGTCATTTAAATCAACATCTGCTGCAGTTTTTTCATCTTTAACAAATAAGAAAGCATCAATAAGAGTTTGAAATCCTGTTTGACCAAGAGCCATAGCTTTAATGCTGGAATTTCCTTTAGTCATGTCTACTTTATCCATCCATATTTGCTTTAATGAAAGTGTAGCTGCATCTCTTTCCTTTTCATCTTTTGAGTTTAAAGAATCATAATACTGCAATCTCATTTTAAAATCCTTTAAATCATATACTAAGTTTAACACACTTCTCATTACAGTATTTACATCTCCAAGAATTTTTGTTGCTTGTTGTTGCATTACTGTTGCTCTTTGTCCAAGTTCTGCAAAATGTCCACTTCCAGGAGTAGAACTAAAATTATCAATCAGTTTTTCGGGAGCTAATCCTAAATCATTCATAGTATCCAGAATATAAAAATAAAGAGGTTCTAAAGTTTCTGAAGAAGAATCATATACTATTTTATTAATTCCATCACAATAATCCTTGTCCCCATTCTTTTTTTTCATTGCTTTATAATACGGGCTTACTTCACTTATAAGTTCTGGAATTGTTTTAATCGGAGCCATTCTAATTGTAAGTTTTCTTATTTAAAAAAGGTTTCTAATCGTTTTAATGCCCCTATAAAATTCATTAATACTTTTCCTTCATAAAACTTAAAAGTAAAAATTTACGCCTAATTGAGATGGATATTGAATACTTTTTAGGAGAAGGAAGATTTACTCAAAGGGACGAAGAAGTAAGGAGAGCATTAGCCCAAGCTTTGTCAATTGGAGAAGGAAAAAATTCTTTAGATAAAATAACTTGGTGGTTAAACAATGCTATTACTCCCCCAGGAAAGAGCGAGAAAGATATAAAGATTAAATATAAAGAATTTAGAAAAAGAACAGCCTCAAAAATTATTCATTCAAAAAGAAGTAACACTTGTTCAGATTATGCTATTGTTTTTTTAGCACTCACAAGAGAAGCAGGTATTCCTGCAAAATATGTTGAAACAATTGAAGAAGAAAATTTAAGATTTAAGCCTTCTAATCCTTTAGCCACTCACTCATTTACAGAAGTTTTTACTAATGGGGATTGGCAAATTTATGATCCTTGTCATGGAATTAAATCAGAGTATACTTGTGCAAATAAACCCTATATTAAAGTTGGAGAGGGTCTTGACTTTTCCTGCTTATTTCTCGAAGGAAAAGAGGGAGTTTTTTCTATAGATAATATGAAGAAATTAAAAGAACTTCGAGATAATTACAAATTTAGCTAAGTTTAAAAATAACTAGTTCTTCTGTATAAAATGGCATTCTTTAATAGAAATAAAGGGAAGGTAATTGATTACAGTGCAAATTATAAGGTAAGAGATAAAAAACAAGTTTCTTCAGCGCCTATTAGCACAAATCAGTCAGATAGTGAAGGTTATTCTGCTTTAGGTTTTCTAGGAAACTTAGCTTCTTCTGCATCTAATAATAATAATAATAATAATCCTTCTACTTATTCTAATTATTCTTCAAGAATAAATGATTCACAAAATGCTCCACAAGAAACAAATGAAGAAAGAAAAAGTAAACTTGCTAAAAGATTATTGGACATGACGAATAGATTAGAGGATCTTTCAAATCAAATTTATCATCTTTCTCAAAGATTAGAACTTGTTGAAAAAAGACTTAAAATTAACTTTGAATAGAAAATAGCTAAAAGAAAAATCTTTATAAAAAACAAATTGTTAGAAATATTAAGAAATAAAAAACATTTATTCCTCGTTGGAAATAAGAGTTTAATCTTTTAAATAATCTTTATTTCCTCGTTGAGAACAGAAATGTTTTTAAACTTAAATTAGCTATGAATATTATTAAATTCAAAAGGAGGTTAAAATGATTAAAAACAAGAGAGGTATGTCTGACATCGTTGTTACACTAGTAATAATCTTACTATCTCTAATCGCAATCGGAGTAGTATGGGTTGTTGTAAACAACTTATTAAAGAGTGGAACAGAAAGTGTTGAGATTACTGAAAAGTGTTCTAAAGTTCAACTTGACATTGTTTCTGCAACATGTAATACAACAGGTGAAGCATGTTTTGCAACAGTTAAGAAAACAGGAACAACTGACGAACTTGCAGGAGTTAAGTTAGTATTCTCCAATGCAGCAGGTAATTATAGTGCTGCTTATGATGTAACTGGAGATTTGACTTTGGCACCAAAGCAATTAAGCGCAGCTACAACAGGAATTACTAATGCAACTGTGGTTCAAGTAACCCCTTATTTCAAAGACGCATCTAATGTTGTACAAGACTGCACAGCTCAGATGGCCTCAGAAACTTTCGTTAGTGTAAACTAATTAATTTTTTTATTTTAATCTCGTTCGAGATTCCAAGCTAGAAAGTGAAAAACTTTCTAGTCTTTCTTCTTTTTTTTTATTTTTTTAAACAACAGAAACAAATATGCAATTTATTTTGAATTGCATAATAATTTTAAAAAATAAATTAGTAATTTTTAGAATTATCCTAGTTAATTTTTTACTATTAAATAGACTTCATCATTCTTTCTGACAAAAGGAGTTTTTATTCCGACTTCTTGATTTTTCTCTGCTTTCTTTACTTCTTTCTTGTTTAATTGCATAGAACTAACTTTAACATGAACTATCCCCGTAGTTGGACCGATTATTACTAATCTCTCCCCAATTTTTAAACTAGAAACTAATCTAGTTGCAGCAACTCTATTTTTATCATAATAATTAATAACTTTTCCAACAAATTGCTTTTTTTCAGGAGAAGCATTATGTTCTAATTTAGAAAAATCATCAGAAGTAGGGATTTTCAAATAAAAACCAGAAGAGAATCCTTTATTGTAAATCTTTTCTAACTCGCTTAAACATTCTTTTATCTGTTTTTCATTAAGATCCTTATCTAGTGCTTTTCTATAATTTCTAACAACACAATCAACATATCTTGCATCTCTATTCCTTCCTTCAATTTTAAAACAAGTTATACCCGCTTCTTTCATTTTATTAATAAATGGGAGAGTACACAAGTCTTTTGCAGACATAACTCTATTATTTTCTAATTTTAATTCATTTCCCTCTTCATCTTTTACAGTATAACTCCTTCTACAAGGGTGTAAACATTCTCCCCTATTTGCAGATTTATTAAACAAAAACTGTGAAGTGAAACATCTTCCAGATTCAGAAACACACATTGCCCCATGACAAAAAGTTTCAATTTTAACAAATTTAGAAATCTCTTTTATTTGTGCTAAATTTAATTCTCTTGCTAAAACAACTCTCTCTGCTCCAAGTTTTTTATAAAATAAAGCAGCTTGTTTATTTGAAATTGAAGCTTGAGTTGAAATGATAAATGGAATTTTATATTTTTTACATAAAGCAATTACAGAAAAATCCCAACATATAATTGCATCAACCTTCCCATTTATCTGTTTTATAATCTTCTCAACTTGTTCAACTTCATCCTGATAAATAATTGTATTTATTGTTAGATATCTTTTGACTTTTTTAGGCTTACAAATCTTTTCAACTTCATCCAAATCTTTTATTGTGAAATTCTTAGCTGCTTGCCTCATTGAAAATTCATTTAATCCAAAGTAAACTGCATTTGCTCCAGCATTTACAGCAGCAGACAACATGCTAAAATCTCCAGCAGGAGCTAGTAATTCATACTTTTGTTTTAAATTAGACTTTTTCATAAACTATCAACTTATTCTCAGTTTTTAAAGATATTTTTCTGAATTATTGAAAAATTCTAAAAGAAGACCCGCATAAAGAACGAGATTCATCTTCTTTACATTTTTTGCTTTAACCCACTTATATGAAAGGTGTTCTTTTGTATTAATTTTAACTTTATTAGCCTCTGTTTTGATTAGATAAACATCACATTGACTATCATAATTTTCATCTTTCGTACTCAAATGAGGAAGTTGTTTAACAATTTTAAAATCTAATCCTGTTTCTTCTTTTACTTCTCTTGTAATTGCTTCTTCAGAATTTTCTCCTTCTTTTATTAATCCTCCAGAACACTCCCATTTCCCTATATTTTCAGGAAAAAATTTATCATTGGCCTTCTGTAATAAAAGATATCTTTTTCCATTTCTTCCAGTATGTTCAATTATTGCCTTTACAAGATGTAGTGTTTGCATGATATTCTATATTTAGCAATATTTTTATACCTTTTTAGAGTTGATTTATTATACCTAATGTAGTCTAAATTGGTTTAAATTCACAAAGGGAAAATGTGTGAGAGAAAACCGTAGGTTGTCTTCAATGGCGGTTGTAGTTCAACGGTAGAATGCGCGACTGTGGCTCGTGTGACGAGGGTTCGACTCCCTCCTTCCGCTTATAAATTAATATTTTTATTTTCGTTATCTTTTTATACTAATTAAAATTTTAGGTTATATGCAAGAGGTATATTTTTCAAAAGAGATAGACAAGCTATTAGAAAAGATTGATTATTCTAAATTAGGAAAAAAAGTAGCAATTAAAGTGCATTTTGGAGAGAGGGGATGTACTACTTATTTAAATCCTGAAATTGCAAAAAAGCTTTGTGATAAATTACAAAAATTAGGAAAACAACCAACACTTGTTGAATGTAATGTACTCTATAAAGGGAGCAGAACAAATTCTACAGAGCATATTAAAACAGCAAAAGAGCATGGCTTTACATTTTGTCCTATTAATATTCTTGATGGAGAAGATGGAAGTGAATTTGTAGAAATTAATGGATGTAAACTTGGAAAAGGAATAAAGAAATATGATTCCTTAATTGTATTAAGTCATTTTAAAGGACATGGCTTAGCTGGCTTTGGGGGCGCATTAAAAAATGTTGGAATGGGATTAGGAAGTAGAGCAGGTAAATTATATATGCATTCAAACATTAGTCCTTCTATATCTTCTGGATGTAAAGGTTGTGGTACTTGTGTTCAACATTGTGATGTTAAAGCAATATCAATGATTAATGGAAAAGCTAAAATTGACAAGAAAAAATGTATTGGGTGTGCAATGTGCATTGCTGTTTGCCCTTATAATCAGGTTAAAGTTCCATGGATAAGTCAAACCCCTAAAACCTTACAAAAAAAGATAGTTGAATATTCTTCTTCTGTAATCAGTTTGTTTCCAGAGGCAATTTTTATTAATGTTCTAGAAAAAATAACCAAAAATTGTGATTGTGAATCTCATAGTCAAGAACCATTTATGGAAGATGTAGGATTTGTTTATTCTACAAATATTGTTCAAGTAGACAAAGCAAGTTTAGATTTAGTTAATGTCAAATCCAAAGATAAATTCAAAAGAATAAACATAGTAAATAAAGAAAATCAGATAAAGTTAGCAGAGAAAGCAGGTTTAGGTTCAAGTAAATATAAGTTAGTAGAATTATAAAATAATGAAAATATTATTTGTGTGTAAATATAATGCTTTTAGAAGTAGAGTTTCTGAAGAATATTTTAAGAAAATTAACAAAAACAAGAAAATAGAAATTATTAGCAGAGGTTTGATTTACGGAGGTCCAGCAGATATAGAACAAATAGAAATGGCTAAAGAAATGTTGGGAATAAACATAAACAAAAGACCAGCTTTGCAGTTAACCATGGAAGATCTTAGAACTTCTGATTTGATTATTAATGTTGCGGATGATATACCCAAAATTATTTTTAATCTTAATGATGGCATATTTTACAAAAAATTAGTATTCTGGAACATAAAAGACGAACATTTCAAAAACAAAAAGAATATTAAGAAAATTATACTTAAAATTCAAAGAAAAGTTGAAAAATTAGACAAACAACTTTCAAAATAAATTAATAAGCGTAAGTTAAAAATATAAAAAATGAATACAGAAACAATCAAAGGCTTCAAGGATTTTACAGGAGAAGAAGCTGAAAAAAGAAAATTCATTAAAGAAATGTTAGTGAAAACTTTCGAAAAGTATGGATTCGAATACGCTGAGACCCCTATTATTGAGAGTGAAGAATTTGTAAGAGGAGAAAACAAAAATGATGAAGCTGTAAGTGAAATCTACAAGTTAAAGGACAAAGGAAATAGAGATTTAGCATTACGGTATGAATTTACATTTCAATTAAAAAGAATTTCTAATAACAAAAAGCTCCCTTACAAAAGATATCAGCTTGGAGAAGTATTCAGAGACGAGCCAACTAACTCCCGAAGAGTAAGACAGATTACTCAATGCGATATTGATACTATCGGAAGCACTATCAAAGATGAAGCAGAAATTCTTGCTGTTGCAAAAGAAGTATTAGACTCATTAAACATAAAAAATGAATTTTATGTTGGAAATAGAAAATTAATTAACGAAATTCTTGAAAAAGAAAAATTGAATGCAAATGTAGACCAGATTATGAGGGAAATAGACAAGTTAGATAAATTAAGCGAAAAAGAAGTTTTTGAAAATTTAAAAAAATTCAAAGCTCAAAAATTAATTGAAATATTCAAACAACCAGAGTCTTATTTTAAAAAATATGAATCATTCAAGGAATTTGAAGAATTAAAAAAATATTGTAAGTCTTATGGGATAAAAATTAATTTCCAACCAAGTTTAGTTCGTGGACTTTCTTATTATAACGGAAATGTATGGGAAATAAAAATAAAAGAAATGTCTGAAACTATTTGTGGGGGAGGAAGTTACATGGCAAATAATATGCAAGCAACAGGAATTGCATTTGGGTTAGATAGATTAAGCATGTTAGTTAAAGATTATACAAAAAAAGAAAAAACATTAGTCCTCTCTATTGAACAAGATTCAAAAGCAATAGAATTTGCTCAGAAATTAAGAGAAAATGGAGAAAGTGTGGTAATGTTTTATGGAAAGCCAACCAAAGCATTAGATTATGCAAACTCTTACAAAATTAACAAGGTAATCTTTATAGGCAAAGATGAAGTTGATAAGGGAAAAGTTAAAGTCAAAGATATGTTAACTGGAAAAGAAACTTTTGTAAAATTATAATTAAGTAAGATTTCTTGACACGATAATCTATTTAAACGAATTTCATCTCTTTTTTTAATGGATGGAATAAAACTTTTGAACCTAGAAAAAAGACTTTCTAATTCAGGTTTATCTTTTAAACGTAAAATTAGCCAGATATCAAGAGATGATGCAAATATTATTTACATTATTGGAAGTGATGGAGAAGTTATGCCTACTTTTTTGAGTGCTTATCCTATAAATAATTTCAATTTTGAAGACCCAACTTTAAATGAAAATGCTTCGTGTGAAAGAATGAAAATTTCATCTGGAACTATTTATCCTTTAAGTGAATTAAGATCTTGTAAAATGAAAGAATTAGAGGGGAAAGCACAAGAATTATCTAGAAAATATGGCGTTTTAATTAATAAAGAAAATGAAGATGCAGGTTATTTTTCTTATTTTTTAGAAGCAGGCAATATATCTCAGGTTATTGATTCTATTTTCAAAGTTAAAAATGCAGATGTTAATTTCAAAACTGCTCAAGAAAAAATGCTTGCTTACCTAAAGAAATGGGACGCTGAAAAAAAATAAAATCCCTTTGTGATATAAGTATAGATTATAGAAAGATATATTCCGACATACTAATCTTTAAAAAGATTTAATTCTCCGATAAACTATGGCAGATTACTTTTCCCATCAGCACGATTTTCCAAAAGGCTTAACTAGTCTAGAAGTTAATGAATTAACTTTTCAAGTTGGAAAAGATATTGGCGCTGAAGTCTCATTAGGATATGTGAGTGGTCATTCAACTTGGCCAATTGGAATCATTTCTAAAAGTTATGGTTCAGAAGGAGTAGCTTGGGCAACCCTTACATTTGCACAATATACTGAAGAGGATAAATATGTTTCTTTAACTTTAACTTCAACTATTCCTTTTGAAAGACGTGAAGAAGTCATAAAAAAGTTAGATAATGAAGTTGGATTGTCACTAGACAAAATTTTAAAGAAGAAAGATTCTAAATAAGTTTCATATTTTTCTAGAATCGTAAGCCCAATGTAATAATGCTTGTCTTTGTTTTGGTCTACAAGATAAATCTCCTTTTATGCAATTCTTTTTTATCGCCCCCACATGTCTTGTAATAGCTTCCCATCTTTTAATTTGGATTTCATCTTTTTCAATTCTTCTTCCCATATAATATCTACAATACCATTCAAACCATCCTCTCGGATCTTCTTTGTATATCCATCCATTCTTTTTCCAAATCTTTAAGGATTGGGAAGCATTAACTTTGAAAAAATTTAATTCTGAATTATGAAACTTATGGCATAATTTTGCTTTCTTAAACCAGCTAGTAGGATATTCTTTTTTGCAGTCAGTCATATATTTTCCACCGAAAACTCCAAGTTCTAACATTTGCTTTGGTGTTAAATCTGGCTTAAAATCAGGATTAAAATTCTTGCCAATTGGTTCTGTTAAATAATAAACATAATTCTTCTGCATTAAATTATTGACAACAACTTTCTTTTTCATTTTATTTTTTTGTTTAAACTTAGAGGTTTTATTTCTAATTCTCTCCTAAAACTATTTTCTCCTTCTTTTAAATCTTTGAAAGAGCTTATTTTTAATTCCTCTTTGAACAAAGGACAATTTAGAACAAACGTTTCAAATTCTCCACCTTCTCCTGCCCCATGAATTTGATATTTTTCTTTAAGTTTTGCTACCTCTTCAATAAACTGATCATTAATCTCTCTTCCAAGCCAAGTTTTATCTAAAGGATAAGCAAAAACACCTATAATAATAATTTTAAATTTATTTTCTAATAATTCTTTTAAATAAGGAATCTCTTCTTTATGCCACAATGGATTAAAACATTTTAATTTTAATTTATCACAAATTTTCTGTATTCTTGATGCCTGATAAACAGAATATAATGCCCCTGTTGCAATTGCATCTAATTTGTATTTTTTCTTTGCGTCTTTAATTGCATTTTCCAAGTCAATTAATTCTTCTTCTTTTTCCCCTTTTGTTTTATACACAAGAAGAGGAAGATTCATTGATTGTGCCTGATATTTTGTTTTTTCTATAGAAGGTGTGTGAAACATATAACTTTCTTTATTTTCAGAAAACAGCGTAATTAAACAAGAAATTTCATATCCTTCTTTCTTTGCAAGGTATGCTGCCATACAAGAGTCTTTTCCTCCAGAAAATAAAATTCCAATTCTCTTTTGTGGTTTATTCATTCTACTTTATGTAAAATATAATTTATATGCCTTTTTAAAAAACAAATGAGAAAAATAAAAATAAAAAATAAGCTTATCTCATTCTGTATACTGCACTAATTGATGCACTTATATCTTGTTCTGTAGGTTGTATGTTCATTGCTACTTCTTTTGCCATTGCAGCATCTTCCATTCTACTTGCTCCTCCTGTACTATAAACATTCCACGGATAATATCCAAATTCATTCACAGCCACAGAAACTAATTTGCCTACTTGTTTGTCAAATCCAATAGCAATTGATTCTGCTTTAACTTTAGCGTCTTGTGCCGCAAGTTTTAATGCTTCAGCTTTGTATTTGTTTTGAGCCTCTTGAGTTAATTCGAAGTTGATGTAACTAACACCTGCTCCTGCTTCAACTCCAGCATCAATAACTTCACTAGCTTTATCGAATTCAGTCAAAGAAAGTTCAACTATTACTGAATGAGTTGCTTTAAACCCATCTTCTTTCATTTTATCATTTTCCCAATAAGTATTAGGATAAACATTGAAATTTTCAGTTTTAATTTCTTCTTCATCAAATCCTTGAGCAATTAATGCCTTTGTTAAATTACCTAAAATTTCCGCATTAGCACTACTTGCTTCAGCACTAGTTTTTCCTTTTGTTTCAATATTAAAGTATACAGACAATAAATCAGGTGTAGCCTTAACACTTGAAATTCCTTGCACAGTTATACTATCTGTTGTGCTAGATGCTTTTGGTTGAAAAACAAATAAGAAAGAAAGTGCAACAATTAATACAACTCCAGCTATAATAGAAGTTGCTACGATTGTTTTGTTTTCTTGTTTCATTTTATACCTCCTTTCATTTTTTTGAATTTAATAAAAATATTTTCTTATATTCTTTGTTACAATTTTCTCCAGTTTATTATTAAAATGATAGTTGTTGCTATTAAAGCTCCTGCTAAAAACCAAATCCATAATTGATTGTTATTCGCTGCTGTCTGCACTATTGTTGTAATTCCTTGCCCATCACTAATAAGTTTAGGGGCAACTATGCTTGTTTTCATTATCTCTGGGCCTACACTTTCAACTGTAGAATAAACTGCATCTTGAGCATAATTAACACCAGCAGTGCTTCCAGGAACACTATTAATCTTTTCATAAACCCAGACAGAAAAAGTCCCTGTAAGGGTGAGGATAAATGCCGGAATAATAGATTTTATTTTTTCACTTGTTTTTCTTCTAGGAGAAAGTACAATAGATTTATTTGTTAATTCATACATTAATATTTTCTTTCCTTTCTTACTCCAGAAAAAGTTTTTCCTTTTTTGTACAAAGCCAGATTCAACTAATTTTTTTAAGTTATATTCAACTGTATTAATAGGAAGAGCTAACTTATCAGCAAGATCTTTTTCGCTTGCTTCGTTAATATCTGCTAAACACGAAATTATTTTCTTACAGGTTTTACTTCCAAGCACTTCTGCAATGACTTTAGATGCAGAGTCTTCCAAGGATACCATTATGAAATGTTCTTCGTTCATAGGAATATTAGATTATTTTATTTTATAAACCATATGAAAGGTTCAAGCAAGATTGAAGTAATCCTCTTCTTTTTCCTTTTCTTGTGATTTTTCTTTTTTTCCAGATTTTTTCTTAGGAATATCCTCTTCTTCCTCAATAAATTCTTCCTCTTCAACTTCATTTTTATCCAAATTTTTTTCAAATTCTTCTAATTCTTTTCTTAAATCTGCTAAAGGATCAGGATTTGTCTTAAGAAATTCTTCTCTTAACCATATTTGAACTTCTTCAAAAGGAATATTTTGTTCAAGCCATACTTTTTTCTGATCTTCTAAATATAATAAAGGCAAAAAGGAAATTATCTTCTCTTGTTTGTTTCCATTGACAAATTCTGTATAAGGTATTTTCTTTTCTTGTTTATTTACAAATATTCCTAAAAGATTTTTATATATCTCCGCAATTTTGTCTTTAATGTTAAAATTTCTTTTTGGAAGAGAAAAAGAGCTTTCTCTGAATGAGTTTTTGTTTACAATTTCTTTCTTTATTCTTCTATTTTCTGTAAGAATAGCTTTGTTTAACGATTCCATTAGTTCTTTTAATGTAACTTTTTTGAATCTCGGCATAGGACTTCTTTGAATTAAGCTAGGAATCTCTTCATCTAATTCAATTCTTTCTAATGTTGTTTTTACTTGTTCTTTTTTTCCAAATAATATTTCATCAATACTTCTTATGTACCTATTTAACAAGATTTCTGACTTTATTCTCAACAAAAGTGAAGCAGCAAGCAAAACTTTGCTCGAAACTAAGAAGTCTGCTTCTTCAATTTCTCTTATCTTATCCAAATATTTTTCAGTAAGTACAATAATATCAATATCCCAGGGGTCTAATTGTTCTGTATTTATCAAATCATAAATAATTTCTTGCCAACCAATCTCCCTATTAAACAACAAATCGTGAATCTGTTCCTGTTTAACATTCATCTTCTCTTCTTTTTCCATGAAATATATAATAAAAAAGGTTTTATATTTGTTTGTAGTACCTAACTCTATTTACTTGTAGTACCTAAATAACTCATTTCCATGATTTTTTTCTGGAATTATTCACTACTTTATGTTCATAATTGCTTGTCATTTTTTAAGGGTAACAAAACAGAAAGGTTTAAATAGACTTATTTACTAAGATTTCTATCACCTCTTTTTCCCCAGGAGAAGCTTTGAGTTATCTTTTTGACGGCTTAAAGAATCTCCTAGGGTTATATTCATTATCTATTAATCTAAGATTCCACTCTTTTTTAACATCCAGTCACTTAATTCTTCTCTCCAATCATTAAATGAAATGAGTTCTTTTTCATTAAATAAATAGTATAACTCCCTATCTTCTACTCCTATTCCATAAATCTTAAAATAACTATTTATCCATTTATTTATTTCTATTTTATTATCTTGAATAATCAATTTAGGGTCTAATTTCACTTGTTCTTCTGTTTGTTGTTGATCAAAAATTAAAAATGTTTGGTTAACAGCACATATAACATTCATGTGAGTTAGCCATAAAGCGGCGTAACAATCAAGATTTGGGTCATATTCTCTTAACAAAGAAACAGCATAGATTGCCCAGTCTTCACAATCTCCACGTTTATTTTTTAAAAAATCACTAGGGGTTTGCCAATAGTCTTCCTGTCCAAAAACTCCTTCATCTGAAGCATAATTCATATAAGTTCTTCTAAATATTCTTTCAATGTCTTCTATTTTTGTATCTCCTTCCTCAAAGTTTATTTCTGCAACCTTTTCACTAACTTCATCTGGTCTGATGAAATCTTGCATTTCTTCTGGATATCTTGGTCTTCTAGGATCTAAATCTAATTCAAAATTCTCTTCACTTCCAATCTTTTCAATTGAATCCCATCCTGTTAATTCCCAAGAACCATAAAATGGGAGATTTGCCTCTCTTCCAAAACATATGTTTGTTCTGCCTTTTATAGAAATTTCAGAATCTATTTTATTAAAACTTGAAGAGTTAAGTTCAATTTTTCCCCCAGCAACTTCCCCGATAAGTGTTTCTTTAGAATATAAATTTCCATCAACCGTGCAATTTGTTTTTTCATCTAGAAAATATAAAACAAGTTTTACTTCATTTCTTGTTTCATTTACAATATCCTTATTTTGTATAGAATCATTTTCAGTTATTTGACTGTTTTCTTGATTAAAAGAAGAAAAAACAAAAAATACTAAACCTATTATTAAAATTGCTCCCAAAAAATATCCACTCTTCATATTTTATTCAAGAAAATCACGTATATAAAATTAAAGGATTTTAAGTGTTTTAAAGTATTTTTCCGACAATGTAAGTGTCAACATACCTTCCATCGTCAGTTAGCAAAGCTTTCTTTTTTGTGCCCTCAATTTTAAAACCACATTTTAATGCTAATTTCCATGAAGCTTTATTTTCAATTGCCATTTCAGCTTCAGCCCTCTTAAATCCTTTTTTCTTTACATAATCTAATCCATAATTAAGCATTCTTGTAGCAATTCCTTTTCCCTGATAATCTGGATGCATTGACCAACCAAAACCAACTCGGTGTCTTAATCTTCCCTTTTTACTGAAAGAGCAGTGAGATATTCCAATAATCTTTCCTGTTATCTTGTCAATTGCAACGAATGAATAAGTTTCACAAGGCTTTTTCAAAAACTGTTGCCTCATCTTTTCTAATCTTGCTTTTGTTGTTTTATTTGCTCCTGTATAAACCCAGTTTTTTGTTTTGAATCCTATTTTTTGCAATTCAAATATTCCTTGTTCATCACCAAGTTTTCCTTTACGAATTAGTATATCAGAATCAATGCTTTTTTGCATAGTTTACACAAGTGATTAGAATTTAATAATCTTTTGAGAAAGGGATTTTATTTAAAAGGCTAAATAAAAGCATTTAAAAAATTACTTTACCCCCTAAGCAAATGAAACTGTTGTTAATAAGACATGGTGAATGTCTCAAAGAAGATCTTGATCCTTCTTTAAGTAAGGAAGGATTTTTACAAGCAAAAGCTTTGGCAAATTATTTATACAAAATACCAATTACGCAAGTTTATGTAAGCAGTTTAAATAGAACCGTTCAAATGTTTGAAGAATATCATAAACTAGCAAAAAATATATCTTTTCAAAAAACTGATGAAATAAAAGAAATTTATCGAGTTTTAGTTGGAGGAAAAAGAAAAAAAGGAACCTCTTTCAATAGAAAATTAAAAGATAAAAAAAGAATTGAATTATTCATCCAAAAACAATTTAAATCTACAGAGAAAGATAAGATAATTGTTCTGTTTACGCATGGGAATGTAATAAAATATATCTTAGCCAAATTCTTGCATTTAAATCCTAAGAAATTAGGGCAATATTTATCTATCTCTCCTGCTTCCATTTCATTAATCGAGATACATGAAGATGAAACAAATGTAAAATTTATTAATGACACTTTTTACTTAAATAAAAATTTTCTTATTAAAAAAGTAGAAAGTTATACTGATTAATCCTTTTGAAATAATTTTATTAAATAACCGCTTTTGTGAATATTAAATTCTTTTAATACCCTCTTCTTTCCAGCATTCCCAAATTTTTTTCTAAGTTTTGGATGGTCAAGTAAATAAATAATCTTTTTTAATAAATCTCTTTTAGAATCGGGGTTTATTAAAAGTCCGGTTACATTATTTCTTATTGCTTCTGGAACTCCCCCGCTATTTCCCCCAACACACGCCTTACCAAAAGAATTTGCTTCTAAAAAAACAATGCATCTTCCCTCAACATCATTAGGCGGTATAAAATTACAAGGCAAAACAAATAAATCACATGCTGAATAAAAATAATTTTTTTCTTCCCCTACAGAAGAAAAAATTTTAACTCGATCTTGGACGTTCATATCTTTTGCTAATTTTAAAAGATTAATTAATTCTGGACCGTCCCCTACGATTATATACATGATATTTGAGTATTTTTTCTTTAACTCTGGAAGAATTTTTATTATTTTATCTTGGCCCTTCCTTTTTATAAGCCTGCCAACAGACAATAAAACTAGGCTATTTAAGGGGATTTTGAGTTTCTTCCTAGAAGATTTAATATTTATTTTTTTCATATTTTGAACGGGGGGATTAAGAATAATTATCTTTGTGTTTATCCCCTGTTGTTTTAATATTTTTTTTGTGAATCTGCTCACTGAAAGAATTAAATCCATCGAGTTTAAAACATTCTTATAAAATTTTCCTTCTTTTACACTATATCCTTTATGAGATCCGTTAACAACTGTTTTTTTTAAAATACAATTATCAATGAATATCTCTTTTGCGTGAGCAAATGTTGCTATTTTTGAAAAAGGATGTAATTTTTTATACATCACTCCTGCTTCTGGATGAGCCCTAATATAACCAAATAATAATAAATCTGGTTTAATAGACTCTAAAATAGATAAAATTTTTTTATTACATCTTTTTCTTTCAAAATCATCAATGTTAAAAAGAGCAAATGGTGTTCTATGAACTTTAAAAGGGAGAAATTCAAACTGTTTTTTTGTTCCCAAGGATTCTGGGACAATTACTTCGAAGGACACTTTAGAAAAATACTTTTTATAAACTTCTAATAAGTAAGAAGCTATTCCCCCTTTAATTGGATAAAAATCTTGAGTAATCAAACAAATTTTTTTAATTGAGGTCATATTTTTATTTCTTCCTTAAAAGCACGTAAAATTTCTTCAATCTTAAGATTGCTTTTTAATAATCTTTCTATCCTTAATTTAGGAATTTCTTGAAAAGATTGATTTTTTTCATGTCTCATTTCATATTGTCTTTGGCAGAAGGTAATCAATCCTTCTCTTAAATCTTCAACTTTCGGAGTATAACCAAAATAATTTTCAAGGAGTAAATTAGCTTCTTTTTCAGATTTGCATTCTCTTAATATTACTCTACCAAGGTCTACATAAAGATTCCCCCAATTACAGTATTCATAATCAAAACATTTAGCCTTCTCGCTGTATTTTACAGTATTCCATCTACTAAAATCTCCGTGAATCAAAGCTAATCCCCCTTTTTGATTGGAATGAATTTTTTTCATAAGAAGAGTTAATTCGCTTAAATTTAATGGAGCCGAATTAAATTCAACAAAAGATTGTAATATTTGTGAATCTCCTACCCAAAAAACAGGAGAGAGTCCATAATCAGAAACTTTTTTTATTGCAGAAATATCACTTAAATTATTACTCCGGTTTGATAAAAAAAATTTACCTTTTTCAGCAAGTAAAACTGTACATTTTCCCTGTAAAAATTGATCATAAATTTTACCAGTATATTCTTTTATTTCTTCTATCTCGCTTATTTTCATTTTATACCGTCTATGATTAGTGAGTTGTTTCTTTTAATTATACTAAAGTCTATTATATTTTGCAAATCCTTACAAGAAAAATAAAAATCTAGATTCATATTTTTAGTTTGATCATGTAAAATCTGGTTTGTATCGTAATATTTTAAAGGATTAATCTTAAATCCCACCACTTCCAAAGAAGGAGATAAGTTATATACGGACCATCTTGTTTTATGTTTTTCTGGGCAATTATATCCCAATAATTCTGAAGGAAATCCTAATCTTTCTGGAATTGGTCTTAAATCCGCATCAGGGACGACTACTCGCATTACACCTCCTTCTTCTAATATTCTATAACACTCTTTAAAAAGAGCGAGAGATTCTCTTAAAAAAAAATGTTCAAAAAAATGTTCTGAAAAAATAAATGAGGTGCTTTTATCTTCAAATGGGAGCCTATCCCCAAAATTATAAAAAAAGGGAATAAACTTTGTTTTTGAATAGTTTACTTCTTGTAATGGTTTATTATTTGGATTTTTTAATTCAAAATCTCCTAAGTTAATCCAATCCAAAGTTAAAAACTTTTCAAGTCTTGCAGAATCAAGTTTTTCAAGTCTACCTGAACCTAAATGTAATTTTTGAACCATTTTAATTAGAATAATTTTTCATAAATTTTAAATATTTTTTTAAAATCAAATAACTCTTTTGCAGTTTTTCGAGCATTTTTGCTCATCTTTTTAATTAAAAGAGGATTATTTATCAAAAGCATTATTTTTTCTGCGGCGGCATGATAATCCTTCTCATTTACTATAAACCCTGTGATATTATTTCTTATTATTTCTGGGACCCCCCCAACATTTGAAGCTATTACTGGCAATCCACACGCTGATGCTTCACAAAGGCAACGCCCCATGGTTTCAGTATGAATATATTTGGACCCTCTTTCAATTTTTTCGAGATATATTGGAAGATGGATAAATATGTTTTTATTATTTAAATTGACAGGCACATCTTCTAGGCTAACTCCCCCAATTAATCTTACATTATCTGATATCTTTAATTGGTTTATTAAATGTTCAATATTGATTCTTTCTGGACCTTCTCCCAGGATAGTATATCTTATTTCTACCTTTGATTTGCTGATCACTTCTTGTATTGCCATTAAATTATATTCAAATCCTTTAAATTTAACCAACCTAGCAGAAGTAACTAATTCAATGATTTCTTTTCTCTTTTTAGAATTAATTTTTTTAATTAAAGGTTTAAATTTATCACAATCAACCCCTCCAATTATTTTTATTAATTTTTCTGGTTTAACCCCTACTGAAATTGTTCTTTTGTAAGAATATTCACTATTAACTATAAATTTTTCAATATAATCATTTATCAAACTAACCATATATGTTCTTTGATCTTCTAAATTATTTTTTAAATTAACTTCGCTCCCCATCCAACCAGCAACAATATCATTCCCTCCAGAACGAACGAAAATTCTCAAGGTGGGGTATTCCCTTTTTAAAAGAACTAATGCGGGAAGCCATGTTGGGCTATTAAGGTAATATATATCTTCTAAAGGATTTGATTGTTCCAAAATCTTTTTAGCATCTTCTTTGAAATTCCCATCAAGAATAGGCTTAATAAGTTTATTCAGTTTAGAATCAATCTTTTTGTTAGGGACAGGAATACCATCATCTACAATTTTCTTAGTAATTATTGCTTTTATTTTATATCCTTTCTTTTTTGAAAAAAAATTTACAAATTCTACCGCATGAGTTTCCATTCCTCCAATAAAATCAGAAAACTTTGGAGAAATAAAACATATTGTTTTTAATTTCATTATTAAAATTCTCCAAACTTATCAAGTATCTCCTTTACATTTTTTCCTTTATTCATATACGATTTTATTTGTGATTCCATTTTTGCCACTTTTATTGCTTTTTCTATAATCTTCTCTTTAATTTTTGAAGGCAGAACAATCACTCCATCAATATCTCCAAAAAGGTAATCTCCTTTTTGTACTAAAACTTCTCCAATTTTTACCGCAGGGATGTCTAACTGATCTACAACGCCTCTTTTTTTTATATCTCTTGCAATATTATCTCTAGCAAAAACAGGATATTTCATTTTTATCGTCATAGCCTTATCACGAGTACATCCATCGACTATTGTCCCTTCAATTCCATTTACTTTAGATAATGTGGACATTAATTCTCCAAAAAAAGCATAATCTTTGAATCCGTTTGCAATTAGAAGAATATCTCCTTTATCCAGCATCTCTAAAAAATACAATCCTTTGTACACTTCATGATAATTTTCTCCCTCTTCAATAGGTTTTAGGGTCATTATTCTAACCTTTCCAAATATTTTAGCCTCAGAAAAATTGGGTTTTATCTCTATTGGTAACATTTGATTTTTAAATCCCTCTTCATCCAATAAGTCGGAAATTAATGCGGTAGAAAGTTCATCCTTTAATTTTTTCATTTTTTAAGCCTCCCAATCCACAAAAAATTATTTCTGCAAAATTAAAATCTTCAAAAGTGTCTATATCTGTAGCTTCCAATGCGGGGATTGTAAAAAGTAAAGGAAATCTTCCTATTCTTGATTTTCTTTCTAACAAAGAATCTTTTTTAATTGCATAAAATCCCATTGTTTCAATAATTGTTTCTTCTAAATCATTACTGTTTGGAATATGAAATATATCATAGTTTGCGGGAGTTCCATCCAATTTCCAAAGATAGTCCTTATCTTTTGTAACTGTAAACAGAGAATCATGCTCCTTAGAAACTAACAAGTTAAAAACAGCTTCATCTATTGTTTGTTGTGAAAGAAATGGGGCAGTGGGGAGTGCTTGAACATAGATATCTGCTTGAACTTTTGACGCCTCATTTAATAGAAGTTGATTACCATCAGTTTTATTATTTGCGAGGTTAATATCTCTTTTAAGGCATTTATGTTTCTGTCCTTCTGCAAGCCCGAATACTTCATCTGATTCGCTATCTAAATAAACTTCATCAATAGTATAGCAATTAAGAAGCGTGTCCAATATATGCCGAAATAAAGGTTTATTTCCCAATAATTTTATATTTTTATTAGGGACCCTTGAGCTTGTTCCTTTAGCAGGAACAAATGCCACAACTTTTTTAATATTTCCAAATTCTTTAAAAATATCTCTTCTTTCTAAAATATCTAAACTGCTTCTAGAATCATTTATTAATTTTCTATTTAATTGATTAAACTTCTCCTTTGCAAGCGCCATGCAATCTTCAATTAAAAATTTATATTCTGGATGACCAGGGGCCCCCCTTTGAATTTCTGGGCTTTCTTTAGTTAAAATGATTATATTCTTAAATTTTTTATTTTTGTGTATTTCATAACAATGACCATTTTTTCCCCAGTCACAATGCATATTCATATCCATTCCTATTATATACACTTCACTAAATCCTAAGTAATAAGCTAGTTGAATTGCATCAAATGCAACAGTTTTCCCACGAGCAAATCCCGATTCAAGGGGATTTTCAGAAAAATTTGCATTTTCTTGCGGAAGTTTAATTGGAAAAAAATAAGTATTTTCATCTTTAAGTTCGCCCGGAAACGTATCACATGCACTTGCAACTATAATTTTTTTTATAGCAGTTTGATAGGTTAATTTTTTATAAACTTCTTTATAATTAATATATTGATATTTATCCGCGATTATATTAAACGTTGGAGTTATATTTTGGATGTCTAAAGAAATTATAGCCAGATTTAAAGCAATAGTTACTTCGTTTTTTAAAAAAGATAAATCTTTATAAGCAAGACTTGGACCGGTTGCGACTATAAAGCATCTTTTACCTGCATAAGAATCTTTTACCAATCCTTGCATAGTTATTACTATTAAGTGAGACTTATAAATCTTATGGTGCATTTTATTATTTAAAAAGAAATAATCTTTCTCGGGATAAGATTAAGTTACATTAAAGAGAATATATATATTCTTTAGTAATAACCACAATATGAAAGAACAAATAGGAATAATTGGATTTGGGGTTTTAGGAAAGGCATTAAAGGTGATTTTTGAACCAAAATTTAAAATAACAATTTATGATAAATATAAAAAAAGATATCCTAATCTTACTAACTTAATAAAAAAATCAACAGTTGTCTTTGTTGCAGTTCCTACTCCCATGAAAAAGTCTGGAGAAATTGATTTGTCTTATGTAAAAGAAGTATTAAGTCATCTTTCAAAAGGAGTAAAAAAAGAAAAAAAGAAAATAATTGTTGTTCTTCGTTCAACCATAATTCCTGGAACAACCGATCTATTCCAAAAGAAGTATAAAAATTTAAAATTGGTTTTTAATCCAGAATTTTTAACAGAAAAAAATTTATTAAGCAATTTAAAAAATACCAACAGGGTCGTAATCGGTTCAAATAACAAAGTTTCTAAAAAAGTGGTTAAATCTATTTATAAACAAATTTTTCCCAAAGCAACTTATTTTTTAACTAATTCAAAAACTGCGGAATTAATTAAATATGCCTCAAATATCATGCTTGCAAGTCAAATAATTACGGCTAATGAAATTTATCAAGTTTCTAAAAAGTTGGGCCTTAATTATAAAAAAATAAAAAATAATTTATTATTAGATAAAAGAATTGGAACAAATATAACTGTTCCAGGAAATGATGGGAAATTGGGGTTTGGTGGAAAATGTTTTCCCAAGGATTTAAATGCGTTTATTGTTTTTTCAAAAAAGATAGGATATAATTCAGAATTATTAAATCAAATATGGAAGACTAACCTAAAATTAAGAAAGGAAAAAGACTGGGAAAAAATTAAAGGAGCAACAAGTAAAAATAGATTTTATTTGAAGGGTTAAAATAAAAGCACGTAAAATTTCTTCAATCTTAAGATTGCTTTTTAATAATCTTTATTTCTTAGCTTCTGTCTTAACTTCACCTTTGCTTTCAAATTCAGCGTAGTGACATTTTCCGCAATATAATCTTCCCTTATTATTCATTAAGAATACTCCTGGTCCACATCTAGGACAAGATCTTTCTCTTGTAACTTTGTCTCCAACAATTTTATACTTAGTATACTTTTTGCTAGTTGGCTTATTTTTGTGTGGTTTTTTTCCTTTTTTTACTGCCTTTGCTTTTTTTGCCATTATTTTTTAGCTCCTGCAACTTTTGCTTTTTTCTCTTTCTTTGTTCTTGTTTCTATCTTATCTCTATCTTCTTTTGAAGAATAAATATTTGCTGTAATTAAAAATTCATTTGAACCAAAGTTTCCTTTAATTTCTCTTACCATAACGTTTTCAGCAACCCCACTAAATTCTTTAGCAATGAACTGTTCTACTTCGCTTGTTTTTGGAGAAACATCTGCTTTTACAACTACTTGAATTTCTTGCCTATTAAACATAGGATTTTTCTTTTGACTGATTATTTTTACTTTTTCCATTATCTTGTTTTTATTGCGAATGTTCCTTTATCTTTTAATTTTAACTTAGGAGCAATCTCTGACTTCTCTGCATCAAGAACAATTATCTTGCCTTTAAAGTTGTCTGTTGATTCTCTTGAATTACATTTTGGACATTTGTCATCTTCATATATAGTGTTACACATTTTGCAAGCTTTTGGTTTTACCATTTTATTTTTTCTTCTTGCCTCCCTTTGCCTTTGCTCCTGATTTTGAAGCTTTTTCTTCATCCTTTGCTTCTTTTTGAACAGCTTTGTCTTTTTTCATTTGATCTTCTTTAATCCACTCTAATTTTCCTAAACCAGGTTGTCTCATAGTTAAACCTACTTTTAACTCTCCACCCTTATGGCTTATTGCTACAATTCTTAGTAAGCAAAGGTCTCCTTGTTTTAAGGTTCTCTTTGAAGCTTTACCAATTAATGAATTTGCTTTATTGAAACTAACATAATCATCCATTGTTTGACTTATGTGTATCATTCCTTTCATAACTCCTAAGTCCATGAATGCTCCAAATGTAGTTATTTCTGAAGTTACTCCATATACAAGTTCTTGAAGTTCTGGTTTCCAAACAAGTAATTTGAAAACAGCTTTATAGTAAGTTGCACCATCTCCAGGAATAATAACTCCCTCGCCAACTTGAGAAACTCCAATAATTGCAACTACTTTGCCAAGGTCTTTATCATAGTAATCAGCATAACTCTCTTTAAGTTGTTTTTCTACAGATTCCATAGTAGGCAATCCAAACAATTTTGGTTCTACTCTTATATGATCTTCGACTTCAATTAGATAAAACATTTTTTCTCTAAATTTTATAGTAAAAATTGATTTAAAAGTCCTTCGGTTAGTATTTTTTAGCAATTATTGCCTACTCCGAGAGTTCAATGTCCCTTTGTCCACGTATAATCAACTTGTAATTTTTTATTCTTTCCTGAATTCCTCGATCTAATGTTGCAATAATATATTCTGGATGTTCTTGTGCGAGTATTACAATCCCATTATCTACATTTTTTGTATTCAAATTAACTTCTTGAAATTGATTTTTATTTAGTAAAGAATTCGCAATTTTAGCTTCTTCTTGAGTTTTTCTCATGCTGTTTTTCATTAAGCTTGCTAATTCTTCTTTGACTTCTACAGGTACAAAGATTTTCAATCCCATCATCTTTATTTTATCAACAAAATCTATCTTTTTTCTTATACAAGACAAAATAAAATTAGTGTCTAACACAACATATTTCATATTATAATTAGACAATGAAACTATAAAAAACTAACATTTATTAATAAAAAAATACTAATTCTCTTGTAAAAAGAGGAATTTACATGCAAGAAAAAGATAATATTCTAAGAATTCTTGAAGAAACAAAACAAGCAGTAAAAGCTAGTGATGCAATTAAATTAAAAGAACTTAGTAATCAAACAGTACACACTTCTTCAATTGCTCAAGATCCAGATAACATTGCAGTAGCAGTGATGGTTTATTCCTTAAGTAAAATAATCGAAAGAAAAGAATATCAAGTATTTCCTGATTGGGATAGACTTTACAGAATGATACAATCTTCTCTAAATAATTTGTCTATCTCTGTACAGGAAGAGAATGCAGAAAAAACAAAAAAATACTTAACTCTTCTTAGAAAATCAATTGAAAAATTATCTGGAAAATTAAAATTTTATATTCAAGATGTATTTAGAAAAGCAGAGATAAACAAAGCATCTAAAATATATGAGCATGGAATTTCTATGGGTAAAACAGCAAGTTTGCTTGGGATTACTCTTTTTGAATTGGTAAGTTATGCTGGACAAAAACCCGATGTTCAAAATCTTCCGTTAGGACATACATTAGACTTAAAATCAAGAATTAAATTAACTGAAGAAATGTTTCAATGATAATTGACTATTTTGCTCTCGCTGGCTGGGCAGGAATGATTTTTCTAATCTCTGCTTATGCTATGATTTCTTTTAAAAAAATAAAATCAACCTCAAAATTATTTCACTGCCTAAATCTCTTAGGGGGAATAGGAATTTTAGTTAACGCAGTTTACACTTTGTTGTTTCCAGTAATTGTATTAAATTTATTCTGGGTGGGAATTTCAGTATATTCTCTTGTTAAAATATTAAAAGTTAAACCTGTCTATAAGGAGCTAAGTTAAAAAATGAAAATAATTTTAATTCGTCATGGTGAATCCGAACAAAATGCTAAAATTAATGATAATGAAGATTCTTATTTAACTACTAATGGAAAAAAACAAGCAGAACATCTAGCAGTTAGATTAAAGGGTTATAATATTTCTGAAATATATTCTAGCAATTTAATTAGAGCAAAACAAACAGCAGAGATTATTTCTAAAAAAATAAAAATTCCAATTAAAGGATTTTTTTCTGAATTGAATGAATATAAAAGAAATCATTTAAAAAAGAAACTTCTTACTTTATTTAGCCCACGTTTAAAAAAATTAAGAAAATTATTAAATAATCTTTCTGAAGACAAAGAACAAGATAAAACTATTCTTATTGTATCTCATGGAATTGCAAATAGAATTATTTTAGGTTATCTATTGGGGCTGGGAATTTCAAAAGGATTGTTTAGGCTAGCCCAATATAACACCTGTATCAATTTTCTTTACTGGAATAAACAATATAAAAATTGGAGTGCTTGGTCTACAAATGATATTTCTCATCTTCCAGCTAAATTGAGAAACTCGGAAGAAATAAATTTTTTAAAAGTTAAAAAATGAAAAATCAGTTAAAAACAAAGGTTATAGAAACAAATAAAAAAATAAATCCAGAAAGAGTTATTATCTTTGATTCAAGTTCAATAATCAATTTTACAATTAATGGATTGCATGAAGAATTAAGAGCACTTAAACAATTATTTCCGGGGAAATTTATCATTACAAAAGAAGTTCAAGCAGAAGTTATAGATAGGCCATTAGAAATAAAAAAATTTAAATTAGAAGCATTAAAGATTCGTCAACTAGTAAAAGAAAAAATATTAGATACTCCAGAATCAATTGGAATAAGCAGTTTAGAAGTTGGAAAGAGGACAGAAAGAATAATGGATGTGGCAAATTCAACTTTTTTTAGCAAAGGAAATGCAATAAAGATAATTGATGACGGAGAAGCTTCTTGTTTAGCATTAAGTTCAATATGCGAAGAAAAAGGAATAAAAAATGTTTTATCTGTAGATGAAAGAACAATAAGGGTCTTAGGAGAAAAGCCAGAAAATCTTTTAGAAATACTTCAGAGAAAATTACACACAGACATAAAAGGAAATAGAGAAAATTTTGCATACTTTAAAGGATTGAAATTTATACGTTCTGCAGAATTAATCTTCTATGCATACAATCATGGAATAATAAAAGAAAAATCAGTTGATTTGCTTGATGCTTTATTATACTCTTTAAAAATTAATGGTTGTTCAATTTCCGAAGAAGAAATAGCTGAAATGAAAAAGTTAGGATAGTTAATATTTTATTTTATTAAGTGATTTTAAACAAGTTATCAAATTAGGTTTTATTATTGGATTTTCATCTGCGAATTCTAAAAATGATTCTTTTCCAGCGCCACTTAAAATGGTATGTCTTTCTATGGGGATTATTGAATTATAACAACAAGGAAAATTACTCAAATTATTTAATCGCGTTCTAGAAAAAGTGTTGTTACAATTTTCCCATTTATCAAAAAAATACATTTCTAAAACCTTTCCAAGCCCCAAATCCACAGAATAATCTCTACCAGATTTAGTTGTAAGTTGGTCTTGTATCATTCTTTCATATACTTGACCTAAATAAGTTATTCTTTCTTTATCATAAGTTCCGAGAAGAAGAAGTCTTGTATCTTCCCTATCTTTATCATCTGAACACTTCCAATGTGCTATTAACTCCCCCCTAAACATAGAATCAATATCTAAATTTTCTTCCCAACCCATATTATTCTTTCTATATGAAGATATTTAAGAATTTCCATATTTTTTTATAACACAAATCAAAAGAATAATTTATAAACCATATTTCTTCTAATTTTGCATGGCAATTAAAGAAAAAGATACAGTCACATTAGACTATGAAGGAAGATTTGAAACAGGAGAAATATTTGACAGTTCTAAACATGGAGATCATTCTCATCCCCTAACTTTTGTAGTTGGAGAACATGAGGTTATCCCTGGATTTGAAAATGCTGTTATTGGGATGGAAATTAATGAAGAAAAAGAATTTACAATAAAGCCAGAAGATGCTTATGGTATGCCGGATGAAAGTTTAACTCAAGAAATTCCTCGTTCTGCACTTCCTCCTGAGCCAGAACCTCAAGTGGGAATGACCTTAGTTATGCAAACGCCCCAAGGAGAAATTCCTTGTCTTATTGCTAAAGTAAACGCAGAAACAGTTGCTTTAGACTTAAATCATCCTTTAGCAGGAAAAACTCTTATTTTCAAAATTAAAATCTTAAAGTTTGAATAAATCTTAGTTAGTTAATTTTTCTCGAAAGCATTAAAAATACGTCTTTTCTCTTATAGCTATACTGAAAAGGGTCCGTAGTACAACGGCAGTATAATCGCCTCCAGAGAAAATCAGAGATTTTCCATCTCTGTAAAGTTTTGCGAGTAAGCGATTGATAGGGGTTCAACTCCCCTCGGGCCCATTTTTTAAAATATTAAACTTATTTAACAATTTTCTTCTCTTATCAATATTTATAAATCTCAAATGTGTTATTAAACTATAAATAAAAAGATGGGATTTTTAAGAAAACGTTCTAAAAAAGTAGATAATTATCCTGGACGTAAACGTTTATCCCTTTATCCAAAATATCCTCAAAAAAATCTTTCTAAACAAAATTCTTCTAATCAATTAAATAAAAATTCTCAGACTCAAAACAATCCAGAAGAGAATTCTGATGTGCTAAAAAAAGTAACAAAAATTCAAAGAACTGTTGCAATAGTTTCAATTACTTTAGCAGTTATAATATTAGCTTTACAATTTGCCGGAGTTATTGATATTAATACCAGGGATAATAATAGAAATTTTTTGAATAATCCAAATACAAATCTTTCTTCATCAAATACAGAAGAAAACCAAGTTGTAAATAATGGAGAATCTACTAGTTCTTGGACAGGAAATTATATTATTGAAAAAATAAGTTATTGGGGAGGAGAACCTGATTGTAAAAATGTAATAACTGGGGAAATAAACTTTAAGATTACAAAAAAATCTAATGGGGAGGTTTATGGTACTGCTACTACTAAAAACGATAAAGAGGATATAACTGTATTAGGAGATATGCCCCCATGTTTACCTGATCTTGTGAGCCCATTATATTCTGATGGAGAGCAAGCAGGAGAGAAAGTTCCTTTTTGGTTTGAGGGAAGAATTAATGATGCCAATGGATTAAACATAGATTACTTTAATTTACATATCTTTGAATTTGACTCATTTACAGCAGATAGATTAGATGATACTTTAACAAGCAAATATGTATATACAGAAGAATATGGCAGGTATTCTAGAACATTAACTTTTTCAGTAACAAAAGATATAGAATAAAAAATAAATTAACCTGTTTTTTAAAAGGTTATTCTTTAATATGCCCTAATTTATCAAATATTTCATCTGCTTTCTCTTTAGAAAAATATTTAGAAATATCTTCTCTTGAAAGATCAACAATCTTTTGTAAATTTTTAAATTCTTTAATCAATAAGCCAGCATCTTCTTCAGAAATGCCAATCTTTCCTAATTGTCTATGCCCCTTTGTAAGTGCAAAGTCTTCTGATACCCCTAAACATTGTTTGATATTATTAATCTCTAAAAGTTCATCATAACTCAACATAGAAAGAATCTTCCTTGATTTAGTTGAGCCTATTCTTGAATAATCTTTTATAACTTCGTCAACTTCTTTATCTACTTTATATAAAAGTTCTTTTGATCTTGCTTTCACAATTGTTCCTTCTGTTCCAAGTTCAAGTAGATACCCTCTAAGAGTTTCAGAAACTTTTAATATAATTATTCCCCTTTGTATAAATAATAACGATTTGATTAATCTAGGTCTTTTCTTTAACTCCTCTCTATCTAAATCCTCTAAATTTTTATCAAAAGTTTCTCTGTGTTTTTCTATTATTTGTAATGTTGAGGTTGCTCTTCTTATAATTTCATTAGTATCCCTAATTATATATTTAGTATTTCCATAAAATAAAGCAATTTCATCTCTTCTTTGAGAGACACATATTGTTGCTGTACCTGCCTGTTTTGCTGTTCTTTCTGCAGCTTTATGTCTTGTTCCTGTTTCATTAGAATGAATTGAATTGTCTGGAGTTAAAAGCACATTTGCATATAAAATTTTCTTTAGGTCTTTAGAAATGATAATTGCTCCGTCCATTTTCCCTAATTCAATTATCCTTTGTGGAGTAAATCTTGCATTTATCTTAAATCCCCCCTCAAATATATTTTGTACAGTATCATTATAAACAACAATTAAACCCCCTGTTTTTGCTTTTTGTACTCCCTCAATAGCTGTTCTTAAAAAAGTTCCTGGAGAAATCATTTTCAATACATCCGTTATTTCTGCTTTCTTAATTTCTTTCTTGTTCTCAACAAGCTTAGCCTGAATCTCCTTTTTTTCCTCTTCCATTTTAAACTTAATTCTCAACTTTCATTTAAATAGTTTTATACATCTTTTTCTATAAAAAAAGTTTAAAAAGAGACAGCTATTTTTAAGTTATAACGATGGTTTACATAGGACAAAAATGGGAAAAGAAAAAGGGGCAAGGAATATTACAAAAGATGGGAATTCTACAAAAAAATTCACGACATTAGATGAAAGTTCATTAAAAGAACAAACAAAAAAGTTAAGCATAGAAGAGGGAATAAGTTACAGTGTAATGGATGGAACAGGCTTAAGATATATTACTCCATATGCTTTGTCTGTTGGTGCAACTAATACTCAAATCGGTTTTTTGACTTCTATTCCATCATTAATGGGTAATTTTTCCCAACTATTTACTTCTAAATTAATAGAAAAACATTCAAGAAAAAAAGTAATCCTTTTTGGTGTTTTATTTCAAGCATTAATGTGGCTTCCTCTACTTTTCGTGGGATATCTACATTTTTATAAAAATCTTACTCCAATGTTAAGTGCGGGTTTAATAATATTATTTTATACACTTCTCACTTTTTTTGGAGCATTTGCTTCTCCAGCATGGAATTCCTTAATGAGAGATGTTGTTGACAAGAATAGTGGAAAATATTTTGGTAGAAGAAATAAAATAGTGGGGGCAGTTGTTTTAGTTGTAATGCTTCTTAGTGGATTAATATTAAATTTCTTTAAGGAAAAAAATGAGATCTTTATTGGTTTCTTTATTCTAATAATTGTAGCATTTATTTCTAGAATAATTTCTGTAAATATATTTAAAAAACATCATGAACCGAAATTGAAATTAGAAAAAGGATATTATTTCGGTTTTATTGATTTCATTAAACAACTAACAAAGAATAATTTTGGAAGATTCACAATATTCATCTCTTTAATTATGCTTACCTCTTCTATTGCTTCTCCATTTTTTACAGTATACCAATTAAAAGATTTAAAATTAAGTTATATACTATGGACTATTATTAGTATTGTAAGTCCATTGAGTAATATTTTATTTATGCCTTTATGGGGAAACTTAGCAGATAGATTTGGAAATTTAAAGATATTAAAATGGACAGGCGCACTTATCCCTTTAGTTCCTATACTTTGGGCAGTAACATTTTTCTTGACAAACATACCTTACAATTTATTTATTGCATATATGATTATTATTGAATTATTCTCTGGATTAGTCTGGGCAGGATTTAATCTTTCATCTATTACATTTATATACGACGCTGTTTCAAAACAAAGGCTTGCTTTGTGTGTAGCATATTATAACATCCTTAGTGGAATAGGTGTATTTATTGGGGCCTCCTTAGGGGGATTGTTAGCTTCATTTAATTTCCATTTATTTGGAATGAGCACAATAATATTAATTTTCTTAATAAGTGGAATTGCGAGATTTTTGGTTTATTTAGCTATGATGCCGAAATTAAAAGAGGTTAGGCAAGTTGAAAAATATAAAAAAGGAGAGTTTAAACACGAATTTAAAAGTCAGTTTAAGAATGAATTAAAAACAATGCTTTATCCCTTATACTCTAAATTTGGTATCTATCCATTAAGACAAGTTTAAATTAAATTTCTAACTTTTCCAAAATCAAATGTTTCATTATCTCCAACAGCATGTATTTTGAAATTTAACAAGTTTTTTCTGGGAATAAATGAGAAATAATCTTCATAATCTAAGTCTAATTTATTTACAGTTGTTCCTTCAATTGTCTTTAGGAAACTTGGAAGAACAACTACTATTTTCCCTTTAAACTTTCCCTCCAAAAAACATTTGTATTTCTCTTTTTTTATTTTGTGTTTATCTGAGATAATAACAGACGGATGTAGATGTCCTAAGACAATTATCTTTATTTTTTTATCAAAAACTTCTTCAAATAATTTATTCCCATGTGTAAATGCAATTCCTTTTAGAATAATATAATTTTTTAATTTATCACTAAAAGAATAATCGATTGTATCATGATTTCCTTTAATTAGTAATATATCTTTATCTTTAAACTTATTTTTTAAAAAATTAAGAATATCTTTGAAATAGTTTTTTTCTTTATGACTATAAGAAAAAGAATGCTTTAAATCTCCAATAAAAACTATTTTTTTTATTTTATATCCTTTTAACTCGATATCCTCAAATAGTTTAGTGAATTCTTTTTTTAACTCTTTAACTTGTTCTTCAGGCACTAAAATTCCAGACTCTTCTATTGCTCTTTCATAGCCTAAATGCAGATCTCCAATTGCTAAAATTCCCTCTTCAGGAAAAAACAAGCTTTTTCCAAAAAACATATAACCTATTTTTTTGCTTTTCATATTAATTAATAGAATAATCTGTTTAATTATTTTTTATTGTTCTTTTTTTCCTTTTAATTTTAGTTTAAGATACTAAAGCCTATTCCAGTAAAAGAATGAATCAAATCTAAAAATAAGTTAAGGAATGCTCCAAGAGAAATAAATCCGATAAACTTCAATTTTTTATCCTTAGAAAATATAAGTGCACACCCGATTAAAGAAATAACTACAAAAAACATATTGTGTAATGGATAGAAGTTAAAACTGCATTGACTTCCCGCACTTGCACAAGCAGATTCTGCCCAATTGACTTTACCAATTATTCTATAATAAAGGTGATCTAAATCAATTAAGTTTCCAAGTAATAATCCCAAGAAGGATATTTTAGAACGGAACACTAAGAATATTCCAAGTATAAGTAAGTAGTGGGCTAAAAACATTACAATTAAAACATATTGGCATATAAAAAGTTTAACATCAGTTTTTTAAATTATAATTCCTATATTTTAAGATGCACAAAACATTCAAGTTAATTCCAATTTTATTTCTTTTAATTGCTATTGGTTTTGTTGGATTTTCATTAAATAAAAATACTCTTGTAGAATATGGATTTAATTTTAATCGTGTAGAATTAATTGTAAATCAAGGAAATATAACTGAAAAATTAACTTATGCTCCTGACCAGGATTATCATACTTTATTTAGGACTTTCGTGAATCCTTTTTTTGAAAACTCTTTTGATGAAGAAAAGAACAAGTTGAATAACACTATTTTCTTGAATTCCTTAACTTGTTCTGCAGGAACACCTTATATTGATGATTTTTATGGCAATGTTTTTGCTTATGAAAATAAGTCTTTCTTGCCTATTAGTCTTTCAAATGTAGAAACTAATGAATATGGTTGTGGTTTTGGAGAGGATTATGGATTTAAATTATTAAACAATTATGAAATTAAAGCATTTTACACTCTTAATCCAGAAAATTTATTTAAAATCGAGAATAAATATTACATTAAATTTGTTATTTTTTCAGCAAAAAAACATCCCCCTCTTTTCTTAGACAAGAATTTTTTAATATACTCTAAAAACATAATTTTAAAGCAACAGTATTTAGCAGAGGAGGAGGTAATACTCTATCTTCCTTACACGGGAAAAATACCTTCAAATATAAACGTAATTGAACAGAAATATTTTGAATTTGATTCAAATAAATTAGATAATTTCCTTATAAGCATACTTTTCTTTTTAATTCCTCTACTTTTACTTGTATTTTTCTTCTTTTTTGGAAGAGAAAAGATAAGTAACAATATTCCTGAAACATTAAGTGTGTATCCTCAAGAAAGAAAGCCATGGGAAATTTCTTCTTATTTTAACTTTACTAATTTTTCTCGTCAAAGAAATTTGATTTCTTCAACACTTTTAGATTTTTATCATAGAAAATTAATTGACATAAAAACCGACAAAAAAGAAACATTCTTCAAGATAAATGAATCTGTTAAAAAAGAAAAACTCGACAAATTTGAAAATGACTTTATCACTCTTCTTCAATCAATAATTAAATATTCTAAAACAAGCAAATCATATAAAGGATATTATTCTATAAAAAAATTGCCTTCTTCTATTTCTGGAAGAATTGTAATTAATTCAAATTATCAAGATATGTTAAAAACAATAGAAGAAAAAAAGAAAGAGTATCAAAGAGAAAACAAACTGCCTTTATTTTTAGTGAGTGCTTTCATTTTGGTTTTTATGGGGTTTGCATTAGATTCTTTTTTCTTAATTCCAATTCTACTTTTTCAATTTTTTATTGTTTTAATCTCAGGGCTTACTAATCCAGAGTTATTCTTTAAGTTTAAGAAAGACTATTTTTTAGAATATCAAAAATGGCAAGCATTTAGAAAATATCTTAGTGTTTCTTATACAATAAAGAGTTATGACCATAAAGGAATAGTTATATGGCAGAAATACCTAGTTTATGCAAGTGCTTTGGGTGTTGCAAGCAGAGTGTTAAAAGAATTAGAAGCACAGAAGATAATCAATTCAGAACAATTTAATACATATCAAGGAATTTCAACATTCTCTAACACTATTGGATTTATTTCTTTAAGTTCAGGAACAAGTTCAGGATCAGGAGGATTTAGTGGAGCAGGCGGAGGAGGAATAGGTGGTGGAGGTGGTGGCGGAAGATAAGACAAGGAACATAAATAAACCCCTTTTTTATAATTCTTATATGCCCTTATAGTTCAACGGATAGAATATGCGGTTGCGGTTGTGGAAGAACCAAGGTTCTTCTGACACTACATCTCCTTAAGAGAGAGGTGTTGGGAAAACAAAGCAAAATCCGCACGATCAGGGTTCGATTCCTTGTGAGGGCGTTTGACCTTTTGGCTAAATTTATTTAAAATCAGTTGAATTATTAAATTAAGATGAAATTAGAAACTAAAAGATTAATTTTAAGAGATTGGGATAAAAAAGATATTAATGCCCTCATTGAAGGACTTAATAATCTGAATGTTACAAGGTGGCTTGCTTTTGCCCCTTTTCCCTATACAAAGAAAGATGCTGAGAAATGGATTAATCATTGTAAAAATATTTCTAATAAAGGAAAAAATAAAGATTCTTACGAGTTTGCAATCGAACTTAAATCTGAAAAAAAGGTTATTGGCGGAATAACTCTAAGCAAGATAAATTTATCTCAAGGAACTGCGGGTGGGGGAATCTGGCTTAATGAAAAATATCAAAGAAAAGGATATGGTTCAGAAGCTTTTGGTGAAAGATTAAAATTTGCTTTTGAAAAATTAAAATTAAGAAGGATTGACAACGGATACTTTAAAGGAAATGAAGCTTCTTTTAAAATGCAACAAAAATTTGGTTACAAATTAGAAGGGTTAAGAAGAAAAGCATTTAAATGTATGGCTGATGGAAAAATAAAAGATGAATATACTACTGGATTATTAAAAGAAGAATGGAAAAAATAGATCTTATTTTCTCTTTCCTTTTTTCTTCCTTAAATTATTTCCTTCTTTTTTTCCTTGAATAACTTTCCAAGCAAGAATACTAAAAATAAGAAATATCAGTAATAATGAGAAAAATACAATTTTCTTGTTTTGTAAATTCATAATTATTCCTTCTAAGACTAAAATTCCTCCTGCTCCAAGTCCTGTAAATTGTATTAAATTCTCAAGTGCAAACAATCCTAAGATAAGCAATAAAAATCCGACCCCTGCAAAAAGATAGAATCTTCTTTGATTATAACTTTTTTGTTCTTTTTCTAAAGCTGTTTGACATTTTTGGTAAAAATCGCAATATCCCTGCGGACAAGGTGCCTTAATACATTGAATATTTGTTGGCATCCAAGTTCCGTTATACGCTTCGCATATATCTCGAGTAATATTATCAGAACTTTCTAAAATAGGTATTGTCTTGCCAGAATAATCGCAAAACTCAGTATATTCTGGTTCATTAAGGAATAAACTTGAACCAACATTTAGTATAGAAATGATTATTCCTGTAAGAATAATACTCACAAGGATAGATAACGCTAATTTATTCACCATCTTATATTACTAAAATTTCAAGGCTATTTAAAGTTTAAGCATTCCGAAGATTTTTTATAAGGAGGTTATTTAGTAAAAAGATGGTTTGGCAAGGTGTAATTATTAAAGAAAGCTTAGAAGATGATTCTTTGTTTAAATTGGTTAAAATATTGAAAACAAAAAAAAGCAATTTAGAAGGAGAAAATAATGTTCTTACTTTCCATAATGTGGAAATCCCAGATAAAGATAAAGATCAATTTATTGAAAAAGCAATAAAATCTCTAAAATACAAATTTTACTTGCATTTAGTTAAGGATAAATTAGTTTATGTTGTCTTCAAAGATCATATTTTTAAGTTTAGTAAAGGTTATCCTGAATTAGAAACAGCAAGGAATTATGGCAAGAGTGTTGGGATTCCAGAGGAACAAATGCCATTTGAATATCTAATTACCCATCCTTTTGCCTGATTTTCTCATAAAATCGTGGTTACAATTGTTTAAATAGCCTGATTATTTTTGAATATTAGACAAAATAGGGAGAGATTTCTAAATTGTTAATAAATAATAACAAAGGAGGAAATATACATGGGATTTGATAATAACGCACCTAGGGAAATGCATAAAGCAGTTTGTTCAGAATGTAAACAACCTTGTGAAGTACCATTCGTACCAACACCAGGTAAGCCAGTTCTTTGCAAAGAATGTTACGCAAAGAAACCTAAAACACCTAAAAGATTCTAATTAGAGTTAATTTAGTGTTTTTTCTTCTTTTTTTATTTTATTTTTTAAATTTTCTAATTTTTTTTATTCAAGAGATAATCTTTATTAATGGAATTAATATTATTAATATATGCAGAAAAAGAAGGTGATTGAGTTAAAAGAAGTCTCTAGATATTACAAAGTTGGAGATTCGGTTGTTAAAGCAATAGACAATATAAGTTTAACGATAGAAGAAGGGAAATTTGTTGTTATTATGGGCCCTTCTGGAAGCGGTAAATCTACTTCAATGAACTTAATTGGTAGTTTAGATATTCCAAGCCATGGTAAAATCTTTTTAGATGGACATGATATTTCTCATCTTTCCGAATCAAATCTTGCTCAACTTAGGGGAAAAAATATAGGCTTCATTTTCCAACAATTTAACCTTATTCCAACATTAACAGTAAAAGAGAACATTATGCTCCCAATGTCTCTTCAAGGGACTTCTCAATTTGAAAAAGAAAAGAGAGTAAATGAGTTATTAACAAAATTAAATCTTCTTAAAAGAGAAGATCATTTTCCCAATCAAATTTCGGGAGGAGAACAACAAAGAGTTGCAATAGCCAGAGCATTAGCAAATAATCCTCAAGTGATACTTGCGGATGAACCAACAGGAAATTTGGACACAACTAATGGTCATATTGTTATGAATATGTTACAAGAACAGAATAAGGAAGGAAAAACAATTGTTGTAGTTACTCATGAACAAAGCTTAGCAAAAGAATACGCAGATATAATTTACTGGTTAAAAGATGGGAAAATAGAAAAAATTACTAAAAAATGATTAACTATTTTTTGATTGCTTTAAGAAATTTGAAAAGAAAAGGTATAAGGGGCATATTAACTCTTTTAGGGATTTGTATAGGTATTACAACTATAATTGCGTTAATAGGCTTAGGAAATGGGCTTAAAGCAGTTGTTAGTTCGCAATTTGGAGTAAGTTCTACAACACTTATTACTATAACTGCCGGAGGAACTGGTTTTTCTGCTCCAGGTCAAGAAGTTGTCAAACCTCTAACTCAAAAAGATTTAGAAGATATTGAGAAAGCAAATTTTGTAGAGTACGCATTAGGTAGGAATCTAGAAACTGTTTCTATGGAATGTAAAAATAAATTAATTTTTACTAATGCAATTTCAATTCAAGAAGATTATCAAAAGGAATTTTATGAAATAAGTGATATTACTATAGAAAAAGGAAAATTATTAGAAAAAGGGGAATATAACGAGATAATGCTTGGAAATTCTTTAGCAGACTCCTCTAAAAATGGATTTTCTAGAGACATACAAGTAGGAGAAAAAGTAATTGTACTGGGAAAAGAATTTAGGGTGGCTGGAATTTTAGAAAAAAAGGGAAGTTTTACTGTTGATGGTGTTTTATTTATGCAAGATTTAGATTTAAAAGAATTAGCAAATTATGGGGACAATATCGATATAATCTCCGCAAAAGTAAAAAATAAAGAAGACATAGATAAAGCTAAACTCGACATTGAAAGAATTTTAAGAAGAAATAGAAATGTAAAAGAAGGTGAAGAAGATTTTAGTGTTTCGACTCCAGAATCTTCCTTAGCCCAAATGAATCAGATATTAAATGGGATTCAAATATTCATTTTAATTATTGCATCTGTTTCTATTGTTATAGGGATTATTGGCATTGTAAACACAATGACTACATCTGTTCTAGAAAGAAAAAAAGAAATAGGAATAATGAAGTCTATTGGTGCTAAAAATTCTCAAATATTTAGTCAGTTTTTTATTGAATCTGGATTTTTAGGGGCTATAGGGGGAGGTTTAGGAATTATATTTGGGGTAATCTTGGGATATCTTGGAACATTTATTATGAATCAATCTATTGGGACTAATTCAAAACCAGAAATAAGCTTTTTACTTATTAGTGGATCTCTTTTAGGAAGCTTTATTGTCGGTTCAATTGCCGGAATAATGCCTGCAATGAAAGCCGCTAAATTAAGGCCTGTGGAGGCTTTAAAAAAATGATAGACAAAGAAAGAATAAATTATTCTTTAAGAAATATAAAACATAGAAAAACAAGAAGCATCTTAACTATACTTTCTATTGCGGTTGGAGTAGCCACTATTTTTATCTTTGTTAGCTTTGGATTGGGATTGTACAATTATATTGGAGAAATTTATTCGTCTTCAGCAGTAGACAAATTAATGATTCAACCAAAAGGAACAAACATGTTAGATACTACTTTTTCTTTTGATAATCAAGACCTTCAAGCAGTAGAAAAATCTTCAGGTGTTGAAAGCGCTACAGGAGTTTCATTTAAAAGTGTCGAGATAAAAAAACAAGATAAACTATTTTATACTTTTCTTATTGCTTATAATCCCTCCAATCCTTTAATGATGGATGTCACAGGAATCAAACTTTATCAAGGAAGAGAATTAAAAACAAATGATAATGATATAATTTTGGGGTATAACTATCTAATTCCTAATAAAATATTTGAAAAACCTTATTCTCTAAATGAAAACATCGTCATAAATGGAGAAAAATTAAAAATTGTTGGGTTTTATAGCCCAATAGGTAATCCTGCAGACGATGCTCAAATTTACATTTCTCACTCTTTAAATGAAAGATTATTCAATAAAAGTGCTTCTTATAACATGATTGTTGCAAAAGCAGATTTAGGCAGAATGAATGAAACAATCACTAATATAGAAAAGAATTTAAGAAAAAGTAGAGATGTTGAAAAAGATAAAGAAGATTTTTATGTACAATCTTTTGAAAGTTTAATCAAAACTTATTCTGTGGTACTAAATATTGTAATTTGGTTTATTCTTTTAATTGCCCTTATTTCTATTTTAGTTTCTTCAATAAATACTGCAAATACAATGGTAACTTCGGTTTTAGAAAGAAGAAAAGAAATTGGTGTAATAAAATCAATAGGTGGAAAAAATTCAGATATTTTTGCAATATTCTTATTTGAAAGCGGATTTTTAGGAGCAATTGCAGGTATATTTGGAATCTTGCTTGGCTGGGGATTAAGTTCTCTTGGTGGACAAATATTAAACCAAATAGGTTACGGTTTTTTAACCCCCTCTTTTCCCCTGATACTTTTTATTGGATGTTTAATGTTTTCTATCTTAACAGGAGCAATTTCAGGAGTAATGCCTTCAATAAATGCTTCAAAAACAAATCCTGTAGAAACTTTAAAGTATGAATAAATATTAAATTTTTTTATTGTTTAGCATGTTTTTTCTTCTTATTTTTATATAAGAAAAAACCACCAACTAACAAAACTAAACCTAGAATATAAATCCATGAAGAAGAACCTTTTGAATTATTTTTTGTGTATTCAAAGTAAGAAGAATCAAATTCTACTGTATGATTAACTTCTCTTCTTATTCCAGCAGAATCAGTGTACTTAAGTAAAAGCTCAAATTCTCCATTTTCTATCCCTGCTTGAAAATCTGCAGTAGTATATTCATTTGAATCTAAATCTCCAACAATTATCCTATTTGCTCCTTCAATTTGAATATTTTTTTGTTTAAGTATCTCTACTGTTAAAGCCTTTATATCTACATCTGCATAATTTAAAATTTCTAAAGTAAGAGAACGAGTTGAATAATCATAATCCTTAACAGCTACTTCAAATTCAGCACGAGTATTATTAATTGAAATATTCATCTCCTTGGTTATTTTAGCCGAGTCTTTAGAAGAATAAGTTATCTCTATTGGAATGTCTCCATCCATTGCCTCTTTATCAATTCTTAATTTGTATGGTGCAAGATAAAAAGAACTATATCCCTTAGAATATGTTCCAGAATTAATTATAATTGGATTTGTTGATTCTCCATCTATTTTGAAAGGATAATTTTCTTTTACTTCAAAATTTACTTCCCCGCAAGAAGGGTCAGAAACACCATCAATCTGAAAAACTATTTTAACACTTTCTCCAGGAATAGCTGGATAAGGGTCTTGATTTAATAAAGAAACATCTAAACTACATTCTGCACTAGCAAATCCAACTAAACTTACTAAACTAACTACTAGCATAAATAATAATCTCAAATTATTCAACTCTCTTTTCATGAATATCCTAATCAAAAAGTATTTTTAAACTATTTGATTCTATTTCTTTTTTGTTTTTTATTGTTAATTTTACTGATCTAGAAAATGTTTATAAACAATCTACTCTTAATACTAATATGTTTGGATTAGCAGGTTTTGGAGTTGAATTTGGATTTCTTGGACTAATTTGTACAATATTTTCTATAATAATGTTAGTTAATGCCATAAGAAGAAAGTTCAAAGATAACAGTGAAAAAGTTATTTGGATTTTAGCAATGATTTTTACTAATTTTATAGGTGCACTTCTTTATTATTTCTTAGTTTACAGAAAAGATAAGAAATCTGACCCCAAGTTATTATGGAAAATTGTAAAAGTATGTTTGTTAATTATGTTATTCTCTGTGCTTGCTGCTTTGTTAATTTTCTTAGTTAATCGAGTTATTCTTGGATAAGATTATTTAATCTTCCTTCATCCTTTTCTTCACAGATTGAATAAATATTTCTTGAGTATCTAAAATAAAGTTATCAGGTTTAATGACATTTGCCAAATCAGTGCAAGCAAGAATGACTTTTTCTGCTCCACAATTTTTTAAGTTTAAGATTATACTATCCAGTTTTTCTTTATCCAAGTCTGTTAATGTGTTTTTTATTATCTTAACAATAATCTCAGAAACAATTTCTTGTTCTTCATTTGTTGGATAAATCAATTCAGAATTTGTTAAAAGATCATCATAAAGTTTAGCCTCTCTTGTTCTCTTGGAAGAAAGTATACCTATTTTTTTGTAAATTTGTAATGACTTAGCTGTTTCTTCTATTAAATCAATAAAGGGAATTTTTATTTCTTTTTTTATTTCTGGAAGAATTTCATGTAAGGTATTACAAGGAACAGCAATAAAATCTGCTCCTGCTTTTACTAATTGTCTTGCAGATTTTAACACATAAGGAACCATTACTAATGGATTTCTTGCTTTTTGTATAATTTCTTGTTCTAAAGATTTTGGAAAAGAAACATTAGATATTAGAATTCCAGGGATAGTCCTGAGATTTGTTTTGAATAGCTAAAGCTAAGTAAACTTTGGCAGTAGTTTCTGGCCCCAGGCCCCCAATTATTCCGACTATCTTTGTCATAGAATTAGTAATTGTGTCTTTCTTTTAAATTTATTCTTTTTTATTATTTCCTTCTAAAAAGATTTAAATCTTCTAACAACTAAAAGTATCTAACATAAAATGGAAGAAGATAGAAGTAAACTGCCTTTTAGGAAGAATTGTGAAGGTTATTTCACAGATCATTTAAGGAATATACTTGCTAAGAAGAGCGAACAAGGAATTATAATGTTTCCAGGAGGGGGCATAGATGAAGGAGAATCAGTTGAAGAAGGTATGAAAAGAGAAGCATTTGAAGAAGCAGGAGTAAAAATAAAAGACTTAAAATTTCTAAGAAAAATAAATATAATCTGGGGCAAAGATTGGGCTAAAACAGACAAACAGAAAAAAAGGTTCAGTTTATTTCAAGGAGATGACATGCATTTCTTTTCAGGAAAAATTGAAGAGATTAAAGAAAACAAAGGGGAAGAAGATTATTGGGGAGAAAACAAAACAATGCCCTTAAGTGAAGCAATAAAAATAGTTGAATTAACTAAAGATTTAGATGAAAGCACTAAAGAATATAGGCAAGTGCAGTTAAGTTTGTTAAGGGAATTAGAAAAAAATCTTTAATATAAAATTAATTTTCGTTTATTTCATCTATCACTTTGAGAAATCTAATCTACTTTGTTTAAGAATATCGTCATTACTTGCTCCACATAAATCACAATCTTCTGCAATAAATCCATTTTCCCCTCTTTTAATCTCATTATAAACTCCTTTTTGTTCCATCTGCATTTTTTTATCAAAGAGTGCAGGAATGTGTCTTTCTTTTACGGACTCCCAAAGGGGGTTCATTACACTAATTCCGCATTTAGGACATCTATTATCATTTGTTCCCACGTAATTTGCATAATTTCAAAGTATTTACAGCTTTCGATTTTTGAAAATCAAGGAAAGAGGAGGTTTTTGGTTAATTTTTTCTACAATTTCCTGTGCAACTTCTTCAGGAGATTTCCCTTTTGTATAAAGTATAAAATTGGCATGTTGGTTTAAAACTTTCTTAAGATAGGGATATTTTCTTAAAGTTTTAAAGAATAATTTTATTTTGTTTTCAGATTTAAAATGTTTTCTCTTTTTCTCTCTATTAAACAAAACAAAAACCGAATAGATTATATTTTTGGAGGGTAATAACCCTATAATAGTTGACTTATTTTTAGCTGTTTTTCTAATCTCTTTTGATGCTTTGCTCATACTTCTAGAAGAAAAGGAACCACCAGATAGATCAAAAACAAAATTATCTTTTTTGTATTCTCTTAAGATCAAATTATATCCACCTTTTTTTATTATTTCTTTGATTTTCCCTGTTTTGATTACTTTGTCTAATCCCCCATATTTTTTGAATGCTTTTTCTCCGATTTCATCAGAAGAGACATACTTAAGTTTAAGCGCTTTTGCAACTAGTTTTGATACACTTGTCTTCCCAACAGATCTTGGTCCTGTAAGAGTTATAATCATAATATATACAAAATAGATTAAGATTTAAATTTATTCAAAAACGCAACTCTTAAATATATTATTTTCCTTACTTTTCTTATGGTTGGAGAGGTGATGGATGCAACACTATTAGCAGGCATCTTAGGAGGAATTGGGGGATTAACACGGGGATTTGTTGGCCTGTTGAAAGCTTTATCGCTCAGAAGAAGAATTTTATGGGGATATTATGCTATAACTATTCTTATTGCACTTGTTATTGGAGTCTTTACCGGAATTGTATTCAACTTTGATCCAAGATTATCTTTATTAGCAGGTTATGCTGGAACAGATATTATTGAAGGAGTTTACAAGAGTTTCTCTGTTGGCAAAGTTTATGTTTCTCCTGCAAAGGCTACAGCTAAAACAACAAAGGCAGCAACGACTAAGATAAAGTAATTAGAGAATAATTGAAATAAATTAATTTTTTAATTAATTTATATCTAAACTAACTTTTAATGCAGTATTAACTTGATTCATTAAATGAATGTCTAATGAAGATATTTTTTTAGCAAGTCTTGTTTTATCTATTGTTCTTATTTGATTTAAGAGAATTGTTGAATCTTTAGGCAACTTGGAGTCTTTTTTTGAAATAAATACATTTGTTGGGAATTCTTTACTAAATTCTTTGGAAGTTATTGCAGCGATAATTACAACAGGAGAATATTTATTGGATAAGTTATTTTGTATTATTAATACTGGCCTTATTCCTCCTTGTTCACTTCCAACTACTGGTTGCAAATTTGCTAAGAATATGTCCCCTCTTTTTATGTCTACCATTCCCAATTGTTTAAGTCTTCAATTTTTTCAAAACCTTTAGTAATATTCAAATTTTCTTCTGCCATTTCCTTGCAGCCCTCAATTAGCAATTCTTCTTGTTTTCTTTTATTTCCCCCAACTATCTTCATCAGGTTTAAGATAACATCTTCATAAGTTTCTTTATTAGATTTCATCCGGTCTAAAGCATTTTTTACATCTTCATTTAATTGAATTGTAGTAACCATTAGACTATAGAAGTACTATAGTTTATAAATTTTTATGTTGTATCAAAAACTATTAATACTATTTTAATTTAATAACTTGGTAAAACGTAAATAAAATATGACAAATAATCAACTTGTTGGTTTTATTACAGAAGCAAGAAAGCGAGGATTCTCTGATTTTCAAATAAGGAAAGCATTAATTGATAATAAATGGCCTGAAAAAACAATAGATTCTGCATTTCAGAGCTTTAATCCTAAACAAAAACTTGCAAAAAATCAAGTTTGCATTTTCCTTTCAAGTGAAGTATTAAATGAATTAGAAAAGAGAGCAAAAAAGAACTTAATGAACTTAGAAGAACAAATTGAAGACATCTTAAGAAGAAGTTGTGCAAGAAAAAGCACATCTATTCAACAAGAAAAAATTGATGACTTGTTAGTTTCTTGTTTTTCTAGAAGTAATAAAGGAAGAAAAGGAGTTTATAACTAAATAGCAAACCTTATGAATACAAGAATTTTACATTAATCATTGGTGATCTTAAAAAGATTTCAAAAAGTGGTGGAAAAAGAGGTGAAACTTAAATTAAAACATAATTCTGTAAAAAAAATTAAAGGAAAATTTAGCAAAGATGTGAAAAAAGAATTGGGAGAAATAAGGCAAATATTTTATGCTATTCTGGGACTTTCTTTAATTCAAGTATTATTGTCTGTATTCGGATATTTTCCAATATTAGAAAAAATAAAGTTATTTGATAAAATATTAATCTTTGAAACAACAGAATTTACAATATTTTCTTTGATAAGCACAATAAAAGTAGGAATGATTTTTATCGCGGGATTTTTCTTTTCATTAAAAAATAAGTTTGAATTAAAGAGGATAATAATTGTATCATTAATTTTGCTTGTAGCTTCTCTTCCTGCTTTAATATTTACAGAAAGGCTTTTCTCTGGTCTACCAACAATAATTAAAATAGTTAATTTTGGGCTTATTTCATTAACTAATCTTATAACTTATTTTATATTATGTTCTTGTGGAAGTTTATTTGGGGAAGCATATAAAAAGATAAAAAAACAATCTAAAAAATGACAGAAGAACAAGACACAGAAGAAACTCAAGTAATTGCAGAAGAACTTATGAGTTTGTATGACCAACTTGAAAATATAAATTCAAGTTTAGTTGACATTGCAAAAAGCCTTAGAGTAGTATCAAAAAGGCCAGATTTAGCACAAGAACCAATAGAACAATTTCAACAAGATGATGAAGAGTAAAAATAATCTTTTTACTTAATTTATTTTTAGCTTTTCTTTTTTATTTCTTTGTAACTTTGTCTTCTTTAAGAATTGCTTTTGCAATTAAAAATACAACAAATGCAATAATAATGAAGTTAATTATTGCTCCTAATAATGCTCCCCAACTAATCACAATAGGTCCTAAAACTAATTTAGCTGTTTGCCAAGCTCCCCCAGGAATAAAAGGAGTAATTAAAGGCATAATAAGATTATTTACAACTGATTGAATAAAAGTTGTTGCGGCACCAGCCATAATAAAAGCAATTGCCAAAGGAATAACTTTATACTCTTTTAGAAAATCTTTGAATTCTAACAACACCTTCTTCATATTATTCTTAGTATTAAGGAATATTTAAATCTATTTTTAAAAGATTTTATATACTTCTCATACTTTTTAAGAAAGTTAAAATGAAAGGAGGTAAGATTAAATGAATAAAATATTTTTGGTTTTTTTAATTGGTTTAATGACTTTTTCACTTGTTTTTGCGGCTCAAACAAATATTGTTACAGGTAGTCAACAAGGAAGTGTTACAGTTGAAGATACAACTCAAACAGGACAAGGAACAGGTGCAGGAACTCAAACTAATACAGAAACACAAACACAAAATTCTGGAGAAGGAAGTCAATTACAGAATAAGGTTGCTGTAGAGTCAGGGGTTTATACAAATCAAGCAGGGGCTTCAATGCAAATTCAGAAAGGTGAAGGAAGCGAAGTAAAGTTTCAATCTGGAAATGTTGAAGCAAAAACTACTATGACTATGACTCAAGAGCAAGTTGAAAATAAAACTAAACTTAAAGTTAAACTCTCTAATGGAGTCGATACAGAAGTTAAAGTTATGCCAGACACCGCATCACAAACAGCTATTGAAAGATTGAAATTAAAAAACTGCGTAGCTGAAGAAGGTTGTGCTATTGAATTAAAAGAAGTTGGAACAGGGAATCAAATTAAAGCAGTTTATGAAGTTAAAACTGAAAAACCAGCAAAAGTTTTTGGACTTTTCAAAACTAATTTAAAAGTTCAAGCACAAGTTGATGCTGAAACTGGTGAAATTGTTAGATCTAAGAAACCTTGGTGGTCTTTTTTAACAACAAGTTCTGAGTAAAACCTTTTTTTATTTTTTTATTTTTTTTCAATTTCTTTCATATGCATTTCATGCATTCTTTTCAAGAATTTCTGTTTATCTTCAATTTTAATCATGTCAGACTGTCCATGCATGATAATTCCTAATGCAAAAGGACTTGGAAGTTTAGTATCTCTTATTTTTAATTTGACTCTTCCTTCTTTTAACCAAGTTAGCACAAGTCTTGCACTATCAATATCCATTAAATCTTCTAACACTTCTCTTCTAGCTTCTCTTAAAATTGGGAACTCTGAAGATATTTTTCTAACAGCTGCAAGAACAAAATGGCTTTTCATTTGTTGTTTTCCAACACTCCTTGTTCTTCCCTTATAACTTCTTAAAATCATTAAAGATCTAGTTGCACAATGCCTAAACCTTCTCGCCAGCACATCTGTTCTTTCAATTGCCTCTTTCAAGATTTCTTCTAAATTTTCTGGTTTGATAAAATTCATAACTTTTTCAATATTCATTTTTTCTCCCGCAAAGTAAAAGTTATGGTCACTAATTCCCACTTCAATGTCTCTCCCTCCTGCTCTTCCTAGCATAAATCCAATTGCTCTTGACAAAGCATCATTAACTCTTCTACCATACATTGAATGAAATATCAAATAATTTTTATCAGAAGCATATCTTTCAACAAGCAGAATATTAGAATTTGGAATTTCTAAATAATTATGCTGTTCATTAAAATAATTGTAAATAGCTGTTGCTGATTCTTCTTCAACATACAAATGTTCTTGTATAGTTTTAATTATGTCCTGTTTCTTTGCCTTCTTCTCAAACTTTTCAGTTAGAATAGAACGGAATTTATTAATTTCCACAGCAGAATCAAAACTTAATGGCAACATTTCACTAAACCAAGAAGGAATAGTTGGCGGACGATCAATTGCTCCCTTAACATACACATTCATCCCTCTTGTGTAAAGATACAAATACTTTTTTCCTCCTAAAACAAAAACATCTCCTTTCTTCATTCTTTCTAAAAATCCCTCGTCAATTGCACCAACAGGCTCATTAGAAGGAGACATTTTAACTGTAATGAATGATTCTTCTGGAATTGTTCCAATGTTTGTAAGATACATTACTCTTGCCATCTTGCCCTTTTTACCAATTTGCTTTTTTTCTTTATCATACCAAATTTTAGCATAAACATTTGTTTGTTCTAGCGCATAATCTCCAGCAAGATAACTAATAACATCAAAAAAGTCATTTCTTGATAAAGTTGAATAACAATAACTTTTTCTTAACAAATCAAATAGCTCATTTACATCCCAAATTTTGTAAATAGCCATTCCATAAATTTGTTGACTCAAAACATCTAAACAATTTTTTGGGAAATAAATTTTATTTATCTTCTTTTCAATCATCTCTTTCTGAATAACACTACATTCAACTAAATCATCTCTGTCTAAAATAATGAATCTTCCCTTTGCAACATCATGTAATTTATGTCCTGCTCTCCCTAATCTCTGCAATGCCCTTGCACTGCTTTTAGGACTTCCTAGCATAATAACTAAATCAATATAACCAATATCAATTCCTAATTCTAAACTAGTAGAACACACTACAACTTTTAATTTTCCATCCCTCAGTTTTTCCTCTATGTCAAATCTAAATTCTCTACTTAAAGAAGAGTGATGAGCAGCAATACTATCATCCCCGTATTCTGTTGGAAAATTTTCTTTTAAATGATTAACAACTCTTTCTGTTGCTGACCTTGTATTTGTGAATATTAAAGTTGTTTTATGTTGTTTAATTAAAGAATCTAATAAAGTGTACATGTCATTTGTCAAATGTTCCCCTTCAACTAAATCTCCTACACTCAAAACTTTAACATCCACTTTTTTGTCAAGTTTAACTTCTGCAATTAAAACATCTCTATCTTCTGCTATCCCCACTAAAAATTTAGCAACTTCTTCTAAAGGGGCAATTGTAGCACTAAGTCCTATTTTTATTGGCCACACAGCACTAACTTCATTAAGTCTTTCAAGCGTAATGCTTAGATAAACTCCTCTTTTATTATCTAAAGCATGAATTTCATCAACAATACAAAACTCTACTCCTCTAAGATTTTCAATAAATTTAGTTGTTGTTAAAAGAATAGCTAAAGATTCAGGTGTTGTTACAAGTATATGAGGGCATTTTCTAGCCATTTTCTCTCTTTCAGCCATTGTTGTATCTCCTGTTCTAAGCCCAACACGTATTTTCTGAAGTTTGATTTTCTTTGCTTCTGCAATTTTGTAAATTTCTTCTAATGGCTCTATAAGATTCTTATGAATATCATTACTCAAAGCTTTCAAAGGAGAAGTATAAACAGCATAAATCCTGTCTTCAAGCTGATTTTTTTCAGCAAGTATTACAAGATAATTAAGAATGGCAAGAAAAGCAGTAAGTGTTTTGGTACTTCCTGTTGGAGCAGAAATCAAAATATTTCTTCTTTCCCAAATATTCATAACGCCATATCTTTGAGGTAAAGAAAAGTCCTTGAATCTTGAAAAAAACCATTCTTTAACAAGTGGATGAAGCATGTTGCTAATTTCTTCGTTTGTTCTTTCTTCTGCCGGATATATTTTTGTCATGTTGCTATTAGTTTTTACTACTAATTTAAACTTAACTAATTTAAAAAATAAAAAAGATTAATATAATTTATTCTACAAAGATTCCCGGCTTTCCAGGTTTAGCTTTACTTGACTTTCCTTCAGGATCATACTTATTTTTGTCATTTACAGCAAATACTTTAACTGGTTTGCTTGCTCTTTTTGTTAAAACTTCATCGCTATAACTCTCAAGCTCATTAGGCATAACATAAACATATACTTTACTTGCCTCTTTGTTGTTTTTTTCTTTAAGAATATTCAAAATACTAACAATATCTCCTACTGTTTTATCAACTGCTTTTTCTTGTTCTTCTAATTTCAAATTAATTTTTGATTCATCAGAAATAGGCCAAGTTTCTTTGCTAACAAATGTTTTATTTCCTAATTTATGCCATAATTCTTCTGTAATATGTGGGCAAAAAGGAGACATTAATTTAACAAAACTCTCTAAGTCTTTCTTTGATATCTCCTTTTCTTCGCTTGCTGTTTCAAAGAATTGTCTTAGTTTGATTATTGCTAAATTATATTGTAAAGAAGAAATATTTTCACTAACATCTTTAATTAATTTATTTATCTTGCTTTCTATCTTAGAAGAAGATTTTCCCTGTTTAACACTTTCACAATAGTTAAAGAATTTTCTGATAAATTTGTGCATACTTTCTATTCCAGTTGAACTCCAAGCAGAATCTCTATCCGGAGCAGCAATTGAAACTAAAAATATTCTTAATGTGTCTGCGCTGTATTTCTTTGCAATATCTAAAGGATCAATAACATTTCCTTTTGATTTTGACATAACAGTTCCATCTTCGCCATGCACCATTCCCTGATTAAATAAATTGTAAGTTGGCTCATCTAGTTTGATTAATTCTAAATCTCTAAGAAATTTAGTGTAAAATCTAAAATAAATCAAATGCATACAAGCATGTTCTGCTCCGCCAATATACAAGTCAATAGGACTCCAATATTGCGCTTTTTTTGAATCAAATATCTCTTTAGTATTTTTATTGTCACAATATCTTAAAAAATACCAAGATGAATTTACGAAAGTATCCATTGTATCTGTTTCTCTTCTTGCTTTACCTTCACATTTGGGACAAGTTGTTTCTGTAAACTTCTTATTATCTAAAAGGGGATTTTTCTCACTTGTAAATTTGATATCCTCTGGAAGTACTACAGGTAAGTCTTTTTCAGGAATAGGAACAATTCCACATTTATCACAATAAACAATAGGAATAGGTGTTCCCCAAAATCTTTGCCTAGAAATAAGCCAGTCTCTCAATCTGAAATTAATAACATTCTTTGCTATTTTCTTGTCTTCTAAGAATTTTGTAATTTCTTTTTTAGCAGTTTCATTGTCCATCCCATCAAACTTATCCGAATTAATTAAAACTCCATTTCCAGAATAAGCTGAGGAATTTCCAGAAGTATATGCTTTCCAAAAGGGAATATCCTCTTCTAAATTAATAAAATTTAAAACATCTTTTTTATCAACCCATTTTCCTATATGGTTTTTTACATCTTCTTGTTTTGGTTCTATAAATTTATCCGAGTTAAGCTCAACAAAAAATGCTTTATATTTACCATATCTATTCACGTCTTTATGTTGCGCAAAAAAATGAGCATGCGATTCAAACCCGATTGACGAAACTTGCTTGATATCTTGATACCCTGTTTCTTCTTTTACTTCTCTTATTACTGCCTCTTCAGGAGTCTCTCCTTTTTCAACTCCTCCCAAAATAAAAGATTTCCATTTAAACTCTTTCCAGTCGAGTAAATAATACTTATCTTCTTTCCAGTGTTTTACAATTCCACAAATAGAATTTCTTACTTCAGTTTTTTTATCTTCTCTAATTGCATCTTTCCCCTCAGTTGTTTTAAAATATGGTGCAATAACTTGTTTAATTTCAATTTTGTATTTTTTAGCAAAATCTAAATCTCTTTGGTCATGTGAGGGAACAGCCATAACCATTCCTGCGCCATAATCTGCAACAACAAAATTTCCAGCATAAACAGGTATCTTCTTATTTGTTATAGGATGAATAGCATAACTTCCTGTGAAAACTCCTTCTTTTTCTAAGTCTCCAATATCTTTTTCTGAAGTTGATTTAACTCTTTTCAAAAAAGTTTCAACATCTTTCTTTTGTTCTTTTGTAACAAGAGAATTTAACTTGGGATGTTGTGCAGAAACAACCATGAATGTAACTCCATAAAGTGTATCTGGCCTTGTTGTGAAAATAGGCCACATGTCCCTTAAGTCGGTTAAAATTTCAGGAAAAGAAGTTACTCCGGTCTCTTCATTAAAATGCCCTTTATTTTCAAAAATCTTTTCTGTAGGGTTTAATTTAGCATATTCTTCTCTTCTAAAATCTAAACTATAAACATAGGGGTCATCTTTAGAAAGATAAACAACTACTTCATCGGCATATTTCCTAACTTCTTCAAAATTGATATTAAACTCTTCTATGTATTCTTTTAAGATATTAACTACCTCTTTTGAAGGTTCTAATTTTCTCACTATATCGAAGTCATTTTTATTATATTTTGTAAAACAAGGTGCTACTAGGATTATTTTTTTAACCTTAATTTTATTTTTTTCTAAAAAGGCACAAATTGTTGGGCAACCTAGACTATGTCCAATTAAGATAGTGTTCTCATCAAAGTTAGATTTATATTTTTCCATTTCGGAAATCCAATCTTTAAGTTTAGGTTTTAAGGTATTTGGGAATTGCGGGATAATTGTGTTAAATTTCTCTTTGGTTTGCTCTTTTAACCATTTAAACCAATTACCATCTTTATTTCCTCCCCAACCATGCACCAAGAAAATAGTCGGTTTTTTTTCGGGGTTTTCAATTTCAAATAATATTTCTGTTCCATTAGATTTACCAATCCAATTTCTTTGCATTATCTTAATTCTTTCAGGCCAGTTAGTCAAATTGTTTATTCCTTCATATAACTCATCAGCATAATCTGTAATTTTTAGGAACCATTGGTCAAGATGTTTTATTTCTACATTTGTATCTGTATGTCTCCAACATTTTCCATCATTAACTTGTTCATTTGCAAGAACAGTATTACACTTAGGACACCAATTAACAGCAGAATTCTTCTTATATGCAAGTCCTTTCTCAAACATTTTTAAGAAAATCCATTGGTCCCACTTGTAATAATCTGGTTTGTGACTTTCTAATTCTCTTGTCCAGTCATAAGTAATTCCCAATAATTTTTGTTGATTAATAAAAGAGGCAATAGCCTGTTCTGTAAAGATTTTGGGATGAGATTTTGCCTTTATTGCTGCATTTTCTGCAGGCAATCCAAAAGAATCATATCCCATTGGATGTAAAACATTGAATCCTTGCATTAATTTGAATCTAGCTTGTATATCTCCCACAGTATAATTGAAAGCATGTCCAATATGTAATCCATTAGCAGAAGGATAAGGGTACATTTCTAAAATGTAATATTTCTTTTTATTAATATCTTCTTTAACCTCAAAAACTTTTTCTTTTTCCCATTCTTTTTGCCATTTCTTCTCAATACTAGTAAAATCTATTTTCTTTTCTTCTGTTTGCTCTGTATTTTGCACAGTTTTTGACATAGTTTACTGAAAATAGCTATTTATTTAAGTCTTATCCTTCAAATAAATATATGAAAAATTGGTGTGTTTATTTATTAGAATGTCTTGACAACTCATATTACGCGGGCATAACTAATGATTTAGATAAGAGGATGTTGACGCATAAATCTGGAAAAGGGAGTAAATATGTAAAAATAAAAGGATTCAAAAAATTAGTTTCTTTTAAATCCTGCAACAATAAATCAGAGGCATTAAAAATAGAATATAAAATAAAACAATTACCAAGAGAAAGCAAATTAGCATTCTTTCAACAATAGAGATTCTAATTAATTGTAATTTTGTAACTAAATTGTGGTTCAAAACATTTATAAACACATATGAAATATACTTCATATGAACAAAAAGACATCTAAGGTTAATTATTGCATAGGAGAAAATAAATATAATATTTTCTTTACAAATCTTGCAAATCCACTAAAAGTAAAAATACTTTTATTATTAAGAAATAAAGAGATGAATGTTACAGATTTAACAAATGTCTTAAAAGTTGAACAAAGTAAAATTTCTCATGCATTAAAGTCATTAAGAGACTGTAAAATCGTAAATTTAAAACAGAAGGGGAAAGAAAGAATATACTCATTGAATAAACAAACAATTGTGCCAATGCTTAATTTAATTGACAAGCATGCGACTCTTAATTGTAAAAATAAATGTTGTTGTGCCGAAACAAAATAAAATGGAAAAAAATAATACAAAAATTAAAGAGATAATAAAGAAGAGTTATTCACAAATAGCAGAGGCTTCTAACTCGTGTTGTTCTAGTAGTTGCGGATGTAATGGAAATGATAAAGAAAAAATTTCTAAACAAATTGGATATTCCAATAAAGAAATAAATAAATTTCCTAGTGCAAACTTGGGATTAGGTTGTGGAAATCCCGTAGCTTTATCTAACCTAAAAAAAGGAGAGATAGTTTTAGATTTAGGTAGTGGCGCTGGCTTTGATGCCTTTCTTGCTTTAGAAAAAGTTGGAAAAACAGGAAAAGTTATTGGTGTAGATATGACTAAAAAAATGATTGAAAAAGCTAATGAAAATGCAAAAAAATATGGTTACTCAAATGTTGAATTTAAATTAGGAGATATTGAAAACATTCCATTAAAAGATAAATCTGTCGACGTTATAATCAGTAATTGTGTTATTAATTTAGTTCCAAATAAAGATAAAGCTTTTTCTGAATCTTATAGAGTTTTGAAAGATGATGGAAGAATGTATCTATCTGATATTGTATTATTAGGGGAATTAACACAAGCACAAAAAAATGATAAAAACTTATTGTCTGGGTGTGTTGCTGGAGCTTCGCAAAAAAAAGATTATATTAAAAAAATAAAAAAAGCAGGATTTTCAGTTAAAATTTTACAAGAAGATAAAAATATAAATAAAACACAATATGATGGAATTGCATTAGAAAGTTTAAAACTTGAGGCCAAAAAATGAAAGAAATATATTTTGATAATGCTGCAACAACTAAAGTTGATGAAAACGTCTTAAAGACAATGCTCCCTTATTTTAGTGAATATTATGGAAACGCTTCTTCTACTCATTTTAAAGGGCAACAAGCAAAAACAGCATTAGAAAGAAGTAGAAATACAATTGCAAAATCAATAGGTGCAAAGCCAAATGAAATTTATTTTACCTCCGGGGGAACAGAAGCAAATAATCTTGCTCTTAAAGGATTATTCTTTGCAAATTATCCAGAAAAGAATCACATTATTACCACAAAAATAGAACATGATTGTGTATTAAACACTTGTAAGTGGCTTGAAAAATTAGGTGCACAAATAACTTTCCTCGACGTTGATTCACAAGGGTTTGTTAATTTACAAGAGTTAGAAAATGCAATTACACAAAAAACAATTGTAGTTTCAGTTATTCAAGGAAATAATGAAATAGGAACAATACAAGATTTAGCAAGCATTGGAAAAATTTGTAAGAAAAAAGGTACATTATTACATACAGATGCTTGTCAAAGCTTTACAAAAGTTGCATTAAATGTAAAAAAACAAGATATTGACTTAGTAACATTAAATGCTCATAAAATTCACGGACCAAAAGGGGTTGGTGCATTATATGTTAAAGAAGGAATAAAATTAATCCCTATCTCCCATGGTGGAGGGCACGAAAGAAAAATGAGAAGCGGAACAGAAAATGTTTCTGGAATTGTTGGATTTGCAAAAGCAGTTGAAATTGCAAACAGAAAAGATTTAGATAAAATGACAAAATTAAGAGATAAAATAATTGATGGAATTTTAAAAATACCAAATACTAAATTAAATGGGCCTAAAGATAGAAGACTGTGTAATAATGTTAATATTTCATTTAGTAATATTGAAGGAGAATCTATTGGAGGATATTTAGAAAATTTAGGGATATGCACTTCAACAGGAAGTGCTTGTGCATCTCATTCTCTTGAAACAAGTCATGTCTTGAAAGCAATTGGCTTAACGCCAATACAAGCAAATAGCTCAGTTAGGATAAGCATTAGTAAGTATACAACAGAAGAAGAAGTTAATTTCCTATTACAAAATCTTCCAAAGATAGTAGATAAATTAAGGAAAATGAGCCCGATAAAATGACTGAGCAAAATAAGAAAAGAAAAGAAAAGAAAATTGAAGCAATTGTTTTTAGAAAGAATGAAAATAAAAATTATGAATTTTTATTGTTAAAACGAATTGAGACAAAAGGAGGATTTTGGCAACCAGTAACAGGAGAGATTGAAGAAAATGAAACAGTAGAAGAAGCAATGAAAAGGGAAATAAAAGAAGAAATTGCAATCACAAATCTTCTTCAAGTTATTCCAGAAGTTTATCATTTTATATTGGATGAAACAAAACAACAAGAATTTGTTTTTGGGGTAAAAATTTCTGCTAATGAAAAAATAGACTTAACTAAGAATATTTATCAAGAACATGAAGAGTACAAATGGTGTTCTTTTGATGAAGCATTAAACCTATTGAAATATCCCGGAAATAAAGAAGGATTAAAGAGGTTAAACAAAATATTAAAATGAAGACAACAATATCAACAAAAAAAACAATTAAGAAAATAACAAAAAAGCCAAGCGTAATTAAAAAAAGCATAAAAAAAGATATGACTTTTGCACAAATCTTAACTAAAAATCCAGAACTAATGAATACTTTATTTGAACATGGCTTACATTGTATTGGCTGTCATATGTCTGCTTATGAAACAATTGAACAAGGTTGTTTAGTTCATGGCATGAATAACAAAGAAATTGATGCTTTAGTTGAAAAATTAAATAAGCAAATAGAAAAAAAGAAATGAGCAAATTTCATTCTTGGGCAACAAGTGAAAGAAAGTTCTATGAAAGAACCTTTGATGAATTTATTGAAGGGCTAAATTTAGATTCAAACTTAAATGTTTTAGATTATGGCACAGGAACAGGAGGTTTTGCAAGTATGTTAGCTGAAACTCATCCTCGTTTGAAAATTAAAGCAGTAGACCTGAATGCAAATGCAATAGCTTTAGCAAAAGAAAATTATGCTTATTTGCCTAATCTTAAATTTGGTGTGGCCAATAAAATTACTGAAGGAGAATATGATTTGATTTTTTACAATTTTGTTCTTCATGAATTAGAAGGAGAAGGAGATATTGAAACAATTGAAGAATTTATTAAAAGTGCTTATAAAAATTTAAAGAAAGATGGAAGAATTTTTGTTTTAGAAACAAGAAAAGTTCCTAAAAAAGAATTTAAAGAGGTACACGAAAAAAACAACAATCCGCATAAAGGCACATTTAACAAAGAGTATATGGAGCACAATAGATTTACCTCAGAAACTTGGATTAAAATGTTTGAAGGAGTAGGATTTGAAACATTAGTTGCACAAGATATCGAACCTAATTTTATTAAATATATTGGAGTGAAGAAATAATGACAATTGAATATTCAAAAAAGGTCATGAAGAATTTTATGAATCCAAAAAACCTTGGTGAAATAAAAGATGCAGATGGAATAGGAAAAGTTGGAAACCCAACCTGCGGAGATGTTATGTGGATGTACATTAAAGTTAAGAAAGATGAAAAAGGAAAAGAATTCCTTAAGGACATAAAGTTTAAGACCTTTGGATGTGCAGCAGCCATAGCAACTTCTTCAATGATTACACAATTAGCTAAAGGAAAAGAATTAGATGAAGCAGAAAAAATAACAAGAAACGACGTAGCTGAATCCCTTAATGGTTTGCCCCCTGTTAAAATGCATTGTTCTAATTTAGCAAGTGATGCTTTAAAAAAAGCAATTGAAGATTATAGAAGTAAAAAAGAAAAACCAAATAAAAAGGAAGTCAAAATTAAAGGAAAAATTAAGCATGGAAAATAAAAAAGTAGGACTTCTTATTATGGGAATTGCTGTTTTAATGGCAGTTATAGTAATTTTATTTCATTTTGCATTAAGTGAGATTGTTTCAACAAGTTGTGATCATGGTCCAACATGCACAATGTACAAATCAATTGAAGTCCAAACCTGGATAAGTGGCATATTAATTGCAATTGTTTTTGGAATAGGTTTATTCCTTTTCTTTTCAAAGCCAAAAGAAAAAATAATCATAAAAAAGATTAAAGATAAAAAGAAGAGGATAGATAAAAGCAAATTAGACCATCATGAAAAACAAGTAATTGAAATTCTCGAAAAAGAAAATGGGGCATTATTTCAAAGCACTTTAATGGAAAGAATAGGGATAGGTAAGGTTGGAATAACTCGTTTGTTAGATAAACTTGAAGCAAAACAGTTTATTGAAAGAAAAAGAAGAGGAATGAATAATATTGTTGTTTTAAGAAAGTAGACTTTTATAAAGCAAATTTTCTAGTGAAATTTATGCAACATAGAGATAAAAAGCAAAAATTAGAAAAAGATTTAAGATTTCATTTTCTTGACTTTATTCCAATAAAAGGATATTTGAATCTTTGTGAAAGAATTAGTGGAAAGAAATATGAAAAGGATTTGAATAATCCAGGACCAATAATAAATTATCTGGTTAATGCAGAATTAGATGTAATTTCAAAAAAACAAAGTTGGAAACTTGATGTGCTTGTGTTATACAACACTTTTGTCGCTGTTGGGGGTATGTACTTGGTGAGCGAATTAACAAAAAAGAGATAAAATAAAGGAAAATTTATCATTTCAAAATAACTTTTTTCAAAACTACTTTTAATTTGAGTAATTCTCTTTTAAATACAAACAACTTTTTTATTAAATAAAAGAGGAAAAATGAGTGCATTAGAAAATTTTAGTTTAGATGATATTCCTGGAGCAGAAAATGTTGAAGTTGGTTCTGATATATATTGGGATTTAGCACAAAGATATCTTCATCAAAAAAGAAGAGATAAAAAAACTGAAGAAAAAGAAAAAAAGAAAAAAAGAAAAAGCACATAAACAAAAACTCTCTAATAAGAAAATTAATAAAAAACAAAGTCAACAAGTAAGATTTAATGAGGAAAAAGGACCTTTAACAGAATATAACTGGCAAGTTAAGTCTCTTACAGGGGGAGACTATTTTGAAAGACCTCTAGAAAACATAAATTTTACTTTTGGTGAAAAAAACTACCTTCCAAATGAATATTTTGGACCTATTCCCGGAGTCAAATTAAATTCTAACGAGTTACAAGCACTTGCTCAAAAAAATGCTCATTGGTGCGGTCGTTTAAGAAATATACACACATTAGCAAATAGATTTACTGGATTATGTGCTTTAACTGAAAATTTCGGATTATGTAAATATCCCCAAATTATAAAACCGGGATATACAGAAGATTGCGCTTTGGAAAATGAATTTCACAAACAAGCTACAACAAATTATCAAAAAGAACTTGCAGAAGAGAGAAATCAAGTAAAAGAACAAGTTAATCCTTTGAAATTTAAAAAACTTGAACCAGTAGAATATCATCTTAAGTTAGTAAAAAGAAATTTTGTTTATCAACGAGTTAAATAACTCCCATTAAATATTATATCTTCAAACAAAAAAGAGATAGTAACTATAAAGTAGTTAAAGTAATAACATTTATAATGTTAATTTATTGTTTTAAATTTAATGAAAAACCGATTTGGGAACCCCTATGGACTTTTTGGAAAATTAGAGTTAGGGCTTTCTCCAAGAACTAAACAAGAACTTGTCGAACATGCTGCTGAATCAAGAGATAGTTGGGATTATATTATAAGGGAATCAATAAAAGAGTCTGTTACAGATTATTATGTGTTATTAGGCGTAGCAAAAAATGTTTCAAAAAGTAAGATAGAACAAAGAATTAGAGAAATGCAAAAAGAAGTGGATTATATCGTTATGCAAAAAATAGGTATTTCTCAAAGTTTAGTAAGTCTTGCAAAAAGTGAGTATAAGTTACTTGAACATGCCAGTACTATTCTCCTAAATAGAAATACAAGAAACTCTTATGATAAAATTCTCGCACAAGCAAATCCTGCTCAGATAAATAATGATGGAGCATCTATAGTCAGTGTAGATTCTATAACTGAAACAATGGGCGTAGAAGAAGCACATCGTTTAATTGTTGTAACAGAAGGGCCCCATGATGTCTCTTTTTTAAAAATTATAAATCAATTACCCGAATTTAAATCCATATTTGACTTTAAAAAATCCAAAATTTCATTTTGGCCTATAGGTGGTTCACAAATTATGGAGAGTTATAAAGATGGAATTTTTGATGAAATGTGTTTTCCTTCTTTTTATTTGTTTGACAGTGATATTGGGTCAAGTTGTCCTTTTAGATACAAAGAAATAATTAATGATATAAATTCAACTAAAAATAAAGTATTTAGGAATAGCGGATTTGCCACGCAAACAAAATTAAGACAATTAGAAAACTATATTCCTTGGAAAATTCTTCAAGAAGGGTTTAAAATTAAAGATACGCCAAAAATAACTCCCGAATTAGATGTAATCACAACTATTGCAAGGTCATTGGATAATATTTCTTTAGAACAATGGAAAAAATTAACCAAATTTGAAAGAAATGCAAAATTGGAAAATGTAAAGTATAGGATTAATTATTACTTGGTAAATAAAGTAACTGCTTCAGCATTAAAAGAAACAGGAGTTTTTGATGAAATTGCTAGTTGGTATAAGAAGATGGGAGAATTGTATTCTTTTTTTGTATAAAATGGGACTAGAAGAAGATATTAAAACAACGAATAAAAAAATTGTAAATGACTTCCCAAACATGGCAAGAGACAGGTCATGGAAGTGTTTAAAAAATGCAGCTATGGAAGGAGAAGAAAAAATTGATTATATAACTTCAATTTTATGCAAGGAAAGTACTAAAAGAGTTTTAGAAGTTGGATGTGGAAAAGGAGTTGCGTTAAATAGTCTAACTCAAGAATATCCGTTAATTCAATTTGAAGGTATTGATTTAATTGCAGAAGAAGCAGCAGGTTTCAAAAATGTGAAACTGCATTCAATGGATGCTCATTACTTGCAATTTGAAAGTAACTTCTTTGACTTAGCATTTTCATTTTTTACATTTGCATATTTAACAGATAAAATTAAAGCACTTAAAGAAGTGTATAGGGTGCTTAAACCAAAAGGGCAAGCATTAATACATTTAAATCCAATTTATTTTTATCCCAATGGTAAAGAATTAATTCCTTCTAATCCTAATGAAAGTGATATTTACTGGGATAAAGAATTCAAACATATTATAATTACAAAAGAAGGTAAAAGCACTTCTTGTTTGGAACAACCTTATGTTGGGATCTATCATACGAAATTAGTAAGAGACTACCAAAATCCCGTTTTAAGTTTATATTCTCCTCTTCCCAAAGAAGAATTAGAAAAGATTAAAGTGCAAGAGATTAAAGAAAATGCGGAATGGCTTTTTCCAATTCATAATTTTTTGACTGAAGAATAATTTAGGTAAGTTAAATAATCTGCAATATATTCTTTCCAGTATATGCTTTCCATAGCTTTATAAACGCAAAATTCCCTATTTTTATATACAGAAACGCTAAAAGTAGCAGGTCTTAATTAAAAATAAGATGCTATACCTCAAACATTTCTAGTAAAATTATACAATGGAAAAATTCAAAGCATTAGGATTAAGTAAAGAAATCTTGTCAGTCTTAGAGGAGCTTAAGTTCGAAACACCCTCTGAAATTCAAGAAAAAGCAATTCCTTTAGCTCTAGCAGGTAAAGATATTATTGGAGATTCTGCAACAGGAAGTGGAAAAACATTAGTTTTTGCTGCACCAATTATTGATAATCTTGTTCCAGATGATAATCTACAAGCTTTGATCCTTACTCCCACAAGAGAATTAGCAGAGCAAGTAGCTAAATCAATTAGGCAATTTGCTAAGCATAAAAAATTAGATGTACTTGCTGTTTATGGTGGAGTTGATATTAATGGGCAAATAAGACATCTATACAAGGCAGATGTTGTTGTAGGAACACCAGGAAGAATATTAGACCATCTAAATAGAAGAACAATTAATCTACTAAACTTGAAAATTTTAGTTTTAGATGAAGTTGACAGAATGTTTGATATGGGATTTAGTAAAGATGTTGAATTAATTCTTCATCAATGTAATAATAATAGACAAACAATGATGTTTTCTGCAACAATTTCACCAGATGTTGATTTCTTAGCAAAAAAGCATACAAAAAATCCTATAAGAGTTTCAGCTGAATCTTATGTTGATCCTTCTAAGCTAAAACAGGTTTATTATGATGTTCCAACAAATCAAAAGTTTTCACTATTTGCTCATTTGTTAAAACAAGACAAAGAAGCAATTGTAATGGTCTTTTGTAATACAAGAGGAACAGTTGATTTTGTTGCAAAGAATTTGGACAGAGTTGGAATTGCTGCTCAAGCAATTCATGGTGGCTTAACTCAAAATAATAGACAAAGAGTACTTGAAGAATTCAAAAGAAAAGATATCAAAGTTTTAGTTTGCACAGATGTTGCTGGAAGAGGATTAGACATTAAAGGAGTTAGTCATGTTTACAATTATAATATTCCAAAAGTAAGTAGCGATTATATTCATAGAATTGGAAGAACAGCAAGAGCAGGTGCAAATGGAAGAGTAGTAAATCTTCTTTCAAGTGATGATTATCAAGGATTTAGAGAAGTAATGGACAATGATGATTTAAAGAAATCAATAAAAGAAGAACAACTTCCAAATTTTGAAACAATTATAATTAAACCAACAATAAGAGACAGGCTTTCAGATAGTAGACATTTTGGAGATAGAGGAAGGTCAAGTAGAGGAGATTCAAGAGGACCAAGAAGTTATTCACGTGATTCAAGAGATTCAGGAAGAGAAAGACCACCAAGAAGAGATGATGCAAGAGCATATGCTCCCAGAACATCAGAAAGATCAGATTTAAGAGAACAAGGAAGCAGACCTAGTTTCCAAAGAAGAAGTTTTGCTCCAAGAAGAGAAGGTGCATCAGGAAGAAGTTCAGGAAGAGCATATTCTAATAGATCAGGCCCAAGCAGAAGCAGAAATGGTCCCTCAAGCTCAGGAAGACAAAGTTCTAGAGGATATTCTGGCGGAAGAAGATAATTAAAATATTTTAATATTCTATCTAGTAATTATTATTTTATCCATTTGTTCTTTTAATTTTTTAACAGATGGTTGAGAAAGATATTTTATAGCTGGTTGCATAATCTCAACTAATCTTTCTGCAACTGCATTTTTCAAATCCATAGGATGAAGTTTCTTATCTGCAAAATCTTTTTCTAATTGCATGTAAGAAGAATAACTAACATTTCCCCCAAATTTCTCTTGTCTTGTTATACTAAGAACAGGATTTTTTCCTATTCCGAAAATAATATACTTGCACCAATCTAAAATAGGATTGTAATCTACTTCTCCTTCTAGACAAAAAGCTTTGTTTACCTTATTTCTAATTTCTTCAACAGAATCATCCATATATACTGCAGAATTAGGAACGCTTTTACTCATTTTCATTTGAGCTCTAAACTCTTGCATATTTTCTTTTGGTACAGGCCACATTGTTGGTTTTTGCAATCCTAAAAGTAAATGTCCATGCACAGCACAAGGTTTTATTTTTTCTCCTTTTTTATTTTTCAAAGGTTTGAATTCTAAACTTAAAGCAACATCTCTTGCAATTACTTGAGCTTTTCTTTGATCTAATCCAGCATGAGGCAGGTTAATCTCTTGTATGAATATATCTGCAACTTGCATAGGGGGATAAATAAGTTTTGCAAAATCAAGATTTTCTCCTTCTTGTCTTCCAGCAATAGTTGTACTTCTTTTCATTCTTGCTAAAGTAGTATGTTTACTTATGTCTATAACAGTTGTCCAGTAAAGGTCATTATTATGATATACTTCGCTGCCTAAAACAAATTTTAATTTTTCTACATCTCCCCCAACACATTTGAATGCCGCTTTAATACATTCTTTAAAGTAAGGCACACCAACCTCTCGTATAACTTTCATGTCTCCTCCAAGTTTATCATTAATCCAAGAATGCCAATCAGCTAAAAAAACACTACAGTCCACACTAGCATCCATAAAGTCTTTAACTTTTGCCATGCAAACTAATCCATGTCCAATATGGGGTTTGTTAGAAATTTCAAATCCAATATAATGTTTTAATTTTTCTTTATTTTCTAAAAGCTGTTTAAGTTCTTCTTCTTGTAAAATTTCTTCTGTATTTCTTTTTATTAATGCAAATCTCTTCTCTTCTTCTTTGTTCATATAAATAAACATACACTGAAGATTAAAAGATTTACTATATAAAAATTATAAGATAGCTTTTTAAATATAAACCGCAATATACTATAAAGAAAGATGGTGTTTCAAATACAATATTTATCTATTTTAATTGAACTTATAATTGCAATTATGGGAATTTTAATTGTAATTAAAAAAAAGAAGATGTATGGCTTGGGCATATTCACAACTTTCTTCATTTACGTTTTTTATGATTTATCTAAACTAATTGGGTTAAACATATCCTCTTTAGTACTATATATATTATTTTTTATAGCAACAGTTTCTGCTTTAATTGCCGTAATTGGAATTTACAAAGATAAACATAATATTACCTCGTCTAATAAAAAAACAAGAGATAAGAAAAAATGATTCCTTTGTCTGTTGTTGGATTAACAATAATTACAATTTCTTGGGCTTTAGAATTTTTATTTATGGGCAAAAAGAAAAAGATAAGCTCTATATTTATTGGTACTTACATCATGGGTGTTGGATTTTTAGTTTATGATAGTTTTACCACACAAAATAATGTTTTAGCTGTAGCAAATTTGGTGAGTTTAGTTGTTGCAGGAATTGTTCTAGGAAAAACATTAGTTGAAGTTAAAGGAGAATAATTTTTTAAATTTCAGAGATTTCTAGTTCATAAAGATGTTTTTCTTCTATTAATCTAATTGCACTTTGAAGCACTATTTGTTCTAAATAAATATCTGAAATTTTTTTAGCACTAAATTCTTCTTTCTTTTCCATTTCTTTATACTTTTGATTTAATGCCGCCAAAGACGAATTTAAAGAGACATAAAAATGATAAACATCTTTTATGCCCTTTTGAAGATTAGCCAATTTTCCAAAAGTAATTGGAACATACTGGTCTTCATCAAGTGCGTTTCTAACTCTCCTATAACCTATAACTTTGTTTTCTACTTCCTTAAAATCTATTTTCTTTTCTTCTTCCATAAAGTTCAAGAAGTTTTTGGGTTTATAAGATTTGGTTAAGATAAATATGGATTTCTATTGGGAGGGAAAATGTGTGAGGTTGCAGGAATTGTGAAAAACCCGCTGGTGGTTTCCATCATGAAACTAGTTTCTCCAAAGCAGATATAATAACCAATTCTTTGATAAAACTAATTAAAATGGAGGAAAACAAAATGAACAATTGGATGATTATCGGACTTGTTGTTGGTATTCTAATTGTTGGTGGAATTGCCATGGTTAGCGCACTTTCAACAGCACAGCCAAGCGTTGCATCTACCTCTTCTTCAACAGGAACAGGTTGTGGAAGATGTAGCGGAACATGTACTAGTACAAACAGCTGCGGAGCAGCAACATGTGGAGCAACAAATGGTGGAACATGTACTTGTGGAAAATAAAGTTAGAAATAACTTTGTTTAACTACAATTACAAATGATTTTAAACTTATTTTTTCTTTTATTTTTATGAATATAGAATCAAATGTTAAGAATACCATAAAGAAATACAAATTATGTAACAAGAAAGAAAGAATACTTGTGGCATTATCTGGTGGGAAAGATTCTACTGTTACTGCTTATCTTCTAAAGAAATTTGGGTATAATATAGAAGGATTTCACATTGATTTAAGCATGGGAGAGTATAGTAAGAAATGTCTTGCTTCTGTTGAAGATTTGTGTAAACAACTGAATATTAAGTTACACACTTACAAAATAAAAGACGAAATGGGAGGAAGTATGTGTTACATAAGAACTTCTATTCAAACAAGCCAACATGGGAAAGGATTGAAAAATTGTGCTATTTGTGGAGTAATTAAGAAATGGATTATGAACAAAGAAGCAAGAAAATTAGGTGTAAGCAAAATAGCAACAGGGCATAACTTAGACGATGAAACTCAAACTTTCTTAATGAATATCCTAAAAGGAAGTCCACAATTAAGTGCAAATTCAGGAGCAACAACCCAGAATGCAAAAGATAAAAAATTTATAACAAGAATAAAACCATTATTTTATGCAGATGAAGAAGAAATAAGAAAATATTCTAAAGAAAAGAAACTCCCTGTAACTTATGAAAAATGCCCCTGTTCATTTGATTCTTACAGAATACAACTTAGAAAGTTTGTAAATACTTTAACAACAAAAGAAAAAGAAAATATAATGAATAATTTTAATAAACTCTCTACAAAAATTCAGGCACTAAAATCAGAAGAAATTCATTATTGCGAAAAGTGTGGTGAACCCTCAAGAAATAAAGTTTGTAAGATGTGTCAGTTAACTAATATTTAATTAAAAAATAAATATTTTTACTTTCTCTTTTTTCTTTGCTTAGAATTCTTTTTTTTCTTTACATTTCTCTTTGTAAAATGGAAATCACAGCATTCCATCTTAGAGAATACATACACATAAAGGATTTCTAAAATTCCCATTGTGTTAAATATTGCTAAAATTATAAACCAAGGCAAAGAATCTTTCTTTGCAGCTTTCCATAAAGCAACAAATTTCCAAATAGATGTCCAAGTAATCATTATAATAAAAAGCCATGTTGGGATTCCTAGCTCTTGTAACATTAAATTTAGGTATTCTTGCATAATTGTTATAACTCTTTTTTGTTTAAAAATCTTATCTTTCCTTTGAAAATCTTGTATGTGCGTGTTATTATAAATCGGTAACGATAAATGTTTAAATAGGCCTAATTGATGTTTTGCTTGTTGATACAAGAGGCACACAAGTATCCTAAGGAAGATACAATAGCTTGTATATTCAATAAAAGAGAAAAAATGTATTGTTCATATTGTGCACACAAAAAATCAAAGGTAACTAACAAAAGAGAGTCGCCAGATGGAATAAGAAGAAGGAGAGAGTGCCTTAAGTGCGGAAAAAGATTTACAACTTATGAGACAATTTCAAAAGAAGACATTTACATTATTAAAAAAGACGGAAGAAGAGAAAAGTTTGATAAGCAAAAACTTGAAGGTGGAGTTCACAGAGCTTTTGAAAAAAGACCTATTTCAAAAGAAAAAATAGACAAAATGATTAGTGAGATTGAAGAACAAATAAGGAAAAAAGGCAAAAAAGAAACTAAAACTTCAGAGATTGGAGAAATGGTGATGAAAAAAATGAAAAAACTTGATAACGTCGCATACATAAGATTTGCATCTGTATATAGAGATTTTCAGGATATAAATGATTTTAAACAGGAGATTAAGAAATTATAAAATGGATACGGCTTACAAAAAGAGTTTAGATAATGAAAAAAGAATGAAAGAGTTAGAAGAGCCAAAATTTTCAAAAGCAGGTTTATCTGTTTTAGAAAAAAGATATCTACAAAGAGATGACATTACAAGAGAATTAACTGAAACACCTAAAGAACTAGTTTACAGAGTTGCTAATGTTTTAAGTAGGGCAGATGCTCTTTATCCAGGACATAATATTAGAAAAACAGAAAAAGAATTTTATGATTTAATGGCAAGTGAAAAGTTCTTACCAAATTCTCCTACTTTAAGGGGAGCTGGATTAGGAATTAATTTAGCTGCTTGTTATGTTCTTCCTGTTGAAGATAGTAGAGATGGAATTTTTAGAGAAGGATTAGCTAATGCAGTTGAAATTCAAGCTTTTGGCGGAGGAACAGGATTTAATTTTTCTAACTTAAGAGCTAAAGGTTCATTAATCAATTCAACAAAAGGAGTTTCTTCAGGAATTATTTCCTTCATGAAAGTTTATGCTAATGCTTTAGGAAAAACAATCCAACAAGGAGGAGTAAGAGATGGAGCAAATATGGGCATTTTAAGATATAATCATCCAGAAATTGAATCTTTCATAACTTGTAAAAGAGATGTTACAGGAAAAAAAGAATTGTCTAGTTTTAATTTATCTGTGGGGGTTTATGAAGATTTTATGAGAAAAGTAATCTCTTCTCCAGATGAATTAATTCCTATAATCGACCATAAAGGCAGAGAAGTAAAAAGGATTGCTGTTAAAGATTTATTTGAAGAAATAGTAAAAAGTGCTTGGATTTCAGGAGATCCAGGATTAATTTATTTAGATAGAATTAATGCTTCAAATCCGACACCCCAACTAGGTAATATGGTTGCGACAAATCCTTGTGGCGAACAACCACTATTAGACTATGAAGCCTGTAATTTAGGTTCAATAAATTTAAGCAAGATACTAGTTCCTTCTAGAGTTCAATATTCTTCAAGAGAAAGTTGGGAAAAAAGAATTGATTGGGCGGGTTTAGAAAAAACAGTACATTCGGCAGTTCATTTATTAGACAATGTTATTGATGTTAATGACTTTCCTCTTAAAAAAAGCCCAAAATATCAAAAAGAATTAGAAACAATTTTAATAAATCATATTTCAGATAAACAAATAATAGAAAGGATTATAGAAGAATATTCTCAATCCCCTATAGAAAAGATAGTTAAAGGTAATAGAAAAATCGGATTGGGGGTAATGGGATTTGCAGATTTATTAATTTCATTAGGAATAACTTATGGCTCAGATCAATCTTATGAAGTTGCAGATAAATTAATGGATTTTATTTCTAAAAAATCAAAAGAAAGTTCTGTTAATTTAGCAAAAGTAAGAGGGGTTTTCCCTAATTTTGATGGAAGTGTTTATGATCCGAAAAGCCAATATTTTAAAGGAAAAGAATCAAGACAAAGAAATGCCTTATTAACAACAATTGCTCCTACAGGAACATTATCAACTTTACTTGGAGTAAATGGGGGAATTGAACCATTATTTGCATTAGCTTATACTAGAAATGCAGTGTACAATGAAAATGGAACACCCACATTGAATATGTTTATTGTAGATAAAAATTTTGAAAGAATTGCTAAAGAAGAGGGCTTTTTTTCACCAGAATTATTAAAAGAAATAGCAAAAAATAATGGGTCTTTAGAAGGAGTTAGGAAACCTTTAAGTTTAACTTCTCAAAAATGGAGAGAGATTAGAGAATTATTTGTAACCGCAAATGACCTTCATTATAAAGAACATATAACTATGCAAGATACCTTTCAAAGGAGAGTAGACAATGCAATAAGTAAAACAATAAATCTTCCTTCTAACGCAACTATGGCGGAAATAAGAGGGGCATATTTAATGACCTTAGATACAACGGTTAAAGGAATAACTGTTTATAAAGATGGTTCAATTGAAAATCAACCTTTATCTGCAAGTGAAAGACAAGAAATAGAAATGGGGGGGAGACCGAAAGTAGATGGAACAACAATAAAACAAAAAACTCCTTTTGGAACCGCATTTATTACACTGAATAATTTAAAAGATAGACCAGATATACCTTTTGAAAGTTTTATTACTATCGGAAAAGGTGGAAAAGATATTAATGCTATTGCCGAAGGATATGGTAGAATTTTATCATTAACTTTCAAAAAAGGAACAAGTGTAGATGAAGTAGCAGAACAATTAAAAGGAATAAGTGGAGAAAGTGCTTCTGGAATAGGTCCATCTAAGATTAAATCATTACCAGACGCAATTGCAATAGGTCTTTTAGAAGCAAATTCTCAAATAACAGGTAAACCCTTAAAGAATGGTAAAACGAAAGAAGGAGAAGAACAACCAACTATTTCCAAAGGCGAACAATTATCCGGAAACTTTTGTCCTTCTTGCGGATCTAAGTTGTTAACTATTGAAGGTTGCCAAAAATGTACTGATCCCGAATGCGGATTCTCTAAATGTTAAGTATAATAAAAAAATGACTTGGAAAGAAGAAAGATTAAGTTGGGATGAAAAGAATATGCTTGCTGCAATTACTATTGCATCTCGTTCTAGTTGTAGAATATTACATACAGGAGCAGTTGTTGTAAAAAATAAAAGAATAATTGCCGAAGGATATAATGGAGCACCAGAAGGAATTGAAAATTGTTTAGAAGCGGGATGTAGAAAACAAAAGTATGGCGTTAATTTTGAAACAAAAGGTTCTGGTCAATGTGTTGCTCTTCATGCAGAAGTTAATGCTTTAAGTGAAGTTTCGAAAGAAAAGGCACATGGTTCAATTTTATATACTGTGTATTACCCCTGTGCAGATTGTGCGAAAGAGATAGTAAATAGTGGGATTGAAGAAATAGTTTATTTAAAAGAATATAAAGAACCAAGCGAATTAGCAAAAGAACTTTTTGATACAAGAAAAATAAAAGTAAGAAGATTAGAATTCGACCTTCAAAGATGTTTTAATACTTTAAATCAAACAGCAAATGCAGAAATTTATAACACCTTACAAAAAGAGCTAGTTTTAGATAAATAAGATGATTCAAATAAAAATAAAAAAATTAAGAGCTGATGCAATCCTTCCAAAATATTCATGTGTTGGGGACGCAGGAATGGATTTATTTTCTGTTGAAGAAGATTTTGTATTAAAACCAATGGAAAGAAAATTAATTTCTACTGGTTTGTCAATAGAACTTCCAGAAGGTTATGTTTCTTTAATTTGGGACAAGAGTGGAATAGCATTACAAGGAATAAAATCTTTAGGAGGAGTTATTGAACATACTTACAGAGGAGAATACAAAGTAATTCTTGTTAATTTATCTGAAAAAGATTTTGAAATAAAAAAATATCAAAAAATTGCTCAATTATTAATTCAACCAATAACAACAGTAGAAGTTTTAGAAACAACCGATTTATCTCAAACAACAAGAGGAGATGGTGGATTTGGTAGCACAGGAAAATTTTGATTTAAGATATATGCTATTACAACATATGCTTTTTAGTTAAGTTGGTGTTTATAAAATAAAAACAATTTAGAAAAATATGGTTGAACAACAATTTAAAGTAGTTGATCCAAAAATAGATTTTCTTGGTTATGGCCCAACAATAAAATTAATTGATGCTGAAGGTAAAGAAACTATTCTTTCTCCAGATGATTCAATCTATGGCGCAGCAGGAGTTACATACAAAGGAATGGACTTTATCAACGAAGTTATAGACTTAAAAAAAACAGAAGATCGAGAAAAAGAAATGGGAATAAGTGAAATGGATTTTAAAACAAAAAGAGATAGTGCAATAATAAGTTCTGTTGGTGCAGGTCATGCTTCAATGTCAACTTCTCAGGGTATGTGGGTAGTACTTAGAGAATCATCTAAATTAGTTGATTCAATTTTTACAGGAGCAACTTATGTAAGTGCATTAATGCCTTCTGGAAGGAGGGTACCAATCAAGGAAGAAGAAATTGTTATTCCAAAAGGAATAGAAGATGTTGGAGGACTTGCACGTAAATTATATTTAGAAACTTCTAAAAAAAATATTCAGGCCTATGAATTACTTCAAACACAAGGAGTACCAAAACAAGAAGCAAGTAAAATTGTGCAATATGGCCATGCAGGGGGAGGATTTTTATATATCCCTGTTGAAACACTTGTTTATCTTTCAAAATTAGCAGAAAGTAATACATGGGATATGCCATTAGAAGGAATCGAAATTATTCAACAATTAGAAAAGGCAGTACATGAAAATGGCATGGGTGTAACATATGAATCAAGAAAAAATGCTCCAAGAGCAAGTAATGCGAATCCAAATATATTTCATCACAGAAAAAATTCTTCTCAAGAATTATTTGAAGAACATAGAATAGAATATGCTCATGACCCAATACTTCTTTCTGCATTTAACCATGTTTCAGATGAAAGAACAAAAAGAATAATAGAATATCTGCAACATAGAAAAGAATTATTCCAAGATCCAGGAGAAAATTGGAAAAAGTCATTACAAGAGTTAGAAAATATTGTTTCAGATTTTAATTTATCTACAGGTGCAGAAACAATCGCAAATGTACCATGGAGGGTTTGGGGAGAAGTTAAAAGACATAGAACTTTATCTCAAGAAGTAGAATCAATTTACAATGCGTTAACAAGAACAAGTAATGATTATCCGTCTTCATTTGCTGGACTTGAAAGAGGAAGTGAAGAATATGTAAACAATTTAGCGAGATTTGTTTCTGTTCCAAATAGTGTAGCCTCAAATTCAAAGAATTTAAAATTATGGCAAAAAAGATTTTTTAGTTCTTTAATTGCATACAATGAATTACTGCAAATGGGAATTAAAGAAAGTGATGCAGTTACTGTAATGCCAAGAGGAACTAAACTTGCAATGACCAAATCATTTAATCTATATAACATGACAACGGGTTTTGCCTCTTTAAGACAATGTAAAGGAACAGTTGAACCTGAAATGTATTCTTTTACAAAAAGAGAAATGGATTTAATCAAACAAAGTCCTGCTATTGAAGAATCTGTTAAAAAATTAATTGCTCCAAAATGTAATTATGGGGGATTTTGCCCTGAAACATCTTATAAAAAATGTTGTGGTTTAGTAAGACAAGTCACACCAAATTATGACGAGGCAATGCATAAGGCAATTTGGGCTCAAAGAGAAAGTGAAATTAGAAGTAAATTATAATCAAAGTGCATTCCATCCTCTAAAATAATTTTCTAGTTTTTCTTATACTACATAACTTTTATAAATAGTTTAATTCGCTTATTAAGATGACAACTCAAGAATTAGTAACAGAACTTAGCACTAAAGATTTTGATGATTTTTCTAAAAAAGGTTTAGTATTTGTAGATTTTTTTGCTGATTGGTGTATGCCTTGTGTTATGATGGCCCCAATTATTGAAGAGCTTGCAGAATCATTTTCTCAAAAAATAAAATTTGGAAAAGTTAATGTTGGAGACAATGAACTTTTAGCAAGAAAATTCAATGTTAGTTCTATTCCAAGCTTTGTTGTTTTAAAAGACGGAAAAATGGTCGATCAATTTGTGGGTGCACAAGACGCTGAAGAAATTGAAACAAGATTGAACAAATTACTATAAGGTTGATTTTTTAGCAAATCAAATAATTTTTAAATGCAAGATCTCTAACAATTTAATAATATGGCTTCGTAGCTCAGCCTGGTTAGAGCACTGGACTTTTAATCCAGGTGTCGGGGGTTCAAATCCCCTCGAGGCCATACTTTTATTAGAAAGGATAAACATGGAAAAATCTTCTGAAAAATTTAAAAGAATTACAAATGAATTAAATTTGCAATTAGATATAACTACTTTTGAAGATAGTACAAAAACTTCTCAACAAGCAGCAGATAAATTAAACATACAAATTGCTCAAATAGGAAAATCAATTGTATTCAAAACACAATCAGGCAAATTTGTAATTGTTATTGCTTCTGGTGCAAATAGAGTAAATGAACAAAAAGTTGAAACAGAAATACAAGAAAAACTTGCAAAAACAAACGGTGAAGAAATAAAAGAATATATAGGATTTCCTATAGGAGGAATTCCTCCTTTTGGACATGACAATAAAATAATTCTTCTAATGGATGAAAATTTATTAAAATTTGATAAAATATATTGTGCTGCAGGTACTCCAAACTCCGTTTTTCCAATTTCCCCAAAAAAACTTTCTGAAATAACTAATACAAAAGTGTTAGATATAATCTAAAACTCGCAAAATTATAGAAAATATCTCAAAAAAGAGTATTTTACACAAAAATAAACCTTAAAAGGGGGGCATACCCAAAGGTTTTTAAACTAACTTTTGTTGTTTTTTATTATTCCGAAGTTGTTAAAGTCTAACTCAATTTTAACAAGTAAAAATATAAAAGATTTCATCCAAAAAATGCATATTCTTCAACCCAAACACATCAAACTAAACGAAAAAGAAGCTGAAGCTCTATTAAAAGAAATGAATATTTCTAAGTCACAATTACCAAAAATGCTTTCAACAGATGCTGCACTGCCAGAGGGTTGTGTCGTCGGTGATATAGTTAAAATTGAAAGAAAAACAGGTGTTTATCACAGGGTGGTTGTTTAAATGAAAAAAAATAATCATATTATTGTTAAAAAATATCTTCAAGAACATTCTCTTATTGAATCAAATATAATCTCTTTTAACGATTTTGTTGAACATAGAATGCAAGAATTAGTTAATGAAATTTCAGAAACAATAGAAAATGAAGATTTTGAGATAACTTTAGGAAAAATCAAGATTGAAAGACCCAAAATCATTGAAGCTGACGGAAGTTCTTCTTTAGTATATCCTTATGAAGCAAGATTAAGAAACTTAACTTATTCTGCACCAATTACATTAGAAATTACAATAAAGAAAGGCGACCAAATTGATTCAGATATTGTTGAAATTGGAAAAGTTCCTGTTATGGTAAAGAGTAAAGTATGTAACACATATGGAATGGATAAAGAAAAGTTAATTGAAAATTACAATGATCCATTAGATGCTGGAGGATATTTCATTATTAACGGAAATGAAAGAGTTATGGTTATGGCAGAAGACTTAGCTGAAAATCAGCCATTTATAGAAGAAAATAGTAAAGGAAATTTAACATTAAGATTATTTTCATTAAAAGGAACTTACAGAATCCCAATAACAATCTCAGAAAGCAAAGAAGGATTATTGGACTTATCTTTTAGCAGATTCAAAGACTTGCCTATTGTCGTTGTATTAAAAGCATTAGGTTTAGTTAAAGAAGCAGACATTGCTAAGTATATTGGAAAAGAAACAGATAGTGTTATTGTAAATTTATATGAATTTGTGAATTTAGCAACAAAAGAAGATGCTATGATGTATCTTGCTGAAAAAACAGGATTACAGGGAACTAAAAAAGAGATTTTAGACAGAGTAAAACAAAGAATTGATTCTTACCTACTTCCGCATATTGGTCAAGATAAAGAAGACAGAATGACTAAAGCTATTACAATATGTAAATTATTAAAACAATTTTTAATTGCAAAAGAAAATCCTACATTAAGAACAGATAAAGACCACTATTCAAATAAAAGAGTAAGACTTTCAGGAGATTTATTAGCTAATTTATTCAAGGTTAATTTAGGAATTTTAATTAGAGATATTCAATATTCAATTCAGAAATCATCCAAGAGAAAGAAGTTTTTCTCACTAAAAGTTATTGCTAAATCAACATTATTCTCTCATAGAGTTGAATCCGCAATTGCAACAGGAAGTTGGACAGGTGAAAGATCAGGAGTTACACAAAATATGGATAAGACAAACTACCTTGCTATGATTTCACAATTACAAAGAGTTTCAAGTATGCTTCCATCAGATCAAGAAAACTTTTTAGCAAGAACATTACATCCTACTCACTATGGAAGATTCTGCCCAGTAGAAACACCTGAAGGAACAGAAATTGGTTTAAGAAAAAATCTAGCTATTTTAAGTAAAATTTCAAATAGAATTGTTCTTGATAAAGATAAATTCTTAAGAGATTTAGAAACATTAGGCATGGACACAGAAGGAGTTGATGGTACAGATATATTTTTCAATGGAAGATTTATTGGGGTTGCTAAAGACAAAATTGATTTCGTTCAAAAAGTTAGAGAAAAAAGAAGATCAGGAGATTTCCCAATTCAAATGAGTATTAGAGATGATATTAGATTTGCAATTATTTCAATTTCAACAGAGCCAGGAAGAGTATTGAGACCATTAATCATTGTTGACAATGGAGTTCCAAGATTGAAGAATGAACATAAAGTTCAAGTTGAACAAGGCGAGTTAAAATGGGAAGATTTGTTAGCAAAAGGAATTATTGAATATGTAGATGCTGCTGAAGAAGAAAATGCACTTGTTTCTTTATATGAAGAAGAAATAACTCCTGAACATACTCATTTAGAAATAGATACTATTGATTTAATGGGGGCAGTTACAAGTTTAGTTCCTTATGGAAATCACGATCAGAGTTCAAGATTAAACAGAGGAAGTAAAACACAGAAACAAGCATTAGGAATTTATGCTGCTAACTATCATTGTAGATTAGATACAGATGTTTCAATATTACAATACCCCCAAAAACCAATTGTAAGAAGTTTTGTTTATGATACTTTGAACACATATCCTGCTGGACAAAATTTAGTTGTTGCAGTAATGACTTATGAGGGATATAATATGGAAGATGCTTTAGTTTTAAATAAAGGTAGTGTTGAAAGAGGAGTTGGAAGAAGTTTCTATTTCAGACCTTACTCTGCTTTAGAAATGAATTATGCTGGTGGATTAAAAGATGAAATTGTAGTCCCAGAAAAAGACGCATCTGGATATAGAACAGAAGCAAGTTATAGATATTTAGAACCAGATGGAATTGTTTATCCAGAAGCAGAAATCCATGAAGGAGAGATTATGATTGGAAAAATGTCCCCTCCAAAATTCTTATCAGAACAAAGAGAAATTTCAGTCAAGACAAGAAAAGAATCTAGTGTTGCAATGAGACAAGAGGAATCAGGAGTTGTAGATGGTGTTTTCATTACAGAAGATTCAGAAGGAAATAAGATTGTTCAAATTAGAACAAGAGACCAAAGAATACCAGAATTAGGAGATAAATTCGCTACATCACATGGTCAGAAAGGAGTTGTTGGTATGATTGTTCCTCAAGAAGATATTCCATTCACATCTCGTGGAGTTAGGCCAGATGTTATATTCAACCCACATGGTTTACCAAGTAGAATGACTGTTGGTTATTTATTAGAATTATTAGCAGGCAAAACAGGAAGCTTAAGCGGAGAAGTTGTAGACGCTACTTCATTCTCAGGAGTTGGCAAGGCTGAACTTGAAGACAATTTAAGAAATTTAGGATTCAGATATGATGGAAAAGAGACAATGTACAGCGGAATTACAGGAAAAAGAATTTCTGTAAAAATATTCGTTGGGAATTTATATTATCTAAAGTTAAAGTATATGGTTGGAAATAAAATGCATGGAAGAGCTTCAGGAAAAGTTGCATTATTAACGAGACAACCAATTGAAGGAAGATCAAGAGGAGGAGCATTAAGATTAGGAGAAATGGAACAAGAAGCATTAGTAGCACATGGAGCTTCACTATTATTGAAAGAAAGATATGATTCAGATAAGGTTGTACTTCCAATATGTATGAAATGCGGAAGTATTGGTATTGACGACACAATCACAAATAAATTATCATGTCCAATGTGTAACAGCGAGGAAATTGAACCTGTAGAAATGTCTTACGCATTCAAGTTATTACTTGAAGAACTGCAAGGTTTACATATCCACACTTCATTTGGATTAAAGAATAAATACGAATAAATAAAATGAAAAATAATAATAACAAATTTAGTGGGAAAATGACTGTAAAGAAACCGGAGGTGTCGTTCAAATGACAATTGAAACAAGACCAATAAGAAAAAGTGTAAGTGAAATAAGATTCTCTTTACTTAGTCCAGACGACATAAAGAAAATCTCAGTTGCAAAGATAGTCACACCAGAATTATACAACATCGACGGTTATCCTGTAGATGGAGGACTTATGGATTTAAGACTTGGTGCTATTGATCCAGGAGTTAGATGTAGAACTTGTGGTGGAAGATTAAAAGAATGTTTAGGACACCCAGGAAGTATTGACTTAGCTCGTCCTATTATACATTTAAAATATGTTCCTTTAATTGAATTAGGATTAAGATGTTTCTGTAAAGAATGTGGTAAATTATTATTAGCAGATAAAGACTTAGAAAAATATTCACCAAGTGAAAGAGCAAAGAAAGCTAAAGATGCAAAGAAATGTCCTTTCTGCGGAGCTCTTCATGAGAAAGTTAAGTTAGATAAGCCAACAAGTTTCTTTATTGGAAAAACAAGATTATTCCCAACAGAGATAAGAGAAATTTTAGTAAATATTCCAAATGAAGAATTAAAGAAAATAGGAATTAACACACCAACATGTAGACCTGAATGGGCTATTTTAACAATGTTATTAGTTCCTCCTGTGACAATACGTCCTTCAATTATTCTTGAATCCGGTGAAAGAAGTGAAGATGACTTAACACACAAATTATCAGATATTATTAGAGCAAATCAAAGATTATGGGAAAACCTTAATGCTGGGGCACCAGAAGTTATTATTGAAGATTTATGGGATTTATTACAATTCCACGTTACAACATTCTTCGACAACAGTGTAGCTAAAATCCCTCCTGCAAGACACAGAAGTGGACAACCATTAAAAACAATAATGGAAAGAATTAAAGGAAAAGAAGGAAGAATTAGAAAGAACTTAGCAGGTAAGAGAGTTAATTATTCTGGTAGAACAGTAATTTCTCCTGATCCACATATTGCAATCAATGAAGTTGGTGTTCCTTTCGAAATTGCAAGAGTAGTAACTGTAGCTGAAGGAGTTACAGACTTAAATCTTGAAAAATTGAAGAAGTTAATTGAAAATGGAGAAAAATATCCAGGTGCAAATTATATTATAAGACCAGATGGAAAAAGAAAGAAAATAACTCCTGACTTAAAAGAAGAAATAATTAATGAAATATGCCCTGGTTATAAAGTTGAAAGACATTTACAAGATGGCGATGTTGTATTATTCAATCGTCACCCTTCACTTCATAGAGGAAGCTTAATGGCTCACTTTGTTAGAGTTCTTCCAGGTAGAACATTCAGATTACATCCTGCTGCAGCTGCTCCTTACAACGCAGACTATGATGGGGATGAAATGAATATTCACTCACCACAAACAGAAGAAGCAAGAGCAGAAGCCAAAATACTTTTAGATGTAAAGAGAAACTTATTCTCTCCTAAAAACAACACAAACTTAATTGGATGTATTGGCGATGCAATTACAGGCATCTATCTTCTTGGAGAAGACGAATTAACAAAGGAATATGCAAATCAAATGCTTTTCAAATCAGGAATAGAACATCAAATTTCTAAGAAGACAGTAAGAGGTGCAGAAGTATTCTCAGCGATTCTTCCAAAGATGGACTTTAAGAATGATTCTGTCGAAATAAAAGACGGACAAGTTGTTAAAGGAAAATTAAACAAAACATTATTCGGAAGTGAAGACGGAGAATTAATTAAAGAACTTGAAAAAGAAGTTGGAATTAATGAAACATTCAATATTATTAAGAAAGTTTTCAATCTTGGAATTAAATATATTTCAGATAAGGGAATTACAATTTCAGTAAATGATTTAGATTTAGATAAGAGTGTTATTGAAGCAGGAGAAGAAATAATTAAGAAAGCAGAAAAGAAAACAGAAGAAATAATTGAACAATACAATAAAGGAGAAATTGAAAGAATCCCGGGAAAGACAGAAGAAGAATCAAGAGAAATTAAGATATTATTAACTTTAAACGAAGTTAGAACAAAGATTGGAGAAATTGTAAAGAAAGAATTCCCAGCAGATAATCCAGTTAATCACATGATTATGTCAGGTGGTGGAGGAAATATTATTAACATCACTCAGATGGCTTGCTGCGTAGGTCAACAGGCATTGTGGGCAAAGAGAATTGATATTGGTTATGATAAGAGAACTCTCTCTTTCTTTAAGCAAGGGGATCTATCACCTAAAGCAAGAGGATTTATCAAAAGTTCATTCATTAGAGGATTAAGACCAGATGAATTCTTCTTTGGAGCAATCACAGGAAGAGATTCACTTATGGATACAGCATTAAGAACCCCTAAGTCAGGATACTTGTATAGAAGATTAGCTAATGCTCTTCAAGACTTAAGAGTAGAGTATGATGGAACAATTAGAGACAGTAATAATAATGTTATACAATACAAATATGGCGACGATGGATTAGAAGTTTCAAAGTTACATATGAAAGAACAAATTTGTCCTGGAGAAGCAATTGGTATTGTAACAGCTCAATCTTTCGGTGAACCATCAACACAGATGGCACTTAATGTATTCCACTTTGCAGGAGTTCAAGAAATGCAGGTTACAATGGGTTTACCAAGATTAATTGAAATCTTCGATGCTAGAAAAAAGCCATCCTCTCCTAAGATGGAAATTTATCTAAAGAAAGAATATAATAATGAAGATGATGCTAAAGTATTCGCTGAAAAAATTAAAGAAGTTACATTAAGAGAAATTGCTTCTGAAATTAATTTAAACTTCAGTAATAAAACAATTGAAATTATAATTGATAAAGCAGGCTTAAAGCAAACACATAGTTCAATAAAGACAGTTGTAGAAAGATTAAACGAGCTTGGATTCAGTGCTAAAGAAAAAGACAATTCAATATTAATGAATGCTTCAGAATTTTCATTCAAAGAAATTTACCAACTTAAAGAAAAGTTGAAGAAAACAATAATCTCGGGAGTTAAAGGAGTTAAACAAATCTTAATTGTTAAGAAAGAAAAAGATTATGTAATTATGACTCTTGGAACAAATGTAAAGAAGATGGTTGAATTGAAGGAAGTTGATTCTGAAAGAATACTTTCAAATGACTTTTATGAAATTGCTGAGATGTTCGGAATTGAAGCTGCAAGACAATTGATTATGGATGAAATTTACATGGTAATTAACACTCAAGGATTAGATATTAATGAGAGACACTTGAAACTTGTTTCTGATGCAATGACAAACACAGGAGAAGTTAAAGGAGTTACAAGAATGGGAATTATCTCTCAGAAATCATCAATATTAGCAAGAGCAACATTCGAAACACCAGGTAAACAATTTATCAACTCAACAATCAAAGGAAGCAAAGATAAGTTAATCAGCGTTATAGAAAACATCATGTTGAATCAACCAGTTCCAGTAGGAACAGGCCTTCCAGGATTGCTTGTAAAGGTTATTGGTCCGTTGATAAAAAAAGAATCTGAAAAAAAGACAGCGAAGAGCGAAGTGGTGAAAGAAGTAAACGAATAATTCTGCATAATAAATCTTATAAACTAATTAATTTACACAAGACCATGAAAAGTATAATAGATTCATTAACAATACAACAAAAAGAAGAGATACTGAATTTTAGTGTAGAACTTAGACAAACTAATTCTATGTTTGTCATGCCCTTAGATATTTTAAGATCAAGTTCCATATGGCCAGAATCATTAAAAGAAAATTATTGTGTACAAGGTGGACCGATTGATGTTATAAGGGAATACGCTCAGGAAACACTTTCAAAAATATCTGCAAATTATTCTGGTGTTCCCATCGCAGAAGAATACAAAAAACGCATACAAGAAAAGTTAGTTGAATTAGAGGAAGCAGCTAAACCTTATCGTTCTTAAAATCTAATTTTTAAAAATAAACAATAACTTTATAAAATAAATTATTCTTCAAACTTTATCAAAATGGTGAACACTATCGATATGCAGGACATAAGACATTTGAATCTGTTTAGTCAGATTACAAGAATTAACACAACTTTCTGTATGGAATATAATAGAACATTAATATTCTGTGTTCCAAAACCAATGATTAACAAAGCATTAGGTGAACAAGGGAGAAACTTAAAAAGAATAAGTGAAATTCTTGGAACTAAAGTTAGAATTATTCCAAGTCCTCGAGGAGATATGGACGCAAAATCATTTATTGAAAATTTAATTAAACCAGTTACATTCAAAAATTTAGAAATAAAAGGAAATGAAATGATACTTACTGCAGGTATGCAAAGCAAAGCAATATTAATTGGTAGAGATAAAAAGAGATTGATTGAACTACAAGGAATCATAAAAGATTATTTCGGAAAAGAATTAAGAATCATATGATAAAGATTTAATTTATCTGAGAATCAATTATAATGTTCTGTTGTTTACTCCATCCCTTATCCTTCTGGGACTTAACATATTCTGCCCAAGAATCAATAAATTTTAATCTCTCTTCTGCATTTTTCTTTTTAAATTTATTTAATTCTTTTAAGTTAATTTTTATATCTTCTACCTTCATAGCCATTTTATTCTTTCTTTAATATTTAATTTATCTAAAAGATTTGATAATTCTTCTTTATTTATCTTCTCTAAAAATAATTTGTATAAATAACGAGCATCTTCAACATCTTTATCGATTTTTATTTCTTTATTTGTGCCTTCTGCTGCTAAAAAAAGTTTAAATGCAATCTGCATTTCTAATGGAGAGATAAACAAATTTTCTTTGCCGATTATAACTTTAATTTTGTTTGAAAAGGAATATTCTTCTATATCATTTTTAATCATTTTAAATTCCATATTTGGCACAAAATTACCTTTTTTAGAAAATCTTATTGCATATTCATCTAAAAGCCTAAATGCTTCATTCACGTCGGTAGTGTTTAGGCATTCAAAGTCAGAAGAAGAAATTCTGTTCCATAATTCTTTGAATTCAGATTTTTTTATTTTGGGAATTAATAAATCAACATCTTCTGTAGCTCTACTTCTTCCAAAAAGGATAGAGACATATCCAGAAACAACTACATAATTATCCAATAATTTACAAAAATCAAGAACAAATCTGTCTAAGGTATTTAACTGTCTTTCAAGGATTATCTCTTTTTTTGAAGGGTTAAATTCCATATAGTACTAATATCAGTTAACTATAAAAACTTTCTTTATCGGAAAGTTTTATAAATCAATTTTATTAAGAATACTTATGGGTTTAAACAACGCAAAAAAGTTAATGAAGAAAAGAAAGGATGCTAGATGGAAAGATAAAAATTATATTGCGAAAACTCTTAATCTATACGCTAAAGCTGATCCACTAGAGGGCGCAAACCAAGCAAAAGGAATTGTTCTTCAAAAAGTTCAAAAAGAAGCAAAACAGCCAAATTCAGCAATGAGAAAATGTTGTAAAGTTCAGCTTACAAAAAATGGCAGAAGTGTTACTGCTTTTATTCCTGGAAATTTAGCCCAAAGATTTTTAGATGAACACGACGAAGTTTTGATTCAAAGAATTGGTGGAAAGCAGGGAAGAAGTAAAGGAGATATTCCTGGTGTAAGATTCCAAGTTATACAAGTAAATGATCAACAACTCGAAAGATTAGTTCATGGAAAGATCGAGAAGGGTAGAAGATAAAATGAAAACAATAGCAACTACAGTATTAAATGAAGGAGAAAATGTTAAAAAAACAATTTCTTTAGTTTCAGATAATGCAAGTAGAGGTTTTAATGTAAGGGTAAGTTATATTAATTCAAATGCTCAAAAAACATCACCGGCCCCAGATTATCAATTTCCAACAATGATAAATGAAGAAAAAGCAAGAGAGGCATATACTAAACTAACAACAAATTAAAATGACAGAAAAAAATATTTACAAATTTAAAATCTTTGATTTATATGACATCGACGGAATAAGTGTTATAGACCCCGGATTGAAATCGGCAATTAATTTACAACCAAGACTAATTGTAAAAAGCAGTGGAAGAAACAATCAAAAATTCGGTCAATTAAAAGTTAATCTTGTTGAAAGAGTAATGAATAGAATTGGTGTTGCAGGACACAGAGGAAAGAAACACAAATTAATCAAAGGTACAGCTACTGGAAAATATACAAAAAATATGAATATTCTTCTTGAATCATTTAAGATGATTGAGAAAAGAACTCAAAAAAATCCAGTTGAAGTTTTAGTAAGTGCAATAGAACATGCTGCTCCAAGAGACGAAATCACAGTTATTGAATATGGTGGAGCAAGATATCCTCAAGCAGTTGATGTATCTCCTATAAGAAGAGTTAATTTAGCTATAAGATGGATGATTCAAGGCGCATCTGATAAAGCATTCAATAAAAAGAAAACAATGGCAGAAGCAATTGCAGAAGAAATTATCATGGCTTATGAAAACAATGGTGAAAGTTTTGCAATGAGAAAAAAGAATGAATCAGAAAAGCAAGCAGATTCAGCTCGTTAAAACTAGATAAGTTTGATTCTATTTACAAATACAACAATTCTTTTAAACAAATAATCAGTTTAAAATCTATGAAACATTTAGAATTCTCTCTTCCGGAAAAAGATGAAGGAATAGTTATAATTGGCAAACCTGTAAGTCCTGCAGCAAATAAATACATTGATGGAGAGAGTGTTGGAAAAAGATTGTATGATATTTTAGTTCAATCAAAAGATTTTCCTTATGGCACATATGAAGAAATACAACATCAAGTAATAAAAGATTTGTTGTATAAAACATGTAATTTAGAAACATTAGAAAGATTGGGAAAAGCAATTGATTTTAGCCCCTTAGATTATTGGGAAGGCCGAGTCTTTTATCAGTATATTAATGAAGTCATTAAAATAAAGAAAAGCGAAGAAGAAAATAAAAATATTAAACCGAATACGGGAGTAAAACAATAAAGATAAAAGAACGTTTTAAGAATAAAAAATTTGTATAACTTTTTAAAAACATTTAAAAACTATTTTTCTTACAACTAATTATGGCAGAAAAAGAAACACAATTTTCAAAGATTCAAAGACTTAGTACTAGTCAGAAAAATATTAGAAACATCGCTACAAGTGCACATATTCACCACGGTAAAACAGCTTTAACAGATAATCTTCTAGCTGCTTCAGGATATATGGCATCGAAAAATGCAGGAAATCTTGATGAAGGTATGGCAACATGGCAACACTCGGATGAACAAGAAAGATTAATGACAGTAGACTCTGCAAATGTTTCAATGGTTCACGATTTCCACGGCGAAGAATATTTGATTAATTTAATTGATACACCTGGCCACGTAGACTTCTCTGGAAATGTTTCAAGAGCTATGAGAGCTATTGATGGAACAATTGTATTAGTATGCGCTGTTGAAGGAATTATGCCACAAACAGAAACAGTAATCAAACAAGCATTGAAAGAAAGAGTAAAGCCAGTTTTATTCATTAACAAAGTTGATAGATTAATCAAAGAAATGAAACTAACTCCAGAAGGAATGCAAGAAAGATTTGTAAAGATTATCAAAGAATTTAATGATTTAGTTGTTAAAATTGCTGAACCAGAATTTAGAGAAAACTGGTTAGTAAATATTGGAGATGGAAGTGTAGCATTTGGAAGTGCTAAAGAAAATTGGGCATTATCTGTTCCATTTATGAAAAAAAGAAACATCACATTCAAAGATATTTTTACATTAGTAGAAATGCCAGACGCTGAAAGAAAAGAATGGGTTTGGAAAAATGCACCTCTTTACGAAGTATTATTAGATATGGCTGTTAAACACTTGCCTAATCCTTTAGACGCGCAAAAATACAGAATTCCAAAAATCTGGAGAGGAGATATTGATAGTCAATTTGGAAAAGACTTACTTGCATGCGATCCAAAAGGAAAAATTGGATTTGTTATCACAAGAATTTTAATTGACCCAAGATCAGGAAAAGAAATTTCAGCAGGTAGATTATTCTCTGGAACATTAAGAAATGGTATGGAAGTTCATTTAAATTTAGCAAATAAAAATCAAAAGATTCAACAAATATTTATTTACAATGGTATCAAACCAGAACAAATAGACGAAATCGGACCAGGAAATGTGTTAGCTATTTCTGGAGTTACAGGAGAAGCAGGAGAATCAATTACAGAACAACCAGAAACTCCATTCGAAGAATTAAAACCTATTTTTGATCCAGTAGTTACAAAATCAATTGAAGTTAAAAAAATGATGGACTTACCAAAGTTAATTGAAATTTTAAAACAAGTTGGAAAAGAAGATCCTTCTGTTAAAGTTGAAATCAACGAACAAACAGGAGAAAGTTTAATTTCAGGTATGGGAGAATTACACTTAGAAATTATTGAAAACAGAATTAAGACTGAAAAAGGACTTGATGTTAAAACATCTGCTCCTATTGTAGTGTATAAAGAAACAGTTTTCAAAGATTCGCCTGAAATGGAAGGAAGAAGTCCAAACAAACATAATAGCTTCTTCATATCGGTAGAACCATTAGAAGATGATGTTTATGCAGCAATTAAAAATGGAGCAATACCTGAAGGAAGAGTTAAGAAAAAAAGTCAAGAATTAGTTACAAGTTTCTCAGGATTTAATTGGGATAATGATACTGTTAAAAGTATTAGAGATATTTACAAAGGAAACATCTTCTTAGATTCTACAAAAGGAGAAGTACATATTGGTGAAGTTATTGAAATGGTACTTGATGCTTTCGAAATGGTTATGGATAAAGGACCATTAGCAAGAGAAGCTTGTACTAAAATGAAAATTTCATTAGGAGATATTAAACTTCATGAAGATGCAATTCACAGAGGTCCTGCTCAAGTTTATCCTGCTGTAAGAGAAGCTATTACAGAAGCAATGAAGCAAGCTGACGCATGTTTACTCGAGCCAGTCCAGATACACTCAATTGATGTTCCAGACAAATTCTTAAGCACAATTACAAGATTAATTGGAAGTAAGAGAGGACAATTGTTAGAAGTTAAACAAGAAGAAGCTGAAACAGTTGTTAAGGCGAAGATTCCAGTAGGAGAAATGATTGGTTGGAGTAATGATTTAAGAAGCGCAACAGAAGGAAGAGGAGTTTCATCTTTATCCGATCAGTTATTCGAAAGACTTCCTCAATCTTTGACAACAGAAATTATTAGAAGAATTAGAGAAAGAAAAGGATTAGCGGAGAATCAGTAAGTTTTCTTAATAAAGTTTAAAAAGTAAGAGTCTATTCTTTTTCGATGTTAGAAAAATCATTAAGTATCGAAGAAATTTGCAATCAACGGTTAGAATGCATAAAAGAAACAGAATCACAGTTTGATGCTAAACCAAATCTTAATGACGCAATTGTATTAAGAGATTTATGGACAAATTGGATTGAATATAAATGGGGAAAACCTATACCTGAAAAAGCCCCCTCAGAAGATTATGTAACTTCCCAAATTCAAAAATATTCTTCATATGTACAACTTCATTCAGATAATTAGATTTTTCTTTTTTGTTTGTTCATAACTTTTAGAAATTATTATAAAGTTTTATTTGTTAATTAGCACATGGATCACAAATATGGAAATGAATCAGAATGTATTTTTTGTAAAATTGCTAAAGGAGAATTGCCTTGTCATAAAATTTGGGAAGATGAAAATTACTTAGCCTTTCTTTCAATATTCCCAAACACAGAAGGAGCTAGCGTAGTAATCCCAAAAAAACATTATACAAGTTATATTTTTGAAAACTCTGATGATACAATCAAAGATTTAATAGTTGCAACAAAAAAGGTTGCTTTATTACTTGATAAAAAATTAACCGATGTTGGAAGATGTGGAATGATTTTTGAAGGATTTGGAGTAGATCATTTACATGCAAAGTTATTTCCTATGCATGGCACAAAAGATAAAAATTGGAAACCAGTTCATTCAGAAGTAAAAAAATATTTTGAAAAATATGAGGGATACCTTTCTTCTCACGACGATGAAAGAGCAGATGACAAAGTTTTGACAGAATTAGCAAAGAAAATAAGGGAATAAATCCCTCGAGAGAGTAACAATTTAGCTATAACTAATCAAACCACCATCACAATAATTCTTAAATAGAAATTAAACTTAAAATAAACATGCCAGAGAAAAGTTTAGTCGTTGTTATGTGTGAGAATCAAACAGAAAAAGAAAAAATATTTAGAAAAGTTTGTGACCAAAAAATTATCCCCTCTGAGAAAATGGAGATTTTAGGAGATAAGCCAATCAGAGTTCCATATAGTCTACTCTTGGAATATCCACCCATTATCGTCTTAAATGTTCCAGAAGATGTTGATGCAAATGTGTTTTATATTATAAAAAGAGAAAAATACACCCTTCAACATCAGTTTACAGGACATTATTGCAAAGTTGATGATAGTGAGTTATCGTCTGAAAATTAAAATATTTTTTACAAAACCAAAACATTTTTAAACCTAAATTTTTTAAGTAGAATATGGCAAAAGAAAAACCAAACATGAATGTTATCTTCGTAGGACATGTTGATGCTGGAAAATCAACAACAGTTGGAAGACTAATGTTTGACTCTGGAGTTATTTCTGACCAAGAAATGAAAAAGCTTAAAGAAGAAGCTGAGAAAAATGGAAAAGCAGGTTTTGAATTCGCTTATGTTATGGATAATATTAAAGAAGAAAGAGAAAGAGGGGTTACAATTGATTTATCTTACAAAAAGATAATGACTCAAAAATTCCAAGTTACAATCATTGATGCACCTGGTCACAGAGATTTTGTTAAGAACATGATCACAGGAGCAAGTCAAGCTGATGCTGCTTTCTTAGTAGTTGCTGCTACATCAGGAGTTGAACCTCAAACAAAAGAACACCTATGGTTATTAAGAACAATGGGTGTAAAGAATATTTGTGTTTGGATCAACAAGATGGATTCAGTTAAATATGAAGAAGCTACATACAAAAAAATCAAAGAAGATGTTTCTGCTTTATTAAAAACAGTTGGAGTAAATTTAGACAAAACGGTATTTATCCCAGGATCAGGTCAACAAGGAGACAATGTTAAAGTTAAGTCTGCTAACATGCCTTGGTACAATGGACCAACATTATTAGAACAAATTGATATGTTCCCACAGCCAGAGTTACCAACTAATCTTGCAATGAGAATGCCTGTTCAAGATGTTTATGAAATTACAGGTATTGGAACTGTTCCAGTTGGAAAGATTGAAACAGGAATAATGAAACCAGGACAAAAAATCATAGTATTACCCGGAAGAACAGGAAAAGGTGTTGCTGGTGAAGTTAAGACAGTTGAAATGCACCACGAAGCTTTAACTGAAGGACTTGCTGGAGATAATGTTGGAGTAAGTTTAAGAGGAGTTGGAAAGAAAGATATTGCTAGAGGAGATGTTATTTGTGATGCTTCAAAGCCTATTCCAGTAGTAGATGAATTTATTGCAATCATTACAGTAATTAATCACCCAACAGTATTAGCTAAAGGTTACACACCAGTATTCCATATTCACACAGCTCAAGTTCCATGTCAATTTGTAGAATTAATCGCTAAGATTAATCCAGCAACAATGGAAGTATTACAAGCTAGTCCAGATTTCCTAAAGAATGGAGATACTGCTAGAGTAAGAATCAAACCACAAGGAAACTTATGTTTAGAAACTTTAAAGGACAATCCTTATATGGCTAAATTCGCTGTTAGAGATGCAGGTTCAACAGTAGCAGCTGGTTTATGTACTGAAATTACAAAGCAAAAAGCGTAAATTTTCTTTTCGTATTCAAACCTTATTTTTTTAAATTAATTTGAAAGCATAAAGATTTTTCTTCTTTTTAGTTAATTTTATAATAGGTAAATTTATCTTATTTGAATGTCTTTAGATACAGCAATTTATTCTAAAACTTGTCTTGGTAAAAATGGAAAACCAATAATAGTTCGTAAAATAAGAACTATGATTCTTAATGCTGAAAGTTTGTTAATTAAAACATTACAAGAAGAAGGGATAGATTATTTAGGAAAACCCACTGTTGATCCAAGAATAACTCCTCTAGGTAAATTTCTAAGAACTTATTGGATTGATGAATTACCTCAAATGTTAAATGTTTTAAAGGGGGAAATGAATTTAGTTGGAATTAGGCCAGGAAACGAAGAAGATTGGAAAGCTTATCCTGTCAGTTTAAAGGAACGTGCTTTGAAATATAAACCTGGACTTTTAAGTGTAGCCTATGCTAATCCTCATCGGTCTAGTTTTGAAGAGTCAAATAAATTAAAATTTGTTTATCTCGACCAACTACAAGAGAACAAACAAAAAACACAAATGGAATATTTTTTAAAAATTTGTAAAAATATCATAATAAAAGGTATGAGGGGAAAATAGGTTTTATTTATTAGCAATCATTATACTTTTTCGCACAAAAACTTTTAAAGCTCAATCTTTTAATGAATTTATGGTCGACGAAAAAAAAGACAATAAAAAGCAGAATAGATATCTTGTGACAATTACAGGTAATAACACAGACTTTGCCTGTCCAATAAACACAATAGATGACTTTGAAAATTTAGAAGATATCTTAAGAGCAATAAAAAAGAAAGTTCAAAACTTTTAAAAATAAGTGTTCTTTAATTTGTTAATGAATAAAAAAGGAGAAAAGAAAACTTTCTTTAGTGTAGTAATTGTAGTTATACTAATTATTTTTATTTATCTATTTGTAAAAAGTCAAACAGGATATAGTTTAGGAAGTGTTTATTCTGGTTTTGATAATTCGGTAATAAAGTTAATTTCTTTCGGAGCAATTGCATTTGTTGGTTTTCTAATTTTACGTGCATTTGTCAGAATGTTTTCAGCAAACGTATAAATTTCAATAATAATCCTTAAATACTCTTGTTTTATGATTTTAATATGCTAAAAAAAGAGATGACTAAGCTAGAAATTGAAAAGGAACTTAGTAAACAAGGGGATTATGTTCAAATCGACAATATAACAAGATTTTTGAAAGAAAATCTTCCAGTAGATGTCAAAAAATTTGTGTTATTAAAACTCGTGGAAATCTATGAAAAAAGAGCAATGTTTCAAGCAGCAGCAGATATCTATAATAAATTAACGGAAATTACAATGGTTGCTTCTGATAAAAATTTATATTTTATTAAAGAAATTCAGTGTTATATTAAAGCAGGATTTTTTGACAAAGCAGAACTAACAATAAAAAGAGTTGTTGGAGAAGTTAGTGTTGCTGAAAGAGCAAAAATTGTAAATACAATTAGAGACTTTTATAAATCACAAGCAGAAACATATGAAAAAGAAGGAAGAAGAAATAAAGCATTGCAAACTTACGAAAAAATGCTTACTATGAATTATTCTGAAATAGAAAAAGCAAATATTGACAAGAAGCTTCTGGGTTTATACAAAAATTTAGGCATGATTAATCAATTTATGGCTTTAGAAAAGAAGCTGAACAAATAAACATAAAAAATTATTTTTTATAAAACTTAAGGATTAAACTAAACGGTCTATACTTTTGTAAGTGTGATCTATTGAAGTCCTATTCAAAGAATCATGCATTTTCTTAGCTATTAAAGTTCCATCATCATAAAGGGTTCCTGCTGCTCCAAGAGAAATTGAATAATCATTTTCCTTTATGGTTGGAAGAATAATTAGTTTGCCCGAATAATTGTGATAAGTATCTGTTTCTGTTGCAGTTAAACTTAATACTACTTTATCTTTCCTAAATGATTCAAACTGTTTTGATTTTATTCCATCTAACTGAGGGAATACCCCCCAAAATCTAGCATGATAATCCTTAAAGGATTCATCTTTTTCAGGAGTTAAATATATTTTTAAAATTTCAGCCCAATAATTATTCTCATCTTTAAAAGAACTAAAATGTAGAAAGCTCTCATCTTTAAGAATATCTGGCTGGTTTCTCATCATTATATTTCTAGTAAGACAAATTATACTACCAATTGTTTCCCAACTGCCATTTGCGGCTATGGTATACTCTTTTCCCATCAATTGGTTCTTTGGTTCTTGTTTTGCCATCCCAGTTTATTCAATCCTTTAGTTTAAAAGAATTTATGTATTCAAAAGAATATAAACAGGAATAATTCCTCCAATCCAGTTCGTAAAGTCTTAATCTAAACGGATAGTCTTCTTTTCGTTCGAAAAGTGTTTAGTAGTCTACAAAAAAGATTAATTTTGTATCCTTAGCCAATCTTTTATAAGTAGATTAAATCTTAATATTTCATCATCTTGAAGTTCACAACTATGAGCAATTACATTTCTAATTTTATTTAAAGGAGATAAAGTATCTTGAACCGCTTTTTTACTCCTTAAAATATCTGAAAAATCAACCCAATTAAAGATAAATATATCAATTAATTCTCCAAAATTGGTATATGCTAATGGGTCTTCGGAACGAATAGACATAGCACTATTATTTCTTTCATCTTCTTGTAGGGTTTTTACATTCGTTTGAATCGTTTGGGGAATTTTAGTGTCCCACCAATTAATACCATATTTTTCACCTAAAACATCTGAAATTAATTTTCTTACACTATTTTCTAAACTGAAATAATGAATATAAAAATTTGCCATTTTTTTAGCTTTTTCTAAGATGTCGTGTTCAAAGAGTTCTACATCTACAGGTTCATCTTTTTTTAAGGTTTGTAAATGTCCTATTTCTAAACCAGATTTTTCTAATTTTTCTAATTCTTTTTCTAATAGTAAGTTCTTCATTCCCATCATAGTTAATTGGTCTTCAACTTCAGAATTCATTTTAACAAATGTTCTTTTATACTCTTAAAAATAGCATTAAATACTTCAACATCAGGTGTTGCGGGTAAATTTAAATTAATTGTATAAGAAATACCTAATCTTTGTCCATTTCCCATAATAGAAGGTTCGGGGCTATTAAAGGGAGGTATTATTTTTTCTTCTTCTAATTTTTTAACATCTACTTTTTTTGGATTATTTTTGTTTATTTTAAAATCTGCTAATTTAACAAGTTCTAAAAAAGTGGCTGCAACCTTTATAACATTTTTATCATCTTTTGGGGTTCCAAGAATAGTATTCAATTTAGAAATTAACTGGTCTTTAGAAAGAGTATATGCATATTCGGATGCAGAAAAGATAGTAGAATAAGCTTGTTTAATTTGGTCTGCCATTATCCCTTCAGATTGAGTATCATCTCGGTAGGCAGTATAATTTGTTGTTGGGACATTTGCTTCATCTATAAAATTTAATTTTTTTAGAAAGGGTATCATTGGTTGGAAACTACTTGATTTAAGACCCAAAATGTTTTGAAGAAAATCTCTATTAAACTTAGGAGGAACAGCTGCTTCTTTTATCTTATCAAATAAATCTTTTAATTGACCATATGCATCAACATAAGGGGGATATTCAGTCATATGTTTTTTATGTATTTTGTATTGAAAAGCTTTTCTATTCTTCCATTAATGGAAATTTCTCAATTATTATATATTGTTTTTTGCCCTCTTTTACAGCGCTAACTTGAACCTTACTTCCACTCTTTAAGTTAATTGCTTTAGCTTCTCTAGTAACTAAAACGCCTATTCCGTTACCATAAGTATTAAGTTGTTTTACAGAACGCTCTACTATCTCTTTGTTAGTTATCATAAGATACCTTATATTACTAAAATTTATAAATAAGGTAATATACTGTATATTACTATGAAAAAAGGCTGGAAAATATTTTCATTAATAATCTTGGGTTTAGTTATAACTATTATCTTTGTAGTATCAAACTTTAATCACAATATAAATGACCCAAAAGAGCTAAATTTATTAGATTGTTCAAGCCCGTCTTCAACTTTTATAGCCACAGAAGAATGTATCTTAAATAGTTTTCAAAATTGCATTCCTGCAACAAACTATAACGGATTTCATATCTTAGGAAAAAATGGTAATGTTTGCAGAGTCATCTTGGGGAGTTCAGAACAAAATTTATACAAATGTTCCATTTCAATTAATAGCTTAAGTTCTTACGATGAAGAAGGTTTAATAAATTTAATTTCGAATTTAAACTCTAATAAAAATTGTAATAAAATTGGTTTTAGTTCTATGTTATTTACTAGAATCTGGGATTAGTGTTTAACTACCGTTTAAATGTAGCTTAAATCTGTTTTAAGATATCTTAATATTTATAAACTATATTTACATAATTAATTAAGATGAAAAGAAGAGATGGTATAGTAGCCTACTTAAGGAGCTACAAAAATTTATTGAATTCTACTAACGAAAAAGATTTAAAGGTAAGTTTATTGTTATTTTAATATTAAAAGCATTGTAACTAACTAATGATAACAAGCAATAATAACAAAGAAAAAGGAAGTAAAGAAGATATAGAAAAAAGAATAGTTATAGTTAAACAAGCGATAATTGAGTTAAGAGAAAACCCTCATTTAATTCAAAAAATGGAAAAAGTTTTAGCTTGTTAGAAAAGTACTTTTTAAGTCTAAAATACTATAAAATTTTGGAGTTCTATATTTCATATTAATATTTACTTTTCTGTATGCATCTAAAGCATTTTTACATTTTAATGTGCTATCATCATCAGAAAATAAGATATCACAATTTTTTATGCTTGCACAGGCAACTATCTTGAAATCATTTAGTATCTTCTTTTTTCCTTTTCCACCACCGTTTTTTTTATATTCATTATAATATCCTTCCGCTAATTTCACAATTGTCTTATTCTCTTGAATCATATTAGTAGAAACAATCTGGTCATATATTGTCAAGACTTGTTTTGGAGCCTTTCTTAATTCATCCCGTATGACTCTAAAATTAAATACTATAAAACTCTTAGTTTTAATTATCTCTTCGACTAATTTTTCCCAATTAGCATCTTTAATCATCTTTCCATATGTGCAAGAGTCAATTATAACATTAGCCATTTTTCTCTTCTTTTTTATCTCCTTCATTAATTGAAATTATAAAAATCCTAAATTCCTCTAGAAGCGTTGAATCAAAGATAGATTCAAAACAATCTCCTTTTTTTCCATTTATTTCATCAAATGTTGAGGTAATAATATCAAAATCTTTATCTTCTTTATTATATTTTGGATTAATTCTTAAGATAAATAAAAAGTGGTCTGCTACTTCTTTTTTTAAATTTTCCCCTTTTTCTTTTAAGTCAGTTAGAGAAAGTTCATAAATATTTTGAAGGTTACCTTTACTTAATAAATCAATAAAATGTTTACGAATATGTTTTTTTGAATCTTTAAATGCTTTCTCAAAAAAGTCTCTTCTTAATTTTAAAGAACCCCCTTTAAGTTCAACAAGTTCGATAACTGCCTCTTGGCTATACTGATATTTCTCATTCCAATATTTTAAAGCTTCATCAGTATAAACTCTAAGTGGAATGTTGTTCTTACTTGCAAATTCTGAAGCAACTTTTGCCACACTTTGGCTTGCTCTGATAGTGATCGTATCTTCTTTTTCTTCCATATTAAATGATTACATTTGACTACTTAATGTATACATCCCAATACATATTTATAAAGCTTTTGGTTTAAATTTTTTAAAGAAGGAATAGCACTCCCTTATAATATCTTTTCATAATTTATACTATATTTTTTTTGCTTGCTCTTTTTACTACTTATTATAAGAATATTGTTTTTTTCTAATTTTTTAAGATACTTTTGAACGGTGAGATATGAAATTTTAGTTTCTTTAGAAATTTTATTTGCGGTTACATAACCTCCAATTTTATGAACTAAGTCTATTATTGTTCTTTCTTTATCATTGAGTATTCTTTTTTCTTTTGATTTTTTCATCTGTTGTTTCCTCATCGAAATAGATAATTAAGTCTGATTTTACTGCTTCTTCAAATGAATTCTTATTTGGTCTGAACTGGATATGAGCTATAGTTTTTTCACTTAAACCCGCCCTTTCAGCAAAGGATTTTGGTATCTTAACAGAGAACTGTCCAGTTTTTTTATTTATCTGGCTCAATTAAAGGTAAGTTTAGTTTCTTTCCTATCGGTTCTGCAGAGATTAGTTTTATTTGGCAATTTTTAGCTACAGTATTACCTTCATTTATTACTTTGAAACGAAAATATTTAATCCAAGTCGGAGAACTCCCGAATTGTTGGATGATATAAGGGGGACGGTTACTCAAACAAAATTTTATTTTTGGTCTATTTATCCAATCCCAAAATTTTTGATTAAACAAAGCTATGATTACTGCTAAAAAAGTGAATATGGCTAAAAAGACATCAACCCAAAAATTTGCTAATTGAATATCCATAGCTTTTGTTAAATAACGGTATTTTTAAGAATTTATATTGCGAACACTTTTCGAACATTTGAGACTTTCCGAACTGGATTAATTCCTCCTAAACATTTAAAAACTAATTTTATCTTTTTGTAATAAGAAATATCTATTGATTAAGTAGATTATTATCACATTCACACTCACATTTCCTGATTCATTTTTGAGAGGAAAAGTCGAAAGAAGCGTTTGTAAATCGCTAGATATTTCTAAGAAATCATAAGATTTCAATATAAAATAAATAAACGAGAAAAATAAGAAAAATGGCAAAAATAAGTCCGGTATCAATAAAATATATGATACATGCAAATTTTTCAGCAGAAGGGGCACTAGAAAAGCCTGATGTAATCGGAGCTATATTCGGCCAAACAGAAGGTCTTTTAGGAGCAGAACTCGAAATGAGAGAGCTTCAAAAAGAAGGAAAGATTGGAAGAATAGAAGTAGATTTACATAAAGAAGGAAAAAATACAATTGGGGCAATAAAAATCCCAACTGCACTAGACCAATCTGAAACAACACTTATTGCTGCAGCTATTGAAACAATAGAAAGAATAGGGCCTTGTGATTCTCAAATCTCAATTGAAAGAATTGAAGATGTAAGAGGTAGCAAGAGAGATTATATTGTTGAAAGAGCAAAGAAACTTATGCAAGAAATCCACGGAACAACAGATTCCAGAGAAATCTCAGCAGAAATTAAAGATTCAGCTAAAATAGCAGGAATCAAAGAATATGGGATAAACAAACTTCCATGCGGGGATATATCCGGAAAAGAAATTATTGTGGTGGAAGGAAGAGCAGATGTTGTTAATCTATTAAGAAATGGAGTAAACAACGTTATTGGAATGAATGGTACAAAGCTTCCTGATGAAATCAAAGAATTAGGAAAAGAGAAAGAAATTACTCTTTTCGTTGATGGAGACAGAGGCGGAAAACTAATTGTCCAAAATGTTTCTGACAATGCAAATATTAAGTATGTTGCAGTAGCACCTGATGGAAAAGAAGTTGAAGAACTTGCAGGTAAAGAAATTTTAATGAATTTAAGAAAGAGGATTCCTGTAAAGGAATTCCTTTCGAATTCTTTTGATAATAATAGAGAATCACAAAATAGACAATCAAATAATCATAGACAAACATATAGAGAAGAAACAAGTAAACCAATTGCTGAAAAAGCACAGCTTCCTATTTTTGAAGTAACAGCAGAAAACAAGGAAAAATTAAAAAAAATTTCAAAGGAAATTGAAAATAGTAAAAGAGCAGTTATTCTAAGTAGAAATTTAAGTGAGATAAAAGCAGTTTCAGCTAAAGTGTTAGCAACTTCAATAAATAGAATGAGAGAAAAGCCAGTTGTTGTAGTGGTGGATGGTATTGCTACAATGCCTATAATTGCCGCTTGTGAGGATGCTGGATGCGAATTGATTGTTGCAAAGAACTTTGCTTCAACAAACACAAGAATTAAGTTATTAAGTTTATAAAAAGCAAATTCTAAAAAGAATCACAAGTTTTCTAATCTCTGTTATTCCTATATCCCGGGAATACTCTCCTTGTTACTTCAGGAGGTATTTCAATTTCTACTTTTTTATTTTCTTCTAAAGGAAATGTTGTTGCTGGATAAATTGATTCCCCAGCTGGTAAAGTATAAGCTCTATTTATCATTTCAGAATATTTTTCAAAGTGAGGATTTGGTCTTCCAAATAAGTCTAATTTGGAGATAAAACAACCCCCACCATCATGAGCTACCCTTAATAGATAAGAAGAATCATCTTGTTTTGTTAAAAAGTCATATTTTAAATTTAAAAGAGAAATGTTAAAACGGAGATTATTATCTCCTCTTGGCATTGTTCTTTCTAAAAAAGCATAATCTGAAAAAGGAACATCTTTGATAAACATCCCTTCTCTTGTCCAAGAATTATGAAATTCAGTTAAAAGAATAATTTTTCCAAGAGCACCATTTAATACGGATTTATCTTCTGCTATTGGCTTTGCAGTAATAGAGTTAAACCAGTCTTTTGGAGTTACTTTAACTCTGTCAGAAATTCTTTTGTCTAAAACTAACATGATAAAAAGAAATTTAATTGGTTTAAAAGTATTATTGTATAATAAAATCAATTTTAAGCAATCCTTTTTCCATTTTCACTCAGCTTATCTGTTGTTAATAAAATAACTTCTTTATTGTCTAAAACAATACCCAGAACAAGACATTCTGAAATAAAATTAGCAATTTGTTTTGGAGGAAAATTTACAACAGCAATAATCTTCTTTCCAATAAGTTCTTCTTTTTTGTAAAGTTTTGTAATCTGTGCGCTTGAGTTCTTTATACCAATTTCTTTACCAAAATCTATTTTCAATTGATAAGCAGGATTTTTAGCCTTTTCAAAATCTTTTGCTTCTAATATAGTTCCTGTTCTCATATCAATTTTTTCAAAGTCTTGCCAGTCTATCATAAATCATTATCTGTTATTTAATTATAAAAATCTTCTTAATAATAACTTCCTAATCTTTCAACTCAATCCATTTATCAATTTCTATTGCTTGTAAATTAACTTTCCCCTTTATCCATTCTTCTCGCTTAAAATTGTCATCTAAGTTAACAATTGCATATTTATCAAAGGTAATATTATCTCTAAACTTAATATTTTTAACCAACTCTTTTACACTGAAATAATCTCTTAAGAAAGGGGTGTTTCCTAATGCCCCAAATAGGTTTGTTTCCTTATCTTTTAGTAAAAAAACTGCATGTCCTTTTTCAGGTTGTTCTTTATTGCTTAAAACTAAAATTAATGGAGGATAACCATTATCCTGGAGAAGCGCAGCTGCAGAAACTGCATAATCTACACAAACGCCTTTCTTTTTTGAATAAATTTCTCTAAAATCATTATCTTTTTTTTGAAGAGACTTTTCATTAGATCGCTTAGCTTTTTTATAATCATAAGTTAAAAATTCATTTAGAAAGTCAAATTGAACTTGGCCAGGAGTATCAGTTAGTCTTATAGCAGTTTGATAGTTTATTTTATTGTAATCTGGGGTCGGTTTAGAATATTCTTCTGAAGAAATAGGGTATAATGTCGCAGGTACTTTTAATTCAGATATTGTTTTATAAATTGGGGTTACGGAGTTTAAGGTTTCCCGTTTATTCGCCAAGCTATTAATCCCTAAACTGGTTGATAAACCAATTATCAGTCCACACAAAGTAATAAGAGCAATGGATTTTATATCTTTCTTGATTCTTGTTTCTAACATGATATTTCAGATAATTCTTAATTTAAAAATATTTCTTTTGTACCCACTTAAAAGTAATAATCAGAATGAGGATAGGTCTATAAATTAATTTATTCTATCTGAATCATGACAATTTCATTTGGGCCATCAGGACTTGGGCCCACAGAAGATGCAATAAAAACTCTTGAAGAATTCTACAGATTAGGAATTAAAGCATGTGAAATAGCTTTCACTAGAGGTATATACATAAAGGAAAAGCAAGATGCAATTGAAATTGGAAAAAAGGCAAAAGAATTAGGGATTAAGTTAAGCATACACGCCCCTTATTTTATCAATCTTAATTCTCTTGAAAAAGAAAAGATAGAACAAAGCAAAAAAAGAATTTTAGAATGCTGTAAAGTTGGAACATTTCTTGGAGCTTACAGAATTGTTTTTCATGCAGGATTTTATCTTAAAATGGATAGAGAAAAAGTATATGAAAACATTAAAAATGCAATTTTAGATATTCAAAAAGAAATGAAAGAGAAAGGATACACACCTAAACTAGCACCAGAAACAATGGGAAAGATAAATGTTTTTGGAAGTGTAGAAGAAATAAGTAAGCTATGTGAAGAAACAGGATGTGAATGTTGCATTGATTTTGCTCATATACTCGCAAGATATAAAGATTACAAATTTAAAGAAACATTGGAATTGTTCAAAAAAAGCAAAGAATTACATATACATTTTTCTGGAATAGAATATGGAGAAAAAGGAGAAAAGAATCATAAAAAAACAACTAAAGAAGAGATTCAAAAGCTTCTTTCTGTCTTGCCTAAAGATAAAAACATTGTAGTAATAAATGAAAGCCCAGATCAATTACAAGATTCTTTAGTTTCTATTAAACTATACAAGGAATAAGTCACCTTGTGTTACTAACATTTAGTACTTTTAAATGTACTCAGCTTGTTGTCACAACAAAGTTTATAAATGATTTTTAGCTTTCTAAAAGTACAGAAAACGAAGTTTTCTGCAATTAAACAATGAGTAAAAATAATAAAAAAATGAATGCCAAAAGAACTTTGGTTTCTTTTTTGTTAATTGCAAGTGTTTTGTTCTTTGCTGCATCAGTAAGTGCAAGTAATGATTTAACTGTTAACACTTCAGATAGCGTAGAAATTAACGACGTTTTTGTTTATCAAGCTGGAGCTCTTACAAATAATATAGTAAGTGTTGTTGCTGGTGAAACAATTGACGTAGTAGTTAAATTCAGAATCGCTGATCTTGGAGTAGACACAGATAATAATAGTATTACTTCAACATCTGATGTTAGAATAAAGGCAACTCTTGAAGGCAATTCGGATGATGTGGTTGAAACATCTGAAAAATTCGACGTTGAAGAAGGAAAGACTTATGTTAAAACAATGACATTAACTATCCCTTCAGATTTCGAAGATGAAGAATTAAGCAATGATATTGCTTTAAGTTTCAAAGTTTGGAACTCGGAATACAAAAACGATAATATCGCTGATATTGTTGTTAGAGTCCAAAAAGTATCATACGATTTAGAAGTTAAGTCCGTAATGACAAGCAATGTAATTGAAGCAGGTCAATCTGTTCCAGTAGATATTGTATTATCAAATATTGGATATAACGATGCCCAAGACATTTACGTAACAGTGAAAATACCAGAACTTAACATCGAAAAGAAAGCATACTTCGGCGACTTAGTTGCTGTTGAAGATACTGACTCTGATGATGATGAGGAAAATACTGCTAGTGGAAGATTCTTCTTAGAAATTCCCTACAATACAAAAGCTGGAAAATACACTCTTATAGTAGAAGCTGAAAACGAAGATACAACAAGCACTGCAAAGAAAGAAATAACAGTTGGCAACAGTGTTCCTGATGTCGCTATGAAATCAGGAAATGACTTAGTATTAATTAACCCTACAAACTCCTTAAAAGTTTACAAGTTAGTTTACCAAGGAAATGAAGTTGCTGTTATTTTACCGGCTGCTTCGAGTAAGACAGTTCCAATAGAGGTTCCAACAAACGGAGACTACGAGTTCGATGTCTCAGTTTTCGCTGGAGAAACTTTATTGAGTGTTGTTAAGTTCAAAGGAACAGCTCAATCAACTCAATTGACAAGCCCAGTATTTATACTGACAGTGATACTAGCAATAGTATTCCTTGTTTTGTTAGTTGCTCTGATTGTTCTTATAACAAAGAAACCACAAAAGACTGAAGAATTCGGTGAAAGTTACTACTAAGAAAACTTAAGTTTTTTTATTTTATTTTTTTTAAGTTTTTTTATTTTTTATCTCTTTGAGATAAATTGAAATTAGAAAGAAAGAAATTATGTTTAACAAAGAAATAAAGATAATTTGGTATGACAATAATTAAAAAACAAAGTTGTATAAAATAATCATGCAAAATATAGTAAACAATTTAATAAGATATATGGCATTTGGAACAGCAATAGACTTATTAAAGAATAATAGTCAAATTGATGAAGAAAAAAAATTAAGAATTGGTAAATTAGAGGAAATGTTTGCTGATTTGGCAAAAGGCATTGATTCTATGATAAAAAAAGAAAGCCCTTATTATTTAGTTGAAGATTTATTTGATATTTTAGAATTGCAAGGATATCACTTAGGCAATAAACCTTTTAATTATCAAGCAAGTGAAGCAAAACAAGCTATGAATGAATTTACAGAATATGGTCAACTATTTCATAAATTAGGAGAAAATCCAGAAGAAATCCTTTCTAATAAGTCTAATAAAAACAAACTTCTTGAAGTTTGTGCTGGGCTCCAATCTCTTTATTGTTTTAAGCCTTTTCCAGATACTCCTTAGGACGTAATTACTGGTATTAATTCTCAAAGTAAATAATATCTTATTCTCCTAACTTCAAACTAACAATCTTACTAACCCCTTCATTCATACTAACCCCATATAAGTTAGTAGAATTAGCCATAACTTCATCATTGTGCGTTATAACAATATATTGCCCTTTCTGCATGTATCTCTTTAACAACTCTCCAAGCCTCTCAGAATTTCTTTTATCTAAAGCAGCATCTATTTCATCAAAGATGTAAAAGTAGTATGGTTTAAGCTCTTGTATAGCGAAAATCAAGGATAAAGCAACTAATGTCTGCTCTCCACCTGAAAGAGATTTCACATCAAAGTATTTTCCATGTCCTGTTTTAACAATAATATTAACTCCTTTTTCAAATGGTTCTTTCTGGTCTTCAAGTTCTAAGAAAACTTCTCCTTTAGCACTTAAATGAGAAAAGTTTCTTGAAAAAATCTCATTTAGGGAAGTAAGGGTTTGCAAGAATGTTTTCTTTTTCTTTATGTCAATTTCATGTATAATTTTCAAAATACTTTCTTTCTCATGCGAAATAATATCTGTTTTTTCTTTAATTGTATCATATTCTTTTTTAATAGAATCATATACTTCTAAAGAACGCAAGTTTACAGAACCTATTTCAGAAAGAGACTCTTGAGTTTTTGTAAGTCTTTCAGTCAAAGCATCTCGAGCCATTCTAACTGTTTCAATTCCAGGGAAGTCAAGCATTTCTGTTTCCAAGTTTTCTATTTCAGCATTAACTCTTGCAGAATCAATTTTAAGATTGTTCATATCTTGATCTAAATTATAAACAGTATTCTGCCTTTTAGCAATATCCATTTCTAACTCTCTTATTCTTCTTTGGAAAGCATCTCTCTCAGAGATCATTTTTCTGAATTTTTCACTAAGTTCTTCTTCTTGTTTTTTCTTTCTTTCTAAACTGTTTCCCTTTTCACTTATTTCCTTTTTAACCCTAGCTAAATCAACTAGCAAGTCTTCTTCATCTCTTAATAATTGTTTTAATGTAACCTTGGCCCTTTCAAGCCCTCTTGTCTTAAATGAAATTTCAGAATCAACATTTTCTTGATTTCTCATTGATACCTCTTGTACCTCAATCTTCAAGTTCTCATATTTTTGTTCGACATTAGAAGTTTCATCAAAAGAATTTGTTAAATTTTTTTCTCTTTTAGACAATTCGTTTAATTCTCCTTTTAAATAATCAATTTTTTCTTGAAGAGACTTTATTTGATTTTGTTTTTCTAAAATATTTGAAAGTTTAACTAAATCAGAAGTTCCTCTTGCAATATCAGAAGTTATTTCTTCTATTTCTTGGTTTAAAACAGCTTTTTTGTTATAAATTTCTTTAAGTTCTTTATCGGATATTTCTATTTCTTTTTTAAGATTATCAACTTTCTGTCTTAGTTCTTTGTGCATTTCATCAATATGCTCTTTTGTTATTTTACTCTTGCACATAGGGCATATATCCATTTTTGATATTTTTTCTATATTCTTTTCTTCTTTGTCAATCTCATATTCGTTTGTCCCTGAAATCTTCTCTAATGCAATTTCCTTTTTGTTTAACATTTCAATCAAATTCTTTTTTTCAAGCATAAGCGCTTTTAATGAATTAATCTTATCTTGGTTCATCTTAGAATCAAAAAGCTCTTCTGAAACAGATTTTATTTGTTTTAATAAAAATTCGCTTTCATTATTATAGGAATCAAGTGTAGACTTCTTATCTTGTATCCTTTCCTTAAGCATTTTAAGTTCAGACTTCATTGTGTAAAACTTCTTTCTTTGTTCTTCTAACTTTTCTAACTCTTGTTTTTTTGTCTCAACTTCTTTTTGATTTCTTATTGCAGAAGGAGCTCCTTTTTGCAGTTCTTTAATACTAAGTTCAGTATCTCTTATTGAAATTTGTAATTCCTCTTTCTCTTTACTTAAAGAAGCAAGCTTGTTTTCATGATTTTCTAATCTAACATTCATTCCTGCTAAATCTGCTCTTAAGTTTGCAATTTCTTGGTTAAGCCTTTCTTGCTCTAATCCTGTTGACTTCTGAATTGTTGAATTAATTGAAGAAATTTTTAATTCTGTTGATTCAATCTCGTTTTTTAAATCAAGAATTGATTTCTTTTCTTTATCTATTTCTTTTGTTTTTCCTGTTATTTTAGAATTAGTTTCTTCAGAACTCTTCTTCTTTTGAGTAATATCATAAAGTATAATACTTGCTTTAAATTTTTTAACATCTGCTTCAAGTTTCTTAAATTTTAATGCTTGTTGTCTTTCTTTCTCCAGATTATTCAAATAAATTGTTCTTTCTCTTAAAATTCCTAAAACTTCTTTTAATTTCTCTTCTGTCTTTTCAAGTTCATTAATAGACTTCTCTTTCCTCATTTCATAAACAGAAATTCCCGCAACTTCTTCAATAACTTTTCTTCTTTCTTCTGGTTGCATTCTTACAAAATTTTGAATTTCTCCCTGAAGAACTATATTAAATCCATTCGGGTCAATTCCTCCTTGAGCAAGCAGAGATAATACTTCCTGTCTTGTTTTTGTTTCTCCCTCTATTTTGTAAATGCTTTGTCCATTTCTTCTCACTGTTCTTTCAATAGAAATTTCATTTTTATCAATTGAAAATATTCTTTCTACATTATCTAGCACCATTTCAACAACAGCTTCCTTAGCAGGTGCAGCAGCTTTGCTTCCTAAGAAAATTAAATTTCCTGCTTTTGCTGCTCTCATTGATTTAATACTTAATCTTCCTAAAACAAAACACAACGCATCAGAAATATTACTTTTTCCACTTCCATTAGCTCCAACAATTACATTAATTCCAGGAGCAAGAGGAACTTCTGTTTTTCTTACAAAACTCTTAAAGCCATGCATCACCAGCTTTTTGATATAAATCATAAATGTAATAATATTTCTGGGTTTTTAAGGATTAATAATGTCTAACAAGAATTAAAAACTCAGCTTAAAATTTAGTTTGCCTCAGAATAATTAGTCGCTTTTCCCCATTCGTTAATAAACTTTAAAGTTTGATATTCATCCCCTTGTTTATAGAAAGTTGTACCATCATGATAAGTAACATAGTCAATATTATCTGTACTCCAATTTATATTTGCATTATCCTTAAGAAATATGAATAGAAATGGAAGTACATTAGCAGCACATCTTTCTTCCAATAAATCTTTACGTACTTGCTCTGCACTTTTAACATTACTCATCATAATTAAAGTATTCTGAACCATTCCCATTAAATTAACTTCAACAGCCATTCGTTAGTTAAGCCCTTGTTTTTTAAATATTTAATTGTGCTACAAATTAGAATAGTTTTTTCTGCTTAGTTTCTCCACAAGCTTCTTGCCATGTGCTCCAAGATTTTCTAAATATGCCTTTGTCTTTATGCTTCTTCGCGTTTTTAGCCAAGAAAGTGCATGTTTTTGGGTCAGAGGGGTATCCTGAACCTATTTCTTTTCCATATTCTGCTTTCAATTTATCCATTTCTATCTCTCTTGTACATTTAGCCAAAATTGAAGCGGCAGAAACCGAAACATGATTAACATCTGCTTTATGCTCGCACACAACTTCCAGATTAGAAAGATTGTCTATTTTAGTTTTAAGAAAATCTCTCCATTTGTCTATACTAACAGAAGGACAGTCTACAATAACTTTGATTTTTTCATTTCCTTTGTTTAATTTGTTAATTACTTCGGCCATTTTCATTGCTTCTAATTGATTTAGATTAATTCCTTCTTTGTTTGTTCTATCAATCTCTTCGGGTAAAGCAAGCACAACCTCAAATCCTTGCGCAACTTCTTTTATTTTATCGGCTAAAAACTCTCTTCTTTTTTGAGTTAGTTGTTTAGAATCCTTTACACCTAAATTTTTTAGTTCTCTTTCAAATTTATTATCCATTAAACATCCAGCAAGAATCATTGGTCCAATAACAGGCCCCCTACCCGCATCATCAATCCCCAACATTAACATACATCAAAGAAAATTACTTTGTTTTTAAAGATAATGTAAATATTAAAAAAATAAAAAGAGATTGATAGAATAATAATCTTAAAAATATTAATCAAATAAAGAATAAGATTCTGAACGAGTTACCAATTTTGATTTTTTTCCCCTACATTCATCTCTTGTTTTTCTTTCTAAATTTAATTTTTTTAGTTTATTTACATTTTTTTCTTTTAATTCTTGAAGCCAAATTTTATAATACTCTTCCTTATCTTTAATCTGTAAGATGGGAAAAGGTGCTATATCAAAACCATTCATATTCATTCCAGAAGGCAGATAAGTTTTAGCTATATCAAAATGGGAAGGATCTAAACCAATTAAAGTTAGTATTTCTTCTGGAGCAGTAAGCATTTTATCCATCCCTGATGAAAGAAAGCGAGTTTCACAATCCCATTTGTCTCCAATATAACGTGAAGTGAATTCTGATTTAGTTTCTGGATTATGCAGACTATGAATAATACTAAAAGGAAGAGAAAGTAAATAATTTGTTTCTTGAGACAAGGTAGAAATTATTGTTTGAACTAACTCACCTTGTTTTGTTCGGTCTAAATATTGTTTAGAAGAATCTATATTATATTTGAAGATAAAATAACGTATTTTTTCTGGACTGGGCATAAAAACATGATTACAATTCTGCAAAAGATATCGGTCTATTTGAAAGTCTAATAAAGCACATTTCTCATTAAGACAAACTCCTTTTGAATCAATAATTTCATCTTTAGTTAGAACATCTATAGAAAAAAACCAGTCTGTAAATGAAGAATTTTTATTTCCTCTCCATACCCCCCCTGTAATCGCACTAGTTAAAATTTCATAAAATGTACTCATAATCTTAGTACAAAATTTAGAATCATAATTTAAAACAGTGTTTTGTTGAAATAGTTGATTTTTTGGATTATACATAGAAAAAAGGGGGTGGGTAGGAGAAATGTTAGAAATAGAAATTGGATTATTTAATGAATAATCTTTTGGAATTATCAAATTTAATTGTTCTTTATTCATTCTTTTCTTTAAAATTAAATGTTTTTAAGGATAATTACATAAAAATCTGTATATTAATTTAGAAAGGAACAACATCATCATATTCTTCTTTCTTTTCTAGAACAAATTCTTTTTCTAAATAGTCATTATTATCTTCAACTTCTACGGGTTCTAAATTGAAGAATTTTCTAACATGATTATTGGGAAAAACAAATGAACCATCTTTTTCTTTATAACCATCAACAAATCTAGAATAGATTACTTCCCTAATTGCCTTATCATAAGAATACCAGTCATTAGATGGTCTGAAATCTTTATCTTTTTCATTAACTACTCTTTCTAAAGCTTTGTTAAAAAGATGTCTTTTTCCTCTATTAGCAGCAGAATATATCTCCGAATACCAAGCAGGGTTGTGAGATTTAACAATCCTTATTTTGTGATTTGAATGCGTTTGTATGGGGGCAGGAACTGCTTTAATTATTAATGGATTATCTAAAAAATCAGAGTAAAGAAACTTTGCTTCTTGTACAAAAAGTTCTCTAAGATAAGAAGGAAGGTATGCTAATCTTTTATCTGGAGTCCATACCTCATTTTCTTCCATAATAAAATGTAAAATTACATGTTTTTAAGTATTCGTCCATTAAAAAGTATATATTCCAGAAAGATTACAAGATATTCGTTAGCTTTAAAAGCTGGAGGATTGTATAAATTATATAGCGGGGTAGAGCAGCCTGGAGTGCTCGTCGGGCCCATAACCCGAAGGTCGTGCGGTTCAAATCCCACCCCCGCTACTTCTTTTTAATCAAATTATTCCAGAAAATTAATAATTTTTCACAAAAACTTATAAATTGCTTCTAATTAGATAAAATATGAAACAGAAATATAATCCATTAGGATTTATTGGCTTTGTTGGTTTTACAGGATTTTTAGGGAATATAGATAGTAAGTTATATTACTTATTTTTCCTGTTCTTCTTGTTCTTCCTTGGATTTGTACCAATAAAGAAGAAATAAATTTACAAAAAATAAAATTAGATGACAAGAAATAAAAAAGAGATGAAACTAACTAAACAAAAAAAAGTTCAAGAAAAATTTAAGTTTAAACTCACAAGAAAGACTGGCCTATTAATAATGCTTATAGGGGTAGCATTTCAATTCTTAAACATATTAACCTATGGACTTTGGCGAATAGATATTGATATTTTTGGCGCAATAATTTTTATTGTAGGAATAATTATTACAATAGTGAGATGGAAAAAATGAAACAAAAAGATAAAGCAATATATTTTAAGAAAATAAAGGCAATGTTAAATACGGAAGGACATATTCCAAAAGGAGTGGGTTTTGGGATGATAACTGTAGGAGTTTCTGAAATAGTTGGCTCATTTAATAAATTCGTCTGGCTAAACCTTGTTGCTTATGGAATAATTGCAATTTGCTTATTTTTAATGATATATCATATGGGCTTTAGCTTTTATATAATGATTAAGAATTACATTGCTCAAAAAAGAGAACAAAAAAAGAAAAGATAACTTCCTTTTTCTTCAATCAAAACCTATAAAAATAGTCTTTTATTCCATTAATTATCCCTAAAGGTTAAGTAAACTAAACCCCTCATAGCACAATGGTAGTGCAGTTGGCTGTAGACCGACTTGCCCCAGTTCGATTCTGGGTGGGGGGATGTTTCTTAAAGAAGAATAAATTTAATTAAACTAGAGAAAGTAAGCAAAGAAAAATCTCTTTACATCCAATAATAAAAAATAATTTAATTTTTCTTGAGAAAAATAACTTTTCGGATATATCATTTGCAAACATTTTGTAATTTAAATAGATTTATATTCATTTAAAATTTTAATAAAAAAGTAAATCCTCTTCGGAAAGTATAGAAATGTTTAAAAACAAATACACTATACTAAGATTAAATAAAGGGGGTAAAAATGAAGGTAAGTTCTAAAAAAGAGGAAGATTCTTTCGATGAGACCGACGAGATGATAGAAGAGTTAGATCTCGACAATTAATTTCTTCTTATTTTTCTTTTATTTTTTTATTTCTAAAGTTATTTTATTATTTTCTTTATCCAATTCATCAAAAGGATACTTTATCTCAAGAGAGATGTTGTTAACATTAATCTGAGAAACAAAAATATTTGTGATTGTAAGCATTCTACCTGCTCCTGCCTTAAGAGAAGAAAGATTCATTTGTTTCACTAAATTTTTATCTGAATAAATAAACAACTCCGCATTGTAAGCATCTTGTAATCCATAATTCATAATACTTATATTTACCTCTAAAAATCTCCCAGTTAAACTGCCAGAAGCATTTTCAAATGATAAATCAGGATAAGATGGAATAGAATATAACCTATTAATCTCATCAATTATATCTTGGCTTATTGTCTGACTACATTCTGTAACATTATACATAATATTATCTTTATTCAATGAATGCTTAAATCCTAAAGCATGAAGAAGCTCATGTATTGCAATATTTGGTCTTTCACAGTTTGATTTTCTTAACAATAAGATTTCTCCTTTTGAAACTATGTTAAATTTTCCAGAAATAGTAACATTTACCACTCCCCCTTCTCCCGCTATAAACATACCATTATCCTCTATAACTTTGTCTTCGCAACTAACAGTTAACTCTAGATTAGTCTCATTTGGAATAAATTTTAAGATAGTTAAATTTTCCAAAATGCTAAATGCTTGTTCCATATTTTCTTTTTTTTGCATTTTGCAATTAGAGATATAATAAGAAATATTCTCTGTTCTATACCTTAAGTGAGAATAAAACTGCATACTTTCATTATTAGATAAACTAAAATTAGAATTGTAAGGTTTTCCTGAAAAGTCAATTGAACCTAAAGGGAAAATATATAGAAAAAGCAATGCAAAAATTGCTAAAACTGAAACTATTGATAAAAATGCTTTAAATCCCATTAACTAAATGAGAAAAAAGAATATATAAATTTGTTTAACTATTTTTAAAAAATAAAAAATAAAAAAGGTAAAAATTTGGGGTACTTACCACTCTTCATCAGATGAATCAGAGTCTTCGTCTTCGTCTTCTTCGTCTTCATCGAATTCGTCTTCTTCGCCTTCGACCTGTTTCTTTTTGTTCTCCATCTAAGTAAATTACCTCGTATTTATTTAAGTAAAAATGAGAAGAACACTTCTTTTTTAAAGCTTTTGTTTACAAAATATCCTGTAAAATATTATACATTTTTGGATATCTATCTGGGAACATAATTGTTTCATGAAGAAATTCAAAGCTTAATTCATTACAGCTTCCATTTACATAATAATTAGTTGCTAATTCTAAATATTGGCTTGATTCTTTTAGCACCCCATCTCCTGTTTCTTCTCCCATGTTACATCCTATTCCAATTATATTGTATGTTTCAACTTTTTCACTTGGTGCGGTGTTTAATTGATTAATAAAAGTGCTATCTTTATCCATCTCTTTACATGCTATCTCTGATCCCAAAACGCCACAGTAATCTTTTATTTTATCTTGTATTCCATGATTTGGGACAGTAATCAGAATTATTTTATCTATATCTCCAGCCCCAAATATTTGTATATACCTTCTAGTAACTAATCCGCCCATACTATGTGCTACGATTATTACTTTGTCTTTGCCTGTTTTTAATTTCATTAATTTAACAAGTTCTTTTAATCTTATGGCGTAAGTATCTATACTTTCTGTTGTTGAGGCAACAGTTATTTCAGTATTTCCAACTTTATGTGTGTCAAAGAAATAACTCCCTGTTGTTAAAATAGGAACATTTAATTTTCCCCACAATCCTGGTTCTTCTTTAATAGAACTTAAAATAATTGCTCCAGCATCAAGATAGTTCCCAAGGATTAATTTTTGTTTTATCTCGCTAAAAACATCTAAACTATAATCTGCAGGAAGTTGTCGGTTAATACTATGCCCATGAAGGAAAATAATTGGGTAATTTGTATTGTTACAATCATTTTTACAACATTGGGTACATTTTCCATAAAAACAACAAACAGGCACAGGATCACTTAAGCTGTAATTTTTCATAGAAAAATTAATGGGGAAAAAATTTACTCTTAAGAGAGTTATATTTGTAATTGTGGCAGTTAAGCTACACAAATTAAAATTAGGATTATTTTTATGGATAGAATTGTTAAAAGATAAAATCTCTTGAGCAAGATTTTCAACCAAAACTTGTTTATTTGCCAAGTTGGGTTCAAGTTTAAAATTTGCAACTTGATTATTAAACCAGATTGTTTTGTTGTTTAAGCTAATACAAACATCATCACTTAAATTTTCTTGAGAAATTTGTTTTAATGTTTGTTTAGAACTTTCAATCTGGAAAACAAGATGGTTATAATTATTTAATGAGTTAGTAACTTGTGTGCTAAAATTATTCAATAAAATAGAAAAATTATTTATTTCTGAATTAAAAAAAGAAGTCTGTTCTAGAAGTAGCTCAAAATTTTGAACTTCCCACAAATTAAGCAAAGTATTAAATGAATCATTTAAATGAGAATATGAAGAAAAAAGGGAATTATACTCCTGAAAAGAAGAGTTTAGGTCTAATAAAGAAGTTGCATTTGTCAATTCTTGATAAATTTGATTTAATTTCAGTTTTTGTGCATAAAGAGTTGTGTGAAAAAGAGTTATATTTTCTTTAGAAGCTTGTTTTAATTCTAATTCACTTTCATTCAAATTGTAATTAAGAGTAATCAGAATAGCTCTCTTGCTTTCTTTTTCTTTAGTGTAACACATAGCAGTTTTTTTGCTCTTACAAGAAACTTCAAATCTTCTTATTGTTTGACTTCCTTCGACTAATTCCTCTTTTTCTAAAGTATATGTTTTATATTTAGAAGATATAGAATTTAACAAAAAAGAATCGCGGTCTATTACTTCTCCAGAGCTAACATCAACAAAACTATAATTACATTCAGAAGAGCAAAAAGGATTTGAGGTTACAGCAATTTGAAAGGTTACATCTTCCTTAGAAGTATTTGTGAAATAAATATTTTCTTTGCTTGCAGAGAGTTTTACAAGTATATCGTTCTTTAGAAGAAAGTTAACATATAGATAAGATTGAAGCGCAATTAACACAAATAGCCCAACTAAACATAAAATTACAAGAATCATTAAGGACTTGTTCTTTCTTAATCTTTCAAGTTTATTTTTCGACTTTGTTAATTTACGTATAAACAAAATAAAGAATACAATTACTACGGCAGATATCCAAGCAATCCAAGAAGACTTTAGATTAGAAATAAACTGAATATAATTTGAAAGAGGAGAACCATATTGTACAAACAAAACTGTAAAAATAAAAGAAGGTAAAAAACCTAAGAGAATTAATAAAAATAACTTGCCAATAAGGAATATTTTTTTCCCATAAGAACTTTTGTTGATAGTAGTTTTAATTTCTTTATGGATATTATCCAAACTTATTTCTTTCTTAACTTTAGTTTTACTAATTTTTCTTCTCTTTTTCATAGAATAACTACTCTTTTTTGATTTAAATAATTGAGCTTTAAGAATCATTAAGGAAGTTTTATTTTTCCTTCTTGCCAATCTTTTAAGACCATTCTTGCTGTTTTATCTTCTTCTATTTCATTTCCTTTTTTCAAAAATCCTCTTTTTCTACCAACAAAATCCAAAAGAATTTCAACATCTCCTTTTGCGTCTACCTCGTAATACTTTTCTAATACTTCTGGATATTCAATCATTAAGTCAGCAACAACAGTTTCTGGATATTTTACTTGACTATAAGACCTTCCACCAAGCTTAGTTTGTTTCGACCTTTTTTTCCCTTCAACATTTGTGTATTCTATATTGGGGATTACACCGGGACTATCAAGCAAAACAATTTCAGATGTCAGTTTAACCTTTTGTATTCCTTTAGTAAAACCTGCATCAGCACCTGTGCCAGCTGCTTTTTTTCCAATTAAAATATTAATAATTGAACTTTTTCCAGTGTTAGGATAACCAATTATCCCAACAGTAATCTTTCCTAACCCTTTATCTGCTCTGTCTTTAACCAAATTAGCAAGAATTTTAATTTTATTCCTTAAATCTCTTATTCCAATACGTTTTGCACATGAAACAAAGATTTTAGGATTTATCTGCCAAAGTTCTTTTGATTTTTGTTTTTCTGGTTCAATTAAATCGGATTTATTAAAAACATAAATTATTTTTTTATTTGCTTTTAATATTTTTTGTTCTAATTCTAGATTTCTTGTTTCTTCTATAAATCTTGCGTCTAAAATTTCAAGAACTATATCTGACATTTGTATAACTTTTTCAGCTAAAAAAGGATATTCATCTCTCTTCTTACCAATATTCTTTATTTGACGAGATCTCATTTTCATAGAAGTATCATGCTTCTTTCCCTTAGAAAAGCTAAACTTAGATTTCATATTTAATTAAAGAGATTAGAGTTTATAAAACTAAAATATCATTCAGAAGTGGAATTATTTTCTTTTATTAGATTAACATTAAAGTCATAAGTTATTTTAGATATGCTACTTATAACTTCATCTGCCCTTTCTAAAGTAGTATTTTGACTCATGATACATATAAGATAGTGCTTTTTAGGCAAATAAACTATGCCACAATCATGATAATAACCCAATTGATAGTCAAATCCGACTTTATGAGAGATTTTTACTCCAGCAGGTAAACCAGAAGGTAGCTGAGAAATAAACTTAGTTCCTTCAAGTATTGATAAAGCTAATTCTGAAAATGGTCTTCTAAGATAAGTAGAAAAATATAAAGATCTGAATATATTACCATATTCTCTTGGAGAAACAGATTGTTCATTTGAGGTTTGATATAATCCCATCATGCTAATTGTTCTTGCATAATCTTCATCGTCTACAAAATGATTTGCTAATGTTCTCATAGCAACATTATCTGACTCTTGAATCATCCTAGTTAACAATTCTTGTACAGTTAGTTCTAAGCCAACTTGATTTAAAGTTGAGTTTCCATTTAAAAAGTCCAAGTCTGCAGGAGTAATTTTCTGTTTTTGGTTAAGAGAAATTTCTCCCTCTTCTACTTTTTTTAATACCGCAACCATTAAAGGAACTTTAAACAAGCTTCTTGGCATAAATCTCTGTTTTTCATTAACACCAATCCAACCACCTGTAGAAAGGTCTTCAAAATAAAACCCATATATTTCTTCAGGATATTTTTCAATTTCTTGAGTTATTTGTTCTTTTAGATCCCAATAGTTAACTGTGTAAGTTTTTTGTTTTTCCAAAAAATTCTCAGTATTCATCCAAGCAATAGTGGGAGATAAAAGATTAAATCTATTTTCAAATTCACTCATTTGATTAGTTAAATCTACATATTCTGCCTTTATTTTAAAATAAGAATATCCAAAAAAAACTGTTAAGAACAATAATAAAATGATAATTAACTTTATAGAATTGCGCTTAAAAAAATAAGTTAGTTTAGTCATGTAAAATGAACTTAGATAATTTTGTATTTAAAGGTTATTATTACATTTACTAAAGTATAGTTGCTTTAGTAATTGTAACCATTTGCAAAGGCCGATCATTTCTATTCGTTTGGGTTTTTGCTATATCGTCTATAACATTCATTCCTTCTACTACTTTTCCAAAGACAGGATGTTTTCCATCTAAAAAGTTATTATTAACAAGATTAATAAAAAATTGACTTCCACCTGTGTTTGGACCAGCATTTGCCATGGAAATTGTTCCCCTGCTATTCTTGTCTAAATCTGTTTTAGTAAATTCATCTTTTATTGTATATCCCGGTCCCCCTGTTCCTGTTCCAAGAGGATCTCCACCTTGAATCATAAATCCGTCTATCACCCTATGAAAAATAGTCTTATCATAAAATCCGTTTTGTACTAATTTTTTAAAATTTCCAGTGGTTATTGGCATTTCCTTCTCATAAAGTTCAATAATCATAGTACCATAATTAGTTTCTATTCTAACTCTTGCGGGACTTGCTAATTTTAAGTTCACCATATTAAATATAATAACTCCAATTACAATTAAAACAAAACTTACAATTATAAATATTCCTACTTGTTTTTTTGAAAAATGATGCTTTTTATTTTTCTCCATTTTCTTTTGTTACTAATGTTTCTAGAGCGAATATTCTATCTTTATATTCGCCCCTGTTTAAAAAAGCAGCTAAGTCTTTAACTAATTCTTTATCTTTATGGGTTTTTACATCCATTCTCTCTGCACAAATGATACCATATTCAAAGTGAAAATTAACAAGAGGATATTCAACAAAAAAAGCATTTCTTTTTAACTTAAAATCACAACTATTACTCCCACCAGATTCAATAGGCTCAACAAGATATCTTCCTTGAAATAAACTTTGATAAAGTGCTTCCAGTTTAGTTTTTGATTTTATTTTAAATTGATGTTCTGAATAACATTCTTCTCTTAAAAATTTATTAAGCCCTTCAAAATCTGTTTTAGTTTCTTCACCCATTTTTATGTTACCTGTATTTTTTAGTTTTTATTAATATATTTAAAGATTTGTATGAAAAATTTAATTTTCCCAACATTTTTAAAGAATTTTTGCATTCTTAGAATATGCCCAGTATATTATTGTATTCCTTAGTAAGTGTATTAATAACAAGTTTAATTGCACTTATTGGTTTGATTTCTATTCCTATTAAAGCAGAAAGATTAAGAAAAATTTTAATTTATTTTATTAGTTTTTCAGCAGGGGCATTATTTGGGGACGCGTTTATTCATTTGCTTCCAGAACTAACAAAAAATGGAATGAAATTAGGCTATTCCTTAGCTATTTTAGGGGGCATACTTTTATTTTTCTCTTTAGAAAAAGTTATTCACTGGCGTCATTGTCATATGCCTATTACAAAGACCCATGTACACCCATTCGCGTATATGAACTTAATTGGAGATGCATTACATAACTTTATTGATGGATTAATAATCGCGGCAAGTTATTTAGTCAGTATACCTGCTGGAATTGCAACAACAATGGCAGTAATACTTCATGAAATACCTCAAGAGATAGGAGATTTTAGTGTATTAATATATGCGGGATTTACAAAAACAAAGGCAATTTTAATGAATTTCATCACTGCTCTCACCTCAGTGTTAGGAGTAATAGTTGCATTAACTTTAAGTAAATTTATAGGAAATATTGAATCTTATTTAATTGCTCTTGCTATCGGGGGATTTTTGTATATTGCAGGAAGTGATTTAATCCCAGAATTACACAAAGAAACAAAAGTAAAAGTATCTTTAATTCAGATGCTAACTTTTATTTTAGGTGTTCTTGTTATGATGTCTCTACTTTTATTAGAATAAACTATTGGGATAAGTTATTCATTTTTTCAGTTTAAGAAGTTTTTAACAGTATTGCCTGCGTTATCTAAAAATTCTTGAGCTTGACCAACAATATTTGTATGCCATGTCCAACAAAACAATTTTCCCAATCCCATATCACAAGTAATTCCTGTTTCTTGAGCTTGTTGTCCACCAATAAATCCCCAGATAAGAATAACTAAAAATAAAGTACCTAGTGCCATCAATATCCCTTTAACCATACTTTCTTTACGACGAACAAGTATATAAATCAGCTTTAAAAATTAGTTTAATTCAGTTAGAACTTCTCTCCAATTATTCCAAGTTAATCTTCTTAAATTTTTTATTTTTAAATTCCAAGGATGTGTATAAAGAACATGTTCCCAAGAAGGAATTTGAGCACCAAGTATTTCTAGTTTATCATCTATTAAAATATCTCCGTTTATTAAAGTTTTATCGTGGTTCAATATTAGTCTTTTTGCCCAATATTCCCCAAGATTATTTAAAACCCACTCATATTTTTCTTGAGCAGCATATCTATTTATTTTTGGGGGAGCAGTACAAATTGCAACTTCTTTAACGGTATTCCTAATCGCTTCTATTGCTTCTATTGCTCCAGGCAAGGGTTCTAAATTATAAAAAAGACCTTGACTAGACCAAATTTGTGCAACCTTATCTTTATGTTCTAATGGATATAACTCTTCTAAAGAAAGTGTAGACAATTTTTCGTAAGGAACAAAAGGTATTTCGGGAAACTTCTCTTGCCACTTTTTGATAAAACCCGCAGGAGTATTTGCAATAACACTATCTAAATCAAATAAAACCTTAAGATTTTTCATAAAAATTAATCTTTTTTAGTCTTTAAAAAATTTTGGTTATTGAATATGATTTGAAGATGTTTTTTGTAAAGCTTTTTAAGTAAAAAAAGAGTTATAAACATAAGTTTTATGGAGTAAAACTAATAATCCTCAAAAAATAAAATGTTAGAAAAATCCGTTTTAACTAAAGAAAACTTAATAAAAGAGTTAAAAGAAAGGTACGGATTTAAGAACATTAAAGAAATCTCTAAAATTCTAAAAGCTAGTGCAAATATTTTCAAAATCAAAGGAGATAATAAAGATTATATCCTTAAAGAATATCAATCTTTGTATAAATTGAAGGACGTAATAAAAGAAGAAAAGGTTATCAATTTACTGAATAAAAATGGCATTCCCACTGCAGAAATTATGCTTTGTATAAATGGAGATTATGCTTGGGAATATAATCTACATGTTTTTGTTTTACAAAAATTTGTTAAGGGAGTAATAATTGATTCAAATAGGGGCTCTCCTAAAGCAATTAAAGAATCTGCTTACTATCTTTCAAAGATTAATTTGGCATTACAAGATGTTCAATTAGAAAAAGAAGATAATATTATTAATTGGTTATCTAAGGAAAGTATCTCTAAAGCAAAACAAAAATATGATAAAATATTAGAAAATTGTGATAAAAATGAAGAAGATATACTATCTAAACAAATAAGAGAAGATGTTTTAATAAAGAAAGAACTTTTACAAAAATTTATGCAGAATAAAAAAATACTCACCTTACTTCCCAAAGTGACACATATGAATTCTCATGGGGATTATAGTGTATTACAATTTATTTATGAACCAAACAAAAGAAAAATAAAAGCTATTCTTGATTTATCTGCTACAATTAAACTTCCAATCGTGTGGGAAATAATAAGATCTTATACTTATATTGATCCAGCATGTAAAGAAGGAAAAATAAATATTTCTAATCTTAAAAAATATGTTAAAGAATATATTAAAAAAATTGAACTTTCTAAAGTAGATTTGGCTATGATGCCATATGTATATCTGCTTCAACTTCTAAAAAGCCCATTTGGTTATTCTGAATATGTTATAGATAAGAGCGAAAATAGAAAAGAATTAATAAAATTTGCTTTTTGGAGAACAGAAATGTGTAAATGGTTAGCAGCCAATGCACAAGAATTGTCAAAATCATTAGTTCTACTCTATCCGGAACGAAACTATTAAAAAGTAGTAAATATACTTAAAAAAATGAAAGTTCAAATGCTACATGCAGGGATTTCTCATCCAAGTCCGTATTTTTACAATTTATGTAATGCATTGAAAGAGATTAATTCTGAGATAAATATTTTTATCAATCCAGATATACCTTCTTATGCTCCAAAAGAACCAAGTATACTGCATTTTCACAGACTTAAAAGGTATTATAACAGCAATGACCAAACAAGTGCAGAAGAATTTATACAAACAGTAGAGAAAGCTAAAATAGCGGGATGGAAAATAGCTTGGACAATTCACAATTTTCTCCCCATTGATAGAAATCTTTCTTCAACAGATCTTTGGGCAGCACAACAATTCTCAACACTGGGGGACATTATTTTTACACATACAGAATCAATGAAAACTAATGCAGAAAAGCTTTTTTCAAAAAAAGTAATCAATAGCAGTTATGGGATTAACAAATTAGATGGTATATTTGATAAAAGCAAAATAAGTGTTCCAGCAGAAGACTATGATGCAGTTTTTACTTTTGGGGGGAATATTACTGAATATAAATGTTTACCTGAAAGCATAACTGCGTTTAAAAAGCTAAAAGAAGAATCTAAAGATAAAAGGTTTAAATTAATTCTTGCGGGCCCTCCTTCTCAAAGTGTAGATGTAAGGAGGCATATTAAAGGAGATTCGGATATTTTATTTTATAATTCGTTTATTGGAGAGAGTAGTTGGGATGCACTACGTAAAATAACAGATGTATTTTTACTCCCTTATGATTTATCACTACCCGCATTCAAATATGGTATTTTTCCTTCAAGTGTTCCTCAAATTTTAAGTTATAAAAAACCAATGATTGTGCCAGATTGTCCCGAAATTAAAGAATTTATCCCAAAAGAAGATATGGCAATATTTTATGATTATAAAAATAAAAATGGTTTGTTTGAATCAATGCAAAAAGGAGCAGATCCAATTAAAAGAGGATTAATTATAGGGAACCTTGAAAAAATAACTTATAATCCTTCTTGGAAAAATGTAGCTAAAGTAACAATTGAAGGATACAAAACAATTTTAAAAGATAATTAAAATGTTAAAAAATAAAATTAACAATAAAAAAATATTAGGAAAAGGAATTAAAATTCCTTATATAATTGAGTTTAGTATTATAAGTAGGGGAACTGAAAAAGAAAGTTCTTCTCAAGGATATATGGCAGTTACTTCCAGCAATTCTTTAGGTGAAAGAAAATTAATTCCAATTCCACACGGAATAAAAAGAACATTTGAAGACTTTAATAGTTTAGATATAAAAAAAAGAGTTAGTATTGAAAAAATTGCCTTTTCTAGATTCCAGCTAATTTCCGCAATTATGTACAAAGAAAATAAAAGATTATTTAAAGAAAATAAAAATGAAGATATTTTAGTAATTGGTTCTGGTAGTGTAGGTTTCACTACTTGTATGGAATTATTTAGACAAGGACATAAAAAGATTTTTATCTTGACTAGAAAAAATAAAAAAGTTCCAAAAACTATTTTTCAAAAAGCATATAAGAGCACATTAAGACAAATAAACAGCATAAATGAAGTGAAGAAATTTAATATGATAATAGATGCGACTGGAAATTCTAATGTTTTAAAAGAGATAATTGCAAATTGTAATCCATTTTCAAATATTTTTATTTTAGGAACTCCAAGAAAAAAACCATTAATCAATGTTTTAATGATTCATAGAAAAAATATTCGTTTAATTGGGTGCCATGAAATAATCGGTATAACTCAAAAAGAACGCAACGAACTATTTGATGAATTACTTAAAGAAAATGGGAAATATCCAGATAAGCTATACAAGGAATTAATTTTTATGGAAAGCTATTCAAAAAGAAATAGAAAAAATATTCTTAGAAAAAGTAAAAATATTATAAATGTAATGCAATATAAATAAAAAATGATAATTGAAGTTAAAAAAAGGCAATATCTTGAAATAGATAATAGAATAAAAGAATACCAAAGTTTGATAAAAAATCAAATAGCTTCTTTTAGAGAGATAAAATCATTTATAGGAAAAATAAATTATCAGTTAAAGATAATGCCCAATCAAACTAGGATAAAACTAAAAGATAAAAAATACTTAATCAATAAAAAATTAATTCAAACAGATTTGTATCCAATGATTCATGCAATTATCTCAATTATTATTAGCGATAAAAACAACGCATTCATTCATTCTTCAGTTGTTAGTAAAAATAAAAAAGGTATTTTAATTGTAGGCACATTTGGACAAGGAAAAACAACTTTAGCCCTGGAAATGGAAAAAAAAGGTTTTGAGATAAATTCTGCAGACCATGCTCATTTGTATCTCACAAAAAATAAACTTTTCATGAAACTTGGTTCAGCTTATTTAAAATATCAAGAGAAAAGTAAATTTTTAGATAAAGAAAAAATAATTTCTTTCATAGAAATAAAAGAAATTATTATGATATGCGGCATGTGTGATAAAGGAAAATGTAAAAAAGATGTAATAACTGATAAAAACTATATAGTAAAGTATCTTTTTCCTTCTCTTAATTGGTGGACAAATTCTCCGATAATAACAGACCCAAATGTTATACTATTTAACCCAAAGCATAAGGAAATGTTTAGTTTTTTAATGAAATTAGCAAAAATAAAAAAGAGAGTTTATATGTTAAGGGGAGATAAAAGAAAAATTTCTTTTGAAGTTAGTAAATTGATAAGAAAATAATAAGATTTATACAAAAAAATAGTAAGATTAATAAATAATAAAATTTAAAATAAAAGATGGATGAGTTTGTGACTGCAGGGATATGGATTACACGAAGATGTAATTTTAAATGTCCTTATTGTAATGTTCCAAAAGTAGGCTTTAAAGAATTAGAATTAAATAAATGGAAAAAAGCAGTAGACATTTTAAAAAAGTTAGGAGTTAAAAAAATAGTTCTATTAGGTGGAGAAGTCACATTATACAAAGATTTAGTTCCATTTGTTGATTACGTTTTAAATAAAGCAAAGTTAGATTGTTTCTTGACCACAAACGCATTCAAAAATTATGATGTAATAAATAAATTGATAAAAAAAGGTATGAAAAATATTGCAGTAAGTATAGACTCCTTAGATATAGAGAAATCAATAAGCCCAATTAAATCAAGATCATCTTTTGAATTGATCAAAAAACTTGAGGAAGACCATTTGAAAGAAGTTATCAATTTAAGGTGTTACACCGTAATAAATAGGAAAAATATAGAAGAATTAGAACATTTTATAAAACATATGACTAAAAGAAAAATAAGAGTATATTTAATCCCCTATCATTGGGGAAATGAAGGAGAATTTGAACATCGTAAAAATGCAGATAAGTTTGCTTTCGTAACAAACGAGGACATAAAACTATATAGCAACGTAATAGATAGAATAGTTCTTTTAAAAAAAGAAGGTTACCTTATAGATAATTCTTCAGAATATTTATTAGCTTCAAAAAAGTATATTAAAAAGTTAAATTGGAAATGCGATGGATTATCAGAAGTAAGGATGGATAGCGATGGAAGTCTTCTTTGTTGTTGTGATAAAAGAGGGGAAGTTAGCAAACATTTTTCAATATTGGATTTAAAAGATAAAAATAAAATTAAAGAATTTCTGAAAATGCGTGCAAAAGATTCAGGTACATGTAAGGGGTGCTTATGGCCAAGTTCATTTGAATCAGAAAAGATGAAAAAAGGAAAATAATCAAATTCTTTCTCATTTAGTTAAAAGAGTAAACAATTAAAAGGCTACTTTTCCTCCTACAAAAAATACAGGAGAATAAACAAAAAATATAATTATGGAAAAGTCAAAAAGTTTACAAAATGAAAGAACCTATTTTAATAAGAATCTTAAAATTATTGAATCTTTTGCAAAAGAAGATTTAGATATTTTAGATAAGATTAAAGATAAAAAATTTGAAGAAAGGGAAGTATTAAATCTCAGATTAAAAGCAGAAGAAGCAGCACAGCAATCCGAGATTAAAGAATTAATTTCTTATCAAATGATTAAAAAAAATTTAACATATAATCTCCCCCACCAACAAGAAGGTGCACTTAAAATTTTAAGGGATTTTGATGGTAGAGCTTTACTTGCGGACGAAGTGGGGTTAGGAAAAACAATAACAGCAGGTATGGTGTTAAAAGAATGTATTGTTAGGGGGTTTGTAAAAAGAGCTTTAATCCTTACTCCTCCTTCTTTAGTAAATCAATGGAAAGAAGAATTGACTACAAAGTTTGAGCTTAATTTTAAAGAGATTACAAAAGAAAATGAATGGGAAAATAGTGAATTAGTAATTGCTTCTATTGACAAGGTTAAAAATTTTAATAGTAAGACGAATGAATTCAAGCATTCCAAGGCGCATGAAATTTATTGGGATATGATTATAATTGATGAAGCACACAAATTAAAAGATAAACAAACATTTAGATGGAAGTTTGTAGATAAACTGCAGAAAAAAAGGCTTCTCCTCTTAACAGCCACCCCTTTCCAAAATGATTTAATTGAAGTGTATAATCTTCTAGCCTTATTAAAAAGAGGACATTTAGGAACATTAAGCGAATTTAGAAAAAACTTTTTAGTGAATGGAAATGAGAGGCAACCATTAAATCCAGCTGAACTTAAAAGAAAGCTTTCAGAAGTCATGATTCGAAGAAGAAGAGATGAAGCAAAAGGAATAAACTATATGAAAAGAATCCCAAAAATAGAATCTGTAGACTTAACCTGGGATGAACAAAGAGTATATGATAGGGTTGTAGATTTGTTATTAAATCATTATCTGGATTTTAATGAGAATCCCATAAGAACTAATTTAGCGGCATATTCTGTTTTGCCAAAAATAACAAGTTCTTCTAAATCTTCTATTGAATTTTTAGAAAATATTACATCAAATCCAAAGTATCATAAATCAACTAAAGAACTTGCTCAAGATATTGTTTATCATTTAAAAAAATTAACAAAGGATACAAAAATAGAAAAATTAATAGAGATAATTAATCAAATAGACAAAAAAGACAAAGGGACAAAGATTCTTCTTTACACAAAACATCCAGCAACATTAAAGTACATTTCAGAGATATTAAGAAAACAGAATTATAAGATTACGGAATTTAAAGGGGGATTAACAAATGATGAAAAGTCAAAAAGAATAAATGACTTCAAAGAAAAAAGTCAAATATTAATTAGTACTGAAACAGGTTCAGAGGGATTAAATTTTCAATTTTGTAGCAACTTAATTAATTATGATCTTCCTTGGAATCCAATGGCTGTTGAACAAAGAATAGGAAGATTAGACAGAATAGGGCAAAAGAAAAATATTGTAGTTTATAATCTAGCAACAAAAGGCACAATGGAAGAACATGTTGTAGACTTAATAATAAACAAAATGTGCTGTATTGGACTAATAATGGGAGAGTTACCTATAATTTTATTTAATATGGGTTTAGACTCAAATGGAAAATCAAGTTCTAGTAAATTTGAAGAAAAAATTATGAATGCTTTTCTCGATTCAAAAAATAATTTGGGAAGATTTGCAAATGAAATAGGAAAGATAACTAATGAAATAAATAAAGGAGTTAAGTCATATGAACAAACTAAAAAATACACTTCGGAGTTATTAGATTAAAATGACAAATTATAATGCAAAAGAGTTTATTTTAGAATTTTTTGAAGGCAGCAAGGTAAAAGAGGAAAAAGGTATTTTGACAATTAGCGAAGTACAAAAAGACTTTGAAGAGTTTATCGGAAAAAAAGCACCATATAAACTTGTTTTTGATTTAGAAACTTATGTAAAAACAAAAGATTCAGAATTAGTTACTCAAGGAAGCTATCTTCTTCTTGCAATAAAAGATTATCTCAGCAATAAGGGACAAACCAGTTTGTTAAAAATAAATATCAAACCAGATTTGTTAAAAATTAGCAAAAATTCAAAGTTAAAAAATTACAAAATTATTAAAATTGATGAAAAGGAATATAATACTCTTTCAGAATTTTATTTTTTATCAATTTATCAATACCTTAATGACAAAAAACAAGCAATAAACAGATTTTTGATTCAAAATAATAAACTTTCTAATTTAGACTTAGATAAATTTAAAATTTCTAAAGGGGACAAAGAAAAGATTTCTAATTCAGAATTTAACAAAGAATATAACTTAGCTAAAAAAAAGTTAAATTTGCAAGTAATTAAACAAATAAATGCTATTAAAATTCCATTAAACAAAAAACTGGAAAAAGAGCTTAAGAGAATAAAAGACTATTATCATAGGCAAATAAAAGAAAAAGATGAAGAAATAGAAAAATGCGAGCAAAAGATAAAATTACTTGAAAATAAAGTAAAACATACTTTTTATGATAGAGATATTGACACATTAAATAGGATGATTAGAGAATCAAAAGTCAGACTTGAAATGTTGCAAAGAAAAAACTACAAACAAAGACTAAAAACAGAAGAATCATTTCACATTAATGATGAGGTAGAAAAACACGTTTTATCTATAAAAAACACCTTAATTAACACAACGATTTATTATTATCCAACATATTCTATTGAAGCAACCTGCAAAGGAAAAAAGATTTCTAAGAAGTATGACCCTATACTAAGCAAAGTCATATAAAGTTTGCTTAAGTTCTTTGAACTTTTTCAATTAACTAAGATATAAACAGCAACGGAGTTTATATAATTTTTGGAGATGTTTGAAAAATGATAAAAGATATAAACTTTGGATTAATGATAAAAAGAGGGTAGACATAAAGAAAACAGAAGAAAAAGAACTTAAAGATGACAATTGAAAAGTTAATTTTAATAGTAGATTCTTGTGGGATTTTGATTGCATTATTCAGTCTTATCATTGCCCTTAAAGATCAAAATAAAAATTTAAAGATCACAAATCAAATACAACAAGATACTCTAATGCATGACATGGTCAAAGAAGAGATAAGCAATTGGAGGTATATTCATGAACAACTCTTCATAAAACAACGTAAAACGAGCTTTAATGCAGTTACAGAAAATATTTTTGATTATTATGAATATTTAGCTTATCTTATAAATAATAATAAAATAAATCGAACACAGGCATTTAATCTTTGGAAATTGAATATATTTAGAATGTATAACAATTTTAAAGAAGAATTTTTAGGAGAGAGAACTGAACTTAGAAAATTGTATAACCGATGGAAAAAGTTAGATTTAAAATAATTAACTCTTCCTCCAAAGTAAAGATAAAACTTATTTAGAAAATAGAAACTTGTCTAACTTTAACAAGATAATTTAGCTAACACACCTCTTTATAAAGAGTCATCTTTTAATAAAATCGGATTAATTTCCTGGACAAACAAAGCATGCAGAACTCAAAAAAATATATTGTGCGTTGGTCATAAGTTAGAGTTCTTATTAATTAATTAAACCGGGGTTTGATAAAATGATAATTTCAAAGAAGAAACTAACTGAAGAAGATATTGAAGAACAAATTATATTTAAGTTAAAGGAATTAGAAAGGGAAATAGATAAATTAAGGAGGATCTCAAAAAATGGCGGGAATGAACTCCTAGATCCATCTTGTTCTGGAAACTAAACTTAAAGAGACTCTTGAAAGAGAAGCTTTAGAGGGTGGAATATCTCTTTCTGAAATCTGCAGACAAAAATTAGGAAGTAGTTCTCAATTAAATAGAATTGAAGGAAAGCTAGATAAAGTAATAAAAAAGACATGACAAAAACACTACAATAATACTTAAAATAAGAAAATAATTAGGAATTTAATGAAAGATAAGGATGTCTTGAAAAGGATCTGTAATCCTTTTGAATTTGGTTTCTGGGTTTTAAAAACAGAAATAGACCCAAAAGATGTAGAACTAAAAAAACTTTTTGAAAAAGTAAAACATCTAAAATTCGAAGAAACGTTTAGTAATCTAATCTTTAGTATATTAAAAAAGAATTCTGAAGGAGAATCTTCAAAAAAGATAAAAGATATGTTATCTAATAATGGAATGCTAAACCCCAAATTGTCTTCTTATTTTCTAGAGTCTTTAAATAAAAATAAAGATAAAATAAATGAAATAAACTTACAAGCTTTTCTAAAAGACTTAGACTATCTAAAAACTTTTATTTTAATTGGGACAGAAAGGTATACCGAAGAATTATTTTTTTATTCTCCAATAGAAGAAGAATCTATAGATGTAACTTTTCCATCAGACTATTCTAAAGAATTTTCTGCTATTTCTTATTACCAAAAGCCATTAGAAGAATTAAAAAAATTATTGAGTTTAGTTTCTAAAAATTTAAAAATTACAATTACAAAAGAATATTCAGATGAAAATAGTGTTTTATCAAATTACATTTATTTACTCCCTTCAATAAATTTGTTTAGAATTAGTGAAAATTATGAAGTTATTGAAAATATAGATCAGGCATTAAATGAATTTTATGCAGGGAAATTTGATAATTCTTCAAGATTTTGTGGTATAGCAATGGAAACATTATTATCTGAAATATATCTTACATTAGTAAGAAAAGTAGCTCCAAAAGATGGCCTTACAGATTTAGTCAAAATATTATACTCTCAAATCAAAGAAATATGTGAAGAAAAAAACAATAGAAAAGCATTTACGATAGATTTATCAAAAGAAAATGCAATTAATCTAAACTCCCTTATCCCATTAATTGAAGATTTTATAGAAGAGGTTATAGAAGAAAAATTAAAGGATATTAAAAAGACCCCCCAAAAATTATTTCCTGAAGATTTACATGAAGGGATAGTTAAAACTATTATTAATAGAAATAATGTTTCTCACAAGTCTTCTAATGAATTTGGGGAATTTGAAGCTTCTTTATCACTAAGGGGGATAAGTTATCTTTTAATATGGTGGGAATATGTAAAGAGGGGCATAAAAAATTGGGATAAAGATAAGAAAACAATTATAAAAGAAATAAAGAAAGAATCTAATAACTTTTTGAAAGAAGAAAGATTTGATCTTTTATAATTTTTCCATCAATTTATCCAACAGAGCAATAGGCAAAATAAATTTATCTATCTTCTATAAGCTGTTTATCTCTCTTTGTTTGTTCTAAATTCTTTTCTAATTCTGTCCTTTCTTAAGATAAATCCTTCAAATCTTTTTTATGAAATGATTTTAGACCATTTTCAAAATCAGACTGAACTATTTTATATTGTTTCTTTGTAAAGTCTGTTCCATATCTTTCATATATATGGGTTTTTGTTTTCCAATATTGAAGATAAATAAATAGGTTTTTATCCATAAAAAAGAATAATCTGTAAACTCTTTAAGTTTTTCTAAGTTAAAGAGTCGTGCGTTTTTGTCACAGTTTTCTTTTTATTACACATAAAACCGTTCGGTTTTGTACCACGCCCACGCCGAGAGTCGAACTCGGATTATGTCCGTGACAGGGACATGTCATAGCCGCTAGACCACGTGGGCTTAATAGCTAAAAAATAGAGTATCGGGCTATTTTTAAAGATTGCTAATAAGCTAAAATTTTAATTTATAGTAAGGTTATTATAGCAAAAAAATGTTATTCATTTATGAAAGTAGCGTATTTTGCGGCAACTATGATTAAAGATCAAGATGGGGTTGCAAGAGTAATTTATCATTGGATAGACTATCTTAAAAAGAATAAAATAAAAAATATGTTTATTACTGGTTTAAACCAAAAAATCAAGGAAGAAAATCTATACGTACATCAAGTACCTTCAGTAAAATTTCATCAGGGAAAAGATAAAATTCCAATCGCGATCCCAGGTCAAGTATTTTTTTACAAAAGAGTACATAGATTTAGGCCAGATATAATTCATGTTAATAGTCCATGTTCATTAGGATTTGCTGCAATAAATTATGCCAAATGGAACCACATTCCTGTTGTTGCAACATATCATACACATTTTCCACATTATCTGAAATACTGGCATGTAGAAAACTTTGAATCAATGGGTTGGTTATATTTAAAAAGATTTTATAATCAATGTGATGAAGTTTATGTTCCAGAAAAAACAATTATGGAAGAATTAAAATCTCATGGATTTAAAAGATTAAAGCTTCTTCCCCATGGTATAGATAATAAAATTTTTAATAAAAAGTTTAGATCTCAAAAATGGCGAAAAGAGCAGGGGATAGGGGACAAAGTAGTAGTTATGTATGTTGGAAGATTAATTTGGGAGAAGGATATAAATGATTTAGCAAAAATATATTCTTATTTAAAAAAAGATAAAAGAATGGCTTTTGTGATTGTTGGAGATGGATCTGCAAGGAAAGAATTGGAAGCAATGATGCCAACAGCTAAGTTTATAGGAAAACTAACAGGAAAAGCTCTTTCTACAGCTTATGCTTCTGGAGATATTTTTGTATCTCCTTCAACAACAGAAACTTTTGGAAATGTAACTATCGAGGCAATGGCTTCTGGCCTAGCTTGTGTATGCGCAAATTCTGGAGGGCCAAAAGGAATAATACAAGATGGGATTACTGGTTTTCTTGCAAAACCCCATGATATAAAAGATTTTGTTAATAAAATTTCTTATTTGATTTCTCACCCCAAACAAAGAATAGAAATAGCAAAAAAGGGTTTTGAATATGCTAGCACACAAACGTGGGATAAAATATGCGATGAATTATTTAAAAACTATGCTGAAGTAATTGAAAATTATAAAAAGAAAAAGCATAAATGGAAAAGATTAAATCGAGCAAAAGAATTTTTTAATCCTTTTTTCCAATAACTTTCTTTCCACACATATAAGGCCAAAGAATTTCTGGAATTTTTATTGTTCCATCTTTTTGCTGGTTATTTTCTAAAAGCGCGATTAAAGCTCTTGGACTTGCAAGAACAGTATTATTTAAGGTATGAGCAAAGTATATTTTTCCTTTAGATTCAATTCTAATATTAAGTCTTCTCGATTGAGCGTCAGTTAAATTACTACAACTTCCAACTTCAAAATACTTTTTTTGTCTTGGACTCCAAGCTTCAACATCCGCTGATTTGGCTTTTAAGTCTGCTAAATCTCCTGAACAGCATTCTAATGTTCTAACAGGAATATTTAATTGTCTAAAAACATCAACTGTAAATTGTAACATTTTTTCGTACCATTTATATGATTCTTCTGGCTCGCATATAACCACCATTTCTTGCTTTTCAAATTGATGTAGTCTGTAAAAGCCTTTTTCTTCTAACCCATGACTTCCAATTTCTTTTCTAAAACAAGGAGAATAACTTGTAAGTGCAATAGGAATCTTCTTACCACTAATAGTTTTGTCAATAAATCTTCCAATCATTGAATGCTCTGAAGTCCCAATTAAATACAAATCTTCTCCTTCAATTTTATACATCATATTATCCATTTCTTTAAAGGACATAACTCCTTCTACAACTTTCCTCCTAATCATAAAAGGAGGTATAACAAATTCAAATCCTTGCTTAACCATAAAGTCCCTCGCAAAAGCAAGCATAGCAGAATGTAACAATGCAAAATCTCCTGTTAAGTAATAAAATCCGTTTCCAGATGTTTCCCTTGCAGAATCAAAATCCGCACAAAAATTATCTTCTGCTAATTTAGCATGATGAATTATTTCATAAGCAGGAACTTTTGGTTCTCCAAATTTTTTTATTTCTTTATTTTCAGAGTCATCTTTTCCCAATGGAACAGATTCATGAATAATATTTGGAATAGTCATCATAATTTCTTTTATTTTTCCTTCTAGCTCTGTTCTTTTTTGTTCAAGTTTTTCAATTTCTTCTGGAATTTCTTTTGCTTTTTTCAGTTGTTTAGAAGCATCTTTTTTTGTCTTTTTTAATTCACTTATTTCTTTAGAAATCTTATTTCTTTCTCCTCTTAAAGCATCTTCTTTGTATTTAATCTGTCTCCATTCTTCATCTAATGTGATAACTTTATCTACAAGTGGAAGTTTATCCTTTTGGAATTTTTTCTTTATGTTTTCTTTAACAACTTCAGGATTTTCCCTAATAAGTTTAATGTCAATCATTTCTAAAAAATAGAGAGAGTTGTATTTAAATTTTTAGTAGATTAATTTATTTTAATCAGGTCGCCATTATCTGCAAAAAAAGGTTCATAAAATATACCGCAAGTAGGACAATAAGCAAATAGGGGAATTTTTTGTTTTTCTGAAAAAAGGAGATTTCCTTTTTTTATTACCTTTGTAATTGGGGCTATCCGTAATTCTAAAGCATTATAGTTACAGTTTAAACATTCAAAATTAAGTCCCCTGTCTAAAGAATTAACTAAATTACTTATCCAAGAAACATTTAAATCAAAGTATTTTTTTTCATTTTTATAAAAGGAAGTAGCAATAATATCATAAGGTTTACCAGAGTTTGTTATAGAACTGTCTTCTGATATAATTTTTTCAAGTTTTTCAGAAGTAAAGGAAGAAACTTTATCCTTAATTTGTCTATAAAAATTACCAGTATTTTGTTTTTCCTGTTCATATTGTTTTATTAAGTCATATCTTTCTAATTCTATTTTTATCTTTTTGGAATCTAATTTAAGAACATCACTAACACTTTCTGGAAGATTCAAAATTTCATTATTACTTTTACCGTCTTTCCTCAATTGAAAGACTAATTCTCTAGTGAGATCACAATCTAATTTTGTCATTACTACTAAGGCGTGAAAAGGGTTTATAAATTTATTGTTTCTTTAGCAAAAAGAATATAAGAAAGTAGAATATTTCTTTAAAAATACCTACACAAAAAGTTTTTAAACTATCTTCTAATTTTTATGCTATGACTAAAGTAAGAATAAAGCTGAATAGTACTGATATTGAAAGCTTAAACAATATTTGCGAGGCTATCAAAGATATTGCAAAGAAATCAGGCATAACTGTAAGCGGACCTGTTCCTCTTCCTACTAAAAGACTTAAAGTAACAACAAGAAAATCTCCATGTGGAAATGGAACAGCTACTTTTGATAGATTTGAAATGAGAATACATAAAAGATTAATTGATCTTCCAGCAAATGAAAAGATATTACATAGCATTATGAAAATGTATATTCCTAAGAACGTAAACATCAAAATAGAGATGAAGGATTAAATTGCCTAATCAGTGTTATTATTTTAAAACAAATATAACTATTTTTGAAGAATACTTTTCTGACTGGGCCCAAATATTTCAAGCAACACCAAGAGATTCTGTAATTTATGAAAAGGACCATATTCGGGCTACATTTATTCCAATAGCAAATTGCGTTTTAACTGAAGACAAGAATACTATTTTTGGATTAGTAAAAAAGGTTATAAAAACAAATCCGAAAACAGAATACGAATCAGGTGAATTTTAATTAAATTCTAACTTTAGATTCTGGAACAGTATCTGAATGAACATCATATGTTCCACTTTGTAAACAATCCCAACAAGTATGTATTGTTCCGTCTTTTTCTTTAACAGTTCCTGTACCGTGACATTTAGGACAAGCTGGATTAGCCATATAAAAAACACAAGTCTAGAGTATTTAATCTTAACTACAGTTCAGAATATATTATATACCAAAATAAAGCAACTAGAGCGTTATGCAAAAGATTTAAATAAACTACGAGATGTAGATTAATATGGAAAAAGATATTGGAAAAATAAAAAAGAACGATACAACAGATGTTGTTATTAGGGTAGATGATTTTGGTGGAAGAGCAGGTTTAACAATAAGAGAGTTTGTTTCAAGTGAAAGATATACTGGATTTACAAAAGCAGGAGTTAGAATTTCTTCAGATAATTTTCAAAGATTTAAAGATATGATTAATTCCGTATCGAAAGATGATTTAGTGGATCCTGAACCTAGTGAAACTTCAACAACAAGCAAAGCACCAGCAAAGCAAAAGAAAATAGAAGATGCTGATGAAATGCCAGATTACTAAGAGTTATTGTTTAACACAATTTAATTCCCAAAACTAATTTCTCCATAAGATTTAAAAGAATATTTATCTAAGAATAAATATGCAAAAAAAGTGGATGAAATTAATAACACCTACAATAATAATTTTAGTTATTTTGGTTGCAATTGTGTTAATTCAGGGAAATAAACAAGAAACCTCAGAAGAAATAGCAAAATGTATTGGAGAAAAATCTGAACTCTATGTTCAATTAGGATGTCATGCCTGTAAAACTCAAGAAGAAATGTTTGGAGATAGTTATCAATATTTAAATGTGATAGATTGTTTTTATGAAAGAAACAAATGTATAGAAAAGAATATAACTGCAACACCTACTTGGATTATTTCAAAAAAAGAATATGTTGGTGTTCAAACAATAGAAGAATTAAAAAATTTGATTAGTTGTTAAGATGGCAGATATTTTAAATTTAGGAAAAATAACACTTCTTGCACTTGCTGATTCTGTTAATCCTTGTGCTATCGCAGTTCTTGCAATGATTTTAATGGCAATTCTTATGCAAAATCCAGGTAAAAAAAGAAAAGTATTACTGGGTGGATTGGCTTTTGTTGGTTCTGTATTTTTAGGATATTTAGTCTATGGTTTAATCATAATCCAATTCTTTATGGGATTTGCAGAATTGTTAAGAAACAATTCAAGAATGATTTATCAAGGATTAGCAATTTTATCTATGTTAATTGGGGCATTAAATATAAAAGATTTTTTCTTTTACAAAAAAGGAGGATTTGCTACAGAAATGCCTATTTGGATTAGACCCAAGGTTAAAAAAATAATTGAAAAAGTTACTTCTCCTATAGGCGCATTTTTCATTGGATTTATAGTTACCTTATTTCTTCTCCCCTGTACAATGGGCCCATATATTGTAGCTTCAGGCCTCTTATCTGAATTAGGAACATTAAAAGCACTACCTTGGCTTATTTATTATAATCTAATATTTGTTCTTCCAATGTTAGCAATAACTTTCTTAATTTATTTAGGGTTTACAGAAGTAGATAATGTGGCTGGTTGGAAAGAAAGAAACATAAAAATCTTACATTTAATTGCAGGCTTATCTCTATTTATAGTTGGATTTGCTTTATTAGCTGGTTGGATATAAAGAAAAAATTTATTCTATAAGTCTTCTTACAAGTAATCCTTCTGAAGATTCATTTTCTATAAGAAGTGTTTTTGTTTCAAATGGGAGAGTTTTAACATTAGGGGACAATAATAGCCTTCCGGCAAGCTCTGTTTTTGAATTCATAAATGGAAGAGAAGAATGAATTTGATAATTAAAAAGGCGGTAGTTTAAAGGATCTGAAGTATTAGGAACATATTGCAAAGCTAATTCATCCCCCAACTCGCCGGGAATAATTAATTTGGTGTCAATTGGCCAAAAAACAGAACTTCCATCTTTTGGAAGATTTTTTGCATTTTTATTTGGAACAAAATCTCCTTTGGCGGGGTTAAAAAAACCTATATATCCAAGTCTTCCTAAATAATTTCCAAACATAAAAAACCAAAGTAAAATTTGGTTTATAAAATTTGCTTAGTTAAAATAGTAAAAATATCAATCGGTCTTGTAAACTTCTAAAGCTTTTTTCGCATATAAATAAGTTCTATCACTTAAATCTTTTTTTCTATTATCTAGTTCTTCATTATTAAACCAATAGCATTTAACTTTTTTCTCATTTTCAGGTATTAAGATGTCATTAGTTAAAGCAGTTGCAAAATAATAAAAAGTACAATGCTCATGAGTCGCACTTATACTTTGTCTTTTCATGAAAGCAGGAGGAATCAAATCATATTCTTCAGGGGTTTGGACAAATGGATAAGTTTGAACAGGATTAAACAAAATTATTTCAAGTCCAACTTCTTCTTTTACTTCTCTTATTGCTGCTTCATTGGGATCTTCATCAATTTCAATATGTCCGCCAATGCTTAATAATAAAGGCTTGCCATTTTTATCTCTATATTTATCATGTTCTCTCAATAAAACTTTATGGTTATACACAACAAAGGTTTCTACCGTATTGTCAAGAGCATAATTTATATGGGGCATAAAGAGAAGAATAATTTTTTGTTTAAAAGTATTTATTGTCTTAGCTAGTTATATTTTCGTAAAGCAAAATACTTAAAAAGAAAATAAAGAAAAGAACTTTATGGAAGTTATAGCATTAAATTTTTTTATTGTATTCTTAATGTCTTTTCTATTTGGATTAGAAAGACAATTAACTAACAAGCCAGCAGGACTTGGAACATTTATATTTGTTGCAATAGGTTCTTGTGCTCTTGGTTCTTTATCTGTTAGTTTATCTCCGGATAATTTATTAGTTATTGTTGGGGGAGTTGTAACAGGTATAGGTTTTCTTGGAGCAGGAGCATTAATAAAAACTTCAGACAAAATTTTTGGATTTACCACTTCGGCGAGCATTTGGATTTTTTCTATAATTGGCTTATGTATTGGATTAGGTCAATATGTTGTGGGATCAATGATGTATGTGATTGTATGGGCAGTAATCATTGCAGATAGGGCTTTGGAATTGAAAGGAATAGGCTCTTATCAAAGAAAAGTAACTTTACAGACAAATGTGATTATAGATAGAAGAGAAGTAATAAATATCTTTAAACCTTATAAATGGAAATTATTAAGTTCAGAAACAGATAAGACTAGAAAAAAAATGTGCATAACCTATTTAATTTCCTGCCCTAGAAACTATGTTGGACCATTAACTTCTAAGTTAGTTAAACTTAATTGGGTTAAAGAATTTAGAATAGAATAAGTTAACAATAAGAGGGCATTAAATCATTGTGACCAAATTGAATTGTTAAATCTATTTTTGGTTTTATTTTTTCTAAGCCAGTAGGGGCGTCACATGCCCCAAAACAAGTTCCAAGCCAAATTAAAAATTCTGCTTTTGTTTTTGATTCAAGATAATCTACAATAGTTGTTGCATAAGGTTTTAATCCATCAGGAAATTGTAATAAGACTAATTTTGCTTTTGACTTTTTAATTTCGTTAACAACTTTGTCTATTTCTAAATCATATTTTTCTTGTATTTCTTCAATAGTTTTTTTAGCAATCATTAAAACAAAAAGAAAGCAAGTTATTTAAGAGTTTTGAATTTCTAAGTCAAATAAAACTTAATTTTATAAACCAATTTCTTTTTATTTACTTATGAAAAAAGAGGGTGTAATGATTTTTTTATTACTTTTTGTGTTAGTTGGAATTGGTGTGATTATAATTCAAAATAAGTTCAAAAATTCTCTTTCTGGTCAATTAGAAGACATTACTAATTTAAAAGTACCTGGGGAAAAAAATATAACTGAAAAAGAAACAGAAGATATAACTGACTGTTCCATAATGCAAAAGCCAGAATGTAATTCAACGAGGATTGAACAATGTCTGCCAACAAAATATAAAATCATACAGGCAAATGGACAAGAAGTAGATATAATCCTTAAAGGATTTAAAGAGGAAACATGTCAAACAGGTGTTGGAGCTAATAGCTTAAGCATGAATTGTTATATTCCGAAAGCAGCATTATCTATGAATTTTTTTAATGAAATATTTGCTACAAAAGAAAGTACAGAACAAGCATTAATTCTTTACTGCTAGTGTAAATTACAAAAAGATATATAGAGTAACTATATAGTAGTTAGTTTTATAAATTAAATAAGTTAAAATAAATTATGGAAATAAGTTACAAACAAACAAAACAAGGAGAATTTTATAGTATTCTATCTGGAGAGGGAAGTGCGATACTTTGTCATTTAAAACATAATCAAAGTGTACCTCTTTCTTTTTTAGACATTACAATAAAAAGAAAAGATGAAATAGACAATGCTCTTTCACTAGAAGAAAGTGTTTTTCAAGAAGGATATCATACTTCAAGTGCAATTATTTCAAATCCAGAAAATGGAAATAGGCTTATAGCCCCAAAATCAAGAGAATTAGTAAGAGTAAATTATGCAAATAGAATTGTTAAAAAAGAAAAATATGGCGAGTTTGTTAAAGGGGGTTGGGTTTTAGCAAAAGAAAAAGATGAAGCATTTGAATTATATGATCAAATAAAAAAAAGACCAGGAGTACTGGAATTGAAAGCAGAAGAAGTCTCTGCTTTAGTAAAGTTAAAATTAAAACTTAACAATAAACAGGAGGAGAGTATTAATCTTTTAGGGAATCAAATAACTAATGAATATGAATATGTAAAACAAAAGATATTAGAATGTTTATTTTTAGGGAATATAAGTTGGATGAAAGAATATTATTATTTAGTGAAAGAAATGGTTTTTAAACAACAAAAAAATATACTTGAAGTAAAAAATCTGCAAGATATATCTATCCCTGCTTTTTTAAATTCTACAAGTTTTGATATTCCAGAAATAAAGTCTATCTATTTGGGGAGTATCATTCCAGCAGGTTCTATGATAATTGAGGGAGTTCCAGAACGTAATTGCGGATATAAATTCATAACTCCTGGAATAATTTCTAAAGACTATATTGAAGCAACTAAACAAATAGAAAAAAGAGAATTTAGAGAAAAAGAAACAAATGAAGAAAAAGAAGAAGGTAAGAAAAAAATTATATCAAAAGAAGCAAAGTTTAAAGAAAGAGGCATTCAAATTTTTAAACCAGATCAAGAATATGAAGAAGATAATTATTAATTAAAACTAATTCATATTTATTCTACTATGAACAAAAGCCTTTTAATCACAGAGTTTCTTCTTTAGTTTATGGCACAAGACATTCCTATTAAAAAAATAAGACAACCTATTGTAACAGTATGCGGACATGTAGACCATGGTAAAACAAGTGTACTAGATCATTTTAGAGGAACTAATCTCCAAGAAGGAGAAGCAGGAGGAATTACTCAAAAAATTTCATTTACGTTATACCCAACAAGCCAAATACAAGCAACTTGTCCACTCATAGAAAAAAGTGGATTAAAATTAGAAATTCCTGGTTTTTTATTTATTGACACTCCTGGACATGCTGCATTTACAAATTTAAGAAAAAGAGGAGGAAGTTTAGCAGACTTAGCAATTCTAGTTATAGATATAAATGAAGGAATAAAACCCCAAACAGCAGAAGTAATACAAATCTTAAAATTTAACAAAACTCCTTTTTTAATTGCATTAAATAAAATTGATAATATTTCTAGTTGGAGAACAAATAAAACAAGACCATTAAAAGAGAATATAGAATCTCAGCCAGTAAATGTAAAATCTCTTTTTGATGAAAGATATATGACAATTGCCTGTTCTCTTGCAAATTATGGATTTGAAGCCGATTTATACTATAATATACAAGACTTTACAAAAAAAATAGCTCTTGTTCCCTGTTCAGCAAGAACAGGTGAAGGAATTCAAGAATTAATGATGATGCTTTGTGGATTAAGTCAAAAATATTTAACTGAAAAATTAAAATTAGGTGAAGATGCAAAGGGAGTTATATTAGAAGTAAAAAAAGATAAAGCAAATGAATATGTTGAAGCTATTTTATATGATGGAGAATTAAAAAAGAATGATGAAATAGCTGTAGCAAACATAGAAGGAAATCCCATTATTACAAAGATCAGGTCTATTGAAGAAATTCAACCATTAAGTACAAAGTTTAGTTCTAAAGAAAAAGTAGTTGCAGCGACAGGATTGAGAATGCAATTTAGTGAAAAAATAGATATTCTTCCAGGTATGCCTTTCCTAACTTATAATAACAAAGACAAGGACAAAGTTAAAGAAATTTTCAAAAAAGAATTAACAGATACAATTAGAACAGAAAAAAAAGGTATTATCGCAAAAGCAGATTCATTAGGAAGTTTAGAAGCTTTGTTAGTTTTGTTAAGACAAAGTAATATTCCTGTTTTGAAAGCTGGAATAGGAAGCATAAACAAAAATGATTTTTCAAGTGCAAAGGCAAATTTTGAAATTGATGAACTTGATGCAATAATTTTAGGATTTAATGTTTCTGTAAATGAAGATACTAAAGAACTATTATTAACAATGCCTGGAATAAAAGTGTTAACAGAAGAAGTTGTTTATAGACTTATTGAAAAGTTACAAGAAACAAGAGAAAATTTAAGAAAAGATATTGAAAAAAGAAAATTAATGGAACTTACAACATTATGCAAATTAGAAATTTTGCATCAATATGTTTTCAGAATCACAAAGCCAGCAATATTTGGTATTAAAGTATTAGCAGGAAAATTAAATCCTAGTGCAAATTTAGTTGATGAAACAGAACAAGATATAGGAAGAGTAAAAAATATACAAGCAGACAAAAATTCAGTTAAAGAAGCTGAAGAAGGAATGGAAGTTGCTATTTCAATTCCAGGAGTTAATTTTGAAAAACAATTAGAAGATAAAAAATTCCTTTATTCAAATATTTCGGAAAAACAATTTAGAAGTTTCAAAAAGAACAAAGAATATCTCACACAAAATGAGATTAGAATTCTTCAAGAAATTGCAGAGATAAAGAGAAAGAAATATCCTGAATGGGGAATGTAAATATTAATTAGAGTTATTTCTTTAACTATTAAGGGGTAACAATTAGAAAAGTTTATAAATCAGATATATATTAAATTATTATGAAAACATACCAAAAAATATTTGCAACAGGAGCTTTAATTGCTACAATTGCATTAGTGGGTTGTAAAAAGGACAATTATATTGAACCTGTGAAAGTTGAAAAGAAAGTTGAAGGAAGTATAAGAACTATTGAAGGGATAGTTAAAGAAGAATTTGAACTTTCAGCAAGCTTAGTCCCATCTAACGGAGGAATACTTTCTGGAGAATCAACTAGAATACAAAAAAATTATGGATTTGTTCTTGAAACTCCGCAAGGAGATTATACTCTAGGAATAGAAGAACATTATGCTAAACCAGTAGAAGCATTAGCTAATCGTATAAAAGTGGGAAGCAAAATAAAAATAATCGATAATATAAATAATAGATTGGATGGTGTTTGTTTCGATAAAGATAAAATAGGTTATGCAACTAGTGATAAAGTTGAAGTTTTAGAATAATAAAAAATTTCTAATTTAATTAAACCCAATTTCTACATGTGTTCCATCACAAAAAGGTTTGTTTCTACTTTTTCCACACCGACATAATGTAACTCTATTTCTTAGCTCATATTTTTTCCCATTAAAAGATTCAATAGGAATTCCTCCTTTAATCCACAAAGGGCCTAACACTCCTGCTCCACCATCTTTAGTTACACTAATTGAAGGAATAAATTTTGGCTCAATTAAATCTCCTGTTTTTTTATCCAACATAACAAGTCTTCCACTAGGACAATTACCTGCTTGTTTAATTGCTAAATTTCTTGAATCTAAATTATCTGAATTTTGAGTGAGCCCCCAAGTACCTCCTGCTTTATGACAAAATCTTGCAGATGCACATAAATCTTGACAGTCTCTTAAAATAAGCGATTGCCCAATAATTTCCCCTGCTTCTTTAAGGTAATTCATATTTTCTGAGGTTTCACACCCATTAAAATTAGCTTTTACATGTGCTCCATCACAAAAAGGTTTATTCAAACTTTTCCCACATCTACAAAGAGCATAAGTTTTTGTTGGGGGATAAGTTTTCCCTTTTGCCCATCTTTCAGCATCTCCATTATCTTCACAAATTGAAGTTTCATCTGATAAAGGAACATTTCCACTTACTAAATAAGGTCCATTTTCACTTATAGTTACTTTAGAGTTTTCAGAATCCATCAAATAGAAAAGCATCAAAACTTTAAATATATTAGTACAAAATCAATAAACATTTTTTCTGTGACCAAGTTTTAAAACAAAGATAACAAGTTCTTCTTTTTTTATTTGATAAATCGCTCTGTAATCCCCTATTCTTAAGCTCCATAATCCCGCAAGATTAGCAGTTAAAGGTTTACCTAACTCCGGATTTCCAGATAAATCTTTTAATTTTTTTATAATCCTTTTTCTTGTAGTTTCATCTAATTTCTTTAAGAATTTTTCTGCATTTTCTTCAACTCTAATCTCAAACATTTTTATTTTTTTAACTCTTTTTCAATTTGATTAAGAGTTTTCCATTTTCCCTTTTCGTAATTGTCTAAAGCACTAGCAATGTCTCGCATAGTTTCAGAATCAGAAATTATTTCAATAGTTTCAACCAAACTTTCTTTGTCTAAATTGTTTGGGGAATAGCCATGAACTAATCTAAGCAATAATTCATTATAAGTTTCTCTATGGTGGATTTTTAATTCATCTAATTTATTCTTTAATTCTTCTTCAATTTGTATTGTTGTTACCACAGTAAACTATAGCTCGCTATAGTATTTAAATCTTTTTCTTAGTAAAAACACAAACCAAATATTTAAAAATACATTTTTCAATAAGATATTATGGCATTTAAGATTAATCTATCAGAGAAATCAGGTAAAACTTACCATATGGAATTAGAATCAGAATTCTTCTTAGAGAAAGAACTTCATGATAAATTTGATGGCAAAGAGCTAACATCTGACTTTGAAGGATATGAATTTGAAATAGCAGGAACAAGTGATAATGCAGGTTTCACTTCTTTAGAAAATGTAGAAGGTGCTGGATTAAAAAGAGTATTATTAACTTATGGTAAAGGCATGCATAAGAGATCAAGAAGAGAAGGAAAAAAGAAAGTTTCAAACTTCAAACCTAAAGGATTAAGATTAAGAAAAACAGTTAGAGGAAAAATCATTTCTCCAGCAATTGTTCAGATTAATTTAAGAACATTAAAAGAAGGAAAAAAGAAATTAAGTGAAATTTTCCCTGATCAAAATCAACCAAAAGAAGCACCTGCTTGGAAAAAGGCTAAAGAACAACCAGCTGAAGCAAAAGCAGAGTAAAGTTTAATTCTTATTTCAAAATAATAAACAATTATTGTAATATACCTATTTTATACAACAAATTCTTTTAAACTCTGAATATTGGTTTAGATGATGGGAAGAAAGAAATTAAGCACTATAGAAACTGTTGAGAAAGAGTTAAATCTTGCTAGAAAAGATTTAGGAGACATAATTAAAACACTTGGGTGGAGCATAGAATCTAACGAAGATTATTCTTTTGCAATAGTTAAAACAAAAAGTTTATTAAAAACATATTTACGTTTTAAAGAAAAAGGGCAAAAATATTCTGAATTAGTTAGCAATTCAGAAGGCACTCTTGAAAGACAAGAGATTTATTCTTTTAATGAAGACTTAAGTGAAGTTTGCAAATTATTTGAAGAAAATACTTGTTACTTAAATGGTCAAGGACTAGCCGGATTTATGGAGACAGCAAATGACTATTACAGACAAGTAAAAAAAGAGGGAAGCATTTATGGCGATTTACAGGGTAAAAAAGGCAATGAAGCAAATGCTCAACAAATCAAGGAAGCAGTTTTAGAAATTCAAGATGCTTCAATGCATCCAAACGTTTGTTATGAAATAAGATGGGATTAAACGTAAAGATAATCTTAAATTTTCTTCAACCCAAACTCTTAAAAACTAATTTCTCGATGTAAATTTATGAATATAACAGAAAATTTACCAGAATTAAATGTTGGAGTAGTAGGACACATTGACCATGGTAAAACAACTCTTCTTTCTAAACTAACAGGCAAATTCCCAGACACACATTCTGAAGAATTGAAAAGAGGAATTACAATTAAATTAGGTTATACTGATATGACAATATATCAAGAAGGAGATAAATTCAATGTTAAAAAACAAGGCAAACCAGTTAGATACATAAGTTTCATTGACGCTCCTGGTCACGAAATGCTCATGGCAACAATGCTTTCTGGAGCAGCTATAATTGATGCAGCTATTCTTGTTGTTGCAGCAAATGAAGGAATAAAACCCCAAACATTAGAACATTTCACAGCATTGCAAGCAAAAAAGATAAAAGAAATTATTATTGTTCAAAATAAAATAGATTTAGTAAGCAAAGAAAAAGCTTTGAAAAACTATCAAGATATAAAAAATTTAATCAAAGGAACAATTGCCGAAAATGCGCCAATAATTCCCATCTCTGCTCAACAAGAAATAAACATTGATATGTTAATTGAAGCATTAGCTAAATTAGAAATTCCTAAAAGAGATGCACAATCGCAACCCACTTTTTTAATTGCAAGAAGTTTTGATATTAACAGACCAGGTGCTTCTTTAGACAAATTACATGGAGGAGTTCTAGGCGGAATTCTAAAAAAAGGCACATTAAAAGTAGGAGATGAAATAGAAATAAAACCAGGTTTAAGTATTAAAAAAACAAATCAGCAATCTTATCAGACATTAACAACAAAAATATTATCTCTTTACAAAGGAAGCCAATCCATTCAAGAAGTTGGTCCAGGAGCAAGCATTTCAATTGAAACAGCATTAGATCCTTTTTTAACAAAAGCAGATTCCTTATCTGGATGCATTGCCGGAATTAAAGGACAATTGCCAGAAATAAGTTATAGAATAAAAGTAAAAACAGAATTATTCAAAGAAGTTTTAGGAATACAAGACCATAAAGAAGTTGCTCCATTAAAAACAAAAGAAATGCTTATGTTAAGTGCAAATACAACAATTAGTGTAGGTACAGTTGAGAAGATTAGCAAAGAAGAAATAGAGCTTCTTCTAAATATCCCTATTGTAGTGATTAAAGGGGATAGCATTGGTTTAGCAAGGAATATTAACAGCCACTGGAGATTAATCGGCTGGGGCGAGATTGTTCAATAATTAAAAGAAAGCTACAAAGAAAAAGAAAATTGTTGGACTATTGAGCAGAGATTGTTCAATAATTAAAGAAGTCCCTAAATAGGCCTTTTTCTAATTTATTAATTTTAGGTTTAGCACTTTTTTTTATTTGTTCTCTAATTAATTTTGCTATTTGAAAGGGTTCAACTTCCATAGTATCATAATGTCCAATGGGAAAAGGATTAGATCCAAAATGATGAATGTCAGAACCATAAACACCAATAGTTGTAGAAAAATTAATACCTTCAATCATCTTTGCTGTTTGTTCTGCAATTTGTATTGGAGTCAGAGATTTATTTATTCCTTGTTCTTCTTGTTGAAGCATTAATTTAGAATAGGGGGTATTTTTAGAGGCATTAATGCCAATAAAAGTTATCCATCCCGGTTTTCCCCTATTAAGAATATCAACAGTATCTCGTATATGTCTTTCCGAATATTTTATACCCCCAAGTCCCGGAATAATCATAACAGAGGATTTAATATCATTTTCATTTAACAAATTAAAAGCCTTAATTATTTTACTTGGAACATATCCTTTACCCGCCATTTCTAAAACATCAACATTACCACTTTCTATACCCCAATAAATAAGATCTACTCCTCTTTTTTCTCCAAATGTTCCCATAGAACAATCACCGCAAGTTCCACCACATCTAAGATGATGTAAATCAGAATCTCCTTTACGCAAAATATCATTAGTATTACCATAGACGGTTAATCTTCTTGGAACATGACCTGTAGCACGATATACTTTTTTTAAGGCATATTGAGCAGCCGTATTTAAAAGATCTGCCGGGGCAGAAAGAGCATTTCCTCCCCCAATAAATAATCTGTCTATTTCTTTTAAAGAGGAGTGTTCATTTTGATGAAGATGAGAAATAACTAAATCTACATGTTCTTTAAAATCTTTTTCAGTTTTTATAGAATAATCTTGTTGCCCATACATATCACAAAAAGTACATTTATGGTGGCTACATCCTTCAGTAAGAGAAAACTGAATTACATTTGAGGGGGTTTCTGCTGGTGGAGGATTCATGGCTTTAGTGCTATACCCAAATCTTCCGGCATAGGTTATACAATATGGTTGATTCATGTTAAAAAGGTAAAATAAAGTCTATTTAAATCTTACTGTTTTAGTAACTCTAAAGTAGTTAATAATAAATAAAACAAATTTATAACCTCTTTATTTCTAGCTATTGAATGGCAGTTTATTCTTATTCAAAACTTGAAACATTTGAGAAATGTAAGTTAAAATATAAGTTTAGATATATAGACAAAATAATCCCAGATATCCCAAAAAGTATAGAGGCTCATTTAGGAACAATTGTGCATGCTTCTCTAGAATGGCTTTACAATAAAGCAATGGAAAAAGAAATTCCTTCAATTACAGATTTAATTGAGTATTATTCTGAAAAGTGGATACAAGAATATTCTCCTGATTTTTTAATAGTAAACAAAGATATGCAAGTTGAAGATTATTTTGGAAAAGGAACAGAATTTTTGATAAATTATTATCTGAAACACCAGCCATTTCAAGATAATACTATTGCAACTGAAAAGAAAATAGAATTTAATTTAGATGAAGAAGGAAGTAAGAAAATACTTGGATTTGTTGATAGACTAACTGAAAATTTAGAGAATAATGAAATAGAAATTCACGATTATAAAACAGCTAACACAATTCCACAAAGACAAGAAATAGAAAAAAGTAAACAGTTGGGATTGTATTCTTTAGCAATAAAAGAATTATTTGGAAAAGATAAGAAAGTATGTATGATTTGGCATTACCTTGCCCACGATGTAAAAATTTGTTTAAGAAAAACTAATGAAGAGCTTGAAAAATTAAGGCAAGACACAATACAAACAATAGATGAAATAGAAGCAACAAAAACTTTTCCTCCCAGCCCTTCAAGATTATGTGATTGGTGTGAATACAAAAATATTTGCCCGACATTTAATAATCATCAAGAAAAATTGTACTTTAACAAATAGTTTTTATATACAAAATAACTAAGAATATTATGAAAACAAAAGAGTTAGATAAAACTGTATTGATAGGTATTCTTTTATTTTTAGGAATTATTTTTATATTTGATGGACTTTATGATTTTGAAACAAGATGGATTGAAATTCTTATTGGAGCATGCTTTGTTAGTTTAGGTCTTGTTTATTTAAACAATAAAAGAAAAGTAGAATGTACAGAAATTGTAAAAAATAAAACTAAGAAAAAACATAAAAAATAATTATTTTTTTATATTCTAAGAGCTAATTCCTCTTTCTATCCTTGTAGTTTCTTTTTTAAAAAGAACCCACAACTAAAACAGAAAGTTATTTAAATACTAATCAATAATAGATAGTTATTAATTGATAACTAATATAGATAAATATGATACAAACAACAAAATATCAAAAACAGATTCATTGGCCAACATTGAATACGGTAATTATGGTAGAAAATACTTTAAAAAATCATAATAAAAGTGTGATATCTATAGCGGAAATAAAAAGAAGTCTTCCAAAACAAGTAAATCATACAACTTTAATGACTATCTTAGAATATTTAGAAAAGAGCAATAAAATTGGAGTAACATTAAAGGGGATAACTTGGATAGAAAATAATAATTCTAATTTAAAAGCGGCTATTGAATCTGGGATAGAACTATGAAAACAATTAAAATAATTTTATCTCCTGAAGCAGAAGAAGTTTACAAAAAATTAAACGCAGAAGCAGAAACTAATAAATAGTCAAGAATGATTTTAAGAGCAATAAATAATAAGATAGATTTAATTAAATCAAATATACATTATGGAAACCCTATTGCAAAAGATTTGATTCCACAAGAATACAAACAAAAGTATTCTACAGTAAATTTGTTCAGGGTAGAGCTACCTGCTTTCTGGAGAATGTTATATACTTTAACTAACAATGGAGAAATTGAAATAGTTGCATTTATATTAGACATTCTAAGCCATCCAGAATATGATGATAAATTTGGTTATAAAGGAAGATAATCTCTTTGCAAGAGAGATTAATAATTATTTTTTATTCTTCGTCGTGCTCTTGTACCTTAATTAAATCAGTAACATAGTCATCTGGATGTAATTTAACAATTCTTACGCCTTGCGCAGCTCTTCCCATTACTCTAATATTTTCTAATGAAGTTCTTATTACCATTCCTTTTCCAGTTGTTATAATGATTCCATCTTTATCATCAACAGAGATTGTGGTAACAACTTCTCCTGTCTTCTCGTGAACTTTCAAATTAATTACGCCTTTTCCTGCTCTTGCTGTTTTTCTATAATCTTCAACAGCTGTTCTTTTTCCAAATCCATTCTTTGTAATTGTTAAAATTGCTTGCGTATTTAATATTCCTAAACTTACAACATTATCTCCATTGTCTAATTTTATTCCTGTAACTCCATAACTACTTCTTCCCATTTCCCTTACATCATTACTATTAAATCTTATAGCTTTCCCATTCTTTGTAGCAAGAGAAACTTCCTCTCCTTTCTTGATAACTTCAACACCAATTAATGAATCAGAATTATCTGCTGGAAGAGTAATTGCAAGTATTCCTGATGCTCTTGGTTTAGAAAAGTTTTCTAATGAAATTTTCTTAACAATCCCTTTCTTTGTAGCCATGAATAAATCATCATTGAATGTTTTTACAGAGATTACATTTGTAACTATTTCTTCTTTTAAGCCAAGTAGATTAACAACTGCTTTTCCTTTACTGTATTTTTCCGCTTCCGGAAGATCATATGCTTTAAGCCATAATACTCTTCCTCTTGAAGTAAAAAACATTAAGTAGTCGTGAGTAGAACATACAATTAATTGTTTAACGAAATCTCCCATAGCAAGATTGTTTCCAATAACTCCTTTTCCACCCCTCTTTTGTTCCTTGTACATTTTAACGTCTATTCTCTTGCAATATCCTTTGTCAGTAATTGTAACAACAACTTCTTTTTCTTGAACAAGGTCTTTTTCAGAAATTTCTGAAATTCTCTTTAGAACATTTGTTTTTCTACTATCCCCATATTTATCTTTAAGTGCATTAACTTCTTTTACAATTATTTTTAATACTTCTTTTATATCTCCTAATATTTTTTCAAATTCTGCAATATGCTCTTTCAAATCTTCTTGTTCTTTCTTTAATTTTTCTTGTTCTAATGAAGTTAATTGCTGTAATTTAGTTTCAAGAATTGCTTGTGCTTGTCTTCTTGTTAATTTAAATTTAGTCATCAATGCTTCAACAGCTTCAGTTGTATTCTTAGATTTCTTAATTAATGTAATAACTTCATCAATATTTTTTAATGCAATAATAAGACCATCAACAAGTTCAAGTCTTTCCTTTGCCTTTTTCAATTCGAATTTAGTTCTATTTGTAATTATTGTTTTTCTATATTTAACATATTCATCCATTACTTGTTTTAAATTTAATATTCTAGGTTGTCCTGCAACTAATGCAAGGAAATTAACACTAAAACTATCTTCTAATCTAGTAAATTTGAATAAAGAATTTATAACAAAATTTGAACTTGCTCCTTTTCTTAATTCCAAAACAATTCTTATTTTCCCTCTTGAACTTTCATCCCTTAAATCAGAAACATCTTTTATTTTTTTATTTTGAACTAAATCAGCAATTTGAGTAATCAAATCAGTTTTATTTAACATATAAGGAATTTCAGTTATAATAACAAGCTCTTTATTTTTTACAGTTTCAGTTGTTACTCTTCCTCTCATTAACAATTTCCCTTTTCCTGTCTGATACAATTCAAGCATATTTCCAAAAACACTTCCGCCTGTTGGAAAATCAGGACCAGTAACTATTTCACACAATTCTTCTATAGTCATTTCTGGTTTTTTAGTATAAGCAATAATTGCATCACAAACTTCTCTTAAGTTATGGGGAGGAATATTTGTAGCCATACCAACCGCAATTCCTGTTGCACCATTAATCATTAAATTTGGCAATTTCCCAGGCATTAATTCTGGCTCTTTTAATGAGTTATCATAATTAGGAATCATCTTAACAGTCTCTTTATCCAAATCTTCTAAAAGTTCAGTCACTATAGGCATTAATCTTGTTTCAGTATAACGCATAGCAGCAGGAGGGTCGCCATCAATACTACCAAAATTACCTTGTCCATAAACTAAAGGATAACGTAATGAAAAAGGTTGGGCCATTCTAACCATTGTTTCATAAACAGCAGTATCACCATGAGGATGATACTTACCAATAACATCTCCAACAATTCTTGCTGACTTTTTTGTTGCTGTTCCTGGTTTTACTCCCATTAAATGCATTGAATATAAAATTCTTCTCTGAACAGGCTTTAAACCATCTTCAATTGCAGGAATAGCTCTAGAAACAATAACTGACATTGCATAATCCAAATATGCTTTTTTCATTTCAACTGAAACTTCAGCAGGAATTACTCTTGAAGGATCTTGAACAGAAGGTTTTTCTTCTTTTATCTTTGAAGATTTTTCTTTTTTGTTTCCATTTTCATCTTTTTCTTCTTCTTCATTTTCTTCTTCATCGTCATCATCACTTTCTTCTTCTGGCTCTTCTTCTAAATCTTCTTCTTCATCTTGAGCTTCAGTTGCTTCTTCTACTGGCAAATCTCCAGATACTTCTTCTGCTTCTTCTTCAATCTCTTCTTCTTCGTCAAGTGTGTCTTCGTCTTCAGGCATTTTAAATTTTAATCTCCTTTAATTTATTTAGTAAATCATCAATATTGTCAAATTCGGTTATGTTATTTTCAAATAATCTTCTTAAAATATGACTTTTTACATTTTTATTAATTAATAAAAGAGATTTTTTCTTTTTAGCAATTGTATAGCCTGCTTCAACTAACATCCCTTCACTTATCTCATTAGATTTGACTAAAAAAAGAACAACATCTGATTTATCAATTTCTTTAAATCCATAATTCATTATTTGTTTACCGGTAAACTTTTCTTCTGCAAATTTCTGTGAATCCCAAACAGTACAATAATGTTCATGTCCCGCTTTATTTAATACATCGCCTACTGTTTTCATCAATTTTTTTAGTTCATTTATATCCTCTCCAGTGAATCTATATGAAATAAATATCCTTACCATTTTAAGCAACTTCCTCCCCTTTACTATCTAAATATTTCATAAATTCATCTTCTGTTAATTCTTTTTCATCAATGTTTTTTCCAACCCATTTACATTTTTTACATTCCCATTCCTTAGCTCCTTTTCCTTCTTCTCCTGTTAAAACAACAATTACATTATCACTTTTACATTTAGGACATAATCTTAATTTGAATGTTTTTTCGTTATCACTAGTTTTTTTACTTGTGCTCGTTGATTTTCCTTTTCCCTTCGCTTTAGCATAAGCTTGTGGAGAATCATATCCTTCTTTTATCCAATCAGGTGTTGCTAATTTTCCCATTTTATTTTTGTGCAATTTGATATTTTAAAATGAATTAAATATCTAAATTCGCCTCCTTTGCGTTTTCTGAAATGAATGCTCTTCTTGCTGGAACATCGTCACCCATTAACATTGAGAAAGTATTGTCTGCTTCAATAGCATCTTCAATGAATATCTTTTTTATTTTTCTTGTTTTCGGATTCATTGTTGTGTCCCATAATTGATTAGCACTCATTTCTCCTAAACCTTTGAATCTTGTAACTTTAGTTGTTTCTAAGTCTTTTACAAGTTTTGCTAATTCTTCTTCTGAATAAACATAATAATCTTTAGTTTTTCTAATTCTAAATAAAGGGGGAATAGCTGCGTAAATATTTCCATTTTCAATTAATTTTGGCATGAATCTAAAGAAGAAAGTTAACAACAAAGTTTTAATGTGCTCCCCATCAACATCTGCATCACTCATTATTATTATTCTACTATATCTTAATCTTTCAGGGTCAAATTGTTCTCCAACACCTGTTCCAATAACAGTAATCATATTTGTAATTTCTTCACTTGACAAGCTTTTCATAGGACTTGCTTTTTCAACATTCAAAATTTTACCTCTTAATGGAAGAATTGCTTGATACTCTTTATTTCTTGCCATCTTTGCGCTGCCGCCCGCACTTTCTCCCTCTACTAAATATAGTTCTGTGTCATGAGATTTCTTATTTGAACAATCAGCTAATTTTCCAGGTAATCCTCCAAGAGAGAAAGCATTTTTTCTTCTAACTAATTCCTTTGCCTTCTTTGCAGCAAGTCTTGCTTTAGAAGCACCTTCTGCTTTAGACACGATTTTTCTTGCTATACTTGGATTCTCTTCAAAAAATTGAGACAAAGAACTTGTAACAATAGAATCTACAAATCCTTTAATTTCAGAATTTCCTAATTTGGTTTTTGTTTGTCCTTCAAATTGAGGATTAGGAATTTTAATACTAATAATTGCAGTAAGTCCTTCTCTAACATCATCTCCTGAAAATCCTTCATCTTTGATAATGCCTTTTTTCTTAGAATATTCATTTATTACTCTTGTTAAGGCGGTTTTAAATCCAAAGACATGTGTTCCCCCCTCCACAGTATTAATTGTATTAACAAATCCAAAAATATTATCTTGATATCCTTCATTATATTGTATTGCAACTTCTACAACAGTGTTATCTGCTTCTCTTCTAAAATAAACTGGTTTGTGAATTGGTTCTTTAGATTTATTTAAAAATTCAACAAATTCCATTAATCCGCCAGAAGAAAGAAATTCTTCTTTTTTATTTTTAGCTTCATCAAAAAGATTTATTTTTAATCCTGAATTAAGGAATGCTATTTCTCTAAACCTATTTTCTAAAACTTTATAGTCAAATTCAACAGTTGAAAATATTTCATCATCTGGCCAAAAGGTTACTGTTGTTCCTGTTTCGTTCTCATTACATTTTCCTATAATAATTAGTTTGGATTTAACATCTCCTCTAGAATATTCTTGTTGATACACACTCCCTTCTTTTTTTACTTGTACAATCATCTTCTTTGAAAGGGCATTTACTACACTTATACCAACCCCATGTAATCCTCCCGAGATCATATAAGATTTTTTATCAAATTTTCCACCAGCATGAAGTTTAGTTATGGCAACTTCCATAGCAGAAACATGATAAACAGGATGTTCATCTACAGGAATTCCTCTTCCATCATCAATAACAGTAACAGAACCATCTTTATTAATGGAGACTTTAATTAATTTACAAATTCCTGCAAGAGCTTCATCAACGGAATTATCAACAATCTCATAAACTAAATGATGCAATCCTTCTTTACCAGTACTACCAATATACATACTTGGTCTTTTTCTTACTCCTTCCAACCCCTCAAGCACTTTTATTGATTCTGCACTGTATTTTTCCATCTTTTTCTTTTAAACATAAAGTCAACTAAAACATTAACTTTTTTAAGCCAATATTTTGGAGATCACTTTGTATATTTATCCTTAAAAAAAGCCAAGTTTATTTATAAACCTTTCTACCAAAAAAGCACATTTTATCGTCGGAGAATTGTGTTTTTTAATAGTAGTTACAAAAAGAAATTCATTAAAAGAAAATATAATAAATTAATATAAAAAATACATTAAAAAGGTGAATTTAAAAGAAGTTAAACAAAATTATTTAGCAACACTCTTTTTAGATTTTGAATCTTTTTTCAATGAAGCTTTTGCTTCATCTGATTTTCTAACCCAATTAACTTTTCTTCTTTTCATCAGCATGTTTTTCTTACATTTTGCTGAACAAAGATAATGAGCAATAGAATCTTTTGTAACATAAGTCAATCCTCTTGGGAATTCATATACTTTTCCGCAATAAACACATTTAGGCATTTTAACTATACGCTCCTTTTGAAACACTTGATCTTATCTTTCTTGCTTCAATTTCTGTTTCTCTTAACATTAATACATCACCGGGTCTTATTGGTCCTTTAACGTTTCTTCTCATACTTCTTCCTTTATCTCTTCCTTCTTGAACTAAACATTTGATTTGAGTAATTTCTCCTCTAAATCCTGTTCTTCCAATAACTTCTTCTACAATTGCAGGAACAGCCTCTCCAGAATTAATTCTATCTTTTCTTGGTGCTTGTTGCTGTTGATTATTATCTTTTTGATTTTGTTGTTTTGCCATTTTTAAAAAATCTTAGAATTCAAAACCCCCTTTACTTTAGCGCGTTGATTTCAGATTCAGCTTCTCCACCATTGATAACTACAATAGAAGAAGCAGGAACAGAAATACCAACTGCTAACCCTAATTTTTGTCTACTATCAACTTCTTTGCATGGAACTTTTTTCTCCTTGCATAAAAGTGGAATGTGTTGTACAATTTCTTTTGGTTCAACATCAGCAGCATAAACAACTAATTTTGCAGTTCCTCTCTCGATTGCTTTTGTAACTTCGTTTGTCCCTTTTTCAACTTTTCCAGTCTTTTTTGCTTTCTCAACGATTTTGTATATGTCTGTCATTGTGTGTTAATCATAAACTTTAGAGAGAATATCCTCCCTGCTGTTCATCGGATAAAAAACTAAAATTAAAGAGGTTTATAAACATTTCTAAGAGCATAAAATAAAGTACAAAAAAAGGTATTTTATTTCCATCTAACTTCAACTTCATCTGTTCTTTGACGAGGTTGAATCTCTAAATTAGTTAAATCATTATAATTTAGATATATTTCTTTCTTAAACATTATTTCCCCAAGAAAAGCAATCATTGCCCCATTATCAGTAAGCAAAGAATTAACAGGCACAAATAATTTAGCTCCTCTTTCTTTACACATTGTTCTTGCCATTTCTTGCAAACGGGAGTTACATGCAACACCTCCTCCTAAAAGCAATTCCTTTTTTCCTGTATGAGCCATTGCTCTTTCAGCACATTCAAGCAACATTGCAAAAACAGTTTCTTGTGTAGAATAAGCCAGGTCTTCCATGGAATATTTTTTTCCTTTTATTTTCTGCTGTAGATTTGTTAATATTCCTGAAAGAGAAATATCCATTCCTTTTACAACATAAGGAAGTTCAATATAATTTTTTGAATTTTCAGCAAGTTTTTGTATTACTGGTCCACCAGGAAATCCTATCCCCGCTTCTCTTGCAAAAGTATCAAGAAAATTTCCAACACCCAAATCTAAAGTCTCTCCAAAAATCCTATATCTTCCAGAAGAATAAGCAATAATTTGTGTATTTGCCCCAGAGGTGTATAACATTATTGGATTTTTTGCTTTTGTTGTCTTCCCTATTTCTAAATGAGCAATACAGTGATTTACTGGCACAATAGGTTTTTTTAATTTAATAGAAAGTTGTTTTGCAAAATTCAAACCAGCATACAAACAGGGAGCTAAACCCGGACCTTGAGAAAATGCAATTGCATCTATGTCTTTTTCTTTTATTTTTGCTTGACTTAAACTTTCAGAATATAATCTTTCAGCATTTTCACGATGATGATTCGCTGCTTCACTTGGAATTATTCCCCCTTTCTCTGTTGTGTAAGTTTTTTTTACATTTGACAATATCTTCCCATTTTTAACAATACCAATTCCAAATGTGTGCGCAGTTGACTCAAGTCCTACAACAATTGACATGATAAATAATATGTAATTATGTTTATAAATAAGTTTTGTAAAACAGGAGTAATGAAACACGCTCAAGGCGCAGTATGCAAATCTAGAGATGGAAGTCACATAGTAGCAGTTTATAACTATTATGGAGATGTATTCTCAAGCCCTTCTCCAGATATGGGGGGATTAGAAAGATTAGCTCATGTTTCTTATTTTAAAGGAGGAATACAAAAAAGCGTTGATTATTTTAAGTTAAAAGGAAACACACAAATACCCGAGACAATTAACGAGAATAAAATAATTGAAAATACTGGTAAATATATAACAATAGTTAATACGGGGTATAAACAAGAAAAAGACTATCTTGACAAAGCTAAAAAAAGCCAAGGAAAAGAGAGTAAGGGGGAATTGTTTGAAAAAAGAGTAATAAAATATGAACCTCAAATTGGAAAACAGATCACGCCTTTTATTTTTAAAAGAGAAGATTTAGAGAAAGTTGATAAAAGATATAATATCGAATATCAAATAGTAAATCTCCCAAAAACACAGTTAGGGGAAATAATAGATTTTGCAAGAGCAGATATATTTGCATTCTGTGGTGAAAAAGTAGGCCCATACTTGGATAATAGTAATAGAATAAAAATTGTAAATGAAATAGAGGCGAAGACCAAAATAATTAGAATAACTCCTTCTCAATATTTAAGAGGAGGAAAACAATGGTTTACTCCAGAATGTTTATTAGAAGCTAATATCGATTTTTCTAAAGGGTGCTTAACAGGAATTGCCCCCATGGGAATTTGGAGAATAGAGGGGGATTTCACTTATAATTTATTTTCTCAGCCCTATGCAGAATGTGAATATTGTTATGCAGAAAAGAAACATAAAAATTTCTTAAAAACAATTTATAAATTTGATCCAAAAATATTAGAAGAAGAATTGAGAGGCAAGGCAAAATTAAGTTTTAAATATCCAAAACAAGAAATTGGAAGTCTAGTTAAGATAGTAAGATTTGGAAAAAGAACAGAAACTTGGACCCCATTTACACAAAATGAATTTATTGGAACATTAGAAGTTTTCGCGAGAACAGGAACAAGTGCAATAATCCCAACAAAATTCTTACCTTATATTCCAGAAGTAGCAGATTTGTCAAAAAGAACTAAATCAACACTTCTTTATAGTGTTGGGGAATTTGAAGAATTTGAACCAGGAACATTAAATTGGAGAGCAAGCAATCAATTTAGATTAGACCAAGCATTAAAATATAGAGAAGCAGGAGTTAATGCAGATCTTTACATGATGATTTTAGGGCATCATTCTCCTTCAGAAAGAGACTTAGAAATCTTAAAGTTTGCAGACTTTGGGAACAGAATCCCTATACAGCTCCTCCCAATGAGATTTGACAGCAAAAGTCTTGTAAAAAAAATGTCTGGAGATAAATGGGAAGAACTTATTGGGAAAGGTAAAGTAAATCCAAACAGGTTATTCCCAGAGATTTATGATTATCAGGGTAGTTATGTATCAAAAGGAAATGCCCTTTTGTTAAAAAGGTTTGATCCATTCTGGATTAACCTTGTAAAAAGCAGTAATGGAAAAATCAGAATATGTCATCATGATGATGAAAAAGTTTATTGCGGAAGATGTTTCCAAGATAAAGAAAAAGATTAGTAAATAGATAAAAAGTCAATTAAATCAAATTTTGATTTTAATTATAAATGATAATTTTAGCTTTTTTTCCTTTATGTTTTGCAGGCAGGATTATATGACTTCCTGAACCAAATGTAGAAATATTTTTATCCAATATCTCTTCAACGTCTCCCTTAAACATAACTTCAAAAGATTGTTTTAATAGCATTTTATGCTTTTTTTCCATATATACCTAATATATATGGGGTATATATAAAGCTTTCGGAGAAATAAACCAACCTATTCTTTATAATTAAAAGACAACAAATTATACTCTTCAGTATTGTAAACACAAATTCCTTCTTTTTTAAATAGAACAAACTCCCTTATCCCAACATCAAGTGCCATTTTACTACAGATAGTACAATAAGGTTGTCCAGAAAAAGCAGAATTTCCTTTTTCATCTAATCTAACAAAATAAAGTCTAGAATTAATTAATTTATTTGGATTGTTTCTTAAAGCATCTATTATTGCTCTTTGTTCTGCATGTACACAACAAGTTTTATCGGTGACTTTGAAAGCATAATCTTTTTTATTGCAAGAACATTTTCTTTGCTCTTCCTTATTGGCGGGAGGACTATTAAATCCTCTTCCTATTATTTCTCCTTCTTTAACAATGATAGAACCACAACGAGCACGTTGGCAAGTTGAATTTAGAGCTTCTTTAACACATTCGTTAATATACTCTAAAGCTTCTTTCTCTTCTTCTTTAGAAAGATATTTCATAAAAATAACAAACAAACTAGATATTTAAATCTAAATAAAAAACAAAACAATAAAAAAAATTAATAAAAATAAAAAATATAAAAATTATTAAGAGGTTTTACTTTTTCTTCTTTTTAGCTGCTGGTTTTGCCTTAGCTTTCTTCTTCTTTCCACCTCTTGACATCTTTGCTTCGCAAACGTTTCCCTTTCCGTCTACGTAGTAAAGGAATCCAGGTCTTCTCTTAACTACATTTTTAACAATGATTGATCCCATGTTCACCTCCTTTTATCTTTTTAATAATATAAACTAGGGATTATTATATTTAAATGTTTCTAACACCGACGGAATAACTACTTAGTTGTGAAAAAGGCAATTATTTTTTGGTTCTTTTGATTAAGCGGTACCTCGAGAAGTTTATATGCCCTCTTTTTTGGAGCAACATAAGAAGAAAAAGGCTTAACAATTTTTAAATCAACAACATTATTTTGTTCATTCAACCATATCGCAAGAAAAGAATAGAAAATAAAATAAGAATGAATAGGCAATTCTATTTTTTTAAGTTTATCAAATAATAATATTTTAGCTTTTTCTCGACGAGAAAACATTAAACCAACACCTTTATTAACAAAATTACAATTTTTTACAATTATTTTTATTTTCTTTTTTTTATAATTAATACAAAGCTCTTTGTTCATTTTTTCTCCTCTTATATTCCATATAGCATTTGTTTACAGATTTTTCATGTACCATATCATGGTGTACAAATCCCCCGCCAAAAGTTTTTGGTATATGCATTAATTCATGAATAACCACTTTCAATTGTTCTTCCTTATCCATTTTGTCAAATCTTTCAGATAAAAATTCTAAAACATAAACTGCTTTTATTCCTATAGCTTTTTGCATAACTTTGTTTAATCCATGACATCTTGCAATAGTTCCCCTAGAAGAAGTTCCATAACTTCTTAAGCATCTTATATGAGTTAAATCAACGTGGGGGAATAACAATTTAGAAACATCGCTTGCTATATCTTGTAAATCCTCTGCAAATTCATATCTCATGATTATGACTTATCTTATTTCAATAATTTTTTCGTTGCCTGTTCTTCCAAATTTTATTTGTAAACTTTTTGGAGGTACTCCCAGTTCTTTAGATAAAAGGTTAATTAATTCTATATTCGCCCTATCATTTTCAGGAGGCTCTTTAAGATGAACTAAATATCTATTATCACCAAAGCTTTCTATTTCTCTTTTTGAAGAATTTGGTTTAACCTTAACATTGATTATCATAATTAATTAAGAATTGATAGCTTTTTATTTAATTCTATTTGTATATTTTCTACTTCTTTCTCATTGCATATTAATCCACAAAGGACACATGCATATTCTGGAGCCTTTTTATTTTTATACCATACTAAAGGAAAATTAAATAATTTTTCACAAAGAAAATTACAATCAATCCCAACAGCCTCTAAGCTACACCTTCTTTTATCTGGATATTTACATGGCAAATTTAACTTCAATTTACAAGGCTTACATAAACCGCATGCACCAGTACTTAAAAAGATAGTATTAAACTTGTCTTCAAGAGATCTCATTAATTTTATTATACGAGATTTCAAGACTATATTAGCAATTCTTATTTTATTATATTCTGTAGATTTTATTTGGTTTATATTTAATCTGAATAAAACAATATAAAGCCCATTATTTTCTTTTAAGATAGAATTAAGATTAATAGCAAAAGGAGGGCATGAATATTTTTTCCCGTAATTGACACATCCTTTTCTACACATTTCATTAAAAAAATCTTTTTTCACAATAATATCTTTCTTTTTGATAAAAGCAGAATAAACTAAAATGTTAAAGTTATTGTTTTTTGTTTTTATAGTATATGATTGCATAAAATTATATCTTATTTAAAAGTATAAATATTTACTTAAAACTTATTTGCTAGTAACAATTTCTAAAGCATCTCTATGTTTTAACAAATGTTCTCTTCCTAAAACCCTTTTTGATCTAGCATCGATTGCTCTTAAAAAATTATTTCCAAAGTCAGTATGCAGGAAAAAAGCAAAATCTAAAGCAGTAGAGTTAGGGGGAAGTAAAAAACAATCAGGTAATACTCTTCCTTTACTATCTGCTAATTTATGCGCTCCTGCAGGAAATATAGCAAGATAACCTAAAAGATTAAACACCGCATAATTAAGAATTTCTTGCACTCCTGTTCCGTATTCATAAATATCAAGTATTGTAGTTTTTATTTTATCAAGAGCTTGTTTTTGTTTTTCATTTAAATTTCCCTTTATTGTAAAACTCTTTTCTCCAGGAATGTAGTCTATAAGCCCAAATTTTGAGGCTTCTCTCAATGCAAGTTCAGAATCAGCTGAACAGGGAACCATAATAAGTTCAGGAAAAGCTTTTTTTAATTTTTCATAATTTTCTTTTCCATTTGGGGTATCTATTTTATTCACTGCAATAATGGCTGGTTTACTTTTTTTTCTTAAACCAGCAGCGAACTTTAACAATTGTTCTTCATTCCAAGTGCTTGATCTAATTGGAAGTTGTAGATTTAATAAAACTGATTTAACCTGTTCCTCATTAACCTTTAATCCTGAAAATTGAGTTGCAACAGCTCTTGCAAAATTCCCTTCTTCTAATTCAACTTTTCTTGCAAATCCTTTCCAAACTTTTGTTAAAATTCCTAAAAACCATTTGTTTAATTCATCTTCTAAAAAAAGAATATCTTTAGAAATATCATAGTTTTCAGTTGCTTTTCCATTTTCATCTGTTGTTCCAGAAGCATCAACAATCTGTACAAAAACATCTGCTTGCCTTAAATCATCTAAAAATTGATTTCCTAATCCTTTTCCTTCGCTTGCCCCAGGAACAAGTCCAGCAACATCCATTAAATCAATAGGAACAAATCTATTATGATTAATACAAAAACCATGATTAGGATTACATTGTGTATCAAACTCTTTGTCAATACAGTCTACTTTCACATAACCCACCCCATGATTGGCCTTTATTGTAGTGAATGGATAAGAAGCTATTTCTACTTCTGCAAGTGTAGCTGCTTTGAAAAACGTACTTTTTCCAACAGATGGCTTCCCAACAAATCCTATGAGCATACTATTGATTAAGGAAAAGTCTATTTAAATTTATTCTGCATTAGTTTCTTGTTCCACCTGATCTTCTTGTTCTCTCTTTCTTCTTTTCAGAATCAAGAAGAATACTAAGAAAGCAATTACTACGATTATAGCCAATACTAAGAAGAATAAAATAATTCCGAATACTTCTCCTGCTGTCTTCTGCACTACTTCAAAATGTGCTGTTGAGGGAGCTATTCCTCCAGGATAGATTAAATCCAATGAAATAGTATATTTTCCTAATGGCAATTTACCTGTGTTAAAATTTCTATTTACATTCATTCTTTTTTCAACAAGAAGAGTTTCACTATTTGTTAAAAAGACTTTTCCAGTATAATCTTTAATTGCATATTTTAATGTAACATCTAATCTAGAAGGGTCTCCCATAGGAATAAGTTCTACTTTTGTTCTTAATTGCCCACCTTGAGAAACAGCATAATCTTTATTTAAAACAACTATATTTGAGTCAAACCAAAGAGGATTAGGAGTAATATCAATAAACAAAGCTATTTTTTTAGGCCCGACAGAGATATTACCTGTAAATTTCCTTGTTTCTAAAAGAGAAACTAATTCGATTGTTATTTCTCTTGTTTCATTTGGAGCAAGAGTAATAGAGGTTACTTTGGGTAAGAAGACAATTCTTTCTAATCCTTCTCCTTCTAGACTAATATTTACTGTTTCTGCAATAGGCTTAGTATTTGTAACATAGATAGATTTTGTAACTCTTTGAGTCATATTAGTAACATCATTATAAGCAAGAGTAATATTCATTGAACTTGGACTAACCCAAATTGCACCTTGAACATTTTTTGTAACATTTGTAGCATTTCCTTCTCCGCCACCCCCAGTATCTCCACCAGGAGTTGTACCTGTACAGACTCCAGCAGAACAAGTAAATCCTGTCCCACAAACACCACAATTCAATACAACACCACACCCATTATTTAAAGTTCCACAAGCATACCCTCTTGAGGCACAAGTAATTGGAATACAAGGATTTCCAGAAAAAAAACCCTCAATAAAACTATCAGAAGTAATAACTAATTCATTATCTCCTCCAGAATTAACAGAAATAATATCTGCAGAGATAAAGTTTAGACTAAATAAGAGTATAATAAACAGAGGTATTGAAAGGAATTTGTTCATATTGTCATTTTTTTGATTTTAATTTTTTAAGGTCTAACTAATAAATTTCTTGTTTATTTTTTTAAGATTAAATAAAATTATCTTTTGAATTGTTTGATAAAGTTTTGCATCCTCTCGGTCTTTAGCACCTTTAGTATAATTAAGATATTCATCAAGTAAACCGAAAGGGATATCTAATATTGGAATATTTAAAGATTGTAATAAATGAAATGTAATTAATCTTGTTGTTCTGCTATTTCCATCTTCAAATGGATGAATATGTTGAAATTCATTATGAAAATAAACTGCAAATTTTAAGATCTCTTCAAGAGATACATTTTTCTTTTTAATGAATTTATTGTATTTATCCAAAAGATTTTCTAATTCTTCTCTAATTTTTTCTGGAGGAGTAACTTTAAAATTGGTATTACCCTTAATATAGACTGGAATTGTTCTAATACTTCCAGCTAAATAAGAACGATGCTTCATTGCAAGTTTGTGATAGTCTAAAACAGATTGAAGATTTAAGAGTTTTCTTTCGTTTGTATCTCTAACCATCTGGGACATTGCTTCTTGATAATTTTTTATTTCATCAACATCTATTGTTTTAAAATTTGCAGGAACTAGTTTTTCTTTTAATATCTTAATTGTGTCTGGGAGAGTGATGGGATTTCCTTCTAAAGAAAGACTATGATAAATAAAGGAGATTTCAAATGCATCAACTATCTTTTGATATCTTGCTTCATCTTTCTTTTTTAATTTTCTATAAATTTCAAGCTCTTTCTTTATTTCAGGAATATAATTCTTTGAATTTTCAGTAATAATTACATGATTATATCCAAAATAGATTAATAAATTATTTAACAAGACATTATAAAATATTTTAGCTCTTAAAGGTTTTTCAGAGATAATAAGAATTAGCCCGTATTTATCTAAAATCTCTAAATATTTTTTTATTGTTCTTGGATTAAGCTTTATATTTGTAGAATTAATTTCTTCTCTCTGCAACGATAGACTAACAAATTGCACAAAATTTTTTTCTAAAATAAGATTATAATTTATCCCGTTTTTTATACAATATAAAATTAAGTTATATAATAATTCAGACTTCTTTGAAATCTCCGCTTGAAATCCATCTTTCTTTTTTATCAATAACTTTTCATTTGTTAATTCTCGGAGGTATCGATGGATTACATGATATTCTCTCTCATCTTTGTTTAACCTCTTAACTACCTCTATGGGTTTAATTAAAGCTCTATTTTTATAAACTATTTCAAAGACATCATACTTAGTTGCCATGATGTATTTTACCTCATTCTAGTTTATAAATATTGTTATTTGGTATATTTTATTACAAATTTTGTAATATTTAATACATAATAGAGTTATTTCTTTAGATTAAATATCTATTTGGTATAATTTAGTAGTTATTTTGTAACTTTTGATACAAAATAGGTTATTTTGTATTCTTTAATCATTTAATAGAGATATATTCTAAAGGTTTGTCTCCACTTTAGTTTACATGTTTCAACTAAAGTTTACAAATACGATTCAAAATCTTAAAGTTCAAAGAAGATTTATTCGTGAAGATGTTGTTTTTTCTTAATTAAGCTTCTCGGATATATGTTATTTGTACCCCCATATATCCAGAACCTCCCTTATTTACTGTAGCAACTACCTGGCCAGAACCGGTAGTTGTTCCAGAAGTTGCATCTCCTGCTTTTGAATTAACAGAGGAATAATAAGTACCTGACCACATAATTGAATAAGAATAAGTATACCCGTCATTGGGAAGACTAACAGTATAATCTGTGTTGGCAGTACTGACTGATAAGGTTCTAAAAGCTATTTTTCCAGGGGAAGGAAGACTATCTAACGCAACATTTCCATTAGAAGAATGGGTTGTGCTGTATACATCACTAGAGACCACACTTGGAGAAGATATTGTTCCAGTAACATTTAAGTTTCCAGTTATTTTTACATTATTCGAAGTTATCTCTACAACTTCTGCATTATTTACTCCCATAACAATTGGATCATTATAATAAGTTCCGATAAACATTCCCCCCAAATCAGCTCCTGAAGTCAAAAAACCAGCCCAATTAGCTGCTGCTCTTCCAAAATAAGTATCTGCTCTTGCAGAACCCAGAGTAAGGAATTGACCATATGCAGTAGTATCTGCTTGAGTAGTTATTGCACCAAAAGAAGTACTACTTGGAGAAATTGTTCTCAATCCCCCACTCCCATTAACATCCAATAAATAGGCTGGGCTTGTTGTTCCGATTCCCACATACCCGCTAGAGAAATTACCATAAATTAAAGGCATGGAATTTACATTTGCTTGCTTAACAATAAAAGCATTTGAATCAGCATTATTTTTCCCTGCTTGATAACCTAAAGCTATAACATTATTCCCAGTATTTCCATAACCCGCTTGATATCCTATAGATGTAGAATAATTTCCGGTATTACTTCCCCCAGAAGAAAGACCAAGAGCAATTTGGTAAATTCCGGCATTACTTCCTCCTGCAGAAGTACCAATAGCAATTTGTTCATCTGCGGTATTTCCTGCTCCTGCACCATATCCCAATGTAATTTGATCATCTCCTAAATTAGAAGACCCTGCTTGACTACCAATAGCAATTTGGGCTGATCCAAAATTATTCGAACCAGCTAAGTATCCTAATACATTTTGAGAATGAGCCGAATTATTCACTCCTGCCTGATAACCTATTGCTGTTTGATAGTTACCGGTATTTGCATTTCCTGCATAATACCCTATTGCTGTTTGTTTTGCAGCAGTTGTATTTCCTGCCCCCAAACCAATAAAAGTGTTTGCGTAAAAAGTATCTGTTCCATTTGCAAGTCTCAATGCTTGTTGTCCACCGTATAAGTAAGAACTCCCTTCTGCAATATTTATATTTCCATTAACATCTAAAGGAAATGCAGGATTTGTTTTTCCAATTCCAACCCTATTTATACTTGAATCAATAAATAAGGTATTTGTATCAAATGTGTAATTTCCAGTCGCAGTATCTCCAGAATTAAATAAATAAATATCTGCAATTTCAGTATTATCTAATGAAGATGTTTGAGCTATATCTCCTTCTAAGATTGTTCCATCAATTATTTGTGTTGTGTTAATAGAATTAAGAAGTATATCTGTATTTGTTACTGCTCCGGTAGCTATATCTCCGGTTAATATTGTTGAATCAATAATTTGGGTGGTGTTAATTACATTAGCTGCAACATCGGTATTTGTTATTCCCCCTGTTGCAATGTGTGTCGTATTAATTGCACTTGGAATAATATGTGTTGCATTAACTGAACCAGGAGCAATTACTCTTGCATTTATTGAATTAGCTGCAAAGTAAGTGTTATTTAATGAATTAGCTGCTAAACTTCCGAATGTAAATAATCCTGTTATGTTTCCTGCACCAACAACATTTAATGTATTTTGTGGTGTTGATGTACCAATTCCAACTCTATTTGTACTTGAATCCACAAATAAACTATTTGTATCGACAGTTAAATTATTTTGGAATAAAAAGTTTCCAGCTCCGAATGTTCCAGCAGTAATATTTGCAGCATTATGTGTATGTAAATTAGCAACAACATCTCTTGCGTTAACATAACCAGTCATAGTTGTATTGGCAGAATTAATTGCTACTTGCCAATTAGAAATATATCCTGTTGAGTTCCAATTCTTGATGTAGCTACTTGGATCCCAATTCTTTATATAACCAGTTGAATTCCAGTTTGCAATATATCCAGTTGCATTCCAATTCTTTATGTATCCTGTGGCATTCCAATCAATAATATCTAAACTTGCA